>VOFH01003467.1_pt1 | contig 433237 bp, 581 predicted proteins | sample 5384091 | NCBI WGS metagenome assembly VOFH01 (sample SAMN12384727, study PRJNA508395) | human gut metagenome | isolation source: healthy gut G | host: Homo sapiens
TTGTCTTCGAAATCTCACATCCTTTACCATAACATGTACTTTGGGACCTTAGCTGGTGATCTGGGCTCTTTCCCTCTCGACTACCCAACTTATCTCGTGCAGTCTGACTCCTGAGCATCGGCAACATGGCATTCGGAGTTTGATAGGCTTTGGTAAGCTTTGACGCCCCCGCGGCGATTCAGTGCTCTACCTCCATGTGTCTAACTCAAGGCTAGCCCTAAAGCTATTTCGGGAGAACCAGCTATCTCCGAGTTCGATTGGAATTTCTCCCTACCCACACCTCATCGCCACCCTTTTCAACGGATGTGCGTTCGGTCCTCCACCACCTTTTACAGCGGCTTCAACCTGGACATGGGTAGATCACCCGGTTTCGGGTCTATGTCTGCTGACTATGCGCTCAGTTAAAACTCGGTTTCCCTTCGGCTCCAAACTTTTCGTTCTTAACCTCGCCAGCAACCATAACTCGCCGGACCGTTCTACAAAAAGTACGCGGTTCCACTCATAAGGTGGTTCCACAGCTTGTAAACACAGGGTTTCAGGTTCTCTTTCACTCCCCTCCCGGGGTTCTTTTCACCTTTCCTTCACAGTACTATGCACTATCGGTCACTAAGTAGTATTTAGCCTTAGGAGGTGGTCCTCCCGTATTCCCACAAGGTTCCACGTGTCTCGTGGTACTCTGGATCCCACTGGTTTCTCTCAGATTTCGCGTACGGGCTTTCACTCTCTTTGGCTGGCTTTCCCAAAACCATTCTGCTATCTTTAAGAAATACCGTCTGTGGTCGAACCCCGGAATGCACGCATTCCGGTTTGGGCTCTTTCCCGTTCGCTCGCCGCTACTTAGGAAATCACTGTTGTTTTCTCTTCCTCCGGGTACTTAGATGTTTCAGTTCCCCGGGTTCCCTCTATATGGCTATGTATTCACCATACAGTGACTGGAGTTTGTCCAGCCGGGTTTCCCCATTCAGAAATCTGCGGGTCAATGAATATTTGCTTCTCACCGCAGCTTATCGCAGCTTATCACGTCTTTCGTCGGCTCTTAGTGCCAAGGCATCCGCCCTGCGCTCTTTCTTGCTTGACCTTTTTTGTCTTTACGATTAGCGTATCGTAAAACAACGGTTCTTCTTGGTTCTCGTTCATAAACAAAAAATAGATTCTCGTTTATCGGTGAAATTAAATTTGTTCTTACTTATAAGATATTTTAATTTCAGGTTCAATGTAGTTTTCAAGGTACAATCAGATAATCCATAATCCAGATTATCTAATGGAGATAAGGAGATTCGAACTCCTGACCCCCTGCTTGCAAGGCAGGTGCTCTCCCAACTGAGCTACGCCCCCATAGCTGCCTTTCTCTGACAGCTGGTAGAATGGGCTTAAGTGGACTCGAACCACCGACCTCACGCTTATCAGGCGTGCGCTCTAACCGGCTGAGATATAAGCCCATTGAATTTGGCGGCCACCTACTCTCCCATATCGTCTCAATATAGTACCATCGGCCGTTTAGGTCTTAACCAACGTGTTCGGGATGGGAACGGGTGTTACCCCTAAACGCATCACCACCAAAAAGTATCAGTCACCTTGATGACTCAACAGTAAAACAACCCATACTTATTCTTTCCTTAGAAAGGAGGTGATCCAGCCGCACCTTCCGATACGGCTACCTTGTTACGACTTCACCCCAGTCATCGGCTCCACCTTCGACGGCTCCTTCCTTGCGGTTAGGTCACCGGCTTCGGGCATATCCGACTCCCATGGTGTGACGGGCGGTGTGTACAAGACCCGGGAACGTATTCACCGCAACATTCTGATTTGCGATTACTAGCGATTCCAGCTTCATGTAGTCGAGTTGCAGACTACAATCCGAACTGAGATGGCATTTTTGTGGTTGGCTTACTCTCACGAGGTTGCATCACTTTGTTACCACCATTGTAGCACGTGTGTAGCCCAAGTCATAAGGGGCATGATGATTTGACGTCATCCCCACCTTCCTCCGGATTGTCTCCGGCAGTCTCACTAGAGTGCCCGGCCGAACCGCTGGCTACTAGCAATAAGGGTTGCGCTCGTTGCGGGACTTAACCCAACATCTCACGACACGAGCTGACGACAACCATGCACCACCTGTCACTTCTGCTCGAAGAGAAGTCCCGGCTAAGGGACGGTCAGAAGGATGTCAAGACTTGGTAAGGTTCTTCGCGTTGCTTCGAATTAAACCACATGCTCCACCGCTTGTGCGGGTCCCCGTCAATTCCTTTGAGTTTCATTCTTGCGAACGTACTCCCCAGGTGGAATACTTAATGCGTTTGCTGCGGCACCGAAGCCTTTTGGACCCCAACACCTAGTATTCATCGTTTACAGCGTGGACTACCAGGGTATCTAATCCTGTTTGCTCCCCACGCTTCCGAGCCTCAGTGTCAGTAACAGTCCAGCAGGCCGCCTTCGCCACTGGTGTTCCTCCTAATATCTACGCATTTCACCGCTACACTAGGAATTCCGCCTGCCTCTCCTGTACTCCAGTCCCGCAGTTCCAAAAGCAATCCCAAGGTTGAGCCCTGGGCTTTCACTTCTGGCTTGTGATACCGTCTACACTCCCTTTACACCCAGTAAATCCGGATAACGCTTGCCCCCTACGTATTACCGCGGCTGCTGGCACGTAGTTAGCCGGAGCTTCTTAGTCAAGTACCGTCATCTTCTTCCTTGCTGATAGAACTTTACATACCGAAATACTTCTTCACTCACGCGGCGTCGCTGCATCAGGGTTTCCCCATTGTGCAATATTCCCCACTGCTGCCTCCCGTAGGAGTCTGGGCCGTGTCTCAGTCCCAATGTGGCCGTTCACTCTCTCAAGCCGGCTACTGATCGTTGCCTTGGTAGGCCGTTACCCCACCAACTAGCTAATCAGACGCGGGTCCATCTTGCAGCGATAAATCTTTAAGATCATGATCATGCGGTCTTGATCTATTATGCGGTATTAGCAGTCGTTTCCAACTGTTGTCCCCCTCTGCAAGGCAGGTTACCCACGCGTTACTCACCCGTCCGCCACTCAGTCACAAACATCTTCCCTCCGAAAAGTTCTGTCGTAAGTGCTTCGTTCGACTTGCATGTGTTAAGCACGCCGCCAGCGTTCATCCTGAGCCAGGATCAAACTCTCAAATTAAAATGTTTGATTCTGCCAAAATTTCGCTTGGCTAATCCGTTCAGTTAAGCACTTCATATTTGAAATAAATATGAGTTCTTTTACTGGTGTTTCTTCTATAAGAAACGTTCAATGAAAATTTCAAAAGAATCTTCAGGAATCAATCTTGTTGATTCTGAAAACTCAATATATATTTGAATTTTCAGGGTTGTTTCACTGTTCAGTTATCAAGGTTCTTTGCTGTCGCTTTTGCTCTGTGTTTCTGTGCTTTACCGCGTCAGCAAGATATATATTATCAGACGGTGGCACTTTTGTCAACACTTTTTAAACTTTTTTGATTTTTTTGCATATTTTTCAAAAGTACCGAAATCTCGCCGTTTTCTACTAGAATTTTTTTCAATTTTTCTCGTTTTATCTAGTACAACAGAAATAATATAAAAGGCAATTATATTTACAACGGACTTAATTAATAATCCGGGTGCAGATGCAAGTCCTGCTGCAAATCCATTCCTAAGCATACCGGCGACAACATATCCGGCAACCATAAATAACATTCCGGCGATTGCGCCAATAAATGTTCTTATAGATAGAATTTTATAAGTACCGTCTTCTTTTCTTGCGATTGCTGCCATGATCAGCCATAAATCCTTTTATGATAAACGTCGGAAGGATCCACTGTGGAAACCCTGAAAGCAGATCGGATAATGCGGAACCGATACCTCCTACAACAAATCCATTTTTTCCACCATAGAAAAGAGCAAAGGTAAGGATGATACTGTCTCCGATGTGAGCATATCCAAGCGGAATTGGAATTTTGGTAAACATTGTTACAATACATATGATTGCCATATAGAGAGCAAATATGCTTAATTGAAGTGTCTTATTTCTTGTGTTCGTGTTTTGTTCCATGTTTTCTCCTTCTTTCTCCTGCTATAAAAATTCAGAGTTTTCCACCACACATCCGCCTTTATATAACAAAAGGAACTACTACACATTGTAATAGTTCCTTATAACGGAGAAGGAGGATTTGAACCCTCGCGCCGCGCAAACGACCTATACCCTTAGCAGGGGCACCTCTTCAGCCACTTGAGTACTTCTCCAAAGTTCTGAAATTTGATAAATATTAAGTTTCAGTGCATTGACTATTGTATCAGATTGTAAATCATTTGTCAAACATTTTTTATGCTTTTGATACTCTTTAACAGCTGTCTCGTACAAATTGTTTCCATCGCAGTCGATTACCGTGATTACGGGCAGATTTTTTACCTCCAGACGGCGGATTGCTTCTGTACCGAGATCATCGTAAGCAATTACTTCACTTTTGGTGATACATTTTGATAAAAGTGCCCCGGCTCCTCCGACAGCAGCAAAATATACCGCTGTATTTTTTTTTTCATGGACGTGATCACTTCTTCACTGCGTTTTCCTTTTCCTATCATTCCTTTTAAACCGCGGTCAAGTAAAGAAGGTGCATAACGGTCCATACGGCTGCTTGTCGTAGGACCGGCAGAACCGATTACCTGTCCTTCGCGGTTCGGGGTAGGCCCCAAATAATAAATAATCTGATCCTGCATATCAAAAGGCAGACTTTCCCCTTTTTCAAGAGTTTCGATCATCCGTTTATGGGCAGCATCTCTTGCTGTGTAGACAGTTCCGGAAATATATACATAATCTCCTGCATGAAGTTCTTTTACTTTTTTTTTCCGTCAATGGTGTTTCCAAATGCTTTTCCATTTCTTCTTCATCTCCAATATTTGTATTCAAATTTTGAGGTCATAATTAGAAAATAATTCCTTTACTGTGATCTCGTATTCTGATATTCTCTGCGCTTTCTTTATTTTTTTAGCGATTTTTTCATCTGCATCAAAGGATTGTATAAGGTAATGCCATAATTCCTTCATTTTGAACAAAACAGGACGTTCTCCATACAATTCTGACTGGTACCTCTCACACAATTCTGTGACAAATTCTTGGATTGTTTCTTTTTTTGGGCAGTTTTTCTCCTTTTATAGAAGCGATAACTGCCGGATTTTGTAAAATACCACGCCCGAGCATAACACTCGAAAGAGATGGATATTGCGCCATCAAATGATTATAATCTTCTTTGTTAAATATGTCGCCATTGTAGCACAGGACATTTTACTGTGATCCATGGCATAGGAAAATGCCTGCATATCCGGTGTATTCTGGTAAAATCTTCTCTTGTACGCGGATGCACGATCAGCTCACTAATCGGAAACTGGTTAAATATGGAAAGAAGTATTGGAAATTCTTCCGCACTTTCATAACCAATCCGCGATTTTATGGATATTTTGACATTCGTTCCTTCGTAAATTTCTTTTAAAAAGGATTCCAGCTTTTTGGTTCTGTCAGAAAACCGGAACCTTTTTTACGCGAAACTACAGTAGCTGCAGGGCATCCCAGATTCAAATTTACTTCATTATAACCAAATTGCTGAAGGTATTCTACGGTCTGTAAACACATCTCTGCCTGATTTGTCATAATCTGTGGTACCAGATACAAACCGGCATTGTTCTCCGGCAAAATATCCTTTTTCTCGCGTGTGCGGCATATTTTCTTTTGGTTGGGAGAAATAAAAGGAGAAAAATATTTATCGATTCCACCAAAATATTTTGCATACGTTGTACGGTAAATATGCCCTGTGATTCCTTCCAGAGGCGCCATGTAGTATTTCATCAGTTCTGTTTTCTCACAATCTTATATTCATCGTCGTTCTGATAGTAAGGGCAGGAACGATATGAGGTGTTCATAAAACGGTACATTTCGTCCTCATCCAGATTTACCTGGCATTCTCCATAACCATCCTCATCGACGTAGTAAAGAGCACAAAATTCGCAATTTGTCTCCATAATTCTCTTCCTTTCGGATTTATATCGTACGGCGTATATGACGGTTTACGTGGCAGCATATATTGATAGCAACCGGCATTCCGGCGATATGCGTCGGATAGGTTTCAATATTTACACCAAGTGCTGTCATCGTGCCACCAAGTCCTGCCGGCCCGATTCCAAGATTGTTAATTTTCTCCAACATTTCATTTTCCAGTTCCTTCACGTAAGGAATTTCAGAAGATGAGTTTAAGTCGCGTGTAAGTGCCTTTTTTCGCAAGGATGGCACATTTTTCAAAGGTACCACCGATACCTACTCCGACAACGATTGGAGGACAGGCATTGGGACCTGCAAGCTTTACTGTCTCTAAGATAGCATTACGAATTCCATCGAGTCCGTCTGCCGGTTTGAGCATATAGAGACGGCTCATATTTTCGCTTCCGAATCCTTTTTGGTGCAATTATGATTTCGACCTGGTCACCCGGCACGATTTCATAATGAATGACACCCGGCGTATTGTCCTTTGTATTAACACGGTCTACCGGATCTTTTACTACGGATTTGCGAAGATACCCTTCCTGATATCCCTGACGGATTCCCTCGTTAATGGCATCTTCAATGTAACCGCCTTCAAAATGAACCTCTTGTCCAACTTTCAAAAATACAACGGTCATACCCGTATCCTGACAAATTGGTATTTTCGTATCGGAAGCAATCTCCATATTTTCTTCCAGCTGACCTAATATCTGCTTTCCAAGTGGAGATTCTTCCTTTTTTCTGCTTCTTCGATGGCACATTTTACATCTTTTGACAGATGGATATTAACATCCATACACATTTCTTTTTACCTGCTGTGTAATTAATTCTGTATTAATTGTTCTCATCTGCATTCTCCCCGGCATCTTCTTCTGCCTCTTCTTCCGGTTTATCGTTTTCTTCTTTTCGCACTTTAGCGATACTTGCAACAACGACATCCTGAGAAGGATCTAAGTTCATCAATTTCACTCCGGAAGTAATTCTTCCAAGAATGGAAATATCTGACACCTGAATACGAATGACAATACCTTCATTGGTGATCAACATGATTTCTTGGTCGTCATGAACGGCTTTTGCTCCTACGACATTTCCTGTCTTTTCGGTGATCTTATAGCATTTCACACCTTTTCCTCCACGATGCTGTACACCAAATTCTTCGATATTGGTACGTTTTCCTAAACCATATTCAGATACGAGAAGGAGCTGCTCTCCCTGCGTATCTAACTGCATTCCGACTACTTCATCATCATAAGACAGATTCATACCACGTACACCCATAGAAGTTCGTCCTGTCGTACGTACGTCAGTCTCCTTAAACTTGATACACTGTCCCTGTTTTGTCACAAGGATGCTTTCTTTGTTATCGTCGGTTACCTTTACTTCGATCAATTCATCTTCTTCACGAAGATTGATTGCCTGCAATCCTGTCTTACGGATATTCATGTATTCCGAAAGTGAAGTTTTCTTAACCAAACCATTCTTTGTCGCCATAAAGAGATATTTATCTTCTTCATATTCGCGCAGCGCAATAATAGCCGTAATTTTTTCTTCCGGAAGTAACTGTAATAAATTTACAATTGCTGTACCACGGCTTGTACGACTCGATTCCGGTATCTCGTATGCTTTGATACGGTATACGCGGCCTTTATTGGTGAAGAACATAAGGTAATGATGTGTCGTCGCCATAAAGAGATCTTCGATGTAATCTTCTTCGATGGTCTGCATTCCCTTGATTCCTTTTCCTCCACGGTGCTGACTCTTAAAGTTATCACTTGTCATACGTTTGATGTACCCCATATGAGTCATTGCGACCACTGTGTTTTCAACCGGGATCAGATCTTCCATGGAAATGTCAAATTCGTCAAAACCAATGGATGTACGACGATCATCGCCATATTTATTTCCAATTAATGTAATTTCTTCTTTGATTACTCCAAGAAGAAGTTTGCGGTCTGCCAAAATAGCTCGGAACTCTTCAATCTTCTTCATGAGCTCTGCATATTCGTTCTGCAGTTTTTCACGTTCCAAACCGGTCAGAGCACGCAGACGCATATCTACGATTGCCTGTGCCTGAACATCATCCAGTTCAAAACGTTCGATCAATTTTTTCTTTTGCTTCATTGGTTGTCTTTGAACCACGGATGATCCGGATAACTTCGTCAATATTATCAAGCGCGATCAACAATCCTTTTAAGATATGAGCTCGTTCTTCTGCCTTGTTGAGATCGTATTTAATACGACGTGTCACAACATCTTCCTGATGTGTCAGGTAGTGCTGAAGCATCTGAAGAAGGTTCATGACTTTCGGCTCTTTATCTACAAGTGCAAGCATGTTTACACCAAAGGTATCCTGCATCTGAGTATGCTTGTATAATTGATTTAATACGACATTTGCATTGGCATCTTTACGCAGTTCAATACAGATACGCATTCCTTCACGGCTGGATTCGTCGCGAAGATCTGTGATTCCGTCAATTCGTTTGTCTTTATGTAATTCTGCGATTTTTTCCACTAATTTTGCTTTATTTACCATGTATGGAAGTTCGGTTACGACAATTCGATTCTTTCCATTTGCCATGGTTTCAATGTTTGTCACAGCACGTACGCGGATTTTTTCCACGTCCGGTACGATAGGCTTCTTCGATTCCACGACGGCCTAAGATCGTTGCTCCCGTCGGGAAATCAGGTCCTTTGATGATCTCCATGATCTCTTCCAGGCTTGTCTCTCGATCTTCTTCCACAATATTATCGATGATCTTTACAACACCGCCGATGACTTCTTTCAAGTTATGCGGTGGAATATTCGTCGCCATACCTACCGCGATACCGGAAGTACCATTGACTAAAAGGTTTGGAAAACGCGCCGGAAGAACTGCCGGCTCTTTCTCAGTCTCATCAAAATTCGGTACAAAATCTACGGTATCTTTATTGATATCCGCTGTCATTTCCATCGAAATCTTACTAAGTCTTGCCTCAGTATATCGCATGGCTGCAGCGCCGTCGCCATCCACGGAACCAAAGTTTCCATGACCATCTACCAGCGGATAACGGGTAGACCACTCCTGCGCCATATTAACGAGTGCTCCGTAAATAGAACTGTCTCCGTGAGGATGGTATTTACCCATCGCATCACCGACGATACGCGCACATTTACGATGTGGCTTATCCGGTCCGTTGTTCAATTCGATCATTGCATACAAGATTCGTCGCTGAACCGGTTTCAAACCGTCTCTTACATCAGGAAGCGCTCTGGATGCAATAACAGACATCGCGTAATTAATATAGGATGTCTCCATCGTTTTCTTCAAATCCACCGGTTTTATGACATCCAATGAATCTTTGTCAAAAATATTTTCATCCATATTTTGTTACCTTCCTTTCTAAATATCGAGATTATCGACAAATCTTGCATTTGCCTCTATAAACTCACGTCTTGGCTCTACTTTATCGCCCATCAATGTCGTAAATGTCATGTCAATTTCAGAAGATTCCTCTTCGTCCATATTTACTTTCAACAAAATACGTTTTGCCGGATCCATGGTCATATCCCATAACTGCTCGGCATCCATCTCTCCAAGACCTTTGTAACGCTGGATATTGACGCTTCCGTCTCTTCCGATTTCTTCCAATTTTGCATTAAGTTCTTCATCGGAATATACATAATAAGATTTTTTATTTTTTCAACCTTGTACAATGGCGGCTGCGCGAGATATACATATCCCTGACGGATAAGTTCCGGCATAAAACGATACAAAAATGTAAGCATCAGTGTATCAATATGCGCACCGTCGACATCGGCATCGGTCATAATAACAATTTTGTGGTAACGGAGTTTACTGATATCAAAATCATCTCCGATTCCGCATCCAAATGCTGTGATCATCGCTTTAATCTCGGCATTTACCAATATTTTATCCAAACGAGCTTTTTCTACATTTAGAATCTTACCACGAAGTGGAAGAATTGCCTGCGTAGCACGGTCACGGGCCGTTTTTGCGCTTCCACCCGCGGAATCTCCCTCTACGATGTAAATTTCGCAGTTTTCCGGATTCTTGTCGCTGCAGTCTGCCAGTTTTCCCGGAAGAGAAGTACTGTCAAGAGCGGTTTTACGTCTTGTCAGATCTCTGGCATTTCTCGCTGCCTCTCTCGCACGCTGCGCTAAAAGTGCTTTTTCTACGATGATCTTAGCGACAGAAGGATTTAGTTCAAGGAAAATGGTAAGCTGTTCACTTACGACACTATCCACGGCTCCTCTTGCCTCGCTGTTTCCCAATTTTTGTTTTGTCTGGCCTTCAAACTGAGGTTCCGGAATCTTGATACTGATAATCGCTGTCAATCCTTCACGAATGTCATCACCACTCAGGTTAGCATCGTTGTCTTTTAACAATTTTTGGTTTCTTGCATATTCATTAAATGTTTTCGTCATCGCATTTCTGAATCCGGCAAGATGCGTACCACCTTCCGGAGTCGTAATATTGTTTACAAAACTGAAACAGCTGTCATTATAAGAATCGTTGTGCTGGAATGCTACTTCGACATACACGTCGCCTTTTGTCCTTCACAATAAATGATATCTTCATACAACGGTTCTTTTCCGCGATTGAGGTATTCTACGTATTCTTTAATACCGCCCTCATAGTAAAATGCTTCGACAACCGGTTCTTCCTCGCGGTCATCGTGTAATACGATCTTGATTCCTTTGGTCAAAAATGCCATTTCACGAAGACGGCTCTTTAACGTATTATAATCAAATACAGTCGTTTCTTTAAAGATTGTCTCATCCGGCAAAAGGTTACTTTTGTTCCGCGCATATCCGTCGTTCCGGTCTTCTTCAAATCATACATGGCTTTTCCGCGCTCGTAACGCTGTTTGTAGCTGAACCCGCCCTGATAAATCTCTACTTCAAGCCAGTCAGACAACGCATTTACGACAGAAGCACCTACACCGTGCAGACCACCGGATACTCTGTATCCGCCACCGCCGAATTTTCCGCCGCCATGAAGTACAGTAAATACGACTTCTACTGCCGGTTTTCCTGCTTTATGATTGATTCCTACCGGAATTCCTCGTCCATTATCCAATACGGTAATCGAATTATCGGCATTAATATGTACATCAATGACATCACAATATCCAGCCAAAGCCTCATCAATGGCATTGTCTACGATTTCATACACAAGGTGATGAAGACCTCTCTCTGATGTGCTTCCGATATACATACCAGGTCTTTTCCGAACTGCTTCAAGTCCTTCCAAAATCTGTATCTGGTCAGCACCATATTCACTTTGTACCTGATTTGGGTTATCCATTATTTACTCACCTTTTTACCTTTCCTGATTCAATTTCAAACGTCTTTTGAATATTAATTCCATTTTTACAAATTCTTCCAGTCCCGTGCAGGTAATTATCGTTTGAATACCTTTGATATGTTCTAAAAGATAATTTTGCCGGTTTCTATCCAATTCTGACAAAACGTCATCCAATAATAAAATAGGTTTTTCACCTTTTTTTTCTTCTACAATTTTAATTTCTGTCAATTTCAGCGACAAAGCCGCCGTCCTCTTTTGTCCTCTTGATCCATATTCACGAAAGTCAATCCCTTCTGACACGAAAGAAAGATCATCGCGGTGCGGCCCGATGTTGGTCGTTCCGGTAAACAGATCTTTTGCTCTGACATTACAATCTGCGTCGCAAACTCATCTTCCCGGACACTTGGCTCGTAACGGAGCGTGATCGTCTCTCTCTGTCCGGTCAGATTTTTATGAATCTCCTGAATATAGTCATTTAATTTATCAATAAAAGATTTTCTGGCAGAAATAACATAATTACCATATTTTACTAATTCGCTATTCCATATATCGAGTGTATCCAATAAATCTTTATTTAAACCAATTTGTTTTAACAATTCATTCCGCTGGCGCAAAACCTGCTTATATTTTGTCAAATGAAACAAATACATCGGATCTAACTGACAAAGTTCCATATCGATAAAATGTCTTCTGGCATCCGGTCCCCGCTCGATGATCTCCAGATCTTCCGGCGAAAAAAAATACCACATTGCAGATGCCAAGCAGATCTGCTGTCTTTTTGATGGGAACGCCATCGACTGCGATTCCTTTGGCTTTGTTTCTCTTCAGATGAATGTCCACTTTATGATGAATGCTGCCTTTTAACAGATTCATCCTCAAATGAGCTTCCGGCATATCAAATCGAATCATTTTTTATCTTTACTTCCGCGGTGAGATCTTGATGTCGAGCAAAAATAAATTGCTTCCAGTACATTTGTCTTGCCCTGCGCATTGTCACCATACAAAACATTCGTATTTTCATCAAATATAAAACATTCTCTCTCATAATTGCGGAAATTCAATAATTCCAAAGATTCAATTATCATATATGATTTACCTTTACCTGATGTCCTTCCAGTTCAATCACATCTCCCGGGCGGACTTTACGTCCGCGCCGAAGCTCTACTTCACCATTTACCGATACGATTCCGTCTTCAATCATAAATTTGGCGTCTACTCCGGAACCGGCCAATCCGGCAAGTTTCAAAGCTTGCCCAAGTTTTATAAAATCATCTTTTATCGTTATTTCTTCCATAATTTGTCTCCTTTACTCAATCAGATTTACAGGAAGAATCAGATAAATGTATGAATTGTCATCACGGATAAAGCATGGCGCTTTCGCATTAAACAAATACAGGTTTACTTCTTCTTCATCAATTACTCGAAGTACATCGATCAAAAACTTAGGGTCAAATGCAATTCGCAGATCCTTTCCCTCTTTTTCAATCGTAATATTTTCATCCATGGAACCGATTTTCGTCGTCATTTCCATTTTTATCTCGCTATTTTTTACATTCATAATGACCGGCTTATTTTCTGCTTCACGCAAAAGCAGTGTCGCACGATCGATACATTCAAGAAGATCTCTCTTGTTTACCGTCACTTTTGTCTCATAATCATTTGTCAGCATCTGATTGATGTTATAGAAATTCCCTTCGATCAGACGAGAAATGATGATTGTATTTTCCAATTCAAACAAAACATGATTTTTGGTAAAATAAATATCTACGTTGTCATCCATTCCACCCGTCAAAATCTTGCTGACCTCGCTTAATGTCTTTCCGGGAATGACTGCTTTCATATCATCGTAGGATTCTTTGAGCTGAATCTTACGAATCGACACACGATGAAGATCAAGGAAGCAATCTTAAATTCATCTCCATTGATCTCAAACAATTCTCCTGTCAGAATCTTATTGCTCTCGTTGTTAGAAATAGAAAAAATTGTCTGACGAATCATTTCCTTTAATGTAAACTGTGAAACTGTAATTTTATAACTTTTTTCAATATTAGGAAGCATTGGAAATTCTTCATGATTCTTTCCGGAAAGATTGAATTTTGCCTTTCCGCAGAATAAGAGAATATTTTCATTGTCATCTGCTTCAAAATATACATCATTTTCCGGAAGCTTACGAATGATATCAGAAATCATTTTTGCATTAACAAGAATGATTCCATCTTCTTCTATCTGAGCCGGAAAACGGGTTTCGATACCAAGCTGCATGTCATTGGTTGTTAATTTGATCTGGTCACCGGCTGCCTCAATGACAACGCATTCCAAAATAGGCATCGTCGTTTTACCGGGCACTGCCTTCAATACAATATTAACTGCTTCTGTCATATCAGATTTATTGCATGTGAATTTCATAGTTGTGAATAACCCCTTTCTGGTTAATTTGCTAATAATATAATATTAATATTTAGTAATAGTAGTAATAGGTGTCGTGTAAAAGTGGAAAAGTAGCTTTAAGTTAAATTCTATGCTGGTTTGAGCTACTTTATAACTTTCTCATTTAACGTTTATTTTAAGTGAATGGAATGGGAAACTTAAATCACGTTAAAAAGTTAATTTAAATTGTCCATAAAATATACTCAAGTTATAAACAGTTAATGTAAAGTTATCCACAAGTTATCAAGGATTGATTTTTTTGATCAGGATATCAATCATTTTTTTTACAGTAGGGTCGGTATTTATCAACCCCTCTATTTTCGCGCATCCGTGGATAACTGTCGAATGATCGCGTCCACCTATCTTTTCGCCAATCTCGGTTGTGGATAAGTCTGTTAATTCTTTGCATAAGTACATACAGATCTGTCGTGGATAGGCAATGGTCTTTTGTCTCTTTTTCGAAACAATGGCATCGGATGAGAGCTGAAAATGATCCGTTACGATATCAATAATGTATTCTACTGTAATTTCTCTTGCACTGTCAGGTTTGATCATATCCTTTAATGCGTTTTCTGCAAGTTCCAGTGTGATCTTCTGGTGGCTTAATGTAGAAAAATACTGTACTTTCTTAAAGGCACCTTCCAGTTCACGTACACTGGATCGTATATTGGTAGCGATGAAACGGAGTACTTCTTCATCGACTTGTATTGACTCTTTTTCTTTAAAATTATTTAAGATCGCCATACTGGTTTCGTAATCCGGCGGCTGAATGTCAACCAAAAGTCCGGAACTGAAACGGGTTCGATAACGGTCATCCAATTCAGGCATATCTCTCGGCGGTTTATCACTTGAGATAACAATTTGTTTATTTAATTGGAAGAGAGTCTCAAATGTGTTAAAAAATTCAAGCTGAGAGCTTTCTTTTCCTATGATAAACTGGATATCGTCGATCAGCAGGACATCGACACTTCGAAATTTTTTACGAAGGTTTGTAGTCGCTGAGTTATCGTGGCTTACTTTATTGGAACGAATGGCTTCAATTACCTGGTTGGTAAAATCCTCACTGGTAATATAAAGAACCTTTAATTCCGGGTGATGCTCGATAATATGTCTCGCAATGGAATGCATCAGATGGGTTTTTCCAAGACCCGGGTTTCCGTAAAGGAAAAGCGGATTGTAAACATGCAGCGTAGGATTTTCTGCTACATTGAGTGCTGCCGCATATGCCATCGCATTGCTCTGACTGGTTACAAAGGTTTCAAACGAATGACCCTGACTCAGATAAGGATACTTATCGATCAACGACTGTTCTTTTTCTTCATTAAAATAGGAAGAAACACTGTCATCTTTTTTTTATAAACGAAGTTAATCTGGGAGATTTCTTCGCCTTCGATGATACTTTCAACCGCAACACGGATATCAAAATAGTAACGTTCCGTCAATGCTTTGTAACAATCCCCTGCTGTGACATGTCAATTTGCAATGTCAATATATTATTTTCATAAGAAATTGCTTCCAGTGGTTCGATAAAAGTTCGTATCGCCGGACCGGAAATAGAACTATTGTCCTTTAGATACGCGATAATTTCGCCCCAGCGGGATTTTATCTCATTTTCCATAAAAAACCTACCTAACTAAAAAAAAAATCAAAATAAGGGTATAAACATACATATATATTGTACATCATATATGGCTTTTTTTCAATGAAATATTTACAAAAAAACAACTTTCTTTCATTATTTGCTTGACTATTCGGCGATTCAATACTATAATTAGGCTTGATACGGATTTATCCACTCATTTTATGAGGATATAAGGTTATAGAGAGAAGGAGGTGTATCGAATATGAAGATGACATTTCAGCCAAAAAAAAGAAATATAGATCTAGAGTTCATGGTTTTCGTAAAAGAATGAGTACTTCTAACGGAAGAAAGGTTCTTTCCAGAAGAAGAGCAAAAGGAAGAAAAAAATTGTCCGCTTAATATGTATTATGCATAGCATGGCAGGATTGTGCAAAGTCACATGAATGTGTGACTTTTCTTCTTTTTTCTTTTCATCGTTGTATCTATAGGATACAGGTTTGCCTGTATCACTTGAATGTATGAGGATATGGACAGTGTTTGAAAAGTTAGGAAAAAACTCGGAATTTAAAAAAGGTTTACAAGTTTGGTAAATCGAAAGCAAATCGGTACCTGGTGATGATTTTGGTCGAAAGGGAGAGTGGTCCCAACCGCTATGGATTTTCTGTCAGCAAGAAAGTTGGAAATAGCGTTGTGCGTCATAGAATCACCAGGTTACTTCGTGAATCCGTTCGAACGAATGACGCAAAATTAAAGAAAAGTTATAATGTTGTTATCGTTGCCAGAAACACGGCAAAAGGTAGAAGTTTTCAAGAAATCGAGAGTGCGTTTTTGCACTTATGTCGATTACATGGTATAATGTAGTGTGCGGATGCACACGCAGGTCATCAAACTTCGTTTGGTGACAGAAGGTATAATGTCATGAAAAAGATTTTATTGTTTTACTACGTATTTATCAGAGATTCATTTCACCTTTAAAGCCTACGCCAACGTGTATCTATACACCATGCTGTTCCGAATATGCCAGACAGGCAATTACAAAATATGGTGCATGCAAGGGTGGTTTTTGGCTTTGAAACGAATTTTAAGATGTCATCCTTTTCACAAAGGTGGCTATGATCCAGTTCCGTAAAATAGCGATATCAGTTAGTGGAGGTTAGTGAATTGAGTTATGTATATCAGTTTTTAGGTTGGATATTAGAAGGGATTGACTGGGTAGTATTTCATACCCTTGGCATTCATAATGTAGGTATATGTATTATTTTATTTACATTTATTGTATATTTAATTATGTTCCCTTTGAATGCAAAACAGCAGAAATCAGCACGTTTGATGTCAAAGATCAATCCGGAGATTCTTGCGATTCAGGAAAAATACAAAGGTAAAAAAGATAATGAATCGATGATGAGACAGCAGGCAGAGACTCAGGAGATATATAACAAATACGGAGTTAGTCTGTTTGGTGGATGTCTTCCTTTGATTATTTCCATGCCGATCATCTTTGCCCTTTATGGTGTGATTAAAGATGTTACATCATATGCACCTAGTCTGGATGGAGCGACAGGTTTCTTGGGTCTGGATCTCTCTAAGACACCTACAGAGTATGCTTCTACGACAAAATGGGCGTATTTGATTCCTGTGCTGGCTGTCGTATTTCAGTTTTTGAATTCTCAGATTCTTCAGGCGAAGAATAAGAATGATAAAGGAAAGAAAAAGACCCAGCAGGACAGCATGCAGCAGAGTATGAAAATGATGAATTACTTTATGCCTTTGATGTCCGGATTTTTTGCCTTGAGTTTTTCAATGGGTATTGGTTTATACTGGATTGCCGCTTCTATTTTTCGAATTGGACAAACTCTTATCATTAACCATCAGGTAGATAAGATTTCTTTGGACGAGCTGATTGAAAAGAACAAAGATAAGGCAGCGAAGAAAGCAAATAAGCGGAAAAAGATGAATGAGCAGATGGAAATGTATGCGAAGCAGAGGACAAGTTCCATTAAGACGGCTGCAAATTATCAGAATAAAGCAGCGACAGACGAGAAGGATGTGAAAAAGCCGTCTTACACTACGAATACAAATTATGAGAAGGGCAGCATTGGTTCATATGCCCATATGCTGGATGGAGACAGAGAAAAAGATAAATGATGGATTGTCTTTTATGTGATTGGAGGAATTTATTATGTCAAATTGGCAGGAATTTTCAGCAAAAACAGTTGATGAAGCTTTGACGGAAGCATTGATTAAATTAGAAACAACAAGTGATCAGATTGAATATGAAGTATTGGAAAAAGAAAGTACAGGTTTGCTTGGATTATTTAGTAAACCGGCCCGCATTCGTGTTTGCAAAAAGAAGATGTGCAGGATATTGTAAAAGATTTTCTGAAACGTCTGTTTGAAAATATGCATTTAAATGTAGAAGTAGATATGAAGTATGATGAAGAAGAAAAAGTTATCTACATTGATCTGAAGGGCGACGAAATGGGTCTTTTGATTGGAAAACGTGGGCAGACTTTGGATTCTATTCAGTATCTTACTTCTTTGGTTGCTAATAAAAACCGTGAAGAATATATTAAGATTAAGATGGATACAGAGAATTATCGTGAGCGTCGTAAAGTTACGATTGAGAACCTTGCAAAAAATATTGCGATTAAGGTTAAGAAGACAAGACGTCCGGCTACTTTGGAGCCAATGAATCCATATGAGAGACGTTTGATCCATGCAGCACTTCAGAATGACAAATACGTAGAAACTTACAGTGAAGGAGAAGAACCTTTCCGTAAGGTTGTTGTAAATATATCCAAAGAATATGCGAGCATGCCGCCTCGTCGTAACAATAACTACCGCAAGAAAAATGGTTATAATGGAAATGGTGGACGTAAACCATATAATAAATCTTATGGAAAAAAACCATATGGTAAATCTTCTTATAATAAACCTTATAACAATAAGTCTTATAATCGTAATAATTCATATCGTAATCAGAGTAATTTTGGTTCGGATGATAATGCTGATAAAACAGAAGATTAATATGAATCAAAAGAGTTGGGCTGAATCTCAGGATTCAGCCTTTTTAGCCTTATTGATATTAGAATAAATGTATTATATTTATAGGTTATCAAGTACAGAAAGGGATGTTTTATGTTTTACGAAGATACCATTGCTGCGATTGCGACTGCCTCCGTAAATGGTGGAGTAAGTATCATCCGAATCAGTGGTGAGAATGCAGTTAAAGTTGCGGACAGTTGTCTGAAATTAAAAAATAAAACTTTGGCAGAAGTAAAAAGCCATACGATTCATTATGGTTATGTGGTAGATGAAGAAGGACAGAAAATAGATGAAGTTCTTGTATTATTAATGCGTACACCGAATAGTTATACAAGAGAAGATGTTGTCGAAATCCAGTGTCATGGAGGGGCTTTTGTATGTCAGACAATTCTTGATCTTATATTAAAAAAAAGAGGGTGTTCGAATTGCAGAGCCGGGTGAATTTACAAAACGTGCTTTTTTAAATGGAAGAATAGATCTGTCTCAGGCAGAGGCAGTTATGGATCTGATTGAATCGAAAAGTAAATATGCGTTGGAAAGTTCGGTTTCCCAATTAAGTGGAATTGTTAAACAGAAGATTCAGAAAATACGGAATATTATTATGGATGATGTTGCGTATATAGAGGCTGCGCTGGATGATCCGGAACATATTTCACTTAATCTGTTTGAAAAAGATTTTTTAAATCATATTACGAGTTCGATTTCTGAACTTGGAAAAATGAAAAACAATTATGATAATGGACGTTTGATTTATGAAGGAATTCAGACGGCAATTATAGGAAAACCTAATGTTGGAAAATCTTCTTTTTTAAATGCGATGCTGGGAACAGAGCGAGCTATTGTGACAAATGTACCCGGTACGACAAGGGATACATTGGAAGAAAATGTTAGAATTGGTGATGTATTTTTACACTTAATTGATACTGCCGGAATACATGAAACAGAAGATGAAGTTGAAAAAATAGGAATTGAAAAAGCGAGGGAACAGCTGAAACACTGTGACTTCTGTATTTTAATATTAGACCGTTCACGTGAAATAGAAGAAGAAGATAAGATACTTTTAAAAGAAATTGAGTCGAAAAAAGCAGTTATTTTATATAATAAATCTGATCTTGAAAATGCATTTTCTATCGATGAAATAGAAAATATGACAACAAAAAAATCATCGCTTTTTCTGCAAAGACAGGAGAAGGATTGGAAGAATTGCAGCAGTATATCACGAATCAGTTTTTTCAAAATGAGATTTCATTTAATCAGGAAATATATCTTTCTAATGAAAGACAAAAGCAGGCAGTGTCGGAGGCATACGAAAGTCTTCTTCGTGTAAAAGAAAGTTATGATCTCGGAGTGGGAGAAGATTTTTATACGATTGATATGATGAATGCTTATGAGCAGCTTGGAAGTATTATCGGTGAAACTGTGGATGATGATCTGGTGGATACAATTTTCAAAAAATTCTGTATGGGTAAATGAGAAAGGTTTGAGGATACTATGAAAAAGATATTAGAAGAAACATATGATGCTGTCGTTGTCGGTGCAGGCCATGCCGGCTGTGAAGCAGCTCTTGCTCTGGCGAGACTTGGATTTTCCACGGCACTTTTACCGTCAGTGTTGACAGCATCGCATTGATGCCATGTAATCCTAATGTTGGTGGATCGTCAAAAGGGCATCTTGTCAGAGAAGTGGATGCACTCGGTGGCGAGATGGGAAAAATATTGATGCAACATTTATTCAGAGCAAAATGTTAAATAAATCCAAAGGACCGGCTGTACATTCGCTTCGTGCGCAGGCAGACAAAAAAGAATACAGTAAAAGAATGCGTCGTGTACTGGAAGAAACAGAAAATATTTCTATTAAGCAGGCTGAAGTGACAGAATTGTTGGTAGAAAATAATATATTAGTAGGTGTAAAAACTTATACAGGCGCCATTATTCATTGTAAAGTATGTGTATTATGTACCGGAACCTATCTTAAGGCAAAATGTATTACAGGAGAGATTTCTACCTATACAGGACCAAATGGTCTGTCTGCCGCAAATCATCTTTCTGATTCTTTAACGGAACTTGGTATTAAAATCCGTCGTTTCAAAACGGGTACCCCTGCGCGAATTGATGGAAATACGGTTGATTTTTCTAAGATGGAACCACAGTATGGGGATGAAAAACTTGTACCATTTTCTTTTACCAATGATCCTGCTGACATCGAGAGAGAGCAGGTAAAATGTTACCTTACTTATACCAATGAAAAAACACATGAAATTATCCGTGATAATTTAGACCGGTCACCTCTCTATTCTGGAATGATAAAAAGTACGGGACCAAGATATTGCCCTTCGATTGAAGACAAAGTTGTCCGGTTTGCTGATAAAAATAGACATCAGGTTTTTATTGAACCTGAAGGGTTGTATACTTCAGAAGTGTATATTGGTGGCATGTCAAGTTCAATGCCGGAAGATGTACAGTATGAAATGTATCGTTCTGTCAAAGGACTTGAAAATGCTAGAATTGTTCGAAATGCTTATGCCATCGAATATGATTGTATCGATTCTCTGGAGTTGAAACCATCTTTGGAGTGTAAGAAAGTAGAAGGACTTTTTAGTGCCGGACAGGCAAATGGTAGTTCGGATATGAAGAAGCAGCAGCTCAGGGTATTATCGCTGGTATCAATGCCGCAAGAAAATTACAGAAAAAAGATCCTATTATATTGGATCGATCACAGGCATACATCGGAGTGTTGATTGATGATCTTGTAACAAAAGGTACCAATGAACCTTATCGTATGATGACATCGAGAGCAGAGTATCGTTTGATCCTTCGTCAAGATAATGCTGATTTACGATTAACTCCAATTGGATATGAAGTTGGATTAATTTCAAAGGAAAGATACGATGGTTTACTTCTGAAAGATGAACTAATCAAAAAGAAATGAATCGTATGGAGCATACTTCTGTTGGTAATACAGATAATGTACAAGAATTTTTAAAACAATATGGAAGTACACCGTTGATTAGTGGAATTACTTTGGCAGAATTGATTCGTCGTCCTGAATTAGATTACGATAAAATTGAATCAATTGATAAAGAAAGAAAACCACTTCCTTTTTGATGTATGTGAACAGGTAAATATTAATATCAAATATGATGGATATATTTCACGACAGATGAAACAGGTAAAACAATTTAAAAAGATGGAACAAAAGAAAATTCCTTCAACCATTGATTATTCAAAAATTAATAGCTTGAGAATTGAAGCAGTACAGAAACTGACTGAAATCAGACCGGAGTCTGTAGGACAAGCGGCAAGAATATCGGGTGTTTCTCCAGCAGATATATCAGTATTACTTGTTTACCTTGAAAATTATAATAGAAATGTTTCACGTGAAACATTGGAGGAAGAGTAGTGAAATCAGAATTTAATAAATATGGATTATTGTTAGATGAAACGATGTCTAATCAATTTGAAAAATATTATGAATTATTGATTGACTGGAATCAACGTATGAATCTAACTACGATTACAGATAGAGATGAAGTAGTACAAAAACACTTTATTGATTCTGTTCTTCTTTTAACAAAGTATGATAAGACAGAGTTTGAAAACAAAAATATAATTGATGTGGGAACGGGAGCAGGTTTTCCGGGAATACCGCTTGCTATTATGTTACCACAGACGAATTTTGTTTTAATTGATTCACTTGATAAGAGAATTACATTTCTCAAAACAGTTTTAGAAGAACTTGGATTAAGTAATGTAACTTTATATCATGGAAGAGCAGAAGACTTTGGTAAAGATACATTATTTCGTGAACAATTTGATTATTGTGTTTCAAGAGCGGTTGCTCCATTACCAATTTTATTAGAATATTGCTCTCCATTTATAAAAGTTGATGGAAGTCTGTTATTATATAAAAGTATAAAGACTGACCAAGAGGTGGATGAATCAAAGCATGCTTTGGATGAACTAAATTGCAAAATCAGTGAAATCTGTACATTATCGGATGATGAAGATTACAAGAGATATATTATTGAAATTCATAAGATAAATGAAACTCCCACAAAATATCCAAGAAAAGCGGGAAAGCCAAAAAAAAAAGAATCCGTTGTAGAAAAATGTTTCACGTGAAACATTTTTAAAAAATATGCTAGTATTATTAGTAAGAGAATGATATAATAGAAATAGAAGGGTAAAAAATTGTAAAGGTGAAAAAAATATGAGTCATAAAGTTATAGCTGTGGCTAACCAGAAAGGTGGAGTTGGTAAGACAACAACTACCATCAATTTATCTGCTGCATTGGCCGAAAAAGGAAAAAAAGTTTTAATGATTGACCTGGATCCACAGGGAAATGCGTCCAGTGGACTTGGCGTAAACAAAGATGAATTGGAACAGAGTATTTACCAGCTTATGATTGGTACCAATTCATTTGATGAGTGTGTACAGAAAAATGTGCTGGAAAATCTCGATGTTTTACCTGCAAATGTAAATCTTGCAGGTGTAGAAATTGAAACATTGGATATGGACGACAGAAACTATATTTTATCAAAAGAAATTGATAAAGTAAAAGATCGATATGATTACATATTAATCGACTGTCCACCATCATTGAATTCATTGACAATTAATTCAATGACAACAGCAGATTCTGTACTGGTTCCAATTCAATGTGAGTTTTATGCATTGGAAGGATTGAGCCAGCTAATCTATACGATTGATTTGGTAAAAGATCGTTTGAATCCAAATCTGAAAATGGATGGAGTCGTATTTACGATGTATGATGCAAGAACAAATCTGTCATTGCAGGTTGTTGAAAATGTTAGAGAAAATTTGAATCAAAAGATTTATAATACCATAATTCCAAGAAGCGTAAGATTGGCAGAGGCTCCAAGCTATGGACTTCAATTAATATTTATGATCGAAAGTCTACGGGAGCAAAAAGCATATCGAGCTTTGGCAGAAGAAATTATTGAGAAGGGGGAGGAAGAATAATGGCAACAAGAAAAGGAGGGCTAGGAAAAGGATTAGATACACTTATTCCACCTAAGAAAAATGAGACGGCTAAGAAAGTCGAAAAAGTAGAAATTAAGAAAATTGAAGAATATGTAGATATTAATAAGGTTGAACCAAATAAGGATCAGCCAAGAAAATCTTTTAATGAAGATTCTTTGATTGAGTTATCAGAGTCTATTAAGCAGCATGGAATCGTTCAGCCATTGGTTGTTGCAAAGAAAGATGATTATTTTGAAATTATTGCCGGTGAGAGAAGATGGCGTGCTGCAAAGAAAGCTGGTTTAAAAGAAGTACCTGTTGTAGTAAAAGATTACTCACCACAGGAGATTATGGAAATTGCGTTGATTGAAAACATTCAGCGTGAAGACTTGAATCCGGTAGAAGAGGCGATGGCTTACCAGAGATTGATCAAAGAATATGATTTGAAACAGGATGAAGTTGCAGAGCGTGTATCAAAAAGCCGTACAGCAATTACAAACTCGATTCGTCTGTTGAAACTGGATGAGAGAGTACAAAATATGCTGATTCAGGAATCTATTTCAAGTGGACATGCGAGAGCACTTCTCGCTGTAAAAGATGGTGACGAGCAGTACAATCTTGCCATGAAGATTTTTGATGAAAAACTGAGTGTCCGCGAGACAGAAAAACTGATTAAATCACTTGAGAAAAGAAAAGACGGCGAAGCCAAAGAAAAAAGAATTAAAGAATGATTTTGTGTATCGTGATTTGGAAGAAAAACTAAAAACAGTTACCGGTACCAAGGTTATGATTAACCGGAAAACAGAAAAGAGCGGAAAGATAGAAATAGAATATTATAATCAGGAAGATCTAGAAAAAATCATTGGTTTCTTTAAATAGAACAAATGTTTGATAAGGAGGATAAAGATGTTTCGTTTTAGTGATTATGGAATCGAATCAGATATGATAATAATTGGAATTGCTGCTGTATTGGTCATACTTCTTGTATTGTTGATCGTAGCACTTTCCAAAATAGGAAAACTGAAAAAACAATACAATGTGTTTATGGAAGGAAAAGATGGCAAAAGTCTGGAAGAAACTTTCCAAAAGAAGTTTGAAAATATGGATTTTATTAATGATGAATTGAAGAAAATCCAGGGTCGTCTCGAATTGATTGATGAAAATCTCTTAAAGACCTACCAAAAGTCGCTATTGTAAAATACGATGCTTTTAAAGAGATAGGTGGTACATTAAGTTTTGTACTTGTTTTACTGACAAAAGATAACGACGGATTTATATTGAATTCCATGCATTCAAATAGTGAAGGATGTTACACATACATTAAAGAAGTAAAGAGTGGGGAAGTATTTGTAGCACTTTCCGAAGAAGAAAGACAAGCATTAGAGCAGGCGAAAGAATCCTAATGGGTTCTTTCCCACCTTTGACAAGGCTAAAAGCGCTCATAACGGGTGGAAATCCTATTAGGATTATTAGTTATAAAAGTTATAAAAGCGCAAAAAAAGCCCTTACCCAGCAGTTGCAGGTCTGCCAAACAAGGACTCGGGAGTACGCCTTTGGGGGTTCGAACCCCAGACACCCTGATTAAGAGTCAGGTGCTCTACCAACTGAGCTAAAGGCGCTTATCTAATCGCAAAAACTATTATATAACATTTGTAACAAAAATGCAAGTATTTATTTAAAAAAATTAAAAAAAGGAAAGAAAAAATATGAGTAGAAATAAAAAGGCATATCGAAAAATAAGGGAAGTATTAAAAGGAATTATATCTAATATGGGATCTGTGATTTTAATCCTTGCATTATGCACAATTGTGATTGCTATTATTATAAATTGGAAATCAGTAGTTATAGAAATGCAGAGATTTATAAAAGTAATTATGCCATTTATCTTTGGACTGGTATTGGCATTTTTAATCAATCCATTGGTGGAAAGTGTGCGGAAAATATTAGACAGGTTGTTTTTCCGAACAAAACATAAAAAGGCATGCAAGTATACAAGTGTTGCAGTTTCGTATGCAATTTTACTTGGATTACTGACGGTTACGATTGTTTATATTGTACCGCAGATTTCAGAGAGTGTGAAAGAACTTACAAAGTCACTTGGAAATGGTTATAATTACATTATTCATAATACAGGAAAATTGCAGGAAAAATATCCGTTTCTGCCAATGACGGATATTACGGAACTGATTGAAAAAGTTGTTCCACAAAATATCTTTAGTTATGGACCGGGAATGGCAAAAATAATATTCCCATATATTTATAATTTGTCTGCATCCTTCATTTCTGGGTTTATCAATATTATATTTGCCATCGTCATATCGGTGTATATCATATTGGATAAAGAAAAAATAGTGAAGGAATTGCGTCGTTTTATTTATACATTTGCATCTAACGAAAAAGCACCATTTATCTGGAGTACATTCCGCGAGTGTAACCATATATTCAATGGATTTTTATTTGGAAAGAGTGTGGATTCTTTAATTATCGGAATCCTTTCCTTGATTGCGATGAGTATAATCGGTCTGCCATATGGATTGCTTCTTAGTGTGATTGTTGGTGTAACAAATATGATACCGTATTTTGGTCCTATTATGGGTGCTATTCCAGGTGTTATTATATATCTTGTAATAGAACCAAAATATGCGATTATATACGTCATTATGATACTTATATTGCAGCAATTTGACGGGCTTTATCTGGGACCTAAAATACTTGGTCATCTTACTGGAATCAAGCCGCTTTGGGTTATTTTTGGTATCACAGTCGGTGGTGCATATTTTGGAGTTTTGGGAATGTTTCTCGGTGTGCCGGTAGTGGCAGTAATAATGCATATAATTAGTGTAATTATGGAGACCAAAATGAAGAAAAAAATGCTAAAAGAAATAGAAGTTAGAAGAAATAACAAGCAGGAATAAATTCTATTTTAATAGTTTCATAATATAGCACACAGAATCTACGATACAATCAATTCGTTTTTTTTAAGCAAGGCTTTTTAGAAAAAAACGGCGGAGAGAATTTTGAAAACAATTCATAATAAACTCCCTTATTGTTTTATTCTATTTTATGCCTTGCTTTTCTTTGTGTTACCGGTAAGCGACGAGTCGATGGATCGGCATGCCTTTTCCGGAAAACTTTTCTTCATACTCGGTCATAATATTGCCTTCTGCAAATTTACTGTGGTGAAGATCATAGGTAACATCTTTTAATTTCCAAGGAGATGTCTCCGAGATCGTTTCCACAGAATAATCAAATAATGGGCGGTTGTCTGTCTTAAAACAGATAACTCCTTCCGGACAAAGCACTTCATCATAGAGCGAAAGAAATATCGGAGAAGTCAGGCGGCGTTTGGCATGACGCTCTTTTGGCCAGGGATCAGAAAAGTTCAGATAAATGCGGTCAATCTCTGCTTTATCAAAAACTTCTGTAAGATTTTTTGCGTCCATTCGGATAAAATACAGATTGGAACATTCTGTCTGCTGTCTTTTTCAATTGCGCGGTAAAGAACACTTGAATACATTTCGATTCCAATGTAATTAATCCCCGGATTTTGTTCTGCCATTGCGTGAATAAATTTTCCTTTTCCCATACCTATTTCAATATGGATCGGATTGTCATTTCCAAAAAATGTATTCCATTTGCCTTTATATTCTTCCGGTGTCTGTATGACAAATTCACTGGATGCGATAAATTCTTCCGCACCCTTGATATTACGAAGTCTCATAATTTTCCTCCAAAGTTTTGTATTCGCGAATAGTATAACATATTTTTGAAAAATTTTGAAGAAAATAATACAAATTTGCAAGTAACTATTGGAAAAATTGGAAAAATCGTGTATGATTATAGATGAGCAATAAAATAAATGTAAAGAGGGAACGAGATGGATGAGAAGAAAATAATTCTTGTGTCTGTAAGTGATCTTGTACCTGGAATGATTGTTGCAAGGGATGTATATACGAGAAATAACCAGATGTTGGTGCCTGCAGATACAAAAATAACGGAACCAATCATAACTAGAATGACATTTTTTGGAATTATGAGCATTCGTGTTTTTGCAAGCGAGTTAGAAAAGAATATAGTTGACGAAGAAGAAGAGATGTATATGACACAGCAGGAAAAAGAGGATTTTGCTGTGTTTAAGGAAAATTATGAATTGACGATAGATCATCTATCAGAAAATTTGAATTCTCTTTTGAAAACCGCAGATGAAATTAATACCGATGAATTGGTTGAAAATGTGGATAAACTTGTATTTCAGTCGAAAAGCAGGTATGAAATCATGAATATGGTACATCATATTCGCACCTTTGATGATGAGACATACCGCCATTCTTTGAATGTGGCGATGATCAACAGTGTCTTTGCGGGATGGCTTGGTATGACAGAGTACGAAAGAAAGCAGTTGACATTGTGCGGCTTGATGCACGATGTGGGAAAACTTCTTATTTCCAAAGATATTCTTCGGAAACCGGGAAGATTGACGGAAGAAGAATATGAGCAGATTAAAAACATCCGCTTCTCGGATATGAAAAAATGAAGGATAAAAATATTCCGGAATCCGTAAAACGAGTTATTTTGCTGCATCATGAGAGAGCGGATGGAAGTGGATATCCGTTTGGATTCCGTTTAAATGAAATTGATCCGTATGCTGCAATTACCGCAATTTCAGATGTTTACGATGCAATGACATCCAACCGGGTATACCGGCATGGGATGAGTCCGTTTGATGTGATAGAAATTTTTGAAAAAGAAGGAAGAAAGCAGTTTAATCCAATGTTTCTGGTTCCGATATTAAATAATCTGACGAATACCTATCTTCAGCATTATGTGGAATTGAGCAATGGAATGAAAGGAAAAATTGTTTTAATTAATAAAATGAATTGTCGCGGCCAATGATTGCTACAGATGATAATCAGTTTATTGATCTGTTAAAGCAGCGCGACATTAAAATAACACAAGTTCGCTAGATAATATAAAAAGCGAAAGTAAGAAAGGATAGAAAAAGTGAAAAATCCAATAAAAAAATTGATAAAATTGTGGATGGGGGAATTTGTCTTACAGCGGCGGTACTTTTGATCCCGACAGGAGCCGGCGCAGCTGCCGGACAAAAAAGATCTTGCAGTTTCTGCAGAAGCTGCCTGCGTTATGGATCTGCAATCCGGAACGGTTTTATATGACAAAAATATGAATAAGAAGGAATATCCTGCGAGTATTACAAAAATTATGACAACTTTGGTTGCGATGGATAACTCTTCTCTCTCAGAAACGGTTAAATATGATGACCGCGCTTATACAAATTGGGAAAGTCGTGCGTCAAATATTGGCATTGTGGACGGTGAGAAATTGAGTATGGAAGACAGTTTGTATGCCATCATGCTTGCTTCTGCCAATGAAGTTTGTAACGGAGTGGCAATCCATGTAGCAGGAAGTATTGAAAATTATGTTGCTAAAATGAATGAGAAAGCAAAAGAACTTGGATGTAAAAATACACATTTTATGAATCCAAACGGACTTTGGAATAAAGATCATTATACATCCCCATATGACATGGCTTTAATCGGAAGAGCCGCTATGCAAAAGTAAAATTTCCGTACAATTGCTTCCACTAAATATTATGACATTGGAAAATCAAATAAACGAAAATACATTGATCCGATGGGAAATCATCATAAAATGTTAAATCCCGGAAATATGCCTCAATATGGTTATAAATACTGTATTGGTGGAAAGACGGGTTATACGGATAAATGCCGTTATACTCTCGTGACTTTTGCAAAAAAAAGGAAATATGGAACTTGTTTGTGTTGTTATGAAAGTAGACGGTTCCCCATACATGGACACCAACGCATATACGGATACGACAAGATTGTTTAATTATTGTTTTGAAAAATATGATAAAACGATGATTCAAGATGACACTTCCAATGAAATTAATAAGGAGTATCTGTTTACTAATTTCAGTCCATTTTACAGCAAAGATACCAGCTCACTGCATGTAGATTCTGATGCAGGTGTGATTCTTCCAAAAGGTGTCACGCTGGATAAGACAGAGAAAAAAGTAACCTATCTGCAGACTCCGGAAAAGCAAAATGGAAAAAATGTAATCGGTCATATTTCTTACACGTACAACGGAGAAGATGTCGGTGGAGCAGACATTTATTATGATGCGACGGATGCAGCGACATTAAAAGACAGTATTAATATGACAGAATGGTTCAAAGAAGCAGAAATGACAGCAAAAAAAAAAGAGCCATTTCCGGTAAAAAAAGTAATGCTTATCGTAATTTTGGTAATCTGCGTCGCTGGTGTAAGTTGTGTCTGCGTGATCCGAATAAGAGGATATCAGCAAAAGACAGAGTACCGCAGACGTTATCAAAAAGCGAGAAGACATATGAGAAAACGGGATCGGGATTTTTATACGAAAAGATGATGTGTAATGGTTTCACATAAAAATAACATTGTAGTTTTCACATTCGGGACCGCTCGCGCTTAGAAGAATACACGTAGCAGTGCATGAGGGCAGGATACGCCCTCTATGCACTGACGGTATTCTAAATCCCTCATGAGAAAAACTACAATGTTATTTATTTGAAAGCCATTACATATAAATTATAAAAAGGGGAGTTATCCACAAAAATACACAAATTTGTGGATAACTCCCTTTTTGGTGGAAAACATTTATTACTCGTTACTATTCAGGATCCAATGTATGGAAATCAAAGTCTCTTACGTGCAAGCACGACGATTCATTGATTTCCATACATTGAGATCCTAATAGGCTTCCCTCCACATATGAGCATTTTTAGCCTTGTCAAAGACGAGAAAAGAACACGAAGTGTTTGAAATGCGAATGTGGAGGAGAGGCGTCCTGAATAGTTACTATTTGTTTTTTATATTTTCCACATCTTTTTTCAAACGTTCTACTTCTTGTTTTGCTTTTGTGATACGTTCAATCTGCTCTAAGAAAGCATCGGAAGTATCATCTTTATGTGCCTCATAATATAATTTTCCAATTTCATTATAACAACGTTCGATGGTTTTTTCCTGATTACGAATCTGGCTGTTAAGGGAAGAAACTTCGGAAATTTCTTTTGCTTTGTCTGTAATCGCATCGGCTGTGTTATTTATTACATCGGATAATTTGTCTAAAAAACCTGCCATGATATATGTTCTCCTTTCCTGAAAAAAATCATTTTGCAATTATAGTGTACCACACATCAAATTTGTCATCAAGAGTTAGGAGAATCTTTTTAATAAGTATTGTTGTAGGCTTAATTATAAAAAAGTTATTCTGGTTTTACAATGAGGGATTTAGAACACCGTCAGTACATAGAGGTCGTAGTTTGACCTCATGTACTGTTACGCGTGTTCTTCTAAGCGCAAGCGGTCCCGAAGGGAAAACCAGAATAACTTTTCATTATAAACCTACAAATTTTTCTTGCTAATTCCACACAAATATTATATACTAAAGACAGAGACCATACGACTGGCGGAAAAGTAGGATTACCTACGGGAAGTATGGTAAATGCAGCCGACCGCCTGGGCAGACCGTAAGGAACCCCAGGCGGTCTTTTCATTATAATAAAAAAGGAGAGAATGCAATGCAGATGTTATCATTGGAAAAAGAATTGAAAGAGAATGCGTATCCGGGAAGAGGAATCGTGATCGGAAAATCCCCAAATGGAAAGTACGCTGTGACAGCATATTTTATCATGGGAAGAAGTGAAAACAGCCGAAACCGCGTGTTTGTAGAGGATGGAGACGGAATCCGTACACAGGCGTTTGACCCATCGAAATTGAGTGATCCGAGCCTCATCATTTATGCACCGGTCCGCGTACTTGGCAATAAGACGATCGTGACAAACGGCGATCAGACCGATACGATTTACGAACTGATGGATAAGCAGCAGACATTTGAGCAGGCGCTGCGCACCAGAGAATTTGAGCCGGATGGACCAAATTATACTCCACGTATTTCCGGTATCATGCACGTGGAAAATGGCGAATACAACTATGCGATGTCTATCTTAAAGAGCAACAACGGAAATCCGGATGCATGCAACCGCTATACGTTTGCCTATTCAATCCGGTCAATGGAGAAGGACATTTTATCCATACATATATGTGTGACGGTAACCCATTGCCAAGTTTTGAGGGCGAGCCAAAATTGGTAGAAATGTCAGATGACATGGAAGCATTTACCAATATGCTTTGGGAAAGTCTGAACGAGGACAATAAAGTATCTCTCTTTGTAAGATATATTGACATCGCGACCGGTGAGACCAAATCTACCATTGTAAACAAAAATAAATAAAAAAGAAAGGATGTAACCAATGAAAGAATTAGAATTAAAGTATGGCTGTAACCCAAACCAGAAACCATCACGTATTTACATGGAGAATGGCGAACTGCCGATCAAAGTATTAAACGGAAAACCGGGATATATCAACTTCCTGGATGCCTTTAATGGCTGGCAGTTAGTAAAAGAGTTAAAGAAGGCGACCGGACTTCCGGCTGCAACTTCCTTTAAACATGTATCTCCTGCAGGTGCTGCCGTAGGACTTCCACTCAGCGAAGTAGAGTCAAAGATTTACTGGGTTGATGATCTCGGAGAACTGTCTCCGCTTGCCAGTGCTTATGCACGTGCAAGAGGGGCCGACCGTATGTCTTCTTATGGGGACTTCATTGCACTGTCTGATGTATGTGATGTATCTGCTGCAAAACTGATCAAGAGAGAATTTTCCGATGGAATCATTGCACCGGGTTATGAACCGGAAGCATTGGAATTGTTGAAAGAAAAGAAAAAAGGAAGTTATGCGATCATCGAAATTGATCCGAATTATGAGCCGGCTCCGATCGAGCACAAAGAAGTTTACGGTGTGACTTTCGAGCAGGGACGCAATGAGTTGAACATTGACAAAGATTTCTTCAATAACATTGTGACAGAAAACAAAGAACTTCCGGATTCTGCCAAGATTGATATGGCGATCGCAATGATCACATTGAAATATACACAGTCAAATTCCGTTTGTTTTGTAAAGGGCGGACAAGCGATTGGAATCGGTGCCGGACAGCAGTCACGTATTCATTGTACAAGACTTGCCGGAAGCAAGGCAGACAACTGGCTTCTCCGTCAGTCTCCACAAGTTCTCAATCTTCCTTTCAAAGAAGGTTTGAAACGTGCAGAGCGCGATAATGCAATTGACAATTATATCGGTGAAGATTATCTTGATGTTATCGGAGATGGCTGCTGGGAGAAATATTTCACAGAGAAACCTCCGGTATTTGAAAAAGCAGAGAAAGAAAAATGGCTGAAAGAATATGCGAAAGATGTTACACTTGGTTCGGATGCGTTCTTCCCATTTGATGATAACATTGAAAGAGCTTACCGCAGTGGAGTAAAATACATCGCACAGCCGGGTGGCTCCATCCGCGATCAGGATTGTATCGATGCATGTAACCGTCACGGAATGGTTATGAGCTTCACAGGAATCCGTTTGTTCCACCACTAAGGTTACATAATAATTCAGGGCTCCCCACTATGCATAAGTGAGAAGCCCTGTTTTTTTATCGAAAGAGTACGCAGTTTCCGCTTTCACGATAATAACGGATGCGTTTTTCCAAAGCTGCGCGTTCACATCCGAGTTTTTGCTCAGACAATCCAAACAGAGAAATTCGGAAGCAGTGCGATTTACTAATTTCATGTAGATTGCTTTTTCATCGCTCGTCAAGCGGGCATCGCAAGTCATACAGGTTTTGTAAAATTTTTCCATTAAAAAGTTACCACCTTTGCTCTTACAACAACACAATCACACGATGGAACCGTGATCGCAAATCGTTCTTTATAAGTTCCGATGTCTTTATGAGCAAAGCAGTCATAGAGAGAAAGTGCGACACCGGAAGCATAAGAAATACCGATGTCCCAAAACTGCAAAGTCAGTTCCCTGGCGGTGTCTGACAGATTAAATAGACCGATTGCAATATCTCCGTCTGCCAAAACTTTTACCAATACAAACGCATCATTTTCATGGAACCACTGCGGCTCCACTTTTACACGGTAGGCACCGCGGGCTTCCGGATCCTGGTTGATTGCCAGAAGATCTTTATTTTGCAGAAGATTCTTTGTAAAATCATCGGCTTTGCGGATATCGCAGCCAATCATCAGCGGCGACCCCATCATACACCATAAAGCAAAGTGCGTTTTATACTGGGTATCCGTGCATCCACCGATACTTCCGATAAAGTCATCATTACTTCCACCATGCATGCCTGCGACAAGCATATCCATATCATTGTGACAATAATTTCCGGTAAAGGCCTCCTTGTCTATCTGCGAAAGTGCAATTTTACAGATGGATTCCCAATTATCCTGAATATCCGGGTAGAGCGGTACGAGTGTGCACCGGATTCACGGATCCAATGGTGGACATCGTCTTCTCCCCAGTTGCAGGCGGAAAAAAGGATGTCGCGGCCGCAGTTTTTCAGAGCAAGACTCATTCGTTTGTACAAAAGTTCGCCGGACATGTGGCGCGGTTTAAAGCAATAATCGTATTTCAGATAATCGACATCCCAGCCGGCAAATGTGGCAGCATCCTGAAATTCATGCTCAAAACTTCCCGGATAACCGGCACAAGTGTGTGTTCCGGCGCAGGAATACATACCAAATTTTAATCCTTTTGCATGGATATAATCGGCGACAGCTTTCATGCCATTTGGAAATTTTTTCGGATCGGCGACAAGATTTCCATCTTTATCGCGTTCGCGAAGGCTCCAGCAGTCATCAATGACAATATATTCATAGCCGGCATCTATGTATCCTTTTTCGACAAAACAGTCGGCAATTTCTTTGATCAATGTCTCATTGATATCCCACGTAAATGTGTTCCATGAATTCCAGCCAAGAGCCGGTAAATATCCTAATGTGTGATTGTTCATAAGAACCTCCTTATAAGTTTTTAGTAGCCAAGGGTACCTGCAGGGACGACAAACGCCTGTTTCACAGAAACCGGATAAACCTGAATATAATCCTCTTGGTAATAATGTAAATGTTATGTTAAGTGTATCATTGTACATGGTTTTGTGTCAAGAAAATGGGATGAAAAATTGCGATATCTCCTTAAAATGGGTACTTCTCAAGAAATGAAAAACGTTGTATAATATAATTACAATGTATGGTTGAAGAGGATGGTACCTATGAAAATTGCAATATGCGACGACGATAATGGGGCATGCGAAGAACTAAGGAAAATACTGGAAAATATTTCGACGGAAAAAGATATGATACATATATATAATGCAGGAGAGGAACTATTAGGAGATATTTCGAATGGTTATATTTATGATGTCGTTTATTTGGATATCGAACTGCCCGGTATGAATGGTGTGGAAGTCGGACAGGTATTGCGAGAGCAGGTAGAAAAGCAGCACCTGGATCTGATCTTTATATCGCAGAAGAGCAGTTACTGCGAGCAGCTTTTTGATCTGGAGCCGAGAAGATTTTACAGAAAACCGTTTGACAAAGAAAGAATTATAAAAGATTTGGAAATATTGATTGCGGAACATACGGAACACAGACAGAGTGTTTGGTACGAAGAAAATGGGCGGGAATATCGCTTATTTTTGGAAGACGTTTTGTATATGGAAGCATCGAATAAAAAATAAAAGCATTTGATAAAAATGGGAAAAAAATCGTTTTAAAAAATACATTGAGCGAATGGGGAGAACTTTGTAAAGAAAAATATTTTGTACGGTGTCACAGATCTTATCTTGTAAATATGCGGTATGTGAAAGTGTATTCACGCACCGAATTTGAGATGACAAATGAGGATATCATTCCGATTGGACGTAAATACGAAAAGCAGACGAGAGAAATCTGGAATTTACACAAAATGGAGGAAGAAGCATGATATTTGAGATAACGTTTATTATAGCTAGTTTATTTCAAACATATATATATTATCTGTTTAGTGTATGTTTTTACCGGCAAAAGGCAGAACCAAAAAAGAGTTTTTGGAGGTTGTTCTATCTTTTTGCGGTAACAACAATTGCGTATTTGATTTTTAATGTACCGGTTTTGAATTTTATATCTGTCGTCATTTGTGCTTTTATCATGATTTGTATCTTATATGGAGGAAAGATATCAAAAGCTGTATTAGTTACGGTATTGACCATAGGAATGATGGCAGTTTCGAAGCACTTGTTGCTATTTGTATTGGAGCGGTTGGAGTAAATCCGGTACAGCAAAATCCGTACTATGATTCGATTTTTGTTACGATTCTTTTGCCGGTAATACAGTATTTGATTGTAATGATCGTAAGAAATTTTGTTAGTCTGAAAACGATGAGGTGATGCCAAAATCTTATTGGATTGTTACGGTGTCTCTTCCATTTTTGGTAACTGTTTTTATCATTATTTTGTACACAAAGTCAAGTCTTCCTGCGGCGTTTTTAGTAATATGCGGCATTCTTTTTATTAGCGATTAATTTTATGACGATTTATCTGTATGATAATACCATCCGAAACATGCAGGCACGAAAAAGAGAATGAAATTTTGGAAGTTCAGAATCTTTGTCAGCAAAAACAGGCAGAATCCATGCAGAATATAATGGAGCAGATTCGTGGAGAACGGCATGATTTTTACAAACATCTTTCTTCTCTTCAACAGATGCTTACACAAGAACAATATGGGGGTGCTCAAAAATATGTCAATGAATTGTGTGAGGAAAGAAATATAATCTCGGCAAAAATAATTGCGGATACCGGGAACTATACACTTGATAGTATATTGAACTATGAATATGAGCATGCAAAAAGTGAAAAAGCAGAAATTGTATATGACTGTGAAGTTCCAAAAGAACTGGAACTTTCGCCAAAAGATATGAGTATTATTTTGATGAATCTTCTTGATAATGCGATCGAGGCAGTTCGAAAAGAGGAAGAAAAGAAGATTATGTGCAAAATCGTGTATCGTAAGCCACAGTTATTGATTCGTGTAACAAATTCGTGCAGCGGGGAAGTGGGAACGATTGGTAAGACTACGAAAAACAACACAGTAGAGCATGGATACGGACTAAAAATGTTGAGAAAGTGACAGATCAATATCTTGGGACGATGAAGGTGGAGAGAAAGGATAATAAATTTGATGTCAAAATAGGGCTTAATTTGTAGAAATGATGTCGTCTATCCCAAAATTGTTGTCGTCTGTCGCAATTTTCGTTTTTGAGAAAAATATGTGATATACTGATGCATACACAGTTCATCGAGCTTCGAAAGATGAATTGGTATACTTCAGTGTGTCATATTTTTTTGCAAAAAGGAGGAAAAGAAGATGAAAAAGGGACTAATTACAAAGTTGATGGCAAGTTTGTCTACTGTGATGGCTTCTTTGGCAGTTGTAGTAACATCCCGTCTGTCCATGCCGAGACAGAAGAAACAACCACTGTTACAAATACAAAACCGCAGGCAGAAAAGATTACAAAAAAGACAGAAAATGCGACTGTTTATGGGGATGGAACAGGAAAAAAACGTGCGGAGATCTATGCACAGGACATCCGATTCAAAGATGAAAAAGGAAAATTGACAGATTATGATACATCGCTCAAAGACATAACAGAAAGAGAAAGCGAAACAGGAGAAAATTTGGCCACATATGATTATCAGACCACAACGACGGATAAAATGACCTATTTTCCGCAAAAAATTACTACCAAAACACCTATCTTATCTGAGTACGATCAGTACGCAGTAAAAATCAATCCCAAAGAAACCGTTCAGACAGGAACATTAAAAAAAGAAGGAAAAGAAGCAATGCAGATTGCTTATGAAACAAAAAAGAACGGGGTAGATTATCAATACGAATCCACGACAGAGGGACTAAAAGAGTCTATCGTTTTGGATGAGAAAACAGATAAACATACATTTGAATTTGATATTACATTGAAAAACTGTAGTCTTTATATCACAGGAAGATTTGAAAAAGGAAAGTAAAAAACGGAAATAAAAACTGGCAGACCAAAGAGGGAGAGAGTGTATTTTTATATGATATCAAAGAAGACCGGCTGATCGGAACCCTGCCGGCAGCATTCATGATCGATGCAGAAGGAAACTACAGTGAAGCGTGTAATTACAATATTACATTAGTAAATAAAAATAATGATGAAAAACAATATCATATGGTATTAAAGGTGTCCAAACAATATCTGGAAGACGCAGACAGAGCCTATCCGGTAACCATTGATCCAACCGTGACATGGAATACAAGTGATGTACGTAAATTTTCATCGGCTTATGTATGTTCCACAGCCCCAAACAGTAATTACACAGATGAAAATACAAACATATTATGTGTGGGAAAACGAGATACGGCAAAAGATCTGTGCCGAGCCTATCTTAAATTTGAAGGTGTGGAAAGTTTACTGGCAGGAATGTACGTGGAAAAAGCGAATCTGGAATTAAATTTCCATCAGTCAGATGCGGGCATGAAAATGTATGTCCGCCAGGTAACATCCGGCTGGGGAGCCCCGGAGATCACCTATAGCAATCAGCCAAAACGCGCAGAGACACTGGCAGAAATAACGGCGTCTGCCAATATGGGAAAAACAACGGTGCCATTGGACGAGGAATTGCTCGACAGCCGTGCTCGCGATGAAGGAAGAATGTGCGGCTATGAGATAACAACTTCAAAAGACGACAGCGATACCAGTTCCGGCAAATCAGCATGGATTTATAATTCTGTATCTGTCAATGGAACCAAGATTCCGAAATTAACAATTGAATATTATGATAAAGAGGACTATACAGACTGTCCGCGCATTACATATAAAGTATATGATGAGGGAAAACACTGGAGTGTAGAAGGAAATGATGGTGGTTTTGCAGGCGATAATGAAGGCGAAGATGCGATGGCAGCCAGAGCCTTCCAGGCATCGGTTTCTGCTAATGGATACAGCATTCCATCAACCGGCATAAAATATCGTGCCTATAGTGATGAAGCAGGATGGAGTGCGTGGAAAACAAATGGAGCTGCTGCAGGAGACACAAGCAAAACCTATAATATGAAGGCAGTTGAAATGCAGTGGAATACACATCTGCAGAGAATGCCTATTATGATCTATACTACCGAGTATATGTGCCGGGACGAGGCTGGCTTGGCTGGGCCAAGAATGCACAAACGGCAGGAGATTATACGAAGGGGAATTATATTTCCGCGATGGAGGCTGTGATAGTGCCGAAGATAAGGTATTTATATCAGTATACTATTCCAAATAGCAATGCACCTCATTTGGGATATGGGGTGGATCTGGAAATTTATTTTTTCTTCTAGTCAAGGAAATGATTATATTATGGCATTTAAGACAGAGTATAAAGATGAAAACTTTGGAAAAAAGCATATGCTCAAAAATTCGATTAAATTTTTGGATGGAGTTTATAACACGGATATGACAAATACTTGGATAGTAGGAGATACTTCTAACGGAATTACTAAACTAAGTAGCCAGTTTTGTGACGTTAGCACGAGATCAAGATATAATATAGAGTATATGGGAAGTGTAAGTGCTAAAAATGTAAAAGAAGGCTGGAAGAAAAAAATGGCCAATGGTTAGGAGATACATTGGGAGATGCTGTCTTAAATAATATAGCTGTTCGAATTGTACCAAAAGAGTATCAAAAAGGAGAAAAAGCTTGCTATTCAAATGGGTTTGAGGTCGCAGAAGATGGATACTCATTTACAAATAGCTTACAAGATTTAGGCATAAAAAAAAACACATAGATTACCGAAGGAAAAACTGGTACAATTATATGGGGAGACAACAGGAAAATACTTGTATGAAAAAAAATTTGTCCGCAAGAGTGGGGAGGCTATTGCTTTGGACTTGCTATGTCGAATCAATTGTTATATCAAAAAAGTATGATTATTCATATTTTACGACAAAGTTAGATCAAAACAGTAAATAATTTATTTGGCTTGGAATATCCAGAAAAAAAGAGCAGTAAACTACTTGATTTAATAGAGTATACACATGCTTCTTGGTTTTTTCCATGGAGTGAAGGAAAGACATTTGGACAGACAGAGATAACTACTAAAGAAGGCTTGAATCAATTAGTAAGTAAAATTCAAACCAAAAAAACAAAATTATATCATGATAATACACAAAGAAGTGATAGAAAATGGAGAAACCGAAGTAGTAGAACATGCTACAATTCCATTATCTATTAAACAGATAGAACAAAATAAATATGAAATACAACTATATAATGTTAATTATCCGGGAAGAGTGGAGACAGCTATGGTTAATACATATTCGAAAACATTCGAATATGAAGATTATACTTCTGCATATTTGATAGATGTGACAGAAGCGATTGAATTGTTTGGAAATCGCTATGATGAAATTATGAAAAAATTCAAAATCCATCCTATCAAATAAACAATGCCAGCTATATGAAAGATGCTAACGTCATTTTAGCGGAAAATGTGGCTGCCAGTCAGATTACAAATGAAGAAGGTAAATGCATTGAAGACCTGGAAGACGTTAGTAAAGTGGATAATTTTGACAATCCTAGTAATTTGATGTATTATGTACCAGAAGGTACATATCACGTTGCTGCCTCTGATCAGAAGGATGCGAGTATCATTTTTGTAAATTATGATACAAGTGTTTCCTATGATAATTTAAAAGATGGTGAAATTTCTGCAATCTTTAAGAAGGATGACAGCATTCAGTCAGATATGAAGTTGGATAACAAAACGGATACAGTGAAAGTGTCAACGTATGACAAGCACGAAAATGAAACTAAGAAAATTTGCAGTGGAAAGCAGATCAAGGTTATGAGCGAAGATAACCATGCAAACATTAAAGTGGTTAAGTAAAAGGAGGAGTTTCCCATGAGAACAAAAAACATTGCAATGATTTTAACGATGGCATTGACTGCAGGTCTCTGCCAGACAGCAGCTCCGTCGCAGGCAGCGACACCAAAGCTGAGTGCCAAAAACTCACGATGAAGGTAGGGAAAACAGCTGCACTTAAGGTAAAGAAAACCAGTAAAAAGCCAAATGGTCGATTGTGTCTGGAAAGAAAAACATTCGTCTTACGGCAAAGAAAAAAAAACGAGTGTAAAAGTAAAAGCAGTAAAAGCCGGAAAGGCAAAAATTTCCTGTAAGATTGGAAAAAAAAACTGATCTGCAAGGTAACAGTGTATGGCCCGATACCACCATGTGTAGTACCGACACAAAGTCCAACTGTGACAGCAAGTGTTGCACCGACACAAAGCCCGACCGTAACAGCAAGTGCGACACCAACGGCGACAGTGGCACCAACCAGCACCCCAACGCAGACACCTGGATATGAGATCAAAACAAAGAATACACCGGGACCAGTTGCAGAGTATGACTGTTTACAAGTTGATCCGATTGAATATAAAAGTTATTTTGATTTACAACAAGGTGGCGCAGGCGTACTTTGGTGTGAAGAAATGAAATTTTTGGGACGAATATATGGAGAAATGAAATTGAACAGATTCGCATTGTAAAATCAAAGGAAGTTCCGGAAAATGTTATAGGAAGCTTTGATCTTTCGGAAAAGAAAATGGAAGTGTTATGGGATGGTATACAGATGAAGATAATGACGGAAAATATGAAGTCTGTATTGGACAAGATGGTGGAGTAGTGGCAAATGCAAATTCCGCGTATCTTTTTTCTGATATTGTCAACATAGAAGATAATGAAAAATTTATAGACGGAATTGAAAATCTAGATACATCACATGTGACAAATATGCAGTATATGTTCTATTTTTCGCATGATAATACGACAGTTTTTGATTTGGGAGATAATTTTGATACATCAAAGGTGAAGGATATTTCCTATATGTTTTATGAAATGGCATATCCAAGATTAGAAAAAATCCGATGGGGAAAGAAATTTGATCCAACAGCAATCGAAAAACAAACCGGCGCATTTCAATACATTGAAAAAGGTGACAATACTTATTGTTATGTGAAAGATCAAAAAAACCAAAGAATGGTTTACTGAGTATGCGGAAGAAATGAGCTGGCACATTGGTTATTATGGAGATTGGACATATAGACCAGAAAATGATAATTATGTTGTTGTAGAAAGCTAGGAGGATTTCCCCATGAGAACAAAAAACATCGCAATCATTTTAACTCTGGCATTGACAGCAGGTCTCTGTCAGACAGCAGGTCCGTCGCAGGCAGCGACCCCAAAGTTGAGCACCAAAAAACTTACGATGAAGGTAGGAAAAACGGCTGCACTTAAGGTAAAGAAAACCAGTAAAAAGCCAAATGGTCGATTGCGTCACGAAAGAAAAACATTCGTCTTACGTCCAAGAAAAAGACGAGTGTAAAAGTAAAAGCAGTAAAAGTCGGAAAGGCAAAAATTTCCTGTAAGATTGGAAAGAAAAAACTGGTCTGCAAGGTGACAGTGTATGGTCCAATACCACCATGTGTAATACCGACACAAAGTCCGACCGTGACAGCAAGTGATGCACCGACCCAGCAGCCTGTTCAAAGCCCGATAGTAACAGCAAATGCGACACCGACGGCGACAGTAGTACCAACCAGTACCCAACGCAGACACAGGAAGTCACAAAAGTGCCGGTGCGTACTCATGAACCGACAGAAAATCGTATTATGGCAGAGCCGGCAAAATACACGGAACTGCCAAGTGAAGATGAAAATGGGCTGCCAATATCAAGATATTATACGAATAAAAGGTATTACTTTTTTGGAACAGATGTATTGCGAAAGGATATTGAAGAATTAACATTTTCTTCCAACGACAAAGTGCCGGAAGAGGCTGTTCAGAGTTTTGATTTGTCAGAAAAACAAAATAAAAGTGTTATGGCTTGGTATACAGATAAAGATAAAAATGGTTTGTATGAAATGACCATTGGACAGGATAAAGGCGTTGTTGCAAATTCGAATTCAGCATATTTGTGTTGTGATGTGGGACGGGTAAATGGAATAGAGAATTTGTATACGACGGGGGTAAAAGATATGAGTTATATGTTTTTCCAGTATCGGGCAGATGCACCATTTGAGAAGGCAGAACTGGACTTGGGAGATAACTTTGACACCTCTGCAGTAGAAAATATGGATGGTATGTTTTGGTATACATCTCATATGTTTTCAGCAATTACATTACGACTTGGAAAAGCATTTCAGTTTGATAATGTAAAAAGTTCTGTGTTGGCATTTCAACTGGGAGAATCAAGCAACAATAAGATTTTAGTTTCAAAACTGGAACAAAAGAACTTTATTATTGCTCCGGAACATAATTGTGTAGTAGATGAAGTGGGATTTGAAAAATACATTATAGTGGAATAGGTAATTGCAATGGCGCTGGTATGTGTTTGCAGCAGACCAGCGCCATTAAAAAATTTCCTTGTGAACCTTTTGGCATTCTAAAGTATCTAATATATAGAAGCGGATTAATCACTATTTTTGTCGTCTATCCCAAAATTGTTGTCGTCTGTCAAAAAATGGTGATATTATAGAAAAGGTATGTTATACTAAAATACAAAATAGTATGAGGAGGAGTTCCCCATGAGAACAAAAAACATTGCAATGATCTTAACTCTGGCATTGACGGCAGGTCTCTGTCAGACAGCAGCTCCGTCGCAGGCAGCGACACCAAAGCTGAGTGCCAAAAACTCACGATAAAGATAGGAAAAACAGCTGCACTTAAGGTAAAGAAAACCAGTAAAAAAGCCAAATGGTCGATTGTGTCAGGAAAGAAAAACATTCGTCTTACGGCAAAGAAAAAGACAAGTGTAAAAGTAAAAGCAGTAAAAGTCGGCAAGGCAAAAATTTCCTGTAAGATTGGAAAGAAAAACTGATTTGTAAAGTGACGGTAAAAGGAACAGTGAAGCCGGTGGAGTCTGCTACACCAGTTGTCTCTGCAACACCGACGCAGAAGCCGAGCCAAAGCCCGGTAGCTACAGCAAGTGCGACACCGACAAGTACAGTGGCACCAACCAGCACGCCGGCACAGACCCCGGTATCAACTCCGGATTATGAAATAAAGACTATAAATACTCCGGGACCGACGGCGGATTATGATTGCCTGAAAGTGGAAGTAGGAGAGTATAAGCACTATTTTTGCCCGAGTGCGCCCGGAACAATACCTCGTTTGCAAATAAAATTTTTGGAACAGATATCTGGAGAACGGATATTGAACAAATCATAATTTCGGATTCCAATAAAGTGCCAAGTGAGGCATTGGGTCAATTCGACCTTTCCGAAAAACAAAATGGAAGTGTCATGGCGTGGTATACAGATAAAGATAACGATGGAAAATTTGAAATGACCATTGGGCAAGATGGAGGAGTCGTGGCAAATGCAAACTCATCGTATCTTTTTTCCACAATTCAAAATGAAGAAGAAAAGGAACCGTTTTTGGTTGGAATCGAAAACTTAGATACTTCTCATGTGGAAGATATGAGTTTTATGTTCTATTTTTCAGAAGACCAAACGACGGAGTTTGATCTGGGAGACAATTTTGATACTTCCCATGTAAAAGATATTTCAGCTATGTTTTATGTGATGGGTGGAAGTTCTTTGAAAAAATCCGTCTGGGTAATGAATTTGATGTGTCAAAGGTAGAAAAGCAAAGCGGCACTTTTGAATATACAGGGGCTGGGGGTAGTTTGTATTGTTATGTAAAAGATGATACAACGCGTCAGTGGTTTCTTAAACATGCGGAAGAGATGAATTGGCATATCGGGGTTAATACAGATTGGGATTATAAACCTGAATATGATGAGTATATTGTCAATGAACAATCTATGGGGCTCGCAGGTGTGCCAATACGTACTCATGAGCCAACGGATAACCGCATAATGGCAGAACCTGCAAAGTATACTGAACTGCCAAGTAAGGATGAAAATGGATATCCGATATCTTATGTAACAGATACCAAAAGATATTATTTCTTTGGAACCGAGATAAAGAGAGACGATATCGAAGAATTAACAATAGAAACTTCCTGCAAAGTACCGGAAAAGGCTTTGGGACAATTCGATCTTTCTGAAAAACAGAATGGAAGTGTCATGGCGTGGTATACGGACAAGGATAAGGATGGATTGTATGAAATGACGATCGGCCAGGAGGGCGGAGTCGTTGCAAATCCGAATTGCTGCTATCTGTTTTGTGACCTGAGCCAGATAAATGGAATGGGAAATTTGTATACAAGCGGTGTGACGGATATGTCATATATGTTTTTGGATTACAATACAGAAAATGGGACGATGCTTAATCTTGGCAATAACTTTGATACCTCCAATGTGAAACGGATGGATGGAATGTTTGCTTATTTTGGAGCAGAAAGTGGACGATTAGATGTGCGTTTGGGAAAGGCGTTTACATTTAAAAGTCTGGAAAAAGTTCCATTATTAATGTATTACAAAACTCCGGTAGAATATGAAGGAAGTGTATTTGTTTCGTTTGAAGAAGTTGCAGATTATATAAGGAATTCCAAGAAGGGTTCAACGTTAGCTATGTATCATACTGCTGTAATAGAAAATTATCCGGATTGGAATTAAAAGGAACTAGAATATTAAAAGAAAACAGATGCTTTAGAAGCGGATTAACCACTATTTTTGTCGTCTATCCTAAAATTGTTGTCGTCTGTCGCAATTTTCGTTTTTATCAGAAAAATATGATATACTTTGGTATGTCATATTTTTTTGTGCAAAAAGCTGTATCAATACCGGTTAGAGGAGAAAGTTTTAAAATAGAGCTTATATGATTAAATAGGCCAACCGGGTGGGAGTTTGTCCGTTGCAGCTGTCTATAAATGAAATGATATTCAAGGTAGGTAATACATAACATTCTAGTGACTTATTCCAATGTATATGGTATAATAAATTAAATATGCAAAAAAAAGAAACGACATCTTCGGATGCCGGAATGGAGGTATTCATGAACGAGAAAACAAATGCAATTCGGGATGCCAGACAGCTCGGATTGCCCAAAATGCTGCTCCTTGGTCTGCAGCATATGTTTGCGATGTTTGGTGCTACGATTTTGGTGCCAATTCTGGTAAGCAGTTATTATGGGGATGTGTCTCAGGGGAGATTGATTCAGGTTACGTTATTTTGTGCAGGAATCGGCACATTGTTTTTTCATTTAATGGCAAAACTAAAAGTTCCGGCTTTTTGGGATCTTCCTTTGCCTTTTTGGGCGGATTTGCTACCGTGGCAAATTTTAACGATGGAAAATATGCTGGCATGAGTGGAGATGATAAACTTGCTTATGCCTGCGGAGGTATCGTGATCGCGGGACTTTTGTATCTGATTTTGGCATTGATCATTAAGTTGGGCGGAGTGAAAAAAGTAATGCGTTTTCTTCCACCGGTAGTGACAGGACCGATCATTATCTGTATCGGACTCAATCTTGCCGGATCTGCAATCGGCAACGCTTCGATGAACTGGCCGCTTGCGCTGGTTGCTCTTGTGACAATCATTATTTTCAATATATGGGGAAAAGGAATGTGGAAAATTATTCCAATTCTTATGGGTGTCGTCATTTCTTATGTGGTTGCGTGCATTTTTACCGCATGCGGCATTCATAATGTAGATGGTTCGACGATCGTAAATCTTTCCTCGACGATGGAGGCAGACTGGATCGGGATTCCGGGATTCCGGTTTTGTAAATTTGACCTATCGGCGATTCTTGTTATGGCGCCGATCGCATTGGCTACCATGATGGAACATATCGGCGATATTTCGGCGATTTCCGCGACAGTAGGAGAAAATTATATCGAGGATCCGGGTCTTCACCGCACCTTGATCGGAGACGGAATTGCGACAAGTATCTCGGCATTGATCGGTGGACCGGCAAATACGACATATGGCGAAAATACAGGGGTATTGGAACTCAGTCGTGTTCATGATCCACGTGTGATCCGCTTGGCGGCAGTGTATGCGATTATACTTAGTTTTATACCGAAAATGGCATCGTTGATCGGATCGCTTCCGACCGCGATCATCGGTGGTGTCAGCTTCATTCTTTATGGAATGATCTCAGCGATCGGAGTAAGAAACGTTGTAGAGAATAAGGTAGATCTGACGAAATCCAGAAACCTGATTATCGCGGCAGTGATTCTTGTCAGCGGACTTGGATTTTCGGATGGTATTACATTTACGATAGCAGGAACGGCGGTAACGCTTACGGGACTTGCTATCGCAGCTTTGGCAGGTATTATTTTAAATGCAATTTTGCCGGGAAAAGATTATGAATTTCAGATGGCAGTAAAGGAAACGGAGGAATAAATTATGGCAGGTCAAGTTACGTATTTGGATCACCCATTGATCCAGCACAAAATTTCAAGATTGAGAGATAAGACGACAGGAACCAATGAATTTCGTTCGTTGGTAGAGGAAATTGCGATGCTTATGGGATATGAAGCACTTCGCGACCTTCCGACGGAAGATGTGACGGTCGAGACACCGATTGAGACTTGCAAGACGCCGATGATCGCCGGAAGAAAAATGGCAGTTGTGCCGGTACTTCGTGCCGGACTTGGTATGGTAAACGGAATTACGGCACTTGTGCCGACCGCAAAGATCGGACATATCGGATTGTATCGTGATGAGGAAACACATGAACCACATGAATATTACTGCAAACTTCCAGATCCGATCGAAGAACGATTGATTGTAGTGACCGATCCTATGCTTGCGACAGGTGGTTCTGCTATTGCAGCTGTTAATTTCATCAAACAGCACGGTGGGAAGAAAATTAAATTTATGGCCATCATTGCAGCACCGGAAGGCTTAAAAAGACTTCAGGAAGCACATCCGGATATTCAGATCTATGTAGGACATTTGGATCGTGAATTAAACGAAGCGGCGTATATCTGTCCAGGTCTTGGAGATGCCGGTGATCGTATTTTCGGAACAAAATAATAGATATCGGGGGAATGCAACATGGTATTAGATTGGAATAAATATGTAGAGACAGCAAGACAGGTATCTGCAGAGGGGTGTGTGCTTTTGAAAAATGAAGCGCACACACTGCCATTGCAGGAGGGCTGCCGTGTTGCTGTATTTGGAAGAATTCAAAACAATTACTATAAAAGTGGAACGGGTTCCGGCGGAATGGTAAATGTTTCCAATGTAACCGGGATTTTGGATGCGCTGCGGGAAGAGCCGGGGCTAAGTGTGGACGAAACCGTGCGTGAAACCTATGAAAAATGGGAAAAAGAAAACCCGTTTGATGAGGGAATCGGCTGGGCAAATGAGCCGTGGTCGCAGGTGGAGATGCCGCTGGAAGAAGAGTTTGTCCGCGACGCATCACTTCGAAACAACATGGCATTGGTAATTATTGGCAGGACGGCAGGAGAAGACCGTGATAATGTCGATGCCGAAGGAGCCTATCAGCTTTCAAAACGGGAGATTGATATGATCGAAAAAGTGACGTCGTATTTTGAGAAAACGGCGGTGCTTTTCAATATCGGAAGTATTATTGATCTATCGCATCCGTGTCTGCAGGCCTGCCAGGCGCAGATGATCGTGTGGCAGGGAGGCATGGTCGGTGGTTATGGTGTCGCCGATGTGCTGACCGGAAGAGTGTCCCCTTGTGGGCATTTGACCGATACGATTGCAAAAAATAGAAGATTACCCATCTTCGCCCTATTTTGGCGGCGAAGACAAAAACTTTTATGTGGAAGACATTTATGTCGGATACCGGTATTTTGAAACGGTGGCAAAAGAGGAAGTGCTGTATCCGTTTGGTTATGGGCTCTCTTATACGACATTCCGCGATACGTGCATCGATTTTTCCATTCGTGAGGATTTCGGATGCGAGATTCAGGTGCAGGTGAAAAATACCGGAAAAACAGCGGGAAAACACGTGGTTCAGGCATACGTGGAAGCACCGCAGGGAAAACTCGGTAAGTCCGCCCGCAGTCTTTGCGGATTTGCAAAAACGGGTGTGATCGAACCGGGTGAAAAGAAATGGTAAAAATATCCATTCCGTTTTCTGTCCTTGCATCGTATGACGATTCCGGAGTTACCGGTGCGCCGTATTGTATGGTGCTTGAACCGGGAACATACCGGGTTTATGTGGGTTCCGATGTTCGTAATGCGGAAGAAGGCGCGAATTTTGAGATTATTCAGCAGAAAGTGATCGAAAAACTGGAACAGGCACTTGCGCCGGTAGAAGCATTCGATCGTTTCAAAATGAGTAAAGATGGAAATGGCAAATTTGAACTGACACGTGAAGCGGTTCCGACAGGCAAAAACAGGAAGCGAAAAAACGCGAGGAAAATCTGCCGGAAGAGATCGCATATACGGGAGACAACGGGTATGTGCTGAAAGATGTGGCAGATGGAAAAATCACGATGGAGGAATTTGTCGCGCAGTTTTCTGACGAGGATCTGTCGTGCATCGTGCGCGGAGAAGGCATGGGAAGTCCGAAAGTGACACCGGGAACGGCTGCTGCGTATGGCGGCGTTTCGGAACATTTAAAAAAATGGGAATTCCTTGCGGCTGCTGTTCTGACGGCCCATCGGGAATGCGCATTGACTGCGGAAAGAAAGCGTTCAGTCTGCCAAATGGAACATTGATCGCCTGTACATGGAATACGGCGTTAGTCGAGCAATTATTTGAATGTCTGGGAATGGAAATGATTTCCAATAAAATCGACAATATTTTAGGACCGGGAATCAATATTCACAGACATCCGTTAAATGGGCGAAATTTTGAGTATTTTTCGGAAGATCCTCTTGTTTCTGGTAAAATGGCTGCGGCGGAACTTCGCGGTCTGAAAAAGCAGGGAGTGACCGGAACACTCAAACATTTTGCCGCCAATAATCAGGAAAAGAAACGACATGACGTGGATTCGATCGTTTCGGAGCGTGCCCTTCGTGAAATTTATCTGAAAAGCTTTGAGATCGCGGTAAAAGAGGCGCAGGCGGATTCTGTCATGACGACGTATGGGCGTTTGAACGGAGTCTGGACTGCCGGAAGATACGAATTAAATACAACCATTTTGCGTAACCAATGGGGCTTTACCGGTATCGTGATGACGGACTGGTGGGCGAAGATCAATAATCAGTCGGGACAAAAGGTGTCGGAAATGACTTTGCATCCATGGTGCGTGCGCAAAATGATATTTATATGGTGTGTCCGCAGGGCGATGAAAACCGTACAGACGATAATACTTTAAAAGAACTTGCGGCCGGCACATTGACACGCGGCGAATTGCAGCGAAGCGCCACCAATATCTGCCGCCAGCTTATGAGCCTTCCGGCATTTGCAAGGTTCAATGGCGAAACGGAGACAGTGGAAATTCTCCATAAGCCGGAAGATAAGTCGGACTTTGATATAGAAAATATTGCATATTATACATTTGACGAAAAGGGCGAGATTCCAATGGATGGAATCGATACCTCAAAGGGCAGCAGTTTTGTATTTGCGATTGATGTGCCGACCGGTCATTTGTATGATCTGCATATCGAGTATTCCTCGGAATCCGGGGAATTGGCACAGATTCCAATGACGATTTTCAGTCAGGGTGTGCCGGTCGGTGTCGTGACGTTCAACGGAACGGACGGCGAGACTCGGAACATCGATAAAAAGGTTTATATGGCGACGCAGTATATCGTTGTACGCTTGTATTTTGTGCAGGGCGGCGTGAAGATTCACAAATTTACCTTCACCGACACCGGAAAAAATATACAACAAGATGCCATGGAACTTGACGGAAATCCGGAGTTTGATTTTGCGTTACGTTAATAAAGGAGGACGACAATGGAAATTTTACTTGGCATTATTGTGATTCTGCTGGTTATTTCCAATGTATATCTGATGATAGCGATGCAGCGCCAAAACCGGAAACCGGAGATCAATCCGCAGATTGAGGAGATCCGGCGGGAAGTCGTCGGACTGCAGCGGATGTTTACCGGGGTAAAAACCCGCGGGATCTGGGGCGAATGGCAGCTGGGAAGTATTCTTGATGAGACGCTTACTCCCGATCAATACGAGACGGAGTGTATGGTAATTCCGGGAAGGACTACGCGTGTAGAATACGCAGTGAAACTTCCCGGAAGATATGAAGAACCGGTATATCTTCCGATTGACTCGAAGTTTCCGTTGGATGCGTATCTCAATACGAAGAAGCATTGCAGAGCGGAAACCGGGAAATGGCGGAAGATGCGGCAATCGTGTTTAAAAACCGCGTGAAGTCATTTGCGAAAGATATCCACGACAAGTACATTCTGCCGCCGTATACGACAGATTTTGCCGTGTTGTTTTTTCCGATCGAGGCGATTTATGTGGCGTCGGTAAAACTTGGGCTGGCGCAGGAATTGATGCGGCTTTACAAGGTGACGATGGCTTCGCCGGCAAGTATCGGAGTGCTGTTAAATAGTTTGCAGATGGGATTCCGCACACTTGAAATACAGGAAAAGAGCGGTGACGTGTGGCGTGTTTTGACGGAAGTGCGCTCGGAGGTGGACAATTACGAAGAAGTTTTGCTGAATCTCCAGAAAAGATTAGAGCAGTCGGAAAAAAGAACTTGACATGCTTGTCGGCAGGCGTACGAGAATGCTGAAGAAAAATTAGAAATGTTAGATGATACAGACTGGCAGTAAAAATAAGCCTCCCTGAGTTCGACTCAGGGAGGCTTATTTTTAGGCAGTGCGCCCAACAGTACATGTTTCTTAAAGACTAAAAGAGGAGGTTCTTGTCAGGAAAAGATAAAAAAATTTTACTTTTTCTATAATTCCTATTGACTTAGTAGGATAAAGATGATATGATATGTTTTGTCACCAAGCGAAGCTTGATGACCTGCGCATGCATCAGCATGCTACCTATCGCAAAACGAAAAATATTGGAAGGGCGGTAACGATTATGGAAAAGATTGCAAAGCAGTTGACAGAGCTGATTGGAAATACTCCATTGCTGGAGTTGACAAATTATGAAAAACAAAATGAATTAAAAGCGAAAGTAATCGCAAAATTGGAATATTTTAATCCGCTGGGAAGCGTGAAAGACCGTGTGGCAGGCGCGATGATCGAGCAGGGAATCAAAGATGGCAAGATCAACGCCGACACGGTCATTATCGAGCCGACAAGCGGAAATACGGGGATCGGACTTGCATTTGTGGCAGCAGCCAAAGGCCTGCATCTGATTCTTACGATGCCGGATACGATGAGCGTAGAGAGACGTAAGATCGTATCGGCGCTGGGGGCAGAGATCGTACTCACACCGGGACGCGAAGGTATGAAAGGTGCAATCGCAAAAGCAGAAGCACTAAAGGAAGAATATGGAAATGCCTTTATTCCGCAGCAGTTTGAAAATGAGGCAAATCCGGAAATCCATAAAAAGACGACCGGACAGGAGATCTGGAGAGATACCGATGGAAAGGTAGACATCTTCGTATCGGCAGTCGGAACCGGCGGAACCGTAACCGGAACCGGACTGGCATTGAAAGAGAAAAATCCGGATGTCAAAGTCGTAGCCGTAGAGCCTGCAAGTTCGCCGGTGCTTTCCGGAGGAAAGCCTGGACCACATAAGATTCAGGGAATCGGCGCCGGTTTTGTACCGGGTGTACTCGAATGAAAGTATTGGATGAGATCATAAAAGTGGAAAACGACGATGCGTTCGAGACAGCAAGAAAGATTGCAAGAACCGACGGTGTGCTTGTGGGAATTTCCTCCGGTGCAGCATTGTACGCAGCGACAGAACTTGCCAAACGTCCGGAAAACGAGGGCAAAAATATCGTGGTATTGCTCCCGGATACCGGTGAGAGATATCTTTCTACTTCCTTATTTATTGTATAAAGGCAGAGGATTTTATGCAGAAAAGAAAAAACACAGAATATTGTCCATGGTGCTTATCGTGGCAATGACAGCCGGAATGGTGGACGGACTTGGCGGTTGTGGGAAAAAGAACGGCGATGAGCTGACGATCACCAACGTTTCTTACGATCCGACGAGAGAATTTTACGAAAAATACAATGTGTTATTTGAACAATATTACGAAAAAATTTCGGGAAAAAAGTGCGGGTGATACAGTCGCACGGAGGTTCCGGAAGCCAGGCAAGATCCGTCGTGGAAGGATGTAATGCCGATGTCGTTACGCTGGCACTTGAGCATGACATTACATTGATTGAAAAACAGGACTGATCGATGCCGGATGGCAGAAAGAATTTGACAAAGACAGTGCTCCTTACACATCGACCATCGTATTTTTGGTACGAAAAGGGAATCCGAAGCAGATTCATGATTGGCAGGATTTGGTAAAAAACGGTGTGGAAGTCATTACACCGGATCCGAAGAGCAGTGGCGGAGCGTGCTGGAATTTTTGGCGGCTCTCAGTTATGCGAAGACGACATGGAACGATGCGGCGAAAGAAAAGCAGTTTATGAAAGCGTTGTATCAAAATGTGTCCGTGATGGATTCGGGCGCAAGAGGAGCAACAACTACATTTGTAGAAAATAAAAAGGGCGATGTGCTGATTGCCTGGGAAAATGAAGCCTTGGCGACGTTAAACTCTTACCCTGGTGAATACGAGATGATCAATCCTTCGGTCAGCATTCTGGCGCAGCCGAGTGTGGCGGTGGTCGATGACAACGCCGGAATGAACCAGAGTGAAGAAGTAAGTACCGGATATTTGCAATATTTGTACAGCGACGAGGCCCAGCGGCTCATTGGGGAAAATGGCTACCGTCCATCCAATGAAGCAATCTTACAGGAATTTTCAGACCAATACGATCTGTCAATCAAGATGTGGAACATCGGAGATTACGGCGGCTGGGACAAGGCCTACGAAACGTATTTTGACGATGGCGCCATGTTTGATGAGATTTACGAATACTAGAATGACAGGAGCGAGAGAAGATGAAAAAGGCAGATATACCAAAAAAGTGAAAAAAGCCAGAGTCATACCGGGTTATCGATGCACTTTGGGAATTGTCGTAACGATGCTTTCGCTCATTGTACTCATTCCGCTGGCATCTGTGCTTGTGCATTCGCTTCAGATTTCCCCGCGTGAATTTTTCGCGCTGCTCTGGAAACCGAATGTGCGGAATGCCTTTCTTACCAGCATCGGCTGTTCGTTCGTGGCGGCGGTACTTAATGCGGTGTTTGGACTGATCGTAGCATGGACGTTAGTCAAATACGATTTTCCGGGAAAACGGATCTTAGATGGATTCATTGAACTTCCCTTTGCACTGCCGACTGCGGTTGCTGGCATTACGCTTTCGAAATTATATTCGGAAAGCGGCTGGCTGGGAAGCGGGCTGGAAAAACTTGGAATAAAAAGTAACGTATACCCATCTCGGACTTGTGATCGCGTTGATCTTCGTGGGACTGCCGTTTGTCATAAGAGCGGTTCAGCCGGTTCTTGAAAAAATGGATGGTCAATACGAAGAAGCGGCCTATATGCTTGGCGCGACACCGAGAAAAAACATTCTTTTCCGTTATTTTACCGGAGTTACGGCCGGCTCTGTTGACCGGATTTGGACTTGCTTTTGCCCGAGGGATCGGCGAATATGGAAGCGTCATTTACATCTCGGGAAACAGCGCAAAGGAAAAGACACAGGTAATTTCTTATGTTAATGCAAAAATTAAGTTATATTGATTATGCAAGTGCGACGGCAATCGCATTTGTGATGCTGATTTTGTCATTTCTGCTTTTGCTTTTTGTCAATATCGTGCAGGCGAGACAGTCAGCGAGAACGAATTTATTGTAGGAGAGGATGGCCCATGAGCGAACAGGAAAAACTCGAACGCGGGAAGCGGCGGACAAAACGGCTGATGATCACCATAACGGTGGCATTTCTCGTATTGATGCTTGTGATCCCATTGGCTTCGGTGATCGCCAGTTCCCTGAAAGAGGGAATCGATTTTTATCTCGAGTCGATTTCAACGGAATATGTGCGAAGCGCACTTGGCGTAACGATTCTGGCAACGGTGATCGCGGTCATCGTAAATACGTTTTTTGGAATCTGCGCCGCATGGCTTTTGACAAAATTTTCCTTTCGTGGGAAACAGATCCTGGCGACGCTCATTGACATTCCGTTTTCGATATCGCCGGTGATCGTAGGACTTGCCTATCTGATGACCTTTGGACGGCTCGGATGGTTTTATCCGGCAATCCGCGCAGTGAACCAATGGTTTGGAACGGACATCCGCATCACATTTGCAATTCCGGGTGTCGTGCTGGCGACGATTTTTGTTACTTTCCCATTTGTATCGAGGAACTGATCCCGATTCTCAATGCGCAGGGAAAGGACGAAGAAGAGGCGGCGGCTCTGATGGGAGCAAGCGGATATAAAATTTTTCGAAAAATTACGCTTCCACAGATGAAATGGGGATTGATTTATGGTATTATCTTATGTACAGCGAGAGCGTTAGGCGAATTTTGGTGCAGTCAATGCCCTGTCAAAGACAAGGGGCGAGACATTTACACTTCCGCTGGAAATAGATGCTTTATATATGTCAGGAACAGATACTTCGATCACGGCGGCATTTGCCGTATCTTCGATCTTGGTGATCCTGGCGGTAATCTTACTGATCGCAAGAAATATTCTCGAACACCGGGACAAAGGAAAGGAAGGGCGGTAAGCAATGTACGTAGAAATGAAGAACATATACAAGCGATACGGCGATTTCCTTGCCTCCGACAATGTGAGTTTCGGGATTGAAAAAGGAAAACTGGTCGCGCTTCTTGGACCTTCCGGAAGCGGAAAAACGACACTTTTGCGAATGATCGCAGGGCTGGAAAATCCAAATTCCGGAGATATCTTCATCGACGGAAAGCGGGTCAATGACATTCCGGCATCAAAGCGGGGCATCGGCTTTGTATTTCAAAATTATGCGTTGTTCCGATATATGACAGTTTTTGACAATGTGGCGTTTGGCCTGGAATTGCAGAAGATGCCGAAAAACAGATTAAAGAGAGAGTCAAAGAACTTCTCGAATTAACCGGACTTTCGGGGATGGAAAAACGATATCCGAATCAGCTGTCCGGCGGTCAGCGCCAGAGAGTGGCATTTGCCAGAGCATTGGCGCCGAATCCACAGGTACTTTTGCTGGATGAACCATTTGCGGCGATCGATGCCAAAGTAAGAACCGAGCTACGGAGCTGGCTTAAAGAAATGGTAGAAAAACTGGGAATTACGAGTATTTTCGTTACCCACGATCAGGATGAGGCCGTAGAGGTAGCCGATGAGATCATCATTACCAACCACGGAACCATCGAGCAGATGGGAACGCCGGTAGAAATTTACAAATCACCGGGAACCCCATTTGTCGCTAAATTCATCGGCCGGTCTTCGGTGGTGGAAGAATATGGGAAATTAAAAGGGTTTGACCAGGTCGAGGGGCAGACAGAGCCGTCATCCGACCGGAATTTATAAAAATATCAAAGAGTGGAAAACTCGATCAGTACATCAGCGCTGCAGAGACCGGCGTCGTAAAGACGTGGTATTCCGCGGAAACCGCATCGACATTACCGTGGATATAAACGGAATTGAGGTTGTCGGCGAGCGGTCGCTGGAAAAAGATCTGGTGTCCGTCGGCGAGACGGTACATGTGTTGATCTACCGATTGTATGTGTTTGACGAGGCGCAGACGTATCTGCTCGAAAATAAAGAGATGCAGGAACAAGACGTGTTTTATATTTAGCTGCCCAAGGGGATCAAAGTTTTCATTTTCCATGCTTGTATGGAAAAAATGAAAACCTTGAGACCCGCACAAAAACGAGAAATGGAGCGGCAGAGCCGCGGAGTTCGAGTTTTGTAGGGATGCGGGAGCAGCATAAGCTGCGAAGCATCCCGTAGGGCAGCTGGCAAATTGCCAACACAAAAAGAACAGGAAATTCAAGGAGGAGCTGCGATGCAGATTGAAAATAAAAAATACTTCACACGGACATTTTGATCGTCGGTGGAGGAACGGCAGGATGTTACGCCGCATTGACGATCCGCGAAAAATCCGATTATTCGATCATTATTGCGGAAAAAGCAAATATTAAGCGGAGCGGCTGCCTGGCTGCCGGTGTCAACGCGATCAATGCATATATCGTAAAAGGCAGAAAGCCGGAAGATTATGTGGAATATGCGAAAAAAGATGCGGATGGCATCGTGAGAGAAGATCTGCTTATGACAATGTCAGAGGGCCTCAACCGGGTAACGGAAAAAATAGAAAAACTCGGACTTGTCATTTTGAAAGATGAAAATGGAGAATACGTCGCACGCGGAAATCGAAATATAAAGATCAACGGCGAAAATATGAAACCGTTGCTGGCTTCGGCAGTAGAGAGCCTTCCGGATGTGACTGTATTGAATCGAATCAATATAACCGATTACATTGTGGAGAATAATACGATCTGCGGAGCGTTTGGATTTTCGATGGAAGAAAACACTGCTTACGAGATCCGCGCAAAGAAAGTTCTCTGTGCGACAGGCGGTGCGGCAGGTCTTTACAGACCAAATAATCCGGGATTTTCCAGACACAAGATGTGGTATCCGCCGTTTAACACAGGTGCAGGATATGCAATGGGGATTCGAGCGGAGCCGAGATGACAACCTTTGAGATGCGCTTTATCGCTCTCCGGTGCAAAGATACGATCGCACCGACCGGAACCATCGCACAGGGCGTCGGCGCAAAACAGGTCAATGCAAAAGGCGAAGTTTACGAAGATAAATACGGCCTGACGACTTCGGAACGAGTGTATGGAACGGTGATGGAAAATCTGGAGGGAAGAGGTCCTTGTTATCTGCGGACCGAAGGAATTTCCGACGAGCAGGATGAGTCATTGAAAAAGCTTACCTCAATATGGCACCAAGCCAGACACTCAAATGGATTGAATCCGGCAAGAAGCCGAGCGAGCAGAATGTGGAAATCGAGGGAACCGAACCTTATATCGTGGGTGGACATACCGCCAGCGGATATTGGGTGGACACGGACCGCCAGACGACGATCCACGGACTGTATGCGGCAGGAGATGTCGCCGGAGGCTGCCCGCAGAAATACGTGACCGGGGCAATGGTCGAAGGCGAGATCGTGGCACTTCATATGGTAAAAAGAACTGGATGCCGGGCAGGAACTGCCGGTAAATGAGGCAGAAGAAGAAACGGCATTGGAAGAGAAGATAAAAGAATATAACCATTATTTGACAGGGACCAACGATATGTTTACCGTCGAAGCCTTGGAAGAAGCCATGCAGAAAGTCATGGACAATTACGCCGGAGGAATTTCGACGCATTACCAATTCAATGAAAAACAGCTGGCACTTGCGAAAGACAAGATCAAACAGCTGATCGAACTCAGCGAGGATGTTGCAGCGGAGGATATGCATGAATTGATGTTTGTCTATGAGTTGAGAGAACGGCTTACCGTGTGCCTTGCCGTTATTGCACATTTGGAAGCAAGAAAAGAGACAAGATGGCACAGTTTTGCCGAAAATTTAGATTATCCTAAAAAAGACCAGAAATGGTTAAAATATGTAAATTCCAGAATGGAAGATGGCGAGATCATCATCCGCTTCCGAGACCTGGTTGGAAGGGAGGAGCATTATGAGCATAGCAATTAACAAGGCATTGTGCAAAGGCTGTACCGCCTGCGCGAAAGTTTGTCCGGGAAGTCTGATCAAGATGGACGACGACAAAAAGCCTATATCAAGTACCCGAAAGACTGCTGGGGATGCTCATCCTGTATCAAAGAGTGCCGGTTTGGCGCGATCGCTCTTTACCTGGGAGCAGATATTGAGGTATGGGAAGCAAGATGACTGTACTTTCGGAAGAAAATCAGTTATACTGGAACATATTACGAAAAGATGGCAGCAAAGAACAGGTTATTATCAACAAAAAAGAATCAAATAAGTACTAGCGAAAGGAAGGACACAGATATGAGTGAGTTTTCACATCTTGACAACTTGGAAGCCGAAGCGATTTACATCATCCGCGAAGTGGCGGCAGAGTGTGAAAAGCCCGTCATGCTCTATTCCATCGGCAAAGACAGCTCGGTCATGCTCCATCTGGCCTTGAAAGCTTTTTATCCGGAAAAACCACCGTTCCCTGTTTTTACATGTCAATACAACATGGAAATTTAAAGAAATGATCGAGTTCCGTGACAAAACGGCCAAAAAAAACTCGGCATCGATATGATCGAGTACATTAACGAACAAGGGGTAAAAGACGGAATCAATCCATTTGACCATGGTTCTGCTTATACGGATATCATGAAGACCCAGGCTTTAAAACAGGCCCTTGACAAATACGGATTTACCGCTGCGTTTGGTGGTGGACGCCGAGACGAGGAAAAATCAAGAGCCAAAGAGAGAATATTTTCTTTCCGAAACGAACATCATGCGTGGGATCCGAAAACCAGCGTCCCGAGATGTGGAAATTGTACAATTCCAAGATCCAGAAACATCAGGAAGTACGAGTATTTCCATTGTCAAACTGGACCGAGACGGATATCTGGCAGTACATTCGCCGTGAAAATATCGAGATCCCGTCTCTGTATTTTGCAAAAGTACGTCCGGTCGTTTACCGCGACGGCAACATTATCATGGTAGACGATGACCGTATGAGACTTCGTCCGGGGAAAAGATCGAGTACAAGAGTGTACGATTCCGCACCCTGGGATGTTATCCACTTACCGGTGGATGCGAGTCCACTGCGACGACACTGGACGAAATTATCGACGAGACACTGAGCGCCGTATCTTCCGAGAGAACGACACGAGTGATCGACAATGAAGCAGCTGGCAGTATGGAACGAAGAAAGAGAGAAGGGTATTTCTAATATGAGCGGATTATTGAAATTTATTACATGCGGAAGCGTGGATGACGGAAAATCAACCTTAATTGGACATATTTTATACGATTCAAAGTTATTGTATACCGACCAGGAAAAAGCACTGGAATTAGACAGTAAAGTCGGAAGCCGCGGCGGCGAGATTGACTACTCACTGCTTCTCGACGGATTGATGGCAGAGCGCGAGCAGGGAATCACGATCGACGTTGCGTACCGTTACTTTACGACAGAGAAAAGAAGCTTCATCGTTGCGGACACACCGGGACATGAAGAATACACAAGAAACATGGCAGTAGGAGCTTCCTTTGCCGACCTTGCAGTCATTTTGATCGACGCAAAACAGGGCGTGCTCGTACAGACAAGACGCCACGCAAGAATCTGTGAGCTGATGGGAATCAAATATTTTGTATTTGCCGTCAACAAAATGGACCTTGTGGATTACAGCGAAGAGAGATTCCACGAGATCGAAGCACAGATCAAGGAACTTTCCGAAGAACTCAGCCTTGCTAATGTCAAGATTATTCCGGTTTCGGCGACAGAAGGCGACAATGTTACGACAAAATCCGACAACATCAAATGGTATGACGGTGAGGCACTCCTGACATACTTGGAAAATATTGACATTTCCGAAGACGACCACGAAGTAGGTTTCTATATGCCGGTACAGCGTGTATGCCGTCCGGACCACACATTCCGAGGCTTTCAGGGTCAGGTGGAAGATGGCGAGATTCATGTCGGCGACGAACTGACAACCCTGCCTAGCAATGAGACAGCGAAAGTAAAGAGCATTTATGTCGGCGACAAGCAGAGCGACAAAGCGGTGAAAGGCCAGCCGGTAACGATCCAGCTTGACCGCGAAGTAGATGTATCAAGAGGATGCGTGCTTTCTGTGGATTCTCAGGTGAAAATCGCATCGACCTTGACAACGACACTCCTTTGGATGGACGACGATGAACTCATCAGTGGAAAGAACTTCTTCTTTAAACTGGGTACAAAGACCATCCCGGGAGCGGTTACCAAGATTGAATATGCAATCGACGTTAATACAGGTGAGCAGAAACCGGTGGAAACGCTCAGCAAAAACGAGATCGCGGTATGTGAGATCTCACTGGCAGACAAGATCGTCGTAGATGAATTTAAGAAACATAAGACAATGGGTGAATTTATTCTCATTGACCGTGTAACTAATATGACATCTGCCTGTGGAGTGGTAGAAAATGTAAATGCTGAAGAGCATGGTCTGTATGAAGGACGTGTGGACCGCAAAGTCCGCGCAGCAGTCAAAGGACAGACGGCAGTTACGGTAGAATTTATCAAATCCGATAAAGTCAATCGTGCGTTTGTGGAAGATGTGGAAAAAGTTCTTCACATCGATGGCAGACATACGTATCTGTATGCACCGGCACAGGGCGAGGACATTTCTCTGGTACTCAAACACCTGCACCGCGCAGGAATCGTTGTCCTGCTTCTTGTTGACAAAAACAGGCAAACAGCATTACAAATAAAAATGAAAATTATATCACGAATTGGAGTGAAAATGGTACGGAGGTAGAAGAAGTGGCAGCCTATATCCGCAAACAGTCGGTTTATGGAGAAGCATCCGTACGCAATGGCAACTACATTTGAAGAGACGAAAATGGAGGGAACGTATGAGATTCAACACAGCACTTTTGCACAGTGGAAAAATGGGAGATGAGGCGACCGGAGCGACGCTCACGCCAATCTACCAATCCAGCGCCTTCTATCAGACGTCTGCAGAACAGCATGAAAAATTGTTTCATAATAAGGCAAACGGATTTTCGTATACAAGATTGAATAATCCGACGATCACAGCCTTTGAAAACCGGATGACAGCATTGGAGAATGGACTTTCTTCGATCGCCTGTGCTTCCGGAATGGCAGCCATCTTCAATGCCTTACTTAATATCGTGAATGCCGGAGAGGAAATTCTGGCAAGCACGAGTTTATACGGAGGTTCCATCGATGTCTTTCATGATTTTGAGGCATTTGGGATCAAAACCGTATTTGTCGATATTCATGACGAAGAGGCAGTCAAAGCAGCGATCAATGACAAGACAAGAGTGATCTTTGCCGAGACGATCGGAAATCCGAAACTGGATGTCGTAGACATCCGCGAGCTGGCGGAGATGGCACATGAGAACGGACTTCCGCTTGTGATGGACAACACGGTCGCAACCGCGTATCTTGTCCGCCCACTCGAACTTGGTGCCGACATCGTCGTCAATTCGACATCGAAATATGTAAATGGAAACAGCGATGCCATCAGCGGTGTGATCACCGACAGCGGAAACTTCAAATGGGATAAAGAAAAATATCCCGGCATGAAAGAATATGCAAAATTTGGAAAATTTGCATTTACCGCGAAACTCAGAAATGGCTTGTTTCGAAATACCGGTGCCTGCATGGCACCACAGACAGCATTTTACAATATGCTGGGGCTTGAAACACTCGGACTCCGCATGGAGCGTGCCTGTTTCAATGCCGAAAAGTTAGCCGAGTTTTTGACGCAGTATCCGGACATCAAAGTAAATTATCCGGCATTGCCAGACAGCCCATGGCACGAGACTGCAGAAAAAACTCTGGAACATGGCTATGGCGCGATACTTACGATCCGGGTCGGAAGCAAAGAACGTGCTTTCCAGATTATGAATGATTTAAAATTACCAAAAATTGTCTCCAATATCGGAGATACAAAGTCCCTGATTATTCATCCCGAATCGACGCTGAATGCGCACAGCACGGAAAAAAGAGAAAGAAGATGCCGGAGTATTTGACGACCTGATCCGAATCAGCGTCGGCATTGAAGATATTCAGGATATCATCGAAGATTTTAAATACGCGATTGAGAAGAAATAAGGAGGAAGTGAATTATGGCAGTAGATTATGCTACACTGAAAAAGGCGGATTCATGCGCCAGAAACAAAAAATAACTTTTCCCTGCGACTGGCAGTGGTAGGAGGAAATCTGACAGCAAAGCAGCTGGCTAAGATTGCTGAAGTTGCAGAAAAATATGGAGACGGACATGTCCATATTACATCAAGACAGGGCGTTGAGATTCCATTTATTAAACTGGATCAGATCGATGAAGTGAAAGCAGAACTGGAGAAAGGCGATTGTAAGCCGGGTGTCTGCGGCCCACGTGTACGTACTGTCACAGCCTGTCAGGGAAATCAGATCTGTCCAAGTGGATACATTGTTTCCTAGGATATCGCTTAGAAACTGGTCGAGAGATATTTTGGAAGAGAGCTTCCTCATAAATTCAAATTTGGTGTCACCGGATGCCAGAATAACTGTTTGAAGTCCGAGGAAAACGATGTCGGAGTGAAAGGTGCCTCTATCGTAAAATGGAAAGAGGATGCCTGTATCCAGTGTGGTGTGTGTGTAAAAGCGTGCCGCACCGATGCGATCAAACTGGAAGACGGAAAGATCAAAGTGGAAGAAAGTAAGTGTAACTACTGCGGAAGATGCGCCAAAGCGTGTCCAACCGATGCCTGGGATGTGACGACAGGATATCTCGTATCCTTCGGTGGACTTTTCGGAAACCGCATTCACAAAGGACAAGAAGTCGTGCCGGTGATCAAGGACGAAGAGACATTGTTCCGCGTAACGGATGCAGCAATCCAGTTCTTTGATGACAATGCAAATCCAAGCGAGCGTTTCCAATTTACGATCGAGCGCGTAGGCGAAGATAAATTTGAAAAAGTGATTAAGGAGGCATACAATGGCTGATTTTGAAATTGATGAAAGAGTAGACATTACCGATGTTGTCTGCCCGATGACATTTGTAAAAGCAAAAGTAGCGATGGAAGAGATTGAAGTAGGACAGGTTCTTGCCGTGACCATGAACGACGGTGAGCCGGTTCAGAACGTACCTCGAAGCTTTAAAGAAGAAGGACAGCAGATCCTGAAACTGATCGACAATGAGAATGGTACTTACGACCTGATCGTTAAGAAAGTCGAAGAATAGGAGAAACTCATGGCAAAACGAGTAAGCAGCGAAGATTTTGAAGCCGAGGTCCTTGGATCCGATCTGCCGGTTGTGGTAGAATTTTATTCGGACAGCTGCATTCCATGCAAACAGTTATCTCAATCCTTGGTGGCTTGGAAGATGATTATGAGGACCAGGTAAAAAAGTAGTAAAAGTCAATGTAAATTTTGATGCCGGACTGGCACAGAAATATGAAGTGGCAGCCTCCCCGACGTTGTTATTTTTCAAAGATGGCAGCGAGGTTGAGAGAATCCGTGGTCTGGTAAAACGACCGAAGTTGGAAGAAACTGTCAAAAAAGTTATTATAAAACAGGAGGACAAAGAAATGTTAGTAACCGTAGCAGGGAGAAAAAGGAAATCGAACAGGGAACTACCATCGCGAAACTGATCGTCGATGAAAAGGTAGAAAACCCGGATTATGTAACCGTTACCGTAAACGATGACTTTGTAGAAAGCGAAGATTTCGACAAAACAGAGATCAAAGAAAATGATGTCATCGAATTTCTTTACTTCATGGGAGGAGGAGCATTTTAATGGCATTTACGAATGAACAGATGGGGCGCTGCTCACGCCATAGCATTTTGCAGGAAGTCGGCGTGAAAGGCCAGAAAAAACTGCTGAATGGCAAAGTGCTGATCATCGGAGCCGGTGGACTTGGTGCTCCGGCAGCGATGTATCTTGCCGCAGCCGGTGTCGGAACGATCGGTATTGTCGATGCGGACGAAGTCGATCTTTCGAACTTGCAGCGTCAGATCATCCACGGCACAGCAGATGTCGGAAAAGCGAAAGTAAAATCCGCAAAAGAGACTATGAATGCGATGAACCCGGATGTTACAGTAAATACTTACCGTGAATTTGTGACATCGGAGAATATTATGGATCTGATCAAGGATTATGATTTTATCATCGATGGAACAGACAATTTCCCTGCGAAATTCCTGATCAACGATGCGTGTGTTATGGCGAAAAAACCATTTTCCCACGCCGGAATCATTCGCTTTAAGGGTCAGCTCATGACCTATGTACCGGGAGAAGGACCATGTTACCGTTGTGTATTCTAAAAATCCACCTCCAAAGGACGCAGTTCCAACCTGTAAGCAGGCAGGTGTCATCGGCGCAATGGGCGGTGTGATCGGAAGCCTTCAGGCAATGGAAGCAATTAAATATCTGATCGGAGTCGGCGATCTTCTTACCGGAAAACTGTTGACTTACGATGCGCTTAAGATGGAATTCCACACGATCAAACTGCCAAAAGCAAACGGAACTTGTGCCGTATGCGGCGATCATCCGACGATTACCGAGCTGATTGATTATGAGCAGGTGGAATGTGACGGCAAATAGAATGTAAATGTTTTTTTCGAAGGAGGAAAACTATGTTAACGATGACCAAAGACGATTATGAGAAAATTCTTGCTCATTGCAAGGAAGGACTTCCGAACGAGGCTTGTGGTCTGATCGGAGGGACAAAAGACGGCGGCGAAAAGCACATTAAAAAGTGTATCTTCTGACTAATATCGACGAGAGCAATGAGCATTTTTCCATGGATCCGAAAGAACAGCTTGCCGCAGTGAAAGATATGCGTGCGAATGGATATCAGCTGCTTGGCAATTTTCATTCACATCCGGAATCTCCTTCCCGGCCATCCGAAGAGGACAAGCGTCTGGCATACGATTCCAAAGTAAATTATCTGATCTTGTCTTTGATGGATCTCGAAAATCCGGTACTCAATGCGTTTGTCATTGACGAGGAGAAAAATGTATCCAAAGAAGAATTGATCATTTCTTAAAAAGGGAAGGAAGAGGGCTGTTGCAGGCAGCTTTCTTCCTTTCCGTTACTTTAAAGAAGAGAACGGAGTTTATACGTATGATCTGTATCAGTATCAATCACAAAAATTCCATAACCGAAACGCGGGAACGTTTTGCCCTCAGCGACGAGGAAAAAGAACAGTTTTTTCGGATGGCAGGGGCGCAGAAGATCGACGGCTGTGTTCTTTTGATGACATGTAACCGCTGTGAAATATACATTTCCGGGTCACGTGAAGTATATCATGTAGTGGAGGAATTTTTTCAGAAGAAAAAGGGCATCACGCGAGAAGAATTTTGGAAATGCGCGATGCGTTACGAAAAGAAGGCAGCAGTAAAACACCTGTATCAAGTGGTTTGCGGCCTCGAATCCGCGGTGCTTGGCGAAGTGGAGATCATCCGTCAGGTAAAACTGGCTTATGAATCCGCAAAGACGCGCCAGATGACGGACGGTGACCTCAATGTCATTTTCCAGAGTGCATTGCAGCTCGCAAAGGAGATCGCAGACCAGTCCATGATGACAAGACTGCCGGTGTCGGTCGGTACATTGACGACATTGGATGCCCTGCAGTTCTGCGCAGGAAAAGAAGAACCACATATTCTGCTCGTCGGAGCCAGCGGTGATATTGGATCAATCGTACTTCGTGATCTTGTGGATGCGGACGACCGCGTTCGGATCGTGGCGACAAGCCGGAAACACAAACAATATGAACTTGCTTTTCAGGATACCGAGCAGGTCCGTTGGGTGCATTATGACAACCGTTATGGGTACCTTGACTGGGCAGATGTCGTGATCAGCGCGACAAGCAGCCCGCATTACATTTTCTTGGAAGAAAATGTAAAAAAGTGCGACAGGAAAAACCGCTTTGTTTTATCGATCTGGCGATTCCACGCGATGTCGATGAGGCGATTGAACAACTAGAGGGATGTATCGTCAAAAATATGGACGATATCCAGGCGTTGGCAAAGAAAAACAATGAAAAGAAATTGACGGAAGCGAAAAAATCGCATTGATCATCGAGGACCGCGTGGAAGAGATGGAAAAACACTTGCGTTTCGGAGGTTTCGCGATGCATTTCCGGAAAAAATGGAACAACTGGAGGAGAAAAAGGCTTCGTGGCTTTTGTATCAGCTGCGGGAGCACTTGGATCTCGAGGCATTTGAACAAGTGATAAAGAGTTTGGAGGGCGAATCCTGATGGCGTATTTCCCATTTATGATTCAATTGGAAGATAAGACCTGTCTCCTCGTCGGAGGGGGAAATGTCGCGGCGCGCAAAGCGGAAATGATGCTGGAATTTGGTGCGCAGGTACATCTTGTGGCAAAACAGGTGTGTGACAAAATATGGAAAATTGAAAATAAGAACCTCACGATTGAGGAGCGAAGCTATCAGCCGGAAGATCTCGAAGGAGCGGATATTGTCATTATGGCGACAAATGACAGCAAATTGAACTCAGAAGTGGCAGATATCTGCAAGGAGCGCCGAATCTTGGTCAATGTCGTCGATGTGAAAAAGGACTGTGGATTTTATTTTCCGGCGATCGTGCGCCAAAAGGATGTGGTCGTAGCCGTTTCGACCGGTGGAAACAGCCCGGCGCTGGCAGCGAAGATTAAAAAGAGATCGGGAAGAATCTGCGGAAAGATTATGGGCAGATTGCCGATGAATTGGGAAAGGCGCGCGAAGAAGTGATGCTTACCGAACCGGTGGAGGCAAAGCGCAAGGAGATTTTATTGGATATGTTAGAGAAGAAATTGGAAAATAATGTAATCAAACTGGGGACAAGAGGAAGCGAACTTGCGCGGATTCAGACGGATATGGTGTTGCGGGCATTACAGGAAAAATACCCGATGTACCGCTATGAAACGGTGATCCTGACGACGAAGGGGGATCGGCAGACGGACCGCCCAATCACAGCATTTGGCGGGAAAGCGGTCTTTGTCGAGGAAATTGAGCAGGCGTTGACCGACGGCATGATTGATATCGGGGTGCACAGCGCCAAAGATATGCCAAATCCGTGTGGAGACGGTCTTACGATCGCAGGAACGCTGCCACGCGCCTGTGTGCAGGACGTATTGATCTATCCGAAAGGGAAAGAGATTACAAAAGAGACAGCATTTACTGTGGGGACAGGAAGTCTGCGCAGACGCTGTCAGATTCAGGCGATGTATCCGAAGGCAGAGTGCAGGGATCTGCGTGGCAATGTCGGAACAAGAATCGCAAAATTAAAAGAAGGAAATTACGATGCGATCGTGCTTGCAGCCGCCGGAATCGAACGACAGGGCTTAGATCACGATCCACAGTTAGTATATGAATATCTGCCGGTAAAGGAAATGCTTCCGGCAGCAGGACAGGCCATCATTGCGGTAGAGACGCGAAGGACCGGTTTCGTAAGAAAACTTGTCAAAGGGATCAGCGATGAGACGAGTGCCTTTGAACTCGAAGCAGAGCGGGCGGTGCTTACCGCGCTGAATGCGGGCTGTCATGAACCGATCGGGGTTTTGAGCCGGGTTTCCGGGGAAGAGATGAGCCTTGATCTGATGATTGAAAAAGACGAATTGGTGCACCGCGTACAGGCGCAGGGGCAAAAAAAGACTGGGAAAAATTAGTAGAAACAGTGTGCCGGAAATTTCGCCGGGCATAAGGAGGACAAAATGGTTTATTTGGTTGGAGCAGGTCCGGGAGATCCGGGACTGATGACATGCCGTGGCGCAGAGGTGCTGCGGGAATGCGAAGCGGTTGTATATGACCGGCTCGGAACGAGCGGATTGTTGGAACTTGTGCCGGAAGACTGCGAAAAGATTTATGTCGGAAAGAAACCGGGAAGCCATTCGAAAAAGCAGGAAGAAATTAATGAGATTTTAATTGATACCGCAAAACGGTTTGACCATGTCGTGCGCCTGAAAGGCGGCGATCCTTTGTCTTCGGACGTGGCGGCGAGGAAGTGCTGGCGCTTCAAAAAAGAAAATATCCCGTTTCAGCTGGTGCCGGTGTGACCTCGGCGGTTGCTGTGCCGGAACTGCTCGGAATCCCGGTTACTCACCGGGAGACAAGCCGCAGTTTTCACGTATTTACCGGCCACACAAAAGCCGGCGATGAGACAAGCCTTGCGCACATTCATCCGCAGGAGGGACAAGCCTGTTTCTTATGGGGATTTCGCATCTTGCGGAGATCACGGACAAATTAATCCGGGAAGGAAAAGATCCGCGGACACCGGTGGCGGTAATTGCCAATGGCTGTATGCCGGGCGAGCAGATCGTGCGGGGAACCCTTGCTACGATTGCCGGAGACGTTGCGGAAGCCGGGATCCGGCCACCGGCGATCATTGTCGTCGGCGAGACCGCAGGATATGATTTTATTTCTTCCGACCGCGGTGCCTTGGCGGATAAAAAAGTCGGAATCATCGGAACCTTTGCTTTGCAGGAGCGGATGCGCAGACGGCTATTGGAAAAGGGCGCGCGTGTGTATACGGTATGCGAGATGAAAGTGGAAGAAACGGCGGAAATCTGTGAGTTAGACAAAGAATTAGAAAACATTTCCAAATACTCTTGGATCGCCTTTACGAGCCAGAACAGCATTCGTCTTTTTTTCTTTACTCACGTTTTCCGTGAAAAGATTGATCTGCGGCAGTTTGCCGGTATTCGGTTTGCGGTCGTGGGAAGCGGGACAAGAGATGCCCTCCGCGAGTATGGATTTGAAGCGGATCTCATCCCGGAACGTTATACGACAGAAGCATTGGCGGAGAGCCTCGTGAAAACGATGAAACCGGGAGAAAAACTGCTTTTGCCGCGAGCCTTGCAGGGTAGTGTGCGCATGGTTCAAGTGCTGGAAGAAAATGGAATTGACAAAACGATTCTTCCAATTTACGATGTGCAGGGAAAAAAGACCGAGAATTGGAAATATCTATTGGACTTTGATGTGCTGACATTTGCCAGCGCATCGGGGGTTGAAGCATTTATCAAAGAACTTGGTGCCGAAAATGCAGCGAAATGGGAGCAGGAGCGCAGAAAGAAGCCGACGAAGATTGGGGCAATCGGCGCGGTTACTGCAGAAAGATTGGAAAAATATGGAATACATGCGGATGTCATACCGGAGCAGTGTGATATCGAGCATTTGATAGAAGAAATGGCAAAGGAGCGAGAAGTATGATTCGTTTAAGACGACTGAGAAATAATGAAACCGTGAGAAATATGATACGTGAGACGAGCGTATCGGTGAATGACTTGGTTTATCCGGTTTTTATCAAAGAAGGAACGGATGAGAAAATTCCGGTGGATTCGATGCCGGGCATTTATCAATATACAATTGATCGTTTTCCGGAAGAATTGGATCGCATACAGAAGGCAGGTGTGTCGGCAATCCTGATCTTCGGAATCCCGGAACACAAAGATGAGTGCGGAAGTCAGGCTTATGCGGAAGATGGCATTACACAGCGCGCCATCCGTCAGATCAAAGAGTGGGCACCGGATCTTCTGGTGATTGCTGATGTCTGCCTTTGTGAATATACGTCGCATGGACATTGCGGGCTGGTTCACGAGGGTAAGATTTTGAACGACGAGACACTTCCGCTTCTTGCGAAAATGGCGGTGTCGCTTGCCAAGGCAGGAGCAGACATGATCGCACCTTCCGATATGATGGACGGCCATATCAAAGTGCTTCGGGAAAGCCTTGATGAGAACGGCTTTACGGATACGATCGTTATGGGATACAGCGCAAAATTTGCTTCCGGATATTATTCGCCGTTTCGCGATGCGGCGCATTCGGCACCGGCATTTGGCGACCGCCGTACGTATCAGATGGATCCGGCAAACGGAAGAGAGGCACTCCGCGAGTGTCAGGCAGATATCGACGAGGGAGCCGACATTATCATGGTAAAACCGGCACTTGCGTATCTTGACATCGTGCGGCAGGCGAGAGATCTTACGAGACTGCCTCTTGCGGTCTACAATGTAAGCGGCGAATATTCGATGGTTAAGGCGGCAGCGCAGAATGACTGGATTGATGAAAACGGATTGTGATGGAAAATATGATCGCCATGAAACGGGCAGGGGCCGACATTATTATTACGTATCACGCCCTTGATGTGGCAAAATGGCTGGAGGAAGAACGATGACAAGATCAGAAGAATTATTTGAAAAGTCCAAACAGAGAATCCCGGGCGGTGTCAATTCGCCGGTCCGCGCTTTTCAGAGTGTCGGCGGGACACCTGCATTTATTAAAAAGCAAAGGGTTCACATATTTTTGATGTGGATGGAAATGAATATATTGACTATGTTTGTTCGTGGGGACCGGGAATCCTGGGCCATGCGTATCCGTCAGTGATCGACGCGGTAAAGAAGGCGTGTGACAATGGTCTGACATTTGGTGCACCAACGGAAAAAGAATATGAGATTGCCGAGCTGATCGCGGAAATGATGCCTTCGATGGAATTGTCGCGGATGGTAAATTCCGGAACGGAGGCAGTAATGAGCGCGATCCGTGTCGCAAGAGGCTTTACGCACCGCGACTATATCGTGAAGTTCCGCGGCTGTTACCACGGCCACTCGGACGGCCTTCTTGTGAAAGCCGGTTCCGGGGTACTTCAGCAGGCGGTGCCGGACAGCGCCGGAGTTCCGGAAGGATATACAAAGTACACGTTGATTGCCGAGTACAATGACCCCGATTCGGTACAGGCATTATTTGAGCAGTATGGCAGCCGGATCGCGGCCGTGATCGTAGAGCCGGTCGCTGCCAATATGGGCGTGGTTCCGCCGAAAGCCGGCTTTCTGGAATTTTTGCGGGAGATCACAAAGACAATGGTGCACTCCTGATTTTTGACGAAGTGATCACCGGATTTCGTCTGGCGCAGGGCGGCGCGAGCGAGTATTATGGCGTAACGCCGGATCTTACGACACTTGGCAAGATCATCGGCGGTGGTATGCCGGTCGGAGCCTACGGTGGACGCCGCGAGATTATGGAATGTGTCTCCCCGGTCGGAACGGTCTATCAGGCAGGTACGTTATCCGGCAACCCGATCGCAATGACAGCGGGACTGGAGACTTTGAAATTGTTACGGAAAAATCCGGATATTTACCGGAAACTGGAAGAAAAGACAAAATTACTCGCCGACAATGCCAGAAAAATATTTGGTGATAAAGTATGGGTAAATCAGGTGGGTTCTCTGATGAGCATTTTCTTTACTTCGAAGGAAGTGGTAGATTTTGACAGTGCGAAAACATCGGACACTGAGGCTTATGCGGCGTATTTCAATGCGATGCTGCATGCGGGAATTTACCTTGCTCCATCGCAGTTTGAGGCAATGTTTGTCTCCGCCGCACATACGGACGAAGAGATTGAGAAGACTTGCAAAGAAATGAGGGAATATTATGACAGATAGAAAAGATTTGGTGATTATTGGAAGTGGGCCGGCTGGCTTGTCGGCGGCGGTTTATGCACAGCGCGCAATGCTTGACCAGGTTGTGATCGAGAAGGAGCCATTTAGCGGCGGTCAGATTATTACGACGGAGCGCATTGACAATTATCTCGGCCTCTATGGAATGGGCGGTTATGAGCTGGCAATGAAATTCCGTGAGCACGCTGACGCGCTTTCGGTTCCGTTTTTGGAAGGAGAAGTGACCGCGATTAACGACGATGGCGAAGTGAAACAGATTACACTTGCGAGCGGAGAAACGATAGAAACAAAAGCGGTTCTTTTTGCGACAGGGGCACGTCATAAGACACTTTCCGTTAAGGGCGAAAAAGGAACTTGCCGGTGCCGGCGTTTCGTACTGTGCAACTTGCGACGGTGCTTTTTTCCGCGGAAAGACGACGGCTGTCGTGGGCGGCGGCGATGTGGCGCTGGAGGATGCCTTGTATCTTTCCAACATTTGTGAAAAAGTTTATCTCATCCATCGACGTGATGGACTTCGCGGGGCGAAGATGCTTCAGCAGAAGATCAAGGAAACGGAAAATATCGAATTTCTCCCATTTTATGAGGTACAGGAGATCTGTGGCGACGGCAAAGTGGAGAAAGTGATTTTAAAGCAGAATCAGACGGGCGAAACGAGAAATCTCGAATTGTCCGGTATCTTTATCGCAATCGGAATGGATCCGCAAAATGAGGCTGCCCAAGGGCTTGTCGATCTCGACGCGACAGGCTATATCGTGGCTGGCGAGGACTGCCGCACAAGCCACTCTGGCATCTACGCGGCCGGGGATATCCGTACAAAGCAGCTTCGTCAGGTGGTGACAGCGGTAGCGGATGGAGCGACGGCGATCTCGTCCATCGAGCAGGATTCTAATTGTTAAAATATGGCAAAGGAGGAAGCAAATAATGTATATTACGAGAAAAGGACAATACGCCTTGTTTTTTATGATAAATCTGGCAATACATGCAGGCGAAACGGTTCCGGTCAAACAGGCAGCAAAGGAATATGATCTGTCAGAAAAATATCTTGAGCAGGTTGCTTCCAAACTTCGTCATGCAGGTCTTGTCAAGGTGATCCGCGGCAACCGCGGCGGCTATTATCTTGCGAAGCCGGTTGCCCAATACACGGCAGCGGAGATCATTGATGTGATCGAAGGGCAGCAGAACGCGGTAGATATTGACATTTACAAAATCAGCGAAAATAATAAGACGATGAACAGCATCGTGCACGACCTCGGGCAGTCGGTGGACAAAGCCATCGACGGGGTCCTTGACCATATCACGCTGGCGGACATGGTGAAGCGGTACCGCGAGGAATCGTCATTTGCATATACAATTTAGGAAAAGTGAGTGATACCCATTATCCCCTGTTTGCTTGGGCATAGTGGGTATAATTTTTAGAAAAACGTTCTTGCATCTTTGATTTAAATATGATAAACTTCAAAATAAATCAAAATATTCTGATTTTTGACTTGAAAATTCGTAACTATTCAGGATCCCTTCCACATATGAGCATTTTTAGCCTTGTCAAAGGCGAGGAAAGGACACGAAGTGTTCGAAATGCGAATGTGTGGGCGTCCTAAATAGTTACGAAAATCTTATTATTTTATTTTGACCACAAAATTCCCAGATACAGTTGACTTAGAATTAAAAAATGTGCACGAAACCACAAAGAAATTTTCTATTTTTGATTTTATTTTAGTAATTGTCTGTGGGACCAAAAAACTTTTTTTCAAGATTTTGGTCAAGGTAAGAGAAAAATGATATGAGTCAAAGAAGATCTGTAAAATGTGTGGTTTAATTCGCAAAATCACAATGAAAACCAAAAAGAAAGGAAGGATTCAATGACAAAATGGAAAGAAATGCTTCATAAGGAGCAGAAATATCTTCAAGAATTGCTGAATCAGCTTGAGAAACAAGAAAAAGAAATCTTGCCGGTAGGCTTCGAATTTCTTCGGACAGGGGATATCCGAGATATTATCACTGCAAGGGTGACGATAAGCGGGGCGTGTATATTTCTAAAAAGAATTTAGAACTCGCCAGGCAGCTTGCTCAAAAAGAGTACGATGAAAAATTGCAAAAGTATATCGCAAAGCGTCTAAAACAAGTAGGCAAAATTTTGAAAAGTGACACAGAAGAGGAAATTGATGAAGTCTATGAGACATTGCATGAGGCGCGAAAGCAGTTAGTTACGCCGATTCAGCCAACGTGGGAACAGCAGTTGGAGCAGTGGAAAAAGGAGAGTTATCAGGGGAAAGAATTCTCGGGTGATAGTATAGTGATATACACTGAAAAGGGAGAGCGAGTTCGGTCAAAATCCGAGAAAATTCTGGCGGATTATTTTTACCATAAAGGGATTCCCTATCAATATGAAAAACCTCTTTTACTTCAGGGATTTGGCGCTGTTTATCCGGATTTTACGTTTTTATCGCCGCGGACAAGAAGGGAAATTTACTGGGAACATGACGGAAAAATGGACGATCCGGCTTATGCAAAAAGCGCAGTACGAAAAATTGATACCTACCAAAAGAATGGGATATATCCGGGGAAAATTTGATTTTGACGTTTGAAACATCGGATATGCCGTTGAGCACAAGGACAATCCAAGAAATGGTGCGTAGATTTTTGGTCTAGGAGGGCGAACTTGTTTTGCGGGTCAAGAAGGCCGGCGGCGGAGTGTGGTCTAGAAGGGCGAATTTGTCGAGCGGGTCAAAGGACATGTCGGCGGAGTGTGGTCTAGGAGGGCGAATTTGTCGAGCGGGTCAAGAAGGCCGGCGGTGGAGTGTGGTCTAGGAGGGCGAAAATGCCGAGCGGGTCAAAGGACATGTCGGTGGAGTGTGGTTTGTGGCGAGAAAACGCTGCGTAGGTCAAAGAAATTGTCGGCGGAGTGTGGTCTAGGAGGGCGAATTTGTCGAGCGGGTCAAGAAGGCCGGCGGTGGAGTGTGGTCTAGGAGGGCGAACTTGCCGAGCGGGTCAAAGGACATGTCGGCGGAGTGTGGTCTAGGAGGGCGAATTTGTCGAGCGGGTCAAAGGACATGTCGGTGGAGTGTGGTCTGTGGCGAGAAAATGCCGAGCGGGTCAAAGGACATGTCGGTGGAGTGTGGTTTGTGGCGAGAAAACGCTGCGTAGGTCAAAGAAATTGTCGGCGGAGTGTGGTCTAGGAGGGCGAATTTGCCGAGCGGGTCAAAGGACATGTCGGTGGAGTGTGGTTTGTGGCGAGAAAACGCTGCGTAGGTCAAAGAAATTGTCGGCGGAGTGTGGTCTAGAGGGCGAATTTGCCGAGCGGGTCAAAGGACATGTCGGTGGAGTGTGGTCTAGGAGGGCGAATTTGTCGCGTGGGTCAAGAAAGCCGGCGGTGGAGTGTGATTTGTGGCGAGAACTTGCCGAGCGGGTCAAAGGACATGTCGGTGGCGTGTGGTTTGGGGCGAGAAAACGCTGCGTAGGTCAAAGGTCAAAAACGCCCCCACAGTAAAAGCGCCCCGCCAAGTCTGCGCCGCAGACTTGGCGGGGCGCTTTTATCAAATCATCAATCGTACAATGACTTTCCATGTGCTATACGGCCGTAGATCTTTTGTCCGATCACGACAAAAGCATAAACTGTCATATAGATACAGGAGGCAGCTCCCAAGCCTCCGCAGATAATAAAGTAAATGTACATTAAAATGTTACCCATGATGAAAGAGCTCCTTTCGAAAAACGTTAACGTATTACTTTTTATTGTAACTATTCAGGACATCCCCTCCGCACATTCGCATTTCGGACACTTCGTGTCCTTTCCCGCCTTTGACAAGGCTAAAAATGCTCATATGTGGAGGGAGCCCTATTCGGATCTAAATGTACAGAAATCAAGGTCTTTTACGTGCAAGCACGACGATTCATTGATTTCCGCACATTCGATCCGGAATAGTTACTTTTGGTTTAATCTATTTATTATTTGGTTTTGGATTGTCAGTGATCGCATCTTCTTTCCCTGAATTGTCCATGCGAAAACTGAAAATACAAGCGCCGATTAAAAGAATTGCTGCCAATCCGATAATAATATATTCTAACATATGTTCCCTCATTTCTGTGCCTTTTGCCGCGTCTGCGGCGCACTTTAATAAACCACTGAAAAAGTGGAAAAATCTTACAAATTTAAGATGAAGGGGATTAGCGCTTTTTTTCCGTCCTTTAGATAGACGCATTGAATCAGAGAAATGTGTCCGCTTGTATTATGTGTCACATTGGAAATCTGTAAAAACAGAGTGGAATGAAACGTGCGTGGAAGATATTCCACTGCCGAAAGGCAAGCAGACAATCGACGAATACAAGACTGCAGGGTACGCTGTTCACTTTTGCAAAAGATTCCGCACCGGCATCCGGAGTTTTAGAGATACGTTCTTCATAAACAACCTTTGAGCCGTCGCTGATCTGTGCGTGAGTGACATGCTTGGTGGATTGTGTAGTCTGGACGCAAAAGAAGATGTGTCTGCTGATTGTAAGAAGAAACACATTTCACACAACAATATGGCTAAGATTAAAAATCCCATAAGGTGTTTTCTGGTCCGTGAGCTGCACATCGTAATCCCTCCCATGCAATCACTGGGTCTAAAAGAATCGTTACTTGCTTGCACCGTCATTATAACGCGGGAGCGGTGCAAATAGCAAGTTAAGATTTGGTAAAGAGAATGTTAGCCGACGAACAAACTCACGACAGGAATGGAGAATAAAGACACGATCGTTGTCAGAACCACGCCGGCAGAGGCAAGCTGGACATTGCCATTGTATTCTTCCGTGATAAGAACCACCATGCTTCCCGAAGGAAGCGCAAGCATAATGATAAACAAAGTAAGAATCACCGGGTCAAATGGCAGCAGCCGGATGACAAAACTTGCGACAATCGGGATTGCAAACATTTTGATAAAGGCAAATCCATAAAGACGTACTTCTTGGAAAATCTTGGAAAGCGGACTGGCGGCAAGCGAACAACCGATAAGGATCATGGACAGAGGCACGCAGGGATTTCCCATGTAATTGATGAATTTTTGCACATTTTCCGGCAGAGAAATGCCCGTTACAAATAATACGATTGTGATGAGAGAAGCCAGTACACCGGTATTTCCAAAGATCTGGCGAAGTCTGGCGGACATGCTGAGAGCCGGTGCACTGCCATCCGAGAGTGAGCGGCGGACCAGCGAAATTCCATAAGTATATATGATGAGGTTAAACACGAGCATGTAGACGGCGACGTAAATAATGTACTGCGCGCCAAGCAGGGAACTTACGATAGGAATGCCCATAAAACCGCAGTTCGGAAGCAATGTCAGCAGTTTGTAGATTGGGGCCGTTTGACTCGTTGGCCGGAGGACAAATACGATAAAAAATCCGGCGAGGAAAAGAAGCAGGTAAAAAATGCCGACAAGAACCAGATTTTCCCAAAATAAAGGGCCGCTTTGTTTTAAACTCTGGCCGAAAACACTCGAAATCATTAAAAAAGGATTGAAAATATTAACCACAAGACGGGAAAGCGCCGAAGACAGCGAGTCATTGATCCAGTCTCTGCGGGCAAGGAAATAACCGGTAAACATCATGGCAAAAAAGAACCAGCATTTGACCGGCGGCAACAAAAATATCCATACTCAGACCTCCTCCTTATAAAAATCGCGAAGCGGGGCGAGGTGGCGTTCAATCGCACGGCAGAGCCGTTCCCGGTCTTTCGTCTTCACCGCCTCAATGATATCCGCATGATCCGACTGCGAAAATTCGATCGCAGAAACCGGATCTTCCGAATTCATAATAATATTTTTCTGCGTCATACGATATAGTGTGGACAAAAATAAAGTTAAAATACTGTTTTTGGAACAGCCGATCAATTGGAGATGAAATTTTGTGTCATATTCCCAAAACAACGCGTAATTGCTGCGGGCAGCCTCCATTTTTGTGTATAATTCCTCCAGCTGGGCGATTTCTTGCTCTGTAATAGAAAGAAGATATTTTTCCATCACACTGATTTCCAAAAACTGGCGTGCATTCACGATCTCCGAAGCCGGAACATCGGATAAATGAATGGCATTTTCCAATTTATCTGCAATACTTGACTGGGTTGGACGGGAAACATAATTTCCTTTTCCCGGAATATTGATCACCAGATTTTTCTCGACCAGCATTTTGATCGATTCACGGATGACATTTCGGCTGACATCGTATTGGGAAGCCAGGATACGCTCTGACGGAAGCTTGTCATTTTCTTTCAGTTCGCCGGACTGGATGCGGGCGCAAAGTTCCGACGCGATTTTTTGTAGATAAAGCATCTCTCATAAGAAATTCCCCTTTCAACTTATAGCCTAACGATTCAATTACAGTATAGCATATCTTCTAAACTGGTTCAACTGGTAGTACCAGTCAGACCACAAAAAATGGATGATTTTGGACAAATTGCACAAAGAGACAAGAAAAACGCCGAGAAAGATGGATATAATAGCTAAACAAAAACAAGAGTAATTCCTATTTTGCCATCATTTTTTTGTATATCTACTAAAATGACAGGTTGATATTTGTGGAGAACTCCGTATTGACAGATGGTATTTTGTTCGCTATGATAGGGGTAACAAAAGCAAAGGCGCTGAACCCTTCGGGGTGCGGCGCTTTTTTCTATTTACAGAAAGGTGGTTTTATTATGAAAATGAGAAAGAAGAAATCAATTTTTATGAGTTTGGTATTATCCTTGGTGATGTTATTATCACTCACAGGCTGTGGCTCTTCCGAGCAGGCCGGTTCCTCTTCCGATTCCACTTCGAGTGAGAAAAAGGTTTTGAAGGTTGGTATGGAATGTATGAACGCTCCATACAACTGGTCACAGACAGATGACAGCAACGGTGCCGTTCCCATCGAAGGAACAACCGAATATGTAAATGGATATGATGTCATGATGGCAAAGAAGATTGCCGAGGAAAATGGCTATGAATTGCAGGTATACAAAATTGAATGGGATGGATTGATCATGGCAGTTCAGTCCGGAACCATCAACGCGATCATCGCCGGAATGTCAGCAACCGACGAAAGAAAACAGAGTGTTGACTTCTCTGATCCTTATTATAAAGCAACTCACGTATTGATCGTGAAAAAGGACAGCAAATATGCAAGTGCTAAAACTTTGGATGATCTGAAGGGCTGCAACGTAACTTCCCAGCAGGGAACAACGATGTATGACAGTTCTGCAAAACAGATTAAGGGAGTTACCATACAGGAAGCTTTGCCGGATATCCCAAGTTTGATCGTAGCCGTAAGTTCCGGTCGTACCGATGTGGCAATTGTGGAAAAACCGATGGCACTTGCAGCGATTGCGACAAATAAAGATCTGGCAATGGTAGAATTTCCGGAAGGTTCCGGATTTGATGTAGATTCCGGTATTACAAATATCGCGGTCGCAGCAAAAAAAAAGGCGATTCGGCTGTCGTTGATGCCTGCAATAAGACATTGAAAGGCATTTCCGATGAAGAGAAAGATAAGATGATGGAGGAAGCCATCGCAAATCAGCCGGCAAGTGATTCTGAATAATCCCTAAGTTTGTGCCTAAGCGCCGCTTGGCAGCAAACAATGGATACCATAGCGGCGCAGAAATGGGGGACATACTATGACAATGTTTGTTGCACAGGCGGCATCCTTTCCCGTAGATGGTTCCTTTTGGGACTGGGTTGGATACCTCATCATGGAATATAAAGGCGTCTTTTGAAAGGCGCAGGCTGGACACTTGCTCTGGCAGTGACCGGTACTATTATAGGATGTATCATCGGATTTATCGTTGGTATCGTTCAAACCATTGAACTGGAAGCAAATTGCAATTATGCAAAGCGTGGTCTGGTAAAAAGTAGTAAAAGCAATCGTCCGCATATATGTGGAAGTGTTTCGAGGTACACCAATGATCGTACAGGCGATGGTTATCTACTACGGTTTGTCTTATCTGGGGATCCAGTGGGGCGCATTGACATGTGGTTTCATCGTTGTTTCGATCAACACCGGTGCTTACATGGCTGAGTCGGTACGAGGCGGAATCAATTCCGTCAGTACCGGTCAGTTTGAAGCCGGAAAGGTCATCGGACTGAGTCATTTTCAGATCATGTTCCACGTGGTGCTGCCGCAGGCATTGAAAAATATCATGCCACAGATCGGTAACCAGCTGGTAACAAACCTGAAAGATACTTCCGTATTAAATGTTATTTCCGTGAATGAACTGTTCTTCAGCGGAAAGACGGCGGCATCCGTATATTATAAATATTTTGAAGTATTTATCATAATTGCGGCAATTTATTTTGTATTAAACCTGATCGTAACGATCTTGCTCCGGTTTGTGGAGAAATTGATGGCTGGAAAATCCGATTACAGCTTGTCAAAGTAAAGGGGAATTACCATGAGTGAAATCAAAGAACCAATTTTGGAAGTATACGATGTGACAAAAATTTTGGTGACCACGAAGTGCTTCGCGGTGTAAATTTCAAGGTATTTCCAAAAGATGTAATCTGCATCATCGGGGCTTCCGGTTCCGGAAAAACGACGATGCTTCGGTGCCTGAACATGCTGGAGACACCGACATCCGGAAGCATCTACTTTGATGGCGAAGAGATTTCAAGATACCGCGCAGATGTACGGTCATCCAGGAAAAAAATGGGAATGGTTTTTCAGCAGTTTAATCTGTTTCAGAATAAATCGGTTCTTGATAACTGTACATTGGGGCTTCGCAAGGTGTTGAAAATGCCAAAACAAGAAGCCGAAGAGAAAGCCAAATATTATTTGGAAAAAGTGGGAATGACACCTCAGCTGCTTGCCAAACCGGCACAGCTTTCCGGTGGACAGCAGCAGCGAGTTGCGATTGCAAGAGCGCTCGCGATGGAGCCGGAAGTGCTTTTGTTTGACGAACCGACGAGTGCTCTCGACCCACAGATGGTCGGCGAGGTGCTCAATGTCATGAAGCAGCTGGCAAGTGAAGGTATGACAATGGTTATCGTAACCCATGAGATGGCATTTGCAAGAGATGTCTCGACGCGGACCATTTTCATGCACGAAGGTGTGGTGGCAGAAAACCGCAAGTCAAAAGAACTTTTTGCCAACCCACAGCATCCGAAAACACAGGAATTTTTGGCCAGATTTATGGCTGGTTGACGTTAGGAGGGTTATTATGAGTAAAGAATTTAAGACAAAAACAGAAGGACTTACCATCCGTTATGTCGAGGATGGTGAAGAGGGGCTGGTACTTCAGCTGATCAAGGAGATCGCAGAATATGAAAAAATGTCAGATTGTGTGAAAGCGACCGAAGAAGGGTTACATAAAGCCTTGTTTGAGCAGCACGACTGCAATTGTCTGATCGCAGAATATGAGAAAAAACCGGTAGGCTTCTGCTTGTATTTCCATACATTTTCTACTTTCTGCGGGCGAACAAACCTGTATCTGGAAGACATTTTCGTACGCGAAGAAATGCGTGGAAAAGGAATCGGAAAAGAGATTTTCCATGTATTGATGCAGATTGCCGTAGACGAGGGATGCGATCGTCTCGAATGGGTATGTCTTAACTGGAATACACCGTCCATCGCCTTTTACAAAGGCATGGGAGCATTTCCAATGTCAGACTGGACGACATTCCGCATGACAACCAAAGAAATGACCGAAGCACTCGAGCGGTTCTAAGGCAGCCGCAGAGAGGAGGGAAGGATGAAATTACTGATTTATGGGATGACGGAGGACGAGAAAAAGACTCTCGCGGAGATCCGGCAGCAGGTAGATGTTGAAGAGATTGCATTTGCAGATGGTATTTTTACCAAGGACAGGATCGTAGAAGTCGATGGATTCCGTGCAATCTGGATTATGACAAACAGCATGATCGGTGAGGAAGAAGCCAGACTTCTTTCTGAGCATGGAGTGCGTTACATCGTCTCCAGGGCGGCCGGCATCGATCATCTTGACCTCGAAGCATTGCGGAAGTACGGCATTAAGGCAGCCAATGTGCCGTCGTATTCACCCAATGCGATCAGCGAGCATACGTTGATGCTTTTGCTCAATGCACTGCGCCACATGCGGCGTAGCGAGGCAATGGTTGCCCGACGGGATTTTGGGATTGCAGGATTGTGTGGAAGAGAGATCCGCACAATGACCATCGGTGTCATCGGAGCCGGGCGTATCGGAACATTGACGATCAAGGTGCTGGTGGCACTCGGAGCCAAAGTGCTTGTGCATGCGAGACATGTACACCTAGACCTTGTCGGGATCGCGACGCAGGTTTCGCTTTCCGAAATCTGGGAACGCAGTGATGCCATCGTGCTTCATTGCCCCTTACAAAAGAAAATACGCATCTGATCGGGAAAGAGACATTGGAACAGTGCAAACCGGGTGTCGTGGTTGTAAATACTGCGCGAGGTGGTCTGGTAGATGGCAAGGCGATGTTAGATGCACTGAAAAAAGGAAAGGTTTCTGCGTTTGCAATGGACGTTTATGAGACGGAAGATGATTTTGTACGGGTCGATTTTGAAGGAAAGCCGACCGGTGATCCGGTGTTTGAGGAGCTGCTTGCAAGAGAAGAGGTAATTTATACGTCACATATCAGTTTCCTGACAGACCGGGCATTGTACGAGATTATGAGAATTTCGCTGGAAAATGCGTCGGAATATGAGAAAATGGCATTTGCCACAATGAAGTGACGACGGGGAAAGGTCAGTGATAGTATGTATGCAGAAAAATTGTATAAAAATGGAAAGTTCTACACGATGGAACAAGAGGGACAGGCGGTAGAGGCCGTCGGTGTCCGCGATGGAAAAATCGTATTTACGGGAACGAACGAAGAAGCAGAGAAAATAGAGAGCGACGAAATCATTGATATAAAAGGAAGGGCAGTATTTCCGGGATTTATCGACTGCCACCAGCATACATTGGCTTACGCGAGGACGACAAAAGAAGTGAATCTTGTCGGGACAAAAAGTGTACAGGACATATTGGACCGCCTGAAAGAGCGTGCGAAAGTGACGCCGCGGGGGACTGGATCAAAGGAAGCGGCTTCAACCACGAGGAATTTGACGAGGTGCGGATTCCGACAAAAGAGGAACTCGACAGTGTCAGCAAAGAGTGTCCGATTCTGATCAGCCGGTATTGTATGCATGTGCATGCGGCAAACTCAAAAGCACTTGAGATCGCCGGAATTGATGAGAATTTCAAACCGATCGTACCGGATTCCGTGGAGTACGGAGCCGATGGAAAGCCAAACGGCATCCTGCGTGAGAGCGCGGTAACGCCGGTATTAAAGAGTATTCCGGATCTTCTGCCGACACCGGAGGACAAAAAGATGCCCTCGAAGTGGTGTGCCGCGACATGAACCGTTATGGAATCACCGGCATTCATCCGATTCAGGGAAAATTTGTCGATGCAGACGAGTATATGAATCTATACCAGGAACTGGAGGAGGAAGGGCGGCTTCCGGTCCGCGTGTACCTGTCATTTGACGAATATCCGTCCTTTCATATGAAGACAGGATTTGGAAATGAAAAATTGCGCTACGGCTTTTACAAAATATACAGCGACGGATCGCTTGGTTCGCGAAATGCCGCATTGACGGAGGATTATTCGGATGATCCGGGAAATAAAGGGCTTTTGAATCATTCGCCGGAAGAAGTCATGGAAATGTGCCAGAAGGCCTATGACATGGATCTGCAGATCGGCATTCATGCGATCGGCGACCGTGGTGTCGAGATTGCGCTTGACGCATTGGAAAACTGCTACCGAAAGAATCCGAAGCCAAATGTTCGGTTTCGCCTGATTCACGGCATCGTGCTTCGCAAAGACCTGATTGAGAGGATCAAAAGATGCCAATCATCGTGGATATCCAGCCGAGATTTACGTCGAATTATAACATTTGGTGGTCGGAAGACCGTCTCGGACCGGAACGTATCCGATATGCCTATGCTTGGAACACATTGATCAAGGAAGGCATCATTCTTACCGGAAGTTCGGATTCACCGGTGGAACCTTACAGTCCGATGCTTGGTGTATATTCCATCGTGTGCAGGCAGGATCTTACCGGAAAACCGGAGGGCGGATGGTATCCGAAGGAGCGCGTCAGTGTATACGACGCCATCAGTATGTATACCAGAAATGCCGCGTATTCTTCTTACGAAGAAGACATCAAAGGCACGATAACAGTGGGAAAATTGGCGGACTTCGCCGTGATGGAAGAAGATCCGTTTACCGTTGACCCATTACATATAAAAGACATCCGCGTCATGCAGACATGGCTTGGCGGAGAAAAAGTTTACGAGGCAGAGTAACTGCCGGATTGGAGGACATTATGTTATTAGATGGAAGCGTTACAAAACAAGAAGCGATTAATGATTGTCTTACTTACTGGAACCCAAACCGTACGCAGACCTGGTTTGATATGGGAATCGATATCATCATCGGCAAACGCGAAGGTTATTATTTCTGGGACATGGATGGAAAAAATACATGAACCTTCATCTGAACGGCGGAACATTTAACCTCGGACACCGTAATCCGGAAGTGATCGCAGCCCTCGAAGAAGGAGTCAAAGAGTTTGATATCGGAAACCATCACTTTGGTTCCGTGGCCCGCGGTAAATTGGCAAAAAGCCTTGTCACTACGGCGACTCCGGGTATGCAGTACGCCATCTTTTCCAGCTGCGGCGGCGAGGCGGTCGATGTGGCGATCAAGAGTGTGCGTTATGCAACAAAACGGCGTAAGATCGTATCTTTGCAGAAATGTTACCACGGTCATACCGGACTGGCACTCTCTGCTGGCGATCCATTTTTCAAGGATGCATTTTTTGTGCGATGGTGCCGACCAGTACTATGAGCAGGTGCCGATGAACGATGTGGATGCAATGGAAGCCGTATTGAAAAAAGAAGATGTCGCAGGCGTTATCATTGAGACCATCCCGGCAACCTATGGATTCCCGATTCCGGAGCCGGGCTACCTGAAAGCGGTAAAAGCGCTTTGTGAAAAATACGGAACGCTCTACATCGCCGATGAAGTGCAGACCGGCCTTATGAGAACCGGAAAAATGTGGGGAATTATGCACGAGGGCGTAAATCCGGATGTCATCGTCAGCGGTAAAGGCCTGAGCGGCGGTATTTATCCGGTCGCAGCGACGATCATGACAAAGCAGGCAGGAAAATGGGTCGAGGAGATCGGCCGCAGCCACACATCGACATTTGGAGGTTCTGAACTCGGATGTGTCGTAGCCAATAAAGTGGTCGAAATGGTAACCCGCAAGGAAACCGTGGATAATGTACATTTCCTCGAAGGCTACTTGAAGAAAGGACTGGATGAAGTTCATAAATTGTATCCGGACTTCTTCACAAGTTATACACAGCGAGGCATCATCTTTGGATTGGAATTTGATTTTGAAAATGGTGGACAGCATGCGATGCGTGCCCTCTTCAACAACGGAATTTGGGCAATTTACGCAAGATTCAATCCGAAAATCGTACAGTTTAAGCCGGGTCTTCTCTGCACCAAAGAGTATTGTGACGAGCTTTTGGAGAAATTTGAGAAGAGTGTCAAAGAAGCAAAAGAGACTTGTGCAAAGTTGAAATAAAGTCAGGACTCATGTGTGAGAAACAACACCTCATGTGCTTGCACAAATGAGTGTTGTTTTCACACATGAAGCCCCCCGCCCTACATGAGCATTTTTAGCCTTGTTAAAGGCGGGAAAAGAACACGAAGTGTTCGAAATGCGAATGAGGCGGGCGGGGGGGAGTCCTGAATGTAAATTCAGGATTTACAATATGAAACCAAGGGGAATTGACATGGGAACGTTGTTAGAGCCGGATGATATCCGAGAACAGCTGCAGTCACAATTGCTTTTGCATTATGATCTGCCGGAAGATACGAAAGTATATCATTTGAAATATTCGGAGAATTTTACCTATCGTCTCGAAAGTGAAATGACCGGCGAGAAATACGTTCTCCGTGTCAACCGCCCCGGTTATCATGATCTGACGGAACTCGAAAGCGAACTTTCGTGGATTCGGGCAGTGAAACGGGATACGGATATACGGACAGCGGATGTTCTCCCGGGAAAAGATGGAAAATTTATCCAGCAGCTTGCGTTTGCCGGAAGCACCGACAAATATGTATGCAGTCTGTTTTCCTTTGTGGAAGGCATCGGAATCCGTGGGATGTCCACGGAAGAACTGATCCCGTACCAAAAGCAGATCGGCGCGATTACGGCAAAACTTCATCTTCATGCGATGTCATGGAACGCCGACAATTCTCTGCCACGGTTTCACTGGGACATCGAGGATATGTTTGGTGATACGTCGCGCTGGGGCGATTGGAGCAAAAATCCGGCGTTGACGGAATCACAAAAGAAATATTTTCTCAAACGGTAGCGATTGGCTGCAAGAGGTTGGGAAAATATGGAAAGAAGCCGGACCGGTACGGATTGATTCATTCGGATTTAAATATCAACAATATTTTGGTCGATGGCGATCAGGTAAAGATATTGGATTTTGACGATTGTGGATATGGCTGGTTTTTATTTGACTTATCCACAGCAGTTTTGGAATACGACACCAACCTTTCTGAGATGACGAGGGCATGGCTGGACGGCTACCAGACCGTCCGCCCTCTCTCGGCTGAGGATCTGCAGGAAGTAGACACCTTTATCGTGCTTCGTAAGATCGTCCGCATGGGATGGATCGCGTCGCACTGGGACAATGACACGGTCAAACGCGTGACCGAACGCTATTATACGGAGACGGAAAAACTGGCATGCGCCTACTGTGAAACGAATGGAGGATGCTTATGATTTCGAAAGAATATACAAATATTGGAAGTAAGAGTTCGGCAATCCGAGAAATGTTTGACCTTGCCCTTGAACGGAGCAAGGTTGTCGGCGAGGAAAATGTTTACAATTTTTGTATCGGAAATCCCAATGTTCCGACGCCGGAATGTGTAAAAGAAGAGTTGATGCATCTTTTGGAAACGGAAAATCCATTTCATCTTCACGGTTACACGACTTCTGCCGGCGACGAAGAAGCGCGGGATGCCATCGCGGAAGGGCTCAATGACCGCTACGGCACACATTTTACCAGGGAAAATCTGTATTTCACCGTTGGCGCTGCGTGCGCGCTTAACATTTGTTTTCGTGCGCTGTGCAATCCGGGAGATGAATTTATCTCGTTTGCCCCATATTTTCCGGAATACCGTTTTTATCTGGAAACGATCGGCGTCAAATTTGTCGCCGTGCCTTCGCGGACAGAAGATTTCCAGATCGACCCGGACACATTTGAAAAGGCAATTACGGAGAAAACGAAGGGCGTTATCGTGAACTCGCCAAACAATCCGTCCGGTGCCGTTTATTCGAAAGAAACGATTGAAAGTATATGTGAAATATTGGCGAAAAAAGAGAAAGAATACGGCCACGCAATTTATATCATTGCGGATGAGCCATACCGTGAAATTGCCTACGATGTAGAAGTTCCGTATATCCCGAACTTTTACCGCAATACACTTGTGTGCTATTCTTACAGCAAATGCCTTTCCATCCCCGGCGAGCGAATGGGATATCTTGTTATGCCGTCGGAGATTGATGAGTTTGATTCGATTAAAAGGCAGTTTCCGGGGCAGCGCGTGTCCTCAGTTACGTCAACACCCCGACAATGTTCCAGCTTCTTATGAAGAAGTGCCACGAGGATGTCGCAGATATGAGCATTTACCGCAGAAACCGTGATCTTCTCTACAATGCTCTTACCGACCTTGGATTTTCCTGTGTGAAACCGGATGGTGCTTTTTATCTGTTCCCGAAATCACTTGAGCCGGACGACTATGCTTTTTGTAAAAAAGCGGTCAAACACAATCTGATCCTTGTACCGGGAACCGAATTTGGCTGTCCGGAACATGTCCGCATCTCGTATTGTGTCTCAACGGAGCAGATCGAACGAGCTTTGCCGGCATTTAAGACTCTTGCCGAGGAGTATAAAAACTAAGGCAGCGATTCAGCATATAATGAGCGGGAGGGGCTGAATCGCTACAAAATCAAATGTTAAACTTTACCATTTCAAAATGATTTTTTCGATATCGGATCAACCCTTCGTCCTGCATTTTGCCAAGTTCTTTGGACAGCGCACTGCGGTCAAGATTGAGATAATCTGCCATCTGCTGGCGGTTGAATGGTATGTCAAATGCCGTACTTCCGGTGCGCGTGACCTGCTCCGAAAAATAGATCGCCAGCCGCTCGCGGATTGTCTTTGGTGAAGTGCAGAATATGCGGCTGGACAAGATAAGGTTTTTCTGCATGGAAATAAAGAGAAGATCACGGGTGGTCTTCTGTGCAAGCGAAGAATTTTTCGCATTTTCTAACAAATTCCGTACATTAAAAAATACAATTTTACATGACTGCGCAGCGACGACATCGACCATCATGGGAGTGCCTGTGATGGCATAAGTTTCTGCAAAAACATCGCCTGTTTCCAGCTTATTTAATATGCTTGAATTGCCCAAAATATCGTTGTTTTCAATGACTACACTACCCTCTGTTATAATGCCTATTTCACTGGGATTTTCTCCCATGGAAAATAGAATTTCTCCCTTGTCAAAAGATTTCTTTTTAATAAGGAAAGAGACTCTAATTCACGCCAGTCATTTTCGTCAAAATCCCGAAAAATCGCATTGTTCGATAGTTGTCTGATAAATTTTTTCAAGTTTTTCTCCTTTCGTTGTTATAACCACCGATTTTTTGTTTTTATTTTACTATAATGAAATCACAAAATCAACAAAAGGAAGGATGAATGTACAAATGGTACGTAGAATTATTCAAATTAATGAAGATAAATGTAACGGATGCGGCGCTTGTGCTTCTGCTTGTCACGAGGGCGCGATCGGAATGGTGGATGGAAAAGCAAAACTTCTCCGTGATGATTATTGTGATGGACTTGGCGACTGCCTCCCAACGTGTCCGACGGGAGCAATCAAGTTTGTTGAGCGTGAGGCAGCGGCATACGACGAAGAAGCGGTAAAAGAAAATATGAAAAAACGCGCCGCACAGGGAAAGAATGGAAAAGCGGCAGTTTCAGAAACGGCGGTAGGTGCGGTGGCTTCCGAACATGTGGCACCTCAGGCGGGCGCAGCATCACAGCCAACCGGCGGCTGTCCGGGAAGCCGGATGCGGATGCTTCGCCAGCAGGCAGAGAAAGAGGATGTTTTAGCGGGGGAAATTAATTTTGTTAAAGCACCTGCTTCCCAGCTTGCCCAATGGCCGTGTCAGATCAAACTTGTGCCAACCAATGCTCCGTATTTCAATGGCGCAAAGCTCTTGATCGCGGCAGATTGCACCGCTTATGCTTATGCCAATATGCACCAGGAATTTATGCGTGGCAAGGTGACAATTATCGGCTGTCCGAAACTGGATGATATTGATTACAGCGAAAAATTGACGACAATCATTCGCGACAATGATATCAAAGAGGTGACAATTGTCCGCATGGAAGTTCCTTGCTGTGGCGGCCTCGAAATGGCGGCAAAAAAGCAATTCAGGAGAGTGGGAAGTTTATTCCATGGCAGGTCGTAACGATCTCAATTGACGGAAAGAAACTGGATTGATGGAAACTGGCGCCTCGAAATGCGAATGTGCAGGAGGGGCTGAATAATTACCATGATGTTTACTGTGAGGGAGAATTTATGCAGAAAAAGGAGTTACAGGATCTGCTGACAGGTGCGCTGATCGGTTTGGTAAAGGCCTGTGGAACGAATCCAAAAACCGAAAATACAGATGCAATCGTGGCGGAAGGGCTGGCTATGACATCGCCGGATTTTCCCGGAGAGGTTACCGAGCCTGAGTTGGCGTCGTTTATCGCCAAAGTCCGCGACGAAAAATATACCGTTTCCCCGGGGTGCCGCCTTTGTGCGGCACCTTGTGGCAATACTTCGGATTTTGACATGAAAGAAATCGCCGGCGGGGAAAAAAAGAGAAAAGTATGAAGAGAGAACTTCTGGCACTGATCCGGGCAATGGCTGTAAAAATATGGAAGCATAGCGGACGCGGCACAACTGGGAACGACGGTGCAGGCGAGGAGGCGAGTGACATATATGGCGGCGTGGGTGCTTGTGCTTTGGCGGCGGACCCGGAGCAGTTGTTTTTCTTTTATAAGGCGTTGTCGATTATCAGTTATGATTTTACGTGCGAAGAACTTGTGCCTGTGCTGGAAGAAGCCAAGAGTTTAGGCGAAAGGCAATCTGTGGCGGGAAATCGCAGCCGGCAATAGAGTTGTTGACTACGTCAACAAAGCCAACTGCTCCTATAACCCGATTTCCCGGGCAAATTTTTGAAAGTCGCAGATGTTTTCTGCGGTTTTTTTGATGTCTTTGCCAAGTTGGGCGTTGGCTTCGGCGGTGGTTATCGTGTAAGTTTTGGTTTGCACCGAGGTGTCGCTATACTCCCAAGTGATGAAATCTACATTATCAATCAAAGCAAGGATGGCATAAGCATAGGTTGTCATCTTTTTGCGGAGGGTGTCTTCGGCTGTGGTCTGGGACTCCGTGAGGTGGATGGTCCAGCCGTAAGGCTGCTTGCTGGTTTGAAGCTCGGAAGTAAAAACCGCCGAAGGTTTCTTCGATACCGAGAGCGAGGGCCAATGAGGTATTGTCGGAGGCAGAGCCGATATACGGATGTTTGTTGTCGTAAATGCGGTTTACATAAGTGCTGATCGATGTGCCGTTTTGCCAGAGAATGTCTCCGTTTACGCGGACCTCGTGGATTGTCGCCTTGGCGGTGTAGGAAACCTCATAATTTTTGTGGAAGGAAAAAATGTCTTTCGTTTGGCAGGCAGAGTAAGCGAAACGACACCGTCTTTTTTCCTCTATTTTCTGCGTTCCTGTTGTAAAGTCATCTGGCAGAATGCCCTCTATTTTCAAGGAATTTGAAGAAACTTGAAGGCTATATTTTACGCTATTTAAAATGTATTCTCCACTAAATATCAGAAAATAAACAGCGGTGCCGCTTGCTGCCAGAAGGACTGCGATCAGGATCGCAGCGAGGGTAAAATGTCTCGTTTTTGAGCGGACTTTTTTGAGATAATCGATTTCTTTTTCCTGCTGGTCTGTATTGTCCTGGCGCAATTCATCGGTTACCATATCATCATACATATCGTGGCAGGTTTTGCAGGATTGTAAATGTTTGGCAACAGCGCAAGTGCTGGTGTCACTTAAAATGCCATCTACATACGAGGGCAAAAGGTCCTGCACAATATCACAGGGAAGAGAGGTATTATTTGTCATTTTGAAGCTCCTTTCGCAATTGTTCTTTGGCGCGGTAAAATGTCACACGTGCCCAGTTTTCAGATTTTCCCATGATTTCGCCAATCTCTGCATAAGACAGATTGCCATACAGACGGAGATGAATTACTTCGCGTCCGGGTTCTTTCAGAAGATGAATTTGTTTTAACAAATCCATTTTATCCAACGAAGACATTACTTCTGATTCTGCACTTTTACAAAGTGTGCTGTTTTCATCTAATATTTCTGTCGGAGGATGTTTCCTCAAATAGGCATAAAATAGATTTTTAGCAATGCCACAAAGCCATGTAGACACCTTGCTTTCTGCATTGAAATAATCTATTCTTCGGATTGCCTGATAGAAAGTTTCCTGTGTCAGTTCCTCCGCCAGATCGGCATCATGAGAAAGCGAAAGAAGATATTGGTATACCATATGCGAGTGTTCTCGGTAGACGTCTTCCATAGAAAGCATAATAGGATCTCCTTTCGTTGTTCTGTTTATAAGTGTCAAAAAAGCAGAATTCGTTACATAATTTTTTATTACTCCGTAAAAGCGTCAGTTCATCGCAGATAAATTCATACTCTTCTGCATAAATACTGCCCTTTGTCCAAATAAAATCAAAGTCGTGTTTCATCGAGAAATCGCGAAGTTTGATTTCTTTCAAAGTATGTTTTGCAAGTTCTTCTTTGACGGCAATTTTATATAAAAAAGAAATGCCGCAGTCCTTTTTAAGAAGTTCGACGATCGTATGCATATTTTCCACCTGTGTATAGTGGATAAAATCAGAAATAGACAGGCCTTTTGGGGAAAGATTCCGCTCCAAGATATTGCGCGTGCCGGACCCCTCTTCGCGCACAAGAAGCCGTTCCGCAAGAAGGTCTTTCAGGTGATGCGGGGTGCCGCATTGGAAGGTATGGGAGGAGGCACAAACGGCGATATAATCTTCCGTAATATATTTTTTGTGGTCGTAAAATTCTTTTGGATAATACCCTTCGACAAGGGCAAAGCTGATCTGGCCATTGTCCAAAAGTTGCAGAAGCTGTTTGGTATTGCCATAGTGCAGGTGAATATTGGTGTCAGGGTTCGCTTTCAGATAGCCGGCGAGAGCACCGGAAATCGCATATTCGCCGATTGTCATTGTGACTCCGATGGAGAGCGTTTTAATGCGCTCGTTGTTTTCGTGAAGTTCTTTTTGGATCGTCGTTTCGTCATTTTTCATGCGAAGCAGCCGTTCCTGTAAAAATTTTCCCTGTCTCTGTCAGAGCCAACTGACGGTTTTGGTAAGTAAATAAACTGGTTTCATAATAGTCTTCCAAATAATGAATATGCTGCGATACAGTTGGCTGAGTGATGTGAAGTTCTTCCGCAGCTTTGGTAAAATTCATTGTCTGACATACTGCCAAAAAAGTATTGATTCGAAAATCTAACATTATATTCTCCTTTATCCATAGAAAATATTTATTGTTATATAATATTATATAATTTTATCAAATGAATAGCAAGTGCTATAATATGAGTCATGCGCATGTCTTAATTCAAAATGAGAAAAGAGGTAAAACCATGAACTTTATAAAACAAAAAGGAGCCGGAATCTTAGTTTGTCTGGCAATCGCAGTGCCTTCCTGGCTTCTTGGAAAAATATTTCCTATCGTGGGTGGTGCCATTTTCGCCATTCTTCTGGGAATGATTCTTACTTTATTTTGGAAGGAAAAGGGAAGAGCGGAAGCCGGCATCAAATGGACATCGAAGACAATTTTGCAGACGGCAGTCGTACTTCTTGGATTTGGCATGAACCTTGGAGTGATTTTGCAGACCGGAAAGCAGTCATTGCCAATTATCATTTGTACGATCAGTACATCGCTGGTCGTGGCGTGGATTTTACATAAAGTGATGCACATTGAGTCCAATATTTCGACATTGATCGGAGTAGGATCTTCCATTTGCGGCGGTTCGGCGGTGGCAGCGACAGCACCGGTCATAGATGCAGACGACGATGAGGTGGCGCAGGCTATTTCTGTCATATTCTTTTTCAATGTACTTGCGGCAATTCTGTTTCCGATTTTAGGAAGTGCCATCGGCATGAGTACGACAAATGGCGAGGCATTTGGCGTGTTTGCCGGAACCGCAGTAAATGATACGTCGTCGGTTACAGCCGCAGCTTCGACGTGGGACAGCATGTGGCGTTTGGGGGAGCGACGCTGGAAAAAGCAGTTATGGTAAAACTTACGCGTACGCTTGCCATTATTCCGATTACTTTTGGACTGGCACTTTTGCGCGGAAGAAAGAAACAGTTGGGAAGCTCGTCGTTTAGCCTCAAACGGGCGTTTCCAATGTTTATACATATTTTCTTCTCGCGGCGGTAGTGACGACAATCTGCCTGCAGGCGGGGGCTCCGGCAGCCGTATTTGCGCCCGTAAAGGAACTGTCAAAATTCTTTATTATTATGGCGATGGCGGCTATTGGGCTCAACAGTAACCTTGTCAAATTGATCAAAACAGGCGGAAAACCGATTCTTTTGGGCGCCTGCTGCTGGCTTGGCATTACACTCATAAGTCTTTTCATGCAGCATATGCTGAATCTTTGGTAAAATGTGGTTATAACAACGGAATAAAGAATGCCAAAATGGTACAATCTAGTTGTAAGTATAACGGTTCAGGAATGAATATGTAGTTACCGGAAAAGACCAATCAAAGGAGATGATCGCATGAATCAGAGAAAAGTGGCAGTGATCGGATGTGGATTTGTGGGCGCAGCTACGGCGTTTACGTTGATGCAGAGTAAGCTGTTTTCGGAATTGGTGCTTCTTGATGCCAATTTCGATAAAGCCGACGGCGAAGCAAAGGATATCGCACATGGGATGCCTTTTGCCGGCCCGATGAAAATTTACGCAGGAGAGTATAAAGATATCGCGGATGCCGCCATCGTAATCGTGACGGCGGGCGCAAACCAGAAGCCGGGGGAGACAAGGCTGGATCTTGTGCATAAAAATGTGGCGATTTATGAAAAATTATGCCGCAGATCGCGGCACTTGATTTTCAGGGTATTTTATTGATCGTATCGAATCCGGTGGATATTTTGACGTATGTGGCAGCAAAGCTCAGCGGACTTCCCAAAGAGCGGGTGATCGGTTCTGGAACGGTGCTGGATACGGCGAGATTAAAGTATGAACTTGGCAGACACCTGAGTGTGGATAACCGGAGTGTCCATGCGTTTATTATTGGAGAGCATGGCGACAGTGAGATCGTGGCGTGGAGCAGTACCAATGTTTCGGGGATTCCGGTGCATGATTTTTGTGAAATGCGTGGATTTTATAATCACGATGCGGCAATGGAAGAAATTGCCAGCCGCGTAAAAAAACAGTGCGTATGATATTATACAGAAAAAACAGGCGACGTACTACGGAATTGCGATGTCGGTCAAACGGATCTGCGAATGTATCATTCGCGATGAAAAGTCCATTTTGCCTGTTTCCACGGTGCTCCAGGGAACTTATGGGATTGAAGATGTAGCGCTTAGCATGCCTACGATTGTGGGATTTGACGGTGTCGAGACACACGTTCCAATATCGCTCGATCAAAAAAGAACGAGAAAAATTGGAACAGTCTGCGACGACACTGAAAGAACTTATAAAAGAACTTTGATCTGTAAAGTTTTTCCATCTGGGTTTTCTGCATGGATGCTTCCCTTGTGGTTTTCCACGATGGAATGGGCGATGGAAAGACCAATGCCGGAACCACCGGTGGAAGAGTTTCGGGAAGAATCGCTTCGGTAAAAGCGTTCAAATAAAATGTCCTGCGAACCTTTTTCGAGGCCGTTACATTCATTGCAAATGATAAAACAAAGATGTTTTCCACGGTTGCTTAACGTGAGTTCGATCGTGGAATCCGGCGCTGAATATTTGATCGCATTATCTAAAAGCAGGCAGAAGAGTTGTCGAAACTGCTCTTCATTGCCGACATAGTACAGATCTTCCGCACACGATACCTGAAGTGTGCGATGGGTGGATGTGGCGACGGGGATAAACAGATCGACGGTTTCACTTAACGCATGCGAAAGTGAAAAACGTGACTTCTGCAAAAATCCCTGTGCTTCATCCATTTTTGCTAATGCAGTGAACTGTTTCACCATATTAGTAAGTCGAATCACCTGATTTCTCGTGCTGTCCAGCCATTTTGAAGATCCTATTTCCATCTCCAAAACTTCGGTATTTGCATCGATTATAGTAAGAGGTGTTTTTAATTCATGCCCGGCATCGGTAAGAAATTGTTTTTGCTTCCGATAGCTTTCTTCGACCGGGCGAAGAATGAGTTTTGAAAATATGCATAGCAGTAAAAATACGGAAAACAGGCCGGCTGCGGAAATTGCTATGCTGGTAATAAGTGACCCACGATAAGTGGATAACTCTTTTTCTGCATCAATAAAAATGCATAAAACGCGGTCGCCTGATTTTACGGTTCGATAGCGGTAAATGTCGATAAAACCGGTACCCGGTGCCGAGTCGTATACTTCGGCAGCGTAGGATCGTGCCTGCGTGGCATTGACAGCGGAAATGTGTCCGACAGAAGTGGCATATATTGTGCCGGAAGCATCGTAGCGTACCGTGAAATAACGGGTTTGATAAGGGGTTTCTTCCGATATGCTTTTCGGTGGCTCCGGCACTTTGTTATGAGCCTTTGGATTATCTTCTTCCTGATAGGAATGGATCGAAGGGTCGTGGTCCTCCTCAGATGGATCCGGAGATTCATAAAAACTGCCATTTCCGATTTCAAGAATACGAGTGACATCGTCCAGAGTCTTTTCCATTTTCTGGTAATTAATGTAATTCAATGCGGCGATAATGACCGACAGTACCAAAAACATAGAGAGCATGGCAATGACGATAAAATTTCTTCGTATTTTCTTCATCGCTTCACCTCAATCTGGTAGCCCTGATTGCGGTGCGAACGTATATAAATGTCCGCACCAAGGGCAGCAAATTTTTTCGTAAATTCGAGATATTTACCCATACGACATTGATCTCGGCGTCACTCTCGTAACCCCATATTTTCTGCATCAGATGTTCGGCAGAAAAGGTTTGGTTTGGATAACTCATAAACAGCTGTAACAATTGAAATTCCTTGCGATTCAGGCGAAGTGTCTGTCCGCCGCACATCAGCTCGAAGGAAGCACAGTCCAATGTGACGTTCCCGAGTGTGAGCTGCGAACTGGAAGCATCGGTAACCCGCCTTGTGATGGCGCGGACTCTGGCAAGCAGTTCTTTCGTGGCAAACGGCTTTGTCAGATAATCGTCCGCACCAAGATCAAGTCCGGTTACACGGTCGTCCACATCACTTCTGGCAGTAAGCATGAGAACCGGTACCGTATTTCCGGCAGCGCGCACCGTTTTTAACACTTCAAAACCGTCCATTCCGGGCATCATCACATCGAGGATCACGCCGTCATAATGTTCGACTTGAAGGTAATCTAATGCATCTGTTCCGGTATATACCGCGTCTACCAGATAATTGCTGTGTGTCAAAATAACGGTCAGCGCATCGGATAGTTCTCGTTCATCTTCTGCCAATAATAGTTTCATAAGGAACCTCCTGTACAAAATATTTTGTGCTATTTACTTCGGTAAAAAACCGGTTTTTCTAAAGATGCTTCATGTGCGTATCCTCCTTAAACTTTTTTCTTAGTATAGTAGATGAAAATAAAATAAACCTAAAATTATCTTTGAAAATTCTGTGAAGAGGAAAGTGTGGACAAATCGGGTTAAGTTATTGACAACTTGGGAATGGTTTAGTACGATAAAAGTACCGACTCAAAAATAACACATGCATGAGGAGATAATGATTTTGAATTTACGGCAAAAAAGAAATATCGTGGGAATACTACTGATCGCCATGCTATTTTCCACGGTTTCAGGATTTTTATATCCAAATAATAAACAAGTAAAAGCAGAAAGCGATACGACAGAGAAAAAACATATTATGAGGAAAGCACGGATTTGTTGTGGACATTTAGCAGCGATGGAACATTGGAAGGGCATCGCATGAACAAAACGACCCCCAGCTGTTATGTTGTAGATTTATATCCGATCGATGGTGTGGTTGCAGAGGTTGCTAAACCGGAAGAGATCAAACAGATTGTATTGGGGGCGGGAAACTTTTCGGTTTCCATACATAATATGCCAAATCTGAAGTCCGTAAGCTTACAAGAAGTAAATGAACTTGGTAGTTTTACGGATTGTCCGCAGCTAAAAACGGTAAAAATCGGGTCTGTGAATTGGATAAACAAAGAGATTTTTTCGGAGTGTCAAGCTTTTACAGAAATAGAAATCGAGCAGGCATCCGTCATCGATCAGGAAGCATTTTCAAACTGTAAGAATTTGGAAAGAGTTTCGATTAAAAATGGTTTTGTAACGATCTGGGATCGGGCTTTTAGCGGATGCACGTCATTGAAGGAAGTGAATATCGGGGCAAATGTGCAGTCGATCAAAACGAGAGCATTTAGCGGCTGTAAAAATTTGACGACATTAAAATTGTCAAATACGGTGCAGAAAATCGAAAATAATGCGTTTGCCGGGTGTGACGGATTAAGTCAGATTGTTATGCCAAAAGAGATAACGACAGTAGGAATCGGATCTTTTACGCAGTGTGATATTTATTGGCAGGGCGAGAAACTTACGTTTGAATCCGAAGAAAAAGAAAGACAGTTTTTTGCGCAAATGACGGGAACCATGTATATTCCGGAAAATAGCAGTTTTTGGAAAAAGATACGTGAGACATACCCGAATCTTTCCTGGAAAGAGTGGAATCCGGCAGATGGAAAACCGGATAAAGTATATGAATTAGAAGAGTTGTGGGCAAAAGGAGACCAGCCGGGCATCTTGCAGACGGTGGATGATGAGGGGTGTCCTGCCTTAAATTATTGCTTCAGGAGCGGTGCCAGAGGGTGGCGTTTGAACTGCCGGAGGACATGGATCTCAGCCAATATTCTTCGGTTTCGATAAAAGCCAAAGTGGGTTCTCAGCTTATGGTTGATTTTGCGGACGAAACCCTTCTGGCGAATATGGAAAACGGAATGCTGTTAAACGCAGATTACACCATGACGGCAGAAGAAATGTATCCGTTCTTTTTGATGGGAGCGAAGGGGCAAACTTAAAATATGGAACAGAGACGACAGCGATTAAGGAGAAGACGCATTATCCGGGTCAAAATATATTACAATAGGAACCTGTAAATATCCGGAAGAAGCCGAAGAGGCGGGGCGCGAATACGTATTTTATCTGTATTCCATTACCTTTCACCCAAGTTCCGATGAAGATGAGAAAATCGTATTGACCTGTAAGCAGCCGGATATCGTGCAACCTACATTAGAGCCGTCAGCCACACCGGAGCCGTCCGCTGCACCGGAAACCTCTCAAACACCGGAGCCGTCCGTTGTGCCGGAAACCTACCAAACACCGGAGGCATTTACGACATCGAAACCTTCCGAAACACCGGCAGCGTTTCAGGCAACAAAAAAGATCAAAGAAATCCAGCCGAAAATCATAATAAAGAAGAGGGATAAAAATCATCTCGTTTACGTAACGGTTACAGACAAAAAGGCGACGTATTTTGAATTGTATGTGAAGCGAAAAGGCAAAAAATATACAAAACTGAAAGTGGCTAAAAAGAAGTTGAAAAAAAGGAAAATGTACATTGCGGCTTGTCTATACAAAAAGGAAATGTCCTGTGGTTCCGGGCACGAACGTATACCAAAAAGAATGGGCGGAAAATATACCATGCATTTAGCAAAGAAAGAAAGGTAAAATTGTAATGGAACAAAACAAAGATTTTTAGTAAAAGAACCAATCGGCAAATTGCTATTTCGACTTGCGATTCCTACTGTCATCGCGCAGATGATCAATATGCTTTATAATATCGTGGACCGGATTTATATCGGTCATATTCCGGAAGTGGGGGCGCTTGCGCTCACGGGAGTCGGCGTATGTATGCCGCTTATTATGATTTTGTCGGCTTTTGCGGCGCTCGTGGGAAATGGCGGTGCTCCGAGGGCTTCTATCCTTTTTGGGAAAAGGCGATTCGCGATCGGCAGAAAAAATTATCGGCAATTGTTTTACCCTGCAGATTCTTATTTCCATCGTGTTGACAGTGATTATGCTGCTTGGCGGGAAGACATTTCTGCTTGCATTCGGAGCCAGCGAAAATACAATTGAATATGCGGTCAGCTATTTTAATATTTATGCCATCGGTACGATATTTGTTCAATTGACATTGGGAATGAATATGTTTATTACGGCACAAGGATTTACAAAAATTGGGATGTACTCCGTTCTGATCGGAGCCGTGATCAATATCATGCTGGATCCGATATTTATTTTTGCCTGTGGCCTCGGCGTCCGCGGAGCGGCGCTTGCAACGATCCTTTCGCAGGGGTGTTCGTGTATCTGGGTGCTTCATTTTCTTTTTGGAAAAAGACGACACTCCGTATTAAAAAGAAAATCTGCGGCTGGTGCCAAAAGTATTTCTGCCTTGTCTGGCATTGGGGGCCTCCCTGTTTATCATGCAGGCAAGTGAAAGCGTGATCTCGGTCTGCTTTAATTCTTCTCTATTAAAATATGGGGGAGATGTGGCAGTGGGAGCAATGACAATTCTTACCAGCGTCATGCAGTTTGCGATGCTTCCTTTGCAGGGCCTTGGACAAGGAGCGCAGCCAATCATGAGTTACAATTACGGAGCCAAAAATCCGGACCGGGTAAAGGGTGCATTTTTTCTCTTATTAAAAGCGAGTCTTGTATACTCCATTATACTGTGGGTGTTTATTATGATATTTCCACAGGTGTTTGCAGGAATCTTTACCACCGATGCGGTGCTGCTTGCATTTACCAAAAAAGCACTGCGGATTTATCTCGCGGCAATGTTCCTGTTTGGAATACAGATTTCCTGCCAGATGGCATTTAATTCATTGGGCAAAGCCCTGAGTTCTATTGTGGTTGCGGTCGTTCGAAAGTTTGTATTATTGATTCCGCTGATCTATATTATGCCGGCTGTTTTGCAGGATAAAACAAGTGCGGTTTATATGGCAGAACCCGTAGCAGATACGATCGCGGTGACATTTACGGCGATACTGTTTTTCTTCCAATTCCGGAAGGCAATGAAGGAGATTTGAAATGGCATATAATAGAGAAAAATACAGGCAGAATTGTTTGAATTACAAGATGAAAAATACCGTGATTTTCACAGTAAACTGATCCCGGATATGGAGAAGGAAAATATCATCGGAATCCGTACTCCGGTGCTTCGCAAATACGCAAAACAATTTGCAAAGACAGAGGACGCAGCCGCTTTTTTACAAGACATTCCGCATACATATTATGAGGAAAATAATCTGCATATGATGCTTATTACAAGTATCAAAGAATACGATAAATGTTTGAAAGAAATAGAAAAATTTCTTCCCTATATTGACAACTGGGCGACCTGCGATCTCCCGGCGCCAAAATGTTTTGCCGGGCACAAAGAAGAACTTCTGCCGCATATCAAACAATGGATCCATTCGGGAGAAACGTATACGATCCGCTATGGGATCGGAATGCTGATGCGCCTGTATCTGGATGAGGATTTTAAACCGGAGTATGCAGACCTTGTCGCGGGCGTAACCTCTGAGGAATATTACGTCAATATGATGATCGCGTGGTACATGGCGACGGCACTTGCCAAGCAGTGGGATGCGATTATTCCCTATGTGGAAGAGCACCGGTTTTCAGACTGGGTTCATCGGAAAACAATCCAAAAAGCAGTCGAAAGTTACCGGATAACGGACGAACAAAAAGGGTATTTGCGAAGTTTGCGTGTTTAAATGATGTAAACTTATGGTCTGACAATTGACAGAAACGGGAGCTATCTCACGATAAATCTTCATTTTTATCGAAGAATAAAACAGTCTTATTGCATAAAACTCGATATTTATAAATATCTCAGACAGTTATGCAATTGCGACTTATTCTTCTTTTAAAAATATCGATTTATAACGTTCGATAGCAAGTTTCGTCGCTTGTCAGACCATAAGTTTAATAAGTAACTATTAGGCCTCCACATCTTTTATTTGCATTTACGGACACTCCGTGTCCTTTTCTCGCCTTTGCAAAGCTAAAAATGTTCATAAGGGGGAGGGAGCCATAATATGTTTTTACATCTTTGCTTTATAGAAAAAATAAGTCCCTGCTTTTATATGAGGGATTTAGAACACCGTCGGTACATAGAGGGCGTAGTTTGCCCTCATGTACCGCTACGTGGGTTCTTCTAAGCGAAAGCGGTCCCGAATGGAAAAGCAGGGACTTATTTTTCTAAAAGCAAAGGCTGCAAAATCCCTGTTGACTTTTGCCCTAAATGTGATATGATACAGTTAGGAATGACTAACACAGCAGAAACTGAGGTTACATATTCATGGAATTTCAGACAGTATTAGAAAACAGAAGAAGTGTACGTTCTTATGATGATTCTAAAAAGTGACAAAAGAGCAGATAAATGAGATCGTTGAGGCGGCGATTCAGGCGCCATCGTGGAAAAACTCACAGACGGCGAGATATTATTGTATCCTCGATGCGGACAAGAGCAGAGATTTCGCACAGAAATGCCGACTTCACGGAAACGATAAAAAGTAGACGGAGCAGCACTTGTCGTGACGACATTTGTATCGAATCGCGCAGGATTTGACCGCGAGGGAAATCCGGACAATGAATGTGGAAATGGCTGGGGCTATTATGATCTTGGACTTCATAATGAAAACTTCATCCTGAAAGCAAAAGAACTTGGTTTGGATACCCTTATCATGGGGCTTCGTGACAGTGACAAGATTCGTGAAATCCTTGGTGTGCCGGAGACAGAGACCATTGTCGCTGTAATCGCAGTAGGATATGGCGCAGAGTCTCCGAACAAACCAAAGCGTAAGACACCGGAAGATATTGTGAAGTTTTATTAATTAAGGGTAACTATTCAGGATCAATGTATGGGATGGGAGCCTGAATAGTTACAATTAAGGTTTACAGACTGAGCAAGGAGTCAGCCCTTTGCTTTTGGCCTTGCTTAATGTCGTTTTAATACTGCTGCTACGCAAGTAGCGGCAGTTTTTGTATGGTATTTTGTACCGGTTTTTGTAATATAAACAACCTCGCTTACATCCTTAACCGACGAAGATTTTGCGGCAGAGGATTTTGTGGCTCGGAAGAACGATACGAGGAGCGGTTGTAGGAACTTCCGGAATGCGTCACTTTTTAAATTTGATTTGTAAATTTTCTCCATTTGTCGTAGCGATAATGCACCCTTTTGATCGGTTCGGTACAAGGCTTTGGCGTACGTTTCCGCACGGCGGACAACATTGGCGACGGGGTGGCCGTAGCTGTTATTTTTTCCCACCGAAATAATGGCTGTCTTGTATTTGGAAGCCAATGCCTTTTTTACGAAAAGAACGCCATTAGCGGTGTCGGAGCCGTGGTGAGAAAGCAGATAAATGTCTGAAGCAACCGCTTTTCCGGAAGCAAGGATCGCATTTTCGACACGGGCGGTCGCATCGCCCATATAGAGAAAATGAGCGGCTGCCGTAAGTGACGCGCATAACGATACTGGCTTCGTTGGTATCCGAACTGCTCGCATCGGCAGAAAGAACGGTGCCTTTGCACGAAGGGGCCAGTTTCAGGGTGGAGCCGGTCCGCGGATGGATCCTTTTTACCTTATGTTTTGAAATGGCAGACATCATCCGTTTGTAACATTGTGTCGTAGAAGCAATCTGCGGCAAAATGATTTTCTTTACATGATAATCGGCGATTACGTCATCCGCGCTTTCCATATGGTCAGCATCGGGATGTGTTACGACGAGCGTGGAAATGGTTTTCACGCCAAGCCTTTTTAACTGAGACTGCAAAGTACTGTATTCACTGTGCTTTCCGGTATCGATCAAAACCGCCTGATTTCCTATTTTAATCAATTCGGCGTTTCCCTGAGCGACATCGAGATAAGCAAATGTCGCATTTTTTAATGCTTTGGCATTTACATTATCCGGAAATACAGAAACGGAAAACAAAGCCAAAAACAGGATAAAAATAAAAAGGAATGTGAGTTCCGGTTTTGCCTTGATTGGATGGATTCATAAAAGAGCCTTCTTTCTTTATATTGATTTTGACTATAGTAATAGTATAGTAGCATGGAAATGGAAAAGCAAGAATGGATTGCGGGAAATAGTGAAAAAATAGTGAAAAAATAGTGAAAATGACTGGATAAATTGCCGGGGATGCGGTATACTAGGTATAAGAAGGGGAGCTGAGATGATTAAAATTGTATTGACAAATGATATTGTGAAAGGATTTCTGCAATCGATGAAAATCGATTTAAGATGAATACGATTCATATTCCCCACCGTATTGCGGATCATTTGCGTAAAATTTCGAAGAAGAAGAGCTCTTATGCTTCCAATAAAATAGAAGGAAATCCGTTAAGTGAGCAGCAAGCGGACGAGGTAGTGGAGCAGGATCCGCATCGTCATTTTTTAAAGCCGGAACAGGAAGTTCGAAATTACTACATGGCGCTGCAGGTATTGGAAGAAAAAGCAAAGCAGAATGTACCATTTTCAAAGGAATTGATTCTTGAAATACAGGCGTTGGTGGAAAAAGGAGCATCGGAGGAAAAGATTGGGCTTCGTGGTGAGATGCCGCCGGGATTTTTATTTGCGGTATATGATTCAGAAAGTGGAGAAGCAGAGTATATTCCTCCCGAATACTGTGATATCCCGGAACTTTTAGACGAGTTGGTTGAATATGTAAATACGACAGACGACCATCCGCTGATTGTGGCGGCAATTGTGCATTATCAGTTGGTTACGATTCATCCGTTTGAGGACGGAAATGGAAGAACGGCAAGACTAATGTCGGGGTATGTATTGACTCAGCGGGGCTATGGGTTTCATGGCATTGGATCGCTTGAAGAATATTTTGCTTATGATGCGGACGAATATTATCAGTCTTTGCAGATGGGGTCGCCGGCATTGTATTATTCCGGCAGAGAGAATCCTCCCCATCCGGAGATATGGTTTGATTATTTCCTGCGCATGGTGGAATTATATTCTACGAAAGTTTGCGAAATATCGGAAGAAAACGAAACGCAGAGTTTATATACATCATTGTCACATCTGCGGCCGCGCGAAAAGGAATTTCTTGCCTTTTTGCTGCAAAACCATATATATGAATTTACACCAATTGATGTGTCAAAAAATGCTTGGAATTACAAATAGAACAGTGATAAACCGCTGTACAAAATTGGCAGAAAATGGATTTGCTGTTCCTGTTATTGTAAAAGAACGAATTCGTTCGTATAAACTAAGCGATTACAGTAAATTAAATGAACAAGAAATCCAAAATAAAATCATAGGAGGTCATCAAAATGACAGGAATGGCACAAAATGATCATCTCAGTATGACGTTGTTATTTTTTAAGAGACAAGGGGGCGGCAGCGTATGAAATATGCAATGATAACGGGAGCAAGTTCCGGAATCGGGCGCGAATTTGCCAGACAACTCGCGAGAAAAGGATATTCGCTGATTCTTGTGGCGCGCAGAGGAAAACGTCTGGAAAAGCTGGCACAAGAACTGGTAAAATATGGATGCCAAACAGAAATCATCGCAGCGGATCTTTCCCAGCCGAAAGAATGTGTGCGCGTAATGAAGGAAACGAAAGAATTTCCGATTAAAATATTTATCAACAATGCGGGATTTGGTGCTTGCGGCGATTTTACCGATACTGATGCGGCGACCGAACTTCAGATGATCGATGTCAATGTCAAAGCGATGCATCTTTTGATGAAACTCATGCTTAAGAAAATGGAAAAGCGGGAAAACCAAGGATATATTTTAAATGTGGCATCTTCCGCAGGACTTCTTCCGGCGGGGCCGTTTATGGCGACGTATTATGCGACAAAGGCCTACATGGTCAGCCTGACGCGCGCCGTCGCAGCAGAACAGCGCAGCAAGCGGAGCCGCATTTATGTCGGAGCCTTGTGCCCGGGACCGGTCGACACCGAGTTTAATGATGTGGCAAAAGTAAAATTTGCGCTGCCCGGCATCACGCCTCAGTATTGTGCGTCTTATGCGCTTGAGCAGATGAGAAAACGGAAAACAATTATTGTGCCAAAATTTACCATTCGCGCGACGACAACGATGGCACGTTTTGTTCCTCAAAAATGCTGATTCCTGTGATCGGACAACTGCAGAAAAAGAAATTTTAAGCACGAATGGAGAAGGAGAAGACGATGAATAAACATGTAGAAGAAGCAATGAAACTTAGAAATGCGACACCAATGTGCAACAACTGCGCGCAGACGATTCTCCGCGTGTATGCGGAAGAAATGGGGATGAGCGAAGATCTGGCAGCTGCGGTCGGAAGCAATTTCGGATCCGGAATGCGCTGCGGAGGTACTTGCGGAGCAATCACGGCGGCACTTATGGTGCTTGGAGCCAAAGGATATGATTCGCCACAGGCATTTCAGGCATACCGCCGGAAAATGGCAGAAAACCACGACGGAATGACCGACTGCGCGGACCTTTTGCGCGCCAATGCAGAAAAAAAGGCGGCGAGAAAAAGATGCACTGCGACAATATGATCAAAGAATCCATAGAGGTTATGGACGAAGTCATGAATCAGGCGTAATGGATGCAAATAGTGAAAAAATAGTGAAGTAATAGTGAAAAAACTACCGCGCGAACCAGGTTAACATTTCCGCGCGTTCCAAATTTTCATCGGAATGCTCGATTTCCCGCGAATAGCGGTAAACGACTTCAATTACATCGTCCATTGCCAATTCGCCGTGTTTCAGCCACCGCCCCAAGAGAAGCAGGTAAATCTCAATGGTGTGGCCGATGCAGGCATCCACTTTGCCGAGTATATTTTCATCGTATACGGCGCCGAGCAGATAGACGGAAATAAAATAGACGACAAGTTGTTCCAAAACAATATCAAGAGGAGTCAGATTACTTGTGTTCCACCAGGTTTCGAACTCCTCTTTATTTTGCTCAAAAACCTTTTTGCCTTCGCCAAATAAAAACAGGCGAGATTCCACCAAAACTTCTGCCCACTGCGGGTACAAGATTTCAAACTCTTCAAATAAAAACAGAAATAACCGCTCAAATAATTCATATTCATTTTCTACACAAACACGATCGGATTCCTCGAATTCATTCCATGAAATAAGCGAACCGGCATCATAATGTCGCTGCACGGAAACACTAATCTGTAATATTTTGTCAATTCTGTCTCGGATATTTACATTGCGGTCCTGTATAATTCGGATCATTTCCTCGCGAACGTCTTCAAGCTCAGAAAATAGAAAATAATCAAATTCTTCATAACACTCGTCAGTCTCATCTTCTTTGGTAACAAAGGTAATGGGTTCTGTCGTATTCATCACAATTTTGCAACTTCCGGGCAGGAAAGAGACAGTGTGATTTCCCGCAGATTTTCAAATTCTTCGGTGTGCCGCGGATATTCCCGGCAGGTAGTACACAAACTATCTTCGCCCATATGGATGTACATATCGCACAGATCATCGTCACGCAGAAATGCGCATTTTCCACGTTTATTGTGGCCAAACACGCCTTCTTCCCAATCAATATTTTGACAGAGCGTCTGCTGGTAATCTCCTTTGTAGTTTCTGTATTTTTCCAGCGACTCATCGTCAATGACAATCTGCCATTCTGCACAACAAGTATCGATACATTTGTCTGCGATACAGTGAAATTTTTTATAGTAATCCGGGTATAAATAGTACATTTTATTTTCCTCTGCTTTCTGCCTTGTATGGAGCGGCAAATCGCTGCCATTCAAAGCACTAAAAGTGTATCATTATTCCGGGGAAAATCAAGGGGCGTGAATTTTGACATTGTTTTCTATGTTCACCGCAAATGTGGTCTGACAAAAGTAATTCTGAATATTGAACCCCAAAAGACGAACCAAGTAAATATCCCATCTTAAACCGCGGAATCTTTTACGTAAGCCGCCTGATCTCATCGCAGAAATATCGCGACTTCAAAGGTCAGGAATACGGCGATATCTGCGAAGTTTACAGCGTGTGGATCTGCATGAACATGCCGGAAAACAGCATGTGCCACATTCATCTGACACAGGATGATCTGGTGGGAGAGCACAAGTGGGATGGAGATCTGGATTTGATCAATCTCGTGATGATCGGAGTTTCCAATGACCTTGCAGAACCGGATGAAACACATGAATTACTACGATTTTTGGGGACTTTATTCTCAAAAGGCTTGACAAGCGAAGAACGTATTAGTATCATGGAAGAAGAATATGATATTCCAAGTCAAGTATTAGGAGAGGAAGTGGAAGCCATGTGTAATTTAGGTGAAGGAATCTGGGAAGATGCAATTGCCGAAGGTCGCGAAGCAAATCTTTTAGAACAAATATCGAAAAAACTTGCCAAGGGGAAATCGCTTTCACAGATTGCAGATGAGTGTGAGGAGACGGAAGAACGAATCAGGGAATTGATGAAAAAACTGTAAAAGTTGATATGAGTAAACGCGGAAAAGCTGCCAGAGATGGCGGCTTTTTTGTTGTTACAAGATAGGTGTTTCTATAAATGGGTATATAAATTTAAAAAATGGGGGACGGGGGTGGTCAAAGTGCGGAAAAACAGAAAAAAAAAAGATATGGTAAAATAATAGCAATATTTGGAAGATTATGTTGAAGGAGGATGTGATGCATTATGTTGAACATAAAATTAGCGGATAAAAGGCATATAAAAAATCTGACAGAAAAGGATTTGGACGATTTAGCAATAAAATTTGTCCAGAATAATTATGGTGCTTCATATGGGGAGGCAAAGGAAGCAGTAAAAGAAATCAGAGAAATGCCAACGGATATAATTGTAGAAAGTAAGAGGGCGAGAGATCCTTTTAAGATTCCGGCGTTAATTGGCGGCGGAATTGTAGGGGTTTTTATATTAGTAGCTGTTTTGTTTAGTTTGGCAGATGGTGGTAGTTCGGCGAAAACTACTTTTGCACCTCAAACAAATTTGAATTATGAAACTCTTGTTTCAAAACGGGGAAAGCCGCTTTTCCACGGATATTTATATGAGTTAAAAACGACAGTATCATCAGCTGATTCAGATAATGTTTATGCTTGGCAAATTTTTAAGCAGATTGCGCTTTTACCAGCAGATTACCGCTATTATAATTATGCTATGTGGATAGAGGGGGCGGTTTTTTGGATCAAGATGGAAATTGTATAGAAGATTCCTCAATTTATCCATTGTTGCTTGCTCATTACCTGTCAAGAACTGCATAAATGTGAAATCAAAATCATGAGGGAAGTGTGAGGTGACATAAATGTACAATAGAGTAAAAGCGATGCTTACTTTAAGTATAATGGTATTATGTTTAACCGGATGTGATGCTCGAACATCTATAGTTGACATTGTTACAGGGAAAGAAAATGATAAACAGTCGACATATGAATCAAGTTCGAGTGTTACAGATGATACAACATCAAGAAATTATGAAGAGCAATCGGAAGAGAATTCCAATGAGACAAAAACAGATTCTACAGAAAAAGATTCTATGCAGTCGGATTCCTATTCGAGAGATGATTCAGATACATACGACGCGAATCAGGAAGAGGAAAAAACAGATGAGCAGAATACCGATGAAAACGAAGATTGGTATGATGATAGTCAAAATGATGACTGGTATGATAATAACGAAAATGAAGAGCTGGATACGGTTGATAGCGAATATATTATTCCGGATTCCGATACGCGAAGAATTACGAACAAAGATTTGAAGGGACTGAGTAAAGAGGAATGCCGTCTGGCTAGAAATGAAATATACGCTAGACATGGACGAATGTTTAACGATTCGCAATTGCAGGATTATTTTGATTCACAACCATGGTATGAAGGAACAACAGCTCCGGATTATTTCAATGAAAGTGAATTATCAAAAATAGAAAAAGATAATGTAAAAAGATCAGCAAATATGAAAAAAGATTTCAATAAAAGTGGAGGGTAATATGTTTTGCAAAAACTGTGGAAAAGAAGTAGAAGATAAGCAAAAATTTTGCCAATATTGTGGAAAAAATTTGCAAGAATCATTTTGGAAAGCACCTGCTGTGGTGGAAGAGAAGAAAGAAGTAGAAGTTGTGATTCATGGATATACTCAATGGTTTGCTATCCGCCCTATGGTTGTGGTCGAATATGGTTCACAGGAAATTGGAAGGGTAGGATATAATGAAGTAAAGATATTTAATCTTCCGTCAAAAGGAACACTTACTTTTCGATGTATGGGAAAAGTATATGCAATACGAATGCAGAAAAATGATTTTCATGTATACTTAAAATGGAATCGATTTACAGGAGAATTTATTGTTGAATAGAAGGAGGAGAATGGACGATGAATGAAAACGATGTAAAGCCAGTAACAGGAATAAAAGAACAGATGAAAGGCAGCTGGATGTCGCTGTTTTTGATGATTGTGTGCTTATTCACAATGTTTTTAGTACCAGTGTTTCGGCATTCTGGTGAGGCTTTTTCACAGGATTTGGGTATTAAAATATATGCAAAATTAGGATGGCTTCCTTTGATTGAAGTTACTGGTATGCAACCTATTGTATATGATACAAGAATAAGTACTCAAATAATCTTTTGGACTATTATTTTAATTACACAGTTTTTGGCGATAGCAGCTGGATTTCTTTTTGGTAAGAAGAAAAATGTGTAGTTTTATTTTTTCGATATTATTCATTATGGGAAATGTTATACTATATTTTGTGCGAAGTTATAATTATAATGAAGAAGGATATCATCTTTTTGAAAAGAGTAAAATGGGAGTTGGAATATATGCATGTTGTTTTGGATCCCTTTTGTTATCATATATACAATTCCAAAATAAAAAGGTACTGAAGATAATGTTTTATATATTATGCAGTGTTGTGACTTTGGGTGCAGCAGGGGCAATTGTGTATACCAAAATAGATAAAGAAAAGACGGTAGAAATATTAGAAGATATAACACCTGTTTATGAGAATAAAGAAGAAGCGGCGATAGAAATAGCAAAAGAGATAGGTGCATCGAATGATTATGATATACAACAATATTCTTTTTATAAAGTTGTAGATGATCAACATGGCAGATATGCCGTTATCTTAAAAAAGAGGAATGAATGTCTTGGGGTATATGTAGAAAACCCAAACTATTTGACCGGGGGTGTTCAGCCTATAGTATATGGGAATACTATGATGCGGATGGAACTAATTTTGTGGAGATTTTAGAGAGTAAAATTGAAGATTGGCGAGCCGAAAATTCATATAGCGTGGCGGAATTGCCGGATTCCTATGATGAATTTAGTAGAGATACAGAGGTGAAGAAGGGAAATGTTATTGAACGTAGTTCTTGGGAATATGATATTAGTACGAGGAGGAAATGAGATGAGGTATATTATTTGTCAAAGATGTGGTCAATTATTGAATCCGCAAGAAGTATTTTGTCCGACTTGTGGTTTAAAAACAAAAAGAACGCAAAATGTTTGGAGACCACTATGGATGTGTATTTTATGTATCATTACGATGCTGTTTACAAAGGCTTCTAATAATTTTGCACGAGTACGAGCATGGTTATGGGAGTGGGAATATAAAAGTGCTGCGAGTACGTCGTTTAAAATAAATTTTGATTATCCAGATGGTATTAAATTATTTTTTGCGATAACTATTTTACTATTATTGATAGCGGTCATTATGTTTGCAGTGGAACGATATTTTTATTCAATGCTGTTTGTTGTGCTATATGGAATTTGTTTTGTAATTGGTGATTATTACCAGGTCCAGATACATGGGTTTTCTTATGATGATAGGCTTTTATGTGATATACAAGAAATATACAACGGTTATTTGAGATGGGCATGCGATGGTCTTACGGACACTATAATTATTACAAATATACTTGGAACACTTGTACATATTTTATGTGTTGGAATGTTATTATTTTCTATTGGCATCTGCACAATAGATACAACAAATCCAAAGAAAAAAATATATGACACGAGTATTTGATGTGCTGGCAGCTGCAACAACCCTATTCGCAGTTATTGTAACTGTCAGGGATATAGTTTGTAAGTTCTAGCAGATAAAAATAATATTAATAAAGGAGATGGAAATTATGTTTTGTAAAAATTGTGGAGCAAAATTGGATGAGGGTTCAAAGTTTTGTAGTGGATGTGGAATGGCAGTAAATGCGGAAGGAAAATCACCAGAAACGGTTGCTGAAAACCCACAGCCTAATCCCTATATGAATCAACAAGCCGCAACTATGGAAAATGCATATCAGCAGAACACATATCAACAAAATACATACCAACAGAATGCGTATGGAGGAACTGCTTATAATGCGCAAGCACAGGCGGCTATGGGAAGGATGAACAATCCGTATCCAAATCAGAATTACAGGCAACCGGATCCAATGCAGCAAGAGTCAGTAAAAATGAGAAACTTTAAAATAAACTTAGGAAACAAAGAAATGACAAGCGGTATTATATGGATCAGTATTGGAGGCTTGCAGGTATTGTGTTCCATTTTTGCGTTTTGGTATTTGATAATCGTCGGAATATGGAATATTGTAGTGGGAATTATGCGCATTACGAAAAAGGGCGAGCTGTATCAAAATCCGGAATTGAAATTTATAATGAATACGCAAGTCGTTTGACGTCTCTTGTTGTATTTCTTATTGTTAATATTTTATTTTGTGGAATTGTTGGTATCGCTGCATCCATTTATGATTTAGTGACTAGAAATTACGTAATACAAAATTCTTATATGTTGAGAAATGAAGAATGATTTGGAAGATTATGTCAAAGGAGGAAAATAAGATGAAACAGGTAAGAAAAAGTTTATCAAAAATAGTAGCTGTTATGTTGACAGCTGCAATGCTGATTCAGCCGTATGGCGTGCAAGAAACCAAAGCAGAAAAATCAACATATGGAATTAACAATCCGGTAATAACATCGACGGCTACAATATGGGATAGCATTTATTTTGGAACCTATAACAATGAAAAAATAAGATGGCGGGTGTTGGATGTAAATGGAGAGGATGCGTTCCTTTTTTCAGAGTCCGTTTTAGATGTTCGGCCTTTTCATAATAAGAGCGATAACAATGTATCATGGGCGTCGTCTTCACTGAGAACATGGCTGAATAGTACTTTTTTTGGACAAGGCATTTACAGAAGATGAGAAAAAACAGATAATGAATTATCCATTTGAGGTAGATACAAATCCTGAGCAAGCTACAAGTTTTCCGTGGTCAGTTACGGTTGATCAAGTTTCACTGCCATCGATCAAAGAAGTTTCAATGGGAAAATATGGATTTGAAAGTGTATATAATATTGCCAGTGCTACAAGAGAAACAGAAACGGGGACAGGTGTTTGGTGGCTGCGTACAAACGGAGGTGGAGATGGCTTAATTGCGGATGTTACAGAGGATGGATGTGGTGTATACACAGGAATTTCGACATGGAATGAATTGACAGGAGAGGCGCGAACAGCTGGAATACGCCCGGTAATTCATTTAAACTTGAAGGGCGCAGATTTTGAAAATGCTGGAAGCATAAAAAGATAGTAGAAAGAAATACACAGGTTATCAGTACAGACGCACCAACGCAGCAACCAAGTACAAATAGTCCTACACAGACTAAGACTCCTGATCTGTCAACCCCTGAACCAAGTGAAACACCAACTGCAAGTCCGGATAAGACTCCTGTGCCTTCGAATGATTTTGAGGATGATGCGGAAATACCAAAGGGATATGAAGCAATTGCCACTATTGATGACTTGGCGGGAATAAGAAATGATTTGAATGGCAAGTATATTTTGACTAAAGACATTGATTTATCTGAAACAAAATATGGAGGAATGTATGATAGTGGAAATGGCTGGAGCCCAATTGAAAATTTTGCTGGAGTTTTGGATGGAAATGGCCATAAAATCAAGGGAATGCATATATTTGGGGAACTGGAGGAAAACAAAATATACGATGTAGGGCTGTTTGCAAATTTGAACAGGGGTGCTGTGATAGAAAGATTAGGAATGACTGGGGTAGATATTGATGTAACTACGGGAGATGTAGATGATGGACATCTTATTTCAGATCTGCGTTATAATATAGGCGCTATTGCGGGAAGAGGTTATAAATGTAGTATTTCAGAGTGCTATGCAGAAGGAACAATAAGCGTGAAGGGAAAAGAAGGAGATGATATAGGTGGTGTTATAGGCCGTATGGTAGGTGAACGTTATTACGAGACGGAAAAGATAAATGATTGCTATAATTTGATAAACATACAAGCTGAAGATACTAAAAACGTAGGGGGGAATTTGTGGCTATTTAAATCAGATTGAATTAGAAAAATGTTATAATATAGGAAAAGTAAATGATGGAAATAATGGGGAGCCATTATTGGGACGGTGGAAAAATATGGTGGTCGTATATCGGACTGCCTCTATCTGGTAGGATCTGGCACGAAGGATTCGGAAGGAACCCCTCTGACAGAAAAACAAATGCAAGATCTAAACTGGTATACAAATTTTGATTTTATTGATGTGTGGGATATTGATTCCAATAGTGGTATCCCATATCCGCAGTTGAAAAGAAATCCGCAGGTAAGATTAAAAGGAATAAAGGTAAAATATAATCCTGCTAAACTTGAATATAATCAGGAGACCAGATTTCATTGCAAGGGGAGACGTTGAACTCCAATATGAAAATGGAAAAACAGCACTTGTTTCGATGGATGAGACGATGCTTGGTCACTATGATATGATGAAAATAGGAAAGCAGACAATTGAGGTGAAAAGGCTGAATAAAACAGCATCTTTCACCATCAATGTAAATCAATACCAGTTAAGCAGATTACATTAGATAAAACGCAGCTGGTTTTGAAAAAGGGAGAAACCGCTACATTAACCGCTACAATTTCTCCGGAAAATGCAACGAATAAAGATGTTGAGTGGAGCAGCCAAAATAGTAGTATTGCACGTATTGATCAAAATGGAAAAATTACAGCAGTCAGTCCTGGAAATACTGTAATTGAAGCAAAATCGGAATCAACAGGTACCGTGATAGCGACGTGTAATTTGAGCGTGATTGTTACTTGTGATAGTTTGTCAATAACAAATAAGACAGTATGGGATGACGATGCGGGGAGTATTGTATTACATTGAATCATGGAAATACGTTGCAATTAAAATGTGATGTCAGTCCGTCAGATGCAACGGAAGGCATCACATGGCAATCACAAAATGTTATGGTAGCTATCGTTAACGCGCAGGGCGGTGTTACCGCGGTTGGAACAGGAATGACGGAAATTACTGCCCGGAGTGAATCAGGTGAAATGGATTCGATATATATTTATGTGCCTGGGACGACACCAACACCGGCACCTGCGCCTGCGCCTACTGTACCGAACCAGGAAGAGACAGAACCAGATACAACATATGATGATTCATCCTACACACACAATGCCAAACAAAGCAAAAAACCGGTACGCCCGGGAAATACACGTGTTAAAAAAACTTAAAAGCATAAAAAACGACTTTGGGTACAGTGGAGTAAAGCCAAAAACGCAAAGTATTATCAAGTTATTGTTGCGACAAATAAGTCTTTTACAAAAGGCCTGAAAGGTGGAAAATTGACCGGATTAAGAGGCTGGTGTAAGATTAAAAGAAAAAAGACCTACTATGTCAGAGTGCGAGCTATAAGCAGCACAGGATTAGTGGGTAAGTGGAGTAAAGCTAAAAAGATCAAATGTAAGTAAAAATTTCCTTCTATCTGTAAATCGCATTACAGGTAGAAGGGATTTCTTAGTAATATAATACAGTTTGACTTGGATACAAAATATGATATAATTTTAAAGAGATAATATGTAATCTGAATCGTTACGTTTTAAGTATAAAAGTATGCAAAAGAAGGAGCCCCTCATGAAAAAATCCATAAAAAGACGAATTGCATTCCTGCTTATAGCTGCCATAGTGCTTGTGGGATGTTCAACGGATATATTGACCGGCGGGAAGCGGGTAAAAGCAGAGACACAAACTATTCAGGTGCAATGGGAAGATGGCGTATTGACGATACAATCTTCAGGACCAAGTGTTGATACGGATTTGGACTTGTATCCTGATGATGGGTTGAAACGATAGAGGGAAGTATTGATAGACAGTTGTTAGATGGAAGTCAAAATGTTGAAGAAATAGAAATAGAAATAGGACAAGTAGATACGATTGACCAGGAAGCATTTATTAATTGTAAAAAGTTAAAACGAGTATCGATTCAAACGGGGACGGTAACCATTTGGGATCGAGCATTTTCCGGGTGCTCTGCGCTTGAAAAAAGTAGAGATAGGAGCAAATGTAAAGGCGATTAAAGCGAGAGCCTTTCAAGGCTGTACGAGTCTTAGTACATTAAAATTACCGGATACCGTATTCGAGATAGGGCAAAGTGCATTTGCAAATTGTCCGGAATTAAAGCAAGTTGTGATGCCGGCGGATTTGCAGACGATTGGAACAGGGTCTTTTGGAAAGGGTGTCTTGTTTTCAACTTCTTTTAGAGGAGCGTTATCAAAGAGTGGCATTTGAACTTCCGGACTGGTTTAACGTGGACGACTATGCGTCGTTTACTATAAGTGCAAAAGTGGGAACGCAGCTATTGGTAGATTTTTGGGGAGAGTCATTGGAACAATCCTTGAAAAAGGGAAGGCTGGTGGCAAACGGCTCTGGGGTAATAGGGTCAGTGTTTCCTTTTGCAAATTATGGGACGAGTGAAATAAAATATACAACCGAAATGGAGAAAATTCCGGAAAAGCTAGAAAATGCTACCGAGACAGCAAAATATCTTGCGATTGAAGCTGCCTTGATCCCGATGAAACCCGAGATGATTTTAAACGGGAGTACCTTTTCTACCTCTATTCCATTAACTTTAATCCAGTCAATCCGGAAGATGGCAAAGTGGTATTTACTTGCAGACAGCCGGAAAATGCACGATACGTCTTTCGTATATAAAAAAGAGACAGGAACTTTGGTTTAAAGAGCGTACTTATACGAAAAATAAGGGCAAAAAGAAGTACCGTGCGTATAGTAAAGAGAAGAAAATAAGAGTATAAAAAGTGGTCATTTTGCGGAAAAACTTCTGCGCTTTTTGTGATACTATCTAGGATAGGATAGCTACAGGAGTGATTTTGGAAAATGCTGCGTAAAATGAGGAAATGGAAAATGAATCGCAAACAGGTGAAAAATGAGGGGAGTATACGCCATGGATTCATCTGAAAGATGTCCATGATAAAACGCGCGTGTATGAGTATAAATTGGAAGGGTGCATGGTAGTGGGAGAGATCCCCATTTGTGTGATGTGGCGATCGTAGAAGAGCCGACGGTGTCCGGGAGGCAGTGCCGGCTGTATACGGAGGAAAATGAAGTATATCTGATGGATCTTGATGGAACCAATCCGACGTATCATAACAATGTGAAGGTAGTAGAGGATGTCACACTACGGAGTGGAGACGTCATTAGTTTTGGTGAAATGGATTTCTATGTTGAAATCAAGTAAGAGAAAGTGTAAAATGGAAGACAAAAGAAATACAATTGATGTAAATGAACAAGTTAGTAAATGCGAAAGCCTTGTAGAATTGCAGGAAATTCTGAGCAAAAACAGCAACTACTATAAAGACTGGAAACAGTACATTAACCGGCTTGTCGAACGCAAACATATGAATTATGTACAGCTCTCAAAAGCTTGTCATTGCAGCCGGAATACGGTCAAAAAAATGGTGCCGTGAGGGAGCGATGCCGCAAAACCGTGAGACATTTTTGAAGATAGGACTCGGGCTGCGGTTGAACCTCGAAGAATTTAATGAACTGCTTTTACGTTATGGCAGATATCCGAGACTCTATGGGAAAAACATGGAAGATGCGGTCTGCCTGTTTGTTATACGGCATTATCCGAGTGAGGGAGATGCGTATGAAGTGTATCTTCAGTTAAAAGAGCATCTTTTGAAACGGATGCGCGAGTATGGAAAAGGAGATGCCAGACCGCTCGACACGATGGAGATCGAAGAGCGGCTTATGGCGCAGGAAAGCACAGAAGAATTTGAACAATTCATCTGTGAAAATGCGGGTTCGTATGAAGAATCTTATCATAAACTGGCGGAGTTTATTCAACTGTTTATCAAAGCGAAAGAAGAAAATGTACATCGTTTTGTACAGACAAATTCGCTTTCTTTTTCCTATGAAAAAATGATGTCTGCATTGCGGCAGCGCGGGGAATGCCCAAATCGTATAAAGCTGATTTTGCTCGGTGTAAATCTCAATATGTCGATGGAACAGATCAATTATATGCTCTCTTTGGCGTATATGAAACCGATGTGTGCGAAAGATAATCTGGAGTGCATTATTATGTATGCGGTTGAAAATGCGTACTTGATGAATCCGGCGTACTCGGTGGAAAGTGCCATTATTTTACAGCACTACAAACAGAATCCGGTATTGCAGAAAAAAATGCCGCGATATTCTGGCACAGTATTGGGAAACGGGTTTGTATGCGGAAGAAAGAGAGACACTTCGTTATCTGGAAGAGAGCATTGGAGATTATTTGAAAAATATCCTGCAGGAACTTGACTGGGAGGAACAAGAGATTTTTCGCTATTTATAAAAGGTTCGTGAAAGGGGATTAACATGCGTAAAAAGGTAAAGATATGTCTGGGATGTCTGCGAGAGATCTCTATTCATACTGGAATTTGCCCGTATTGTGGGTTTGATCCGTTAAAAAGTGAAAATCCAAAATTTTTGCGTGTGGGTACGCGGCTGGCGAAGCGGTATACGGTCGGAAAAACGCTGGGAGAAGGGGGATTTGGGATCACCTATACCGGATACGATAACAAAGAAAAACGGCCGGTTGCCATCAAAGAATATTTTCCTGCCAATATCGTATCACGGGATACCAATTCCGGGCGTTCTCAGAAAATCTCCTGTTTCGACGGAAAAGATGGAAAATATTTCCAAGAAGGAATTGAGCGGTTTAAAAAGAAGCAAAGACGCTGGAAAAGGCAGCATTCTGCAATCATGTTGTACAGATTTATGATTATTTTGAGGAAAATGAAACCGGTTACATAGTGATGGAATACGTTCCGGGGATTACGGTGTGGCAGCAGGTGGAAAAACAGGGAGTATTTCAGCCGGGGAGATGCTTGCGCTGCTGGAACCATTGATGCGTGATCTACAGAAATTGCACGAAAAAGGGTTCCTTCACCGCGATATCAGTCCGGATAATATGATACTTCGCCCGGATGGCGTGGTCAAATTGATTGATTTTGGCGCTGCGAGGAAAGCGGAGGTAGACGCGCAGGGGAGCCAGAAAAGTATGACGGTAGTGGTGCGCCAGCAGTACGCTCCGCGCGAGCAGTTTTCGAGAAATGGCAGACAGGGACCGTGGACCGATATTTATTCGCTTTCAGCGACGATGTACTACATGCTGACCGGCAAAGTTCCGGTATCTGCATTGGAACGCGAGTCCGAAACGGCAAGCCGGAAAATGCAGGAAAATTTAAACCGGATTTCGCCGGCACTGGCAGAAGTGCTGGAAAAGGGAATGGCATTTCAGCCGGAAGACCGTTATTCGGATTTTACGGTCTTTTTGCATGCCTTGAAAGAGGCAGTGCCGATGGAAAAAAGAGCGAACGAGGATTGAGAAAACCGTTTATTTTAACCGGGAAAAGAAAGGGCGCAAAGTGCTTCCTCTGTGGAAAAAACGCCAGATTCTGATCGGGGTGTCGGCTGCATGTATCCTTGTTTTGGGAAGTGCTATTGCTTGGCAAAAATGTCAGGAGAAAAACGGCGACCGTAACAGAAACCGTTCACATGACTTCGCCGGAGCCCTCAGCAGAAACCGAAGCACTTATTACGATGCCGCGCGTAGAAGGGGAAAGATTAGAAGAGGCGCTGCAGCGGATCAAACAGGCGGATGACAGTTTGTCGGTTGTCGTTGAGAAGCAGTACAGCGAAACGGCGAAAGACCGGATTGTGAGCCAGAGCATCGCGCCGGGTGAGCAATATAAAAGGGGAATAAAACCGACGTTACTATCGTTGTGAGCAAAGGCATAGAAAAGGTAAAAGTGCCAAATGTCGTCGGAAAATCGTTGAGCGAAGCAAAAGCAGTACTAAAAGCAAGCGGGCTGAAAATTTCATTGAAAAAAGTCTTTTCAAATGACGAAAAAAATAGTATTCTAAAACAGAAAGAAAACGGAAAAGTGAAAAAAGGATCCGTGATCCATCTGACCGTGAGCAAAGGCACAAAGACGCCGGCAAAGACGGGGAACAGTACGTCGCAATCCCGTGCAGCGGAAAAACAGGTGGAATCAGATCATTACAGATTGACAAAGGAGATTCGTATGGCTCGGAAAAAGAAATATTTTATCCTTGTAATGGCTTTTTTGCTGGGGCAGATTGTCAGTATGTTTCCTGTTTATGCAGCCCAAACGGCGATATTTGATTCAGAGTTTCAAAAAGCCGGGATTGTGTATGAGGTTAAAGCATTTAATGATAAGCAGAAAGAAGTTCAGGTGGTGCGCGGTACGACAGCCAAAAAAGTGGTACGCATCCCTCAGAAGATCCGTTATCAGGGAGTGAATTTTTCAGTTACCGCGATTGCCGACAAGGCTTTTTATAAAAATAAGAAACTGGAAAAAGTAGAGATTGGTTCCAGTGTGCGCACAATCGGCAGCCGGGCATTTTATCAAACGAAAAGCTGAAATTTATTGACATTCGCTCGAAGAAATTAAAAGCGTCGGCAAAGCAGCATTTATCGGCATTCAGAAGCAGGCGAAGATTAAGGTTCCGCGGGACAAAAAAGCGGCCTATGTGAAATTACTTGCAAAAAAAGACGGTTGACCCCTTGACGAATCAAAAAATGGTGCTATAACGTAGTTGTAAATAAAAACAACAGTTGTAACAAGAGAAACGAAACGCCAATTTAATATCGACATTCCGCAAACTTCCCTATGTTATCAATTTGTATGAATGGAGGAAAAGACAAATGACTACTTTAAGAGTACAAAGAAGAAACATGGAAACCAAGGCTAAAAAGCTGAGAAGAGAAGGTTATGTAACCGGTAACCTTTTGGAAAAGAGATTGAGGGTTCGATTCCTGTGCAGATCGAAAAGAGCGAAGCAGAGAGAATCCAGAGAGAGTGCATGAAATGAAGCCAGTTGTATCTGGAACTGGAAGGAAAGACCTACGATGTGCTGATCAAAGAGATGGATTATAACACTATGAACCACCAGATTTTGGAAATTGATTTCCAGGCATTGGTAAAAAGGAGAAAAAGTACACTCTGTTGCGGAGATTGTCCTTCACAATAAAGAGAAAGTTGTCGAAGGTGTACTGGAACAACTTTTGGAAGAGATTTCTTACAAAGCCACTCCGGAAGAACTGGTTGAGAAAGTGGAAATTGACTGTAGTTCCCTGAGACTGGGTGACATCATCAAAGTATCCGATCTTGACATCGCTAAGAATGACAAGATTGAGTTGCAGACACATTTGGATACTCCGATCGTCAGCGTCGTAGCAAGTAAAAATGTACAGCCGGCTGAAGACGAAGAAGAGACTCCAGCTGAGGAAGCATAATCAAAAATATGTAATTTTTCAAAGAGTCACTATTTTATTGTAGTGGCTCTTTTTAACTTGTTCGATTGTAAAAAATATGGTATAATTGAATAAAGTTTTTGTAAAATCCAAGCGATTGTAGAAAAAGGAGGAAAAGAGAATGAAATCTCAGGAAAAGTTGAAAAAGAAAAAAGGAATGCGTCTGGCATTCAAATTGAGTTTAACGGTATCCATACCGCTTCTGCTGATCACGTTGATCGGAATCGCAATCAGCGCAGGAAAGCAGAACAGCATATCAAAGAATTTGGTAGAGCGTGAGGTTAGCGGAATCGCAGCCAGTGTAAGAGAGGCTTACATAGAGATGGCAGATGGTGCAGATTTTGCGATGAGCGGAGATACACTGAAAAAGGGAAATGAGACATTAAGTGAAAATTATGAACTCATTGATAAGCTGAAACAGGAAAGAGACGTGGAACTATCCATATTTTACGGAGATACCCGTGTTCTTACGACATTGAAAGACAGTTCAGGAAAACGTGAGATCAACAAGAAGATGTCCAAAGAAATATATGACATAATTCAACGTGGAGAAAGTTACTTTACAGATGATCTGGAATTGTTTGGAGTACCGTATTCCGGTTGTTATGTGCCATTGTATCAGCCGAATTCCGATAAAATTGTTGGAAGTATTTTTTGTGGACGAAGTCAGGCAGAAGTCAATGCGGAAGTACATAGTAAGATTGTTTCCATGGCGTTGTCGATGATGGGCGTATTTATTGTTGCCATTGTGATCGGTATGTTTGTGATCACAAGAATTGCCAAACATCTGGATGGTGCCGTAGATTATCTTGGAACATTGTCAAAAGGTGCTCTGAATCTGACAGTGAAAAAAGATCTTGTGGTACGAAAGGATGAAGTAGGTGATATCGCCCGTGCAATTCAGCGTCTTGTCGAGTCCATGCGTGATATTATCACGAATATTACGACATCATCCCAGGCGCTTCAGGGATTTTCCGAGGAATTTTCCGCTTCCTTTGACCGTATTGCAGAGTCGATCAACAATGTAAATATTGCAGTAGACGAGATTGCAAACGGTTCTTCAAGCCAGGCAGCAGAGACGATGAGTGCAAGCCAGAAGGTAACGCAGATGGGAACCGCATTGGATGAAACGACGGCAAATGTTGAGACACTTGGAAGCAGTTCCGTAAAAATGCGTGAATATAATAAAACCGCCGCGAAGAATTTGGATGAATTATCTGCCATCAGCGAAACGACAAAATCATCCGTTCTTTTAGTTCAGAATCAGACAAATCAGCCAAATGATTCCGCACAGGAGATTCGTGAAGCAACAGAACTAATTACAGATATTGCCAATCAGACAAACCTTCTTTCCCTCAATGCGAGCATTGAAGCGGCAAGAGCAGGTGAGAATGGCCGCGGTTTTGCCGTTGTGGCAGACGAGATTCGTAATCTGTCAGAGCAGTCCAGAGAATCTGCAGAACGTATTGTAGAAATTGTAAATACAATAATCGCCAATTCAAATACAAGTGTAACTACCATGAACGAAGTGGCAGAGAATATTCGTACTCAAAATAACAAAATAGAGGAAACCGGAGAAATGTTCCGCTCCCTCAATGAAGAAATTGCCGAGGTGACAGAGGCTATCGAAAAATTCGTAAGCAGACTGAAGCATTGGATGTCCAGAAGAAAGAAGTATTGGATATCGTGGATGGATTAGCTGCGATCGCTGAGCAGAATGCAGCCGGAACCGAAGAAACTTCGGCATCCATGGCTGAGTTCCATGAAATCATTGATTCCTGCCATGAAGCTACGGAGGAATTGACAAAACTTGCTCAGAATCTGGCAGATCATACAGAGAGGTTCACCTTATAACCAATGCGTTAAAGAACTAACGATAAACAGATCATGACGGCGATGATCCCCAGTGCTGCAATTGCATAAATGCGGGCAGCGCGGGATCTGCCGGAAGTGTCTGTGTCAGAAATCGACGTCTGCTCGATACATTTTACTGCATTTTCTGCATCTTCTTCGGATACATAAATCTCAAAGGCAGTTTCCATTTTTCCGGTAATTACGTTCATATCACTGATTTCACGTTTTTTTGCGGAGATGTGCTGTGATTGCAGTGTGGCGATGATTTGATCTGCTTCTAAAAAAGTTTTTGCATTGTAAATTTTTGTCATAGTAAATCCCCCGTTCCGTACGTTATTGTTGTTTCCAGTATAAGGGATAAAATGGGGAAATGCAAGGAGATTTTATATTACACCAAAGAATATTTGGTCCCAAAAGGGATACATGGGTATACCATTACAAAATTTTCAGAGGGAAAAATTTTGAATTGTTGATCCTGGATGTGATGAGGGGGGAAGTGGATGGCATTGCATTGGCGAAAGGTATCCGGGAAAGGTGCGTGAAAAGCCTGGAATCCTTTTTTTATCTTTGCTTTTGCCAAAAGGATATGTTATGATATTGATAAAAGTTTTTGCATTATCACAATAGAAATAGGGGAAAACCAATGAAAAAGATTTTAACCTGTCTGCTGCTTATAAGTATATTAACGGCCTGCTTTGTAGTGGGTTTATTCGCTTTATCTGTAGTAAAAGACGACAAAGAATTTAACGAAGTGACGACAGAAGTGACGAAAAATATAGAAGACAAAACCGACGACACACAAAAGGGCAGCTCTACGAAAAAGGATGATACGAAAAGCGAGCCGACGGTGGCACCACAGCAGGAAAATACGGACGATGCGGTGTCTTTTCAGCCGTATGCTGTAAAGAGTACAAAGCCATCCAAATACATGAAAATGACGCAGATCAATGTAAATGGAAAGACGTTGTCGAATAACAAAAATATCGTGCCAAACAGGAGATTTCTTTTGAGCAAGGCTCAGAGTATACAGCGGCAAATGGAATTGTTACTTTCCGTGGAAACAATTTCCGCGATAACCCGGTTTGGGGAACGGCGGACTTTGCGGAAAATAAACTGAAATCGGATTGGACATATCAGACCGGAAAACTTACCTCGCAGGGGAAAACGTGGACCGGCAGCGGCTGGACCGGACAGCCTCTCGTGGTCAAATGGCCGCGTGCGACAAAACAGGTAATGAATATGCATTCTTGGGCGAAAGAGGACGATTCTCTGGTGGAAGTGATCTATGCCTGTCTCGATGGCCACATTTATTTTCTAGATATGAAAACAGGTAGGCAGACACGCGATACGTTGGACATTGGATACACATTTAAAGGTGCCGGGGCATTGGATCCGCGTGGCTATCCGATCATGTACGTGGGTTCCGGCTACAATAGCAGCAAAGGAAAATCGCGAGTATTTGTCATCAGCCTTATTGACGGAAACGTGCTGTATACATTTGGCGACAGCGACCCATTTTCTTTGCGCGGTTCTCTCAGCTTTTTGACTCTTCCGCACTTGTGGATGCGGAGACGGATACATTGATCTACCCGGGCGAAAATGGAATTTTATACCTGATCCATCTTGGTACAAATTACGACGAGGCACAGGGAACAATTTCAATAAATCCGGACCGGATCGTAAAGTGGCATTATCAGGGACTTCGCACCGGCACTTCCAAATATTGGATGGGGATGGAGGACAGTGCCGTGATCTACAAAGGGTATTTATATATACAGGACAATGGAGGCCATTTCATGTGTCTCGACTTAAATACTCTGCAGCTGGTATGGGTTCAGGACTGCCTTGACGACTCCAATGGCTCGCCGGTTATGTCAATCGAAGACGGCAAAGCATATCTGTATGCAAGCACTTCCTTTCATCTTGGCTGGCGTAGCAGTTCCACGGCTCCGATCCCGATTTGGAAAATTGACGCAGAAACAGGAGAGATTTTGTGGAAAACGGAATACGACTGCCGTTCGGTAAGTGACCTTTCCGGCGGTGTTCAGTCTACGATCGCGCTTGGAAAAAATAATTTGTCGGACAACCTTTATGTCACAGTGTCGCGGACAGGCGGCTTAGCCAATGGTGTACTCGCCTGCCTTGATAAGAAAACCGGAAAGATAAATTGGGAACACAAAACCGCGTATGCCTGGTCCTCGCCAATCTGCGTTTACGACCAAAAGGGCGATGGCAGAGTGATTTATGCGACAAGCGCCGGAATGATGTATCTGTTAGACGGAAAAAGCGGAGAAGTGCAGGACGAGCTGCATGTAAGCGGCAGCTGCATCGAAGCCTCGCCGGTGGTATACGACGACAGGCTTGTGATCGGAACCAGAGGGTGCCAGATCTGTGGGATGAAAATTTTGTAGTGGTGTTTTGGGGAGAGAGTAAAGGTGTTGAGATAATGAAAGAAGTAAATGCAAATATATAAATGGACATAATTAGAAACAGAAAAATGGTAATGGAAAGGAGCAAAAATGACAGGATACATGTCGGAAATGCGTAAATTAGTCGGACACAGGACAATCATTCAATGTGCCGCCAGCGTAATCTGCGTAGATGTTAATGGGAAAATTTTACTTGGGAAAAGAACAGATAATCACAAGTGGGCGTATGCCGGCGGCTCTGTTGAAATAGACGAATATGCGGAGGATTGTGCAAAAAGGGAATTGTACGAAGAAATGGGGATTTCGGCACAATCTCTGGAGTTCTTTTTTGTAAATTCAGGCCCGGAAACGCACTATATTTATCCAAATGGAGATGAAGTTTCTAACTTTGAAATCGTCTATTTATGCAGCGAGTGGGAAGGCGAGCCTAAGATGCAGGATGGCGAAATGGAAGAACTAAGATTTTTCACAGTGGATGAAATTGACCTTGATGAGATTTCACCGCCGACAAGAAGGGTAATGGAGGAGTATGTTCGGAGATTTGGGTGAGGACGAATCAGAATAAATTACACGAAAATAGTGATCCGTTTTAAATTTTTTGCTATAATGTAAGTGAACCTATACGGAAAGGAGGGAGTTGTTATGCCAATAGTAACGGTTGATATTCAGCCCGCTATTATAAAATGGGCTCTTTGTCAAACGAAAGAAGAACAACTTGGTGAAAAGTTAATGAATCACATAAAACGATGGCTTGATGGTACTAAAAACCAACTTTCCGTCAAATAGAAGAATTTAGTCGCAAAACCAATATACCTCTTGGATATTTTTTCCTGCAAACACCACCTGTTGAGGAAATACAGCTTATAGAATATAGAACGGTTGACAGCAATGAATTGGCTGATCCGAGCAGAAACTTAATTGATACAATTCACGAAATGGAAAATGTGCAGGAGTGGATGAGAGAATACAGACAGGAGACAGGGTTTGATGTACTGCCTGTTGTTGGCTGTGTCAAGGGTAATAATGATTTTGAGAATATTGCAAAAATCATAAGAAAAGACCTTGATTTAAGCGAAAATTGGTACGAAACCTGTAACGATATGAGAGAAGCGTTCAACTATGTGAGGACTTTATTGGAGGAATGCGGAGTTCTTGTCATGCTTAATGGTATTGTCGGAAAGAATACACATAGAGTGTTAAGCATAGATGAGTTTAGGGCATTTGCTATGGTTGATGAGTGGGCTCCTTTAATTTTTATTAATAGTGCAGATTCTAAAGGGGCAAAATTGTTTTCTTTATTCCATGAGATAGCTCACATTTGGCTCGGAGAAAATGATTTATATAATGACAGGAGAAACAGCCGGAAAGTTAAGCCGATAGAGGTGTTATGTAATGCAGTTGCAGGTGAGTTAATGGTTCCATTTGGTAAATTTATTGTTGAATGGAAAGAGTCGATGGCTGCTGATACCAGAGAAAAATAACAAACCTTGCAAAAATTTTTAACTGTGGGGAAAGTGTTATTGCCAGAAAAGCATTTGATGCAAAATTGATTGGTTATGATTTATATGAAACAGTTGTTAGGGATGCAATTGAAGCCTATAAAGAAATGAAAAAAATCAAGAACCGGGTGGCAATTATTATAATAACTTAGGAAGCCGCTTGGACAGTCATTTTGTAAGAGCACTGTGTGAAAGCATTAGTAGTGGAAGAACGACATATTCGGAAGCGTATAGACTTACCAATACAAGCAGAAAAACATTTTCTGAAATTGCTGTTAGATTAGAGAGGGGTTGTATAATGGGTGATAATGAAATATTTCTTGTTGATTCGAATTCCTTTATGACACCTTTCGATTTTATTATGCGTTTGATCTTGTTCCAGCATATTGGAAGGAATTGAATAAACATATTAATTCTGGAAGAATTGTTGTTTTAGACATTGTTAAAGATGAAATTGATAAGGGGAATGATGATCTGGCAAAATGGATTGCAGATTTGGATCAGTTGACAGTTGTACCAAAAGTAACAGTAAAAAAAACGGTGGGATGTTATCAAGAAGTCATGCGGTATGTTGCAGAGTGTGGTTTGTATAAAGAATCTGCTGTACATACATGGGCTCCGGGTAATGTTGCCGATCCGTGGCTTATTGCATCTGCCAAAGCAAATGGATATACAATAGTAACCGAAGAAAAGTCATCAACCGGATTGAGCAAAAAACACCTAATAAAGGTGCAAAAATTCCGGATGTGGCAAAGTATTTTGGGGTAAAAACGGTGGATGTGTTTGATATGATGAGAAAACTGAATATAAAAATCAGGTAGAAAATCGGATGAAATGGCAAATGAAGAGACCAATTTAAGTTTTAATTTCCACTTAAATTGGTCTCGGTTTCTCGATTAGAGTTCAAGATCGTGATGATCTTGGCTTTGAATCCTTTGTTTCTCTATGTTTTTTCGCTTTTTTGACATCTTCTTCACATATTGCTTGATAATCTGCTTTCGCTTGCTTGATTAGCTCATCAAGATGTTGCAAAGTTGGGGAGTCAGGTTCAACCTCTTCTATGATTTTAGGCTTATTTTTTGAGTCCGTCTCCTCTGCTGGCACAACTTTATGGGAGAGATTCAAAGATAAAGCCGGCAGGTCATCGTTGGAATAGTTGTTAGATGAGCTGTTCTTTGCTGAATCCTCTTTTTTTGAACTCTTTTTGATGTTGCTGCGGCAAACTGTAAAAGTTTGTCAATGATTGGTGCGTTATTTTTTTCATAAATAACGTCTCCTTTATTTTTAAATTTGATTTTTGAAACTTTTAAGACCATTTTTTCCGATAGTAAATCATCATGTTCAGTATGTACTGATTTGCCTATATCAAAAAAAATCTGCTTACCTATATTATGACTTTTTTTTATTTTTTTTTTTTTTTTTTCTCGCTCATCACTTTAATCTATATAGATAATATCCCTATTTTCAAAATCTGCAGAGTTTTTTCAATAAACAAAAATATTAAAACTACCCTCCCAACAAGAAACACATCGCATACCGAATGGAATAAATACAAGAGAAATCTACCAATAAACCTACCGAGAAATCTTCCTTGAAAAAGTGTAAAATAGTAAAAAACTATAAAGGAGCGAAATGACATGAAAAAATTACACATTAAAAAGTATTAGCAATGTTTCTTGCTGTCGCGCTTGTCGTGCCGAGTTCTGCCTCGAACTTGACTGTAAGTGCAGCAACAACGCAGGAAAGCAACGATGAAAGTGCGATTCCGGAAGGGTATACACCGATTTATGATGCTGCCGACCTGTATGCAATTCGTAATAATTTGGATGGCAAGTATATCATGATGGCAGATATTGACTTGAGCGAAGCAACGGCTCCGGGTGGAGAATTGGATACCGGAAACGGCTGGAATCCAATTCAGAATTTTGATGGAACACTGGATGGAAATGGACATTATATCAAGGGATTGACGATTTATGGGGATCCGAAGACATACCGTGTAGGTCTGTTTGACGGTCTTAATAGTGAGCCAAAAATTTGCAATTTAGGCATGGTTGATGTTAATATTAACATAGTAAGAGATTCTTCTGGTAGTTATTATAGTGAAGATTGTGACACAGCAGCGTTAGTGGCCGATGGGTGGTCTAGCTATGCGAAAATTGAAAATTGTTTTGTTACAGGACAAATATCATCAAATAAGGGACGGATTTCTGGAATCTGTACTACCGAGTGTAAGGTCGAAAACGTGTACAATTTAGCTGAAATCTCTTATACATCTGATACCGACGGTGTGATGGCTGCAGGTATTGTACGATTTAATAATAGAGAAGTCAAATGCACATATAATCGTGGCACGATTAATAGTGGGGATGGAAATAGCAAGAACGGCTATCCGATTGGTGCTGGTAGTGATTATGAACATAATTATTATCTCCAAGGAAATTCAGCTGATGCGAATAATGCCACCCCTCTCACCGAAACCCAGATGAAAAATTCCAAATTTTACACCGGTTTCGACTTTGAAAATACATGGTTCATTGATCCGTATTCCAACTATCCATATCCGCAGCTGCGCTCCTGCCCTCAGAAACGAATCAATTCCATCGAGGTGACGAAGCAGCCAAATAAAACCGTGTATCAGCAGGGCGAGAACTTTGATTTTACCGGAGCTACCCTGCATTTGATCTATGAAGATGGATTGGAGCAGGACGTACTTCTGACCAAAGATATGATCGGAAACTATGACATGAATAAAATCGGCAAGCAGTCCATTCCGATTTCTTATTGTGGAATTGCAGAAACTTCACTGGACATTACAGTAAAAGAGACTGCCGTTGACAAAGTTCAGTTAAATAAGTCGCAGATCAACCTTTACAAAGGAAAAACAGAGACATTATCTGCTACGATCACGCCTTCTAATGCTTCCAACAAACAGATTGCATGGAGCGTCGTAAAAGGTGACTGTGTAACCGTTGATAACAACGGTACGATTACCGCCAATAAAAAAGGAACAGCTACGGTACGTGCAGCATCTGCCAATGGAAAATATGCAGATTGTGTTGTAACGGTTCAGGTTCCTTGTATTCTCCTGCAGCTCACTAACACAAACATCAAATTCAAAAAGGGAGAGACCAAATCCATTTCAGATACGATCGGTTATGTGATGTCTCCGCTTGACTGCACCGATTCCGTGACATGGAAGTCATCAAACGACAAAGTATTGCAGATAAATGACAACGAATCCATGCTTGGACTGGCTGCCGGAAAAGTGACAGTCACTGGAACGACGACAAGCGGTACAACGGCAGTGGCAAATGTAACCGTACAGCGCGACATGAGCGAGTTTACGGTTACCGGCGTCTCCAACAAATATTGGACCGGAAAAGCCATCAAACCAAAAATCGCGGTTTCTGACGGAACGACCACATTGAAAGAGAATGAAGATTACAACGTAACCTATGAGTCAAACACCAACGTAGGCACAGCAAACATCAAAATTACAGGGATTGATCCATATGTTGGAACGATCGAGCAAAGTTTCCAGATCCTTCCCGTAGCAGAAGAGATCACTCCTGATGATTCTTCTTCAGGCAATGGAGGAAGTACAATAACCGCCCCTGCAAAAGTTAAAATCAGAAAAATAACGGCTGCCAAGAAAAAATTAACCGTAACTTGGAAAAAAGTTGCCGGCGCAAGAGGCTATCGCATTCAGATCGCCAGAAACCGTGCTTTTACAAAATCGCTCAAAACGTACAATGTATCCGCGAATACGTCCAAGAAAGTCTTTGGCAGACTAAAGAAAAAGACGACTTATTATGTTCGAATCAATGCATTTTGTAATGACGAAGACGGCAATAAGCTGGTCGGAAAATATAGCACAGTGAAAAAGAAAAAAACGAAATAATAGTATTTTATTTTTTAAGGGCTGCCGCTTTAACTTATAAAAAGTGTTAAGGCGACAGCCCCTTTTTATTGAATTTAACAAAGCGAAAAACAAAAGCAATTATCCCCAATATTTTTTCTCTAATTCCGTATACGCTTTGTCCAAAGAAATTGTTTTTGCTCCATCGAAAATTTCCTGCTCAGCCTCGTAAATTGCTTGGTCGATAGAGTTGTTTTGGATGATAATAGGGCTCTGCTCCTCGTGGTCGATACTGGAAATCTTGGTTGTATTGTGTGTATTTTTAATCGCCATAATTTTTCGCTCCTTTTTAGCAAAAGTATAGCATAATTATATTCAAATAGCAATGAAGAAGGTTGACATCTTGTAGTGTGATGAGGTATACTAAAAATAGAAAGAAGGTGCTTCTATGAATGAATTATTTGAATGTTTAGGAGGAAAATCAAGTGGCTGTTTTGCACAATCGATAGAAGATGCGTTGAATGCTGCGGATAAAATGGCAGAAAAAACAACCGAAAGATATACACATGAAGAAGTGTTTGCAAAATGGAGAGAAGTAATGCAAGGAAAAGGAGGTGCACTCAATTGTATGAAATTAAGCTTCCCAATGGTATGACAGTTAAAGTGGTTCCACCGGAAGAATACCGCGACTTTATTTCTGAATCGGATGCGGAAATGGATTATCGGGCACAGGAAGCCGTGAAAGCCGCGCTTCATAGAGCGAAAGTTTGCAAGAAACCGATCGCGCGTTATGACATGGATACAAAAAGGGCATATATAGAATATCCAAATGGAGAAAGAAAATATTATGATTAAGGTGAGGTGTTAATTTATGGGTAATTCAAAGCAAAAGATAATTGAAAAATTAAATTGTATTCCGGATGATTTATCAGAGGAAGAGATTATAGAACGGCTATATCGAATGATGCGTCTTGAACAAAGTAAACAACGGTGTGAAAAAAGAGGGAGTTTTACCGATGAACAAGTGACGGCACATTTTGCGGATAAGTTGTCTGCCTTAGATCGTGGGATTGAGGATATGGAAGCAGGAAGAGAACTTCCCTTACAGGAAGCAATGGAAAAAGTAACGGAGTTAAGAAACAAGTTATTTTAACGAATAATAAGTTTCAAGATCTTTGTCAAGTTCATTTATAGTTAAGTCAAAATATGGAAATCCGATATTTGCATATAAATCAATCAGATCAAGTTTTAACATTCCCAAGATTTCCGCTGCACGTCCGTGTGAAATGCTTTTGTCTAAAATATAAGGATACAAAAGAATTGCATTTTGCCGAAGTTTGTTAGTGCTGTCTATATATGGTTTCATTTCTTCCGGTATTTCCCATTGAATGGTTATCATGTTCATGATAAACTTCTCCTTTAAAGAAATTTTTGTTTCCCTTTTTGCGTTATATCGCTAACAGCGGCAAAAGTCTACTCAATTTATGAGACAAACGTGGAATCTTTTTGACTTAATCTGTAAAAAGAAAATAAAGTCATATGAATTCGAAAGACAATTTGACTCAAATACCAATTTTTTATATGAGTCACAAAAAAATAGCGTGTTAATATGGTCTAGGGAATAAAAGGAAGTTCTGAGTCAAATAACATGTGGCAGTTGTTTGATCTAGATAAGCGAATTTATTATAGGGTCAAAAGAGCGAGGCAAATCATTTGACTTTTAGGAAAAAAGTGCTAGCAGGGTCAAAAACCATCTCAATATCGCTCAAATTGCTGAATTTTTCGCGATATTTCGTCGTGCAGTCAGCCCGGCAGAGCCGGTCTGCCCGCGGACGTTCGTCCTATAGAAAAGAGTCCACTTATAGCCACATGCAAGTAAACTTGCGTGTCTATAGTGAACTCTTTTCTGCACTCCTCAATATCATGTCAAAAACCGTGCCGGGTCAAGTGCTCGTTCCTCACGCTTGACCCACGGGCATGTGCCCTATAGAAAAGAGAAGCTATAACACCAAATTCAAGCAAGCTTGAAAGGCGTTAAACTTCTCTTTTCTGCACGGCTTTTTGCCTTCGCGAGTACTCCCAGTAGGAATCGAACCTACAACTGCCCCTTAGGAGGGGGCTGTTATATCCATTTAACTATGAGAGCATGCCGGCTCGAATCCTTCGAGCCGGAATATCAAAACATGTAAATCTTTTACAGATATTTCTTCAGCAGATCCACTTTGTCAAGTTTTTCTCCCAAGGCAGGTTGAGATCGTTGCGGCCGAAGTGGCCGTAAGCTGCGGTAGCCTTGTAGATTGGGCGGCGCAGGTCGAGCATCTGGATGATGCCGGCTGGACGCAGGTCGAAGTTCTCACGGATGATATCGACTAACTTGTCTTCGGAAAGTTTGCCGGTGCCGAAAGTATCGATGCGGATCGAAGTCGGAGAAGCGACGCCGATTGCATAGGAAAGCTGGATCTCAGCTTTGTCACAAAGGCCGGCAGCTACGAGATTCTTTGCTACGTAGCGGGCTGCGTAAGCAGCAGAACGGTCTACTTTCGTGCAGTCCTTCCCGGAGAAAGCACCGCCGCCGTGACGAGCCATGCCGCCATAGGTATCGACGATGATCTCACGACCGGTCAGACCGCTGTCGCCGTTTGGACCGCCGATGACAAAACGTCCCGTTGGATTGATATAATATTTTGTGTCATCGTCCAAAAGTTCTGCAGGGAGAATTGGATCAATAACTTTTTCACGGATATCTTCTTTAATCTGATCCCAGCTGACATCCTCGCTGTGCTGGCTGGAGATGACAACGGCATCGATACGGGAAGGGTTTCCGGATTCGTCGTATTCTACCGTTACCTGGGATTTTCCGTCCGGACGCAGGTAAGGAAGCGTTCCGTCTTTGCGGACCTTCGATAACTGGCGGGAAAGACGGTGAGCCAGGTGAATCGGATATGGCATGTATTCGTCGGTTTCGTTGGTAGCATAGCCGAACATCATACCCTGGTCGCCGGCGCCGATTGCTTCGATCTGGCTGTCGGTAAGTTTTGCTTCCAGAGCCTTGTCAACGCCCATGGCGATGTCTGTAGACTGCTTGTCCAATGCCACCATAACACCGCAAGTGTTAGCATCGAAGCCCTTTTCTGAAGCATCATAGCCGATTTCGCGAATCGTATTACGGATAATATTTTGTAAGTCAACCTGAGCCGTCGTGGTCACTTCACCCATGACCAATACAAGGCCGGTAGTAATTGCTGTTTCACATGCTACACGGCTCATAGGATCCTGTGCAAGCAATGCGTCCAAGATTGCGTCAGAAATCTGATCACAAATTTTATCTGGATGTCCTTCTGTTACGGATTCAGAAGTAAATAGTATTTTACTCATCATTAAACCTCATTTCTGTTGCATAAAATGTCTCACACCTTAGCATACAACAAAAAAGGGCAAACGTCAAGAAATTCTTGCGTCTGCCCAGTGGATTTTTGTGGGTTTGTCCGGTAAATTTCATAAATTACAGACGATCTGCCAATTCGTAGATCAGTTTCTCTGTCTTTTCCCATCCGAGACAAGGGTCTGTGATGGATTTTCCGTAGACGTGGTCACCGATCTTCTGGTTACCGTCTTCGATATAACTTTCGATCATAAGACCTTTCACCATATTGTGGATATCTTTGGAAATGCGGCGGTTTTCAAGCACTTCCTTGGAAATACGGATCTGCTGTTCAAAATGTTTGCCGGAGTTTGCGTGGTTTGTATCTACGATAACAGCCATATTTTCAAGATTTCTCTCGCTGTAAATCTCATGGAGAAGAAGCAGGTCTTCGTAATGGTAGTTTGGAAGGCTGCGTCCGTGTTTGTTTACGCTTCCGCGAAGGATCGCATGCGTAAGCGGATTTCCCTGTGTCTCTACTTCCTGCTGGCGGTAGATGAAATGGTGGCCGCACTGGGCTGCTTCGATGGAATTAAGCATAACCGAAAGGTAACCGCTGGTTGGGTTTATACCACATGGAACCTCAATTCCGCTGGCAGTCAGGCGGTGCTGCTGGTTTTCTACCGAACGCGCGCCGACAGCGATATAAGAAAGAATGTCAGAAAGATATTCGTAATTTTCCGGGTAAAGCATTTCATCGGCACAAGACATACCCGTCTGCTCTACGACAGCGATATGCGTCTCACGGATAGAATGAAGACCTTTGAGCATGTCCTCTTTTTCTTCCGGATTAGGCTGGCTTGCCATTCCTTTATATCCTTTTCCGGTCGTTCTTGGTTTATTGGTATAAACACGAGGAACGATAAAAATTTTATCTGCGACCTTTTCCTGGATTTTTGCCAGGCGCAAGGTGTAGTCAATAACAGCTTCTTCGTTATCTGCTGAACAAGGTCCGATGATCAAAGCAAAAAGATCGCTTTTTTCCCATAAAAATATCACGCAGGACAGCATCTCTGCTTTTTTTGATCTTTGCGACTTTTTCCGATACGGGAATTTCTCGTTTGACCTCGTCGGGGTCAGGTAAGCGACGTAAAATATTCATAACAGTATCCTCCAATCTTATCGTATTTCACGATACCATTGAAAAGAGCGATGTCAAGCAAAAAACATTATGAAAATGAAAAGAAATGTGTTAAAATAAAATTATCTTTGAGAAAAACAGGGAAAGCTGGGTGAAATCGAGGAAAAATGAGTAAAAATAATAAAAAAAAGAAAAACGTAAAAAAGACAAGAAATACGTTTATTATATTGGCGGTCTGTCCGATCATGGTACTTATTCTGATGGTGACACTTTTTGCCTATGGGGAAATGAAAAGCATCCGTAGTACGTATCAGATTTCAGCGGAAGATATGCCGTCGCCGTACAGCTTGTTCGACCGTGTGCTCCTGTTAAACTCGTATACCAAATACGATTATATGGATCTGCAGGACCGTGCCATGAGGGATCCGAAGGTATTTCTAGACAATGAATATCTGAACAAAGAAAACAATTATTTGAAAGAAAAATACTCCTTTCTGGCAGTGATCGTGGACGGCGGATTTACATTTTTGGAGATTTCGACCAGTATGATTATGTATATCGGGATTTGTTGGTGGCCAATAATAATTATTCCGAGGAAAGCGGCCAGTATTGCGGAAAAGAAGATAAGAAATTTTTATTTAAAAAACTGGGCGTCATAATGCCGGATGGACGAACCGGAAGCGTGTGCATTGTAACGGATCTCAATGTAAATCTTCCCCATATTACTGTATTTTACGTCGGTCTTTTTGGGAATGATCATTATTGTCTGTGTTCTGATTGTTGTCGGAATCATTGGGCATACTTATTATAATGTCCTTGTGCCGATACGGCAGCTTCAGGTGGCGGCGATCCATATCAGTGAAGGGGATCTCGAATATGAACTGCCGTCGATTGAAGGCAGCGAATTTGATGGACTGTATAAGGATTTCGATACGATGCAGACTAAATTGCGGGAGACGACGGAGGAGAGAAACAGGGCAGATGCACTGACAAAAGAAGTAATTGGCAATATTTCCCATGACCTTAAAACGCCGCTTACGGCGATCAAAGGCTATGCAGAGGGAATTATGGATGGTGTGGCGGCGACGCCGGAACGAATGGAGCGGTATGTCAAAACGATTCATTCAAAGGCGGTGGATATGGCAGGTCTTGTTGATGAACTTTCGTATTTCACAAAAATTTATCAAAAAGTGGAAGATTTCCGCTTCGCTCCGGTAAAAGCAAGTTATTTTTTTGCGGAGTGCATCAGTGGAATGAGCCTGGATCTGGAAACCCGCAATATACAGCTTTTGTATCAATGTGATGTCGGCGAAGACGTTGAGATTGTCATTGATGAAGAAAAAATAAAAAAGAGTTGTTGCAAATATAGTAGGGAATGCGGTAAAATATATACAAAGGGAACAGGGAATGATCCTTGTCAATGTAGAAGATCAAGGTCCTTTTATCCAAGTCATGATTCGTGATAATGGAAAAGGGATAGGTAAGAGGAACTGCCATTTATCTTTGAGCGGTTTTACCGGACAGACAGTTCCCGAAATTCACGAACCGGCGGCAGCGGCTTAGGACTTGCGATTGCAAAAAAGATCATGGACGAGCACGGTGGACGCATTTGGGCAGAAAGCGAGCTTGGAAAAGGGACAGAGGTATACTTTACATTAAAAAAAGGAAACAGAACAAAAGGAGGAACATGATGAGTAAGAGAATTTTGATTGTAGAGGACGAATTACCAATTGCAGAATTGGAAAAGGATTATTTGGAATTGAGTGGTTTTGAGGTTGTGATCTGCAGCGATGGTACCGAAGGTATGAAGATGGCGACGACAGAAAAATTTGATATGGTGATACTGGATCTTATGCTTCCGGGAACGGACGGTTTTGAAATCTGCAAAAGATTCGCGAGACATCCGAGATTCCGATTATGATGGTTTCAGCAAAGAAAGAAGACATCGACAAGATCCGCGGACTCGGACTGGGAGCCAATGACTATATGACCAAGCCATTCAGCCCAAGTGAACTTGTGGCTCGTGTAAAGGCGCATTTGGAGCGTTATAAAAAATTAGTCGGCAGTGCGATGAAAGAAGAAAATGAAGTCATCGAGGCGGGCGGATTGAAGATCGACCGTACGGCGCGCCGTGTTTATGTGGACGGTGTCGAGAAGAATCTTACGACAAAAGAATTTGATCTTTTGTTCTTCCTCGCACAGCATCCAAACCGCGTATTTTCGAAAGAAGAACTTTTGGAAGAAGTGTGGCAGCTGAGTCCGGTCGGTGCAGACATTGCGACCGTTACGGTTCATATCAAAAAATCCGTGAAAAGATTGAAAAAGATACCCAGAATCCGCAGTACATTGAGACGGTTTGGGCAGTCGGCTACCGATTTATTGTAAAAGAAGCAGAATAAATCTTATCAAAATGGTTCATACTAACCGGGTATGACAGATACGTAAGCACATCGAGGAACCCCGGAAAGGAGAATACCCATGAACCATGTAAAAAATACAAAAAGTATTGATCTTATTAGGAACTGCATGTGTAATTTATGTAAGCTTTTGCTATATTTTACCACTTGTGGTTCCTTTTGTATTGGCGCTGGTATTTGCCAAAGCTTTGCAGCCGTGGACGAAAAAATACATACGGCGACACATCTGAATCGGAAAGTATGCAGTGTTCTTATGGTGGTTGTAAGCCTCGGTGCGCTGGGGTGTTTTTTATTTTATATCGGATATTTGTGCACCAGCCAGCTCGTCGAATTTATCCGTCATCTTCCCGGGCAGGCGGGAGCTTTGTCGCATCTCTGCCAAGGCGGCTGTGGTTCCATCGACAATCTGCTTGCGCTGTCAAAGGGAACCAGTTACCGGTGGCTGGAGGCGAGAATGAGTGATATGGATGGACAGATCGCGAGTGTATTGCTGCCTCAGATCACCGGGAGCATTCCGCGGATGTTTCTGCGCATCGGAGAATGGGGCGCCGGGTTCGTCGTATTTTTAATGGCGGTGCTCCTGCTGTCATTGGAAGAGAGAACCGAAGTGCGCTATCCGGCACTTGTGCCTTACGTGAAGAAACTAAAAATCGCGGGATTTGCTTATCTCAAAGCGCAGGGGCTGCTTTTATTTTTTATCGCAGTCATTTCGACGATCGTATTGCTTCTGCTCAAAAATCCGTATGCGGTGCTGATGGGAATCCTGATCGCGATCGTCGATGCATTTCCGGTTCTTGGAAGCGGCACAATTTTAATTCCATGGGCGGTCTTTTCGTGGATCCAGAAAGATTATGTGGCCGCCGCCGTGCTTTTGACGCTGTATGTGGTCACAATGGTCGTCCGCGAAGTGCTGGAGCCCAAACTTATGGGAAAAGAAATGGGGTTAAAGCCGCTTTACGTGCTTTTTGTCCGTGTATGTGGGTCTGAAATTGTTCGGCGTCGGAGGGATCGTGCTTGGTCCGATCGGGCTTACGATATTAAAAACGGTATTTGAACAGACATCTTTTAGTCATACAACCTGACCTTTCCTCATACAATGTTAAAACATGAAGGAGGGGTGCAAGTTGGAAGATAAGGTGGAGAAAAGTCTGGCAAATTATGATCTGACTGTCAAACGGCGCTACCGCCACCGCGGAGGGTGGCTGCTGGAAACGACGCAGGGACCGAAACTGCTGCGCGAATACGAGCAGATCCGGGGACATTTTGCCTTTGAAAATAAAATAAAAGAAATTTTAGTGCTGCGGGGATTTGAGCGGGTTGATAAAGCGCTGAAAAATAATGCCGACGAGTACGTGACAGAACTTGAAAGCGGCGAGAAATATGTGATTTACCAATGGTTTTCCGGGGAAGAATGTGACCTGCGGGCAAAGCCGGATCTGGCTCTTGCGGGAGAGAACCTTGCGAGACTGCATCAAACGCTGGAGGGCGTGTGCGTGCTGGAGGAAGAAGGAGAATCACTGCCTGCCGCTGTGCCCCTTTTGGAGCGGGTACAGAAGCACACGCGGGAATTGAAACGAATCCATACATATATGAAAAAGAAAAAACAGCGGACCGAATTTGAAATTCAGGCGATTGGCTGTTTTGAGCGGTTTTATGAAAAAAGCGGTTGAGGCTTCGGCCTGTCTTGAAAACTGCAATTATTACTGTAAAATAATGGAAGATGGAGGGCGGTACTGTCATGGTGATTACAATTATCATAATCTGATCCGGCAAGCAAACCGCCTCGCGACGGTAGGATTTGAAAAGGCGGGAAAGGGGATTCCGCTTTTGGATCTGACGTATCTGATGCGTAAATCATTGGAAAAAAATGGATGGGACAGAAAAAAGGGAATGACCATTCTTGAAAGTTATGCAAAAAAGCGGATCTGGCGAAGGACGAACAGGAATTTATTTACATTATGCTCTTGTTTCCGGAAAAATACTGGAAGCTGCTAAATGGATATTTTAACCATAAAAGAGCTGGTTTTCGGAGCAGAGTCTCCAAAAACTACGTAGTTTGGGCGAGATGGAACAGTGCCGCGAACAGTTTTTAAAAAACTATGAAAACGGTGGAAGTTTTCTTTGATTTATGATATACTTACTTTAATTGAAGTCTTCGACAGAGAATGAGGTGCATGATGAGAAACAAATGGATGATGGGGCTGTTTTTGGCGGTACTCAGCTGTCTGCTCATTTCCGGATGCGGGAAAAAGACAGCGAGACCGGCAGCGACGCAAAGTCCGAACCCCAATGCAGCAATTACGTATGAAAAGGGACGCGATTTCGTGGGTGTTTTGACAAAAGCAGAAGCCGGCACGATGACATTTTACGAGCCGGAGCTGGAAAAAGAGGCGACCTATACGTATAACGGGGCGACAGAGGTTTTGACGAAAAATGACAAACAGATTTCGTCGGAGTCTCTCGAGGTTGGACAAGTATTTGATCTGTATCTTGATGACGGAAAGACGACATTGCAGAAAGTGCAGAGTTCCAAGGATATATTGGAAACGGAAGACGTAAAGGATGTTCAGTTTAATACGGACGAATCCTATCTCGAGATACAGGGGACGCGCTACCGCTACGGAAGCAGATTTCAGGCGTTTTCCGAGGGGAAACCCATTGATCTGCAGGAAATTGCTGCCACAGACGAAGTGACATTCCGGGGAGTCAAAGGAAAGGCATATTCGATCGTGGTGACAAAAGGCCATGGCTATATCAAGCCGGCCAAATATAAAGATTTTATCGGTGGAACGATGACCGTTTCCGGGGTACGGATTCTGCCGGTGACAGAAAACATGCTGGTGCCCGTTCCGGAAGGAACGTACGAGGTTTCCATGAAAAATGGGGACTTTGAGGGGAGCCGGAGTGTTGCGATTGAGCGCGACAAGACATTGGAACTTGATATGTCGCTCTTTAAGAGCACGGTCAAAGACAAGGGACAAGTCGTGTTTGACATTGATCCGCAGGGCGCGGAACTGTATGTCAATGGAACAATGACCGATTACAGTAAACCGGTGTCTCTCAAATATGGGAAACATTCGATACAGGTTATACTGGATGGTTATACAACATACACCGGCATCGTGGACGTGCAGTCTGCCAATCCGACCGTGAGAATCAGTCTGGCGGAAGAGGAGGCCGAGGTGTCGAGCGATGACGAGAGCAGTGTGGAAAAGGATGATTCAAATCAGCAGAACACGGTGACGGAAAGTTATGACAACGATCATAAGATCACTGTCAGCACACCCGCCGGGGCAAGCGTTTATCTGGATGGCAATTACCAGGGCGTAGCGCCGTGCAGTTTTCCGAAAAAATCGGAGCGATCACATTGACGTTAGCCAAGGATGGATATACGACAAAGAGTTATTCTGTCACGACAACCGACGATGATGAAGACGTTTCCTGGAGTTTTCCGGATCTGACGGCAAAGGGAAGCGAAACCAATTAATGGAAAGGAGATATTTATTATGGGTTACATGGAAAATTATGAAGAATGGTTGGCAAATCCTTATTTTGATGAGGATACTAAAAGGAACTGGAGTCGATCCGAGGGGATGAAAACGAGATCAAGGAACGTTTTTATGCGGATCTTGAATTTGGTACAGCGGGACTTCGCGGGATTATCGGAGCCGGTACCAACCGTATGAATGTATACACCGTACGTAAGGCAACACAGGGACTTGCCAATTACATATTGAGCCAGAAAGGCGAGAAAAAGGAGTCGCAATTGCATTTGACAGTCGTAGAATGTCGCCGGAATTTGCCGATGAAGCTGCCTGCTGTCTGGCTGCAAACGGCATCAAAGCCTATGTATTTGAGAGCCTTCGCCCGACACCGGAGCTTTCATTTGCCGTCAGAGAACTTGGCTGCATTTCCGGAATCAATGTGACAGCAAGCCACAATCCGCCGGAATACAATGGATATAAAGTATATTGGGAGGACGGAGCACAGATCACACCGCCTCATGACACCGGAATTATGGATGAAGTAAAAGCGGTGACGGATTATGCGACCGTTAAGACGATGCCAAAAGAAGAGGCGGTCAAAGCCGGATTGTATGAAAATATCGGCGCAGCGATCGATGACCGTTATATGGAAGAGTTGAAGAAAAATGTGCTGCATCCAAACTGCATTAAAGAAGTGGAAAAAGATCTTCGCATCGTATATACACCATTGCACGGAACCGGCAATATTCCGGTGCGCCGCGTATTGAAAGAATTGGGATTTACCAATGTCTTTGTAGTGCCGGAGCAGGAACTTCCGGACGGCGAATTTCCGACCGTCAGCTATCCAAATCCGGAGGCGAGAGAAGCCTTTGAACTGGCTCTTGCCCTTGCCAAAGAAAAGGATGCCGACCTCGTTTTGGCGACAGACCCGGATGCCGACCGCCTCGGTGTTTATGTAAAAGACAGTAAATCCGGCGAGTACATCTGCCTGACCGGAAATATGAGCGGTTCGTTCCTGGCAGATTATGAGATCGGACAAAAATTGGCATTGGAAGGCAAACTGCCGGAAGACGGTTATATGGTAAAAACGATCGTAACGACCAATCTTGTCGATGCCATCGCGAAATATTATGGCATTAAAGTTGTAGAATGTCTGACCGGATTTAAGTGGATCGGCCGTGAGATCTTAAAGAGTGAGCAGAGCGGAGAGGGTACGTATCTATTTGGTTTTGAAGAAAGCTATGGCTGTCTGATCGGCACACATGCCCGCGACAAAGACGGTATCGTGGCTTCCATGGCACTTTGCGAGGCAGCAGCTTATTATAAAAAACGTGGCATGACATTGTGGGATGCTATGATCAATATGTATGAAAAATATGGATATTACAAAGACGATGTTATCGCGATCACGCACAAAGGCATCGAAGGACTGGAGAAGATTAAGTCTACGATGAGCGGTCTTCATGAAAATCCGCCGATGGAGTTTGGTCCTTATAAAGTGACAGCGATTCGTGACTATGACCGCGACACCATCAAAAATATCCAGACTGGTGAAGAAGGAAAGACAGGGCTGCCAAAATCAAATGTATTGTATTTCGAATTGACCGACGATGCATGGCTTTGCATCCGACCATCGGGAACCGAGCCAAAGATTAAAATTTATTTTGGGGTTGTTGGCAAGGATATGGACGACGCAGACAAAAAGTCAAGGGAATTGGCAGAAATTGTAAAGAAAACGCTTCTTTGATTTGGAGGAGGTTGAAGAAAGAGTGAATGAAATACTGAAAAAGTGGATGAATCCACATTTGATCGAAGAAATGGAAGAAGGGTGATCAATGCTCCGCAGGATCTCCTTGGAATGCATTTTTACGAGGGAACGCAGATGTTTGTCGTGCGCCGGCCGGTAGCACAGCGCGTGTGGATCACCGATGTGTCCGGAGAGACTGCGTTTGAAGCAGAGGAACTGGATGCAGAACTTGGACTTTTGGATTGGAGATTGAGAAAAAGAAAGACCAGTTGAAAGATTACCGTGTCCGGATCCAGTATGGCGAGGGCGATGTGGTTGAGACCGCAGATCCGTATGCCTACAAAACGGAGATAACGGATTATGATACTTACCTTTTGCGCAGGGAAATCATTATGAAATCTTTGACAAATTAGGCGCGCATGTCGAGACGATTGACGGTGTGACGGGGACAAGATTTGCTGTATGGGCACCGCATGCAAGAAGTGTGAGTGTTGTCGGATATTTCAATATGTGGGATGGACGGCTGCACACGATGAGTCTGATCGGCCCAAGCGGTATCTATGAATTGTTCGTGCCGGATGTCGGTGAAGGTGCCGTGTACAAATACCAGATTACGACGCGGAGCGGAGAGCTTCTTTTTAAGACCGATCCGTATGGAAATTATGCACAGATGCGCCCGGACAATGCGTCCGTTGTAACATCACTTGCGGGGTATGAGTGGCAGGACGGCGACTATGAAAAGAAACATCGTGCGAAGACGAGAGAAGTGCGCGAACGTGCACCGATGAATATTTACGAGGCGCATCTCGGGTCGTGGAAAAAGCGCGTCGAAGGATGACAATGGCTTTTATTCGTACCGTGAACTGGCGGAAATGATGGGTGATTATCTCGTAGAGATGGGATATACCCACATTGAATTGATGGGAATTGCAGAATATCCGTTTGATGGTTCATGGGGTTATCAGGTAGGCTGTTATTATGCACCGACGAGCCGTTACGGAACGCCGAAAGACTTTATGTATTTTGTCGATGAAATGCACAAACGCGGCATCGAGGTAATTCTTGACTGGGTTCCTGCGCATTTTCCGAAAGATGCACATTGTCTCGGAAATTTCGATGGACAGGCAGTGTATGAACACAGTGACCGCCGTCGTGGCGAACATCCGGACTGGGGAACGTATATTTTCGACTATGGAAAGAAAGAAGTGCAGAATTTCCTTGTTGCCAATGCACTTTTCTGGATTGAAAAGTTCCACATCGACGGACTTCGTGTGGATGCTGTGGCTTCGATGCTTTATCTTGATTACGGAAAGCAGGATGGCGACTGGCTTCCAAACAAAGACGGAGGCAATGAAAACTACGAGGCAATGGACTTTTTGCGCCACTTAAACAGCATTATGGAAAAACGTCATCCGGATGCCTACATCATTGCGGAAGAATCGACGGCGTGGCCGGGTGTCACAAAACGTGTTAAGGACAACGGCCTTGGATTTTCCTATAAATGGAATATGGGATGGATGAATGACTTCCTGGAATATATGAAACTGGACCCGTATTTTAAGCAGTTTCATCATGATCAGCTCTGCTTCAGTCTGTCCTATCATCTGAGTGAAAAGTACATTCTCGTGCTTTCCCACGACGAAGTAGTACATGGAAAATGTTCCCTGCTCAATAAAATGCCGGGGCTTACCGGAGATAAATACGCAGCACTGAAAGCGGCGTTCGGTTTCTTCTACGGACATCCGGGCAAAAACTTCTGTTTATGGGACAGGAATTTGCGCAGGAGCGTGAATGGAGCGAGATGCGGGGTTTAGACTGGTTCTTATTGGATCAGGAACCACATCAGGGAATCCATGCGTTCATCAAAGACATGAACAAACTTTATCTTGAAAATGATGCGCTGTATTACAATGACAACGATGTGATGGGATTTGAGTGGATGGACTGCGAACGTGCGGAGACAAGCACGGTAGCGTTTGTGCGCCGCGGAAAGACGACGAAAAAACAGTTGATGTTTATTCTCAATTTCACACCGGTAGCGCATGAGCAGTATACGGTAAAAAGCGCCGTGTGGCGGTACATTCCGCGAGATTCTCAATTCCGATGCACCAAAGAACGGCGGCCAGGGCCGCCTCAATGAATCGCCGATCAAGGCGAAGAAGGTGACGACAGACAAGAAAAAAAGAGACAGCATATGAACTTACCTGCTATCTTCCACCAATGTCCGTTGTCGTGCTGGAATACGACTATAAGAAATAGAGAGGAAATAAAAGATGCAAGTAATCAAACCGAGTATAGAAATCATAGATATGGAAGATTACGAAAAGATCGTAAAAAAGATTGAACGTATCGGCCGTGTCTGCTACAAAAGTGAAGGAAAGATCACGGAGGATTCGGCAGAGAAATTTATCAAAGGTCTTTTGACAAGACAGCATGAATCGGTGATCGAGCATGAAAACGTGACCGTTCGTTTCGTGTGTGACCGCGGTGTGACACATGAGATCGTGCGCCATCGTATCGCAAGCTACAGTCAGGAAAGCACACGTTACTGCAACTACAGCGGTGACAAATTTGACAATCAGATTACGGTGATCGACCTTGCAAGCGGCTTCCAATACGATCTGTCAAAAGAAAATGACAAAGCCAAATACGAAGTATGGACCAAAGCGATGGAAAACGCTGAGCAGTCCTATTTCCGTATGCTTGAACTTGGTGCTACGCCACAGGAAGCACGTTCTGTCCTTCCAAATTCTCTGAAAACGGAAATCGTCGTAACGATGAATCTCCGTTCCTGGAGAAACTTCTTCCGTCTGCGCGTGGATTCTCATGCCCACCCAGATGCGCGAAGTGGCGACGATGCTTTACGAAGAATTTAAGAAACGTCTCCCTGTATTTGTAGCAGATTTAGACATTCATTGATCCGTAAGATGATCTTCTAATACAGAAAATGCACTCGGACCGGCAGAAAGCACATATCGGTGGAACTCCTTTTCCGAAAAGGAGTCTCCCTGATGGCTTTTGGCGGTCTTTTTAATCTGGCAAATTCCATATATCCAATCGTATATTTGAGGTAAGAACCCGGCTCGTCAATGATATTATCATAAAGAGAATTGGATGTCTCACGGTCGTGAGAGCCGTTTTGCAGCAGAAAGGCATACACGTCATCTGCACTCCATCTGAGCAGATGAATGCCGATATCACATATCCCATAAAGGCAGAGGGAAACAATCATATTATTTCGCAATATTCCAATTTCTTCCTTTTTATACCCGAGATATTTGTATGAATAAATTTCCGCATAGGTCGCCCAGCCTTCGGTGTAACCATTGAAATTTAAGGCGTAAGAAAGCAGCGGATGATTCTGGCTGCGATCGTATACATTTTGATACAGATGTCCCGGGTAGCCTTCGTGTGCAAGTGTGGTAAACAGATCTGCGCCGGCAAACCGGTCACTTCCGTTGATGTAGATCGCATTTTCGTCATAGGCATCAAGCGGCGGTGTGAGATAAAAAGCAGGACTCAGATAATCTTCCAATGACGGATCCACGTAGGAGACTTTATAACCCACCTCTTTGATCTCCGGAAAATCATCCTTGATCGCAGTTGTCAGATGTTCTAACTGCTGCTCCGGTGTCAGTCCTTTTCCCGGCGACAAATTCAGATTGGCAAAAAGCGAGGCATCTTTTTTCGCATACGCAAGAAGGGTTTCTTTTGACTTCTTTAACTGGGCTTTTAATAGCTTTAGATATTCCTCCGGACCACGCGAAGATCCGGACTCGTCGGCAAATAAATAGCGGTAATACTGCTCCCCGTTTTGATAACTGCAAAGAGCTCCGTTTTCCGGACGGGCATCCAATCGGCTGTTCAGACCGGCTGCCAGATTCTCGTACGCATGCACAAATTCTTTTTTTGATCAAGGATTTATTTTCTTTGCGGTAACGTAACATTTCTTCCTGATCGATAAAATCACACGCCTCAATGCGGCTTCGAAATGACGTGAGCAAAAGTTTCCAGCCTTTGTCGGACAAAAGGACTGACACTGCTCCAAAATATGTGACATTGTACTCCGACAGGGCAGCAGGCCGGCTTTTTCCTGATGATCGTAAAAGACGAGAACCGATTCGAAATACGAAGGGATGCTGCGAAGCAATGTAAAATAGTTTTCAATATCCTCACTACAGTCAAAAGTATACTCCGCTAATAGAACAGGAAGCTGCGCCTGAAGCCCGGTAACCGGGGAGAAAGGACGGGAAAATAGAAAAAATTCTTCTCCTTTTTGATTCATTTCCAGCGTATATTTTAAATTGTCATATAGGATCTTTTCCGGCTCGGAAAGAGAATTCCTGTCAAAACTTTCCAATTTCGCAAGCGTATTTTCATATTCGGAGGAAGCCTGTGCCGTCTCCGATACCGAAAGAGGTGGAAATCCACCGGCGGTTTTTGAAATTCCATAGTTTTCCGGATGCGCGAGAGAATAATTGAGCGACAGCGCATCACTTGAGACGCTCTCTCGAAACAGGGCATCCGTATATTCTTGAAAACTTGTATTTGAATGGGGATTTTTGTCAGAAACTGAGCCGTTGCTGCCACCCGGAGCACAGCTGCACAAGATCAGACAAAGGGTAAGAAATAGAGCGAGATATCGTTTCATAGCATTCACCGGCATAAGGCAAGTTGATATATGTATATGCCGGTGAACGGGAGAGTATGCCGAGGCTTAATTATTTACAATGAATATCGTACCCATTGGTAGTCAACACTTTCAGAATTTAAAAGCGTCGAGACGATGAAATCCCCGTTGTCTCCGGGAAGTTTCGCATATCCATAAATGGAATTAAATGGGGCTTCGTGAAACAGTTTATCGTTTTCGTTGTAATACAGATCCTCTGCCGGCAGGACAAGGGTGTTCCATATTTTGTCGCTCAATTTTCTGCTGCAGATTCCTTTGCTTGTTACGATATAACCAATATCATCTGCAATTTGCAGACCGAGTGCGGCGGTCGTCTCCGAAATCAAGCCCTCGCCATCGATGAGACACTGAATCACACGATCCGGCATTTTGTCATGGATGGTATGGTGCTGTATATATTGTCCGGAGGTGGAAATGGCATAATATGTGCCATCTTCAGCAAACGTAACATATTTACTGATTACAGACCCTTTGTCGATTATTTTCTGCCGGACAAGATCAAATAATACAACATCCGAAGCCACTGTGGGATCCGTTGCATCATCGGCAGATTCCTGCAATACTACTGCGATTTCTTCGTCTGTGACAAATTGGATATCGACAAGTTCATAGTCTTTATACGCCTTATTTATCTCCGAAAGATCGATTTCTTTATAGTCCTCGGAATTTCCCATCTGAAATAATCGGATCCCCTTCTGCGGGTCCACGACGCTGATGTAAATGAGTCCATTTGAATCTCCACTGATAAAGGAAGGACCTTGCGGAAATTGTTTATTAAAAGCACTTCCCCAAGGAAGTGCAGTATCTTCCCAGCCGTTTTCGCGCAGGGTATAACCGTGGTATTCGAGCCCCTTACTTTCATCCGATTCGTCGATCATTGTTATCGTTATGATCAAAGGATCCTGATCCTTCGCTAAAACGGTATAGTCAAGGCTTACTTTATCGGAAATCGGTTTGTCAAACACCTGATATGTAATGCCGGATTTGGTTTTATGCAGAACCGGCGCGGCGCTGGATGACGTATTTGAAGCCGTATTTGTACTATCCGCACAGGCAGATAAAAGAAAACACGTTAAAGCAAGTATACAAAATAATGTTCGTTTCATAAAAATCTCCTTTTCAATGTGATTTTTATTTAAGTTAAATCAAGACACTGAACACGACATTTCTTAATGAATCTGATATACTATAACCAACAAATGAAAGAAGGTACTTATTATGTCCAGATCAAGAAGAAATTTCAGTGCTGAATTTAAAACCAACCTCGTACTCCAGCTGCTTAAAGGAGAAAAAGAACTTAATGTCCTTGCTGTTGAAAACGATATTCAACCAAATCTCCTCCGCAACTGGAAGAAAGAATTCCTTGCTAATGCTTCTCTCGCATTCGATAATAAGCGGGAAGACAATCTCCGAGAACAACTTGCCGAAGAACGCAAGGAAAAAGTTGAATACGCCAAAAAGGTCGGTCAACTTACTATGCAGGTTGACTGGCTCAAAAAAAAAAAATCTGAAGAAGTTGTCGGACCTGACTACGAGAGTAAATTTAGTCCGAAACCTTTCGACGACTAAAGAATTGCCAGTTTCTACCGGTGCAAAGTTGCTTGGAATCAATCGTACCAGCGTATATTATGGCGGCATCCCTGTTTCAGAGGAAGAACTGGAATGCAAATCTATCATTGACCATCTGCATACGGATAATCCTACTTGGGGAGCCCGTCAGATCTCTGCTCAACTTAAACTGCGCGGATATCAGGTTGGACGCCGTAAAGCAGGCAGATATATGCGCGAAATGGACATTACACCGATTTATCCAAAGATGAATTTGTCTAAGCGCATGAAGCAGGCAAAAGTCTGTCCGTATCTGCTTCGTAATGCAGTCATAGACCGTCCCAATCAGGCATGGTCGATTGACATTACATACCTTCAATGAAGCATGGATTTCTTTACCTGACAGCTATTATCGACTGGTACAGCCGTTGTATCGTTGGCTGGGATGTTGATGATACTCTAGATACCACTATGGTCATCAACGCCTGTAAAAAAGCATTGAAAGTAGCTAAGCCGTTAATCATCAACTCGGATCAGGGCAGCCAGTTTACCAGCGACAAATACATCGACTTTATTCGTAATAACGGAATCCGGCAAAGCATGGATGGCAAAAGTCGATGGGCAGATAATATCATGATTGAACGCTGGTTCCGCAGTTTCAAGTATGAGGAAGCATATCTCACGGAGTATGCTAATCTCAAGGAAGCAAGAGAAGCCATCGGAAGGTATATCTACACCTATAACTTTGAAAGATGCCATCAGTCCATTGGGAACAAACGGCCTGCCGAGGTATACTATCCGGTAATGCTTCTGGATGCAGCCAGAGCAGCCGCATAATATAAAAATCCGGGAGATGCTTCACACATTTTCCATGTAACCGTCAACATATCAGTTCATTATAAAATATCAAATTTTTGTCTTGACAACTGAGCCATTATATGTGGAAGATACTAAAGACAGATTTTATGCTTTGATTGGAAATGGAAAATGTACAAATCAAAAAAGTGGTGCGTTTATATGAAGATGGAAATGTAGAAGAAATAAATATTGATGATATTAAAAGGTAACAGATGGAGAGATGCCAATTGGAATATCAATGGTAAATGATAATCAGGTTCTAATTCAGTACATTGGAGACCAAAGCACCACACATGGAGGAATACATGGAATAGTGTTTGATTTGCTTGAAAAAAAGATAGTTGGCACCCCTGAAGTGATATCCACAACTACGTGTCAGTTTGATGCAAATGGTATGTTTTATCGAGCAGATACACTACAGAATCTAATTATAGGTAAGAAAATGGGAGAGGATCTTGCATCTTGTTCAATAAAGTGTGAAGGAACATTATCAGCATCTTCGCCAATTGTTATTAAAGATGATTATGGGTATGTCTTAACGGATGGTGGAATTTATGGAGGAAAGTTGACTGATAAAAGTTGGGGATGTATTTTGCCGAAGGATAAAATGGAGTCAGGATATGTTCAAAATTTTATTAAGACATCAGGACATGATGCAGAGTTTTATTGTTTCCAAATGAAAGATAAGAATGAGTTCCAGTGGATTCATTATTATTAATGGTATAATATAAAAATGAGGGACGGTAATGTAGGACGTTCGTACAAACACAAACAATTTTAGAAAGGATTGGATTTAGATGAAAAAATTGATTATAGCAGCCATTTGTATTATTTTATTAACAGGTTGTGGAAGTGAGAAAAATGTAAAGCAGAAGGATACAAAACAGGTTGAACAGCAAGTTGAAAATAATGCAAATTTGCAGAAAACTTATCAGGAAAAGGAATTTGATTTGGGATTTCAGAACAAAACAGAAGTCAAATTGGAAAGTAATGACGAAAAGAATTTGTTTTTAAAAATAGATGAAGAAAGCATAAGTTTAAGTGATGAGAAAGACCTTTATTTTAATTTCAACTTTTGCAAATTAAAAGCAAAAGATTTTGATGCAGATGGAATAAAAGAAATATTAGTGTTGTTTTATGGGGGAGCAAGTGGAACGTTTCAGGATTTTTGCATGGTTAAATATGACGGAGTGAAATGGATGAGTGTTCCGTGTGATTGGAATCGGATGATGACGCGGATAATATAAAATTAGGAAAAGGTCAACAACTTCGCTATCGCTATTTTAAAGCCGGAAAAAACAACATTGATATTTCTTATGATGTTTATGAAGATGGGAAGGAAAAGGCTGTTAAGAAAGTTCATGTAAAGATATATTTTAATAAGAAAAAGACAAAATTATGTGTACAATTCCAGAATTGAGTTTAAAATGACAGAGGGGGAGTGATAGGACATGTCCCTGCGGAATCAGAAGATAGAAGACTTATGGACTAGGAAGGATTTTATTATGTTAAAGAAAATTTGTATTTACAAAAGAATATTAATGTTGCTCGTATTATGCATAGTTTTTTACTCCCGGTTACCCGGTGTCACGCGGAAGAAACGCAGTATTATACTTCTGGAATGTATACGTATTATGTGATTAATGAACCGGAAAAAGAAATCTCAATTTGTGCAATTTCTTCTACGGCTAAGAAGATAGTTATTCCATCTGAACTTGATGGCTATCAAGTGAGCCGGATTGGTTATCCGGAAGGAGATCATTATGAGGAAGCGAAAAAAACTCGGTGGGGACATTGCTCAATGCATGGAAGAGCTTGTTATCCCAGATACAGTAAAAAGAGTGCAGGCGCTTTCCTTTTATGAATGCAAAAATTATCCAAGGTAACATTGCCGGAAGATATTATTTTGGGATATGCGTGTTTTTCCGGGTCTGACAGCTGGAAAAATATTGTATTGCCCCAAAATACTTTTTGTGAAGATGCAGCACTCCCAGGCAATATAGATTCTCTGCAGATCAGCAATTCTATTTTTGGCGAGGGTGTCATAACCGGCAAAGTGAATCGAATTTTACTGTCGCCTAAGCAAAATACAGTGTTTGACATGGGAGGATCGTGGGTATCTGTAAAGCTAAAAGAACTGTATTCATCGAAGCAAGTAACAAAACTGTTGTTTAACGGTGTAGATGGAGAAAATGCAGTCGAAAAATTATATGTAAATGGGAGAGATACCAAAGTAGAGGCAAACGAATCCCGTGGACATGCAGTTTTAGGAAAAGTTTCTTTTGGCGAAATCTTTACAGTGGAAAATGCAAAAGCAATTTCATTTGCTAAAAAGCAGAAAATAACTTATCACATAAAAAGGCTGGCAAAGTGAAAAGACTGTTTGTAAAAAGAAGGCCGGAAAATATCTTTACACTTGGAAGAAGGCAAAAACTGAGGTGCATACTTTCAAATATAACAAAAATGGAAGAAAAATACAAAAGAAGTACCGACTGTTTATAAGGTTTATGGAAAGAAAACAAAAACGGAAGATATCGGCTTCTCGCGATAACTAAGGCAAAACGATACACTACAGAGTGCAAATATATAAAGGTTGTACCGGTACAAGAGTGGTGATTTGTAGGAAGTTATTGTAAACTATCATTTATTCGTAGAGAAGACCGTTCGTCACAAAAAAGCGACGCTTGTCACAAAAGAGTTGAATGTAGAGGATTGGAGAGTAGAATGAAGGGGAAAGGAGGGAGCACTATGTTTCTTGGAACCGACAATTTTTGGATTGGTTACGCAAAATTTTAGGTGGTAAATAACAAAAGATAACAATAATATTATAAGAAAAATAAAGGGGTGGGAGTTTTGAATTATAAAATTCCAATAATTCCGTACAATGAATTTTGGCTGGATTGTGATACAGAAACTTTGTATTCTATAATATATAGTATGAATCAGAAGTACAAAGTTCATTTTATGAAAATAATTATACGTATGATCTTCTGCGAGTACCTTCGCCATCAGGAGAATTTTTTGGAGAAATACGTTTGCATCAGCAATTTATTGAATTAAGGGAAAAAGTATTGGATATTGTTGAGAAACGACGTTTTAATAATGTAACCAATGCAATTGATACCATAAAAAAATGGATTGAGAATGGATATCTGGTTCAAGCAGGCGTTGATTTGTATTATTGGATTGAGGGAAATTGTTGTTATAACAAACATCATGTAGAGCATTATACTTTGATCCATGGATATGATGAAGAGCAGAATAAATTTTATGTCATGGAAACGGATAATGAATGTTATCGAGAATTTCTAGTGGAAGAAGAGCTATTGGCGACTGCAATGTCAGAAGCAAATACCTTGGCATTTCATGCATTTGCAATGGAAATACGTCCACTACATGAAATGAATCAGTTATATATGGTGAAAAACATGTGGAAAAACTTTATTAAAATAGGGAAACAGATTTATCTTCCAGAAAAAAATATAATAGAGGAGTGAAAGGATTGAAAAAAGATACAAAAGAAATTATTTTTGAATTAATTCGTTTAAATGCTCCACGAGGAGTACAGGTGGAATTGAAAGAAAATACCACGTTTTTTGGTGATTTAAAGTATGACTCTCTTGCGCTGATCAGTTTGTTGGCTGATATAGAGGAAGAGTTTCAACTTGAATTTGATGATATGGAGGAAAGTCTGGAAGCTTTTTGAAAATATACATACATTTATTGAGTTTGTGGGCAGATATGTGGAGGGAGAATAAGGAATGTTTGAGCAGATGGTCAAAGAAGCATATGAGGAAGTTGAAGTCTATCGGAATAAATTAAACGGGAGAAAACTGGAATGGAAAAATTTTGATAAAGATTTTAGTGAGCTTCCGCTTTTAGAAAAGAATGATATTCTTGGACATGAAGGGGATATGATTCCGCCAAGATATATTATGGATTTTTATAACGAGGAATTACTGGATACGCATACATCGGGTTCGACCGGAAAGTGTCTTTAGGTATACTGGAGAGCAGAGGATGCAAAAAGTCAATGCATCCATTATGGTTTTATCGAAGAAAATATTACGGAATTGAACCGTGGGATAAAAATGCCAGTTTTATACAGTTGGTCAAAATGAAAACGAGGATGAAGACGGAAAGCGTTATGTGAGAAACGGTTTGGATTTTTCAAAAGCAAATCTCACAGAAGAACGTTTGGTTGATATTTATAAGGAAATGTGCAGTTATGAACCGGCATGGCTGCTCCTTCAACCCTGTATAGCAGAACTTTTATGTCAGGTAAAGGAAATGCATCATTTACCTAAAATAGAAACTCTTCGTTATATTGAAATGACAGGAGAAATGTTACATAAGAATTTACGGAACCGAATAAAAGAATGTTTTGAGGTGCCGATTGTCAATCAATATGGTATGAACGAGATGAATTCAATCGCTTATGAGTGCCCAAATGGAAATCTGCACTGCATTGAACAAAATGTATATGTGGAAATACTGGATAAAAATGGAAGACGACGACTGGATGGAATCGATGGTGATATTTATGTGACGACAAAAACAACAAGGTTATGCCACTGATTCGATACCGGACAGGAGATCGGGGAAAACTTTTGCCCAATACATGCACTTGCGGTATGAAAGGAAAAATTCTGGAATTGCAGGAAGGGCGTGAAAATGATTGGGTTCAGATGAAAAATGGAGAACGTCGGACAGCTTATATTTTTGTTCGCGTTATAGAAATTGTAAATGAAATCACAGATAATGCAATTAAGCAATACCAGATTTTACAAAAGAGTATGATCAGTTTGAGGTAAAACTGGTATGCCGCAGCTGGAATGAAGAAATGAAGCAATTGTTTGTTCGCTTGCTTCAAGAAGAAATACCGTATGCCCAAGTTGAATTTCAGAGGGAAGATAATTTGTTTCCAGAAGGAACAGGAAAAAGGAGATTTTTTTAGAAACCTTATAAAGTGATATAAGGGTGTTAAATGATCAAGGTATAAGTATATTAGGAAGGAATCTTATGCAAATATAAGAAGGAAGGAGTGCGAATATAGGAGGAGCAGAAAGATTTTGACTTGATATAAATAAAAACAAAGTGAGGTAAAGAAATGAGAAAAATAAAATTAATAAAGACAACAATAACAATGCTGACAATAGGCGTTTTGTTAATGGGAAATGTTTGCAAAGCCGCGGAAACAGGAGGATACGTTGAGACTGTGAAAACTGGTGAATCGACACTTTTTGGGCCCTTATATAAAGCGAGGGCAAAAGGGTATTCTGTAATGTCAGGGTATCATTATACAAGAACACAAGTTTATTTATGGATAACACAAGAATCGTTGAGTTCGCCGAAAGCATGGGGAAAAGGAAAGGTTTGGAGTGCAACTAATTATTCAAAATTTACATGTATTTATGATGATGCATTTGAATGTCGTGTTGATTATGGATATGGATCTACAAATACAAAATAAAAATGTAGCTAAGAAAAGCAGGTAATCAAGAAAATGGATTACCTGCGCTTCGCAATTCGGGAGGATAAATATGAAAAAGTAATTTCCATTATTATTATGAGCCTTTTTCTATGTCAAGGATGTGTACAGGAGAAGCAAGATATGGTATCCATAATATCTTTACAAGAAAAATCTATGGCAAAAATTATAACAACAGAGGTTGCGTTTAACAAAACAAAAGAGCAATATTTGGGAAACGTAGTATATGATGATATTTTTCTGTTTTTTATTTGAAATCTAAGGAAAATAAGAATATATGCTTGGGGTTAAAAAATTTGTGTCACAAAAAAACATGGGAAGAGTATGAAATAGATCTGAGTTCTGACTTAATAAAATATATTAAGGATACGTCGTGTCAGTTTTATTTAACTAACTATATGTGCGATACAGAAGATGTGATTTATGCGTGCTTAAGAATAAGTTATAAAGCGAAAAATAGTATGGAAGTTCAAAATGAGGATATTTATGGAATAGTAGAGATAAATCTTAGAAATAGTTCCACGAAAGTATTGTGGAAGAAAAAAGCGGGAGAAGATGAGGATTTAAGTCATATTGCAAGTGTTTATTTATTAGATAATGGAAATTTTATGTTTTACAATTATACGAATCAATCATTACTAGAATATAGTAGGTTGGGAGAAAGTATTCAGACATATGCGTTGGAAAATTTTGAGGGGAATTTCATTGGAATTGCGAATGATGAAATTTGGACTTATGATGAAACTGAGAGTATATTTATGAGTTATACAATAGAAGAAGGTGTGCAGAAGCATAGAGTTTTATTAGATACATCAATAAAAAACGAAACAGAGCATGTGCCGATTATTTATTATAATGATAAAAATGTATATTATGTTATGTTTGGAAAACAGTTACTAAGAATCAAAAATAAAAAGGTTGAAATAGTATCTACTACTATGGAACTTCCGGCTAAATATATTGCACCATATGCTAAAGAAATTTATAATACAATATATTTTCCTGAGTACAAACAAAGTGATTTATCGGAATTTTTTATTTATAGTGTAAATGTTAGTGAGGATGAGAATAAAGTAAACTAAACAGTCAGAGTGTTTGGTGGGATTGTATAGTATAAACGTTACATCCTATTCAACAAAATAACCAGTTGAAAAAAGTATTATGCTGCTTTGAAAAATCAGTTTTAAAGCAGCATAATACTATCGATATAGAGATAGGAGAGAAGATATGGATATAGGGAATGTTGCTCTTACAATTACTCATTTGATTGTTCTGTTAAGCATTTGCAATATGTCTTATCAGCTAATAAAGATAAAGAGTAGTGTAAGTAGAAAGGGATATAAAAACACAATAATAAAATTGTTGATAACAGAAATAGTTATGATTCTATGCGGAATTTTATACTTATGGGTAATATTATACCCACCATTTGCTGCTTATACTTGGAACAAAGTGTTTAATGACATAATAGAAAAATTAATTATGATCGAGAGAGTTATATATTTGTTGGGAATAATTGTTATATTACCAACTTGTATATTGATTCTTTTGATTCTTATGTGTTTGAAAAAAGAAAAAAAGAAATTGTAAATGAAATCATAGATAATGCGATTAAGAAATACTCAATCTTACGAAAAAAGTATGGCAGTTTGAGGTCAAACAAATATGATAAAGTTGAAATGAAGAAACGAGAAAACGTAGATTTTATGTTTTGATTCATTTAGAGGATGATAAAGCAACTGTCAAATTGGCACATATTAAGAAGAAAGGAGTTTAATTATGAATGAAATTCAGCAAACAGATTCAGTGGTTTTGCCAATTTATGATCCGATGATTAAAGCATATCTTCACATTGGTATGCCATTCAGTATTCTTCCGTCAAGGCATATAGAGTCTGGGTGGGTGTATCAGACATATGCCCAGATGGTATACCATAGAGAAGATCCAGAGGATGCGTTTCTGGACTTTGAAAATTCTATCTTTTGGGAAGATGAAGATGTGTTTACAAAGGGGTTTATTGCATTTCCGGTAAAAAACAAAAATGACAAGTGGAAGATGCTGGAAGGACTAAAATGGTTGATAAAAGCGGGATATTATATTTATGCAGACTGGGATGAATATTATGTGCCGGAGACGCCGTTTTATAAGAGGCATTTTTTCGGCATTATTGCTTGATTTATGGGTATGATAAAGACCACATATATACCGAAGGGTATTTGGAAGATGGACATTGGCATCGTTTTCAGATTACGCAGGAAGAATTTGTCCAAGCACTGCTGGAAAATGATGATAGAGATGTAAAAGGAGTGATTAGTGTAAATACATATCGTCCAAGAGAAAATTTTAATAAAAGGTTTGAATGGAAAAAGGGTAAAACGGAAATACAAAACTATTTATATCCGAAAGATGAGGTTCATGGGAGACATGCTATCCGTGCTTTTTTCGATGATGTCTGCTCTGCGATAGAACGGGGAGGAGAATTCCCGATTCAATCGGTGTCGATAGCGTATGAACATAAGATTATGATGCTGGAGCGAATTCGGTTTCTTTCTGAAGAAAAGATATGTTCAAAAGAAATAGCAGATCAATATGAATTGATTAAAAAGGGTTTTTATACAATATTGTGTGGATGTATGAAATATAAAGTGACAGGAAAGACGGCATGGGCAGACCGAATTAAAACAAAGACAGAAGATTTACTTATTACAGAAAAAGTGATTTTAGAAAGGATGGTTAATGGATGATAAAACATATCGAGGTAGAAGAAATTTGTATAAAACAAGTGGTAAATAATCCAATTTATATAAATGGTTTTTTCTATATTATTTTCCTTGCCAAGAAGTGGTTGGGGCAGAAAAGGAAATCTTTGAAGATGTGAAAACATTTATTGATCAAGGATTTATGATTTTGACCGGAGAAGATTGGGGACAAGAAGTTATTATTTGTGGATATGATACAGAAAAAAGACATATTTTGTGGAAGACTGAAAAAGAAAAACATGAGAACAAAGGTACTCTAATTGAATTGTTGGAAAAATACAATTTTTTTGCGGGAAATCGATTAGATCAGTATCTACGGCTTCGACCAGTAAAAAAAAACAGCAAAAACAAGGGGTTTTAAAGTTATTACATTTGAAATAGGGAGAAAATCAATGTGGAACCTTGAACGTTATAAAGAAAATATAGCTCTTTATTTGGAATCCGGCGAAACTATTTCTTACCAACAAATAGCACAAAGCCAAAAGGAAATTGGTAGTGTTCTGCGGGGGCGAACGGTAGCGGTATTAGTATGCCGTAATACGTTAGGATGTATATTATGCTATCTTTCTTTAATGCGAAAAGATATTGTCCCGCTTCTGTTACCGGCCAATTTGGAAGAACAAGAAGTTTTGCGAATAACACAAGCTTACAGAGCAAAATATTTATGTTGCTGTAGGGGGTATTTAAGTCAAAACTGGAATCCTCTTATTGCGATAGAGGATTATAATATTTATGAGATTCCAAATTGGAAAAAACAGAGATGTCAAAAGACCTGGCGTTGCTTTTGACAACATCTGGAAGTACAGGAGACAGCCGATGTGTAAGATTGAGCAAAACAAATATAAAGAGCAATGCGGTATCAATTTGCCAATATCTGAAATTGACACAAAATGAACGTGCGATAACTTCATTACCTTTTCATTATACATATGGGTTATCTGTAATTCACAGCCATCTTTTATGTGGGGCATCGCTATTATTAACGGACAAAAATATATTACAAAAGAATTTTGGCAGTTTGCTGAGAGCAAAGGTGCGACTTCATTTGCAGGAGTTCCCTTTAATTATGAGATGATGAATCGCTTCGGTTTGCTGGAAAAACTGCCAAAATCGATCAAAATATTGACACAAGCGGGAGGAAGGCTGGAACCAGAACTTCAAGAAAAGATAGCACAACTGGCGATACAACGGAAAATACTCTTTTATATTATGTATGGTCAAACAGAAGCCACAGCAAGGATTAGTTATCTTCCACCCTCTTTAGCCCTGGAAAAAGCAGGGTGTGTAGGAAAGGCTATTCCGGGAGGAAAAATCTGGATATCAGAGGACGATGAAGTGTGTTATCAGGGGGATAATGTTTGTCTTGGTTATGCAAAGTCATATCGAGATTTGAAAAAAGAAGATGAAAATAATGGAGTTCTTTATACAGGAGATATCGGTTATCTAGAAGACGGATTATTGTACATTGAAGGACGAAAAAATCGTGAAGTGAAAATCAATGGAAGACGGATCCGTTTAGAACATTTGGAAGAAAATTGGAAAAAGTATTTTCGCAGTAATATGGTGTGTTCTTTTGATGATTCCAAATTGTATTTGTTAGTGGAAGGCAAAATTTCTGAAGAAAATGTAAAGAAACTTAGAGAGTGGATTCCGATATTGGAAAAAGATATTATTGCTCGGGAGGTTGATAAACTTCCGCGAAAGGCAAATGGGAAGGTTAATGTTGCTTTTCGCGCTTAAATCGTTGTCGTTTGTCGTGAATTGTTGATTTTTTGGGAAAATATGGTATACTGTAGTAAGTGTTTTAAATACGTATAAAAGGAGGATTAACACTATGAAACGTAAATTTTTAGCAATAACCATGACATTTTTAACGGCAATGATGCTTTGCACGGGATGTGGGAGTCAGGAGACCAAACAGGAACAATCGACACAAACCCAGACGACAAACGACATCAAAGAGGAAACCGGATATAAAGAAAGTGAAGTTTCTTATCCGGAAGGTCAAGTATTTTGTATGGGAAAAGAGACCTCCGGAAAACCGGTTGCATTTCTGTTTGATGAAAAACATACTACGCAGGATAACGCAGCTTATAAGAAGTATGTACTTGAAAATGACAAATGGGAAGAGTCTGACCTGTCAAAGACAAATGAGTTGTTGAAGAAGAACAAGATTAATATGTTGTATTCTTTGAATGAGACAGCAGACGGAAAAATTTTCGGAATCGCCAATAAAGATACCGGCATTTATCTGTATGCATTAACAGATAAATTTAAAGCATATCCGGACGCTTTTGGCAAGAAAGAAATAAAGAACTTTCAGGTGGTGGATGCAAGAAGAGTTCTTGTGATGGATGGAGATGGAAATGTCTCGTTGAATGATTTTAAGGGAAAAAGTATTCGTCAATTTGGTGAGAGCAATGCGGTTACTGATGTGGTAAAGGATATGGTATTTACAGTAGACGCCACTGGAAGTAAGATTACGGTTTATGATCTTTCAACTGGCGAGAAAGAAGATGAATATGAAACTCAGATCACACAGCAGGGAATCTGTTTTGCGGTAAATCAGGATGACGAGATTTATGCGGCAACGGAAAAGGGAATATACTTGCTGGAAAATGGAAAGATGACAGAAGTTGTTCCGGAAAAAGTGATGTCTACAAGTGCGCTAAGCAGTGAAGCATGGCTGAATGGTTTGTTTGTACAGGGAGATAAGTTTTATGTTTCCTATGTGATAGAAGGCGACAATTCAAGAGAATACCGTATGACATCATACGACAAAAGTAATCCCCTCTTGCCAATATCTGCAAATTATGATAAAATCAATAATATAACAAAAAGTTTTTGGATCGTTACGGAAGAAAACTGGGCTTGTGGAGGTAAGTGTTATGGTTGTTGGGATTTGTGATGATCATGCAGAAGAAAGAGAACGGATTTATAAAGTTTGTGAAATGGTTTTAGAACAGATGGGATGTCCGGCAGAAATTGCGTTGTTTGAAGGTGCATCATTTGTGCTGCAAACAAGTAAGAAGCCGGACATCCTGATTTTGGATATTGAGATGCCGGGGATGACAGGCATAGAGTTAAAAGAAGTGTTGCAGAGTGAAGAGGGCGCGACGTACATTATTTTTGTTACAGATCACGAAGAGATGATGACAGAAGCGTTTGGCGTACATGTGCTGCGATTTGTGGAAAAGGAAAATCTTGGGGATAAACTTCCGGAAGCGTTAGCACAGGCGATTCGCATGAAACGTAACAATTGCATTGTGCATGGCACGGATAGTGAAAAGATTCTATATATATATTCTGACGGAAACTATATCCGGATGGTGACGGAAGAGGGAGAACAGCCGTTGATTCGGGAATCCATGAAACAATTAAAGAAAGGATTAGAAGTATGTCCTTTTGTGGGTATAAAAAGAGGATGTCTTGTTAATGTTGCAAAAATTGACAAGATTAAAGGTGGAATTATCAGTATAGGGGGCGAACAACTGCAAATTTCGAAGAGAAAACAGTCTGAAGTGACACATGCCTACCTGGCTTATTATAAGGAGGCGTAAGAAGATGAATGCAGTACAGTGGCTGATCTGGCTTGTGCCGGAGATGATAAAAACTTTGTTGATCACATATGGGATATTTGGCTTTGAATTTAAAAAATGGAGGTGGTGGTTTGTTGTAGCTGCTTATATTGCAGGAGGGATTTGCTTATGCGAACAGGGGAAGATTTGGGTATATGGAGGACGCTTCAAGGGCAGTTATTATTTTTGCACTGTTTTCTGGGAAGTTTGGTAGAAAATTAGTGACATTCTTAATCGAGTATATTGCAATTACTATTGTTGATATGATGGTAATGAGTGTTAATATGCTTGTTACAGGGTATGAACATAATTTTGTACAAAGTATAATAGATAATACATTTGGGATGGTTTTGTGGATTATCTTAACGGTACTGGTGTATCATAAGAGGAAAAAGGTTTCTGCATTTATACAAACGATATCGTATGGGTATATCCTGCTTGTACTGGTGTTCTTACTTTGTGTCTGTGTTGTGGCTGGTACTTCTTATCTTGTGCTAAATGGCGAGATTACACAGCAGGCGATGCGGCAGACGTATTTTTTCAATATGCTTTGTATCGTTGTCGCTCTTGTTATCTGTGTAGTGCTTTTTTATCTTGTTTTCAGCCGGAAAAAGGTGCAGCATGAAAAAGAAATAGAGGAAAAAGTATACGAACGTGAATGGAAAAGGTATCAATCTATGCGTTCATTCCGCCATGATGTTAAAAACATTTGCGGGTACTTCACGCGCTGGGAGACCGAGGGAATATCGAGGAAATTCGAAAATACATTGAAGAAATCGGAATTGAATATAACCAAAATGCAGTCAATCATACGGGCGATTTTATTCTGGATTATTTTATAGATTATGTAATCAATGAGTGGAAAGATCATGCTGATTTTTCCTATGAAATAGACGGAAAATTTCCGGCAGAGGTTGACCTGAATTATCGGGAACGCTGCATTTTGTGGGGAAATGCGATGGACAATGTCAAAGAGGCCTTGGAAAAAGCAGAAAAACCGTTTTTTGAAATTCATATTTCTCATGGCGGGCGTGCCGTGTTTGTGGAGATGATAAATTCCTGTAAAATAAAAAGAGGGAAATATTTTGAAAACAAAAAAGGCAGACCGTTCGCAGCATGGAATCGGAACTGCCAATATGCGTGATATTGTAAAACAAAATGGGGGCGAGATCACTTGGCATTATGAAGAGGGGAAAATGCACGTGACGATATCCTTTCTTATTTGAGGGCATTTGATTTGGCGGTAATTTCTTCTACGTGGTGAAATGCCCATGCATGAATATTTAATTCAATGATCGCACAGCCGCAGTATTCACAATGCGTGGCTCCGAGCATCGGGATCGGGGCACCGCAATTTGGACAGGTTACCGCGAGAGCGTCGTCGTAGTCGTTTTCATTTTGTCCACATCCTGCACATAGATGAGATCGGTGTTAAATTTGGTCTGATATTTATACTGTCTGTCACCTTCCAAAATCTGGTCATTTTCATCCGTGATATAATGAAAACATTCCAATGAAGTCTGAAATGTAATGATGCATTTTCCGTCCGTTTTACGGTATTGGTAAATCTCGGTGCGGTGAAGCTTGACCTGATCAAAATGTTCAGAGCGTCCCTCGGCCCGCAGCATCTCGATATGGTTTTCCAATTGCTGTTTTAGTTCACGGCTTCCCTCACTCAATGCGTTCTCATCTTTTGTGGTGATGGCACGGAGAAAGGAAACCAACACATTGTTTGCGCGGTCTTTCATTTCATTGTATTCAAAATCCGGAAAATCTGCGCTGATCTTTGGCAGCAGAAGCGAGGTCATGGAAGAGACCGATTTTGGCGTCGTCGCATATTCCTGTTTCATCTGTACCGCCGCCTGCGCGATATCGGGAGTGCCAAACAATGCCTGCGATGTATCGCGGACTTTTTGCGGATGCAGAAAAAGGCGATCAAAATAATGCCAATGATAACAAGGATTAAAATAAGGGTAATAATTAATTTCATAACAGCGTCCTCTCATTTGTTCTGATAATGATATAGTATCATTATTGAAGGGGAGTTTCAAGGTGGAAAAACACGGGATGAAGAATTTGTTCGTACTCCTTGACAAGATTATCCAACTATTGTATCATAGTCAGCACAAAGAAAATCTTTTTTTCTTTACGTTCCAGATTTTCTGTGAACTTTTTCATTTAATTTCCTTATTTAGACAAAATTTAACATATCAATCAAACAATAGCACTAAAGGAGGCATTTTTATGCACAAAGAAACACTACAAAATTTATTTTCTTACCGCAAACGCGAAGAAGTTTTAGCGGAGATCCAAAGTAGCTGGAAATTAAACGACCTTTTCATAAGCTGGAGCGAAGAACAAAAAGAAGCATTTCTTGACATCTGCACCGGGCAGCGCGGTGTCAAAATCCTTTTTGACAGCTTTTTCAAAGAAGTTTTCAACCCGGAATACAATCCGCAGCGGCTCAGCCAGCTTCTATCGCTCTTATTAAAAAAGAAGGTCCGTGTTCTAAAAGTTTTACGAAATGACACTACGCGAATTACCGTGGAACCGTCTTTTTTAATCACCGACATCGTCGTCGAATTTGAAGACGGAAGCATAGCCAATATTGAGGTGCAAAGGATCGGCTACCGCTTCCCCCGGTGAACGCGCCGCCTGTTACTCTGCAGACCTTCTGCTCCGTCAGTACAAGCGCGTCAAAGACCGTGATTCCAAGAACTTTAATTACAAAAATATCCGGCCGGTTCATGTCATCGTCTTCTTTGAACACAGTCCGAAAGAATTTCATACATTTCCGGACACCTATCTGCATTCTTTCCACGCGGTCTCCGACACCAGCCTGGAAATGAATCTTTTGCAGAATTTTTTGTTCGTACCCCTTGACATTTTCCACAAAACCATGGAAAATAAAGATATCAACACAGAGTTGGAGGCTTGGCTTACTTTTTTTAAGCACAGACGACCCGGAACAGATTTATAATCTCATCCGGAAATTTCCAATGTTTAAGGAAATGTATGAAGACATCTTCCAGCTCTGCCAAAACACGGAAAGGGTGATGAACATGTATTCCAAAGAATTAGCCCAACTGGACCACAATACCGCTGAATATATGGTTGATGAAATGCAGAAAGATTTGGATGAAGCAAGGAGCATCATCCGGGAAAAGGATGACGAACTGAAACTTAAAAGTGGCGAACTGAAACTTAAAAGTGACGAGCTGAAACTTAAGGAAGACACCATTCAAAGCCAAAGTGATGAGCTTGAAAAAGCTTATGCCTTGATTGAAGAACTGCAAAAAAATCAGCAATCCAATAAATAAGAAGTTTACACAAATTATAAAATCTCTCCTTTTGTATTAAATTTGGTACGAAGGAGAGTTTGTTTTATTTGGGGATTAATTGTGATGGTAAAAAGAAAATAAAGAAATTAAAAAAGTCTTGCGATTTTTCCTTATTCTACCACTATAATTAAAAGAGGATTTTATGCAGAACATTTACGATGAGGCACAAACAATTCTGTATTTTCTATTGTCGCACCGTAGACGGTTTGTTATAATGAAACTAGTTAAAACAAACAAGCAAGGAGGAATCTTTATGAAACTGCAAAATGGAAAAGGAAAATATTGGCAGTGATTCTGGCGGTGGGGATATTTGCCGGAAGTGTTGCGGCAAATGGAACACAGGCAGCGGCTGCGGAGCAGAGGGCAGCAGGACTGGCTGAACTGGCGCAGGTAATCCGCGACAACGGGATGCAGAGAAAAAGCCGGTTCTCGGTTGACTTCAGCGGAAGTGATGAGGAGTGGAGCCGTTTGTTTAATGGCATGTCATTCTTTTATTATGATATGATTGTTTTGGATGACGCGTCGACTTCGGACGATTCCGACTATCTGATCGGAAATATCAATTTTTCGAAAGAATTTATGAGTGCATCGGTGGAAGAAGAGGGCGGAAATGGCGAAATTATCTTTACGCCGACTTATTTTGAAACTGCGGACGAGACAGAATATGTAAATACGCATACGAAAGAAATTCTTGCTGAACTTGGAACTTCGCAGATGTCTGATTATTCCAAAGTAAAGGCGGTGCACGACTATGTCTGCGCACTCATTACGTACACGAATGATGTGGACAATGCATCTTCGGTATATGGCGCGTATGTCCGAGGAAAGGGGCTTTGTAACAGTTACGCACTTTGCATGTACAAACTGCTTGTGGAAGCGGGCGTGCCGTGCCATTGGATCGGAGGAAGTGCCGGTACCGGGAGAGATTCTGCCGGTCATGCGTGGAACATTGTGAAACTCGGAGACCAATGGTACAATCTCGATGCGACATGGGATGACGCGGACAATGACAAGATAAGCTATGATTACTTTTTAAAGGGAACCGCGGATTTTGACGAGGCAGATACATCACAGGTTCATACGATGGACAATGAATATTATGAAAGCAGTTATCTTACTGATTTTCCGATTGCGGAAACCTCGTATGTGGTAAGTGACGAGGATCTGAAGCCGGTGACACCTACGCCGACACAGACCCAAAGCGCATCGCCAAGTGCCGCACCAACCGAGGCGCCGGCACAGACCCCAAGCGCATCGCCAAGTGCTGCACCAACCGAGGTGCCGACACAGACCCCAAGCGCATCGCCAAGTGCTGCACCAACCGAGGCACCGACACAGATCCCAAGTGTGTCTCCGAGTACCACGCCGAAAAGTCCGGTATCTCCTGTGATGCCGCCGACAACGACGCCGGGTGAAACAAAGGAGGTCACAAAATACTCATTTTCCGATATTATCGTGGGAAAATATCCGGCAAAAGGCAAATTTACCATTTCACGCAAAAAGGCAGATGATATCCAGCTTTTGATCGATAATAAGGCGGCAAGAAAGAAAATTGCAAAGATTTCTTATAAGATCACAAGTGGAAAGAAAATTATCAAGACGAAAAATTATGGCATCAGGAAAGACGGAAAACAGTATTTTTCAAATTTGCGTGTATTTGGAAAAAAGAAGGGAAAAGCAAAGATCGCAGTTACCGTAAAATTGATCAATGGTCAGAAGAAAAAATACAACTTTACGGTGCGTGTGCGCTAAAGACAGGGGGAAAATAATTGAAAAAGAAGATAGTATTGTGCATAGTATTGGCCGGGCTGATTTTTAGCCTGGCCGGCTGTGCGGAAGAGGCCGGTCAACCGGAAGCGGGAGTGCAGCAGGAAAATTCGGCAGTTTCGGAGGAAGAATTTGCCGGAGATGGTGCGTGGACGATTCTTGTATATTTGTGTGGAACCGATCTCGAGAGTGGTTATGGCGCGGCGGCAATGGACCTGGGCGAGATGCTTGACCGAGATTTTGGTTCGCAGGTTCGTTTTGTCGTGCAGACAGGTGGCTGCACCCAGTGGCAGAACGAGGTCATTCCGGAAGATGCGATCGCGCGGTATGAGATCATAAATGGAGATATGCAGGAAATTTCCCGTATGGAACAGGCAAATATGGCGGAAAGTGCTACATTGAAAGATTTTGTCACTTTCGGAGTGGAAAATTATGGGAACAATAAGCTGGGACTTATTATGTGGGATCACGGCGGTGGAAGTGTTGCCGGTGTGTGCCTGGATGAAAATTACGGGACAGATACGCTGGATCTGGCGGAGATTCAGCAGGCGCTCGACGGTATTCCGCGAAAGTTTAATTTTATCGGTTACGATGCCTGTCTGATGGGATCTGTTGAGAATGCGAAGATGCTTTCGCCGTTTGCCAATTATATGATCGGTTCGGAAGAATTGGAAAGTGGCGGCGGCTGGGATTATGCTGCGATCGGAGCCTATCTGCAGGAAAATCCGGGAGCTCCGGCGGCAGATCTTGGAAAAGAGATCTGCGACAGTTTTTATAAAAGCTGTGAAGCACTTGGAGAAGAAAGTACGGCGACACTTTCGGTGACAGATCTGTCGAAGATTCAGAAGGTCTGTGACGAATTTGGCGTGGTAGCAGAAAGCATGAAGGGGAGCACGGAAAATATGGAAACCTTTGGTGAGATCGCCAAGGGAATCCGAAAAGCACAGAATTATGGGGGAAATACGCCATCCGAAGGCTACAGTAATATGGTAGATCTCGGCGATATGGCAAAAAATATCGCAGGCGCAGTAGACACGAGTGCTCTTCAGGCGGCGATTTCGGAAGCGGTCATTTATCAGGTGAAAGGTGCGAACCGCCGGAATGCCAACGGTCTTTCCGTATATTACCCGCTTCAGATCGAGGACGAAGGGGAATTAAAGACATTTGAAACGGTTTGTGTCAGCGATTCGTATACCGATTTTATCGGAGCGATGGTGTATGGCGCTGCCAATGGTTCGATCGAGGAATATTCCGGCGAAAATGATTGGTCGGCTGCAGATCAGAGCGGACATGGACTGGGACTTATGACGGCAGATCAGAACCAGATTCAGATCGCCGAAGAACAACATTTGAATGACGACGGGTATTATACGTTCACGATCGCGCAGGAAAGCCTTCCGAATGTGGCATCGGTTCAGTACAATTTATATATGAAGTTTGACGACGAGACACCGCTTGTGTATCTCGGAAGTGACAACTGGCTTGATTACGATGACCAGACCGGTGTCGTGACAGATACATTTCAGGGATACTGGCCGGCACTTCCGGATGGATCGCTTCTCAGTATGTACGTGGTAGAGGAAAGCGAGGATTATACCATCTTTTCTTCGCCGATCGTACTCAATGGGCAGGAGACCAATCTTCGTTTTGCCTATCTTTATGGGGGAGACAGAGGACGATGGAGAATGGATGGTGCTCGGTGCCTGGGATGGTATCGATGACGAGAGCGGCCAGGCAGATAAAGAAATGACCGAGATCAAAAAGGAGATGTGATCCGCCCGCTCTATGTCGTTGTTGACCAGGAAAGCGGAGAAACGACGGAGATCAAAGGGGACAAATACCGCGTAGGGAAAAATTTTAATATTACGGAGCCAAAGCTTCCGGAGGGCGAATATTATTACAGTTTCGGCATTGACGACCTTTTTGGTTCTACGAAATATTTGGATCTGATCAGCTTTTGGGTAAATAAAAAGGAAAAGTAGAACTTTCCTATTGACACCACTCTACAACTGTGGTAAGATGAAATATACAGTACTGTGGTAAATTAGGTTCAGTGACCCTTTACTGATTCATTATAACACAGTTTTGTAAAAAAAACAAGGAGTGAAATCATCAATGGAGAAAAACAGAATACGTCCTGTCAAAGTGGGCAAAGGCGTCAGAATGAGTTACTCAAAGCAAAAAGAAGTTTTGGAGATGCCTAACCTGATTGCGGTTCAGACAGATTCATACAAATGGTTTTTGGAAGAAGGTTTAAATGAAGTTTTCGTGATATTTCCCCGATTTCAGATTACAACGGAAATCTCAGTCTTGAGTTTGTGGGATTTGAGTTGTGCAAAGATGAGGTGAAATATTCAATTGAAGCCTGCAAAGAACGTGATGCGACATATGCAGCGCCTTTGAAGGTAAAGGTCAGACTTTACAACAAAGAGAATGATGAGATCAATGAGCATGATATTTTCATGGGCGACCTGCCTCTTATGACGGCGACCGGTACTTTTGTTATCAATGGTGCTGAGCGTGTTATCGTAAGCCAGCTGGTTCGTTCTCCGGGAATCTATTATGGCATTGCACATGATAAGATTGGTAAGGAACTGTATTCTGCTACGGTCATTCCAAACCGTGGTGCATGGCTTGAATACGAGACAGATTCCAATGACATTTTCTACGTACGTGTAGACCGTAACCGTAAAGTGCCGATCACAGTGTTGATCCGTGCCCTCGGTGTCGGAACAAACCAGGAGATCTTGGATCTGTTCGGTGAAGAACCAAAAATTATTGCAAGTTTTGCGAAAGACGCTTCTGAGAATTATCAGGATGGTCTTTTGGAATTGTACAAAAACTGCGTCCGGGCGAGCCACTTTCCGTCGATAGTGCCGAGAGCCTTATTAATAGTATGTTCTTTGATGTGAGAAGATACGATATGGCTAAAGTAGGACGTTATAAATTTAATAAAAACTTGCATTTCGCAATCGTATCGCCGGTTTTGCTTTGGCCGAAGATGCAATTGATATGGAAAGCGGTGAAGTTATTGCCGAGGCCGGTGTTCCTTTGACCGAGGAAAAAGCGGCTGAAATCCAGAATAGAGCAATTCCTTACGTTTTTGTACAGACGGAAGAGCATGTTGCGAAAGTTCTCTCCAATATGATGGTTGATTTGAACGCATTTTTACCAAATGCAGATAAAAAAGAATTGGGTGTGACTGAGGATGTTTATTATCCGGCACTGAAAGCAATCCTGGATGAGTACACCTCCGAAGAAGAAATTTATGAAGCAATTAAAAAACATATTCCGGACTTGATTCCGAAACATATTACGAAGGAAGATATTTTTGCTTCGATCAATTACAATATGCATCTCGAGTATGGCATTGGAAATGATGACGATATCGACCATTTGGGCAACCGTCGTATCCGTGCTGTCGGAGAATTGCTTCAGAACCAGTACCGTATCGGCTTGTCCCGTATGGAACGTGTGGTTCGCGAGCGTATGACGACGCAGGATGTAGAGACAATCTCTGCACAGTCGCTCATCAATATCAAACCTGTGACAGCAGCGGTCAAAGAGTTCTTTGGAAGTTCCCAGTTGTCACAGTTTATGGACCAGAATAACCCGTTGTCCGAATTGACACATAAGAGACGTCTTTCCGCTCTTGGTCCCGGTGGTCTTTCCCGAGACCGTGCCGGATTCGAAGTCCGAGACGTTCACTATTCCCATTATGGAAGAATGTGTCCGATCGAGACTCCCGAGGGTCCTAACATCGGTCTGATCAACTCACTGGCATCGTATGCTCGTATCAATGAGTATGGATTTGTAGAGGCTCCATACCGCCGAGTTGACAAGACAGATCCGGATAATCCGATCGTAACGGACGAAGTCGTTTACATGACAGCAGACGAAGAAGACCGTTATCACGTGGCTCAGGCGAATGAGGCATTGGATGAAGACGGACATTTTGTACGTAAGAACATTTCCGGTCGTTTCCGTGAAGAAACTTCCGAATTTGAAAGAAATAAAATTGATTTCATGGATGTATCGCCGAAGATGGTATTCTCGGTAGCGACAGCCATGATCCCATTCCTGGAAAACGACGATGCAAACCGTGCGCTGATGGGATCCAACATGCAGCGTCAGGCAGTACCGCTTTTGGTTACCGAAGCACCGGTTGTAGGTACAGGTATGGAAATGAAAGCCGCTGTCGATTCAGGTAACTGTGTCGTAGCGAAAGAAGGCGGTGTGGTAGAACGCTCCGAGTCCAACCGTATCATCATCAAAAGGCAGATGGAAACCGTGATGAATACAAGCTTGCGAAGTTTGTGCGAAGCAACCAGGGTACTTGTATGAACCAGCGTCCAATCGTGACAAAAGGTGATGTGATCGAAAAAGGACAGGTTATCGCAGACGGACCTTCTACTTCCGGCGGAGAGATCGCTCTCGGTAAGAATCCTTTGATCGGATTTATGACATGGGAAGGTTACAACTACGAGGATGCCGTTCTTCTTAGTGAAAGACTGGTACAGGAAGATGTATATACTTCCGTTCATATTACAGAATACGAAACCGAAGCCAGAGATACCAAACTCGGACCGGAAGAGATTACCCGCGACGTGCCGGGTGTCGGCGATGATGCGCTCAAAGATCTGAATGAGCAGGGTATCATCCGTATCGGTGCGGAGGTTCGCGCCGGCGATATTCTTGTCGGAAAAGTAACACCAAAGGGAGAAACCGAGCTGACCGCCGAGGAAAGACTTCTTCGCGCAATCTTCGGTGAAAAAGCACGTGAAGTAAGAGATACGTCTCTGCGTGTTCCTCATGGTGAATTTGGTATTGTCGTAGATGCGAAAGTATTTACGAGAGAAAACGGAGATGAACTTTCTCCGGGAGTGAATAAAACCGTGCGTATTTACATCGCACAGAAGAGAAAGATCCAGGTAGGAGATAAGATGGCTGGTCGACATGGTAACAAGGGTGTCGTTTCCCGTATTCTGCCAGTAGAAGATATGCCATACTTACCAAACGGACGTCCATTAGATATCGTACTGAACCCATTAGGTGTGCCTTCCCGTATGAACATCGGACAGGTGCTCGAGATTCACTTGAGTCTGGCAGCAAAAGCTCTTGGTTTCAATGTAGCGACACCGGTATTTGATGGCGCGAACGAAGTAGATATTATGGATACTTTGAAACTTGCCAATGATTATGTCAATACACCATTGGATGAGTTTGAAGCAAAATATAAAGATGTTCTGGATCCGGAAGTGATGCAGTACCTTCTGGAAAATGAAGAATACCGCAAAGAATGGGAAGGTGTACCGATCAAGGAAGATGGAAAAGTTCAGCTTCGTGACGGACGTACCGGTGAGTTCTTTGATGGAGAAGTAACGATTGGATTCATGCACTACCTGAAACTCCACCATTTGGTTGACGATAAGATTCATGCTCGTTCAACCGGTCCTTACTCTCTTGTAACACAGCAGCCTCTGGGTGGTAAAGCTCAGTTCGGTGGACAGCGTTTCGGAGAGATGGAAGTATGGGCACTCGAGGCTTATGGTGCTGCTTATACACTTCAGGAAATCCTTACTGTAAAATCCGATGATGTGGTCGGTCGTGTGAAGACATACGAAGCAATCATCAAAGGTGACAATATCTCTGAACCGGGAATACCTGAGTCCTTTAAGGTATTGCTCAAAGAGCTGCAGTCTCTTGCTTTGGATGTAGCGGTTCTCGATGAAAACGGCGAAGAGATCCAGATGACAGAGTCTGTGGATGAAGTAAATGTGGAAGATATGTCAGGATTGATGGAAGGCGACCGATTCGAACTCGAAGAAGAGTCCTTTGAAGATGCCGGATTCCGTGAGGCTGAATTGTCAGAAATTGACGATGACAGCAACATTGGCATTTCCGAAGATGAATAAATAATTGCAGGTAAATACATCATGTTATAGAAAGGACGATAAGAATGCCACAGGTAAGCGATGAAATTCAGGAAACATTAACATATGACAAAATTAAGATCAAACTGGCATCTCCGGACAAGATCCGTGAGTGGTCCCGTGGAGAGGTAAAAAGCCGGAAACGATCAACTACAGAACATTGAAACCGGAAAAAGACGGTTTGTTCTGTGAAAAGATTTTTGGACCAAGCAAAGACTGGGAATGTCATTGTGGAAAATATAAAAAGTTCGTTATAAAGGTGTTGTCTGCGATCGATGCGGCGTTGAGGTTACGAAATCCAGCGTACGTAGAGAGCGTATGGGACACATTGAACTGGCAGCGCCGGTTTCCCATATCTGGTATTTTAAGGGAATTCCGAGCCGTATGGGACTGATCCTTGACATCTCTCCAAAGGTATTGGAGAAGGTTCTGTACTTTGCTGCTTATATCGTATTGGAGTCCGATACGAAAGAAATTCAGGTAAAACAGGTTCTCTCTGAGAGAGAATATCAGAAAGCCAAAGAAGATTTTGGTGATACATTCCGTGTAGGTATGGGTGCTGAATCCATTCAGGAATTGCTGCAGAGAATCGATTTGGACAAAGAGTCCAAAGAACTCAAAACAGAGTTGAAGACTTCTACAGGCCAGAAACGTGCGCGTATCATCAAGAGACTGGAAGTAATCGAAGCATTCCGCGAGTCCGGCAATAATCCGGACTGGATGATACTCACTGCGATCCCGTTCATCCCACCGGATCTGCGTCCAATGGTACAGCTCGATGGTGGTCGTTTTGCGACATCGGATATGAATGATCTGTATCGCCGAATCATCAACCGTAACAACCGTTTGAAGAGACTTTTTGGAACTCGGCGCACCGGATATCATCGTGCGTAATGAAAAACGTATGCTTCAGGAAGCAGTAGATGCGCTGATCGATAACGGACGCCGTGGCCGTCCGGTAACCGGTCCCGGTAACCGTGCTCTGAAATCCCTTTCCGATATGCTGAAAGGTAAATCCGGACGTTTCCGTCAGAACCTTCTCGGAAAACGTGTCGACTATTCCGGACGTTCCGTAATCGTAGTAGGACCGGAATTAAAGATTTATCAGTGTGGTCTGCCGAAAGAGATGGCAATCGAGCTGTTTAAGCCATTTGTTATGAAAGAACTCGTAGCAAACGGAACCGCACATAACATTAAAAATGCGAAGAAAATGGTAGAGAAGCTGGAGCCTGCTGTATGGGATATTTTAGAGCAGGTTATCAAAGAGCATCCGGTTATGTTGAACCGTGCTCCTACACTGCATCGTCTGGGTATCCAGGCATTTGAGCCTACACTTGTAGAAGGTAAAGCTATCAAGCTTCATCCACTTGTTTGTACTGCGTTCAACGCTGACTTCGATGGTGACCAGATGGCTGTGCATCTTCCACTTTCTCAGGAAGCTCAGGCAGAGTGCCGTTTCCTTCTGCTCTCACCGAACAACCTTTTGAAACCATCCGATGGTGGTCCGGTAGCCGTACCTTCACAGGATATGGTCCTTGGTATCTATTACCTGACACAGGAGCGTCCGGGTGCAAAAGGCGAAGGAAAAGCATTCAAGAACATGAACGAAGCAATCATTGCTTATGAAAATCATGAGATTACCCTGCATGCAAAGATTAAAGTAAAATGTCAGGGAATCAATAAAAACGGTGAGATGGAATCCCGTATCATTGAGTCCACACTGGGACGTTTCATTTTCAATGAGATCATCAGCCAGGACTTGGGATTCGTAGATCGAAGCAAGGATGAGAATTTCCTTAAATTGGAAATTGATTTTCATGTAGGAAAGAAACAGCTGAAACAGATCCTTGAGAAATGTATCAATAATCATGGTGCTACAAAGACAGCGGAGACATTGGATGCGATCAAGTCTCTCGGTTATAAATATTCTACAAGAGCAGCGATGACGGTATCTATTTCCGATATGGAAGTGCCGGCAGCAAAGAAAGAGATTCTTGCAGAAGCAGAAAGCACCATTGAAAATATTTCCAGAAACTTCCGTCGTGGTCTTTTGACCGAGGAAGAACGTTACAAAGCGGTTATCGAGACTTGGAAAGAGGCCGATGATGAGATCACAGAGGCACTTCTTACCGGACTTGACAAATATAACAACATCTTTATGATGGCGGATTCAGGAGCCCGTGGTTCTGACAAACAGATCAAACAGCTCGCCGGAATGCGTGGATTGATGGCAGATACATCCGGTCGTACGATCGAACTGCCGATCAAATCGAACTTCCGTGAAGGTCTGGACGTACTGGAGTACTTCATTTCTGCACATGGTGCGCGTAAAGGACTTTCCGATACAGCGCTTCGTACAGCCGATTCCGGATACCTGACTCGTCGTCTGGTAGACGTATCACAGGATCTTATCATCCGTGAGACGGATTGTTGTGAAGGAAAAGACGAGATTCCGGGAATGTGGATCAGTGCATTCATGGATGGAAAAGAAGTCATCGAGACTTTGGAAGAGCGTATTACAGGCCGTTATGCCTGCGACGATATGTATGACGATGAAGGCGAATTGATCGTAAAGGCAAATCATATGATCACACCGAAACGTGCTGCCCGCATCGTAAATACAAAAGCGATCATTGATGCCGGAGATGCTGCGAAAGTTAAGATTCGTACGATTTTGACATGTAAATCTCATATCGGTATCTGTGCAAAATGTTATGGTGCGAACCTTGCTACCGGCGAGCCGGTACAGGTTGGTGAGGCAGTCGGTATCATTGCTGCTCAGTCAATCGGTGAGCCGGGTACACAGCTTACCATGCGTACATTCCATACCGGTGGTGTTGCCGGAGACGATATCACACAGGGTCTTCCTCGTGTCGAGGAACTTTTGAGGCAAGAAAGCCGAAAGGTCTTGCCATCATTTCCGAATTTGGCGGAAAAGTTACTCTTCGTGATACGAAGAAGAAACGTGAAGTTATCATTACCGATGAAGAAAATGGTCAGACAAAAGCTTACCTGATCCCATACGGTTCTCGTATCAAAGTCCTTGATGGACAGGTTCTTGAGGCCGGCGATGAGCTGACAGAAGGTAGTGTCAACCCACACGATATCATGAAGATCAAAGGCGTGCGTGCCGTACAGGATTACATGCTTCGTGAAGTACAGCGTGTATATCGTCTTCAGGGTGTAGAAATCAATGACAAGCATATCGAGGTCATTGTCCGCCAGATGCTGAAGAAAGTCCGCATCGAGAACAATGGTGATTCTGACTTCCTTCCGGGAACAATGGTTGACACGCTCGAATATGAAGATAAAGTGGAAGAACTTGCAGCAGAGGGTAAAGAGGTACCGGAAGGTAAACAGATTATTCTCGGTATTACAAAAGCTTCTCTTGCAACAGATTCCTTCTTATCAGCAGCTTCTTTCCAGGAGACAACAAAGGTTCTTACCGATGCTGCAATCAAAGGAAAGATCGATCCATTGATCGGTTTGAAGGAAAATGTTATCCTTGGTAAACTGATTCCAGCCGGAACAGGTATGAACCGATACCGCAATATCAGTCTTCACAGTGATCTGGTTGCCAGCCTTGAGCCACCGGAACCCGTAGAGGAGCCGGAGGAAAAAGAAGAGGGAAAAGGTAAGAAGGGCAAAGGCAAGAAATCCACAAAGGACGATAAGGAAACAGACATTGTGGAAGATGATGAACTTCTTATGATGGATGAAGATGAGGACGATGACGCTCTTGACATCGCCGAAGATGATTTCGATGAGGAATTTGATCCGGTGGAAGAGTAGTCACGGACATCTTCCCTTGCAGGAACAAATTTCTTTGAAGGAGAATGCTTGATTTTTCTTTCGAAGAAGTTAAAACCGACACAAAGTGCATAAAACTTGAGGTTTCATAAAATGAAAAAGCTCCGGCTGCAGAAATGCAGCCGGAGCTTTTTCTATTCTGTGAAACCTCTTCAAACAGTTATGCACTTTGTGTCAACTTCTTAAAATCTAATTTTCTCCCACAAATCGCAGGGTTGAACTCTTTGGAACACGGATACCAGCCATCTTCAAGTTGGTATTTCCTTTGAGTTGAATGGTAAGATCTACGGATTCGCCAAGTTCCAGCCAAGGCACACATTTTTCGGTGGAAAAATGTGTGGTATTGAGGATCAGAGTGCCGTGGAAGCCATCCTCGAACCAGATACGGAGGTTGGATTGGAAACCGGTAGCACCGATCAATTTAATTGGGAGATTCTTACCTGCCTGCTGGGCAGTGTGAATGTCAGTATATTTGCCAAGTGCCATCTGAACCAGCGAGATGGATTGTGGTTTGTCGACGATGTAATCTTTGCGGACCATGGAAGACGATCGGTTTTTGTTGTATTCCAAAATCTCGATCTGGATGTGAGGGTCGATCTGTTCCAAAGGTTCCGGATTTGGACGAGCGGTATAATACCCTTGGATGAGATCCACGCCGAGGCGGATTACTTCCTTCAACTCTTCTGAAGTTTCAATACCTTCTGCGAGCGTCAGAATATTGTTATCATGTGCAAAATCAATAATATCTTTTACAAAATGCTGCTTTTGTGGATTGTTCTGAATTTCTTCCATAAGCATACGATCAATTTTTACATATTTTGGCATATAACGAAGCAGGTTATTTACATTAGAGTACCCTGAACCATAGTCGTCAATTGCCGTCTCAACCTTAAGTTTGGCATAGGATTGTTTGATGTCGGACAGACACTTATTGTCCAATTCTTCCTGCTCTGTAAGTTCCACAACAACTTGTCCGCGGTGTTGATTTAATTGTTCGTGGAGGCGGTCTTTGTCGGAATCCACAAGTTGAGCCCCCGGAATGCTGTTAATAAATGTCTTCTTTCCGATAAATTTCTGCGGGTTTTCTTTCATATAATGAAGTACATTAAATAGTGTTGCTTTTTCCACGTCATAGAGTCGGCCAAGGCGTTTGGCACTAGTCAAAATATCCAGTGGAGAAATTTTTTGTTCTGTATTGGCACGCATTAAAGCTTCATAAGAGAAAATTTTACCGGTTCGTGCGTCGACAATTGGCTGAAAATAATATATAAATTTATTATCGTCAAGCAGATTCATAACTACCAAATCCTGTTCCTTGTCTTTCTCAGATAAATGAGTAGAAGGATCACGCTGTCGCAACTCTTGTAATTTTTTTCCGTTTTTTTCACTGATCGTATCATTGATCAGCGGCTCGAGCGAATGAATCTGTCCAATCGGCTCAGATTTACAGTTGTAGCAGATATGGATCTGGAAAGAATGGCTGTTTTGCTGGTTAAATATATTTATTTTCTTTAATAAAGTGCTTATAAATTCATCTGCTCGATGTACATTTTTGTCAGAAATAATGGAGCAGACAATAAAATCATCGTTTCCCGTCCGGGCACAAATTTCGTCGGAAAAGGTAGATTCCTGAATGAGGTGAGACAAGGCGGTAATCGCAAAATCGCCCTCTGTGCGGCCGTAGCCAGCATTGATATCTTTCAGACCACTCAGGTCAATGGAAGTAATCGAAAGTGTATCGTGTGCATGCACGGATTCGGCAATCAGCTGCTTCGTCTGTGTGATCAGACCGCGGTAATTGTAAAGACCGGTTAATGAATCACGGATCTGTGCGGACTCCATTTCATTTAATAACTGGCGCAAAATGTCCTGCCGGTAGAAGGATTCCATTCCCTGCATCACATTGTGAAGCCATAAAATGTAGCTTTCATCGTATACGCGGGGTTCGTCGCCGTAGCTGATGACTGCGTAACCAAAACATTGGTCGTCAAAATGAAGCGGTGTAAAAATGTAAGCCGAAGGTTTTTCATGGTCTTCATGAAGTTCCGGTAAAATCAGTTTTGTATCAAATGAATTCGAAAAATCAATATGATTTTCTGTGCTATAGTTTTTATTACAATGAACAACCGGATACATGCGGTCGGAATAGCCGAGACGGATAGCTTCATCACTGATCATCTTTGATGCATGATTCCAGTTTTCGTTCAGACAAATGTGAAAATTGTCATAATTCCCCAGCTGATAGGTATATTGAAAAACAATGTTAAAAAGTCCTGGTAAGAATGCTGGGATAGCAAATCCTCCATCAAATGGTTAAAACAGGAATAATAACTGTTAGAAGAAAGATTTGTTTCCCATTGGTCGCGAAGTGGCGACAACAGGGTGAGATTATCCGTCGAACAGCCGCAGCTTCCACCAATCCAAAGGTCTGTCTCCGGTACATATTCCGGAATTGGTTTGCCGTTGAGAGAAGCATCAATCCACCGGAGGCTGTATTTGCCGCAAGACTTCGCCGGGATTCGCAGAAGTCAATGGAACCGGGCTGTAACGGCCCTCCTGAATCGAGTCATACCCAATCACAGCGATATCATCAGGAACCTTGATGCCATGCTCAGTAAGCGCGGAACAAACGCCTATCGCCATACAGTCATTGGCACAGGCAATTGCTTCCGGAAGTTTTTGGCGTTCCAAAAGCATCTGTTCCACCATTTGATTACCGCTTGTATACCAATAATCTCCGCAGTAAATGTTTTCGTCAAGAACCGGAAGACCATGTGCTTCCATGCTCTCCTTATAGCCACGCAGACGCTCAATCGAATGAATATGAGCTTCACGTCCATTTAAGAAAACGATATCTTTATAATGATGCACCTCGATCAAGTGGTCGATCAGACGGCGGATCGGAGTGCAGTGATCATTCATAACGGATGGAAAATACGGACTTTTCTGATCAATGACCAGAACCGGACCATCAAATTTGTCGTGAATTTTCTTCTGAATGGAATCCGAAAGGCCGGTTGTCTGTAGCGTATCCAGAAGAATAACGATAGCATCAAGCATGTCGTAATTGATCAATTCGTAGATATTTGACTCCCCTAGTTCACGAAGATTTGTCTGCTGATATTTTACATACATTGAAAAAATCAAGACATCATAGTCAGAGGCAAATGCTTCCTGCAAAAACCCTGCATAAAATGATTTTGAGTTGTTTCATCTGCTTGCGCCAATAAGACGCCAATCCTTTTCGTGCCATAAAATCTCTCCAATAAGATGTTAATAAATACAATACCTCAAGGATATTATATACGTTCCGGGAAATTTTTTCAATCCTAAACACATAAACAATTGGTAAAGAAAAAGTAAAGTATGAAATCGTTCAGATTTGAATCGCAATGTTGCCGCTATACAAAAATGTAAAAATACGGTATAATAAAAGCAGCAAAATTGTGAAAAGAAAGCGAGGGTGATTATGTCATTTAGTATTTTAGGAAAAATCCGGGAATCGGAAGAAGAACGGCCGGAGTTTTATGATGATCTCAATCTCACACAGTGGATCGAGGAAATCAATGGACAACTCGGCATTTATGATCTTCGGGAGTATTTCCGGCAGATGCCTGACGGAAGGGAGCAGATCCGATTCCGCCAGGAAGTGCTGCAGGAAATCGATGAAGAAATGGAGATGAAAATTACAGAATTTGTCAATCGAATCCGGCAGGCGCAGGAAAATGAAGCGTACATAAATTCCGAGACAGGCGAGCAGATCACAGATGAACTCAGCAAGGCGCATTGGAAACTGGAAGTTGCTGTAATGTATTTTACGGCGGTGGATGAACTGATTGCTTTTTTTGGAAGAGCGCGAGTGCAGGGCACGCGGCTGGCAGCAGTTTTTGGAAATGTGTAAGGAAGAGAGCGGCAAGCGGGAAGTGAGGGTGTATCACGATGCGGCACTTTCGACGAGTGAGGAACTTGAGAAAATTCGTTACAGTCTGCGGATCGAGGGAGACCATGTCGCGATCCTGCCGTCGGTGGTGGAAGACGATTATGTGAAGGAATTGTGCGAAAAATATCCGCAGATGATAAAGCATCCCGGAAAAATGGGAAACCTTCTGCCGGGAGGAAAAGGGAACACCGCTGGAACAGCGCATTTTCAAATATTTGCAGAAAAAATTTTCACAGCAGTTTAAAAGGCTGGAAGAATTTGGAAAACAAGAAGCGCGCATTTACCAGCCGGGGATTATGCAGTTTCATAAGGAAATCTGCGTGTATCTTTCGATATTAAAATTTCAGCATCATATGGAATATTTCCATTATGATTTTTGCATGCCGGAGTTTTCGGATGCGGCATTTGAAGTGACCGGTGGATACGATCTTGCGCTGGCGTTGAAAAATCAAAAGAGGGAAAAGAGACGGTAGCGAACGATTATTATTATCGTGGAAAAGAACGGTTTTTCGTTATAACGGGGCCAAACCAGGGAGGAAAGACGACATTTGCGAGAGCGGCAGGGCAGCTTGTGTATTTTTCGCTGATGGGCTTTCCGGTGCCGGCAAAGCGGGCGGTGCTTCCACTTTTTGACGGCTTATTGACACATTTTTCCGTGGAAGAGAGCATGCAGAGCGGCCGCGGAAAACTGAAAGAAGAATTGGTGCGCCTGTCCGGGATGATGCATGCGGAAAAGCACAACGTATTTGTTATCATCAATGAACTTTTTACGTCGGCGGCGACGTACGATGCCTATCATATGGGGCGTCGCGTGATCGATCATTTTCTTGACCGCGACTGCTACGGAATTTATGTCACGCACATTGAGGAACTTGCGCAGGAAAATGAACAGATCGTCAGCCAGGTGGCATCGCTGATCGAGGGAAATGTCAAAGTGCGGACGTTCAAGATCCACCGGAAAAAGGCCGAAGGCAAAGGATATGTCGAGCCAATTGTGGAAAAATACGGGCTGACTTATGAGGAAATCAAAAGGAGGATTCATCATGTTTGAGGTAGCACTTTTGTATCCGGACAAACAGCAGGGGGCGGCAAAACGGTATGGCATGCCGCAGGATATGGGCAAGGATTTGAATCTTTCGGTGATCCTTCGGGCGATGGCAAAAGAGGATGAGGAAATATTTACCAATTGTCAGCGTGTGCTTTTATGCCCGGTGACGGATGAAAAGACGCTTCATTTCCGCCAGCAGATGGTGTCTGATGCCGTGTCGCATCCGGAATTTTACGAGGAAATGTACCGTATCGCGAAAGAGGCGATGCAGGAAATTCACAAATACACATCGAAAAAGACAAGCAATAAGGTGGTGCAGATAACAGAGTCGCTGGATCTGCTTCGGATTCTTTTTTTAAAATATCTGCGGTACTTAAAAGAGCATTTGCGGAGTGAACAGGCAGAAAAAGCAGATGCTATGTATCTGTTTACGACAAAATTCAGAGAACATTTTACCGATGATTTTGCGAAAGATCTGGAACGACATATCGACGATATGGCTGTGCTGATGCAGGGCGGCAGACTGATTCTGACGGCCGGAGTGGCTGGCGGTCTTAAATGCGGCGATGCGATGGTGAACCGGCTTGACCCGGTCGATTACCGGAAAATGGGAAAATTCCGCAGGACATTGCGGTGGCTTCTTCTGCATCTTGCATCTCCGGAGGCCATTTTGCTTAATCAGGAAGCGTTGAAGCAGGATGCCATCCGAATGGAAGAAAACGGACTATTGTATACACAGGAAATTTATCGCGAGTTTTTGTACCAATTTCAGGAATTTTTCAGCCAGCTGCAGATTCAGGTCGGATTTTATGTTGGCTGTGCGAATCTGGGGCGGAGCCTGCATAATTTAAAAATGAAAACATGTTATCCGCGTGTGAGCCATGAAAGGGGCACATCGAGTACCGGCATCTGTATGAACTGGGACTTGCGCTTGAAACGCTGAAAAATCCGGTGGACAATTCCCTTACCGATTCCTGCCATCTCCATGTGATCAGTGGGGCGAACCAGGGCGGAAAATCGACATTTTTGCGGAGTGTCGGCATTGCGCAGGTAATGATGCAGGCGGGTATGTTTGTTCCGGCGGTGTATTTTGAGAGCCCGCTGTATGATAACATATTGACACATTTTACCAGACGTGAGGACAGCAGCATGAACAGCGGACGGCTGGATGAGGAAATGAAACGCGTGCACCGCATCGTGGATATGGTGACGGATCGAAGCCTCATCCTTTTCAATGAGTCGTTTTCCAGTACGACGGAAAAAGAGGGGAGCCAGATCGCGGAGCATATTATTCAGGCGATGTATGACAGTGGCGTGAGTGTGTTTATGGTGACGCACCTTTTGCATTTGCAAGTCAGATGTATGCGAAAAATCTGCAGGGAGCACGATTTTTAAGTGCAGAGCGAAAAGAAGACGGAACACGTACTTTTAAAATGATCGATCATGAGCCGACGGAGACAAGTTACGGATTGGATCTGTATGCAGAAATCATAGAGCGAAAAAAGAGTAAAAGAAAGGGATGCCCTCATGTGAGAACATCCCTTTTGAATTGTTAAGTAACTATTCAGGCCCCTCTTCCCCACATTCGCATTTCGAACACTTCGTGTTCTTTTCTCGCCTTTGACAAGGCTAAAAATGCTCATATGTGGAGGGGAGCCCTATTAGGATCTAAATGTATGGAAATCAAATTCTCTTACGTGCAAGCACGACGATTCATTGATTTCCATACATTGATCCTGAATAGTTACATTGTTAATTCAATTTTTTGCTAAGGCATTCCACTTATCATTTCCAAGGTTTTTCGTTACGGTAAGCCCGGTGTCTAAATCATAATAGGCATCGGAAAGGGAAGTGGATCCACCACCGTGAAGTGCTTTGACATAAACCTTTGCGCTGGTGCCAAGGCGGATAAATTCTTCATCCGAAACATCGCTGGAACGTTCGGCAAGAGCCTCAATCTTCGCACCGGTGACAAACATTTCCTTTGCGGACTCTTTATTTGATTTGGTAACTCCGTCTTTGATGGCTTTGTAGTCCTTACGGATGGTGTCGGCAAGAGATTTCAATGTACTCGCGGAAATGGAATCTGCGCCAGTTATCTCATTTTTTGCCTCGACTGCAGTATCTTCATAATCATCAGACACTTCATTCCACGGAATGGAAACCGAAGGGGTGTCCTTCTCGGTTTTGTCCGAAGAAGTATCTTGTGAATCCGAAGAAGTATCTGTCTGTGAGTTATTTGAGGATGTTGTATCTGCTGATGTCTGAGTGTCTTGTGTATTATCTGAGGAACATCCTGCAAGCAATACTGTCGCGAAAATACAGACAGCACATAATGATAAAAAACGTTTTAACTTCATACTTGCCCCTCCTTATTTTTATGATATTTCGTAACTATTCAGGACGCCCCTCTCCCACATTCGCATTTCGAACACTTCGTGTTCTTTTCTCGCCTTTGACAAGGCTAAAAATGCTCATATGTGGAGGGGGAGCCTATTAGGATCTCAATGTATGGAAAATCAAAGTCTCTTACGTGCAAGCACGGCGATTCATTGATTTCCATACATTGGATCCTGAATAGTTATGATATTTCTTTTAATAATATATTGCTTTAGTTATATAAAGGATACCATATTTGGAAGAAAAATGCAAATGAAAAGCCGAAATTCTATGGAAAAATGAGAAAAGTTATGATATAATGAAGCAAACCTAAGAGACGGGAAGGAAGCACAATACACTGCTTAGTATATTGATCGGAACGGTGGTATATATGGTTTTGCTGTGGGTGAGGTAAACGGAGTTTTATATCAAAAAAGGAGAGGTTTTATGCAAAATAGAAGAAAAGAAGATCAAGGATATATTATTTCCCTGATATTAACGTTTGCGGCTCGTTGGGTGCAATTATTTTTTGCATTTCTGGGCAGCATGATTCCGGAGCAGTTTCAAGATCTTATTCCCTCTGCGCGTGTTATGTTTTTCAGATGGTCTGTACCAATATGCCAGGCAGCAGCGTGCTTTGTTGCAATACGTTATATTCAGCGGAATCCGGATAAACAAAAACAGGGAGTGATCTGTCTGGTCATTGCACTGATCTTTTTACAGCCAACAGTATTTTCTCGACGCTGTTGACAGGAATGGCAAACTGGGATACATCGCATTTTGGATAATTCGCAGCAGAAAGGAGAGGATGTGCCATGAATAGAAATTATAGTGTAATCTGCTATATTGTTTCATACATATTGTCAATGACATGTATGCCGGCATTGGCGACTGACTGCTGGATAACGGATACGATGATTCAGCAAAGGGGAGATGTGCTGGTGGTATGGCAGTTGCCGGCCATTATTTTAAGTGTGCTTGCCATTGTGCAGCAGGAGAGAAAACAGGATCGCACGCTCGCTGTTATCAGCCTGTTATATGCATTTATACTGGCATTGTTTATCGGAGTGATCGTATTGATGTGACAGGGTGATAGGGCTTGCCCCTGACCCGCATATTTTCCCTGCGCTCGGCGTATAATGTAAAAATGCGTAGCAGAGGGAAATTACATGCTTAATAAATTGTGGGGAGCAATGATTGTGATCGGGATCGCTGTCGCTGCCTTTCAGGGAAAAATTGGAAATGTCGGCACGGCAGCCATCGATTCATCGAAAGAGGCGGTGATGCTCTGTATCACGATGCTTGGGGTTATGTCGATGTGGACAGGAATTATGAATGTGGCGAAAAAAGCCGGTTTGATCGATGCCATGACGAGGGCACTCAGACCGGTTTTGCGTTTTTTATTTCCGGATATTCCGCGGGAACACGAGGCAAATGAGTACATTGCCGCGAATATCATCGCCAATGTGCTGGGACTTGGCTGGGCGGCGACGCCGTATGGTCTGAAAGCAATGGCGGCACTTCGGGAGTGGCAGAAAGAAAATGGAGAGACGGGAAATGTCGCAAGTACGGATATGTGTACATTTCTTATCATTAATATTTCGTCGCTGCAGCTGATCCCAGTCAATATCATTGCATACCGCAGCCAGTATGGATCGGTGTCACCGACGTCCATTCTTGGCATGGGACTGGTGGCGACGCTGTTTTCGACGGCGGCCGGCGTATTATTTTCCGTGATTGCGCGAAAATGTACCAAACGCCGGGAAGGAGGAAAGGTATGAGATTTTTGTATTATCTTTCCGACAGCATGATTCCGCTTGTTTTGATCTTGGTGACCGGCTATGGCCTGCTGCAGAAAGTCGATATATTTGATGCGTTTATCGAAGGAGCCGTGGATGGATTTAAGACGGTTTATAAGATTCTTCCGACACTCATCGGTCTTATGATTGCGATTGGTATTTTAAGGGAATCCGGTACACTGGGGTATGTAGCATCGGTAATCGCACCGGTGACAGAGCGGCTTCATTTTCCTTCGGAACTTGTGCCGCTTGTGACCGTGAAAATGTTTTCTTCTTCGGCGGCGACAAGCCTTCTCCTGGATGTTTACAAACAGTTTGGGCCTGACAGCCGCCTCGGGGTGCTGGCTTCGGTGCTTATGAGCTGCTCGGAGACCATTTTTACACAATGAGTGTGTATTTTATGACAGCGAAAGTGACAAAGACAAGATATACACTTGCCGGTGCTTTGTTTGCGACGCTTGCCGGAATTGCCATGTCAATGCTGCTTATCGGGTTTTGATTTTTCGTATGTTGCTAAAGGTACCATATACCTTTTTCCCATTGATGGTACTATATGCACGCACGCGAATGTAATATAATTTCTTTTTCTTTAATTTTTTTTAACAACGATAGAAGTTTTCTTTGTTGTTTTTTTCTGAAGTTTTTTAAATTTTCGGGAAGAACTGTATTGAATTTCATAACGGGATGCATTCTTTATGCTTTTCCACTTTATAACAGCTTTTCCTTTTTTTATCTTGATGGCTTTCAGTTTTACTTTATCAAGATTGTAAACAGCCGGTGCAGGTTGTGGAGTTTCCAAAATCGGCGCAGGTGTGGATGGTGTCGGAGTGGCAGTCGGGGCAACGGTCGGTTCTGGGGAAGCAGAAGGAGACACTGTCACTGTCGGTGGAATTGGCTCCGTACTAAATTGGAAACTATTTAAACTGCATAAACTGCTTTCTGAACTTGTTTCAAAGAGAAAATATAAGGCATGCTTTCCAGGCTCTATTTTTTCAGGATCAATAGAAAGCATTTTGGTTACAGGTGCTATTTGGGAGTCTGATTTTTCGACAGAAATCGTTCCCAAATCTTTTCCGTCTGTATAGGGACTGTCGAGACGAACTTTAATGATTCCGTCATTTCCTGTGCCGGTATAATTTATGCGTAGATTGAGGCAGTCTTTTTTCCCTTCACAAAAATTGGTAAAATTAAAATATTTATATCCAACGATAGCGCCATTCTTGTTGTTGCTAACGGCACCGCCAATATCATTTTTGTCCCAAGTTGCTTGAATATAAGAACCACCGGTAGTATAACAACTGATACCGGCTGAATACAGTTTAAAAGGATCAAGACCATTCATCTCCATTCCTTCTGAAGTAACTTCTGCCTCTGAAATTTTAACTTTTCCATCTTCGGTAAATGTTATGTCGACGGGTTCTGCCATGCCCTGTCGGCTGTACCCCCATCGTTGTTGATCGAACGATGATAGAAGATGTACCACTGGCCATTTACTTGTGCAAGACTTCCATGTGTATTGGTGGCGGCAAGAGCAGCAAATGTGTTCCCTTCGCTATCAGTATTTTTTCCTCGTGCATCGATAATCGTTCCGCCATATGTCCAAGGGCCGAGTGGATTATCAGAATACAGGTATGCAAGTGTTGCGGTACTCTTTCCAAGACCAAATTCGCCATCTCGTGTTTTACGGCTATAAATAAAAATGTACTTATCGTTGATTTTTTCGCATAGAAGAAGCTTCGAAAAAACGAATTTGATCGTCGTCTTCGTAATCTAAAAAGGCATCGTCTATAATAGAAGTACCAGGTTTTACGGTAGCCATCGTTGCAGGATCGAGTTCAGCCATGCTAGCTTTATTAAATCCCCAATATCCGTAAACACGACCATCGTCGTCGACAAAGACAGCTGGGTCAAATCCCATGACTCCTGTGGAAGACGGATCTGTATCGGAATTTAGATTGATAGGTTCAAATGGTCCGATCGGACTCTTGCTTTTGCAGACCATACTGTTGCGCTTGGTGGTCTGGTCATTAGGATACAAGTAGTATGTTTTAGAACCATCGCTTTCATTTACGACGGCAACGTCAGGAGCATACATGGTATCTTTTTTTTGCTCCGGAACTGTACTCAAAAATAACGCCGTCGCATCGCCAATCAGTAAGATCTTCTACTGGCGCCGACCATACGGTTAAATCCGGACCACAGTAAGATGTCTTTGATGTGTCATGAGAGCCATAGATATAGATTCGTTCTTTTTCCGGGATGCTCCGGATCTTCAAATACATAGGGCTCGCCATCCGGAATATGTTCCCATTCGGGAAGATATGGGTTGATGGCAAGTGCAGTGCTTTTTTGATAGAGACATCCGATAAAGAGTAGAATCATTAGTGTGGCTAAGCTCGCCAATTTTAATGGTTTTCTTTTTGTCATTTTAGTGACCTCCTCCATAAATATAGTTATAATCAAGTATAAAGTGTCAGGGTGGGATTGTCAATACATCTTTTCCGCTTGCACAAATACTGTCAGATAGTGTATAATAGGATTTGCAGAGAACAAAAGAAAGGAATTTAGAAGAGTGAAAGAACGGTTTAAGAAAATTATGAATGTGCTGTATCTGGTGATTTTTTCCATTGCGGCATTGTGGGAATATATGCAGTTTTTTATGTATTATGATCTTCCGCAGATCGTAGTCATTTTGCCAATTATCGGACTTTTGGCAGCAGTTGCTCTGAAAAAGTGGAGCTTTTTGCTGCTCGGAACGACGACATTGATGGCAGTGGTATTTCAGCTTATCGAGGATCCGCAGGATGGCCTTGGTTATGTGGACACTTCCAAAATAACGATCATTTTGAAGATATTGCCGGCGGTACTTTTGTTTTTGTTGATCGGAATCGTGGCAGGATTGCTTGTTCGTATGGCATTTCGCAAAGACCGCCATATCAGTCTGCGCATTTTATTCTGCGGACTTGGGGTGTTGTTGGCACTTGCCGCCGGAATTGTTTTGTTCCGCAACCCATTGTACCCGTTTGTTGCGAGACATCAGATTCACCAATATGCGCAGAAGTACGACAAGAAGGAGTACCCGGTAAGTGACGTGGTTGTTTATTACAGTTATACCGACTTGCAGTATTTGGGACGAGTTGTCATGAGCGATGGCGTGATTTATCCCCTGTCGCATGATATGAAAACCGGAGAAGTAAAAGAAGAAAGAAATTGACAAAATTGTAACAAAATTGTAATATAATATGATATAGGATCGAGAGGAGGCACTCACAAGAACGAAGTTCTTGTTTTTCATAGTACCGACGACTTGCCGCCGAACGAAGGTGAGGGGGCGTTACCTTAAGGGGCGATTCGTGCTTGCGAAATAACTTAAATTAAAGGACTTAGAAGAAGATATGAAGAAAAACGAAAATGTTATCTGGCAGAAAAATAAAGTGTCATATGAGGACCGTTGCCGGGTATTGGGGCAGCAGGGGAAAGTAGTCTGGTTTACCGGTTTGTCCGGTTCCGGGAAATCGACGATCGCTGTGGAATTGGAAAAAATGCTGAATGAAGCAGGAAAAGCCGTATATCTTTTGGATGGGGATAATATTCGATGTGGTATTAATTCGGATCTTGGTTTTTCCGATGAGGACCGAAACGAAAATATCCGCAGGATTGGAGAAATCGCTGCGTTGTTCCGTGATGCCGGAATCATTACACTCGTTTCGTTTATTTCTCCATTTCGTGAGATGCGCCGCGTCGCAAAGAGAGCGCGCCGGCGAAGGAAATTTTGTCGAAGTGTATGTAAATACGGATCTGCAGACTTGTATGGAGCGCGATCCGAAGGGATTGTATAAAAAGCAGATTAAGAATTTTACGGGAAAGGATTCCGGTTACGAGGAACCATTGGTGCCGGAATTGATCGCAGATACGAAAAATATACCGCAAAGGAATGCGCTGAACAGATTTTTGATTACATTATGATGTAGGTGAGAAAATGAGGATATCCGACAGATTAAAAGAAGAAGTGAAGGCACGCAGGGAAGATTGGCAGATTCAAAAAATGCGAACAAAAAGAACGTGCTTCACGGCGAGGGCGGAACCGTTACGCTGCGTCCCAAGGAATGGGTGACACATGGAGCAGCAGAGTACGAAGAAACATTTAGCAGACTTCCCAAGAATGCTTATAAGGGAAATGTCAGAGAAGAGAAAATGTACTCTCTGACATCGCAGGCCAAAGACTGGTTTTGGAATTGCAGTTAAGAAGCGACAAATACACATTTAAAAATATGCTGGCAGTGATCGACCCTTTTGATGAGGCTCCGCTGACAGCTCTTGTGATGTTTTCGACGATTACGGATTACCGCGTGCGCACAACGGTTTTCGGTGATGTGGAAGAGACAAATTTTGTATATGAATTTCCGGAAGGAAAACGTCATCGCATACCGATTCTTGGATTGTATGCCGGAAGAGGGACAAAAGTGCAGATTGAACTGCTTGATGAGCAGGAAGAAGTGTGCGATACGCGTACATTTATGCTGCAGACCGGGGAACTGCCGGAAGATTTGAAAGATGTGGTAAAGGCTGAGAAGATCAATAAAAAATCGGCCTTTCAGAATATTTTGGTGGCGGGCGGCATCGACATCCGTCCATGCGTTTTTGACCGCGAGGGAAAAATCCGTTATTATCTCCGCAGAAAACCGAAAGGATATGGAATTTTTCCGCTTTCCAAAGGACGTTTTCTTTTTATGGAACAGGATATTTCTGCGCCTTCCTTTACCAATCCGCATTCGATCCAAATGTATGATATGGATTATCTGGGGCGAGTGGGACGCACGTATTTTGTGAAAAATGGTGCACATCATACGGTGGAGGAAAAAAACACCGGAGGGCAATATTTTGATGGCGGGAAACAGCCTCGAGGGACATTCCGAAGATCTTGTGCTGGAAATTGACCGTGCGACCGGGGCGATTGCACATAAATTAAAAAGTGGGCGATGTGTTTGATGACACTTATCAGGATATGATGGACTGGGCACATATCAATTCGGCATCGTACGATACGGAGCAGGATTCCATGTTAGTGTCCATGCGAAATATTCATTCTGTCGCGAAATTTGACTGGAGTACCGGTGAGATAAAATGGCTGATGGCGGATCCGAGATTCTGGGAAGGTACGCCGATGGCCGAAAAACTTTTGACGCCCGTGGGCGAGGTACCGTGGTTTTATCAGCAGCATGCCGTATTTGAAGTGCAGCTGACACAAAATGAAAATCCGGATATCCGTTATATTATGGTGTTTGACAATCATTGGCACAAACGCCGCAAGGTGAAATTTTTTGATAAAGATGAACAGAGTTACATCAGTTTTTATGAAGTCAATGAACGGGAGAAGACAGTAAAATTGTACAAGCGTATTGCCTGTCCAAAGTCAAAGATCCGTTCGAACGCGATTTTTGTCGAAGAGGATCGAAGGCTGTACATTATGGCCGGATTCCTTGTGCCGGAAATCGATGGAAATCTGGGACTCATTCGCGAGGTGGATTTTGACACCGAGGAAATTTTGAGTGAGTATTATGTGAAACCGGGATTTTTCCGCGCTCACGAATTTTGTCCGGATATGACATCGCTGTCGAAAGCTCTCGTGCAGAATGCAGATTATCTTCTCGGAGAACTCAAACGGCCGATTCTCGCTGAAAATGAGCGGTTGGCTGCGTGGGATTTTGAAGCGGCAAAAATGTTACGGATCCGATGATCCGTTATCGCAGGCGCGAGGATGTATTTTATGTCCGCGAGGTCGACCACACGATTCAGACTGTCATTTTCCGCGGAAAGGAAAAAGTCTGGTATGTGGATTTCAAGGATACCTATCAGACCATGAAAACATTTGAAAATGCCGTGTATTATATTGCGATGTGGATGGATGTCCTTCCTCCCGACCAGTATGATATTTATCTTGAAATTGACAATGATTTACAAAATACCGGCGAGAAGATTGTGAAGCAAAAGTAAATTTTTATCATAGATACCTTTGTACTGCCAATGCGGAACCGGCGTGAAAAAGCGTCCGGTTTCGATGGTGATCGAAGGTATCTTTTTTTTCGTATACGCACCAGTCGCCGAACCCGCCGCCGGGAAGGGTGCTTCCGGCATTTTTTCCGTGAGCTTCGATCAATGGATATCCGGTCGTGGCATGCGCGATGGATGCCATTTTCACGATATGGTTTCGGAGACTTCCGGTCACATCATAATCATAATAGATCAAGCTGCCCTGCGAGTGGTAATGGATCACGCCGAGAGGAGTTGACAGCTGTGATACAAAAGTCATCAGATGCTTGGTCTCCGGCTGGTCGCCGGCGGATTTTCCCGGATTATGTTTATTGATATCTTTGGAGAGGCCGAAACCACAGGGGAAATTGCGGTTCAGATCCACAGCGGCACTGTTTTCCTTCCATTTTTGGCAGGAGTATTCTGGCTGATCGAAACGCCGTCCGGATTTGTCATCGGAAGAAAAATGATGCACACATCGCGCCAAAGTTCCCGGTAGCAGGGAGTGTCAGGCAGCTCGCGGTGGTTGTAGCGCGGCAGATAATAGGCGAGCATATCCAGAAGAAGTGTTGTGTTTATGTATTCGCGTCCGTGGATGGAAGCGGTGAGTACGAGTTGTTTTGGAGCATCCGCCGCCCCTAGATGACAGGCGTACAGATGGCGTTTGGCGGGAGTGCGGCCAATGGAGTCCAGACGAAAATAGTCCGCAGAATATTGAACGGTCCATTGTTTCAACTGTTTTTCCATGGAAGGATAGGTGTAAAAGTTCTGTTTTGCCATAGGAAACCTCACAGGTCTTTTCTAACAGTATATGTGGGAAGAAAGGGAAAAAAGACCGCGGCTGTTAAACTTGTAGTTGCGGGCAGTAGTGCATTGTGATACACTTAAGACAGATGAAGAAAAGGGAAAGCTGGTGAAATGATGGGAAAGGTCATAAGTATAGGAAAACAGGATTTTGCATCTTTGCGGGAAAATGATTATTTTTTGTGGATAAAACAAAGTTTATTAAAGAATGGTGGGAAAATGGAGATGATATTACACTTATTACACGTCCGAGGCGTTTTGGAAAAACATTAAATATGAGTATGCTGGAGTGCTTTTTTTCTATGAAATACAAAGCACAGGGAAATTTATTTGAAGGACTTTCCATTTGGAAAGAGGAAAATATAGAAAACTGCAGGGAACCTATCCTGTTTTGGCATTAAGTTTTGCGGCTGTTAAAGCAGATAATCTGGAAGATGCAAAGACGCAGATTAAACAACAGATTTCTAAAGTATATGCAGAAAACAGGTATCTTTTACAGGGCGATACTCTTAGTGAAAAGAAAGGGAAGCATATGAGAAGATGGACGCGTCGGTGAGTGATGCGGAAGCGATTGATGCCCTTAATAATATAAGTATGTATCTATGCAGATATTATGGTAAAAAGGTCATTATTTTGTTAGATGAATATGATACCCCTATGCAGGAAGCTTATCTTAATGGGTACTGGGAACAGTTTCTTGCTTTTATGAGGAGCTTATTTAATGCCTCTTTTAAAACCAATCCCTATTTGGAACGTGCGGTAATGACGGGAATTACGCGTGTGTCAAAGGAAAGTATATTTTCAGATCTCAATAATCTGCGAGTGGTAACAACGACGTCAGATCTTTATGCAGATTGTTTTGGATTTACCGAAGAAGAAGTTTTTGACTCACTGGAAAAATTTGGAATGAGTGATAAAAAAGAATTGGTAAAAAACTGGTATGATGGATTTACTTTTGGAAAATACCGAGATATTTACAATCCTTGGTCGATTACAAATTGTCTTAAAGAGAAGAAAATTTATCCTTATTGGGCTTCTACCAGCTCGAATGGGTTAGTAAGTAAATTGATTCAAGGTGCTTCTGTGGAGATAAAGGAAAAAATGGAGGACTTGATTAAAAAGGAATCTATTCTTGTGAATTTTGATGAGCAGATTGTATTTGAACAGATTCATCAAAATGAAAATGCTATTTGGAGTCTGCTGGTAGCAAGCGGATATCTTAAAGTAGAAGATGTGGATTACCGTGGGATTTTGCGGGAACCATGGTATCAATTGCAGATTACGAATCTAGAGACACTCAGTATGTTTCAGACAATGTTTCGTGGGTGGTTTGAAAACCCAATGGCTAATTATGGAAGTTTCGTGAAAGCGTTGCTGTTGGGGGATCTTGAGGCAATGAACTATTATATGAATAAAGTGGCACTTGCTACATTTAGTTATTTTGATGTAGGAGGTGACAATACAGAGACGACGGAGCCGGAGAGATTTTATCATGGATTTGTGTTGGGATTAATGGCGGAACAGATGGAGAATTTTGAGATTCGTTCTAACCGGGAAAGCGGTTTTGGAAGATACGACATAATGATGATCCCACATGATCCGGTAAAAAATCCGGCAATTATAATAGAATTTAAAGTATGCAGCCGGACAAACAAGGAAACTTTGGAAGATGCTGTGCAGTCTGCATTACAGCAAATTATAGATAAAAATTATGAAACTGAACTTTTGGCACAAGGGATTCCGAAAGAAAAAATTCGCCATTACGGATTTGCATTTGAAGGAAAGAAAGTGTTGATTGGAGCATAAAAAAACGGGCACTCCCGAAGTGAGTTCGTTATAGTTACAATCGACCCAAAAATGCGGGAAAGGTCAATGAAATTTTAAGGAGTTTTTTTGAAAAACAAGTTATCAAGAAAGGAAAATTATGGAAAAGCGGAAAGCGAAAATAACCGGCATCATAAGTGAATACAATCCCTTTCATGAGGGACACCGCTACCAGATACGCAAAGCCGGAGAAATCACGGGCGCAGATGCCGTCGTTGTGGTGATGAACGGTGATTTTGTGCAGCGCGGCGAATGTGCGGTGGTCGATAAATATGTGCGTACGAAGATGGCACTTCTCGGCGGCGCGGATTATGTCTTTGAACTGCCGGTCCGCTACGGGATTTCGAGTGCGTCGGATTTTGCTTATGGCGGAATACTCGCATTGGAGAGCCTTGGTTGTGTGGACGTTGTTTGTTTTGGCTGCGAAGCACCGGAAGATATTGATATAATGGCTGACATTTTTGGAGGTGCCAAAGGGAAGAAGAAGGAATTATGCAGATGAAAGGGTACGCAGCACAGGGATTGTCCTACCCGGCAGCGAGACAGCGCTTTTTGCAGGAAAAGACAGGCTGGAGTGAGAAAAATGCCGTGAGCGGATGCAGCCGGGCAATATTCTGGGGGCAGAGTACCGGCAGGCAATACGGCTTCTAGGTTCGTCGATGCGCTGTGAGCCAATTCTCAGAGAAGGGATGGGGTATCATCAGGTGACTCCGGAAAAAGAAAACGATTGGAAATATATGTCAGCCACTGCGATCCGTGCGCAGCTGGAAAACGGATTTGAACAGGTAAAGGGAATGCCGGAAGAAGCACTGAAAGCCTGGAAAGAAGCCGGTTATAGCATGAAAACAGAGGATTTCTGGCCGGTTCTTGCACTGGCACTCCGCCTAAGAAAAGAGAAACTGGTTTCTTATAAAGATGTGTCCGAAGATCTTGCGGCGGTATTTTCACGTGAGATTTTGCAGGCGGCGGATTATGAAAGTTTTATTCATGCCTGCAAGACGAAAAATATCACCATGGCGCGGGTAAAACGGGCGATGCTGCAGATTCTTTTTGAGGTAAAAAAGAGGAGAGGGAGACGAGGATGCCATATCTGCGGCTGCTTGGGAGGCGGAAGGATGCCTGCCCGCTTCTACTTGAAATTCCGAAACGCCGGTTGTTGGACGGCTGGCAAAAGAGGAAGAGCGGTTGAGCGGGAGCGACAGGGAAAAGTTGGCACAGGATATCTTTGCGGCAGACATTTATCATATGACAGTTGCCCAGAAAACAGGGATGCCACAGAAAAATGAATACAAACAGCCGATGGTGATCGTCGGTTAAAAGGAGGTTGTTACGATGGAACAACGGTTAAAAAACTATTTGAAATTTTATGGTGAGACGGCAGGCGGAAGCCGGAAGATTGAGGGGGACAAAGGAGAATTTTTGTCGCAGATGCTCATACAGATTGGATTTTTCCAACATGAGCGGCTGATTCATCTGATTGTTACCGTGCTTTTTGCTATTCTTGCGGTGATTTCGATTCTTGCGAGCCTTTTGATCCAGGAATGGGCGGTATTATTGCTCTGCTTGATGTTTTTGTGCTATTGATTCCCTACATCCGTCATTACTATATTTTGGAAAATGGCGTGCAGAAACTGTATGAATATTATGATCAGATTTATGCAGCAGAGGAGAAGTAAAAGAGTTGCGAAAAGCAAGCAAATATGCTATGATTAAGACATACATATTTGATCGTGAGGAGGTTACAGAATGAAGATTAGAGCAAAATTGATCGCAGCAGTGTGCGGAGCCCTTTTGTTGGAAGGTGTGGTTTCTTTTTGGCGGTTTATCTTGGCCTTAGCAAATTTATCACACCGGGTGCATTGATTGCATACAGTATTGTCGTGATTTTATCGATTATTGCCGGAGCAACGATCGCGACTGTATTTAGTTTTCGATTTGTAAAACGGATGGAAGTTGTCAAAGAACAGTTGACGGCGATGGCAGATCACGATCTGACCTATCAGATTCCGGAAAAGACATTGAAAGTAAAAGATGAACTTGGTGATATAGCGAGAACATCGGCGAAGACTGCGGAATCTCTGCGAGAGATGGTTGAGACACTCAATGCGATGCTTTCGGGAATGGACAAAAACATTGTTGAGACATCAGAGCGTGTCGACAATCTGTCAGAGAAACTGGAAGGCATGTCGGCTACGACAGAGCAGGTATCTACCGGATTGATGGAGACGGCAGCAGCCATGCACGAGCTGGATGTATCCACGGATGAGGTTGAAGTGGTTATGAAAGGCGTTGCCAAGCAGGCGGAAGGAAGGTGCGGAAGAGGCAGAAAAGATCAATACCCGCGCATTGGAACTTCAGGAAAACGCGAAGGAATCCAGAAACAATGCAAATCGTATATTAAAGGGCAACAAGGAGCGTATGGAAGAAGCAATCAAAGCTTCCAAAAATATCCAGCAGATTCAGGTGCTTACGGAAACTATCCGAAATATCACAAATCAGACCAATCTTCTTGCTATCAATGCTTCCATCGAGGCAGCGAGAGCCGGTGAGAGCGGACAGGGATTTGCGGTAGTCGCAATGGAAATCACCGACCTTTCGGAGGCTTCCTCGGAGGCGGTTGAAAAGATTCAAAATGTAGCAGCGACAGTAACGGAGTCGGTAACAAGTTTGATCGAGTGTTCCGAGATTATTCTTGAATTTATCAATACTTCCGTTATGACGGCGTACGGTGATCTTGTGGAGACCGGAGACCGTTACAAACAGGATGCCGAATATGTCAATGGACTGGTTGAGTCCCTAAGCAAAAGCTCAGATCAGATTCTCAGCAGTTTGAATGAGATGAATGCGACGATCCGTGATATCACGGCGAAGAGCGATATGGGAGCCAAAGGCAGTGAGACGATTGCAGAGGACACCAATGAAATCGCCCGCAATTCTTCCGATATCAAAGATCTGGCATCTTCGACAGGAAACAATTCGATTCATTTGAAAGAATTGGTAGAACAGTTTACCATCTGAGAAACATAACAAAATAATTTGAACATACAAAAAGCAAGTGACGGTAATGCGGCCACTTGCTTTTTGACGTACTTTTGCAAATATTCAGGAATTTCTTCCCGACATATCTTTTAAAAGATACATTCCTGAATCAATTCCGGTACACTTTTCGGAGCATCCTTGATCTCATAACAGGTTTCAGATGGCGAATCCCTGCATCGAGAAGTGACTTGTCTGAAGTATATAAAGTGGCAAGGGATTCTCCTGTTTTCACTTTCTGTCCCAGTTTTTTATGAAGAATGATACCGGCACATGGATCGATATCGTCCTCTTTTTTGCTGCGCCCGGCACCTAAGATTCCGGCAGCAGTGCCGACACCCTCCGTATTAATATAGGTAAGATAGCCGGGGTTCTGGGCTTTCAGTTCTGCCTGTACCGGTGAAACCGGGAAGGTTTCCGGTGAGAGGATATAGGACGTGTCGCCGCCCTGCATTTCTACCATTTTAACAAAGGTATCAAAAGCTCGTCCGCTTTCCACACTTTCTTTGGCTTCTTTTACTGCCGCTTCGCAGGAAATATTTTTTCCCAATGAGATCATATGGGCGGCAAGAGTGTAGCAGACCGTCATCAGATCTTCCGGTCCATTGCCGTGAAGGGCATCAATTGCTTCTTTTACTTCCAGATTATTACCGACAGCGAAGCCAAGTGGTTCTTCCATCGAGGTCAATTGTGCGATTGTTTTCTTACCGGCAAGATTTCCAATTGTTACCATCTTTTGGCGAGTTCAAGTGCCTGTTTCCGATCTTTCATAAAGGCACCATTTCCGGTCGTGACATCAAGTACGATGCAGTCGCTTCCAGAGGCAAGTTTTTTGCTCATAACAGAATACGCGATCAATGGGATGCTTTCGACAGTGGCTGTCGCGTCACGCAGGGCATAGATTTTTTGTCTGCCGGTGCAAGATCCGCCGTTTGGCCGTTGACGCAGATGCCGGTTTTCTTTACCGCCTCGAAAAAGGCGTCAGTCGAAAGATCGGTGTGAAAACCGGGAATGGATTCCAGCTTATCGATGGTTCCGCCGGTAAATCCCAGCCCACGGCCACTCATCTTGGCAATCGGAATCCCGCAGGAAGCCGCAATCGGCCCGATAATAAGGGTGGTCTTGTCGCCGACACCGCCGGTGCTGTGTTTGTCCACTTTGATGCCGCCGATCGCAGAGAGATCATTGATCGTACCCGAATCGCGCATTGCCAGTGTCATCGTCGTCAATTCGCGGTCGTTTAACCCTTCATAACAGATGGCCATCAGCATGGCAGACATCTGATAATCCGGGATGTGACCCTTTGTAAAACCCTCGATCATACCACAGATGCTTTCATCGGAGAGTTCTTTCCCGTTTTTTTATCGTGAATTAAATCTACAAATCGTTCCATAAGTAAACCTCCTTGTAAAGTCTTATAGAATCAAGTATAGCATATTTGGGAAAAATATGGTATACTTACTGTAATAATGTTTTGGGTTTGAGTTTCGACCCAAATGACGAATTGCTTCGTTGCTTATGCAGTTCCGCAATTCTACAAATATTACAAAGGAGTTTATTTATGTCAACATCATCAATTATCATTCTTGCAGCATTCGTGGTATATCTGCTCTTTATGATTGTTATCGGAGTATTTTCCATGAAGAAGACAAACAATACTGAGGATTATTTCCTGGGCGGCCGAGGATTAAATGGCTGGGTAGCTGCGCTGTCAGCACAGGCGTCCGACATGAGCGGATGGCTTCTTATGGGTCTGCCGGGATCCATTTATGCATTGGGAACCGGTCAGGCGTGGATCGCGATCGGTCTGTTCCTTGGACCCGTAGCCAACTGGCTTTTTATTTCCAAGAGACTGCGCCGCTATACGATCGTGGCAAACAATTCATTGACACTTCCGGAATTTTTGGAAAACCGTTATCACGATAAAAAACGTGTATTGTTGTTTATCTCGTCACTTGTGATCGTTGTGTTCTTCCTCGTTTATACAGCATCTGCGCTGGCTTCCGGAGGAAAATTGTTTAGTTCTGTATTTGGCGTGGATTATCACGTCGCACTGGCAATCGGCGCAGGAGTTATCTTGATCTATACATTTCTTGGGGATTTTTGGCGGTGTGCTTTACTGACTTCGTTCAGGGAATGCTGATGCTTGTAGGTCTTTTGGTCGTTCCCATCGTGGCGTATGGTCTTGTGAGCAGTGATTTTGCTCCGCAATTGACGGCGACATTGAGCGGAACCGGCATTGCTTATGATGATTATTTGAGTTTATTCTCCAATGGAGGAAAACCCTATACTTTTTGTAGATATTATTTCACAGCTCGCATGGGGATTGGGATATTGCGGAATGCCTCATATTCTCGTACGTTTCATGGCAGTGAAGAGTGAAAAAGAATTAAAGAAATCCAGTGTGATCGCGATTATCTGGGTAGCGATCTCACTTGTTGCCGCATGCTTTATCGGTGTGGTTGGAAGAGCTTTTCTTGGGGCAGACCAGATCCTTGGAACTGCCGGACAGGCATCTTCTGAGAGTGTATTTATCGAAATGATCAACAAAGTATTTACACATCATCTTGGGGTGCCGTTTGTAGGCGGTATCTTCCTTTGTGGAATCCTTGCGGCGATCATGTCTACGGCAGATTCCCAGCTGCTCGTATGTGCATCTTCCGTGTCCAAGGACATTTATAAAAATGTGATGCGTCCGGAAACGGAAGAACAAAAAGTATTGAAAGTCAGCCGTATTACGGTTGTGGTCATCGCTGTGATTGCATTCTTCATCGCTTGGAATCCGGAAAGCAGTATTATGAATCTGGTATCAGATGCGTGGGCAGGTCTCGGTTCTGCGTTTGGTCCGATTGTAGTATGCTCTTTGTTCTGGAAACGCACAAACTTTGCCGGAGCGGTAGCCGGTATGGTTTCCGGTGGATTAACCGTGCTTATTTGGGACTATATTCCGCTGGTTGGCGGACAGACGATTGCGGCAGCGACAGGCATTTATTCCCTGCTCGTCGGATTTTTTATCAGTCTTGCCTGCATTGTGATCGCAAGTCTTTGCACGAAAGCACCGTCGGAAGAAATTTTGGTCGAATTTAACAAAGTTAGCAGTGAAAATTTCGAATAATTTAACAAAATCTTAGGTTGATTTTTCGGGGCAAAAGGTATAAAATGACTAATGGTCGAAAAAGAATAAGTTACTTGAAAGGTAACTATTCAGGTTCCCCGCTCCTCATTCGCATTTCGAACACTTCGTGTTCTTTCCCGCCTTTGACAAGGCTAAAAATGCTCATTTGAGGAGGGGGAGCCCTATTAGGCTCAATGTGCAGAAAACAATGTCTTTTACGTGCAAGCACGACAATCCATTGTTTTTGCACATCGAACCTGAATAGTTACCGGGAAAATTTTATACGTTGATTGGAGGATTTAAAATGGAAGAATATGGATATCTTTTATTTATCGCCATCGTACTGATTAGTACAAAATGCCTCGGTCTTGTGACAAAACGGTTCCACATGCCGCAAGTAGTGGGGGCTCTTGTAGCCGGTTTGATTATCGGACCTGCCTGCCTGAATCTTTCGTCCATCATGCTGGTTGGAGAATCCAATTCTATGATTCACAGCCTTTCCGAAATTGGAGTTATCGTATTGATGTTCTCCGCCGGACTTGAGACAGACATACAGAAGTTGAAAAAGAGCGGACTTGCTTCGCTGGTGATCGCATTGCTCGGTGTTATCGTTCCTTGTGTCGGTGGTGCCCTGATCGCTCACTTTTTTACAGATTCTACAGGAATCACAGCAGAAGCGGCAATGTACCGCAATATATTTATCGGTGTTATCCTGACAGCGACTTCCGTTAGTATTACGGTGGAAACGCTTCGAGAAATGGGAAAACTCAGTACAGATGCCGGAAATGCAATTCTCGGTGCCGCAGTTATTGATGATGTCCTTGGTATTATTGCATTGACAATCATTACTACACTCGGAGGACAGAATGGTGGCGGTGAGACCCCAAGTATTGGACTCGTCCTGCTGAAGATCTTGTTGTTCTTCGTATTTGCGATTGTGGTTGCCTTTGTATTTGGCAAATTATATTATAAATGGACAGAAAATGCTGCTCCACAGAGAAGATACGGAATTATGGCACTTGCTTTCTGTTTGCTGTTTGCCTTTGCTTCCGAATATTTCTTTGGCGTAGCCGATATTACAGGTGCTTATGTTGCCGGCTTGGCAATTTCTGTAAGCCCTAAGATTGAATACATAAGTAAACGTGTAGAGACCGTTTCTTACATGTTCTTGTCCCCGATTTTCTTCGCCAGCATCGGTTTGGAAGTAGTTCTTCCAAAGATGACCGGAAAGATTATCGTGTTCTCGGTACTTCTTTGTATCGTAGCCGTGCTTAGTAAAGTAATTGGATGTGGACTTGGTGCAAAACTGATGCGATATACATCAAAAGAAAGCCTTCAGATTGGCGTCGGTATGATATCGCGTGGTGAGGTTGCCTTGATCGTAGCCAGCAAAGGTATGGCAGTCGGTTTGATGTCACAGGATCGGTATGGACCAGTGATTATCACGGGAGTTATTACAACGATTGTCACACCAATTCTTTTGAAAGTGGTATTTAATGAGAAAAAGACAGTGTGCCACAGAAAGCAGCATAAAGAAAACTGCATAAGTTGTAACTATTCACGACTATATGTTTAAAAAGAAGCCTGCATGGAAATTGAGGTGACCCCTCAATTCCTATGCAGGCTTTAAATATATTTTGTAACTATTCAGGATCTATGTATGGAAATCAATGAATCGTCGTGCTTGCACGTAAGAGACTTTGAATTTCATACATTTAGATCCTAATAGGGCTCCCCCTCCACATATGAGCATTTTAGCCTTGTCAAAGGCGGGAAAAGAACACGAAGTGTTCGAAATGCGAATGTGGGAGGGAGGCTGAATAGTTATTATTTTTATTGTCCGGCTTTTTTCAAAGCTTTGAGTATCATTTTCTGGAAGAATCACATCTTTTCCGGCTGCTGCAATAAGTTATTGCGGGAACCTTTTACATCCATGATATAAATACCGCTTAAAACGACTTTCAATTCTTTCTTTACCGGAAGCAGAGGAAAAATCTTTTCGTCACACATCAATGTCATGATTCTTGGACCGATTTTTGCCTTTACAACCGGGATTTTAGATCCACGGAGATATTTTGGTGTGTTGTCTACGATCATCTTTGGAAGTCCGGCTTCTTTTAACTTCATCCTTTTCTTGTCAATGACCAGAATGGAAGCGATCTGGGATGCTTCTTTCATCTGTTCCTGCGATGCTTCCTGCTTTGCCTGAAGTTTCTTTCCAACAATAGATAAAACAATAAATACGATAATGAGTACGGCAAGGATAATACCCATTACGATCAATGCGGTTTTCATAATTATGGTTACCTCACTTTTTTCTAAATTTGGCACAGATTTGCGGTGCCTAAGTATTATATTAACATTTTTTATACGATTGTGCAAGAAGTTACTTGTCATACATCTGCTGAATGATGTTTTGAACGTAAGCACCGATGTGTTTTTTATCGTCGGCTTCGAGCTGATCCGGATAAACCGGTGTGCCGTATTCAATGTAAATGTTACCGCCATGGATCCAAGGAAGATGATTTTCCATGATTTCTTCCGTTCCCTTGATACAGACCGGAATAATAGGAATTTTCGTCTTTGTGGCGATCTTCATGCTTCCCTCTTTAAAAGGAAGAAGGGTGTCGGTAGCATTACGGGTTCCCTCTGGCGCAATGTATATAGAATAACCCTCTTTTACTAATGAAATGGCTTTCAGGATCACGTTCATATTCTGTTTCATATTGCCGCGATCCATAAATAAGCAGTTCAGGAAATACATCCATTGTGCAATCATAGGAAATTTCTTGATCTCAATCTTGGAAATAAAGGCAACCTGGATATGCTGCGATGCGATGGAAGAGTACGCCAGCAGAATATCATAAAAACTACGGTGATTGGCGGCAAACATAACAGGTGTGTCTCTTGGGATATTTTCCAGTCCCTTGATGTGTTTTTTACATCCGGAGACAAACATGGCTACGTTGAAGGCAATCCACACAATGCGGATGGCGAAAGCGGCCGCGGCTTTTTCGCTGATTTTTCGTACCACGCATTCGATCAGGAGAAGGGGAATGCTGATGATACATACAAGTAGATACAGTAAAACAATCAATATAGTTCTCATTTGCTATAATATCCTTTCTTTCATTCGTTTGACGGGTTTACAGGAGCAGAAGATTCTTCTGCAGGCGGGTTTGTGGCAGCCGGTGGCTCAGTAGGAGCCGGCGTCGGTGGATCTGTTGCCGTTGGAGCAGAGGAGACGATAGGTGGATTTGGAGTTGTCGGCACTGGTGTAAAAGAAGCAGCGGGGGCTTTTTTGGTGCCTTCGTGCTTTTCGGTTTTGCACTGCTTTTTGCCTTCTTTGTCTTTTTTTGTCCTTTTTCTTATCTTTTGGTTTCTTTGTCGGCTTTGGAGTCGCATATACAACAGAATCCGGATCTTCGACATCGACACTGGTTTCCGGTTTGCTGCTGTCCTCCATATCCTTCAAAGTAACACCATAATATTCTTCTAATGTCAGATTGTTTTTATATAAATACGCGGCGACGGTTGTTCCGACATAGCGGATGTGCCATGGTTCGTAACTGTAACCGGTAATTTTTTTCCTTATCGTAAGGATAACGGATGATAAATCCATATTCGTGACAATGTTTGGCAAGCCATTTTCCTTCTTTGGTATCGCCAAAACTCTGGTCGAACCGGTAACTTACACTTTGTGCGGAGACGTCAATTGTAAGCCCGGTCTGATGCTCGCTGCTTCCCGGCATCGCGGAGACGGCATCGGTAGCTGCTTTTCCGCGGGTGGCGACATTTCGATCATAAATTTCTTTTTGTCTTGTATACGAACGATAACCGGAAACGCCATATAGTTTAATTCCCTTTTTTCTCGCCTGCCGCAAACAATTTTTCCAATGATGTCGCAGCAATTTTGCGCATTTTTCGTTTGTCATTGACATAGGAAAAGTTGAAATCAACATTGGGAACCACCAAATTTTTAGGAATATAGGTGGAAGGAAGAAGGTATTTGCGATTGACTAAAACGGTAGTACTGCTTGGAATGGTGTCCAAAGGCACTGTTTTGTTATCTGCCAATATAGAGTCCAAATTCTCGGGCAAAAGAGAATCCTCCTCTTCTTCGTCTTCATTATTATAGTAATATTCATAAGTATCGGAATTATTCGTTTGACTGGTATGCTGCGGCTTCCGGAAACGAACCATCACGATTCCGGCGGCCACAACGAGAAAGAGTATAATCCCAGTCAGTAATACACGTTTTTTCATGAGTGCCTCCTGGTATGACCCTGATCGGATGTCGATGACATCAACGAATTGCTTCGCAGTAAACTGCTCTCGCAATTCTACAAACATTCGGATTCCATTATACCCTTTGAAGAAAGAAAAATCAATGCGCTTTAAAGATATTTTTGTCGAATTTTCTGAGTGCAAATAATAAAAGCATACCCAAAATGCCGCAGGAAAGGACTTCGCCGATTCCTACCGTGAGCATCATATAAGGGATTGCGCTGTCGATGCCGTAGGCAAAGCGGAGTACCCATGGTACAATGATTGTATTGGAAATAATTGGGGGTAATGGAGCGAGCCATTTGTACTTGCGCAGGGCGTAGGTTCCCAATGCACCGAGAAGTGTCGCCAAAGTACCAAAGATCACGTCCAAAATGACCGCACCGGTGGATAGATTGGCGATAAAACATCCGATTACAAGTCCGGGGATCGCTGCCGGTGTGAAAAATGGTAAAATGGTAAGTGCCTCGGAAACACGGACCTGAATTGCTCCGCTGGCGAGGTTAAAAGCGTTGATGGCATACGTCAACACCACGTAGAGGGCAGCGATCATCGCTGCCTGACAGATAAAAATGATTTTGTTTGTGTTTTTTGCATAATAAAAAGTCTCCTTAGTTTTGTTTTACGTGTGGATGGTTTCGAACACACGGGGTGGCATAATAAAATTATGCCTTTTCAGCCTGCTCGGCTTCTTTTGCCGCCAAAACGGCATGTGCTAACTGGTCAGCGCAGGATGTGTTTTTAAAACCACACAGAACGCCGCTGCACTTTTCAGCGATCTGATCGGCAGTCCAGCCATCGACCAGACGTGGAATGGCTTTCAGATTCCCATCACATCCGCCGTAAAATACGACATTTGTTACGATGTTGTCGTTGATCTCAAGATCGATCTGTCTGGAACAGGTGCCTTTTGTTTTGTAAGAAAAATTCATAGTATATCACTCATCCTTTCTTTGACCTTGATAACATATTGTAGTAAAAATGATACAAAATGTCAAGTAACCTACGGTAAAATTTTTATAATCAGTTTTATCGTAAAGGTATCCGTGGTGTGTGAAAAATAAGCCATTCCACCGTGTTTTTCAGCAATCGCCTGGATTGAACGCAGACCGATGCCGGAACCGCCATTGCGGGTGGAAAGATAATGGCCGTTTTTGATATCGACTTTGCCGTCAAATCGGTTTTCTGATCTGATAGCCAGAAAAGAGCCGTTTTCAAGCAAATATTGAGCGTGTGCAGCCGGTTTTCCGCGTCGGGAAGTGTCAGACAGCCGGCAGATACATTTTCCAGAATATTGCCGATCAGACTGCAAAGTTCCGTATCATTGACGAGGCATTCTGCCGGGATCTGAATGCTCCACTTTTTGGTAATTCCCTGCGAGGCAAATAAATGATCATAATAATTTAACAGCGCATTGACCGGAATGTTGCGGCAGTAACATGTCGGAGATTCCGGGATTGCTGCGACACAATTGGCAAGATGGCTGGTCAGCGCATCGTATTCTTTATTTTGCGCCATTTGAGCCAGACTGTGGAGTTGCTGACGGAAATCATGGCGTTGTTTGGCGGATTCTGTAATGTATCGCTGCTGGGCGAGATATTGGCTCTCCTGCATTTCAAAAAGCCTTACGCGTTCTTCTGTTTTTGCATTTCGGAGCAAAATGACAGCCACCAGATAGAAGATCAGGTAGATGACATTAAATAGGAAAAAAGCCAAAAGCAGATAGGCAACATACATTCGGTACACCCGGTTTACGTGCATTGTTTCGTACTTTTGCGGTTGCATCATAATGTTTAACAGGATGAAAATAAGAGGCACCGGCAGTGTCGCGCCCCATACATAGGCGGAATTCAGAGAATCGATCAATTCGCTGAAATAATTTTTAAAGACCAGAAAATAAAGCGGGACAAACAAGACGCTGACGGCAAACTGCACCGAAGTTGACACAAGGCAGGAGGAGAGAAGGGTTTCCTGCGGATGAATCTGACAGTCGACGCAGAGCGCGATATTTGGCGGAAATGACATCAGCGCCGTTACCAATAAAAATACCGAGGCGCTGGTGGCCCAATGGGTATTGAGCGAGCGGTGGTAAAACAGGTAAAGGATTGCGATGTCCGGAAGCATGACATAATTGGCGGGAAAAGTGCCTGCCGTGAGAATCAATGCACTCACCGGAATCATGATGGCAAGCACCAGGCCGATGCATGCTATGATTTTTTGGGTGGCGCAGCCAGTTGGTTCTTCATAGGAAGGAAGCAGAGTGTTGCCGCCGGGATCAGAACCATAAACTGCATTAATTGTGCTGCAAATTTCATATCCTAAAGTGTCCTTTCCAATGTTAAAGTGTAGTATTGATTTAAGTGTATCACTTTTTCGCCGTTTCAACAACCGGTTATGAAAAAAAGTATTCCGTGTTTGACAGTACTGTTAAAGTCCCATCTTTGACAGTTGGAAAGTAAAAAACGGTTGTGAAGCCAGTAAAATCAAGGCTTACAGCCGTTTTTTGTTTCGCAGCAATATGTGCTATTGTGCTATATTTTTTACACCATGGTAAATTTATTTCTTTCGTCTGCTTTATGATGCTTCACATCGTATTCAGTTTTCATGATTCTGGTGTCAGCAATGTCCGCCAAAAGAACGTGCAAGGTGTACGGGCTGCAAAATATATGTGGCTCTTGTGGAAAAAAGGCAATTCCCCTTGCTCTTTTAGGAGCGGAAGTAACCATATTTGATATTTCGAAGCATAATAAGGGATACATCCGAATGTGCCCGGAGAGTTCACCTTGATTGCAACAAAGACATAAATTTAATTTTGCGGGGATAGACAGAACAGCATTTTTTGGTATGGAGACGGTGTTGGATTTTTTCTGGAGCATTTAGGAAAGCCGGTATATAATACAGCTCTGGATGACGCAAAAAAATTTTATGACCGACAGAGAGATAACATGGAAGCGGATTTTTATATGCTGTATCAGGATAAGATGTGTTGAACATATTGACTAGTTTCAACCGCCCTATGCCTGCATAGACTGCTGGAATTGGAAATTTTTTCTTTATATTGCAAGATATGTCAAATATCCTTCTTTATATGTCATTGAGGTAGGAAATGAACAATATTATAATTGCCATAAGGTATAGCATATAACTAATATAAGGAGGAAAAACAAACATGGGTTTACAAGTGAAAAAATCAATTAGAGCGTTATTGGTTGGGGCAATTATGTTTGCTATGGTTATTGGTGTGTTTCCGGCACAGCAACAACAAGTAAAGGCAGCAAGTGATGCAGTTATCAATCTATCAACAAAGTATCAGGAAATTCAAGGTTATGGCGGAATGAATCATCCTTCTTGGGCAGGAGATTTAACCGCATCTCAAAGGGAAACTGCATTTGGAAATAGTACCAATCAGTTAGGTTTCTCCGTACTCCGTATTTTTATTGATTCAGACAGTAATAATTGGTATAAGGAAGTGGCTACGGCAAAAGCAGCCGTCGCTAAGGGCGCAATTGTTTTTGCGACACCTTGGAATCCGCCAAGTAATTTGTGTGAAACATTTAATCATAATGGTGATACAAAAGCAAAACGACTTAGACATGACAAATATGCTCAATATGCAAATCATTTGAACAATTTTGTTAATTATATGAAGAATAATGGTGTTAATTTGTATGCGATTTCTATGGCAAATGAGCCAGACTATGGACATGACTGGACATGGTGGACCTCCAGCGAAATCGTAACCTTCTTAAAATATTATGCGGGTTCTATTAACTGTCGTTTGATTGCACCAGAATCTTTTTTTCTTATAATAAGAATATTATGGAGCCGATTTTAAATGACTCTCAGGCACTTGCAAATGTGGATATTATGGGAACACATTTGTATGGAACACAGTATAAGAATTTTGCATGGCCTTTGTTCCAGCAAAGGGTGCCGGTAAGCAGCTTTGGATGACAGAGGTTTATTATCCGAATAGTGATGCTAATTCGGCTGACAGATGGCCGGAAGCATTGGGTGTTTCTGAGCATATACATAATGCGATGATTAACAATATGCAGACTTATGTATGGTGGTATATCCGCAGAAGTTATAGCCCGATGAAAGAGGATGGAACTATTAGTAAGCGTGGTTATTGCATGGCTCAATATTCTAAGTTTATCCGTCGCGGTTATAGGAGAGTAGCAGCTACGGCAAATCCAAACAATGGTGTGTATGTATCTGCTTACACTGGAGATGGTAAAGCAGTTATTGTGGCAATTAACAAAGGTTCATCCAGTATCAGCCAGAAATTTACTGTCAATGGTCAGAGTATTTCTTCTGTGGACCGTTATCGTACATCCTCCAATGAGAATTTGGCGAAGACATCTAATCTGGCTTTGACGGATAATGGGTTCTGGTCTTATATGCCGGCAAACAGTGTTTCTACTTTTGTTTGTAATTTGAAGACAAACTCGACTACTGCTACAACATCACTTCCTAATGGTTGGTATTGCATTAAAAATCCGGCATCCGGAAAATATCTTCAGGTAACAGGAAATGTTGGTGCAGCCGGACAAAACGTTGAGGCTGGTTATAAGACAAATGCTTTAGGTCAGAAATGGTACTTGAGAAAATTGGATAACGGATATTTTACTCTCTCAAGTGCGTTTGGCAACTTTATGCTTGATGTCAGTGGGGCAGGAACAACTGACAATACAAACATTGGAATTTTTCATGCATATAGCGGAGACGCTCAGCAGTTTAAATTAAAAACAACTTCTAAGGCAGGGCAATATGGTATTATGACGAAAGTAACAAATCAAAAGAGTGGACTTCATTTAAGAGTGTCAGATAATACCAACGTAGTGCAGAATGCTTATTGGGAAGCAACTAACCAAGTTTGGCAGTTTGAGAAAACGAATTAAAAGTAGAAAATAGTTTTGCTTATACCTTACCACACTCGCCATTTTTTCCATTTATGGTGAGTGTGGTTTTTATGTAATAGGAAAGCTCTCTATTTGCGGAGCGAAGTTTGCCTTTGGCAAACTTTGAAGCATTGGTTCTCAGTCATCGCTTTTATGCTCTAACTTTTCTTTTGGCAGATAAGCAAATAACATTTCATCTAATTTTGAGGGCTTAATAGGTTTTTCAAGGAAATCCGTAAAACCGGCATTAATATATCGTTCCCTTGCTCCTGTCATAACATTGGCAGTGAGGGCGATAACAGGAAGTGTTTCAAACTTGCCACCCATGCTACGGATGTGACCTAATGTTTCAATTCCGTCCATTTCCGGCATTTTACACTATGGTAAATTTATTTCCCTCAAGATTTGTCATAACCGCATAGAAACCATCGTAAAGTTCTTCTTTGGTAATCTGTTCCTCATCAAGCTTATATACTTTCTTTTATGATTTTCTTCTCCAATGGCTTGAGTGTTGTCTGCTTGTTTTGATTGCCTGGAAAAATATCAAATGCAAGCGGAATGCCATCAGCATCCATAAACAGTCCCATGGTAACAATTGGATTTGGGCGGTTTTCTTTGCTTTTTCCATAGTGCTTCAAACCGCTTTCTTCCTCAATCTCAAAGTAATAATTTGTACAGTCATAGTAAAGTATCTTCTGATTCCTTGGATGGATGAAGTTTGAGTTTTTGTATAGTTCACTTTGGATGAAATCTGATGCCTCTGCGATTACAGACAAAGCTCTGTAAACATCCTGAATCTCATACTTTGGCGGCTCAAGCAGAGTTTTGCAAAAGTTATAACTGCTGAGCTTGCTTTTAATATTCAACTGTCAAACTCCCGCGTATCACTTTTTCACCGTTTCAACAACCGGTTATGAAAAAATATTCCGTGTTTGACAGTAGTGATAAAGTATGTTATCATCTCTATATTATAATATTTTCAGGAGGTACAGAAATGTCTGATTTTGATTTGAGCGACATCGAGGAAATGCAGGTTTCCCTTGAATTGGAAGATGGATCTACATTGGAATGTGAAGTGATATATATCTTTGAGTGGAACGGCGATGATTATGCGGCCCTGACACCGGTCGACGAAAGCATCGAGGAGATTTATTTCTTCGGGATTCAGATTGACACAGAAGGCGATCAGCCGGAGATCACACTTCTTCAGATTGAGGATGATGAGACATTAGATGCCATTTCAGATGCTTTTGACGAAATGCTCGATGAAGAGGAATTTGGCGAGGATGACGAAGAGGATGATGACGACGGACGCTGGGATGAGTTTATTGACAAAAGTTGGATAGATAATTAGATACACTCTTTTTTGCGAAAAGGGCTCCCTTTATCGGGGGAGCCCTTTTGTATTGTATCACAGCAAAATAAACCACCGGCTATGCCGGTGTGACCCGCATTAGCTTTAGCTACAAGAAAAACCTCCTATGTTGTATAATAGAGTTGGTTCGCCAACCACACTAAAAACAACATAGGAGGTATCCGAAATGGACATGAATAGTTTAGCACATACAAAGTGGGAATGCAAATATCACATTGTATTTGCACCAAAGTTTCGTAGAAAAGTTATCTATGGACAGATAAAAGCGGATGTGGGTAATATTCTAAGTATGCTTTGTAAAAGGAAAGGAATTGAAATAATAGAAGCAGAATGTATGCCGGATCATGTGCATATGTTTGTTAGAATTCCACCAAAATACAGCGTATCGCAGATAGTAGGTTATTTGAAAGGAAAGAGTTCTCTTATGATATTTGAGAGGCATGCAAATCTCAAGTATAAATATGGAAACAGACATTTTTGGTGTCGAGGCTACTATGTAGATACGGTGGGAAAAAATGCAAAGAAAATACAGGAATACATACGTAATCAGATTCAAGAGGATTTGGAGTATGACCAAATGTCGTTGAAAGAGTACATTGACCCGTTTACGGGTGAGCCGGTAAACCTGGGCAAAAATAAAAGAGCCCAAGGGGCTCGGCCAGTAAATGTAGTGCGGTTGGTGAATTTTTTCAAGCGTCTTTAGACGCAGGCAGGGAACAGCGGCTTATAGCCGCAGAACAAACCACCGGCTAAGCCGGTGGTCATGATTAATATGCATTTTTATTGATAAATCCGGTCACTACCGTGAGCAGTAGGATTTTGATGTCCAGCATCAATGTCCAGTTTTCGATATAGTACAGATCGCAGTCGATGCGCATGCGGATCGAAGTGTCACCACGATAGCCATTGACCTGTGCCCAGCCGGTGATACCCGGGCGGACCTGATGCTTGATCATATAGCGTGGAATTTCTTCTTTAAACTTCTCTACGAAAAATGGCCGTTCCGGTCTTGGACCGACAAGACTCATATCTCCTTTTAATACATTAAAAAACTGTGGAAGCTCGTCCAAACTGGTTTTACGGATAAATTTGCCAACCGGTGTAACACGCGGATCGTTTGGGGTTGTCCAGGCTTTCTGTTCTTCCGTAGCCTTTTGTACTGCCATCGAACGGAACTTGTACATTAAAAATGGTTTTCCGCCAAGTCCGATTCGTTCCTGCTTAAAGATCAGAGGTCCTTCGGAAGTTGCCTTTACCAAAATGGCGACAACGAGCATCGGAATGGAGAACAAGATGATCAAACAGATCGATCCGATGATGTCTACGGTACGTTTGATAAATTTATTAAAGGAGTTGGTAAGCGGTACATTTCTCACGTGAATGACCGGCAGACCGTCAAGATCTTCCGTGTAAGGACGTGTCGGAATGATATTATTGTAATCCGGGATAAATTTTGTATGAACACCGGATTTTTCCGTAATTGCCACGATTCCTTCGAGCCGTTTGTACTGATCAATGCCAAGAGTGATCGCAATTTCATCAAAAGAGTTGGAAGCAAGTACTTCTTCGAGATCGTCAATATCGCCGATAACGTGCACATCGCGGTAAGATTTACCGTTTTTCTTCTGGTCATCCAAAATGCCGTGTACGACATATCCCCATTCGGGATGTGCAAAGATACGGTCGATATAGCCCTCTGCCGAACGGCCGTAACCGACGAGAAGGACATGCTTTAAATTGTGCCCACGCTTGCGGAAACGGCGTAAGATGGTCGTGATCAGCAGGCGGAAGATCAATTCAATATAAAATTTGTAATTACAAAAATTACAATAAACAGACGAGCATAGTTTCCACTTTTAATAAAGTAGAGACCGGCGGTACAATACAAAATGCCGACGACATTTGCCTTGAAAATATTGTAAGCCTGTGATTTACGGCTTGTAACACGTTTTGGGTCATACAGATGAAAAGCATAGTAGGACACAAGGTAACATGGAATCAGCAGGAAAAGCATCTGCATATATTCTTCCAGTGTTCCGTAAAGTCCGATCGGTTCCTCAATAATCTGCCATTGAATCAGGATACTCTGCTCTTCGTCAAAACGTAATTTATAAGCAAGTATAAATGAAAATACTAAAATCAGCACATCTATGATAAATCGTATAATATTAAGTAATTTTTGGTTTCCTTTGATCAAAATCTGTCATCCTTTCAAATTAGGGATTGGTATGATATCGTCATTGGCGGTGCAATGATATCTACGAATTGCTCCGTTGCTGTCGCAACTCACGCAATTCTACAAACATTATTATAAAGTATTTTTTCCATTTTCACAATATAAAAATAAGATATTCACAAACTAAACACATTTGATGGGTATAATGCAACATATACAATGAAAAGTAGTATAGAAGATGAATAAACGGGAAAGGAAGATTCGATATGAATGAAGAAAACAACAATCCTTGGGAAAATACGAACAATAACGGCATGACGGACAACACGATTTATGTACAGCCGTCACAGACAGATGATGCGGCAGGCGCACAGAATACTGCCGGAACAGATGCAGGACCGCAGCCGATGCCAAGTTCTGACAATATGTATCGTTTTCAAAATACGAATCCGGGCGGCGGGCAGGAGCCACCGAGACCACCAAAGCAGAAGAAAAAAGGTGGTATGAAGAAAACGTTACTATCCGCAGTCGTATTTGGTGTCGTTGCAGCATTTTGTTTCTTTGCTATCGTGAAGATCTGTGGATTGCAGGTTGGAACAAAGAAATCAAATTCCGGTGAGATCGGAACAGTAAATACGGATTCCGGAAATACGGAATTGACTGCCATATCAGGTGGAGCAATTTCAGGTGTATCTGATGTGTCAGGCATTGTGGAAAAGGTAATGCCATCCATCGTGTCCATTACAGAGACGAGTATGCAGAAATCCATTTTTGGCGAATACCCATCCGAAGGTGCAGGCTCCGGATTTATCGTGAAACAGGATGACAAAGAACTGCTAATCGTCACAAATAATCACGTCGTTTCCGGTGCAGAGAGCATTACTGTCAAGTTTATTGATGACACGACGGCGAAAGCAACGGTAAAAGGAACGGATTCTACTGCAGACTTGGCAGTAATGACCGTGAAACTCAGCGACTTAAAAAGAAGAAACAAAGGGCAAGATAAAGATTGCAGCATTGGGACATTCTGACGATGTAAAAGTCGGCCAGATGGCGATCGCGATCGGAAATGCTCTTGGATACGGTCAGTCCGTAACCGTTGGTTATATCAGTGCGAAAGACAGAGAAGTTGAAGTTGGCGATGAAAATGGAAGCGGATCCAATAAAATGGTACTTCTTCAGACGGATGCTGCTATCAACCCCGGTAACAGCGGTGGAGCATTGCTCGATGTAAACGGCAACGTCATTGGTATTAACTCCGTGAAATATGCAGATACCAAAGTGGAAGGAATTGGATATGCGATTCCGATGAGTGACGCAATTCCGATTATTAATGAATTGATGAAACGACAAGTGCTCAGCGACAGTGAGAAAGGTTACCTTGGAATTACCGGTAAGACAATCAGCGATTCTGTCAGCGAAGCTTATGGCATCCCGGTTGGCGTGTATGTTTCTGAAGTGTCCGACAGTGGCGCAGCAAAAGCAGCCGGCATCAAGAAAGGCGATGTCATCACAAAGATCAACGATGCCAAAGTATCTACGATCGAGCAGGTACAGAATAAGGTAAACAATACAAAAGCAGGTACCGAGATTACGGTAACAATATCCAGAAGCCAGGATGGCGAGTACAAAGAGCAGAATCTCAAAGTTACTTTGAAAGGCTCGGAAACACTTAACGAACTGGACAATGGATCACAGGATTCGGGAAATTCAAGTGGATCCAATGGAAGTTCTGACGGAAGCTCCGACGGAAACAGCAGTAATCCATATGGAAATGACTCTTACGATGATTCCTACGGAAGTCAGATCATGCCTTGGTAAAACTTCTTTACGAATCAGAAAAAATAAGTTATAATTTAAGGAACTGTTATTCGCGGCAGAGATGCCATAGAATAATGGTTCCTTTTGGACATAGTATAATGAGAAAAACTAGTATAGAAATGGAGAGAATAGTGAGCGAAGAAATCAAAAATCAAAATGAAGATATAATTGAAAATAATGAAAATAATGAAAATAAAGGGGAAACATTCTGCTATTTGTGCCACCGGCCGTCGAGCCTGGTAAACAATATGATTCATCTTCCGAACAATATATCAATCTGTTCCGATTGCCTGCAAAAGTCGTTTGATATGTTTAACAATGGTTCGATGGGAGCCGGAACAATTCCTCCGATGAATGGAATGCCGGGAATTGAGTTTATCAATCTGACTAATCCGTTTGGCGGTATGCCGGAAGAAATGCAGGAACGCCACCGGGTAAAGACAAAAAAGAAAACTCATGGGGAAGTGCCGGCACTTGACATCCAAAATTACCAGCCCCTCACATTATCAAAGGAAGACTGGAGGAATATGGGATGGGACAGGATCAGGCGAAAAAAAAGTCATCTCTGTAGGTGTATATAACCACTATAAGAGAATCGCGGCGATGGAAGAGCAGGAAAAAGCCAAAGAAACCGGCGATACCAATCAGATGGACTGGGATGTTGAGATAGAAAAGTCCAACATGCTGATGCTAGGACCGACAGGAAGCGGTAAAACGTTTTTGGTACAGACCCTCGCACGTATTTTACAGGTGCCACTTGCGATCACCGATGCGACAGCGCTTACCGAAGCCGGTTATATCGGCGATGATGTGGAAAGTGTCATTTCCAAACTGCTTGCAAATGCAGACAATGATGTGGAACGCGCCGAGCGTGGTATCGTTTACATCGATGAGATCGATAAGCTTGCAAAAAGGAAAATGCCAATCAGCGTGACGTCAGCGGAGAATCGGTACAGCAGGCTCTTTTAAAACTTCTTGAGGGGCAGATATCGAAGTTCCGGTAGGTGCTACCAGCAAAAATGCGATGGTTCCGATGACGACCGTCAATACCCGCCATATTTTGTTTATTTGTGGTGGAGCATTTCCGGGATTGGAAAATGTGATCAAGCGCCGCTTGACAAAACATGGTCATATCGGATTTGAGTCACAGTTAAAAGATGATCTTGACAAAGATGAGAATATTCTTTCCAAGGTTGAGACAGAAGATATCCGCAGTTATGGATTGATTCCGGAATTTATCGGACGTCTTCCGATCGTATTTGCTTTGCAGCAGATGGATGAGAAACTTTTGGTTAAGGTTCTGAAAGAACCGAAGAATGCAATCGTCAAACAGTACAAAAATTATTTGCCATGGACGGAGTGAAACTGGATTTTGATGAAGATGCACTTCTTGAGATTGCCCACCGGGCTGTGGAGAAAAAGACGGGGGCGCGAGCACTGCGTTCGATATTGGAAGAGACGATGTTAGACATCATGTACCAGATTCCGAAAGATGACATGATCGGACACGTTACCATTACCCAAGATTATGTGAAGGGTGTCGGCGGACCGCGTATCGAAGTCCGCGATTAAAAATCTGTATTTAATAAAGGAACTCCAAGATAAACGGTCGTTTCATCGGAGATTTCGTCATAGGTTATGGCGAGATTTAAGTTGATTTTCTGACCGTTTATTTTTTTGCAAAAAGCGATTCCGGAAGTGTAGCCGTAGGCGACATAATAGTCGGATGTCTGGTGTGTATCTTTGAGTGCCCCGCCCCAGACGTGGAAAAGCCGGGAGGCAAGCTGCTCTTTCTGAGAGGAAGTCATTTCGCCGGATAAATGTCCCTTTATCTGTCCGCCTTTTTGTGACAAATTCTGGAAAGAATCAACATCGCTTTCTAAGATTAGCTGATTGCGCGCAAAGGCCTGTGTGGCGTCATTATGTGAAAGATAAAAGCGGGTCATTGCAAATTGCACAAAGGCAACGATCCAGCATAAACACATACAGAATATGGCAAGTTTTAATTTTCGTCTCATAGAAGCTCCTCTTTTCTATAATGGTAACTATTCAGGATTTCCCTCCCACGTATTTGCGTTGACCTGAATCGCTACGTGTTATTTATGTATAGCATTGACGTTTCAGGGAAATTTATACACCTAGAAAGTTTTGCTGAATCTTAACTAAATGGATATTGACGAAAAATTTTCGAATTGTTATGATAAAGAATGGTAGAAGGCAGAGGGAGAAAGGAGATTATTGATGCGAAAAACAAAGATTATATGTACGATGGGTCCGGCGACGGATTCCGATGAAGTTTTGGAAAAATTGATGCAGGGAGGCATGAATGTCGCTCGTTTCAATTTTTCACACGGCAGCCACGAGGAGCAAAAAGAGCGAATGGACCGCCTCAAAGCAATGCGGGAAAAATGCGGGAAGCCGGTGGCGATGCTTTTGGATACAAAAGGACCGGAAATTCGCACAGGGATATTTGAAGAGGGAAAAGTGACATTGGAGCCCGGGCAGCAGTTTGTGCTGACAGGACGCGAAATCCGCGGAAATGCTTCGATGGCGTCTATTACGTATCCGCAGTTATATCAGGATGAGAAGCCGGGAAACCGGATTTTGATCGATGATGGACTCATTGAACTTATTGTGAAGGAAATCCGGGGCGAGGACATCATTTGTACTGTTGTAAATGGTGGCGTGATTTCAAACCACAAGGGTGTCAATGTTCCGGTGTGCACATTCATCTGCCTTATATGAGCGAAAAAGACAAAGAGGATATTTTGTTTGGAATCCGTCAGGACATTGATTTTGTGGCAGCTTCTTTTACGAGAACCGCTGAGGATGTCATGCAGATCCGTAAACTTTTGGACGAAAATGGGGAAAAGATATCAATATCATCGCAAAGATCGAAAATGCGGAAGGTGTGGATAAGATCGATGAGATCATCCGCGTATCGGATGGAATTATGATCGCGCGAGGCGATATGGGAGTTGAGGTGCCGGATGAGGAAGTGCCGGTTATACAGAAAATGATCATCCGCAAAGTGTATGAAGCCGGAAAACAGGTAATTACGGCGACACAGATGCTCGATTCCATGATGAAAATCCTCGACCGACCAGAGCAGAGACAGCAGACGTCGCCAATGCCATCTACGATGGAACAAGTGCCATCATGCTTTCGGGAGAGACGGCTGCAGGGAAATATCCGGTGGAAGCCTTAAAAACAATGGTGCGTATTGCTGAGAGAACCGAGGCTGACGTCGACTACTGCAAGCGGTTTTTAACCATGAGCGGAAAGCCAATCCGGACATTACGGATGCCATCTGCCATGCAACCTGCACGACGGCGCACGATCTGAATGCCCGCGTTATTATTACAGTAACCAAATCCGGAAGATCAGCCCGCATGATCTCACGTTACCGCCCGGGCTGCGATATCGTGGGCTGTGCCATGTCGAAAAAAGTGACAAGGCAGCTTAATATGTCATGGGGCGTTATGCCTATTTTATTGGAAGAAAAGCAGGAAGTTTTTTGAACTTTTTGATTATGCAACAGAAGAATGTCTCAAACAGGGATTCTTATGCAAAGGCGATGTTGCGGTATATACGTCGGGGGTTCGGTTGGAATTTCCGGTACAACAAACATGATAAAAGTGCAGAGAGCATAACAAAGGTTGACAATGTCGAAAAATGTGTGGTATGATATATGCGTGAAACTTTCAGGGTCATATCCTGGACCCACTACAACCAGGTTAAATATGAAAGAAAAGAGGTCAGAGTAAAATGGCAAACATCGGTTTGAGCAAGTATGGTATCACAGGTGCAACTGAGATTGTGTACAATCCTTCTTATGAAGATCTGTATAAGGAATAGACCAATCCGGCGTTGGAAGGTTATGAAAAAGGCCAGGAAAGTGAACTTGGTGCTGTTAATGTTATGACAGGTATCTATACAGGTCGTTCTCCTAAGGATAAGTACATTGTAGTAGATGAGAATTCTAAGGACACAGTATGGTGGACTTCAGATGAGTACAAAATGATAACCATCCTGCATCACAGGAAGCTTGGAAAGCAGTGAAAGAGCTTGCAGTAAAAGAATTGTCAAATAAGAGACTTTTCGTAGTAGATGCATTCTGCGGAGCAAACCATGACACACGCATGGCTGTTCGTTTTATCGTAGAAGTGGCTTGGCAGGCACATTTCATCAAAAATATGTTTATTCAGCCAACAGCAGAAGAGTTGGAAAACTTTGAGCCAAACTTTATCGTATACAATGCATCCAAAGCAAAGGTTGAAAATTACAAAGAACTCGGATTGAATTCTGAGACAGCTGTAATGTTCAATATCACAAGCCGCGAGCAGGTTATCGTAAATACATGGTACGGCGGAGAAATGAAGAAAGGTATGTTCTCTATGATGAACTACTATCTTCCATTGCAAGGTATCGCTTCCATGCACTGCTCCGCAAACACAGATAAGGACGGAAAGAACACGGCAATCTTCTTCGGACTTTCCGGAACAGGTAAGACAACATTGTCTACAGATCCAAAACGTCTCCTTATCGGTGATGACGAGCATGGCTGGGATGACAATGGTGTATTCAACTTCGAAGGCGGCTGCTACGCAAAAGTTATCGACTTGGACAAAGAGTCTGAGCCGGACATCTACGATGCGATCCGCAGAGACGCTCTTCTTGAGAACGTAACACTTGACAAAGATGGAAAGATTGATTTCGCAGATAAGAGTGTAACAGAGAATACTCGTGTATCTTATCCGATCAACCACATTGAAAACATCGTTCGCCCGATTTCTTCTGCACCGGCAGCTAAGAACGTAATCTTCCTGTCAGCAGATGCATTCGGCGTACTTCCACCGGTATCGATCCTTACACCGGAGCAGACAAAATACTACTTCTTGTCAGGATTTACAGCAAAACTTGCTGGTACAGAGCGTGGAATCACAGAGCCTACACCTACATTCTCAGCTTGCTTCGGACAGGCATTCCTGGAACTGCATCCGACAAAATACGCTGAGGAACTGGTTAAGAAGATGGAGAAGAGCGGAGCAAAAGCATACCTGGTTAACACAGGATGGAATGGAACCGGAAAACGTATCTCCATCAAAGATACTCGTGGTATTATCGATGCAATCCTCAGCGGAGACATCGCGAAAGCACCTACAAAGACAATTCCTCACTTCAACTTCGAAGTACCTACTGAATTGCCGGGTGTAGATCCAGCAATCCTTGATCCTCGCGATACTTACGCAGATGCTTCCGAATGGGAGACAAAAGCTTTGGATCTTGCAGAGAGATTCAACAAGAACTTCGCAAAATACGAAGGAAATGCAGAAGGTAAAGCATTGGTACCTGCAGGACCACAGAAATAAGTTGTATAAACAACGAGACACGCAACAATAAAAAGATCACCCATACCGTGCGTGTAAACAACGAGACACGCAACAATAAAAGATCACCCATATCGTGCTTGCACGAAATATGGGTGATCTTTTTATTGTTATGTGACGACTGTCACGATGATGAGCTCCGACAGGAGCGAAGAATGCGTGTCGAGTTGTTAGGCGGAAGAAGGGAGGCGCGTGACGACTGTCACGATGATGAGCTCCGACAGGAGCGAAGAATGCGTGTCGAGTTGTTAGGCGGAAGAAGGGAGGCGCGTGACGACTGTCACGATGATGAGCTCCGCTAGGAGCGAAGAATGCGTGTCGAGTTGTTGGGAGGAAGAAGGGAGGCGCGTGACGACTGTCACGATGATGAGCTCCGGCAGGAGCGAAGAATGCGTGTCGAGTTGTTGGGAGGAAGACGGGAGGCGCGTGACGACTGTCACGATGATGAGCTCCGACAGGAGCGAAGAATGGGCAGGTATAAGTTTATAGTTATAAATTTATAACACAAAAGTTATGAAAAAGTATAAAATTCATATTGCATTTTGGTAAAATATCATATAAAATTTGTAATAACAATAAAACCATATTTGGAAGATAGAAAGGGAGAAAAATGCAAAAGATTATGAAACGTATAATGGCAGCTGTATTGCTGGTGTCGATGGCAGTGGCGTCGATAGGAATTGTGCCGCGGAAAGTAGAAGCGTCAACAACCTACCAGTACAAAGCAAATTTGAGGAATTTGCTAAGTGACTATCAGTATGTGGTGAAGGAAAACCTTGAGGCAAAAACACATACTATGGGAGGCGTGGCTGTAGGTGGAAATTGTAAAATGGCTGATTTTGCAGATGCTATGGTGAGCCCGAGTTATGCGGGAAATCTAGTGAAAGTGGGAAATGTAAAGGACACACCTTCGACAGGAGTTCCGGAGGGGTACCACACCAAAAAATTCTATTATACCTGCAAAGCGGCCAATGCTTTTGAAAACTATCAGGCTTCAAAATTTGAACAAAATACATATTTGGATATGGTGTCGGCTTTTCACACCATTCAGTCTGAATCGACAGCTCTTGTATCCGGGGCAGAAAAAGCAGTGGTACCCGGAAATAAGATTATAATTGATTTTTCAAAAGCAAAAAATATGAAGTGCCGGCAAATCTGATCTCGAGTGACCGAAGTGTGACATTGGACATTGTAGGGCTGGCATCTCCGGACGATCTGCGTGATGAGGAATACAGCATTTCTATTACCGGATTAAAGAATACAATAGTATTTGTTGATTTTGGTGTAACCAGCAAGCCGGCGGCTGCAGATAAAATTTTGCCGGTTACTTGGAATGGTCAGCCGATGAGCAATAAATTGAAAAAAAATATCATCGGATAATTATGCCGGGGCTCAGTTTGTAAACTCCGGTATGAAATTGATCTGGAATTTCCCGGATGCAACAAAAATGATGACAGAATACATTTCAGGGCATTTTGTGGCACCACAGGCGGATCTTACAATCAGTGGCGGAAATTTTGAGGGAGGTGTAATTGCGAAAAGTGTGACCTCTGGTGCGGAGGGACATTTTACCCATATTTTAAAGTGGAAACATCTCGTGATACTGTACCTGGGGCGAAACCGGCATTGAAGATTATTGAGACAGCATTGGTAAAAGTGCTGGTCGAAGTAGGAGATGACGAGGAAATTAAATTTATTAAGGATAAAGGCGGTAATGATGTTGTTATCAATTCGGATAATGCAGATTACCAGTGGCAGGTATTTGACAAAAAACGGGTACATGGAATGACATCCCTGGAGCAAAAGGGACAGTTTTAAATCCTGACAAGAGCTTGGAAGGAAAACAGATACAATGTACCGTGACGGGGAAAAATGACTATACCGGACAGGCGGTTGCAGAAGGCGTTGTGCGAGCTCTTCCGCCGGTGGAAAAACAGACGAGTGAGACGAGTATAACCATTGAAGCAGAGGATGGCTTTGAATATGAAATCCGAGATAAGAGTGGCAATATTGTAATATCATGGGTGACGGATGGATGTGCGAAAGATGGAGATGGCGTGACAGGAAGTATTACATTTAACGGTTTAAAATCAGATACTTCTTATGATGTGGTAAAACGCGCTGCAGATTTGGCTGTCACAGAAAGCCGTATTACGGAAATGCGTACAAAAAGTACCAATCCTTCGCCAAGTTTGGTTCCAAATCCGGGCAGCACACCGAAGGCGACACCGAGTGCAGCGCCAAGTGTGACTACAGGTGGTACCAGCGGTACGCAAACGACAGGACAAAAGCCGGGAGAGACGCCAAAGACAACATTGCCGCCGGAAGATCAGACGATTGGAAAAGGCACCGTGGAATTGAAAATTCCAACGATTGTTATGAAGAAAATTATGGCGCCGAAGATGAAATTCCGCATCAAGCTTTTGAATCAAAAAGGAGCAAAGGTAAGATGCAGCTCCAGTAATAAAAAGATAGCGACGATTGACAAGAACGGACTGGTCAAGACAAAGAAAAAACTGGGAAAAGCCAAGTTAGTTATCAATGTGACAAAAGGAAAGAAAAAAATCCAGTATATCGTTAATCTTGTAGTCCGCACAACGATTAAGAAAAACTACAGTTTATATAAGTATAAAACAAGTTACAAATATCCAAGCGTAAGCTTATACAAACTGCTTCCAAAAGGGAAGACATATAAGATTCAGCTTCTGCATCTCAATAAGACCGCAAAAGTAACTTATAAGTCCAGTAAACCGTCTATCGCTAAGGTTGACAAAAAAGGAAAAGTGACACCGGTGAAAAACGGACGTGCCGATATTACAGTAACGATTGTACAAAATGGAATTACGTACAAATATTTTGTTGTAGTCCGATCGACGGAAAAGGGCGTGGAGTCCAATACCTCGTATTTGAAAGTGATTCGATAAAATTGCAATTTTTCTACTGAAAAACTCTTGACAAATCAAGGCCACACGAGCTATAATAATCTAGCATGCGTTCGTGTGGTCTTTTTGTGTACAAAAAAACGGCACTGACGGCATGACAATTCTACATTTACTTTATAAAAGTGTGGATTCAAAAACTACAGGAGGTGAAAATTAATGCCAACTTTTAACCAATTAGTAAAGCAGGGTAGAAAATCGGTTGCTAAGAAATCAAATTCTCCAGCACTTCAGTACACTTACAACTCACTGAAGAAGAAATCTACAGAGAGTGCTTCTCCACAGAAACGTGGTGTTTGTACTGTTGTTCGTACTGCTACACCTAAGAAGCCTAACTCAGCACTTCGTAAGATTGCCAGAGTTCGTCTTTCCAATGGTATCGAGGTAACAAGTTATATTCCTGGTGAAGGCCATAACCTTCAGGAGCATAGCGTTGTTATGATTCGTGGAGGAAGAGTAAAAGACCTTCCAGGTACACGTTATCATATCATCCGTGGAACACTTGATACTGCAGGTGTTGCTAACAGAAAGCAGGCTCGTTCCAAATATGGTGCGAAGAGACCGAAAGCAGGCAAATAATTCATATTTGTCATTACTAAAATTAAAAGTACCGGATTAATTTTTGCATCATATTTTATAGATTTTATATTTATTAAAGGAAGAAGCAAGACTTAAACTGGTGCGGACACAGAAGTGAGTACCTGTGAATTAATAATATTATTAAGGAGGGAAGTAACGTGCCACGTAAAGGACATATTCCAAAAGAGACGTGCTGGCAGATCCAGTTTACAAAAACAAAGTCGTTACTAAGCTGATCAACAACATTATGTTGGACGGTAAAAAAGGTGTAGCTCAGAAAATCGTTTACGGCGCTTTTGATGAAATCGCTGAGAAGACAGGAAAAGACGCTATCGAAGTATTCGAGGAAGCTATGAACAACGTTATGCCTGAACTCGAAGTAAAGGCTAGACGTATCGGTGGTTCCACTTATCAGGTTCCAATCGAAGTAAAACCAGATCGTAGACAGGCTTTGGCTCTTCGTTGGCTGACTCTTTATTCACGTAACCGTGGAGAGAAGACAATGAAAGAAAGACTTGCCAGTGAAATCATGGATGCAGCAAACAATACTGGTTCATCCGTGAAGAAGAAAGAAGATATGCACAAGATGGCTGAGGCAAATAAAGCATTTGCACACTATCGTTGGTAATCGCATGCAGACCGGACACAAAGTGTACGGTGCTGAATGGCGGATGCCTTGCGCATGAGACGAGAATAAATTAGGAGGAAAAGAACTTGGCTGGAAGAGAATATCCATTAGAGCGTACCAGAAATATTGGTATCATGGCTCATATCGATGCTGGTAAAACAACATTGACAGAGCGTATCCTTTATTATACTGGTGTAAACTATAAAATTGGTGAGACTCATGATGGTGCTTCTACCATGGACTGGATGGAGCAGGAGCAGGAAAGAGGTATTACAATTACTTCTGCTGCTACAACCTGCCACTGGACTTTGGAAGATCACCACAAACCAAAAGCTGGTGCTTTGGAGCATCGTATCAATATCATCGATACTCCGGGACACGTTGACTTCACTGTAGAAGTTGAGCGTTCCCTGCGTGTATTGGATGGTGCTGTCGGTGTATTCGACGCAAAAGCCGGTGTAGAGCCTCAGTCAGAAAATGTATGGCGTCAGGCTGACACATACAATGTACCTCGTATGGCATTCATCAATAAGATGGATAAAATGGGTGCAGATTTCTTTTATTCGGTTCAGACGATCATTGACCGTTTGGGCAAAAATGCAATTCCTGTACAGATTCCAATCGGTAAGGAAGATGACTTTATCGGTTTGATCGATCTGTTTGAGATGGAAGCATACTATTACAAAGATGATAAGGGTGAAGATATCGAAATCACAGAGATTCCTGATGACTTGAAAGATCTTGCTCAGGAATGGCATGACAACCTTGTAGAAAAAAGTCTGCGAGTTGGATGATGATTTGATGGAAATGTACATTGAGGGAGAAGAGCCTACAATCGATGCGATGAAGGCTGCTCTTCGTAAAGGTACGATCGCTAGTGAAGCAGTTCCTGTATTCTGTGGTTCTGCATATAAAAACAAAGGTGTTCAGAAGATGTTGGATGGTGTTATCGAATACATGCCAGCGCCAACAGATATCCCTGACATCACAGGAGTTGACGAAGATGGTAACGAAGTGACTCGTAAATCTTCTGATGACGAGCCATTCGCCGCTCTGGCATTTAAGATCATGTCAGACCCATTCGTTGGAAAACTCGCATTCTTCCGTGTGTATTCCGGTACAATGAACTCCGGTTCTTACGTACTGAATGCTACAAAAGGAAAGAAAGAGCGTGTAGGACGTATCGTACAGATGCACGCGAACAAACGTAACGAAATTGATAAGGTTTACTCCGGAGATATCGCCGCAGCTGTTGGTTTCAAAGTAACTACAACGGGTGATACAATCTGTGATGAGCAGCATCCGGTAATCCTTGAGTCCATGGAATTCCCTGAACCGGTTATCGAGCTCGCTATCGAGCCTAAGACAAAAAGAATGACCAGGGTAAAATGGGTGAAGCTCTTGCAAAACTTGCAGAAGAAGATCCTACATTCCGTGCTCATACAGATCAGGAAACTGGTCAGACAATTATCGCAGGTATGGGTGAACTTCACCTCGATGTCATCGTAGACCGTCTGCTTCGTGAATTCAAAGTAGAGGCAAATGTAGGTGCCCCTCAGGTTGCTTACAAAGAGACATTTACAACACCTGTTGATATTGACAGTAAATATGCAAAACAGTCTGGTGGACGTGGACAGTACGGACACTGTAAAGTTAAATTCGAGCCTATGGATCCAAACGGCAAAGAGACATTTATCTTCGAGTCTACTGTAGTCGGTGGTGCAATTCCTAAGGAATACATCCCAGCAGTTGGAGAAGGTATCGAAGAAGCAGCACAGGCTGGTATTCTTGGCGGCTTCCCTGTACTTGGTGTAAAAGCTACGGTATGGGATGGTTCTTACCATGAAGTCGATTCAGTGAAATGGCATTCCATATCGCTGGTTCCATGGCATTCAAAGATGCTATGAAGAAAGGTAACGCAGTACTTCTTGAGCCTATCATGAAAGTCGAAGTAACAATGCCTGAGGAATACATGGGCGATGTTATCGGAAGCTTGAATGCAAAACGTGGACAGATCGAAGGAATGGAAGACATCGGTGGAGGAAAACTCGTAAGAGCTTATGTACCTCTTGCTGAAATGTTCGGATATTCTACAGAGCTTCGTTCCGCTACTCAGGGTCGTGGAAACTACTCCATGTTCTTCGAGAAATATGCACAGGCTCCAAAGAATGTTCAGGATAAAGTTCTCGCACAGAGAAATGACTAATAAATTTGTCGATATATTTTAACGATTGGGTGTTGCTTTTTGAGAGAAATCCCCTATAATGTATGTATATTGGCACGTAAAGCAAAATTTCTAAAACAAAAATAAAAAAATGTTAGGAGGACGTTTAGAAATGGCTAAGGAAAAATATGTAAGAACGAAACCACATTGTAACATTGGTACAATTGGACACGTAGATCACGGTAAAACAACATTGACAGCTGCTATTACAAAAGTATTGGCTGCAAGAGTTGCAGGTAATGAGGCAACTGACTTTGAAGATATCGATAAAGCTCCGGAAGAGAGAGAGCGTGGTATTACTATCTCTACTGCACACGTTGAGTATCAGACAGAGAAGAGACATTACGCACACGTTGACTGCCCAGGACATGCTGACTACGTTAAGAACATGATCACCGGTGCTGCTCAGATGGATGGCGCTATCCTCGTAGTAGCTGCTACAGACGGTGTTATGGCTCAGACAAAAGAGCATATCCTTCTTTTCCCGTCAGGTAGGTGTTCCTTACATCATCGTATTCATGAACAAATGTGACATGGTTGATGACGAAGAACTCCTTGAACTCGTAGAGATGGAAATCACTGAGATCCTTGAAGAGTATGACTTCACAGACTGCCCAATCATCAAAGGTTCTGCTTTGAAAGCTTTGGAAGATCCAAACGGCGAGTGGGGCGACAAGATCATGGAACTTATGGATACTGTAGATTCTTATATCCCAGATCCAGAGCGTGACACAGATAAGCCTTTCGTAATGCCTATCGAGGACGTATTCTCTATCACAGGACGTGGTACTGTTGCTACAGGACGTGTAGAGGCTGGTACACTTCACTTGAACGACGAAGTTGAAATCGTTGGTATCAAAGAAGAAACTCAGAAATCCGTTGTAACCGGTATCGAGATGTTCCACAAAGAGTTGGATGAAGCTCAGGCTGGTGACAACGCTGGTGTACTTCTTCGTGGTATCCAGAAAACAGACATCGAAAGAGGACAGGTTCTTTGTCAGCCAGGAACTCTTACATGTCATACAAAATTCACAGCTCAGGTTTACGTATTGACTAAGGACGAGGGTGGACGTCATACTCCATTCTTCAACAACTATCGTCCACAGTTCTACTTCCGTACAACTGACGTAACAGGTGTTATCGAACTTCCAGAAGGAACAGAGATGTGCATGCCTGGTGATAACGTAGAAATGACAATCGAATTGATTCACCCAATCGCTATGAGCCAGGGTCTTACATTCGCTATCCGTGAGGGTGGTAGAACTGTAGGTTCAGGACGTGTCGCTACAATCATCGAGTAATTTGTAATTTAAAATTTTATATTTTAGATTGTATTCCGCAATCCTTGAGAAATCAGGGGTTGCGGTTTTTGTATAAAAACTTTTTAATAATGCATTTTTGGGAAAAGAATGGTAAACTGTTGTTTAATGGGCTTGCATGCTTGCAGAATAGCTCAACTATTTTTATGATTTGAAAAGAGGCAGAAGATGAATAACAAAACAACCAGAAACAGTTTCCTATTATTGGTAACGGCAGCCGTCTGGGGGCTGCATTTGTGGCTCAGACAGTTGGTGGACAGAAGCTGAATGCAAAAAGAGATGCCGGGCTGTTGTCTGATTTTTGCAGCAATCATTTTAGCGCAGCTGCCGGTACAGCGAAAAGCAAAATTAGCAGATGAAGTCATGGGGAGAACAAGAGTGAGTAAAAATCGAAATATTTTTGGAAAAAGATTTTGATTTTAACATGGGTGTTCAGTTTATTTCTTGGCATACTGGCAGGACCATGTGCGGTAGACGCAAAGAACCAAAAAGAGAAAAAAAGAATATGGCGTATTTTTAAGCATTGATTCGTCTCAGATAAAAAAGTTATACGGATATAGGCTGGTGGTCATTGATGCACAGTATTTTTCTGCAAAAGATATCCGTACCCTGCACAAAAAAGGCGTAAAAGTATATACCTACTTAAATATCGGTTCCATCGAGAATTTTCGCGATTATTATAAGAAATATGAATATCTTACAATCGGAAATTATGAGAACTGGGAAGAAGAAAAGTGGGTAGATGATTCGAATAAGGACTGGCAGAAGTTTATGGGAAAACTGTCGAAGAAGCTGCTGAAAAAAGGGGTGGATGGTTTCTTTATTGACAACTGCGATGTCTACGATTATGCAAAGACAAAGAAAAATTTTAAAGGACTGGCCAAAATACTGAAAAATATCAAACGTCTTGGAAAAGGTGTCATAATCAATGGCGGAGATGTTTTTGTGACAAAGTACAGAAAAACATACGGATCGGCGAAAGATATCATGACTGCCGTTAATCAGGAATCTGTGTGGAGCAGTATTCGGTTTGAAACGGGCACGTTTGGAAAACAGCCAGAAGATGTACGCAAATATTTTTCCGATTATGTTCAAAAATGTAAAAAAGATAGAATGGAAGTCTATCTTTTAGAATACACGAAAGATAAAAAACTGATCAGACAAATTAAACAGTATTGCAGAAAAAATAAGTTTCACTATTATATATCGGATTCAATCGAATTGGATTAATAAACAAGTATCATTCATGATTTAATGGGAGGAGTTTGAAAATGGAACAAAAAGAAATAACAAAAACGAGGCTGATTATTTATGTGCTGCTGGCTTACGGACTGACCTGTCTGATGGGAATTCTGATGTGGTATGGCAGTACAAAGGGTTATGACCTTACGGTATTTCCGACAGCACAGATGATGTATCCGGCAACGGGGCTGACCAGACAGAACTGGAATAGAATTAAAACATAATTTTGGATTTCTCATATTCTTAATGTATATTATTCTATCATTATTCTCATGAATATACAAATACAGATAAAAAAGTTAGCGTAAAAAACTTTTGGAAAAATAAATATTGAAAAAGGCAGTTCCTTTGTATAAAGTTTTAAGTGACGAAACAAAAAACGCAAAGGAGAACTGCCTTATGTATAACAGTATAATCGATTTTATCGAAAATGACACTACCAAAATTAAAAAAATTTTAGAAAAATATCTTTTTGCCGGAAATACGCTTCGGTTTGAGGAAGATTTGATGCATGTAATGATTGAGTTTGGCCGAAAAATCTATCAGGAATGCTTGAAAGAAATCGAGGAAAACATCCGTCAAAGTGAGTTTAGAAAGAAAAACTACTATGTCGAACACAAAGCGGACCGGAGAACACTTCTTACAACATTTGGAAACCTGGAAATCGAAAGAGCTTATTATAAGCCTAAAAATGGCGGGAAATCTGTATATTTGCTTGACAAATATGTAGGACTTGCCCCACATGACAAGGTGAGTCTTGCCGTAAAAAAACACGATCCATGAGCTGGAAGTCGAATTAGAGGAAGAGATCCCTGTTCAAAAGAAAAAGATAAAAATCTTCATATTCAGGCAGACGAGGATCACGTTGCCCTTCAGTTCAGTAAAAAGAAAGGGGACCTGACTGTAAATGAAATGGGTAGAAAAGCAATACCGCCATGCCCAAATTGATCTTATTGTATGAGGATATTGTGCGCGATGGTACGCTATCTTTAAACACAAAGTGGTTGCAAAATAAAGGTAAGTAGTTATATAATGATGGAAGAGTTATATGTTTCAAGACATAAAAGGAACGGAACAAAGATGATAAGAAATGTTGAAAATGCAAGATTAAATCATTTGGTTAATAAATATGCAGTAAAAAGGAATAATGAAATAGTGCTGGATGAAAACACCAATTTGATAGATGATTTGGGATACGATTCCATAAGCATAATACAATTGCTTACGGAAATAGGGAATGATTTGGGAGTTTCAATAGAGTATTCTTTTGAATTTACATCCTTTAGATATTTAAATATGTTTTATTGTATTCATAGTATGTTTAATGAGTATTATAAAAGGTATTTGGGAATTACAAAAGATGGTAAAATAAGTAAGAATATAGTAGTATATTGTTCAAAAAATAGAAACCATCCAATAAATAAAAGATATCTTTATTCGGGCATTATAACTTACTATAACCAAAATTGGATTTTGTCATGTGATAGCAAAAACAAAGAATATTTTTGGGGAGAAATGAAACATATTACATTAGAAAACTATGATACTATAATGCAGAAATTAGTAATTGATGGTTATGAAATTAGGAAGATGTATAGAATGATTATTGATAAAGAAGTTGATGTGCGAGAGGAGAAAGAGGAAGAATATGATTATATTTATATTGATGAGATGAGAAAATATGTAGCAAAAAGTGAAGAAAAAACGATTGGATATTGTAAGGTTTCGGACATAGACTTTGGATTTGGAAATATAGTTGTGTATATAGATGAAAACTATCGACGCCAAGGCCTGGGTTCAACCTTACTAAATATGATGATACAGAAATGTTTAGAATTAAATATTAGTCCGGTTTATGTTGTGGATTCTTCAAATAACTCATCTATTAATCTTGCTGCAAAGTTTGGATTTTCGATTGCCAGTATGGAAGTGATTATATCAAAAACTGTCTAGATAAATTGAGATGAGTTGATGGAAGGTTAAGCAAAACACCCCATTGACGAACAACTTAAAATATGATACATTAATATTGATATTAGCAAATGCTTGATCCACGCTTGTTAGGGAAAATTTATTCCTAACAGGCGTTTTTTAGTTGGAGGAAGGAGAAAACAGATGAATTATAAGTATGTGCGGATACAAGGAAGAGAAGATTCTTATATTACAAAGTATCCCAAAGGAATTTTTAGTCTATGTTGGAATCTTGTAAATGATGGAGTGATGGAACAGAGCGAAAATGACTTGTTTATAAGCATTGATGAATGGTTTAAATGCAACCTGCCGGAACCGGAACCATGCGTAAACCGTGAAAAAGTTATTACATTTTTTAAATGTGATTCTGCAAAAGAAATGTACTCGAAACTGAAACCGGCAATGAAATTATTGGATAAATACAATAGAGCGTATGATGTTGTCTACACGAATTTTGTTGGAACAATTGTTTATGAAGATGAGTGGCAAATTGCAGTCAAAGTGAAAGATGGAGAAATGATTTATTAAGGGAAAGGGGCTAAACAATGATATTTAGAGTAAGCAACGGAGCAGAAATTCTGGATAAAATAGAGATTGATGAAGAGGAAGCATTAATTCAATATCCTTCTATTAATCATGCGTTGGTTATCGTAAAATGCGAGGATGATTATTTACTTGGTTATCACAAATGGAGAGATGATTGGGAGACTTTTGGCGGTTTGCGGGAAGAGGGAGAAGGTATAAGGGAATGTATTGTTAGAGAAACTGAAGAAGAACTTGGCTTGAAAAATGTAAACTTTGAGTATTTAGGAATTGTTCATTATAATATGCCGCCCGGATATTGGAATAAAGAGTGGCATGAGGAGTACGGTGGCTTATACGGATTCGTTATTGAAAAAGAAATGCTTGAAATAATTGATCAATGCAGAAAAGATAAGGATGAAATTGGAAAAATTGCATTCCTGTCAGAATTAAAAAGGCGAAGAGAAAAAATAGATGAAATAAATGAAGCCTTGTTAAGATTTTTCTAGCGGAAGTTATTCTTTGATGGTTGCACCTGTGAAGTGGGTATGTTATACTTTAAGACAAGAAGAGAACCAAAAATTGGAAGAGGATAGAGAAACATAAACAGGGAGGGCGAAGTGAAAACAATAATAGCAATTTTCTTGTTGCTCCTGGCAGCTATGGCAAGAGACAAAAATTGAATTTATTAAAAATACTGCTCTTTTTCGCTGCCGTCGGTCTTTTTGTTAGTCATGCGATTGACATTTGGGTCAGCAATTTTGGCAGGTTGATGTGAAAGGAAGAGAAATTGGATTATACGTTATCGAAAAGAGTACGAGGAGGAAATATGAAGAAATTTGTGAAGGGCGATTAATGAAGAAAGATGAAAATACCAGTGAAATAGAAATTATCGAATATTATGATATTTAAGAAGATGAACTAAAGATGGTAGAAATGCTAATGCGAAAAAATCACTTGTGAAAAATTGAAGCGGTGGAAGGGCGAGAAAAGTAGTTCTTTGTCAATTGGTAAAATTTGGTTGCCATGATTCGAAAATTGTGGTAAAATGAGTTAAATTGTAGTGAGGACATTTCAAGCGACTTGGAGGTGAGGAAAATGGAGATTCATGGAAGCTATTTATTGCTTTATGGAGTGGGAATTATTCTAATGATCGTAAATATGATACAGAGTATCTGCCGTCCCAAAGGAAAATTTTTCAATCCACCACAGATGGAGGAAAAGAGAGATGACAAAACGGTATTTAGAATGAGAATGCTTTATGCTGTTTCGCAGGGCATTTTGCTGATCGGTTTTGTTATTTGTGCGTTTAATTTTCACAATTATGTGGTGGCTATTATTGGCTTAACAGTAGGAAATATATTGCCAATTGTTTTGGTAATGCTGTATGATTCTTATTTGAATATGCGGGAAAATAAACAGATTGAAATTTGAATGCCGTTTATGGGATTGATGCGTATTTCTCTGTTAATGGGTGACTAAGAGGGCGTGGAAAAAGTTCGAGATGGAAGGGCTGAAATGCCGGATTATCAGGAACAACCGAATTATTCAGAGGAGAAGAAACCATTATTCGAAGCGGATAATGATGATTTTGTTCTTACACTTTTTAATATGAATTATGAAATGCAGGCTAATTGTGTCGGTCAAGATGTCGGTCAAGATGTCGGTCAAGCAAAGTATCTAAGTGAAATTATTCAATTGATAAGAGAGAATAATAAAATTACAAAGGCGACTATTGCAAAAGAACTTGGAGTAAGTGAAAAGACGATAGAACGCGAGATGAAAAAGACGAATAAAATCGTTTATATTGGTAGTGGATATAGTGGACATTGGGAGATAAAAGAATAGATTTTGCTAAATAAATTATATAGAGGAGACATTAGCAATATGCCGGAATTATGGGACATATACGATAAAAATAGAAACATCACAGGTAAAACGATAGCGCGTGGAGAGCTTATGGCGGAGGACGAATATCACTTAGTCGTTCAGGTGTGGATAAAGAATGACGAAAATAAATGGCTTATTTCAAAACGTGCAGCGACGAAAAGTCAGGCGCTTAAGTGGGAGCCGACAGGCGGTTCTGTGCTGGCGGGTGAAGGGAGTAAAGAGGGTGCGTTGCGAGAGGTAAAAGAAGAATTGGGGATATCGCTTGACCCGGAAAGTGGGGATTTGTTTCGGTCATTTCAAAGAGAGCAGTTTACGTGGGAAAATCCGGGATTTTTGGATGTGTGGGTGTTTAAAGACAATACTCCGGTAGAAGATGTTGTTTTGCAGCAGGAGGAAACGATTGATGCAAAATGGGCATCATCGGAAGAAATAGTACAACTTATTGAAAACGGAGAGTTTGTGCCATTTGGGAAGGATGAATATTACCGTGAATTGTTATGAAAAAAGTATGAACTTGTGATATGGGAGGAGTTAAATGTTTCAAAGAAAGGTTTATCAAAAGTTAATGATTTGGAAGGAAAAATATGCTTCAAAACAGGCATGCCTTCTTGAAGGCGCAAGACAGGTGGGAAAGACAACCATAGCAGAGCATTTTGCGCAAAACGAATATACGTCTTATATTAAAATAGATTTTGCAAATACGACAGAAGAAATTCTCGATATTTTTCAAATACTGCCAAGTTGGATCTGCTTTTTTGCGACTGCAGACAGAGACCGGTATTAAGCTTACAGAGGGAGAATCGGCTATTATTTTTGACCAAATTCAATGCAATTCGAAAGCAAGAAACATTGCAAAAGATTTGGTAAAAGATGGAAGATATCATTATATCGAAACGGCGGATTTTTTGTATTCAAATAGAAAATCTGAGGAGGCGTCAGAGTATAAAATTAAGATGTATCCGATGGATTATGAAGAATTTTTGTGGGCGGCCGGCAGCGACAGTAATGTGTTTCATGATATATGCAGATTGGATGAAAAAATGGGAAATTTGATCAATCGTAAGCTGATGAGGGATTTTCGATTGTATATGGCGGTGGGAGGAATGCCACAGGCAGTGGAAACCTATATTGCGACAAATAATTTCGACGATGTGGATCGAGTGAAACGACAAATAATTGAGCTGTATTTAGAAGATCTTAACAGAATGGATAAATCCGGAAAACTGGCAAAGATATATAAGGCAATCCCGGTTCAATTGGCATTGAAAAGAAGCATTTTATATTTTATACAGCAATCGGAAAGCCAAAGACAGAAAAGGATGAAAGAAAGTTGGCGGAGTTGTGGGATTCAAATATTGTGTTGGCGTGTTATCATCTGAAAACCCCCGATATTACAGCGATTCCAAGATACGAATCGGATAAATTCAGATTGTATATGGCAGACACGGGACTACTTGTTACAATGCTGTTTGACAAGTCCGTGGGAAGTCAGCCGGACATATATAATAAACTTTTAAGTGATAAGTTAGATGCAGATCTTGTGTATTTGTATGAAAATGTAGCTGCGCAGATGCTGACTGCCTGCGAAAGGAAATTGTATTATCATACTTGGAAAAAGGAAAACAGTTCACATTTCTATGAAATTGATTTTTTAATTACATTGCAGGAGAAAATAATTCCGATTGAAATTAAGTCATCCGCAGGTAATAATGAGAGGTCAATTTTGGCGTTTGCAGAAAAATATTCAATGTGTGCCGGGAAACAATATCTTTTTCGCAAAATGATGTATCGCGAAAAGAAAATTTGGAATTAAAGCCGATTTATATGCTTCCATTTTTGTTTGCGGAAGATAGTAAAATGACGTGACATTTCTGGATATTTTTGATAACATGGAAATAGTACAAAATAAATTTAGGAGGAATGACAACATGGGAAGACAGAATACGTATGCAAATCCATTTATTTTGGAGCGAGCAGATCCTTTTTTATGATTAAGGCGGACGATGGCTGGTATTATTTTACCGCTTCGTATCCGATGAAGAGGGGTGATGATCCGGAAGGATATGACCGCGTGATCCTGCGCCGGTCAAAGACGGTGGATGGACTTCGTGAGGCAGAGGAGATTACAATCTGGCAGGCGGACGAAAAGACCCATACACATCGTTTTATCTGGGCACCGGAGCTGCATTACATCGGTGGAACGTGGTACATTTTTTATGCGGGAAGCAGTGATCCGGAAAACAATTGGGCATTTGACTGCAATGTGCTGGTGTGTGACAGCCGGGATCCTTATACCGGAAATTGGACAGAAAAAGGGAAGTTCAGAAAACAGAAGGAGATAATTTTTCTTTTACCGGTTTTCTTTGGACATGACATATTTTGAGGCTGGCGGAAAGCATTATGTGATTTGGGCGCAGCACAATGAGGTGAAAATTTCCTGCCTTTATATGGCACAGATCAATCCGGCGGAGCCTTGGAAAATTATTACAAAACCGATGCTGCTCACCACGCCGGAATACGATTGGGAAAAAGTACGTTATGCAGTAAATGAGGGACCGGCGGTGCTGAAACACGACGGAAAGATTTTTGTATGTTTTTCCGCTTCGGGAACCGGACCGGAGTATTGTGTAGGTGCGCTGGAAGCGGACGAAAATGCGGACTTGCTTGATATTGTGGCGTGGACAAAATTTGACCGCCCATTGCTTGCTTCGGAGGACCTTGTTGATGAATATGGCCCGGGTCATAACTCTTTTACAAAGGACGAGGAGGCAATGATATTTTTGTATATCATGCGAGAAGCAAAGAGTGCTTCGAGGAAAATGTGGATATTCGGACAATGATCCGTTGCAAGACCCTTGTCGTCATGCGCGCATTCACACAGTAGAGTGGAACGCGGATGGCAAACCGATTCTGAATGGCAGAGAAAAATAAAAAGACGAGCATATCACGATGTTTTTGGTATGCTCATCTTTTTTTATAGGAAGCAATTTCCTGCTGAATTGTCGTATAATCACGTTCAAATAATTCGTCGCTGATCTGGTGGTGCAATGTTTCTTCCGGAACTTTTTCCAGAATTTTCTTGCGAACAAAATCCTTGCTTTTCTGCCGGTAGGCAGGAAGATTATTGAGTTCCTGAATGTGTGCAATTTCAGGACGCCAAAGCAATTTTGTTTTGTGTAATAATTTACACTTTGGATTGGCTGTGGGTTCGCGTACAATATAAAAATCGCACAGACCATCTATTTCTTCGACGCTGATAATGCCCACCATTCCGGGACATGCTCACTTATATGGTGGGCATGTCGGGAGCCGACGACGGCAATATTGCGGTCAAAATACCGGTCGTAGTCTTTTACCTGGCGGTCGAGGCGGGCATACGTGTCGGCATCGCTTTTGATTTCGATGCCGACGACTTCATTTTCCAATACCATAATGACGTCCGCGCGGGATTTTCCCATTGTTTTCTCTTCAATAATACGGATTTTCGAATGCCGGTCTTCCAAAAAGTCGAAGAGTGGTTCGCGGATGTCTTTGTCTTTTAACATGGTTTATTCCTTTCCGTTCCAGCAGTAAGTACACAGATTTTCCGGTGGAATGCCGACCGCATCTAACATGTCGTCGAGGCGGCAGTAGCGAAGGAAGTAAAGTTCAATTCTTTGCGGATTTCTTCGATCATTTGCTCGTATTTTTTCGGATTCCGGATCGGCGTATTCCTGCAAAATTTCATCGGAAACATCTTCTGTGCCTTCCAGTCTTGCGATGACGCGGCGTGTGATCAGATCCATTTCCGAAGACGAACGTGAAAAGTTCAAATATTTACAGCCATAAATAAGTGGCGGGCAAGCCGGGCGGATATGTACTTCTTTTGCCCCACTCTGATACAAAAATTCGGTGGTTTCGCGCAGCTGTGTACCACGCACGATTGAGTCGTCAATCAAAAGCAGGCTTTTGTCTTTGATGAGGTCGTGCACGGCGATCAATTTCATCTTGGCGATGAGGTTGCGCTTGCTCTGAATTGTAGGCATAAAGGAACGCGGCCAGGTTGGGGTGTACTTGATAAACGGACGTGAAAATGGAATGCCGGATTCGTTGGAATATCCGATCGCATGAGCTGTTCCGGAGTCTGGTACGCCGGCGACGATATCCGGTTTGACATTGTCACGTTTTGCCAAATTTGCTCCGCAGTTGTAGCGCATTTTTTCTACGCTGATTCCCTCGTAAGAGCTGGAAGGGTAGCCATAATAAACCCAGAGAAAAGTACAGATTTTCATCTTTTTTCCCGGAGCCATCAATGTTTTTACACCTTCCGGTGTCACGACGTCAATCTCGCCCGGTCCCAATTCTTTGTAGTCCTGATATCCCAGATTTTGGTAAGCAAAGGATTCAAAGGAGAGGCAGTAAGCGTCGTCTTTTTCCAATGACAAGCGGGGTGCGTCCGTATTTGTCGCGCGCCGCATAAATTCCCTTTGGTGTCAAAAGCATCAAGGTAAGTGAGCCGTCGATCAATTCCAATGCGTAATGAATGCCATCGATTAAATTTTCCTTCTGGTTGATGATGGAAGCTACCAATTCTGTCGGATTGACATCACCACCACTCATTTCCAAAAAATGGGTATTACCGTTGGAAAATAATTTTTCAACAATCTCATTTGCGTTGTTAATTTTACTTACCGTTGTGATTGCATAAGTTCCGTGATGGGAACGTACGATCAATGGCTGTGGCTCATAGTCCGAAATACAGCCGATACCGAGATTTCCTTTCATCTCCTGCATATCTTTGTCGAATTTGGTTCGGAATGGTGCATTCTCAATGTTGTGAATCGCACGATCAAATCCTTTTTCGCCGTAAACGGCCATTCCTCCGCGTCTTGTACCAAGATGTGAGTGGTAATCGGTTCCAAAAATAAATCAAACATGCAGTCGTCTTTGGCTGCAACTCCAAAAAATCCGCCCATTTTTGTCAGTTCTCCTCCAATGTAATGTATTAAGTTTGTTCCGTCAAGGGGCGCAAGCGAGGCATCCCGGCATTGCAAGCAAGCCGGAAGCCTTGCTTGGACCCTTGGTCTTAAAGAGCTATAGATAAGCCCAGCGGATTGCGGACGCTACGCGCCCAAAGCAATCCTACATGAACTCAAACTCCGCGGAAAACCGCTGCGTTTTCGTACATGTGCGGGTCTCAAATAAGGCATCCCGGCATTGCAAGCAAGCCGGAAGCCTTGCTTGGACCCTTGGTCTTATCTATATTGTAACAAGGGGATGGTAATCGTGCAAGAAAAATGTTATACTTTTTTGTAGATTCTTTTGAATGATAGTGCGGAGAAGGCAGGCACACGCCAAAAAGGAAAAAGCAAGAGCTGACGTGTGCGGAGCGGCCCTGACGCCTCTGTAAGGGAAGGCAGGCACACGCCAGAAAGGAAAAAGCAAGAGCTGACGTGTGCGGAGCGGCCCAATCGCCGCTGCAAGGGAAGGCAGGTACACGCCAAAAAGGAAAAAGCAAGAGCTGACGTGTGCGGAGCGGCCCAATCGCCGCCGCGAAGGGAAGGAAGGCACACGCCGGAAAAGAAAAAGCAAGAGCTGACGTGTGCGGAGCGGCCCAATCGCCGCCGCAAGGGAAGACAGGCACACGCCGGAAAAGAAAAAGCAAGAGCTGACGTGTGCGGAGCGGCCCAATCGCCGCTGCAAGGGAAGGAAGGCACACGCCAGAGAAGAAAAAGAAAGAGCTGACGTGTGCGGAGCGGCCCTGACGCCAGTCCCAGGGAAGGCAGGCACACGCCGGAAAGAAAAAGCAAGAAATGAGGAGAAAAGGATGAAAAAGAAGAAAAAACAAGGGAAAAAAGAGAAAGTGGCTCATTCCGCTTGCGGTCGTGCTGCTTGCGGCGGTGGTGTTTCCTGTTCTTGTGGGAACGAAAGTTATTCGGATCAACACGCTTTTGGCGGTGGGATATCCGGTGCATGGGATTGACGTGTCACATTATCAGGGCGAGATTGATTGGGCGGCGATGAAGCAGCAGGGGATGGACTTTGCGTATATTAAGGCGACGGAAGGAAGTGCGCACGAAGACGAATGCTTTGACAAGAATTGGGAACAAGCAAAGGCGGCGGGAATGCTTCGCGGAGCGTATCATTTTTTAGTTTCGAAAGCGAGGGGAAGAAGCAGGCAGAACATTTTATAAAAAAGTGGGGGATTTGAAGGGAGTTTGATCCCGGTCATTGATGTGGAATATTATGGGAAATATGTAAAGACACCACCGGATGTGGAGAAGGTGCGGAAGGAAGTCAGAGACATGATTGACGCATTGGAGGGGAAATATGGGGAAAAAGCCGATGATTTATTGCACATATAACGTTTATCGCAAGTATATTGAAGGGGCGTTTGATGAGGTGCCATTGTGGATTCGTAATGTGTATTATCCGCCGGAAGATATTGGAAGAAAATGGACACTGTGGCAGTATACGGACAGAGCGCAGCTGGACGGGTATCAGGGGAGGAAAAATCGATTGACTGCAATGTGTTCCAGGGAGAAAAAGGACAGTTAAATAATTATGTAATACAATAAATGGAGGGATAGAATATGAAAAAAATTGGGACGACAGGAGTTCTTATGATTGCGTGTATTGTGACTGTATTTGGCAGACAAAATATGGCAGAAGCGCAAAAGAAAATAACCGTGGTAGAAGGCGGCGAGAAAGTGTTGACAACCGATGTGTATAAGACAAAGACATCGGTAAATAACAAGAAAAAAGCAAAGGTATATAAGCAATATCTGGATGCTTCCGACAAAATATCGACCTTGGCAGATAAGCCGGATAAAGCCCTTTTTGTGAAGGGAATAAAGCCCGGAAAAGCACAGGTGAAAGTGAACACAACTACAGGGGAAACGATATATGAGATCACAATTTTGTCCAAAGAAAAAGTGAAAAGAAAGCGCGGAAATTGTTGAAAAAAGAGGTGAAAAATAAGGTGATTGCAAAGCGCTGTTTTACGGAAAAAGAGATTAGGAAAATACAAAAATTGTATTATTCTTCCAAGAGGCATCTGCTCTATGCAGAAATGGAAGGAAAGACAGCGGTACGTTTTGCTTTGTTTGACCGGGAAAAGATAATTGGCAGACGCGATAGAGAGATACGTTTTCTAAAAGTAAAAGAAAAAAAGGGAAAAATTTATTACGTATTAAATGATGAGTCATACGATCAGGATGATTATTGGTATCAGCCATATACAGAGGAAGAGATGAATGAGTTTTTGAAAAAACAGATCCCGGATGCGAAAGAAATACGTATCAACAGGTAAAATAATACAGCACCCTGCGAGGTATAGTGACAGAGTGCTGCGTAGGTGTATCTTATTAATCTTATTCTCTTTCCAATGGGAATGACATGCAGTGAGGCCCGCCGCCACCCTTTTTAAGATTTCTTTCAGGTCGACTTCAATGACCTTTTAAGCCGTAGGCGCGCATCTGTTCATTTACAAGTTTGTTGCTTTTAAATGAGATGACGCGGTCATTTCCGAGGCACTGCAGGTTTGCGTGGTGCAGATAAACTTCTTCCTGTTCGACGTTGATGAGTTGGAATCCGCGTTTTTGAGCATGGCTAAGAAGTTAGAAGGCAGCGCATCTTTGCAGACAACGGCCAGTTTGTCGGCGACAATGTTGAAACACATATCGAGGTGAAGGTTTGGTCGGTCGCACGGAACGCCGATCATCTCGTAGCCAAGCTCATTGACCTGGCGGCGCACATTTTGAAAGCCATCCCAATCGGTTCTGGCGATCACACCGTGGGCGAGAGTATATTCATCGAGATACCAGAAGTCTCCTCCCTCAAATCCGCCGGTAGTACAGCGCGCCACACATGGGATTCCAAGTTGTTTCATTTTCTTTTCGTATTCGGAAAGTTCACCGGCACGGCATGGCTCGCGGAATTTACCGGCGATGTAGCCTTCTTTGATACAGCCGCCGAAATCACGGGCAAATACTTCATACGGAAGATTTTCTTTGGGATCCATCAGAACTACTTCGACACCGTTTTCACGGTAAGCCTGCTGAAATTCCAGATGTTCCTTCATGCAGGCTTCTTTATTGGAAGCCTCGCCTTTATCCAGCCATTTTTCAGTGATGACATTGATCGGTTCAAATTCAAAATAAGTTGGTGGGCAGAGAAGAACTTTTTTCAGCACACCGGAAGCATTATTTACATAAGTTTTCATAATCGACACATCCTTTCAAGTTCAATCTGAGGTTATTATAAAGCAGGTAGTGGTAAACGACAATGTGTGCAGGAAATAAAATAAATTGTGCACAAAGCACAAAAAAGACAAGAAAAATATTGCATCATGGCGGTAATCTGATATAATGTAGGGGAAACGACAGCATTTGACAAACGACAAGGAGTGAGGATATGCATTGTAAAGATCTTCTTTCTATGGAACAATTAAAGGATTCGCTGCATCTGGTCGCAGGAGAACAAGGACTTGGCAGAAGTGTGCGGTGGATTTATTTTGCGGACTGCATTGAATGCGTAAAAGACCAGGATAATCTTGCACAATGGATTCATGGCGGGGAACTGGTGATTGTCACAAATTTACATTATTTGAAATCGGAAGAGCGTATGCTCGATATGATGCGGCAGTTTAACCGGAAAACGGCAGCAGGATTTGTGGTCAATGTGGAAGAGGCAAGTGATGCACTGCGGCAATTGGCGGATACGATGGATATGCCGCTTTTTGAACTGGACTGGAACCTCAAAACCGTCGATCTGTCGCAGATCATTTGTTTTGCCCTGGTGGAAGAGGCGAAAAATGAGACGAATATCAGCGAAATCTTTTCAACGATATTATATCAGGTCGGATTTTCGGCAGCAGATGTCGTGCGGCAGGGAGAATATTATGGGTTGGAATTGGAAAAGCCGCATTTTGTGGCTGCGTTTGACATCGATCATCTGACTACTTATATAAAAGAAAACAAACTGCCGCAGGAGCGGAGAAAATCGTGCAAACAAAGTCTGCTTTCTACGATTAAAATGGAATTTTACATGGCAGGATTAAGCAAGATTCTCACAACACTGCAGTCGGATGCGGTGCTGGCGTTGATACCGGAAGAGGCATTTGACCATGCCAAATTGGATCATATTATCCGAAAAATACAAAATGAATTTGTACAAAAAAATAAAATGACCGTTTCCGTCGGGCTTGGTTCCTCTTATGAACAGCTGCAGGATTTTTCAAAAAGTGCGACAGAGGCAAATCATGCGGTGCAGCAGATCCGGAGTGAGGGGGCAGAGCAAAAGATCGTGCGCTTTGAGGAAATCGGAATCTTTTATTTTATCAGCCGGATTAAGGATACCGGCTTGCTGGAACGCTATTATCTGGAACTGTTACAGCCGTTGCTGGAGTCCGATCATTATTCGGATGGAAACCTCTGTGAAACATTGGAGATGTATCTGAAACATAATAAGAATGCCAATGAGACGGCGGAAGCGATGTATATTCATAGAAATACGATGCGCTACCGGCTGGATAAAATAACAAAATTACTGCGGAGAGACTTAAATAGTATGGATTTCTGCACGGAATTGAATTTTGCTTTTCATATAAAAAATTATCTGAGCGGACAAAACAGACTCGTCCGTACCACTGAACATTTTGTGCATGAAGCACAAATGACTTTGTAAGTGAAAACTATAGACAGAAAAAAATAACTGTGCTAACATTTGTATTGCAAACGAAAGCAAAGGCGCTGTAGGAAACTACGGTGCCTTTTTTTCTATAATAGGGAATACGCAAATGAGAGGATGAATTGTATGCTTGAAAAAGATTTGGTATTGCGAAATGTATCCAAAAGATATGGCGATAAGTTAGTAGTAGACGGTGTTGATCTCACGATCAATAAAGGTGATTTTTTAACAATTCTCGGACCAAGCGGTGGTGGAAAAACAACGGTGTTAAAAATGATTTCCGGATTCGAGAGCATTTCTTCCGGAGACATCTTTTTAGACGGAAAAACAATCGGTTCGATTCCGGCGCATAAAAGAAATTTTGGAATGCTATTTCAGAATTATGCATTATTTCCTCATATGACAGTGGCAGAAAATGTTGCTTATCCCTTAAAAATAAGACACACGCCTAAGGACCGGCAGAAAGAGATGGTTCATGATATTTTGAAGATCGTCGGACTGGAAGAATATGAAAAACGGTATCCAAGACAGTTGTCCGGAGGACAGCAACAGCGTGTGGCGCTGGCGAGATCCATTGTATTCAGCCCGGATGTGCTTATGCTGGATGAGCCGCTGGCAGCACTGGATAAGCAGTTAAGAAAACAGATGCAGCTAGAGATCAAAGCCATTCATAATAAGTTTGGACTAACGACAATTAGTGTTACTCATGATCAGGAAGAAGCGCTTACGATGGCGACGAAGGTCTGCGTTATGAAAGAAGCAAAGATCCAGCAGATCGATACTCCGGAGATGATCTATGATTGTCCGGTCAATACCTTTGTTGCGAATTTCATCGGTGAATCTACCGTCATACCGGCTACGATCAGGGGAATCCGTGAAGGAAAGATAACCGCTGTATTTGACAAAGATGACCGCCTGTTTGAAGTGGACTGCAAGCGAAGAGATTACTGGGCAGGATTAAATAAAAAGTAAATTTTATCATCCGTCCGGAAAAAGTCAAGATTGTAAAAGAAGATTACGACGGAATTAAATTCCCGGCGCGGATCACAAGTTGTGCATTTCTCGGAGATACCTTCCGGGTAAATGTAATTACCGACAGCGGTATCGAATTTAAGATGAAAGTATTTTCACGCGGACACTATGATCTGAGTGTGGAAACCGCTTGTGGGTCGGCGTTCGTCCTTATGATATGGTACTTGTTCGATACGATGATGAAATATAGAAAAGAGGGTTGTTTATGGCAGAGATGAGATCGTTTATCGGAAAACACGGATTGAAATTACTCCTTACTATTTCTGTTACATTTTTTTGCTTGTATTTATGATCCTTACTATTTTGGATATGTTTACCAAAAGTGTAGTGGATGATAACGGATTTACCTGGAGTTATTTCAAAGAATTTTTTCGAAGAGTTTATATGCAAAGATACTGTTAAATACGATTCGTTTGAGCCTGATCATTGGGCTGGTTACCATCGTTCTTGGCTACCCTGTGGCATATCTTATGAATCGTGTCGGACCGGTATTGCGGTGTATTATCATGGGATGTGTACAGATTCCATTTTGGACGAGCCTGCTTGTACGAACTTATTCCTGGATCGCGATACTGCAGAATCAGGGAGTGGTTAACGTCGTTTTACAAAAACTGGGAATTATCAAGCAGCCGATTCAACTTTTGTATAACGATGCCGGTGTTATTATTGTCATGACATATATTATGCTTCCCTATATGATATTTTCCATTTCTTCTGTAATGGGGCAGATTGATAAAAATGTGATCATTGCTTCAAGAAGTCTGGGAGCGGGAAAGACAATGACATTTTTCCGCATTTTTTTACCACTTTCACTTCCGGGAATTATGTCTGGTTTCTTTATTGTATTTCTGAATACAATGGGATATTATATCGTGCCGGCATTGGTTGGCGGACAGAAAAGCCAGATGTTTTCCCAGACAATTCAGAATGAATTAAGTGGTGTATTAAACTGGAATTTTGCTTCGGCAATTTCCATCATATTAGTAATGGTTACTATGATGATCGTCCTGGTTTCCAAGGCGGCGACGAAGCAGAAATACGCAGAAGTCTGAGAGGAGGAAATGGTTATGATTGCAACAATATTAGCGGTATTAGTGATCCTATTTATGATCCTTCCCATCTTTATTTTATACCCGATATCCTTCAGCCCTACTTCGTATATTGTATTTCCCAACGAAGGATTTTCAACCCAGTGGTATGAAAAATTATTTTCCGATCCGCTCTGGGCGCAGGCAGTACAAAACAGTATTGTGATCGCAATATTTACAACGATACTTTCGCTTCTGTTAGGAACGATCGCAGCCGTTTGTATGAACCGGTTTTCACATAAATGGAAAACCGTATTGGGAGAGTATTTCAGACTCCCACAGACCATTCCGATCATTGTAACGGCAATTTCTATTTACGCGCTGCTTTTAAAATGGCAACTCAACGGAACTCTGCCGGGACTGGTGATCGCACATACGGTAATTGCTCTTCCGTTTGTCGTTACGACGATGAATGCAGGCATGGAAATTATAAATAACAATTTTGAAGATGCAGCAGTGAATTTAGGAGCAAACCGGTTTATGGCATTTTTTTTCATGTCACACTGCCGATGCTGAAATCTTCGATACAATCTGCTATGTTATTTGCGTTTCTGACATCGTTTGATGAAATCGCAGTAACCCTTTTTATAACGGGTCCAAGCGTGATTACGATCCCTAAGAAAATGTGGGATGGTATCCGTTTACAGATAGAACCTACGATTGCCGCATTATCTGTAATCCTGGTAAGTGTTTTAATTGTCGGGTTTGTGCTGACTACCCTGGGACAAATGATCAAAGCAGCACGACATCATCATGCAAAATAAATAATTCATGTAAAGGAGAGATTAATTATGAAAACTTATGTAAACAATGCGTATGGAACATTGAAAAGGTATTGCTTTGTCCGATTGACAACTACCAGATCATGCCGATTAACTTTGTCGCAAAAAAAAGTGGATGGCAGAAGGCCACCAGATGGATTATGAACTTTGCAAAAGCAGCATGAGGCTTTGCAGAAAGCCTACCGTGACAACGGGTCGAGGTAGAACTGATGGAGCCAAAGGAAGGCTTGGTTTATGAGGTGTTTGCCAGAGATTTTGGTATCTGCCTGAAAGAAGGATATGTTCTCGGACACTTTAAAGAGCCCTGCCGTCAGGGGAGAGACACCAGAGTATGAGAAAAATTAGCAGAACTCGATGTTCCTTGTATCGCACGCTGTACCAGTGGATGCTTTGAAGGAGGAGACTTCTGTTTCCTGGATGAAAATACCCTACTTCACGGTGTGATCGACCGTACCGATATGGCAGGATTTAACAGTGTCAAAGAACAGCTGGATTCGCTGGGTTACGATGTGATCCCGGTTCCGGTTGCCCGTAAGTATCTGCACATCGATGTCTGTATCAATATTATTGCAAAAATACCGTTATTATCTGTCCGGATATTTTGCCGGAAGGCGTAGTGGCAAGATTTGAACGCCGTGGATTTAATATGATCAAGATTACACCGGAAGAGGTAATGCAGTATTCTGCCAATATCCAGTCTCTGGGAAATGGGAAAGTAATTTCTTCCACGACAAATACAAAAGTAAACCAGATTATGAGAGATCTTGGACTGGAAGTAATTGAAGTAGATATCAGTGAGATCGTAAAAGGCGGTGGTGGTATCCACTGTATGACATTCCCATTGGTACGTGAAGCTGAATAATCAAACTGTGGCACATTAACTGTGCAGAAAGAGAGGATGCTTATGAAATCAAAATGGATAGCAATCGTTATGACGTTAATTATGGTAGTTTCTTTGACCGCTTGCGGAAGTTCCGGCGATGGTTCCCAGAGCTCCGGCAGCGGCGGAAAGGAAACACTGGTTGTCGTTACCTGGGGTGGTGAATTGGAGACGGCATTGAAAAAGGCAGCAGAAGGATTTGAAGAAGCCAATAATTGTACTCTGCAATGGGAATCGGCTCCGGATTATTCGAAAGTAAAAGCAATGGTCGATGCGGGAGATGTTCAGTGGGATGTTATGTCCTGCGACTCCGATTTCGCTTTCCGAGGCGGCAAGCAGGGGCTTTTGGAAAAAATGGATTACAATGTGATCGACAAAGACGGTATCGAAGAGTACTGCTCTGATTATGGAATCCCGGCTTATACCTGGGCGAATGTCATTGCTTACAATTCTGCCAAATATACCGCGGAGACAGCACCGCAGACATGGGCGGAATTTTGGGATACCGATAAGTTCCCAGGGGAAAGAAGTTTCTATAAATTCCCATATCAGACATTGGAAGTGGCACTTTTGGCAGACGGTGTGTCAAAAGATGAACTGTATCCACTGGATGTAGACCGTGCGCTGAAGAGCCTTGACAAGATTAAGGACAAAGTAAGCACCTGGTGGGAAAGCGGTGCGCAGCCACAGCAGATGCTCTCTTCCGGACAGGTTGATCTGATCTCTGCCTGGACAGGCCGGATCAATAGTGCGAAAGCCGAAGGATCACAGGTAGACATCGTGATGAATCAGGCTATTATTGTTACGGACAGCTGGGTTGTTCCAAAGGGAACCAAGCACAAAGAATTAGCAATGAAATTCCTGAATTTTATCACTCGTGCGGAAGCCGGCAAAACATTTTCCGAAAATATTACATACGGTCCGGCAAATGAAAAAGCCTATGATCTGCTAGACCAGAGTATTATAGATACCCTGCCGAGCGCACCGAAGTATAAGGATATGGTAGCAACCTATGATCCGGAATACTGGGCAGAAAATTATGACGCAGTAAATGAAAAATTCCAGGCATGGCTTCTGGAGTAATACAAGGAAATGATGGATTGGCAGGGGCGGCGGTAAGCCGCCCTCTTTAAAAACAGAGAGGAGTGGAAACCATGTATCAATGCAGCAGAGAAAGAATGGAAGAAAAGATAAAGACATTTTCGAAAATAGGAGATGCCGGACATGGAGGGATTACGAGATATTCGCTGTCGGAAGAAGCATTAGAGGCTAGAAGGGAATTTGTACGCCGTATGGAGGCGATAGGGGCTGAGATCACAACAGATGACATGGCAAATATATATGCGACGATACCGGGAAGTGAAGAGGGAAAAAGAATATGTATGGGATCGCATGCGGATTCTGTAAAAAATGGAGGAAATTACGATGGAATTCTCGGCGTAATGTCGGCCATGGAAGTATTGGAAACCGTTGTGGAAAAAAAGATACCGCATAAACATCCTTTGACGGCGATGATCTGGACCAATGAAGAGGGATCTTTATATCCGCCGGTTATGATGAGTTCCGGAGTGGTATGTTATGACTATCTTCCGCCGGATATACAACGCAGCTACCGGTATGAGGATATGATGAAATCGGTCAGCATGGAAGATGGAAAGACGACATTTGAAAGTCAGTTGAAAAAATCCGGATTTGTGGGAGCAAAAGAAAACCGGATGTCGCCGGAAAATACACTGTGTGATTTTGAAACGCACATTGAGCAGGGACCGATCTTGGACGATGCGGGAAAAGATCTTGGTGTGGTAGACTGCGTATTGGGAATGTATCATTACCGCGTGCGGTTTTACGGACAGACGACGCACGCCGGAACATTTCCGATGCCAAAGCGGAAAGATGCTTTTTTTTGCCGCTGCAAAAGCACTGTCGTATCTGCACGAAAAAATCGATGCCCTTGAAATTGAAAATCTGGTGTATACGACGGGAGAAGTGGTCTGCCATCCCAATATCAATACGTGCGTGCCGGATTATTTTGATTTTTCATTTGATGTAAGGCACGAAGATTCCAGGCAGTTGGATAAAGTGGCAGCCGTTGTCAAATCGCTGAAAACAATGGAGTTTTGCGGCTGTCGCTGTGAAGTGGAAAAAATATGGAAACGGGATACGGTATGGTGGAATGAAAAACTGGTAGGATATGTAAAAGAGGTGGCAGAAGAGATGGAGATCAAGCATCAGTTTATCCACTCCGGAGCGGGACATGATGCTCAATTTATCTCCTATATGGTTCCTACCACGATGATATTTGCCCCTTCTGTAAAGGGTTGTCACATTGTGAAGATGAATATACCAGTGTGGAACACTGCACGCTGGCGGCTTCCGTCATGCTGAACGCAGTTTTAAAAGCAGACAGCGAAGGCGTTTGAGGCAGCTGTTAAAACACTAACAGCGTTATATATACGCCGGCGATCGCACCCAAAGCCACGACCACAAGTCCGCGTTTGAAAAAACTGAGAATCAGCGCAATGGCGGTTCCGACGATGGCAGCGACAGGATTTCCACTGGATGAAAAAATGTCAGGAAATGTCAATGCACCGAGGACGGCATAAGGCGTATAATCCAAAAAGTTTTTCAGATAAACGGATTTGATCTCGCGCCGGAAAAATGTGATCGGAACAAAGCGCGGAATATAAGTAACGACGGCCATTACGGCAATCGCGATCAAACAATATCGTAAATTCATATCATACCTCACTTTCCGGCGGTGTATCGCCTGCGTCAGAAATCGGTTCCGGGAAAAGCCGGGCACCGATTCCGGCGGCAATGATTGTTGACAAGATTACGCGGAAGCCCGAAGAAATGTGGTTCAATCCGGGAACGTAGCGAATGATGCACGAACAAAGTACCGCAAGAAGGACAACAAAACAGACGTTTTTCTTTTCGCGGGCAGCTGGGACAATCAGTGCGATAAACATTGCGTAAAGGCCGATTCCCATGGCAGATTGAAGTTCTGCCGGAAGCAGAGTCGAGATCGTTCCGCCGAGAAAAGTTCCAAGAACCCATCCAATAAATGGAAGTGTGATCAGACCGCCGAAAAAGCCGGCTCCAATCTGTCCCGGTTCCATGGAAGCCATGACAAAGGTTTCGTCCGTAATGCAGAAACTGAGAATCAGACGTTTCCATATCGGAATGTCCGGCTGGATTTTTGTGAAAGCGACAGTGACATCAGGGAGTACCGCAGATTGATGACAAATGTTGTCAGCGCAATCTCAAGATAGCCGGCACTTGCAAAAATTAAATTGGTTCCGGCAAACTGGCCTGCGGAGGTCACATTGGTCAGAGAGATCAATACGGCCGCCCATACAGGGATGCCGCCGGAAACAGCCATAAAGCCAAACGTAAAAGAAACCGGGAGATAACCGAGAAAAATCGGAAATCCGCGTTTCAATCCATACATAAATGATTTCATATTAATCTTCTTTTTCTGCCTCCATTTCCACAGATTCGATCATGGAAGTACAATGAGGGCAGCGGGTTGCTTTTATGTCGATTTTGCCATAGCAGAAAGGACAGGTTTTTTCAGTAGGAGTTTCTTCCTCTTCGGAGTCCTTTTTGTGTCCCAGACCGGCAAGTACGTTCATTCCTTTTACGAGCAGGAAAATCACAAATACCATAATCAGAAAATTGATAACTGCGGTCAGAAATGAACCGTATTTCACATCGACATCGCCAATGGTCAGCACCAGATAACTCAAATCCGTGTTCGCTATCAAACCGATTAATGGGGAAAGTACGTCATTTACCATGGAATTGATGATCGCTTGAAAAGCGGCACCGATAATAACACCAATTGCCAGATCCATGACATTTCCACGCAGGGCAAATTCTTTAAATTCCTGTAAAAACTTTTTCATAGCCGTTCTCATCCTCCCAAGTGTTTTAATTCGTAATATACAGTATATCACAGCCGTAAGGAGGAGGTCAAATAAAAACTCTTGACACCGTGCACATTGCCCTTTATGATGAAGAAAAAAAACACAGGAGCTCATATGTTAAAACAAGATCAATTTGTAACCCCGCTGCTTGCGTGGTACGATACGAAAAAATAAACGTGAAATGGTATGGCGCGACCGGGGAAATGCGTATTATACCTGGATTTCAGAAATTATGCTGCAACAGACAAGGATTGAGGCAGCGAAAGATTATTTTGTACGCTTTACGGAGGAACTTCCGGATATTCAGAGCCTTGCCAATGTGCCTCAGGAGAGGCTTTTAAAATTGTGGGAAGGACTTGGGTATTATAACCGTGCCAAAAATTTACAAAAACGGCAAAGATATTAGTGGAAGAATATGGGGCGGAACTGCCGTCGGATTACGAGAAACTGCTTGCATTGCCGGGGATTGGACCGTATACGGCGGGGGCGATCGCATCCATCGCGTATGACATTAAGGTGCCGGCGGTGGATGGCAATGTACTGCGGGTAATGATGCGGTATCAGGCGAGTTTGGAAGATATTACCAAAATATCTGTGCGTCGCAGAGTTGAAGGCGAGCTGACAGAAGTAATGCCGGAGCGGCCGGGCGATTTTAATCAGGCGATCATGGAACTTGGCGAAGTGGTTTGTATCCCCAACGGAACGCCGCTTTGTGACCGGTGTCCATTGGCGGAGACCTGCGAGGCAAAACAAAAAGGTGAGCCGGAACAATATCCGCGAAAAATAGAAAAGAAACCGCGTAAAATCGAGAAAAAGACGATATTAATTTATGAAAAAGACGGAATGTTTGGAATTGCTAAGCGGGAAAATAAAGGTTTGTTTGCCGGATTGTATGAGTTTCCGTCCATAGCCGGGCATTTTAATAAAAAAGAATTGGAAGAAAAACTGGCAGAAGATGGAATTATTGTAAAAAAATGCAGTCATTGGGAGCGGGAAAGCACATTTTTTTCTCATATAGAATGGCATATGAAAGGGTATCTGATCGAACTATCGCCGACCGGAAAACAGCCGGAGCTAATCTTTGCTTCGCTGGAGGAAGTTGAAGATACGTACAGTTTACCGACAGCATTTCGGACGTATCGAGAGAAAATGAGAAAAATTCTCAATAAGCAAAAAGAGGGTGGAGTTTCTGAGAAAAAAGGTGTATTATAAAGTGAAAATACAATAGTCAGGAGGAATTCATTATGTTGAAATGTTTAAAGAAAATTGATAAAAAAGCGACAGGACTTGTGGCAGCCGGCGTACTGCTTGGAACCGCCGGTGTGAAGCTCCTTGGAAGCAAAGATGCAAAGAAATTGTATACCAATTGTACCGCAGCAGTTCTTCGAGCAAAAGACTGTGTGATGAAGACTGCGACAAAGATTCAGGAGAATGCAGAAGACATCTATGCAGAGGCACAGATCATCAATGAAGAGCGTGCCAATGAGGAATTTGTAGATGCCGAAGATGAAACTGCAGATGAGATTCAGGATTGAGCATGAACTAAAGGGGCGCATGCGTCTCCATGTCTGTACGAAGAAAATGTCGTATGAAGAGGCGGATACGCTTCAGTATTACCTGGGAAGTTTTCCGTTTGTGACAAAGGTAAAAGTTCATGAAAATATAGGAAATGTCACGGTAAATTACGTGGGATCACGTAAGCAGCTGTGCGAGGTACTTGCTGCCTATCAGCCGGAAACAATGGATGTTCCGGACGAGTTTCTTCACAATTCCGGACGAAAGTTAAACGAAGAGTATAAGGAGAAACTCATCAATAAAGTATTGTTTATGGCAGGTACGAAATTATTTTTGCCGGCGCCGGTCCGTACTGTGATAACAGTGATAAAGGCTGGTAAATATTGGAAAGAAGGAATAAAGACATTAGCGCACCGCAAGATCGAGGTGCCGGTGCTGGATGCGACAGCCATCGGAGTTTCGGTGCTTCGTGGCGATATGAACTCAGCTAATTCAATCATGTTCCTGCTTGGAATCGGAGAGATTCTGGAAGAGTGGACCCATAAAAAATCTGTAGATGATCTGGCAAGAAGCATGTCCTTAAACATAACCAAAGTCTGGCAGCTGGTGAATGGAAAAGAAGTTCTCGTTCCATCCAATGCAATCGTGCCGGGAGATGAGATCGTTGTTCATATGGGCAATGTGATTCCTTTTGACGGCGTGCTGACGAGTGGAGATGCAATGGTCAATCAGGCATCGCTTACCGGCGAACCTCTTCCGGTTCATAAAACGACGGGTGGTTATGTTTATGCAGGCACCGTTGTGGAAGACGGCGACTTGACTTTGAAAGTGGAAAAATCGGCAGGCGGTACACGATTTGAAAAGGTCGTTGCGATGATCGAGGATTCCGAAAAATTGAAATCTTCACTCGAAGGAAAAGCAGAACATCTTGCGGACCGGCTTGTGCCATATACACTTGCCGGAACCGGGGCAGTGTATCTTCTTACACGAAATGTGATGAAGGCGCTGGCAGTACTGATGGTAGATTTTTCCTGTGCGCTGAAACTGGCGATGCCGATTTCCGTGCTATCTGCGATACGGGAGGCCAGTCATTATCAGGTTACCGTAAAAGGCGGAAAATATCTGGAAGCAATGTCAGAAGCAGATACGATTGTATTTGACAAAACCGGAACACTGACGAAAGCGCAGCCGACGGTAGTTGATGTGATTCCGTTCTGTGAGGCGCAGTCGGACGAATTACTCCGTATCGCGGCTTGCCTGGAAGAACATTTTCCACATTCTATGGCAAAAGCTGTCGTGGATGCGGCGGCACAGAAAGGACTTGTGCATGAAGAGATTCATTCCAAAGTGGAATATATTGTTGCGCATGGAATTTCGTCTTTTTTAGAAGGAAAAAAGTAGTGATCGGAAGCGCGCATTTTATCTTTGAAGATGAAAAATGTGTTGTGCCGGAAGGCTATCAGAGCCGGTTTGATTCGTTGCCAGAGGAGTATTCTCATTTATACCTGGCAGTGGATGGAAAACTTTGTGCTGTGATCTGTATCGAGGATCCGCTTCGGGAAGAGGCTGCAGAAGTCATTCAGGAACTGAAGAAAGTCGGTATTAAAAATGTGGTTATGATGACAGGCGACAGTGACCGTACTGCACGTGCCATCGCTGCGCGGGTAGGTGTGGACCGGTATTTCGCCGAAGTGCTGCCGGAAGACAAGGCGCATTTTGTCGAAAAAGTGAAGGCAAACGGCTCGAAGGTCATCATGATCGGAGATGGAATCAATGACTCGCCGGCGTTGTCGGCAGCAGATGTAGGAATTGCCATCAGCGACGGAGCAGAGATTGCACGTGAGATTGCAGATGTGACGGTCGGAGCAGACAACTTGTATCAGATTGTGACATTGAAACAGATCAGCAATGCTTTGATGAAGCGGATTCATACGAATTATCGACGAATCGTTGCCATCAATGCCGGGTTGATCGTTCTTGGTGTGGCTGGTGTGATTCAGCCGACGACATCGGCATTGCTTCACAATTCTTCGACACTTGTGATCAGTCTGGAAAGCATGAAAAATCTGCTGGAAGGATGAGAAAAAGAATAGATAAATAAGAAAGCGGGCGGACTGCTCTGTTTGGAACAGTCCGCCCGTAATTTATCGTTTCACTAGTCGTTGTAACCATTTGGATTCATGCTCTGCCATTTCCAAGAATCGGCACACATATCGTTCAGGTCGTATTTTGCTGTCCAATGCAGCTCTTTTTCGGCTTTATCACACTGGGAATACAATTCGTCCAAGTCGCCGGCGCGGCGAGGTTTGATCTCATAAGGAATCTTCTTGCCACAAGCCTTTTCATAGGCATGAACGACATCGAGAACACTGGAACCCTTTCCGGTACCAAGATTGTAAATTTTCACACCGCAATTTTCCTTGATTTTTTCTAATGCTTTTACATGTCCATCGGCAAGATCGACTACATGTACATAATCACGGACACCGGTGCCATCGTGAGTTTTGTAGTCATCGCCAAATACGCCGAGACATTCGCGTTTGCCGACGGCAACCTGTGCGACATAAGGAACGAGATTGTTTGGAATTCCTTTTGGATCTTCGCCGATCAGTCCGCTTTTGTGCGCTCCGATCGGATTGAAATAGCGGAGCAAAATGACATTCAGGAATTGTCAGCAGTGTGCAGATCGGTGAGAATCTGTTCTAACATCCATTTAGTCCAGCCGTAAGGATTGGTTGGGGAGCCTTTCGGACATTCCTCTGTGATAGGAATAAAGGCAGGATCGCCGTAAACGGTCGCGGACGAGCTGAAAATGATATTTTTCACATCGTGATTCCGCATACAGTCCACCAGATGCAAGGTTCCGGTGAGATTATTGTGATAATATTCAATCGGCTTTTCTACCGATTCGCCGACCGCTTTCAAGCCGGCAAAATGAATGACAGCATCTATTTTTTCTTTTTCAAATACACTGTCCAATGCCTCTTTGTCCAACAGATCTACATTATAAAAAGCAGGTTTTTTCCGGTAATCTGTGTAATGCGGTCCACAACTTTTTCATTGGAATTATACAGATTGTCGACAATTACAACTTCGTAATTATTTTCCAACAGATTAACACATGTGTGGCTGCCGATGTAACCGGCGCCCCCTGTAACTAATATTTTCATATAGAATCTCCTTTCGATATGGTTTGTTTTTATCAAGTTAAATGGCAGGCATTTGGCACATTTTACAATGCATGTGCGCCATCACTAATTTCAGCAATGTAAAATTCCGGAATTTTATCATAATTCTTTTGTAAACTTCGGAAAGTGCAGCCTTGAAATCCTCTGTTTTATCCGAAGCAACAAGACTTACGGTGCATCCGCCAAAGCCACCTCCCGTGATTCGGCTGCCCGCTACAAACGGCAGTTTCCAGGCTGTCTCTACCAGAGTGTCCACTTCCGGACAGGAAACTTCGTAATCATCGCGCAGAGAGCGGTGCGAAGCATTCATCAATTCTCCAAATGCGAGGATATCATTTTCCTTTAATGCGCTTACTGCGGCAATCGTCCGCTGGTTTTCCGATACGGCGTGGTGAACACGTTTTTGGATCACTTCGTCGTCAATGAGATATTTATTTGCCTCAAATTGCAAATCAGTAAGATCTCCGAGGGCAGAAATATCAAGTGCCCGCTGCAACATCAAAAGACCTTTTTCACATTCGCGGCGTCGGTCATTGTAAGCCGAGGAAACCAGGCTGTGTTTTACCATACTGTTTGTAATGATCAGTTTATAATTGCCAAGATTTACCGGTACCCATTCAAAATCCAGCGAATTGGTGTCTAGAAAGATGGCATGATTCTTTTTTCCCATTGCGGAAGCAAATTGATCCATGATACCGCAGTTCATGCCATTGTATTTATTCTCGGCGGCTTGTCCCAAGAGAGCAATCTGCGGAAGGGCAAGGGAATCGAAATGAAAGCAGTTTTTCAAAATAATTCCTGTCAGCACTTCCAGCGAAGCCGAAGAAGAAAGACCGGAACCATTTGGAATATTTCCATAAATATACAGATCCATTCCTTTGTCGATCGAATAGCCGTGCTTTGTAAATGCCCAGATCACACCCATCGGGTAGCTGATCCATCGGGAATCTTCCAGCGGTTTTAGGTCGTCCAGCGATGACTCGATCACACCGGTTTCCGGAAAATTTTCGGAGTAAAACCGCAGTTTTCGGTCTTTTCGCAGGCAAACGAGCCCATACGTTCCTACATCCAGCGCACAGGGGAAAACGTGTCCGCCGTTATAGTCGGTGTGCTCACCGATCAGATTGACCCGCCCTGGGGCGAAAAATGCCTCCGGCAAGCAGTCTGCGCCAAATATATCAGTAAATTTTTGTATCATTTCATCCAGATTCATAAGCTGCCCTCTCTTGTGTGTCTAATAATGCTGTCATAAGTGTATCATGTTTTGAGGGATTTGGCAAATTATATGCGGGGCAGGGGGGCGAGGGTGGTGGATTAAGCTACCTTTTTGAAGGCGTAAATGAGGTAAAGACAATGTGGTTGGGGAGTTTGGTGACAAGAAACCAAGGAAGCGTGCTGATGCACGCGTAGGTCATCAAACTGCGTTTGGTGACAAAGAACAAGGAAGCGTGCTGATGCACGCGCAGGTCATCAAACTTCGTTTGGTGACAAAGAACAAGGAAGCATGCTGATGCACGCGCAGGTCATCAAACTTCGTTTGGTGACAAAGAACAAGGAAGCGTGCTGATGCACGCGCAGGTCATCAAACTGCGTTTGGTGACAAAGTATAACATAATAGTCATAAATGAATTTTGGAAAAGGGGTTGCTAAATTTGAAAGAATATGATATGGTAAAAATGTAAGCATAATATGACTGGGATAGATATGAATTGAATTCTTAACGATTACAATAGATGGAAACATTCGATAAAATATCCCCCGGACGTACTTGCAAAATAAAAAACGAATGGCGGATATGTGATGAATCACAAAACAAAGAGGATGCGTTTATTGGCATTATACTTGCAGCAAGTCTGATCCTAAATCTGGCCTGTATCACAGATTATGCCAAAGCGAGTGGAAGGAAGAAAGCATATTCGGGAGATGACTACCGGATCGAACTGACAGAAAATTCTGTCTGGAATGAGGGGTGCACAGTCAATGCCGATGTTGAGAATGTTTCACAAAAACAAATTCGGAACTAGTCAGTAATCTTGAATTTAAAAAGGGAAAGATTTCCAATGCATGGAATGTTGACAGTAAAGTAAACGGAAATAATGTCATATTGTCATCAAAAAGAGTACAATATGGTTTTGGCTGAAAACGGCGAGACATCTTTTGGTTTTCAGATGCAGGGAGCCAATCTTTCAGATATAGAGAGTGCATACCTTGTTACGGAAACCGCTTCGGCAACAAAAATCTGTCATTTGACTATAGAGAAACGAGTAGCTGGCAGGGACATAAAATTGTTGAAGTAACTTTGACGAATACAGGAACTAAAACTATCAAAGACTGGTCTGCTGCTTTTCGGATGAACGGGGAAATTGACAATATATGGAATGCAAGAGCGTTGTCCGGCGACGAGGGAATGTTCCAGATTAAAAACGCAGATTACAATGCAGTTATCGCGGCGGGAGCAAGTGTGACATTTGGTTTTCAGGTGTCTTATTCGTCGACAGTATTTTCTGGAATTAAAGATATCGTGCTTTTTGGCTCAGAGGAAAAAGAGACTTTGGAAACGGAGAAACCGACATCTGTTCCGACGGCAACGGCAAGTTCAACTCCGACAAAAGCACCGGAACCATTGCCAACAAAGACACCGGAACTTGTTCCTACCAGCACACCAAAGGAAAGTGCAGTGCCGATCGTTACATCCGTGCCAACTGCTACGCCGGAAGTAGAGACAGAAGAAATGGAAGAAGGCGATGCACAGTTTGTCTCTGTGGAAAATAGAGATTGGAACATGGATATGATACATGCCAATGATCCGAAAGTAGAACAGGCTAAAAATGCACAACAACGCAAGATAAAAGTGACGATGCTGGATTCCGGAATCAATTATAGTTCTGAGGTGAACGTGGTAGAAAGGAAGAACTTTTTTGATGAAGAGACAAGCTGTCTGTATGAAGATGAGAGCGGGCATGGAACAGCAATTGCAGAAATTCTTGCATCTGATCCGAAAAAGAGCAACTCAAAAGTTTACAAATGATATTACAGTAGATGGAACTTCGTATACATATTATGACAATACAGATACGGAAGAACCGGAAGAAGAGCAGGAAGAGACTTTGGCAGAAGGAGAAACCACACTTTTTGACCTTCTTGATAGTGGTTATGAGTGGACAGAAGGTGTGAATCCGAATATTGACCTTTATTCAGGAAAAATTCTTGATGAGAACAATGAAACAACAGTTGATATGGTTGTAGAAGGAATTGACTGGGCAATTGAAAATCAATCCGATATTTTATGTCTCAGTCTGGGAATGCAAAAAGGTTCTGATAAACTTCATGCGGCCATAAAGCGGGAAAAAAAGCCGGGATGCTGATTATTTCTGCTGTTGGGGAAGATAAGCAGGCAGATTATCCGGCGGCGTATCCGGAAGTGATGTCAGTCGGTATGACAGACAGTATGGGAAAATATGTAAGTGCACCGGCAGAGGTTGCAGCACCCGGACAAGACATTATCTCCCGTGGAGTGTTTGACAGTATGCAGATCTTTAGTGGAAGCAGTTTTGCAGTACCACATGTAGCGGGGCTGGCAAGTATTCTCTGGCAGAATCATCCGGATAAGGATGCGGATTACATTCGTGGATGGATTGATGTAACGTGCAACAAAACTTCTGACATGGAAAATTGTGAATATGGTTTAGTGGATTGTCTGTATGCCTTCGAATCTTATGAAGAATAGAATAGAGAAGTGAAAGCAAATCCACAGATTCTTAAGAAAATAGAGAAAAATACTTCCGCAGAGAAAGTTATGGCAGCAGTAGACGAAATCGACAATGAAGCTGAGGTTCCGGTAGAGGAAGAAATGCAGAAAATGCATGGAAACTGGGATAAAAATGATCATAAGAGTTTTGTAAGTGGGAAGTATGCAGACAACTATGTGAAAATCCAAAAGTATATAGATATTATAAAACAGGGTATTTATTTTGTCGATGATGAAAAAAAGAATCCAGACTGCTATGGCATGCACAAGCATCCGTGGTTTCATGGATACATAGAAGGAGATGTCAAAATAAATGGAAAAGACGCAAAAAAGGCATCTAATTATATGGCAAGTGTTCGAGGGCTTGTTGAGATGGCAGATCATATGCGAAAATATGGAGAAGTTAAGAAATTAGAAACTCCTGTAACTACTGTATCGGTTGTATTTGCACTAACCGGAATCAACACTGCATTTGAAAAAGATGGAAAAATCGGCAGTCAGACATGGAAGGAAATTGATAAAAACTGTGCTAAAGTGAATGGAAAAGTTCCCAAAGACTGTCGAAGCCTCTTGATCTATGGTATGGCGATGCACACGTTGACAGATACTTTTTCTCACAGCAGTTATGTTGTAAAGAAAACAAAAGTTAAAAAAACAAAGAAAAAAAAGATATGAGTGGGTAAGGTTAACACATGCAAATAGTGCTTCAAAAGATTATGCAGATAAAACAGATAATCATCAGCTTCGTTTTGATGCAGCAAAAGCCGCTGCCAGAAAGGCACTAAGCCGGATTAGAGTAAGTGCGAAGAAAGGCTTAAAAGGGTATACCGGCATTGATAAAACAGCAGATTTATATGCTTCGGCAAAAGAGTTTAATAAATTGCAAAAGATGATGCTGATTTATAATGGGGAAAAGAAATCACAGAAATCTTTTAAGCTGCACTATACCCAAGATGCTTTTTCGCTGGGAAGATTTTCAGAATATTATCAGGCAGATAAAGAAGTTACACATTACAGTTCCACTAACCTTGAAAAGTACATCGATATCGTGGATATGCAGCATTTGCAACAAACGAAAGATGGAGTAAAAAGTATTTCAGTTGCAAATGCAGAAGCCACAAAAATTGAAAGTATATTGTGGAGCAAATCTTGAGTATACTGTGCAGAATGAATTTCAAAAGCCAGTCAGTTTGTTTGTGAATAAGGAAGAAAACTATATAATAAAAGATGAGCAGAAACAGTTACTTTATACGGTTAAGAACGGTGAGATATATGATGCGTTATCTCGAAAATTAGAAAACTATCAAGATACAGAAGAAGATGTACCGGATTCGGAAGAAGAGGACGAGATAAATATCCTGTGTGAACTCGATGACGTATGTCCTTCCAAAGAGTGTGTGTTGGAAGGGAAAATCGTTGAGTTTTCTGAACGTTCTTATAGTATGGGTTCGTTTGAAGATATGCCTGGACTTTCTGATGTAACGGTAAGTTTGACTTCTCGAAAAAACGGAAAAACATATACTGTCAAAACGACTGAAAATGGAAATTATAAGATCCAGCTTCCGAAAGGAATCTATGATGTTTTTGTGGAAAAAGATGCGTCCTATACCGCCGAAAAACGTGATTCAAGAAAACCTTCCGGTGTATATGGCTTTAAATCTGTGAGTATGTGCCAGATAGCGGTCAGGATCATACGACAGATGGCAATGATGGCTTTCTTGTGTCCGCGACGTGCTTTTATACGACGGTAGCGATTTGTAAATTCAGGATGTTTCTTCGATTTGATTAAAGCATTTGCAATCTGTACCAGAACTGGTTTAAAATAGGTACCAGCACGGGAAATTCTAGTGGACTGATCTTGCGACTGCTCTGGTCGTTACGGGGACAGCATCCTGCCCATGAAACGAGGTTTTTGGCTGTGGGGAATACAGACATATCACTACCGATTTCCGAAAGGACTTGGATTGCAGTTAATGGATTCTTATCGAATCCTGGTATGGTTCGAATAAGATCAAGGACACTTTCGTACTTTTGGCTGAGACGAAAGATTTCCCGTTCTATTTCTGATTTATGCTTTTCTAATTCGTCGATATGTTCAAGACACTGTCGAAGTTTGACAGCCTGCTCCGGAGAGATGGCACCATCAACAGCAGCCTGTATTTCCACGATAGGAGTTTTGCATCTGCTATCCACAAAAGGTGCTACATCAAAAACTTCCCCCGGGTGTTGTAAAATCTGTTCTGTAATGGAACGAGATGATTTTCCAAAGATATCCGAAAAGACATCGTCCAGTTTCAGATTGGATACGGTAAGACAGTTATGCGCACGATTCTTTTCACCGGTAATCATACAAGTGAGTTTGAAACGGTATCTTACTAAATCTCTTAATTGACGGATGTCAGCAGGTGGAATGAAAGAAGGTTTTACCATTCCACACATGTAAAGGTCACAAATCCATTTCGCATCCTTGCGGTCGGTCTTGTTTCCTTTTTGAGGCTTGGTATATTTGGGGTGAGAAAGAGTAACAAAGATGTTATTTTTTTCTCTAAGACATTAAAAACAGGGATCCAATACTTACCGGTAGATTCCATACAAACATCAATACAATTGTATTTAGCAAGCCAAAGACACAATTCCTGCAATCCTTTGGTAAAGGAAGAGAAGCGGGCTTGTTTATACTCTGTACGTTTAAAGGAATCCGTAATGCCGATACAGGCATAGATCCAGGTTTTGTGGACATCAAGTCCGCAGCAGTTATTTTAAGAATTTTAAACGACAATAAAAGTACCTCCTGATGATTTATAGTTATAAGATTGACAGTGACTGGTCATCCGGCAAAATCGAGTCGACTTTGAATCTACGGAAAAGTCATCGTTGAAAAAAGTAGTTATCCGTTCCAAGAATATCAAAAAATGGGGAACGATGGTATTTGGGGCGACGAGAGATGACCTTGTGATTTATGTTCCGCAAAGCAAAAAAGCAGAATATGAAAAAATACTGCGGAGTACAAACGGGTTGGCTTTTCATGCGAAAATCGTGAAAGAACTGGTAAGATCAGGAGGGGAAGCAATGACTAAGATGAAAACAATTTTTGCAATAATCTTTCTTGCCTTACTTATTCCGGTGCTGTTAGCAGCACCGGAAAGTGAGGCGAAAGTGTACCGGGGAAAATATGCAAATAATACACAATGGAGTTATGATACAAAAACCAAAACGGTTACCATTGAATGCCGGGGAGAATTGCCGGATGATAACAATGGCAGTGCTGGATGGGGGACTACTACCTAAAAGCAAAAAAAGTGATATTCAAAAAGGGAATCACGTCCATAGGGGAGGGAGCTTTTTATAACTTTCAAAAGTTGGAAGAGGTAGTTCTGCCGGAAGGGTTAAAACGATAAAGGATTCTGCCTTTTTTTGGAAGTGTAATGGATTAAAAAAAATAAAGCCCCCACATCGCTAAGAACGATTGGAGCAAGACGCTTTTTATGGGGACAGAGATTGATTCTTTTTCATTAAGGCAAGTGAAAAAGATAGGAAATATGTGTTTTTTGGATTCAAAGATAAAAGAGGTATATCTTTCGAAAGATTGCAGGACCAGCTCTCTTGTTTTTTGGGAAGCAAAAAACTAAAAAAGTAACTTTTGAGCAAGATGGTGTAAAAAAAATAAGTTATGGAATGTTTAAAGAGACTGCCGTAAAAATCCATTCAATACCGGGAAGTATTAAAAATATCGGAGAGCGAGCATTTGCAAACTGCAAAAAACTACAAAAAGCAACCATTGCACGAAGGAGTAAAAAGATCAGCAAAGAGGCATTTAGCTACACGCACTGAAAGAAATCACCATTCCAAGCACAGTGACGAAACTAGGCAAAAATGCTTTCCGCTGGGAATCTACGGAAAAGTCATCGTTGAAAAAAGTAGTTATCCGTTCTAAGAATATCAAAAAATGGGGACGATGGTATTTGGGGCGACGAGAGATGACCTTGTGATTTATGTTCCGCAAAGCAAAAAAGCAGAATATGAAAAAATACTGCGGAGTACAAACGGGTTGGCTTTTCATGCGAAAATCGTGGGAAAGAACTGGTAAGAGCAGGAGGGGAAGCAATGACTAAGATGAAAACAATTTTTGTAATAATCTTTCTTGCCTTGCTGATTCCGGTGCTTTTAAAAGCACCGGAAAGTGAGGCGAAAGTGTACCGGGGAAAATGTAAAGAATAATTTGACATGGAGTTATGATACAAAAACGAAAACTATGGTTATTGATTGTAAAGGAGATATGCCAGATGATAAACAATTTTATGGATTGGACATGGGATGGAAAGAATATTATTTGCAAACCAAAAAAGTGGTTTTTAAAGAAGGAATAAAATCTATAGGTGCAGGAGCTTTTGAAAAATTTCAAAACTTAGAAAGTATAGTTTTTCCTAGAAAACTCTGCATTATTAAAAATTGGGCATTTAGTGGCTGTATAAAATTAAATAAAATAAAAAGAATTTCGTTCTATAAGAACGATAGGAGTGAATGCTTTTTTTCCAATACTGCTTTGAGAAAGTTTTCATTAAAAAATATAAGAAGAATGAAAAATAATTGTTTATCATCTTCAAAATTAGTGGAAATTTCAATTCCTGCGAATTGCAAAATAGGATCTTTTGCGTTTTGGGATTGCAAAAACTAAAAAAAGCAACTATCGAAAAAGGTGTAAAAAATATAAGTGATGGTATGTTTTGTGCAACTGCTTTAAAGAATATCACCATTCCTGGAAGTGTAACGAAGATTGGAGAAGATGCCTTTTCCTACTGCCAGAATCTCAAAAAGCGACCCTTCATGAAGGAGTAAAAAGATCAGTAAAGATGCATTTAGCAATACAGCACTGGAAGAAATTACTATACCAAGCACAGTGACGGAACTAGGCAAAAATGCATTCCGAGGGGAATCAATGGAAAAGTCATCCTTGAAAAAAGTAGTGATCCGTTCCAAGAACATCAAAAATGGGGGACGATGGTATTTGGGGCGACGAGAGATGACCTTGTGATTTACGTTCCGCAAAGCAAAAAAGTAGAATACGAAAAAATATTGCGAAGTACAAACGGATTGGATTTTCATGCGAAAATCGTGGGAAAGAACTGGTAAGAGCAGGAGGGAAAGCAATGACTAAGATGAAAACAATTTTTGCAGTGATCTTTCTTGCCTTGCTGATTCCGGTGCTGTTAGCAGCACCGGAAAGTGAGGCGAAAGTATATCAGGGAAAATGGAAAAAAAATAACACAATGGAATTATGATACAAGAAAAATACTTTGATGATAAAATGTTGTGGTAAAATGATTGATGATATCGAAGACTGCGGGGAACATTCGGGGTGGCCTCGTTTTTATACGTCAGCACAAAAAATAGTATTAGTAAAAGGAATAACTTATATAGGAAGTGGTGCGTTTGAAGGCTTTTCCCATATAAAGAAAATTCAAATACCAAACGGAGTGACCCAAAGAAAATCAGCATTTGAAGACTGTTATAAATTGGAAACAAGATTTATTTTCCAGAAACCCTAAAAAGCATAGAAAATGATGCATTTAATGCGACAGCTATAGAAGAAATTTCATTGAAAAATATTAAGAATTTTTAGGGGAGTCATGTTTTTAGTGGTTCGCAATTAAAAAGGTACATATTTTAAGAAAAAATAAAAAATAGGTGCCTATGTTTTTAGGGGTGTAAAAAATTAAAAAAGCAACTATCGAAAAAGGTGTAAAAAATATAAGTGATGGTATGTTTCGTGCAACTTCGTTAAAAATATCACCATTCCTGGAAGTGTAACGAAAATCGGGGAAGATGCCTTTTCCTACTGCCAGAATCTCAAAAAGGCGACCCTTCATGAAGGAGTAAAAAGATCAGTAAAGATGCATTTAGCAACACGGCACTGGAAGAAATCACCATTCCGAGTACAGTGACGAAACTAGGCAAAAATGCTTTCCGACGGGAATCTACGGAAAAGTCATCCTTGAAAAAAAAAGTAGTCATCCGTTCCCAAAATATCAAAAAATGGGGAACGATGGTATTTGGGGCGACGAGAGATGACCTTGTGATTTATGTTCCGCAAAGCAAAAAAGCAGAATACGAAAAAATACTGCGGAGTACAAACGGATTGGATTTTTTCATGCGAAAATCGTGGGAAAGAAATGGTAGAAGACGTATTTTCTGTGTGCTGACAAAATACCATGGCTTTTTGGAAAAACTATGGTAAACTGTAAAATATAGCGACAAAATGAAAATATTTGCAGTGGAGGATTTTGCAGAATATGGAAGACAGAATACCTGTATATATTATTGGACATAAAAATCCGGATACCGACTCAATCTGTTCGGCGATCGCGTATGCGGATCTGAAAAATAAAGTGCATGGCGGCGGTTATTATGCAGCGCGTGCGGGGCAGATCAATCAGGAGACCCAGTATGTGCTCAAGTTTTTCCAGACGCCGGCACCGCAGTACATTGAAGATGTTATGACAGAAGTGAGTGACATCGAGATCCGGAAGACGAAGGGTGTGTCAGGAAAAATTTCATTGAAAAAGGCATGGAATATGATGCGCGAGCTGGATGTAGTGACACTTCCGATTACGTCGGAGAAGGATGAACTGCTTGGTTTGATCACGATTGGAGATATTGCGACCGCGTACATGGACGTGTATGACAATTGTATCTTGTCCACGGCAGCAACTTCCTACAAAAATATATTGGAGACACTGGAGGCGACAATGGTCGTCGGGGATGAAGACGCAACCTATAAAAAGGGCGAGGTAATCATTGCGGCAGCGAATCCGGATGTCATGGAAGACTATATTCACGAAGGGGATATGGTAATTTTAGGAAACCGTTACGAGTCTCAATTATGTGCGATTGAGATGGGAGCAGACTGTATTATTGTGTGTATGGATGCGAAAGTATCGCGGACAATTCAGAAAATGGCACAGGAGCACAACTGCAATATTATTGTAACCCCATATGATACCTTTACGGCGGCGCGTATGATCAATCAGAGTATGCCGATTGAATATTTCATGAAGAGAAATGATCTGACGACATTCCATCTTGCGGATAAGACGGAAGATATCAAAGGCGTCATGGGTAAAAAACGCCACCGCGATTTTCCGATTTTGGATGAAAATGACCGTTACGTGGGTATGATCTCCCGCCGAAATTTGTTGAATCTTCGCAAAAACAATTGATTCTGGTCGATCATAACGAAGTTTCGCAGACCGTGGATGGCATCGAATTTGCACATATATTGGAAATCATTGACCACCACCGCATCGGTACATTGGAGACGCTGGAGCCGGTTCTTTTTCGCAACCAGCCTCTGGGGTGTACTGCGACGATCATTTATCAGATGTATCAGGAACATGGGGTTGAAATCCCGAAAAATATCGCAGGACTTTTGATGGCAGCGATCATTTCCGATACGTTGATGTTCCGTTCGCCGACTTGTACTCCGGTAGATCAGAAGGCGGCGGAAGACCTGTCGGAAATCTGCGGTGTTGAGATTGAGGAGTTTGCGGTAGATATGTTTGGGGCAGGAAGTGATCTGAGTTCCAAAGAACCGAAGGAAATTTTCAATCAGGATCTCAAACGGTTTGAAGTGGGCGATATTGAATTTGTCGTCAGCCAGATCAATTCGATGAACAGCATTGAGCTTCAGGAAATCAAGGAAAAAATTGTGCCGTATCTGGAAGAAGTGTTTGAAGGACTGGGTGTGTCGATGGCATTTGTGATGCTTACAAATATTGTAAAAAGAAAGTACGGAGCTTTTTTGTGCTTTGGTGAGAAATCCAAAGATGTTGTCAAGGAGGCGTTTCAGCTTTCCGGCGACATGAAACGTATTATTTTAAAAGGCCTGGTTTCAAGAAAGAAACAATTGATCCCAAGTCTGGTATCTATTTTACAACAGTAAGGAAGGAGGATTTTTATGATTGAAATGAGAAGAGAAAAGCGCTGGCCGATCGAGTTGCAGTTAGAGATCAGCAGTCTGTTCAAGCAGGATAATGTGAAAGTGGAGAATATCAATGCGCCGATTGAAGTGTTTGATGTATCCAAAGCAGGAATTGATTCCGTACCAAAAGTGTGCCGATCGGTTACTATTTTAATGCCAGATTGGTGCTCGGAGACCCAGGAACGCTGAATTGCGTGGTTCGTATCATTCGCCAGCAGCAAGATGGCGACGAGCATATCTACGGTTGCGAGATTGTCGGAACAGCATCGATTATGGACTATTTGTTTAATGATTATGCGGCAAGTTTGAGTCAGTAAATATTTATAGTTAATTAATAGAATATTAGTTAAATTATACCTCTCATTCTGTTACTATAAGTATAGTATTATATGGTAGCGGAATGAGAGGTTTTTTTCTATTTATTTTGAAAGGAGCGGTTTCGTATGAAGAAAACGACAGATTGGGCAGGCTTTGTTGATATCAATGCAGTAAAGAGTGGACAGGAATCTGTTTTGAAGATGGAGGCATATCCGGAAGAGGCAGATGCATTGTACCTTGTTACGAGAGATCCGATGAACGCGAGGCAGAGCACGGAGCATTTTATAAGAAATTGATGCAGACATATGTCGACATCAATAAAGCGGCGCAGGCGAAAGGAGAGACAGGTCCGATCACGAGTTTGTCCATTTGGGGCTTGTTTGATGCACCGTATCTGGCAGAGACCGATTACAGTTACCAGATGAATGGTCCATACTGCGGATTATTTACCGAACTGTATCAGCCGAAGGAAGCCTTCAAAGAAGTGTACAAAGTGTTTTCGGGAGAATAATGAAAAAGTTCCAAACTGTTACATAAAAAATATAAGACCATATCGTGGAAAATATTATTTTCTGTGGTATGGTCTTTTTTGATGGATAAATTTGAATACCACAAGAATAGAAAGTGTGGTGGGTGTTTGCCGTTGATTGTATAGAAGAGAAAAGTGAAAAAACGGAAAAAAATTTGAACATTCATAAGATATAATGGGAAAAAATCAATTAATTAAGGAGGAATCTATTATGAGAAAGATTGTAGTGAGTGTATTATGTTTGGCGTTAATTGTGTCCAGCTTGGCATTTTCCGGTTCGAAAGTGCAGGCAAAAACATATGGACCAGAAGAGTTTGGTCTTGGATTTAATGTAGAGGAGTATGTCGGAATTAAATTCAAAAAATTACGAAAAATTATGTCCTTTACAAAAAAATCAAATTTAATGGTAACGACGGATATAAATATGTTTCAAACAAAGTATACAAAAAGAAATATAGCAAAAAAATCAAGATGTATACATTAAAGAATGGATATCCTTGTACCTGGAAATTCATGTGCCAAGGTTTTACTTATCAGAATCTGAAAAACAAACGTACAGATCATGCACATACAAAACCAAAAAATGTTGAGTGGATTATTCGAGGCAATAATATGCTTCAATACTATACACCGTGATGAAAGGAGAAGCGAGGAAAATGAAAAAATTAGTCGTTGTTTTGGGATTATGTGTGTTTTGTATACTGGCTGGTGTAGTGACGAGCGCAAATACACCGGAAATAAGTGCACAGACGGCCTATCAAAAATTAATGAACAAATACAAGAAATCGGGCTTTCAGATGTATGTAAAATACGATGCAGAAGATTTTGGAGCCTATGCGGAAGCGGGGTATCCATTGCTTTTGTCTGCGCAAAAGATTAGAGATGGACGTATTAAATACATGGATCTTAATGGAGACAGGAAAAAGAATGCATACTTGTAACGGAAGATTATATTAATTTATTTACCATGAAAGGAAATAAAGTCAAATATCTTGGTGGCATCCATATCAGTTATATGGATGGTGTGACCCATAAAGGGAAAGCCAAAGAGTTTACCTTTTTCCGATATGGTGGAAAAATGTTTCATTATTATACTTTCCGCATTAAAAATGCAATCGTAACAAAGGTTTGTACGTTTGGCGACCAGGTTTTGAATTATTCGAATGGCGATCCATACCACGAATACTATTACAATGATAAACGTACGTCGACCAAGAAATATAAATCTACTTATCGGAAATATGCAACAGGTGGGAAAGAGTTGAGTTTAAATTATTAGGAGGTATTGCCATGAAAACAAGAAAAAACAGGAGTAAATGGATAGCAAGATTTCTTGTTATTGTGATGCTGGTGACCTGTCTGCCGGTGTACCAGGGAAGAGAAGCAAAGGCGGGAAATTATAAACCTGCTATGTGGTTTATGGATGATATGAATATTACACAAGTTCCTGGTGGTGACTATTCACATAGAGGAACGGAAAATTTTGATGTTGCAGGAGTAAATAATCGAAATATTAAGGCTCCATTTGAAGCTAAAATTGTTGCTATATTTAAAAAAACAAAATTTGAAGCTAATACAGTTGTAATTCAAAGTGTAAATCCTGTTCAATATGCTAATGGATATGTTGATTATATGTCAATGGCTTTTGGACATGATAATGATATAAGTGATTGTTATGTTGGACGGCATTTGAATCAAGGTGAAGTTTTTTATCAAAATGGGAATTATGGAAATGCTACAGGAATTCATACACATGCAGTGTGCATAAAAGGAAAATATACCGATCATCCGGGATGGATAAAGGTGTCTACTGGTAATTATACTTTTAGAGATGGATTAAATCCTAAAGATTGTTTGTTCCTGTATTCAAATACAAGAGTTTATAATAATAAATCGATGAGTTTTAGAACATATGGAGGTTCTTCCAACCCTCAACCCGTAGCCAATGCATCCATCAAGGCGACCTCATGTGATAAATACGATAACAGCCTTACACCTCGTGCCAATATTTACAATCCTGGCAAGCAGCGCATTACTACGGTTGGAATACAGATAAAAGATGGGAATAATGTAATCGCCAGCAAAGAAGAAATGGTTGTAAAGAAGGCAGAGTATTGGGCAAGTGTACCGGTATGGTTTGAGTGTATAAAAGAATGTGGAGTACAGTTGCGGCCTGGGCATGTATATAGCTGGCAGATTTATGCGAATGTCGGTGGACGGATGGTATATACTGGATGGATTAATGACCGTACAACGGGAACGGAAAAACCGAATGCACCAGCATTTAATACGGCAAAGACACATTATGCGGTAGGCGATGCGGTTACTGTATCGTGGGGAGCCGATAGCTGTGCTACGGGAGGTTATTCTCTTACCCTTAAGCAAACGAAGGGAGGAACGTATAGTCAGACCTTAACAACAAATTCAGCAAACGCAACATCATTAGCATTTACACTTCCAAGTGAAGGAGAATATAAGATAACCGGATTTGCAAGAGGAAGCGTTAATAGTGATACAGCGACTTTAAATAAAACAATTGTGGCACATAATCCGAGTAAAGTACGGTTTGTAGAATATGATAAAGATGGCAAAGAAAATCTTCTTTGTGAACAGACTGTGAGATACGGTTATTCAGCGACTGCACCGATGGAAATATCACGAAAAGGCCATACATTTATCGGATGGAAGGGCGAATACAGTAATGTGACGTCTGATCGGACGATTGAGGCACAGTTTAAGAGAAATACTTATAAGATTACATTTTGTGATAAAGATGGAAAAGCATTAAAGACAGAATCTGTTTTATTTGAGGATAATGCAACAGCGCCAGAGCCGCCAGAGGCAGAAAAAAGGATATGTATTTGCCGGCTGGGATTCTGAAGATTATATTAATGTACAGGGAAATGCAACGATCAAGGCTACCTATGTATGGGCAAATGAAGACCTTCCGGTTGTAATTACGTTAAATAAATGTGAGTTTAAAGATGATGGATATATCATTAATTATGATATTAAAAATAATCCAAATAAGCGAACGAAGGGTCGTGCTCTCGTTTCTTTGAAGACTTCACAAGGAAAATTATTGGATTCTACAGAGTCCAAAGCTTTTTCACTTGGGAAGGGAGAAGAAAAGAAAGGGTTAGAAATATATATCCCATATGAAGGAACTGCAACGAAAGCGGATTTGTATATTATCAATGGTTTTTCTAAAGGAATTCCTATTTCGGAGGTAGCTTCGGTAGAAGTAGAGCGAAATTGGAGTGAATGGAGCGAAGAAAAACCAGATGAAAATAATGAAATTGAATCTAGAACGGAATATCGACATAAGGATTTGGAAACCACAACTACGCGAACAAATTCTAATGCAGGATGGAATTTAGATAAAACGGTTTTAGATAGTAATTGGAACTATGGCGGATGGAGTGGCTGGTCTAGAAATTCATTTGGTGCGTATACAAATACAACTTCAAAGCGAGAAGTGCAGACTCAAAGTGTTCAGGATTCGGGAGCTTATACACTGTATAATTGGTATTACTATAGATACTATAATTCATCAGCTAGAACATATTATTATACTTATTCGTCTAGTATGGGAGGAACAAGATATGATTGGCAGACAACATACGCACTTCCATACTATAAGACATACTCCGGTCATGCTGCATACAGGGTTTCTGGAGGAAAGAATTTTGCTTCTGAACTTTGGTTCCTGGCATCTACACAAAATGTTCCGGCAAGTTATCATACGGAATGGCGTTATCGTGATGCGACAAAGGATATACATATTATTGGTCACGCTGGAAGGATTGGAGTTCATGGAGTACAACAGAAGCAAAAAGCGAGCGATACGAGTAAAGTAGAAACGAGAACTACATATCGATATCGTGCAAAGATGGAAGATATTGAAGATAATACCGGTAAAAAGTATCAGGTTAGTGGAAAGTTAGATAAGGAACTAGCTGGTAAGCAGGCAACTTTGCTTGTTTACAAAAATGATGAACCATCGGATTCAAATAATGAATATGTAGGTCAGGTGGCCATTGGGGAAGATGGAAGTTATGCTTATGAATTTATCCCGCGTCAGGTTATTAGTGCTAAGACAGGAGATTATACAGTAGCACTGGCAATCGAAGGGGCAGAAAATCCAGTTTTTCTTGAAAAAATTGTGGCACCAAAACCAATGTATACCGTTACATTTAAAGATGATGATGGAAATATAATTGATACACAAAAAGTAACCGAAGGAAGCAGTGCAACATCTCCGAAAGTACCAGACAAAGAATATTATAGTTTTATTGGCTGGGATTATGGATTTACTAATGTAAAAGACGATATGGAGATTACGGCTCGCTATACAAAAAATAAGTACAGTGTAGCTTATGTAAACTGGGAGACAAAAGAGGCAGAAACAAAAGTATTTTCCTATGGAGATGCGTTAGAATATCCAGATGAGGCAAAGATTGAAGGATATGACTTTACCGGATGGACTACGTTAGATGGGAAAAAAGTTACAGAAGTTACAGATAACCTTGTGCTGATGGCAAATTATAAAATTCAGACATATACAATTAACTTTTATGATAAAGATGAAAAATTGATTGATTCACAAAAAGTTGAATATGGAAAAGATGCAATAGAGCCTGAACATGAAGACGTAGAAAAGATGAATTTCAAAGGATGGAATACTTATGGATTTATTCAAGCTAAGTCAGATTTGGATGTATATCCAGTGTATGTATGGCAAGAAACAACAGAAAATCCTACTTGTGATACTAAATCAGGTGTGTTTACGGAAGAAAAGAAGATTCATTTGCAAGCGGAAGACGGAGCAACCATTTATTATACAACAGATGGAAGTACGCCAAACGAATTTAGCCAGAAATATGAAAACGAGTTGATAATTTCTACCAATACTTATTTGCAGTTTGTAGCTATTTCATCTCAGAAGAACATAAGCGAAGTTCAAGCAGTATCTTTCCTTGTAGCATCTGGAGAAGATGATGACGGTGCATTGGTAGTAAAGAAAGAGAAATACAAATTGGATCGTGGCTCAGAAGCAAAGATAACTTATTTCTTAAGTCATGAAAATCCAGATATTGGTGTTAATTTCTATAGTCTGGATGAAAATATTGCAACCGTTGATGAAGATGGAACAGTACATGCTAACAATGTTGGAACGACACAAATCTTTGTAAGTACAAAAGATAATAAGTATGCGGATTATTGCGAAATTGAAGTATCTACTACTGACATTGATGTACAGACAATCGTTTTGAATAAGACGGCAGTTGCGGGCATAGCGGATGAAACAATTCAGATGGAAGCAACCGTATATCCGGAAAATGCGACAGAGAAAGACGTAGATTGGTATACAGATGATAGAAGTATTGCCACAGTAAATGAAAAAGGAGAATTAAAAATCCTTAAAAAGGGTACGACAAAACTTCGAGCATATTCAAAGAGTGGTAGTTGTATTGCTGAATGCGATGTCAAAGGTGTGAGCGAATTTGATGAAAATAAACTTCAAATATCCTCTCCGTATCTTTTCTTAAATGAAAAGGAACAGGATAGGTTATATACCTATTATGATGATGCCGACGTTTCCTGTAAATGGGAAAGTATGAATGAGGATGTTGTAACTGTTGATGATACAGGATTGGTTACAGCGAAAAAGAAGGTTATTCCATTATCGTGGCGACTGCTGAAGATGATACACAAGTTACTTGTATGGCGATTGTAAGCAAAGAAAAACGGCAGAACCGGAAACGCCATCTGTGGAAACTCCAGATTCTTCAGCAACACCAAAGCCGACTTCAACACCGAATTCGACAGAAGTACCAAAACCGACGGCGACACCGAATTCGACGGAAGCACCAAAGCCGACTGCGACACCGAATGTACCAGCACAGACCAAAGAACCGGAAACACCAAGACAGACACAGGCACCGAATACATCTACAGATAAACCAGCAGACAGCAATAATACCAATACAACTACTGGTGTAAACAACAACAGTACCGGAAGTATCAATATTTCCAATGGTTCTTATGGAAATGCAGATAATACAATAACTGTTCCAATGATAAAAACGTGCAAAATCACACATAAAGGCAAAGGAAAAGTTAAGGTTATCTGGAAAAAGGTAACTGGTGCAGCTGGATACCAAGTTCAATATTCTTTGAACAAAAGGATGAGAGCAGCAAAACAGAAAAAATGTAAAGCGGCTAGTTTGACAATTAAGAAGCTGAAAAAGAAAAAAGACGTATTATGTGCGTGTCCGCGCGTATAAGATGGTCAATGGCAGAAAAGTGTATGGTAAATGGAGTGGCGTAAAGAAAGTTAAGATAAAGAAATAGAAGCTCGATGACCTCATTGAAACTATCATGAAGATGACCGCCAAATGGATTCAGGTGAATCTGTTTGGCGGTTGTTTTGTGATTTGTTTGTTATACCCGCCAAAAGGACTTGAAAGTGAAAAAAATGGAAAAAAATTGAACATAAGGCGTTTATAATGTCACTAAAAAACTAGTTCAAAAATAAGGAGGAAAAATTATGAACAAAAGATTCGTCGTTGTCTGAGTCTGTTGCTAGTAGCAGCGATGGTTGTTACCGGACTTGATTTTGTTCCGGCAAAGGCAGCGGAAACTACGTATACGAGTGGTGATTATACGTACACATTAAATGGTGATGATGAGGCTACTATCACCAAATATGACGGAAGTGCCTTGTATGTGGCAATTCAAGTACATTGGATGGAAAGCAGGTAGTAGGGATTGGAGATGGTGTTTTCAGGATAAGAAAACAATAACGGGAGTGAATATACCGGAGGGCATTAAAACAATAGGTCATGATGCGTTTGCCCATACCAATCTGCAGGAATTGAATCTGCCATCGAGTTTGGAGAGAATAGGATATTCAGTAATATATGGAGTAACCGGGGTGACAAATGTAAACATTCCCAAAGGGATTGAAAACTGCAGATGTATGTTGGAACAATGATGGACCATTTGCAGGAAGTAAAGGTAAATACAGTGACCTTTGAAAGCGGAATGACAAAATTCCTGACAATATGATGAAAAATTGTAAAGAACTAAAAACAGTAACGATACCTTATACGGTACAGGAGATAGGCCAATATGCTTTTGACTCATGCAGTTCTTTGGAGAAAATAGAAATACCAAGAATTGTAAAGACAATAGGTCATGATGCGTTTGCCCATACCAATCTGCAGGAATTGAATCTGCCATCGAGTTTGGAGAAAATAGGGTATTCGATAATATATGGAGTGACAGGAGTAACAAGCGTAAACATTCCAAAAGGAGTGAAAACAGCAGATGTATGTTGGAACAATGATGGACCATTTGCAGGAAGTAAGGTAAATACAGTGACCTTTGAAAGCGGAATGACAAAATTCCTGACAATATGATGAAAAATTGTAAAGAACTAAAAACAGTAACGATACCTTATACGGTACAGGAGATAGGCCAATATGCTTTTGACTCATGCAGTTCTTTGGAGAAAATAGAAATACCAAGAATTGTAAAGACAATAGGTCATGATGCGTTTGCCCATACCAATCTGCAGGAATTGAATCTGCCATCGAGTTTGGAGAAAATAGGGTATTCGATAATATATGGAGTGACGAGAGTAACAAGCGTAAACATTCCAAAAGGAGTGAAAACAGCAGATGTATGTTGGAACAATGATGGGCCATTTGCAGGAAGTAAGGTAAATAAAGTAACGTTTGAAAAGGGAACAAAGTTAATTCCGGCAAATTTATTTTCAAATGCTTCCCAGCTTAGAGAAGTAAAATTGTTAGATGAGATGACAGATATCGATAGTTATGCATTTGAAAATTGTACCAATCTTCGAAGCATAGAACTTCCAATATCGATTAAAACAATAGGGGACGGAGCTTTTTCAGGCTGTACCAGTCTTACAGAGGTTTTAGCAAATAAGAAAATTACATCGATTGGAAAAAATGCATTTCAAAATTGCACCAATGCAACGATTAAGGTAGCAAAATATACAGATTCCATGAAGAGTTTCACGGACGCAGAGCAAAATCTGGAATTTTCAAATCTGGAATATACAGATACGGTAGATAAAGTAATTGAGCATGAAAAATCAACGTATGAGATTAATGGCAGCAGTGCAAGCAGTTATGTTGTGATGAATCTTGATTATGCATTGAAGCAAAAAAGAGATTAAAAACGTTAAAGACATGCAGCTTGTTGTGAAACTTCCGGCAACTTCTGTTGTGGATAGCATTAAACTGGATGGAATAGCGTTGAGTGATAGTGATTTTAAGATTACATCAGACAATAAGATCACCATTCCGGTTAAAAAAAGCACAGGAAAATGCCGTATATACACGACTCCAAATGTGGATGGAAGAATAAATTCCTATGCTGTATTAAATTACGAGAAAGATGGAGTTTCACAATCCAATATTATTGGTGCGGTAAGCGAAAATTGTACCTGCCTTACATTGGGGTGCAACGATGATGTTTCTTATGAAAAAGGCGAAGATTCAGTAAGTGTAGAGGTTAAAGGATACGGTATCAGTGGCAAAAATGTTGAAATCTACGTAGATGGAGAACTGGTCAAAGAGGTGCTGGTATCCAAGACGGGAAAATATTCTACAGATATTACCATGGATTACCCAGAGAATTTTAAAAATTATACGGTCAAGATCGTATCGGTTGAAAAATCCGGAAAGGAAACAGAGTTATCAAAACAGATAACGACGATTGAAAATGGACCAAAACTTTCCGGTGTTTCACTTTATATCGAGGCACATGACTATAAAGACGGACATAAAACCTTCGATTTGTTAAAAATGATGGAACCTTGAAATATATTACATTTCAGGCTGGAAAACCATACCAGTTCAGTATTCAATATGAAAATGCGGATAAGATCAGCAGAGTATTTGTTATCAGCAGCCGGGGAGGATATTCCCGCAAACTGGAAGCAAAGTGGGATGCAGATAAAATGCATATGTGACAAATGGATTTTTTGGAAATGATGCATCGTATGTACCGGGAAATCTCTCCATTGAGTATGTAGCAAAACCGGACGGGGGTACGCAGGTAGATGAAGAGGAAAATGTGACCCTGACTGACGAAGAAAAAGCTTCAATCCCGGAAAATTGGAGAGAAGCGACGGCAGAACAGATAACGCATACGGAGAGCGATTATCAAGCAGAGATTACGTTAAAATCAGGAGATGTTGTAGAATATTCTTATGATAAGATGACATTGACTGAATACGCGGAAGAGTTAGAGAAAAAACAGGCGGCACAAAGTGGGGAAGAGGATACAGAATTAAATGCTTGTTCAGATCTGTCAGAAGGTGTCGGTGATATCATTGATTTCCTTAAAGTGTTTGACAAAGAGGGAACAGCAAAAGATATCGGAAAACTTTATGACTTCTTTGAGAAAGACGGATTTAGCAGATATACAATGGGCGAAGGAGATCTGGCGCAGGACATTGCCCTGGTAAAGACAGAACTCAATGCGGATACGATTCAGATGTATCTTGTAGATCCCAAAGCGGTAGATAATACCGTTGCCCGCTACATTATTAAAAAAGGACAGTCAACAACTCAGAAGACCATTTTCGATCTGTTTGGCATGGACAGCTCTACAGGAGGTTTTCTTGTAGACAGTGCCAACAGTATGTTTAACTTTGAGGGAAATGTCATTAACTTGCTTTGGATGAAGCAGGAAGTAATGAGTGACCAAAGTCTGTCTCCGGCACAGCGTGAAGCCAAATTAAAGGAAATACAAAAGATGGCCGATATTGCTGCGGAAAAAATGGTGTTTACATACATTGCAGGAGTAATCGGTGTGTTTGGAGCAATGGCATTGCCGGGTTCTGGTGTAGCAATCGCTTGTGGATTGTTGGCACTTGCTATAAAAAATGTATCATACCGATGATTGAATCGGGAGATTTTGATGATTTCCTTAACGGAAAACTGAGTTTAAAAGATATGATAATTCGCTGGATCATTGATCCAAGTGGTTATGTATACGAAGGAGTGACGACCAACCGCCTATCCGATGTAACGACAACGTTATATTATAAGGAAAAGAAAACGGATAAAAAGGGCACCGTGTGGGATGCTTCTGAATACGATCAGGAAAATCCGCTTGTAACAGATGAGGCAGGTTCATATGCCTGGGATGTACCGGAAGGATACTGGCAGGTAAAAGCGGAAAAAGAAGGATACGAGACAGCATACAGTGACTGGATGGAAGTACCACCGCCACAGACCGATGTGAATATAGAAATGAAGCCATTGGCAGCTCCTGAGATTAAGGAGATTCATTCTTATGAAACATTTACTAAAGTAATATTTACCCAATACATGGATCCGGAGACGGTTAAGAACCTTACATTAACGGATTCTCAGGGAAATTCGATTGCATATACACTTTCTTATGATAAGTCGGAAAAAGACGCAGCGGGAAATGTGTTTGTCAAAGAATTTACGTTAATATACGATACTCCGATTGCTAAGGGAGAAAAAGTTACAGCTGGAGGAATGGAAAATATTACCAGTAGCACAGGGGAAGCTTTGGCAGCAGTTACAAAGAGTGATGTGGCAAGTGAGGATGTCACAATTGAAAGTAATGACTACGTAAATCTTGCACTTGATGACAGTTATGAATTGTCTGTTGAAGTTAGTGGAGCATCCAAAGGCTCTTTGGCGGCATCCATTGATAATTCGCAGGTTGCTGAGATAACAAAAATAGAAGAAGGCGACGATGGCATATATAAAATCAGCCTGAAAGGGCTTGTATATGGACAGGCCGTACTTTCTCTTACAGTAAAAGAAACAGGGATCAGTAAAAAAGTAAATATTCAAGTCGGAGAGGAGACATCTTCCGGTAAAAATATTTATGATGAAGATCCAATACAGATGGTTAAGCTTGATCTGACTAAGATTTCAGAAAAGATGGAATCGGACATTAATGTGAACGCAGATGGAGAAGGCGTAATACTGCCATTTACCAAGAAATATCAGAGAGTTTTCTTTGATATTCCAGAGGATATCAATCTTGCACAGATCAGCAATATTATTATTAAGGCAAATGTGCCGGGCGAGCTTAGTCTTGCAGTATTTAATAATACATTTGATAAAAGCAGTAACGAGTGGTGGAATGACGATGTATGGACGGTCTATCCATTTTTTGAAGGTTCGTACCCGGATCGGAAAGAAAATGGCAGTCATGGAAGCACTCTGGGAGATGAAACACAGACATTTTCATTCAACGTGGATACCGATAAACTGTCACGTCTTACCGGAAATGGAGGATATCTCACAATTGGCGCCAATGTAGATCCGGTTACGGGAGCCGCATATACAGATGTGACGTATAAGATCTACAGCATTCAATTGGTTGTTAATAAAACGGTTGAGCCAATCGGAGGCGATGAGGATCCGCAGCCAACGGTAACGCCAACGACGAAGCCACAGCCAACGGTAGTACCAACAGCGAAGCCGCAGCCAACGGTAGTACCAACAACAAAACCGCAGCCAACCGTAAAACCACAACAGCCACAGGCACCGAATACATCGACAGGAATGTCTGCAGGCGGCAATAATGCCAATACCGGTGCAAATAACAGCAGTTCCGGAAGCAGCAATATTTCCGGTGGCTCTTATGGAAATGCAGGTAATGCAACAACTGTTTCAAAGATAACAATGTGGAAAATTACACAAAAGGCAAAGGAAAAGTTAAGGTTATCTGGAAGAAAGTAATTGGTTCATCTGGATATCAGGTTCAATATTCCTTGAACAAAAGATGAGAGCAGCAAAGCTGAAAAAATGTAAAGCGGCTAGTTTGACAATTAAGAAGTTGAAAAAGAAAAAGACGTATTATGTGCGTGTTCGTGCATACAAATACGTGAATGGAAAAAAAAAGGTGTATGGTAAATGGAGTAGTATAAAAAAGGTTAAGATAAAGAAATAGAAACCAGGTATCATGAAGAGGGCCGCCAAATGGATGGAAAATCTGTTTGGCGGTCTTTTTAAAAGTGAAAAAAACGGAAAAAAATTTGAACTTTTGCCTGCTATAATAGAAAAAAATATGGAATGATCATAAAAGAGGTAAATGCAAATTGTATCAAGATATTAAGTTAGGAGGCGGTTCATATGAACACGAAAAAATGGTATCATTTGTTCTTACTAACCGGATTTATGATGTTGGTTTCGCTGGGAATGTCCGTTAAAGCGGATGCGGCGACGATCATGGATCTGGAGAGAAAATTCCCCAATGGGGCATATTGGAATCATGTAGTTCAAAGCGGTCATCGTTTTTCCAATTATAATGATGTAGGAAGCTGTAACAATCCGGACGGCTACACATGGACACCGTGTAATACACACAAGGGAAGTGTTGGAGTAGGCGGTTATGATTGTAATTCTTTTGGGGAGGTATGCAGTGTAATGGATTTGCACGTAAACTTGCGTATGATCTGTATGGTTCAATGCATTCTTCCTGGGGAGAGGAAATATCAATACATTGAAGCGGGGAGATGTTATTCATTATAAAGCGGCAGACACTGACCCTAGTTATGGACATTGGGTCATGGTTATTGGCAGAAGCGGAACAACTGTTACACTGGGAGAAGCAAACCGGGATGGAAGGTGTAAGATTAGTTGGGGACGTACACTTAATCTTGCGACTGTTACCAGTTATGAAATTTATTCTGCTCCGTATGAGGCTGCATTTGATGTGGCAGATACCCAGGCCCCAACGCTCAGTAATGTCCGCATCACCGATGTAAATGCGGATGGTTACACCGTTGTGTGTGACGTTAGCGACAATGTGGGAGTGAGTAAAATAGAATTTCCGTCTTGGAATATTGACATCCATCAAGGTGAGGATGCAAACTGGATTGCAGGAAGTGTTTCCGGGAATACGGCGACGGCGAGAATTCCGCTTTCCGCACTTAAATCAGGGGTGATCCAAGGAAATTATCTCACAGATATTTATGCCTGGGATGCGGCAGGAAATCGTTCTTCCATAAGATGTCCGATCGTATATATTGACCGGACGGCGCCGACATTGAGCGATGTAAGGATTGTTGAGCAGGATTCCAAGGGGTATATTTTGGAATGTAAAGCATCCGATGACAAAGAGGTTGACCGGGTGCAGTTTCCGACGTGGACCGAGGTAAATGGCCAGGATGATCTGGCGGCAGACTGGGTACATAATTCATCCATAACCGGAACTAAGGTGGGGGATGATGTGTATCGTTTCCGTGTAAATATATCTGAGCATAATAACGAATATGGCAGATACGTTACCCATGTGTATGTGTTTGACAAATGCGGAAACAATGTGGCGATACCAATTGACGCAAGGATTGTTGGAGGATTGGCGCCGCAGAAGATTTTGAAAAATGGAAATGCACTGCTGACCCTTTATAATGAAGATTATTCCTGGAATGATATTAATGCACTGGCTTCGGGTATGCGAAGCAGTCTGGCAGAGATTCAGGATGAAGAAAAGACAAGGTAATCAAGGATTTTGTCGCGGACCAGATTCGGAAATATTATTACATTGGCGCAAGCATGGAAGAAAAAGGTAAGGCTTGGAAATGGAACAGTGGAAGTGAAGTGAGTTACACCAATTGGGGGATGAACCAGCCGGATTGTGCCGGAGATAATGAATTTTATCTTGCTGTGACGCAGCTAAGTGGTAAATGGAATGATATGCCTTCCTATTTTAATGATGGCGGATTTATCGTAGAGACTCCATTGGATATGAAAGCGGACGCGGAATTCGAATGCGATGGAAAAATAGTCAAATTTTACAAGGCATCTCTTCCTTATAAAGTGGCGCAGAGATTCTGTGAAGAAAATGGCGGATCGCTTGTAAAAAATTGATTCGCAGGAGAAAAATGATGCCATTGCCAAAAAAGTAGCCGAAATCGACGAATGGACATTTTTCATCGGTGCGACAGATGAAAAAGAAGAAGGAACATTTGTCTGGCAGGATGGAAGTCCTCTGACTTACCGGAACTGGGCAGCTAACGAGCCGAACAATGACACGATATGCGGCACAGAAAATTATGTACAAATGTATCGGGATGGAACGTGGAACGATCTTCCCGGTTGGAAAAATAGGGTAGGATTTATTGGCGAATTTGACAAAGAACCGGCTCCGACGCCGACGGTCAAACCACAGGAGACAAAGGCGCCTCAGGAAAGTGCGGGACCACAGCAAACAAAGGCCCCACAAGCGACGAAAACGCCACAGAACACGTGTTTCTCAGGCGACAGCAAAACCACAGCAGACAAAACGGCCACAGACAACTTCCGGTACGCAGGCAAACAAGACTTCAAATCGTTCAAATGCCGGAAACGCATCTTCAGGAAGCAGTTATAAAACCGGTTCCACATATAAGAAAGTGATACCGAAGCGGGTAACCGGAGTAAAAGTGAAGAAAAGCGATACCAACGAGTGGAAAATTTCCTGGAAGAAAGTCAAAAAAGCGGATCATTATCAAGTGAAATTGGCGAGAAACCGTGCTTTTACAAAGGGGAAGAAACAGGATGACCGTTATTCTACGACAGACTATTTCTGGAACTTAAGGAAAAAGAAAACCTACTATATTAAAGTGCGGGCCGTTTATTATAATTATAATAATGCGACGTATTATTATGGAAAATGGAGCAGGATTAAGAAAACAAAGATAAAGTAAATGTGAACGGAAAAGAGAGCTGCCGGAAGGGTAAGAGGTGGCTCTCTTTATATTTCAAGGGAGCGGGTCGAGTAGTCTACAAATGCGGACATAATACTCAAGTAATTTTTTTGCTGATCGGAACGGATTGGCCGGTGGACAAGGTAATCTGATAACGGGCTATTTTTACGATGTGTGCCATATTGACCAGATAACTTTTATGTGCCCGGATGAATGTGGAACTTGGGAGATCCTCTTCAATCTTTTTTCAGCGTTCCGGAAAAGGTGTGATTTTCGCCGGAAGTTAAATGAACGGAAAGATCGTGTCCATAGATTTCAAAGAATAAAATATCGGAAACAGGAAGTGCCAAGATGCCTTCTCTCGATTTGACGTAAAAATTTTGCTCTGCATGTTTGTCAAAAAAGCGGTCAAGCGCTTCTTCCAGTTTTTCCAGTTTTGGTGATTTGATAAGATAATGCAGAGGAGAAACGTCAAAACTTTCCAATGCATAATCACTGCTGGAACTTAAAAAATGATGTCTGTATCAATGCGAAAGGAACGCAGGCGGCGTGCCGTCTGAATTCCCGTTGTGTCTTGAAAGACAATATCCAGAAACAGGAGATCAAACGATTCTCCCTGCTCAAAACGCGAGATTAAACTGGAAGGAGAGTCAAAGGATAAAATTTCAAAAGAAATATTGCGACGGTTTAAGTTTGTAATTAAAGCTTCCTTTAATAAGGATGCAAACTGAGAGTCATCGTCGCATATGGCAAATCTGTACATTGACCGGCTCCTTTCTGTCTTAAAATTAATGAACGCAGCCTCATGCCTCTTACGTGCAAGCACGACGATGCATGAACCTTCGTTCATTGATCCTGAATAGCTGCATGTTGGTAACTATTCAGGACTTCCCCATCTGCATATTCGCATTTCGAACACTTCGTGTTCTTTCCCGCCTTTGACAAGGCTAAAAATGCTCATATGGATGGGGAGCCCTATTAGGCTCATAATGAACGCAGCCTCATGCCTCTTACGTGCAAGCACGACGATGCATGAACTTTCGTTCATTGATCCTGAATAGTTACCTTTTTAATTAGTATACGAAAAATTTATAGAGTTGTCAATTTGTTTGCAAAAAATTCCCATTTGTGTTACATGAGGGGATTTTATGAAAAAACAAGACAACAGAGGATTTTTATGGTATAAAATAGAATAGGGTAATAGAAAAAATCGAGGTATAAGGAGGAAATGTGTATGAAGCATTTGAGAAAACGTTTGCTGGCGGTATTCCTCGCAGCAGTCATGCTAGTGACTAGTGTGGGGACGTCATCATATGCGTATGAAGCAGAGAAAAAGGCAATTTGTCCGTAACAGGAAATGATGGAAAGACCATCGAAGAAGAGGAGTCCTGGGAGGAAAAATTTCCGAATGGAACATTTGCTTTTAAAAATGATTCCATAACGATTGAAGAAGGAAAAAATGTAAAAAAAGAGCAGAAAATAACGATTTATCGTCTGGGTGGAACGAAAGGAAAAGCGACAGCAAAAGTGGCGATCACTCCGGCTGTAGCGGCACTTGATGAAGACGAAAAAGAATTGGTGTATGCCAATGCGGCATCCAATAAGGACTATACCGTTAAGGTGGAAAATCCGATCGGAACCGATGGGACGATGGGAAAACAACAGGTAAGCAGTTCTTATGAAGTTGTTGCAAAGAAAGCGGATGGAAAAGTAACACTCTCGTTGAAAGACGTAAAAGGTGAGTATGTCCGCTATTTTTGGCATGTAAAAAAGATGGAAAATGGGAAGCAGTTTCCGGAGGAGAAACGGAAACACTTGTTGTAAGCGACCAGGATTTTAAACAAAATGAATATGTTTGTGTAGTAGAAGCCGATTACAAACTTAGTTTGTCAAAGACGACCGGAGAAGAGAGTTCACAAAAATTGTGGATTAACTTAAACAGCCGTCATATAACAGATGAAAAGCCATACGAAAAGGGAAGTTACACGGATGCAGCACTTGATCAGGAAATGCCATTTAAGACAAGTTTCCTGCAGGTGGATTTTGAAGACGGCGAATGGGTAAAGGATATCGTTGTCAAAGCAACGGACGATGATGAGCATGAAGCGGAAGAACTGGCATCCTTTACCATTTATGATGTGGAAGGAGCAGCGTTTACAGAATCTGCCAACCGCTTATCAATGTGCATCAAGGATGACGAGGAAAAACTCGAAAGTACTATGGGATTTGCACTTAGTCAGATAAGGGTAGACAAAAGTACAGGCAAAGCGAAGATCAAGTTGAGCAGAACAGGAGCAACGCAGTATGTTTCCTCTGTGGATTACAAGACTGTAGATGGAAGTGCAAAAGCGGGGGACGGATTATGCTAAGGCAGAGTCCACAGCAAGTTTCAGTGGTGGTATCGAAAGTACCGAGATTGAGATTGAACTTCTGAACGATAACAAGAAAACAGAAGAAGACCGTTACTATACGATTCAACTGAAAAATGCAAAGGGTGGAAATATCAAACAAAACGCCCAGGAGATCCGTGTCAATCTGTTTAATACAGATACGGCAGATAAGGACAATGTTGCGACCGCATCGAAGAGCAAAGAGGCGAAAGATGCATCGGCGCGTGTCAAGGAAAGTGACACGGCGATTACGGAAAACGGCAGCAAAGAAGTAAAGAGTAAAGCCGTTAAAAGTAAGAATAACGTTGTAGATTATGAAAAAGTTGCCGATAAATCCGGTGATATGAATGCACAGGAAGCAGGCAATTATTCTTATAAGATCAGCACCAGTGAATTGAAGAGCAACTGGGGTAGAAATTGTAATCTGACAGACAATTATACAGCACAGATTACAAGTGATGAGGGTGTAAACTCGAAAAGCGGCGGTGACATCTTAGTGGCAAAGCGCCGCGCAAATACCTATTATCAGATTAATGACCTGGTAAATATGTACAGGAAGATGTCAGGATCCTTCTGGGCAAAGACCAGTTATAGTCGTTATGGGTCTAGAGAATATTACAGCGGACTGCTCGTAGGTATTGGTAACAGCAGTTTTGCAACATCATTGACAGAATATACTTCTGACAGTGGAGACGGTAACATGAGAAACCGCCTCAGTGAAGAGTCAAAGAAAGCTGCGACGACAATATATACAAGATTTGGAAATGGTTCCGAAACCAAAAAATTTTGAGGTAAATCTTGATAATCTTGCTGCAGGAAATAATTTCCTTGCATTTAAGTCGGCTATTTCAAAACGTGGCGGCACGGTGCGGAATCGTGATTCAAAAGTGAACTCGGTAAACATTAATTTGTACCGCCGCTGGCTGAGTAAACAGACGACCTTGAACATCAATCTGGGTGACAGCAAAGACAAAGATCGTATGGATCGGTCTTCTGGCGGAAATGTAACAGCCGTAAAAAGAGGGATTGCAACCGGTGATTTCGATAGAAAAAGGTGGTTTTGATTCCGACGGAAAATTTTATCTTGGAACAGAACTCAAGGTAAAAGAATCCGATAAGCTTGGGGTTTACCAACTTGATAAGGTAGAATTGAAAGAAGGAAGCAAAAGTGTTCTTCGCAAGCGGGAGTTAAGAATTCTACGACAGTAAAATATTCCGATAATAATAGAAGACTTTCTACGACAGCAGATTATACTTTGAACTGTGAATACAACCGTTATCAGACATTGCAGATCAACTGTAAGACGTCTATGACGGAAAAAGACACGGATCAGGAAAAGGCAGATAAATTTGCTGCGATTGGAAAAAACATCAAGGTGGATGGAAAAGCAATCGATTTGAAATCCAACGCCGGAGAATACAGCTATACATCCTCTGATAAAGTGATCAACTTCAACAAGATCAATTTTGGCCTGAAAGATGGTACCAAGATTCTTTATGGGGATAAGGTGTACGATGGAGATTCGGATATTACAATTACAGATTCGGATATTGTATCAAACAGCATTACATTTTCTGTATATACACCGGATGCTGTCAGTGTAGTAAGAGATCCGGAAATTATCAGCGAGAAAATGGTAGCCATCTACAAAGATAAAGATGGGGATGGTAAATATACAGAAGCAGGAGACGGATATACTCCGATCAAAATCCTGAAAGTAGGCGAACCTTATCAGATTACAGATTTTGGAAAAGGTGTTGTGATCAAGGTAGATTATTCGGTTCAGCCGGCCTCTTTGAATATTCCGCCGGGAGCGACAGGAAAAGAGACATTTCAGGTGATTCCGGGATTTGTAACGACGCAGACCTCGGAAGAGCAGAAAAAGAATATGACGGAAGAGCAGAAGGCCTACCGTGATATCGCGGCGAAGGACGGAAGCGTGAGAATGTATGGTGCTGTTTCGAGCGGAACGGTATCTTTCCTGTCCGGCTACGATGCCAGCCCGGCGAAGATGAACAGCAGTACAAAGAAATATGAGTGGACACCGGACTGGAAAGGAAATCTGCGAAATGCCTATAAAAAATCCATCGAAGATTAAGGTGTATGAGACCAAGATGCCAAATGGATTTACAGCAGCTTCTTCGGATGTGCAGATTAATGGATATCTCGGATGCCTGCATGGAAACGAGACGTATTATATTACTTCTCGTGTGACAAGTGGAAATGAAGAGAAGATCACATCGACCAAGCGAGGTGGTTTCTATACGGTTCCGGAGCCGGCAGCACAGGCTTTTGAATCTGAAGAGGCCGGAGCCGCTGAAGCTCCGGAAGATAAGGATGGAAAGACGGCAAATCAGCCGAGTGTAGCGAACACTTCACCGGGTGTGAATCTGCCGGAAATAGAAATCGGACTTGGTTATGGAACATTTATGATGGGGGACGACGAAATTGGATTTTCCGTCGGAACGCCTATCTTTGGTAAGAGTAAAAGGGAGGCGAGGCTTCCGAAAAAAGATGTTATGGGTGCAGAAGGCTTGAAGGAAATGAAAGAAGCTATGTCGGATCCATCCAATAATATCTTTAAACAATTGAAAAAACAGGCTGGTAAATCCGATGGTACCGGAAATAACGGCCAGGCGGCGAAAGCTTCCCCGGCGAAAAAAGCGGAAATTGATATTTCTGTCAATATGTCTTTTGTATGGAAATACAGTAAACTGACTGGTAAATATGAGTTTTCTTCCGCAATGATCGCATTGGCGATTGAGGGAAGTATCCGTTTGCAATATCGCTTCCAGTGTTGTCCGATCTTTTACGTATACGTTCAGATCGGCATGGAACTTGAGGCGCAGACCGGTATTGAACTGGAAAAAGAAGAAGTTAAAAATGCGGATGGAACGACAAGTATTAAAAATAATGTTTCGTTTGCAGGATTAAGTTTAAATCCGAGCTTATATGTAGAGGCCGGCGCCGGAGTCGGAGTTGATCTGGCAAAACTGGAGATTTATGTAAAAGTATCCGTCTCGTTTGCGTTTACGATAAACAAGAAAACGCAGATAGACGAATTTATCACATCGGCGGCGGTTGGCTTCCGAGTGGTATTCCTGTTCTTCTCTTATGAAATGGATGTTGTCGGATGTGAGGCAGGATATGATGCGTCCCGAAAGGAGGACGGTGATGAGCCGTGGTTCTTCTCCTGGCAGGTTGCCGGGCGGGATATGGGAGGAACCGAAGAAGAGGTTGATAACGATGTGGCAGGAGCTGCAGTAACGGTTTCAAGCCGAAAAATGTATTCCGGCTGCAAAATATCAATTCTTCAGATGATAATGCCGCACAGGACGATATGTCAGCACAGGCATATGATGTAGAAGGCATTGATGAATTTCAGGTAAGCGGCTATGGCAGCAATGCTTCTGCGGTAGAACTGGGAAGCGGTTTTGACAGTGCTTCGGATTATAAACTGTTGACTGCAGGAGATGCAAACTATGTATTATACACGGTAGGCCGTAAAAACCCGGGTCACAGCCTGAATAATACCCAGCTTGTTATGTCCAAACTTTCCACGACAAGTACCGGAGTTGGTGGAGAAGAGGGAAAAGATTCGATGGGACTTGTCAATCCGATCGATGAAACCTCAGCGACCAAATATATCGTGGTAGACCGTAAAGCAGGAAACGAAGAAAGCACCGGCGACCTGGATTATGATGCCATTGTAGAAAATGGTATGATCAAAGTGACCTGGACGTCTTATAGTGAAGAAGCAGCAAAGACGATTCCGGAAAGCTGGTCATCGGATAAAATGCTGAAAGCGGCCAGCCAGCTGGTAGAAGTAAAAACGGCAGAATTTGATACAAAGTCACCGAGTGAATTTACGAATGCCGTAGTTCTAAGTAAAGGCAATGGATATCGATTCCTTCCTTCCGGATCGACATCGAATGTTCACGTGTATGCCGATACCGAACCTTATACCGAGGCAGAACTTACAGCCCGCGAAAAAGAATACAAAGAAAAATATGACAAAGCGGCACAAGGAAACGATTCCAATAACGAATCCGGAACCGGAGATCCTTATGCAAAAGCAAACTATCAATATGCATTGACGACGGATTACCTGTATGGAAAATACTCCAAACTTCATTACAGTGTGAAACAGGGCGATGGAACGTATAAGACATACGATCTGGAGCCAACAGATGAATGGAAAAAACAGGGAACGCGCCTGGAAAATGTACAGATTACGGAAGGAACAGACAATGATTACTTCATTTCTTACACCCCGGAGCAGAAGGATAAATACGGTGCCTCAGATGAATATGCAAAGATCAAGAAACTGTATGTTCAGAAGGCAACGATCCAAAAAGCAGAATGTGGCAGTAGAAAGCGGAAACGTAGAGCAGAATTCCATGAAATTTGAGACGCCGGTTCTTTTGAAAACGCTTGTTGATTACGATGACAGCGATGAAAACGACGGTGTATATGTCGGCGGAAGCTGCGAGGAGAAAGTAGAATCTCAAGCTTTACCAACTTGAAATTCCTTCATGGAAAATTGTCAGATGCTGGAAAAGCAGAAACGTTCTTGATGTACAATATGAATGGAATTACCTATGTGATCAAAGAAAAGAGCCTTGAAAATGCTTTGAACAGCAATAAGGCAGCGATCACGGTGGATCCATTGTTTACGGTAGATAAGGAACATGGAAACGCACAGGCAGAGGCGACCATCGGTGTAGATGGAGATGGAAATATCTCTGCGGTTTACACACAGACCGTAACCAATACGGTAAATAATGCCCTTTATGTGACGAAGTACGATCCGACGGTCAAAAAATTCGGAGAGGCATTTATGCTTGCGATGAATCATATGCAGGTATATGAGGATTCCGTATCGAATCAGTGGACTTCCGAAGATACGAGAGAAGCCTTCTTTGACAGTAAGAAAGGCGGCGGAGAAGACCAGTTTATCTTCAATGCTCCACAGATCGCACTTGGCAAACCGACGACGGAAAACGAGAGCGGAACATTGACAATTCTTACCAAAGGCACGATGACAAAATTAAAGAAATCCACGATGGATTTTGATGGGAAAAAAAGTATACGGAATATGTTCCTGATGCCAATAACACAGCAACTTCCGGTATTTATGCGATTACGTATGGAATCGGAGATCAGAAGATTGGAGAAGCATCGATCACATTTGATCAGAACAATTTTGTATCCGGCGCGGAACTGAGCGGAAGCGTTTCTTTCCGTAATACCGGAGATGTGGCGATTCGAGGAAGCAAGGCAAATTCAATCTATATCACATTGAAGGCAGCAGGCAAAAATGGCAGTGCGGCAGCAGAACTCGCACAGTGGAAAGTGGAGAGCAATATTCTTGCCGGACAGCAGGTGACGACGGAAGACATCGTGTGTAAAGCGCTTCCATCGGATATCGCCGGAGGAAAGATTTACTTTGAGGTGCAGGAGGATTCGTCATATTCGGGTGCAAAAGCATTGAGTACAGCGGATGCTGACGACGGATGTGGAATGATTGCTGTCGGAGAAAAAGCAGAACTTTCGATTGATAGTCTGGAAATTACTGCCAGCGACACATTGGAAAAACGAAGTGTAAATAATATTTCCTGCGTTCTTGCCGATGTGGATATGACAGTAAGCAACCTTGGTGTAAAAGACGCTTCCAATGTAAAATTCCAGGTAAAACGCAGTGCCGGAAAAACAGATGGAAGTGAAGATAAATATATTCCATTGGAGATTGGTGGAAATCTGATCTTAGGTGACGATGCCAACGAAACGCCTCTTATTGGAAATGGAAATGACGGTGGTGTATTTGATTATCTTGCGTACAGCGATACGTCGGGAATCATCAGTACGGATCAGAAGATTGCAGCAGGTAAGACACAGAAGATCAAAGGAAAGATAGTGATTCCATTGAGTGCATTGGATCCGGAAGACTCGGTAGGTGCCGCAAATCTTCAGATTACTTTAAAGAGTGATGCCGGCGAGTATGAGTCAAGCAACAATACGGCGTATGGTAAAGTGGTACCGACGACACGATTTGACTGTCTGGATAAAGTTTCTCTGACAGTAGGAAATCCGGTCAACTTTACCCTAGCGACACAGGCAGCGATGGATTCTTCGAAACGAAGCAATATTACGCTTACGGAAATGAAGATCAATAAAGACGGCAAGGCAGAAGTGGCAACAGATAATAAACTTTGCAGAGTGCAGCTTATAATGTGAAGACAGGATACATTACCGTAACCGCGCAGAAAGAGGGCTCCGGTGTTTTGCGAATTGCAGATACGACCACAGGTTCTTTTTAAGGATATTACATTTGTGGCAACCTTTTCGGGATGCAATATTCGGACATATAATCCGGTATTTGAATTTACCAATGCCTTGCACGGAAAGGAATGGGAAGATACGGATGTCGGAGCTGTTACGCAAGGAACCGTAATTCAATACACTAGCGATATTTGTACCGGCGGAGACGGCAATAGCTTTACATTTACGACATATGCGAGAAGTATTGACTTCTATTACACAGGCGATATCGAAGTATCCAGTAACAATAGTTTTGGTTTTGTAACGAAACAATACAGAGACCGCGACGGAGAAGAAGTAGCAGGAGAATACTACAAACGACACACCGTAGATTTCAACAATACTTCGCTGAAAAAACATACCGTTACGGTAAAAGTAATTAATGGCAGTGCTTCCTTTGACCGAATGGTGGAATATTATTCCGAGCGAAGCGAGGGGGATACCGGACGTGATGTACCGGAAGATAAGGTGAAACCGGTGATTGTGGTTGGAAAGACACTTCCGACAGGTACAACGAAACTTCAGCCGGGAACAGTTCTGGAAATTCCGGTTTACGCTTACGACGACGTGATGCTCAATTCTGTCAGCATCGGTGGAAACGGAGCAGATAAACTGGTAAATAATCAGTTTGCAGAAGGAACGTTAAAGGTTAAGAAAAATGGTACCTACCACGTAATCGTGGAAGACAGTTCCGGAAATATCACACAGAAACACATTACCATTGATTGTTTCGAAGAAGATGCAGAAAAGATTGACGAAACCACGGATGACTGGCCGGATGTAACATTGAAGCTGGTTGACGAGAATGGAAGCGAAATCACGGATTATACAACGGCAAATGCCTATATTGCTTACGATATTAAGGCAGACCGTAAGATTAAATCCGTAGAGATTCAGAAAGTGGATATGATAACTCAGAAGACGACGGATCTGGGAAGCGGCATTAAAGTAACAGGAACGCCGACAACGCTTTCTGACAGATATGATGTCAATCTTTTGGAAAATGGTTATTATCAGGTAAAAGTAACCGATTCCGCTGACAATGCGACGACCGCCATTCTCTACGTAGAATATTTGACAAAGGGACCGCAGGTATATCTCTATACAGCGGACAGTGTGGAAAATCAATTGTTTTACTGTGTTGGTGATGAAGACAATGAGATCCCATTGAAAGAAGTTGCTGTGTATGAAGGAAAAGTAACGGCAATGAATGAATCCGGTTCGATTGAGGTAGAAGGAAAAGAACCATTGATGCGTAAGTCTTACACGACACAGACGATGGATTCCGGAACAGTAATTCTGGATGAATCCACTTCTACCAAAGAGTTTACAATTGCCGCACAGGATGTATCCGGTAAATTGACCACGTATATTTATACGGATGAAACCTGCCTGAACAGCCTTGCTGTAGGTAGTGCGGAAGATATCGCATTCGGCGTAAAACTCAATGGAGAATTTAAACCATATCAGAGAAATTATACCGTGGATGTTCCGTATGGTTATCCGGAACATCAGCTTCCGGAAGTAAATGCTACCTGCGGAAGTGAAGCGACAATCAATAAGAACTGGGATGGCGATGTGTTGACGATTAAGGTTACCAAAGGCGATATGGAAAATACGTATACGATTACCTTGAAACGTAAAAATGTACGTGTGACATTTCCATCCGAACCTTTGATGATTATATCGACGTGCCAAAGACAGGCGAAAAACCTTCCCGTCAGTTTGATGTACAGACAGATGTGACACTTTGTGAAGTACACAAAGACCACGTTCAGGAAAATGTGAAGCTTTCTTATGAGCTTACAGACGAAGAAGAGAACACAACACCGGTAGAAACTGCATCAGTGGAAAGTCCGGTTTTGGAAAATGCGGCAGCCACGATTCAAGGAAATACGATCGTATTTAACCGTATTGCCGAAGGAACGACGCCGAAAGAGGTCCATGTCAAAGTAAAAGCGAAGACGGATTCCTGTGAACGGTCGAAGATCATTACGTATACAGTGCGCAATAAATACGAGGTCGGTCTGCGGGTAACCGAAGGCGGAGCGGTGCATTGTGGAGAAGATATATTGACTGCTCAGAGCGAGACGGATTCGGCAGAACAGCCATATCATTACGATGTGAATACCGGATTTGAATTGGAATTGACAGCCGCCGAAAAAGAAGGTTATGAATTTGCCGGTTGGTACGATTCCGGTGATAAACTTTTTTTCAAAAGAGAAAGAATTTGTTTATACGGTAGGAAAAGACGAAACACTTCGTGCCTTGTTCAAAGACATTGTCAATCCGGAAGGATCGATCACACTGACCGATCTGAATGGGGTGCAGAATGTGACAAAATCGGACGAAGGCGATATCCTGGTTTCCTCCAAAGGTTTCCAAATGGAGATTACGGGAGAAGATAAACATTCGAGTGTAAAATCCATTTCTTACCAGATTGTAAAACGAGGTGAGAAACTGGATGAAAATGGAAAGTGGATTGCTTACGATGGCAAACCGGTTTCATTCGAAGAAGAGATGGATTTTGTAGTTTATGCGAAGATAGTGGATCAGGATGATAATGAAGTGATTGTATCCTCAGAGCGCGCTATGATTGAAAAATCTGCAGCGACCGTTCGACTCGCACCAAACTTTACCGAAGGCGCATTTACCAATAAGAAGGATGCTGCGATAGTAGCTACGGTACAAGAAGGTACGGCGGCATTGAAGGAAATCCGCTACGTTGTCAACGGCGAAGAGAATACCACAGAGGAAACGGTATTTGGCATCTCGGATCTGCCGGATGGGGAATACGATGTGATTGTTTCTGCAAAAGATATTTTGGGCAAAGAAGTTTCTGCTAAGGTATCTGTGAAGAAAGATGTAGCAGAGCCGGTCCTTTCAATTACAGGTGCTCCGACAAGTTCCGTCGAAAAAGCGACACTTGGTATCGAAGCCGATGGAGGCGTTTCCGGAATAAAGGAAATCCGTGTAAATGGAAAACCGTATACCGGAAAAACGTACGAAGTGACTGAAAATGGAACGTATGTATTCGAAGTCGAGAACAATGCCGGAAGTGTTACGACAAAGTCCATTACGATCCAATGTATCGTGAAACCGACGCCGGCACCGACACCGGCACCGGTTCCTGGTTCATCAGGCAATGCAGCACCGGCTCCGGGGGCAACAGAAGCACCGGCTGTGAATAAAGACCAACTGCCAAGAACGACATTTGTCCGTCGTAAGAAAATTGGAAAGAAAGGCATCCGCATTACCTGGAAAGGTGTACGTGGAGCACAATCCTACAATGTTTACCGTGCGAAGAAGGCAAATGGCAAATATAAACTGGTAGCAAATGTCAAAGAGAGTTGTTACACAAGCATGAAGAAAAATGCACGCAAGTACTACTACAAAGTTGTTGCGGTAGCCAAGAAGAAGGCAAACAACAGCGAAATGAGTGCATATGCGATCTCTGCAAATGTGGATGAAGCAGCAGCATCGGCGGCTCAGGCGGCAGCAGGAAGCACCGCAGCCACAGGCAAGATTAAAACCCTCAAAGACAAAGTTACCAAGGTAAAGGCAAAAGCCAAGAAAGGCAAGATAGATGTTTTTGGAAGAAATACAAGAAAGCCAGCGGCTATATCGTATACCGTGCTGAAAGTAAATACGGAGTTTACGATGAATTTGCGGTAGTCAAAAAAGAATTCTTTCAAGGATAACTATTCTGTAAAAGGAAGGAAATTTACTACAAAGTACGTGCCTTTAAGAATAAGGGTGATGGCAAGATTTTAAGTGGTATTTCCAAGAAGGCAAGTGTAAAAGCCAAATAGAAAACAATTTGTGTATAATAACAGAACGCAGATGGGGCTGCCGCACGAAGTGATTCGTGCGGCAGCCCCGTTTGTGTTTGGTGTGGCGAGTAGTTAGGGAAGGTGGAGATTTTTCGAAGGGATGGGGAGTATGGTGTGGGGCTTGCTGGTGTGGGGCTGGCGAAAAGGCATCGTAAATCGGGAAACCCAGCGAAATCCGATGCTTTTAAGGCTGGCAAGAAGCGAAAAAGGCATCGTAAATAGAGAAAGCCACCAGAATAGGTTGCCTTTCTCGGTCAGAAGTTGGCGAAAAGACAGCGAAAATCGGGAAACCCAGCGAAATCCGATGCTTTTAAGGCTGGCAAGAAGCGAAAAAGGCAACGAAAACAGAGAAAGTTGCCGAAATCCGCTGCTTTTCCCCGCCTCACGATTTTACCCGGGGAAGTTTCTTATAGCTCCCGCTCCATATCTTTTTCCCACTTACCTTTTGGGCACGGATGCTTACCTGCATTTTCTTGCTGCGGGTTAAAGTGATTTTCGTTTTCTTTGTGTAAAACCACCGTGTTTCGCCGTTCTTTTTGTATTTAACACGGATCTGGTATCTTGTGGCTGCCTTTACACTTTTTCCATTTTATGGTAAGTTTATGTTTACCTTTTTTCTTTTGCGTTACTTTTTTATCTTGAGAGATTTGGTATCAAATTTTTTGGCGGGAGCCGTGGTGCTGCCCGGTACTGCGGTGGTGCCGGGGGAAGGGATTCCTGTAACCGCCGGACTTTCCGAAGGGGATTCAAAGCTTTTCCGGAATCGCCGAGCTCGCCGGCGAATGACTTATCGTTGGCACTGAAGTCTTGGAAGGTGTTCCCGCAGGGGCAGGAGACACTGGTATTGCCGAATCCGTCGGAGAAGGGTTTACAACCGGAGTTGTGGTTGGCACTGAAGTCCCGGAAGGTGTTCTCGTAGCTGCCGGAGTCGCCGAACTTGTCGGCAAAGGCGTTTTTTTGTTGGAACCGGATTTCCCGAAGGCTCTATCGTGGCCGATGGAGATGCCGATAGTTGCACCTCTTTTTTCAAATCCTCAATGATATGCTGCAGCGAATTTTTCAGATTCAGGCGTGGTGTAATATAAATGAGGCCGGAATCTGCGATGTAAGTATAAACGGAATCACTCATAAGTAGATATTTTTTGTATCAGCAAGAAGAGCTTCCCGGCTTTCGTAAGTTTTATTTGCTTCAAGAAATCCCATAATTACCGCTGCACTGCCGGCGGTCATGGGGGAAGCCATCGAAGTTCCGCTTTTTTCCGCATATGAATTGTAGCGGGTGGTAGAGAGAATGGCCTCGCCCGGACAACGGATGTCGTAAGGAGCCGGGGAAGTATCCACAAAATTTGAAGAAGTCCAGCAGCCATCCGTTGTATTGCCCGCCATTACGCCAATCACGTAGGGATAGGCGGCAGGGTACATGGTGGAGTCCGAAGAGGCTCTTCCGTTATTGCCGGCTGCTGCGACAAGAAGACAGGAAGAGGAAGCTTTTTCCAATTCTTCAGCGAAAGTGCTGTTTTCGTTATAACTGCCAAACGACATATTGATCACGTCTGCACCATTGGCGACCGCGTACTGAAGCGCTTTTGCGGCATTGGCAAACGAAAACTGTTTTTATAATTTCCTGCTTTTAAGATCATGATCTTTGTGCGGTAACCGACACCGGCGTAGCCGACTGCATTGTCCGGATTCATACCAATAATCCCGCTGACGTGCGTGCCGTGGCTGGTGTTGGAATCATCTTCCGGGGCTTCATAACGAAGCGGGGCGGATGGATTATCCGGGGCCGGAGTGGGAACATTGTTGATAAAATCCACGCCGTAAATATCGTCGATGTAGCCATTGCCGTCGTCATCCACATTGTCCGTGCCATTTCGTTCCGCTTCATTGATCCATAGGGAATCGACGAGATCTTCGTGAGACAATTCCGCACCGGTGTCAATGACCGCGATCACGGTCTCTTTGACCGGGTAACCGTCCAGGACAGCAGCGGTATCATCAGCGCCGATCGCCGCAAGGTAATACGGGGAAGCGGAGGCAGACGAAGATTCTGTCGAAAGTGCCGATGCTTGTGAGGACATCGCGTCCGGCTCGGACGGCGTCCATACAAACATGTTAAAATATGGAAAAAGCAATAAAACAACAAATACAATACAAATCCGTTTCATATAAAACCCCCTTTGTGCTATTTGCTGCTTCCAGTTTACCATATTTAGAAATGTCTTACAAGGCTTGCAAAGACACATTTTTTTTCATAATGTTAGTGTTGTAAGATGGTCTATTCTGTGATAACATCATACATAAGGAGGTGGTTTGGTTATGCTTCAAAACAAACGAAAAACCATAGGGTATTTGCAGAAAAAGTCAAAGAAGAATTTCAGATGCGTTTGTGCCAAGGAATCATCGAAGAAGCAGAACTACAGGGATATGATGTGGCAATTTTTACAAATTATGGAAAGTACGGACAAAATAATCAACATTTTATCGGTGATCAAATGATATGGGACCTGCCATGTTATGAGGAATTTGCCGGATTGATACTGGCATTGGATACAATGAGTGAAAAAAGCAGCCGGCAGAAGATCCTCGACAATGTGAAGAAATATTGTCATTGTCCGGTGGTCAGCATTCGCGAAAAAGTGGAGGGAGCAGTCAACTTTCTTGTGGAAAATACGACCGGGATGGCAGGACTTATCCGGCATTTTATTGAATTACATGGAAAAAAGCGGCTTTGTTTTATGAGTGGACCGAAAACGTATTGGGATGCGAGAGAGCGGATGCAGTGCTTTTTAGATACGATGAAAGAATACGGACTTCCGGTAACAGAACATCAGATGTTTTACGGAGACTATTGGTACAATATGGGAGCTCAGGCGTGTGACTGGTTTCTGGCGGAAGACGAGATGCCGGAAGTGATTATGTGTGCGAATGACCATATGGCATTGGCGGTGGTAAGCGAGTTGATCAAGCGGGGAATCCGTGTGCCGGAAGATATCTGTGTCAGTGGGTACGATGGACTGCTGGAGACACTTTCCTTTACGCCGGCGATCACGACAATGCGTGTGCCTTTCCAGAAAATGGGAAAGCAGGCGGTGGAGTTGATCGCAGAAAATCAGGAAACCGAGGATTGGAAAAAATCGATAAAGTTTGTTTTGAGGCGGAGATTTTGGCGCGAGAATCCTGCGGATGCATGGCAAAAGCGGGCGAAAAGATCATTTTGGAAAAGCAGCGCGAATACGATCAACTGCAGGCGGAGCAAAACCGGGCAACGCAGTTTGACTATATGTCAATTTACTTGCGTCAGGCAGAATCCATTGAAGATATCGCAGATTATATTGCAGAATTTCATAAAAACATGTACGGCATCCGCGACTATGCACTCTGCCTCTGTGAAATGCTTCACGATGCGCAGGGGTATAAAACGTATACCGATCAGATGGAATTGTGCGTTTATATCAAAGACAATGAGCAGAAGACCGGAATCCGCATTCCATTTGAACGGCGGGAACTTCTGCCGGAAGAACTGATCAGCGATAAACCGCAGGTGTGGTATTTTGCGCCGATTCATTTTCAGGACAACTGTTACGGTTATGAAGCCTTTCAATTTTGGACTTGGGAAAATACGGCAAAATTATTCTTCCGCTGGAATATCAATATTGGCAACAAAATTCATGATCTGCTCATTGAAGATAAGATGAAAACGTTGATCGATGAACTTGCCTATATGTACGACCGCGACGAATTGACCGACTGGTACAACCGCCGCGGACTGGAAAAGCAGGGTGTGCGGCCGTTGGAGCAGGCAAAGCAGGAGAAGAGCCCCTTGTTTTTGTGCGTTATTGATCTCGATGGAATGAAGCAGATCAATGATAATTTCGGGCATATCGAGGGAGACTTTGCATTGAAGAAAGTATGCGAGACGATTTCGGGGGCGTGTCGAGGAGAATATTTGTGTGCGCGTACAGGTGGTGATGAGTTTGTCGTATTGGCAAAAAATGTAACCGAGATGGAAGGCCGCGCATGGATGCTGAAAATGGAGAAAGAGTTGGAAAGATTTAACAAAACCAGCGAAAAACCGTATGCGATCCATGCCAGTTACGGAATTACGAGCCGTGTGCCCGGGGAAACGGAAAGCATGCAGCAGTATATCAAAGAAAGTGACGAAAAAATGTACCGTTATAAAGTGATGAACAAAAACGGCGCGGTGAGGAACTCCGTTGAGATAAGGTGGTATGTCAGAGAAAATGAATAAGAAAAACAGGCAAAATTCTGTTCTTATGGGGATGCTGATCTGTATCGTCATTGCATTTGCTGTGACACTCGGTGGCTTTGCCATTTTGCGCAGACAGATGGCAAAGACAGATCTTGAGGAAACGAAAGAGCAGTCCTATGAGGCACATTATGCCTTTATTGTAGATAATCCGGAAGACGAATATTGGCAGCAGGTTTACGAGGCGGCAAAAGAAGAAGGCAAAAAGCAAAATATTTATGTCGAGCAGATTTTTTGAAAATGTGTCGCAGACATATGAGACGAAAGAATATATGGATATTGCGATTGCAGAAAAAGTCGATGGCATTTTATTGCAATCCTCTTCCAAATCGGTCGGCCCGGAGATGAATGCGGCGATGGAAGCCGGAATCCTGGTTGTGACGATGCTGCATGACAACTACAGCGGCAGGCGGTGCGCGTTCGTGGGCGTCAATGACAGCAGTCTCGGAGACAGTTATGCAGAATTAATACAGGAAAATATTTCCAAAAAAGAAAAAAGATGTCCTTCTGCTGATGAAAAAAGGGGAGATCTTGGAGACAATAATCTGGTTTTGCAGACCATTCGCCGGAAAGTGCAGGGAGCAAAAATTCGAGTACAGCTTCTTGAGGGAGAGGATGAATTCGCGACAGAAAAAGCAGTCAGAAACTGTATTTTGGATGAGAAACAGTGTCCGGATGTGCTTGTCAGTTTGTCTTTGGAAGGAACCGCATATGCCTATCAGGCGGTTGTTGATTATAGTAAAGTAGGCACGGTCAAGATTATTGGAGCTTATGAAAATGATGAGATTCGGCGGGGGCTGGGAAAAAAGTAATTGCAGCGAGTGTGGCGATTGATTCAGAGGCGATTGGAAAGACGGCAATCCAGGCATTGCAGGAATATAAGAAAAACGGTATTGTAAACGAATATCAGATGATACAACAAAACGTGATAAGAGGTGGAAAATGAAGCGAGCGTCGATTAGCACAAAAATGATCGTATTATTGATATTTACATCGGTTATGACACTGTTGATCAATGTTATGATGTTTCTTAATATCAATCAGGTACTTGTTCAGATTGAGCAGGTATATGCGACCAATGTGCAATTAAATAAAATGACAGAAGAACTGGATAAAGTGCATTCCGAGATGTTGGAATATCTAAAAACGAGAGATTCCGGCGTCTTGCAGGAGTATTACATCAGCCAGCAGAATCTGTCTGAGCAGCTGGCAATGGTGCAGGAAGAGACGATGGACCGACAGACGAGTGTGTTAAAAATAATATTTATTATCTTGGAAAAAATTACCTAAAGATTTCCGAGGAGGCAGTAAAGGCAAAGCGTGGACGAGATGTGAACACTTATGGGGAGCGCTATGAAGATGCCGGAAAAATGAAAGAATATCTCAATGGCTACATCAGCAGCCTGAACAATATACAGTTTCAGGGAAATTCTCATAATTACCTGCTTTTGCAAAACTTCCTATATTATATGGAAGTAGTAGGAACGATTATGTTCTTCGTCGTTGTACTGTGCGATACGATCATGGTCGTTATGATGACGCGGCGTCTCACGAGACCGTTGAAAATTTTGTCGAGGCGCGCGAAGGAAGTTACAGCGGGGGATCTTTCCGTGGACATCCCGGTATTTCGCACCGGAGATGAAGTTGAGAGTCTGTCAAAAGCCTTTGATAAGATGATGGGAAGCATACGCGAATATGTCGAAGCGCAGCGTGTCAGCATGGAAAAAGAAAATGAGATGCGTGAAAATGAATTAAAAACACAGACGTTGTTAAAGGATGCCCAGTTAAAATACCTGCAATCGCAGATCAACCCCCACTTCCTATTTAATACATTGAATGCGGGAATGCAGCTTGCGATGATCGAAGATGCGGATAAGACGGCACTTTTTATCGAAAATATGGCAGAATTTTTTCGTTACAATCTGTCACGTATCAATGAAGATGCGACACTTGCGGATGAAATTCAGCTTGTCGACCATTATATTTACATTCTCAATGTGCGTTTTGCCGGAGATATTCATTATAAGAAGGAAATCGAGCCGGGACTGGAAAATGTTCTTGTGCCATCCATGATCCTGCAGCCACTTGTCGAAAATGCCGTGCAGTACGGTATCCGAGGCGTCGAGTGGGAAGGCTGGGTTACACTGCGCATCTGGCAGGAAACAGGGACCGTTTATATCGAAGTCGCTGACAATGGGCGCGGCATGAGCCGGGAACTCATCGAACGTGTGCTGCAGGGAGAAAATGTAAAACAGGAAAAACAGCAAATCCAATGGAATCGGTATTTACAATGTATTGGAGCGGCTGCAGATGTATTATACGACGGAAGATGTATTGGAGATCAAAAGTGACGGTGAAGGAAAGGGAACGCACTTTACTCTGAAAATTCCGAAGGAGGTGAGACCATGATAAAATTACTGCTGGCAGATGACGAGGGAATTGTACTCGAATCCATGCAGCGGATCGTGGCGAAAAATTTTGGAGATACGTGCGAAGTGCGGACGGCAAAGACCGGACGAGCTGTCATTGAAATTGCAGAAGAATTTCGACCGGATATCGCAATATTAGACATTCAGATGCCGGGAACCAACGGAATTGAGGCGATTGAAGAGATCAAAACATTCTGCCCGAGAACCTGTTTTATCATTATGTCCGCCTATGATACGTTTGACTATGCGAAAAAAGCGATGTCACTTGGCGTTATGGATTTTATTACGAAGCCTGCCAACACTTCGCGTATCGTCTCGGCACTTGAAAAAGCGATGGATGAAGTGCGCAAACAGCAGAGACGATGGGAAAAAAGTCTGGAATACAAGGAAAAATTGGAAGCCGTCGTGCCGATCATTGAGAGCGGAATGATTTATTCGATCTTATTTCAGGATAACTATTCGGGAGATACAGAACGTTTCCGTGAATTGCTCGATATTCCGGGAGATTATGGAATGAATCTTGTGATCGAAGTCGGCGATGCGATCGAAAACCGAAAAATGACGAATGTCGTCGGAATGTCGGTTAAAGCGCAGAAATTTTACGATGAATTCCGCCAGATCGTGAAGGAATTTTTTCCGGCGACGGTAGGACCGGTTATGACCAATAAAATCGTCGTTTATGTGCCGGCGGCAGCTCCGGAAAAAGAATACAATGAACGAGTAAAAATTATCGAAAAAACCGACAATATGATACAGAAACTGATCTCGCGTATTGAATTACAGTTTCGTGCCGGAGTCGGAAGCATCCGCCCGGTGGATGACATTTATCCGTCGTATCAGGAAGCCTGTCTGGCGTTGAAAAAGGCCGAAGGGACAGTAATGCATATCAATGACCTTGTGGCGGCGCAGGACATTGAAGAAAATTATCCGATGGAGACAGAAAATGCGATGTATGTGGCACTCAAACATGGCGATGTTTCAAAAACACTGGAGGAGGCTGCGCAGTTTTTTGATTGGATGCAGAAAAATTATGCTTCCTGCCTTGACGATGTCCGCCTGAAAGTGTTGGAACTTGTCATGTACGCCGAGCGAATCGCTTTTCACGAGGGCGGAATGTCTTATCATTTCCGCGACCGAACGAATTATCTGGCGACGGTAACCGGTTTTACAACGATGGATCAGCTGCAAAGCTGGTTTCTTGATCATATGAAAGCAGCGGCAGAGATCATTCATGTGAAGGCGAGTGAGAAATATAGTGATATTGTTGCAAATGCGAGAGATTATATTGGGAATAATTTCCAAAAAGACATCTCACTGGATGAAGTGAGTCGTGTCGCCAATGTCAGTCCGTATTATTTTAGTAAAGTATTTAAAGAAGAAACCCGCGAGACGTTTGTCGAATATCTGACGGGACTTCGGATGGAACACGCAAAAAATCTGCTGCGGGAAAAGGAAAAAAGCATCAAGCAGATCTGTGTGGAATCCGGTTACAGCGACCCGAATTATTTCAGCCGGATTTTCAAAAGACAGTTGGTGTGACCCCGTCGGAGTACCGAGAAGGTTAGAAAGAAGGAACGTATGAAGCAAGTAAATATAAGAAAGATCTGTCTTTTGCTCTGTGTGGCAACAGTCGTTTTGCTGACCGGATGTGGCGCAGGCGAGCCGGAAAAGAAAAGCGACTCGGACGGAATCCGGATCGGATTTTCTTTTGATTCCCTTGTCATCGAGCGGTGGCAGAGGGACCGCGACGTCTTTGTATCACGGGCGCAGGAACTCGGAGCTACCGTCAATGTGCAGAATGCCGGCGGAGATGTGGCGGCGCAAAAAAGCAGATTTCGTATTTTATTGAGCAAAAAATGGATGTGATCGTCGTTGTAGCAGCGGATACAGCGGCACTCAGCGATGTGGTCGCGCAGGCAAAAGAGCGGGGAATCCGCGTCGTTGCCTACGACAGAATGTTGGAAAATGCCAATGTGGACCTGTACCTCTCGTTTGACAGTGAAAAGGTTGGCGAGATTTACGGCGATGCGATCACCCGGAAATTTCAAAAGGCGCACAGATACTGGAAGTCCTTGGTTCGTCGGAAGATTACAATGTGAAATTGATGGAAAAAGGGCTGGCTTCCAAATTAGGCAGTACCTATAAAGTTGTAGAAAAAAATTATGCAAAAGGCTGGATCGCAGAGCAGGCATATGATATCGTTTCAGAATATTTTTCCAAAGGGAATTCTTGTGATGTCGTGGTGTGTGGTAATGATGATCTTGCAACACAGGCGATTCGTGCACTTTCGGAAAACCAGAAAGCCGGAAAAGTGTATGTCCTTGGGCAGGATGGTGATCTTGCCGCCTGTCAGCGTATCGTCGAGGGGACTCAGGGGGAACGGCATTTAAAAATATTGACGAGCTTGCGGAGAATGCGGCAGATCTTTGTGTGAAACTTGCCAAAGGCGAAGATACCGGTGTGAAGGCGACGATGTCCGATGGCACTTACGACGTACCAAGTTACCAGTTTTCCCCGGTTTTCGTTGATCCGGAAAACATCGATCAAGTGATCATCGAGGGTGGCTTCCATACGAAAGAAGAAGTATATCTCAATAAAAAAGCGAATTAAGAGCAGTAGCACAATTTTGAAATTAAGATTGTGCTACTCTTTTTTGTGCTGTCAGGAAAATCGCAAAATTGTCCATTTCATCGTAAAGCATTCCTATTTTGATTATGTTATATTAAACCTAAAGAAAATCATGAGTGGTTACACATAAGCAAAATAAATTGAGAAGGAGAATGGCTATGAAGATGATAAAAAATGGATCGCTTGCCTGATGGCAGTCGGAATGATGCTTTCGCTGACCGCCTGCGGAGTAAGCGGAGATCAAGTGGCAGTCAATAAGCCACAGCAAAAAGACCCGGATGCGAAAAAGCGGATCGCGGTTTCCATGCCGACAAAGGATCTGCAGCGCTGGGCACAGGACGGAAGTAATATGAAAGCGCAGCTTGAAAAACAAGGATATGACGTAGATATCCAGTATGCGAACAACGATATCGCAACGCAGGTCAGCCAGATTGAAAATATGATCGCTGTCAATCCGGATGTTTTGGTAGTTGCTTCTATCGATGGTTCGGCACTTGGAACTGCTTTGCAGGGAGCGAAAGGACTGGGCATCCCGGTTATCTCCTATGACCGTCTGATCATGCAGAGCGACGCCGTATCGTATTATGCAACATTTGACAATGAACTTGTCGGAGAACTTCAGGGGCAGTACATTGAAGATAAACTGGATCTGAAAAATGCAAAAGGACCATTTAATATCGAGCTTTTCACCGGTTCTTCCGACGATAACAACTGTAACTACTTCTTTGGCGGTGCGATGAAGATTCTCCAGCCGTACATTGATTCCGGAAAACTGGTAGTTCGTTCCGGTTCAACGACGTTGGCAGAATGTGCGACAGCAAACTGGTCCACTGAGGAAGCCCAGAAGAGAATGGAAAATATTCTGGCAGCGTACTATCAAGATGGTACAAAATTGGATGCGGTATTGTCTTCCAATGACTCGGTAGCAAATGGTATCACCAATGCACTGGTCGCTTCTTACAAAGGCGACTTCCCGATCCTGACCGGTCAGGACTGTGATATCACATCCGTAAAAATATCATTGCCGGCAAACAGTCGATGTCGATCTTTAAAGATACGAGACAGCTGGCATCCAAAGTAGTAGAAATGGTTACAGCGATCATTGAAGGAAAAGAAGTTCCGGTCAATGACACAGAAAGTTATGACAATGGAAAAGGAATCGTGCCAACGTATCTTTGCCAGCCTGTCTTCGCAGACCAGGATAACTATAAAGAAGTGTTGATTGATTCCGGATATTATAAAGAATCTGATGTGAAGTAAGGAGGGGTGACCGATGGCAGAATATATCTTGGAAATGAATGGAATTACCAAAACATTTCCCGGCGTAAAAGCACTGGATAATGTCAATTTGAAGGTGAAAAAAGGTGAGATTCACGCACTGGTCGGTGAAAACGGAGCCGGTAAATCGACATTGATGAATGTCCTCAGTGGAATCTACCCTTATGGAAGTTACGAAGGTGACATCGTTTACGATGGAGAAATTTGTAAATTTAAGGAAATTAAAGACAGTGAGAAAAAAGGTATTGTAATTATCCACCAGGAACTCGCACTGGTACCGTATATGACGATCGCAGAAAATATGTTTCTTGGCAATGAGCAGGGAAAGAAAATGGCGATTGACTGGACGAAAACCTACGGACGTGCCGAGGAGCTTATGAAAAAGGTAGGGTTGAAAGAAGATCCGCACATTTTGATCAAAGATATCGGAGTCGGCAAACAGCAGCTGGTAGAAATTGCCAAAGCACTGGCGAAAGATGTAAAACTTTTGATCCTTGACGAGCCGACGGCATCGCTCAATGAATCCGATTCGCAGGCACTTTTGGAACTTATGCTTGAGTTTAAAAAACAGGGAATGACATCGATCATCATTTCCCACAAATTAAATGAAATTTCTTACGTGGCAGATAAGATTACGGTTATCCGTGACGGCTCCACGATTGAGACGATGGATAAAGAAGTGGACGATTTCAGTGAAAACCGTATTATCCGCGGCATGGTTGGACGAGAATTGAGCAATCGTTTCCCGGCCAGAGAAAATGTCAAGATCGGCGAGATTTGTATGGAAGTCGATCATTGGACCGTTCATCATCCGATGACACCGGCAAAGAAAGTGGTTGACGACGTATCCTTTTATGTACGCCGCGGCGAAGTGGTCGGCATCTCCGGTTTGATGGGAGCAGGACGTACAGAACTTGCGATGAGTCTGTTTGGACACAGTTACGGAACCGGCATCAGCGGAACGATTAAAATGAACGGAAAGGAAGTTCATCTGAAAAATGTGCGTCAGGCGATCGACCACAAACTTGCGTATGTGACCGAAGACCGAAAAGGCAATGGATTGATCTTAAGCAATCCGATTTACACCAATACGTCTCTTGCGAAAATGGACAAAGTCAGCCGCTATGGTGTGATTGACAAATTAAAAGAAGTTCAGATCGCAGAAGATTACCGGCAGAAACTTCATACGAAAGCACCGTCGGTTTACCAAAATGTGGGAAATTTAAGTGGTGGTAACCAGCAGAAAGTGCTTTTGGCAAAATGGATGCTGACGAATCCGGAGGTATTGATCCTGGATGAACCGACACGAGGAATCGACGTTGGAGCCAAATACGAGATTTATTGTATCATCAATGACCTGGTGGCAGCAGGAAAATCTGTCATCATCATTTCTTCGGAATTACCGGAAGTGCTTGGCATGAGCGACCGCATTTATGTCATGAATGAAGGTAAAATGGTGGGCGAAGTAGACGGAAAAGAAGCAACCCAGGAAATTATCATGTCATATATCATGAAATCAGGAAAAGGAGCGTGAATGAAATGAATCAGGTGAAAGAAGCTTTGAAAAAAAATACAATGGTGATTGCGCTGATCATCGTTGCGATATTCTTTACATTTATGACAGATGGAGCACTCCTCTTGTCATCCAACATAACGAACTTAATCGCACAAAATGGTTATGTCGTTATTCTTGCAGTAGGTATGTTACTTTGTATCCTTACCGGTGGTAACATCGACTTGTCCGTCGGCTCGATCGTGTGTCTGGTCGGCGCCGTAGTCGGAAAATTGATGGTAAATGGCGGCGTTAATATGTGGGTAGCCATCGGAGCCGGTCTTCTCGTAGGCCTTGGAATCGGTGTATGGCAGGCATTCTGGATCGCCTACGTCCGCATCCCTCCGTTTATCGTAATTCTTGCCGGCATGCTTTTATGGCGTGGTGTCGCACTCCTCGTACTGGATGGCCTCACAATCTCCCCGATGCCGGATGAATATATCGCATTGTTTAACAATTACGTACCTGGTTATGGAACCGCTCTTGCAGCCGGCATCCTGATCAGTGTAGGTTATATCGCTTCCGTTATCTGGAAACGAATTAAAGCAAAGAAAAACGGATATCAGCAGAGCAATCTTTACGGCGATATCGCAAGATGTGTCATCATTACCGCAGTGGTTATGTTTGTCTGCATCAAATTGTACAGCTACAAAGGTCTGCCGACAATCCTCATTCTTCTTGCCGTAATCGTAGCAGCTTATGCTTACTACACATCCAAAACCGTTTCCGGCCGTTACTACTACGCAGTCGGCGGTAACGAAAATGCAGCAAAACTCAGTGGTGTCAAGACAAACCGCGTATACTTCATCGCTTATGTCAACATGGCAGTGCTTTCTGCAGTCGCAGCTCTTGTCTGCATCGCCCGTTTCAATTCCGCAGCACCTACAGCCGGAACAAACTACGAAATGGATGCGATCGGTGCCTGCTTCATCGGTGGAGCTTCCGCATACGGTGGAATCGGAACCGTACCCGGAGTAGTAATCGGTGCCATCTTCATGGGTGTCCTGAACAACGGAATGTCCATCATGGGAATCGACGCAAACTGGCAGAAAGCCGTAAAAGGACTTGTCCTTCTGGCAGCCGTAGCCTTTGACGTAATTTCCAAGAAAAACAAAGCAGCAAATAAGAAGAACCAAGAATTACGAAGGCTGCACAGCAGCATTCGTAATTCCAGGGAGAAAACTTCATCAACTTATATTACGGGGGACCAGCCGGAAGGCTGGTCCCCTTGGCGTGGGAGGAGGTTTTTGGGGCTTTCCTGTGGTGTGTGGCGTTTGGGGGAGGAGATGAGTCTGCTTGCTATGAATACGAAAATAGTGGATATATTAATTCAAAACAGCCTTTCCCATTGTTTTCCAACCCCAAACATGTTATACTGGAAATATGGAAAAAGGATAAGGAGAGGAGTGACTTCAGATGAATTATAAGATCGCTCTCTGTGATGATGACACAAATTACATGGATGAATTAGAAAAATTGCTTAAGAAATGCAGTCAGCAAGAAGACCTATTAGAGATTGTGAAATGTACATCGGGAGAACAATTATTAAACAGTGATATTGATAATGCGGATGTTGTATTTCTAGACATTCAGTTGAAAGGAATGGACGGAAATGAAATATCGGTTGAACTTAGGAAACGAGGGTATCAGGGAGTTTTGGTACACTGCTCCGGAATTTACATGCCGACACCCGAGACGATTAAGATTTCTCCCTATCGTTACATATTGAAGCAGGCAGAAAAAGAAGAGGTAATGAAAGATCTTTACGATATCTTCAAGGAAATTGCGAGACGCAAAAAGGTCTATAGCATAGAAGCGTATTATAAGCGGGAGAAAATTACGGTTCAAACAGCAGACATCACATTCATAACGCATCATAAAAATGGAAAAAGCATATTGCATGTAAAAAGAATCCCTTGAAAAATATATTCCGATGGAAATATTATTGCGCCATACTCTTTCAAAGAATTGATGAATATGCTGGATAAATCCGATTTTGCCATGCCACATAGCAGTTATATTGTGAATCTGCATTATATATTGGGGCAGCGGGAAGGAGACTTTATTAAAATAGGAACAGAAATGATCTCTATTTCAAGATCAAAAAAACAGGAATTTAAAAAGAAAATGATGCAGAATTTTGGGAATAAATATCCGGAAAGGAACAATGGATGAACGAAAGTATACTTTACAATATTTGCATGCTTGTTTCGACCATGGTAGAAGTTTATCTTGTTTTCGATTTTTATAAAGCTTTTCATGCAAAAACAGAAATTTTCAGAAGCCGCGTTTGGGAACTCGGGTTGGCAGGAATTGTCATTGCGCTCAATACAATTGCAAAATCTGCAAAACAACAGTAAATTAAATTTTGTTGTTACCTGTTTCTTATGTTTTTTTGTTGGTATGGTATTAGTACAGGGAAGTGCTGTGTTACGTATATTTCATGGAATTATCATAATTGTAGTTTTTATGAGTGCAGAGATGATTTTCTATTTTTTGCTAAATGTTTCGGTTAATTTGCCAACAAATGAAATATATAAAAATCATTTTGTGATGCTAAGCAGTATTATTGCGATAAAATTGATTGAGTTTGTCATTTTAACGATCATTAAGCAGATATCGAAGATACAGGTAAGAAAAATATCATTGAAAATATTTAGTGCATTTATTATTATTCCGCTTGCAACGATCGGGCTTATGGCACTGATTCCCTACATTCGTGTGGGCGGGGATGAACTTACCTCAAGAGATGTGGTGTTGATTATTTTATATCTAATTCTGCTTTGCGGAAATATTATTTTGTTTTACATCTTTACAAAATACAGTCAGCTTCAGGAACAGAAAATGCTTTTGGAGATCAGTCAGACAAAATACGATGAGCGGAAAAACTGGCATGATAAGCAGGACAGTATCGAAAAAGGATATAAAGAAAAAATACATGATATCAAATATTATCTAAAACAGATTGGCATTTATCTTCAAGAAGGACAGGACGATAAGATTCAAGAAGTTCTTGACAGTCTGCAGATAGGAATTCATAAAGAAGAGGAGAAGATTATTTGTGCCAATCATTTTTAAATATACTTTTGGGTGATTTTAAGAGAGGGGCAGAAAAGGAAAAGGTACCGACAGAAATATTTGTGGAGGGAGGATTCAAGGTTGAATTTGTGCAGGAAATTGACATTACGTCACTTTTAGGAAATCTGCTGGATAATGCCTTGGAAGCAGCTAAAAATGTAAAAAAAGGGAAAATATGGGTATATTTGTATATGCAGAATGATGGGGAGTTTGTTGTTTTCCGGATTAAAAATACGTATAATGGCGCCATCATTCAAAACGGTGAACAGTTTATGACGACAAAAGAAGAAAAAAATTTTCACGGTATCGGACTGCGTAATGTAAACCGGATTGTTGAAACTTATTCGGGGGACATTTATAGAAATTATGACGGTAAAATATTTGAGACAATGATAGTTCTCCCTAATCCGACTTCTGAAATAGAGACTGAATAGTCACAAAAATTACAAATATTGCACTTAAAATGCAAATATTGCACCTTCAGTTGAAATTGATAAAAAATTATGCGATGACAAAATTATCAAATTCAATAGGAGGTGTTTTTTATGAAACTTAGGAAAATGGTATCAAAACTTATGTCATTTGGCGTGCTGAATAGTCTGGCCCTTGTGCTTGTTGCTCAGAATGTAAACCAGACATGTTCCTGGTTCTTCCATCAGCCGGAAGCACCGGAATCAGCAGATTGCTTCAAAAGACACTAAGTGGTGAGACTATGGATAAGTGGATACACAGCATAGTGGATAAGAAGATAGAACAGGGCGAGTTTTCAAAAAGCAAAAGGGATTTATACATATATGGATATACGTTGCTGCTCGAAAAAACGATTATCATTCTTATTACAATCACAATAGCAGTTATTTTTAAGGCCTACTGGGAGATCATTATACTGTGTATTGCATTTATCCCTTTAAGGCAATATGCGGGAGGCTATCATGCCAAAACGCGGTCGGCATGTTTGACTCTATCAGCATTGTACATGATAGGGGCTGTTTTATGGATTGGTTTTGCAAAAACCATTTGATTTTTCCGTATAACGTGCTGATTGAGGGAGTATGTGCCGGAATTGTTTTTTGGCTGGCACCGATAGATACACAGACACGGCGCATATCGGAGAGTGAAAGAATTTATTTTAAAAGGGTTACCAGAATCATACTTTTAATACAGAGTGCAGTTGTAATCGGATTGATCTGTTTTCAGAAAAATCAAATTGTAACCATTATTTTAACCGGTCATATGGGAGTCGCAGGTTCGCTGATGATAGGAAAAAGAGTACTTAGAAGGGACGAGGAGGAAGTTTTCGTGATAAACAAAGACACGCAAAAGATAAAAAGAATCGAACTTCCTATATGTACCACACCGGAAGTTCGAACTTACTCTTATTACGCTCTGCCTCAATGCATCATTATGGCAGAGGAAAGAATTGGAAAACGAATCGCGGAGTTTGAGATCTGTGAAACGGATAATGATACATGGACGTCTATCGGGATGAAAAAAAGAAGGGATGCATTGGAAATATGAAACTGAGGACAAATATAACCGTTTTTGTAATGGATGTATTTATCGACCGTTATCAGACAACGAAGGATATGTACATATTAAAGTAAATTTTCAGCAGGAATCGAACCATGGGCTGCTGTCAATGTGTTTTTGACAGATGACGAAGAAAATGTTTTATTAGGTGACAATGAGTATATCTGCCGCTTTGGAAACTTTATTCATGATGGAGTATCATTGTATTATTCAGGAAAAAAAGAGCAGATGAAGGAAAGGCTGGATGGAAAACAAAGGGGACTTTGTATTAAGTCTGTCAAATGGCAAAATAGAGTGCTTTTTGGAATAGGAAAACAGATTAAAAAGATTGGAGAAAAACAGATTAATACCACGAAAAAGTTATACATCGGAGTGCAGGTAAGACATGAAGAAAATTCGTTTTATCCATGGCTGTTTAGTAATTTTATTCAGATAAAATGTAATTTGGATAGTGAACATCGACGGCTGGAATTTTACAATTTTTATAAAAAGGAACAGTTCGATCTGCCCAACCATTTTTTGGATTATAACTATGTTAAAGTGAGTGATATGCTGCATTATGGAGGTGTCAAAGCGTTAAAATGGGAACTGGAGCAGAAAAGATATATAGAAATAAAATTGGATCAGTATTATTTGTTTGGGAGAGACGAATATCATTATGCACATCACCTTCATCAGAATTTGATTTATGGGTTTGATGATAAACAGAAAGTGTTTATGACAGTAGGATATGATAACTCAGGTAAAATACAAAGGTATAACGTTTCATATCGAGATATAAATGAAACGTTAAAACGAAACAAGAGTCATATAATTAAAATTATAACGTATTGCCAGGGCTTTCGGTTTTATCGTTTTATGCCGGAATACATACAAAGAATTTGCAAAGATTATTTGGAAGAAAAAATACAGAACTGCTTATGCAGGCATTTTTGCCAACAGAAAAAACGGTTCAAGGAATCGGAATCTATCGAGAACTTTGTACCCAGAAAGGAATTAATCTTTTGATTGCAGACAGGCGAATCTCGTATCTGTTGTATGAACATAAAGTAATTATGGAAAAACGTATCGAGTATATGTGGGAAGAAAAACTAATAAATGAAGAGTTGTACAAAAATTAAAATTATTATCACAAACAGCACGAACAACGGCATTTAATTTGGTTCATTTGATGCAGAAATATCGTTTCCGGCCAGATAAAAGAGAGGATGGATTGATAAAACACATGATATCAGAACTGGAAGAAAATGACAAAAAACTCATGTATGCTTTAGTGTACGAATGGGAAATTGATGAAAAGGAGAGCAGAGATGCCTGATGAAATAAGAGACAAATGTTTGAAAATCATAGCAGGTTCTTGTGAATTAGATGTAAAAGAATTGTATCAGAAATATGCGAAAGAGCCTTTAGAGATGGATTCTTTTGCTATGTTTAATTTGGTTTTACAACTGGAGGAGGAATTCAAAATCGAATATCATGACTTTGAAGAACTTACATTTCATATGAATGAGTTGGATGATCTGGTTGGATACTTAGTGAAACTTATTCAGGAAAAAGGAGATGAAAGATGAATCGTAGATTTGAAATGGCAAGGCATGCCTATACGACAGTTCCTTTTATCGGGAATTAGCGGAAAAAGAACCACAAATACTGATGTGGATTGAAAGTGGTCAGTGGGAAAAACTGCCCTTGGTTAAAAAAATCAAATTGTTTTACAGCAAGATAAGTTTATATCAGATGACTATTTGGGAGAGTTAGTTATGGGGAGGCTTAATCGCACTCATACATCTGGAAGTACAGGAACATATCTTGATGTATACTGGAGTAAGACGGATATGTCGGCTGCTTTGCTCCCCTTTGTGGATGGAAAGGTTTCGACAAGCTGGAGTACGAACAAACGATAAAGTTTGCCTTTTTAATACGACATTACAAGAAGATTACCAGATTAATGGTAATAAAATGTTAATATCAAAGCAAAAGTTAAATAGGGAAAAATTAATAAGAATTTATCAAAAGATGGAAGAATTTAATCCGTCATGGTTATTAGTACATCCGGGAATTGCGCAGATGATTTTGCAAATGGTAAAAGAAGAACAATTACCTATATTACCAAATTTGAAATATATTGAATTAACAGGCGAGATGGTGACGGCGGGCTTGAAACAAAGTTTGGAAAAAGTATTTTCTTGTCAGGTAAGAAGTCATTATGGAACAATGGAAGTTAGTACAATCGGATATGAATATCAAGAAACATATCAATTGTTTAATCAATCTACATATGTAGAAATTATTGATAATAATGGACAATTAGTAAATGATGGAGAATATGGAGAGGTTTATGTAACATCCCTGCATAATCATGCGATGCCGTTCGTCAGATATGGAATTGGTGATGTTGGAAGAATCGTGATGAGAGATATTACTAAGACCAAGTTGGAATTAAAACATGCGAGAAAAAATGATCTGTTGATGATGCCGGATGGGAGCAGTAAATTGCCGGATGTTTTGTTGGGACCGGTAGAGCAGATAAATCAATGTATGGAACGAATGATTTATCAGTTTCAGGTGTTTCAGCAGACAAGAGACTCGCTGTTGATAAATGTTGTGTTGGATAATGATATGGAAGGAGGAGAGTTTGAAAAACTTTACCAGAAACTATTCGAAGAGGAGTGGAAGGAAGAGTTTAAATGGAAGTTTCAATACAGCAAAGAGGTTCAAGTGAATCAGGAAACTGGAAAAAGCGGCTGGTTTTTCAGCCAGTTTAAATTGTAAAAAGGAGAACAAGACTATGAAGAAAAATTTACAAAGAATGGTTGCAATTGGATTGCTTTGTGCAATGACTGCAACACGTTTGATGCAAGGAAAGGCAGAATTTATATCTGCAAAAGATACGGTTAAAGAGTATGTACTCACAGTAGATAATGAAAAGGATTTTAATAAAATTAAAAAACAATATAAAGTATAATGGTCTCATAAATCAAGACACTGAACACGACATTTCTTAATGAATCTGATATACTATAACCAACAAATGAAAGAAGGTACTTATTATGTCCAGATCAAGAAGAAATTTCAGTGCTGAATTTAAAACCAACCTCGTACTCCAGCTGCTTAAAGGAGAAAAAGAACTTAATGTCCTTGCTGTTGAAAACGATATTCAACCAAATCTCCTCCGCAACTGGAAGAAAGAATTCCTTGCTAATGCTTCTCTCGCATTCGATAATAAGCGGGAAGACAATCTCCGAGAACAACTTGCCGAAGAACGCAAGGAAAAAGTTGAATACGCCAAAAAGGTCGGTCAACTTACTATGCAGGTTGACTGGCTCAAAAAAAAAATCTGAAGAAGTTGTCGGACCTGACTACGAGAGTAAATTTAGTCCGAAACCTTTCGACGACTAAAGAATTGCCAGTTTCTACCGGTGCAAAGTTGCTTGGAATCAATCGTACCAGCGTATATTATGGCGGCATCCCTGTTTCAGAGGAAGAACTGGAATGCAAATCTATCATTGACCATCTGCATACGGATAATCCTACTTGGGGAGCCCGTCAGATCTCTGCTCAACTTAAACTGCGCGGATATCAGGTTGGACGCCGTAAAGCAGGCAGATATATGCGCGAAATGGACATTACACCGATTTATCCAAAGATGAATTTGTCTAAGCGCATGAAGCAGGCAAAAAAGTCTGTCCGTATCTGCTTCGTAATGCAGTCATAGACCGTCCCAATCAGGCATGGTCGATTGACATTACATACCTTCAATGAAGCATGGATTTCTTTACCTGACAGCTATTATCGACTGGTACAGCCGTTGTATCGTTGGCTGGGATGTTGATGATACTCTAGATACCACTATGGTCATCAACGCCTGTAAAAAAAAGCATTTAAAGTAGCTAAGCCGTTAATCATCAACTCGGATCAGGGCAGCCAGTTTACCAGCGACAAATACATCGACTTTATTCGTAATAACGGAATCCGGCAAAGCATGGATGGCAAAAGTCGATGGGCAGATAATATCATGATTGAACGCTGGTTCCGCAGTTTCAAGTATGAGGAAGCATATCTCACGGAGTATGCTAATCTCAAGGAAGCAAGAGAAGCCATCGGAAGGTATATCTACACCTATAACTTTGAAAGATGCCATCAGTCCATTGGGAACAAACGGCCTGCCGAGGTATACTATCCGGTAATGCTTCTGGATGCAGCCAGAGCAGCCGCATAATATAAAAATCCGGGAGATGCTTCACACATTTTCCATGTAACCCGTCAACATATCAGTTCATTATAAAAATATCAAATTTTTGTCTTGACAACTGAGCCATTATAAAGAAAATATCGTAGAAGACTATCATACATATGATATTACAGGAAAAAAATCTATTTATATTGGATTGACAGAGAGACAGAAGGATGAGTTACAATCTATAAAGGGTGTTTCAGACATAGAAACTAATATAGAATTTTCGGCAAGCGGGACAAATAATGAAGTGGTAAACAAAAAGGATGCAAAAGATCCTGATGCGGATAACTGGAATATGCAAATGATTGGAGCAACAAAGAAGGTTATTGACCAAAAAAAAATAGCAAAATTAAAGTTGCTATTATGGATTCAGGGGTGGATTATTCACAAGATGTAAATGTTGTTGTATTCTGTGCGCGTATTAGATGCTAACAATACAGCAACATTAGATCGAGTAATTGAAGGAATTTATTGGTGTATTGACAATCATATGGATATTATAAATATGAGCTTTGGAACAGATACTTATTCAGTTGCACTTGAACAAGCTATATGCGATGCAGAAAAAGCGGGAATATTACTATTGGCTTCAGCTGGAAATGGGGGAAATAATAGTAAGGTGGAATATCCAGCGGCTTTTGAACAGGTAATTGCAGTGGGAAGTGTTGATAAAAATGCAGAATTAACGAAGGAAAGTGCAACAGGAACGGAAATCGAGTTAGTGGCACCAGGAAGTCAAATATTGACAGATGGAGCATTTGGTGGTACACTAGTCGCAGGAGGAACAAGTTTATCTGTGGCGCATGTAACAGGAGCTGCGGCAATTATATGGCAACAAGATTTAAATAAGAAAAGTCAGTTTATTCGTACTGTGTTGGCAGAGTCTTCAAGAAGTCTTGGTGAAGATAATAAGTTTGGAAATGGATTGATTGATGTAAAATATGCATTGGAACATTACAAGCAATATGAAGAGAATTATAGAGAAAATGCGGTTGAAACAATGAGTACAGAGATTGTTAATGACTTGGAAAATCGAGAGGCTGTAAAAGTTTTTGATGAAGTAGCATTAGTAGAGGGACAATGGAGTAGTGAGGGCCATCAAAAATTAATTGATGATGCCAATGGGTTACCAGGACTTGAGGTTGGTTTTACTTCTGATGAAATGGTTATTATAAAGGATGCTTGCGCAAAAGTGGATGGGATTATTGACCATGGAACAAATGAAGAAGCTTCATTTATATTACTTTAGAGAAGCTACAGATAATATTCTTCATGGAAGATATAATTATATATCTACTATGAGATATTTATATCGGGTATGCAGAGGAGTCTATACATCATCAGATGTAACAAGTTGTTGTAATAGCCTACCATACTCTCCATATACGGATTATCCAGATTTAAATCAAAAATATTCTAAGAATTTAAAAAAGCAATAGTATACATGACGTCAAGCAGCACGCCTATTGCAACTAGAGCGAATATTCCAGAATATCAACAAAAAGGTCTTCGCATATTAGGAATGCTTATGCATTTAGTGGGAGATACTTATGCGCATAAAACGCAAGTCCCAAAGGATTGTATTACAAAAGGAGAAATAACTAAAGAACAAATGATAAACAAGGCATATTGGAATGAGTTTAGCCAAAAAATCCAACAAGGCATGATGTTCAATAAAATTAAAAAATATTTGGGAAGTGGTTATGAAGATAATGCTCAATTTTATTCTGAAAGATATAATGCTGCAAAGGAGGTTTCAAATAATATACTGAGACATTTTGCTGCACAAATGACGGATGTTGCATTTCCAGAAGCAATGTATGCTGCGAGAAAATACGATGAAAAAAGTATATTTTGTGAGGAGACAAGATTGGCATATTTTTCAAAACATGTACGCTGGGAGTATAACGATTTGGATAGAGCTTGTAGGTTAGGAGTTATTAGCTTTACTCCCGGAGAGGGCGAATATATTAATGTAAAATAATGGTATACAAGGAGGTCATTATCTATGAAGAAATTATTTATTAAAGCAGCAGTAGTTACACTTTTGTTTGGAACAATTTCAGGGTGTAAAGGAGCTATGCCGGCTCAGGCTGCACAAACAGAGGCAAAGTATATGGAGGATGTGTTGATAGATGAGGCGCATTTTCCGGATGAGAATTTCAGAAAAAATGTAGAAAATTTTCTTGATGTCAACAAAGATGGGATTTTGAGCAAAGCAGAACGTGAGGATGTCTATTATGCAGAAATTGGAGGTGTGGGATATAAAGATACTTGGTGGTATACGGACATGAAATTTTCAGAACATTGGTACGGATATGCACCTGGGATATCTGTTACGCCAGATGAGGGACGAGTTAAAAGCGCAAGTAAAAAACATTTTCTGTTTCACTAACGGATTTTTCTACAGGGCGTCCGGCAGAGGTTATGGATATTACAGGAATAGAATATCTGTTTAATCTGGAAGAAATTTTGATAAGAGATTACAGTATACAAAAGGGCTCATTGAAAAATAACGCAAATTTGAAAAAGTTTGGGTAAAAAGTTCACGTTATGGAGCAGTTTCTTATGAAAAAATTCAGCAGGAAATTCCACTTGCACAGTTGAGTTATTTTCATATGATAAATATTAAGATTCCATCTAAAGGTTTAAATGTGTCAGATATGCCAAACTTAGAAGTGCTTCGTATTATTTTGCCGGAGGAACAAATCAGACAATGAAAGCCTTGGATTTGTCAAAGCATAAAGCTTTGAAAGACATTGAATTGGCTAATATAACTCCGGCTTCACTGGATTTAAGAAAGAATACAAAACTTACTTCTGTCAAGGTGTATACAGGAAAACTAAAGTGCGAAAAGAAGTCAAGATATTACTATTATCAACCAAAGAAAAAAGTTAGTTGTAAGATACGGTTTCCGAAGAAAAATAACATTGCTACACTTTACTATTTTGTTGATAATACCAGTTTAGATGTCCGGAATCTTACAAAATTAGAAGATTTGCATACCTTAAAAACAACTCGCATCAAAGCAAAATCAAGCTGGGTTCGAAAAACATTTAATAAAAAGAATTGGGCTTGTGTATTTGTGAAAAACGGTATTATTCAAAAGAAGGTAAAGGCATCAAAGAAAAAAAGTGACAATATTGTAATGAATTCGGTTGTTTAAGGAGACCGATATAACAAAAAGAACTATTTCATTTGTGCTGCTTTGGGAATATTCTCAAGCAGCATAATTAATAGAAATATTTTTGTCGTCTATCCTTAAACTGTTGTTGTCTGTCAAAAAATGGTGCTTTTCCCCAAAAAAAGTATGGTATACTGGAAAACAAAAACAAGGGGGAATTTTTATGGATTTTGGTGATATTATTCTCGGTATCGTAGATGTGGGGATTTTGGTAGGGATTTTTGTTAGTTTCTATCAAATGATCTGCACAAAGAAAAGGATAAAAACAAATGGCTGCAAGGCGGCTCTAAAGAAACTGCTTTTTGTGCGAAGGATATCTGTTGGCAATTGGGATAATTCAATTGTGGGTTGTGCTTTATCCGCCATTTGTTATTTACACATGGAATAAAGTTCTTTCCGGATGGATGGAAAAATTTGTTTGGCTTGAAAGAGGAGTCTGCTTGCTTGAAACGGTAATTGTGTTACCGATTTTTATTGTAATCGTGAGCATAGTAACGATAAAGGAAAGTCAAAGAAAAAGGGGAAGTAAGGTATAAAAAATAAGACGTTACCACCTGAAAAGTGTTTTGAAAATCGAATTTACCACCTGAAAAGTGCTTTGAAAATCGAATTTACCACCTTAAAAATGTTGTAAAAGCAAAATTTACCACCTGAAAAATGTTGATATTTTGACGAAAAGCAGATATAATAAGAACAAACAGGGTATAGTTCATTTGATGGAAAGGTGGTATTCTGTATGGAAAGAAATTTGTTTGGTAAGTTAGAAGGGTGGAAAAATAAGAAAAAAGAAAACCTCTCATTATTCAGGGGTCCAGACAGGTTGGGAAAACTTGGATTATGAAAGAGTTTGGTAAACGGTATTTTAAGGATACTATTTATATAAATTTTGACAATAATGAGGTTATGAAAAATGTATTTGAGATTGATTTTGATATTTCCGCATTATATCAGCTATAAAAATTGAATATGGAAAAAATTTTGAGGTGGCAAATACACTCATTATATTTGATGAAATACAAGAGGCACTGAAAGCATTAGCTTCGCTAAAATATTTCTATGAAAATGCTCCACAATATGCAATTATTGCAGCTGGGTCATTACTTGGTGTTGCACTTCATCAAGGAACATCTTTTCCGGTAGGGAAAGTGGATTTTATGCATTTATATCCGTTGAATTTTTCTGAATTTTTGCGTGCAAACGGAGAGGAAAATTTAGCAGAGTTATTACAGTCACAGGATTATCAAATGATAAATGCGTACTCGGTAAAATATACAGAATTATTGAAGAAGTATTATTATATTGGTGGGATGCCGGAAGTGGTTCAAACTTATTTGGATACAGAGGATTTTAATGAGGTACGGAAAATACAAAGGGATTTGTTGAAATATTATGAGGAAGATTTCAGTAAGCATGCTCCAAAGGATGTTATTCCTAGAATCCGAATGGTATGGAATTCAATTCCAGCACAACTTGCAAAGGAAAATCGTAAGTTTATTTATGGTTCTGTTAGAGAGGGTGCCCGGGCAAAAGATTTTGAATTGGCCATTCAATGGCTGGAAGATGCGGGATTGATTATAAAAAATTATAGGGTTAGTAAACCGGGGATTCCGTTGATTGCATATATGGAATTAAATAATTTTAAAATGTTTATGCTGGATGTTGGATTGCTAGGGGCAAGGGCGGATATAACGGCAAAAGTTTTGCTTGATGGCAGTCGGATATTTGAAGAGTTTAAAGGAGCGTTGACAGAACAGTTTGTGGCACAGCAGTTGAAAGCAGCAGATCGAGAATTATATTATTTTTCTACAAAAAATTCTACTGGTGAAATTGATTTTTTGATACAGCAAGATATGCAATGTATTCCTATTGAAGTCAAAGCGGAAGAAAATCTGCGTGCAAAAAGCCTTAAGGCTTTTTGTGAAAAATATAGACCTCAAACGGCGATACGTTCGTCTATGTCGAATTATAGGCAACAAGAATGGATGATAAATGTTCCATTGTATATGCTAGATGAATTTTTGTGCAAAATGCCCTTTGAAATTCTCTGAAAAATTGTGTTACAATTATTGGAGAAAGGAATCTGTAAAGTGGAGGATATTCTGCACCTGGAAAAGCACGGCAGTAGACGAGCGGTATTTTGCACTTGCCGAAGATACACTGTATTCGGAACTGGAAGTTGCCTTAGAAAAAGATCATGCGGAGATTTATCAGATGATCTGTGAACGATGTGAGAAAGACTGAGATTTCTCATACATAAACCCTGCACCCCCTGCATACAATGAAACAACGAGTATACAGGGGTAGTTTTTTGAAAACATATATCGAAGAGCGGGCTGTCGAGATTGCCAATTATATCGTGGAAAATGGGGCGACGGTGCGGCAGACAGCAAAGAAATTCGGGGTTTCTAAGAGTACGGTACATAAGGATGTGACCGAGCGGATGGAAGAAATCAATCCGCGGCTGGCGGCAAAAGCCCGGAAAATTTTAGACATCAACAAGTCAGAACGGCATATCCGAGGTGGAATGGCGACAAAAGAAAAGTATCATCATTTACATGAGACAGTGTAAGAGTTTAGGGCGGTCATTTTTTATAAAATGTTCGCCCTTTTTAAAATTGTGAGTTGCATTCCAAAAGCAAAATTGATATCATAACTTTAAGGATATATATTTTAGAAGGAGGAAGGGATATGACGCAGGCAATGAAACATTTAATGGATCAGTATATTATTGAAGTTCAGAAAATATATGGAACACATTTAAAAAAGAGTGATCTTATATGGGTCTTATGCCAGAGGAGATGCGCGGGAAGATTCCGATGTCGATATTATGATACTGCTGGATATACCGGATATTGCGTTAAAGCAGTACAGCAAGGAACTTTCCTATATGACTTATGATTTTAATATGGACAATGATCTGGACATTAAAACAATTGCAAAGAATGAAGAACATTTTAATAAGTGGGTTGTGAATTATCCCTTTTATGCTAATGTAAGACGGGAAGGAGTAGTGTTGTATGGAGAATCATGAGAATATAGGGACGGTGAAGGATTTGGTCTTGTATCGGGTTCAAACGGCAAAGGATGATTTGAGCTCGGCAAGAATTTTGTTGCGGGCAGGCGAATATAAAGGGGCTAATAATAGAGCATATTATGCAATATTTCATGCAATAAATGCGGTTCACGCGGTAAATGGGGATGCTTTTAAACGACATAAAGATGCAATAGCTAATTTTAACAAGAGTTATGTTAAGACGGAGATTTTTCCACGTGAAATTGGCAGAAAGATAAGCGAAGCTGAAGAAATAAGGCATGCAAGTGATTATGATGACTTTTATATCGCGAGCAGGGAAGAGACAGAGCGGCAAATTGATGTTGCGGATGAATTTCTACAGTTAGTTGAAGAATATTGCAATAATCAAATTGCAGACATTTGAACCAAATGGATGTTTGGTTTAGGGCGGTCATTTTTTTATAAAATGTTCGCCCTTTTTTCACATCTCAAAATCTTGTTTTTGTAAAAAAAAAAAGTGGTATGATGTAAGTTACTAGATAAAAATCTCAATAAAACGCAGTGCTTCTAAATAAGAAAGCACGCCAAAGGAGGGAATTACCTTGGGAAATTCAACCTTTAGAGGAGGAGCACATCCGTACGAGGGAAAAGAACTCAGCATGGATGAGCCGATTCGTGTGATGGAACCGAAAACCGAGATGGTTTTTCCGATGTCCCAGCATATCGGTGCTCCGGCAACTCCTACGGTAGCAGTAGGTGATACAGTCAAGATGGGACAGATCATTGGCGAAGCGAGTGGATTTATCTCTGCCAACATCGTTAGTTCTGTTTCGGGGAACTGTGAAAAGATCGAACCGCGTCTGACGGGGTCCGGTGCCAAGGCAACTTGTGTTGTGATTGAAAACGATGGAGAAGATACTCCGGTAGAAGGATTAGGAGAAGACAGGGATTATACGACACTGTCCAAAGAGGAAATCCGTCAGATCATCAAGGATGCCGGTATTGTCGGAATGGGCGGAGCCGGTTTCCCGACAAATGTGAAAGTAACACCAAAGAATGAAGAGGAAATTGAGTATGTAATTATCAATGGAGCAGAATGTGAACCGTATCTGACTTCGGATTACCGCTTAATGCTTGAGCGTCCGGAAGACCTCGTTATGGGCTTGAAAGTGTTGCTTCAGTTGTTTGACAATGCAGAAGGTATTATCGCGATCGAGGATAATAAGCCGGAAGCAATCGCCAAATTGCAGTATCTGACACAGGAAGAGCCGAAAATTACGGTGAAACCATTGAAAACAAAATATCCGCAGGGAGCAGAGCGTCAGGTGATCTATGTGACGACAGGCCGCAAGATCTATTCGAAAATGCTGCCGGCAGATGCGGGATGCGTTGTGGACAATGTGCAGACAGTATTGGCAGTATATGATGCAGTGTGCAAATGTACACCATCGATGACTCGTGTTATGACATTGACCGGAGATGCGATGGCACAGCCGCAGAATTATAAAGTTCGTTTTGGTATGAGTCATGCGGAACTTCTGGAAGAAGCAGGCGGACTTGTGGAAGAGGGCGCAGAGAAGATCATTTCCGGTGGCCCGATGATGGGTATGGCGATGTTTGATCTCAATGTACCGATCACCAAGACCAGTTCTTCCATCCTTGCGATGACGAAGGACGAAGTCGCAGCCAATGAACCGACAAATTGTATCCGTTGTGGACGCTGTGCAAGCGTTTGTCCAAGCCACCTCGTTCCTCAGAAGATGGCAGAGGCAGCAGACCGCCAGGATCTGGATCTGTTCCAGAAATTAAATGGTATGGAATGCTACGAATGTGGTACTTGTACCTATGTTTGCCCGGCGAAGAGACGTTTGACACAATCCTTTAAGCAGGCACGCCGTGCCGTGATGGATCAGAGCCGCAAAAATAATTTGCGCAGATAAATGGAGGTTATTTGAGATGGAGAAATTATTAAATGTATCATCATCTCCTCATGTACGAGACAAGTCATCTACCAAATCCATCATGAGAGATGTATGTATTGCACTGATTCCTGCGACATTGGTAGGAATTGGAAACTTTGGCGTACGTGCGCTGCTTGTCATTCTGACGACATGCGTCAGCACCGTGCTGGCAGAGTATGTATGGCAGAGATTAATGAAAAACAAAAGTTACAACCTACGATTTTAGTGCACTTCTGACAGGACTTTTGCTGGCACTCAACCTGCCTGCAACATTGCCGCTTTGGATGTGCGTGATCGGCGGTGTATTTGCAATTATCATTGTAAAACAGTTGTTTGGTGGACTGGGTCAGAACTTCATGAACCCGGCGCTCGGCGCAAGATGCTTTTTGATGCTGTCATTCAGCAGCGCTATGACAAACAGTTTTGCAATTCCGAAAGGAAATAAGATCTGGGGCGGTTATCAGGCAACACTGGATGCGGTTTCCAGTGCGACCCCATTGATGCAGGTAAAAGAGGCTACCTGTCAGGCAGACCTCGCAACGACGCTGAAAGACATGTTCCTCGGTACGACTTGGGGAACGATCGGTGAGACATCCGCACTTGCTCTTTTGATCGGTGGAATTTACCTGATCGCGAAAAAGATCATCGACTGGAAAATTCCGGTAATTTACATAGCGACATTTACTGTATTTACTTTAATCTACAGCTACGCAACAGGCGCATACGTTCCTGTATTTATGGAATGGTGCGGCGGCGGTTTGATGCTTGGTGCCTTTTCATGGCGACAGATTATGTAACAAGCCCGATTACATCCAAGGGAAAAGTATTGTATGCGATTCTTCTTGGTCTTCTGACCGGATTGTTCCGTTTCTTCGGAGAATCCGCAGAGGGTGTTTCCTTTGCGATCATCATTGGAAACCTGTTCGTGCCATTGATTGAACGAGTTACCATTCCAAAGGCATTTGGAAAGGAGGGCAAAGTCAATGAGTAGTGAGAAAAAGAACGCTCTTTTTGTGATCGATGCGATTATTCTTTGCGTCATCACGTTGGTTCTGGGAGGTATCCTGGCTGGCGTTTATACCATGACCAAAGGAACCATTGCCCAGAGACAGGCAGATACAGACAGTAAGGCCTGCGAGAAAGTCATTGCTTCCGTAGACGGTGCGACCGTTGCCGATGCCGGCGACGATGCCGTAGCACAGGCAAATGATTTCCTTACCAAACACATTTTGAATTCCTCAAAAGAAGTAGAAGAGGAACAATCCGAATCGTATTCCAAATATGTCAATGTGACAACGGTGAAGAAACTTCAGGTAAATGGTTCGGATGCCGGATATGTGTACATTGCAGATGCGAAAAAAGGTTACGGCGGAAGCATTTCCTTTGTACTTGGTGTGTACAACGGTACGGTGACCGGTATCGAGATTACGAGCCAGTCAGAGACAGCCGGACTTGGTGCAAACTGTGAAAGCGATAGTTTTAAAGATAAATTTGCATTGGACAAAGAGCTTCAATATCCTTCCAGTGACGAAATTCCGATGTTCTACAAAGCCGGAACGACGCCAAAAGACGAGAAGGGACAGATTGAGGCAATGTCCGGAGCGACCGTTACTTCCCGTGCGATTGCCAATGCAGTTAAAGGTATCCTTTACTATGATAAAGAGTTAAGGGGGCTGAATGATGAATAAATATACAGAACGTCTTCATAACGGTATTATCAAAGAAAATCCGACATTTGTCATGATGCTCGGTATGTGTCCGACGCTGGCTGTTACGTCAAGCGCCATCAATGCGATCGGCATGGGACTTTCTACAGCAGTAGTATTGACATTGTCCAATATGATGATTTCGGCACTGCGCAATATTATACCGGATCGTGTACGTATTCCGGGATTTATCGTCGTTGTTGCGTCTTTCGTAACGATTGTGCAGCTGCTTTTAAAGGCATATCTGCCGGCACTTGACAGCGCGCTGGGTGTATATATCCCGTTGATCGTTGTAAACTGTATTATTCTTGGTCGTGCCGAAGCGTATGCTTCCAAGAATCCGGTTATCCTATCGGCACTGGATGGTATCGGTATGGGACTTGGATTTACGGTCGGTCTTACCTTGATCGGTATTTTCCGTGAAATTCTCGGAAGCGGATCGATCTTTGGATTCCATCTGATTCCGGATCAGTTCCATATTGCTATGTTTGTCATGGCACCGGGTGCGTTTTTCGTACTTGCCGGACTGACTGCGATCCAGAACAAATTGAAAATGCCTTGCGCAACCAATACACCGGAAGCAGAAGAAGCAGGATGTACCGGAAATTGTGCAGCATGTGCAAGTCATATTGAAACCTGTGGCAACACACCGGAAGAGAGAAAGGGGGAGGATGACAAATGACAATCTTTACAATTCTCTTTACGGCTGCTCTTGTAAACAACTTCGTACTGAGCCAGTTTATGGGTATCTGTCCATTCCTTGGTGTAAGTAAAAAGTGGAAACAGCAGCAGGTATGGGAGGTGCGGTTGTATTCGTTATCACGATCGCCTCTCTTTGTACCAGTATTTTATATAATTATTTGCTTGTTCCGGCTCAGCTGGAATATTTGAACACGATTGTATTTATCCTTGTGATCGCTGCCCTTGTGCAGTTTGTAGAGATGGTTCTCAAGAAAATGATGCCGGCTCTTTACAAATCACTTGGGGTTTATCTGCCATTGATCACGACGAACTGTGCTGTACTTGGTGTGGCACTCCTGAGTGTGCAGAATGAATACGGCGTGCTTGAGAGCGTTGTAAATGGTATCGGCGCTTCTCTTGGATTCTTGCTTGCAATTGTTCTGATGGCAGGAATTCGTGAAAAATTGGAAAACAGTAACATTCCGGAAGCTTTCAAAGGTACACCGATCGTGCTGATCACAGCCGGTCTTATGGCGATTGCGTTTTGTGGCTTCGGCGGCGTGGGATTCTAAAGAAAGGGGCGAATTCATATGAATACGATACTTATTTCGATGGTGCTCCTTGGAGTTCTTGGAATCGCTATCGGTCTTTTGCTTGGTGTAGCAGGTAAGTTTTTTGCAGTTGAAGTGGATGAACGTGTAGAACAGGTCAGAGAGTGTCTGCCGGGCAATAACTGCGGTGGTTGTGGTTATGCCGGATGTGACGCACTGGCAGAAGCTATCGTAGCCGGAAAAGCAGAAGTAAATGGCTGTCCGGTCGGTGGAGCGGCTGTCGCAGAGAAAATCGGCGCAATCCTCGGTGTAGAAGCCGGAGAAGCCGTAAAAATGGTTGCCAAAGTGCGTTGTGCCGGAACCTGCGAGCAGGCAAGTGTCAAATACAATTATGTAGGAGCGCAGGACTGCCGTCAGGCGGTAATGGTTCCCGGACGTGGAGACAAAGCTTGTTCTTACGGATGTCTCGGACTTGGTTCCTGTGTGGCTGCCTGCCAGTTTGGTGCCTTGTCGATCAAAGACGGCATCGCATCGGTTGACCCGGAAAAATGTGTCGCTTGTGGCAAATGTGTAGAAACTTGTCCAAATGGCGTAATCTCACTCCAGCCATATGACACCAAATATCAGGTAAATTGTAATTCCAAAGATAAAGGTAAAGATGTTATGAGTGTCTGCAAAGCCGGATGTATCGGCTGCGGTCTCTGCGTAAGACAGTGTGAATTTGGTGCTGTTACATTAGAAAACAACCTTGCGACGATCGATCCACTCAAATGCCAGGGCTGCGGAAAATGTGCAGAGAAATGTCCGAAGAAGGTTATCGCGTAGTATCTTGGGCATCTTCCCTTGCAGAACGAATTTCTACGGAGGAGAATGCAGGACTTTCTTTCGAAGAAGGAAAAAGATGTTTCGTGCAGAAAACTTGAAAAGATATAAAGGAAAAAGTTCCGATTGCGGTACGCAATCGGGACTTTTTTCTACTTTATCTTTTCTTCAGACAGTTCTGCACTCCACATCTCCTTCTTCTCGGGAAATTCCACGCATTCTCTGCTCCGCAGAAATAGTTCCGCAGGGAAAGATGCCCAAGATCCGTATGGCGGAGGGGAGTACCCCAGAAAGTGGGGGAAGGAGATGTTTGCGTGGTGAGATGTCGAAAAAAAGAAATATAACTTCAAAGTTATAAAATATATAACAAAATCTAATTGGACTTAGTACAAAGAATGAGATATAATAAAAAAGGAAAAATATGGTATGAAACATGGTCAAAGGAACTCGATTACAGAGGAAAAAATGCATATTTTGATTTTGCGTATGCGGTTTGCGTAGATAAAAAATATGCGGTAAGAGGTGCGGTTTATATAAGGTATAGTAAGGTTGATTTGGTTAATTTACCAATATATGATGGTATGTATGCAACATTGATTGGTAAGGGGCTAGCATGGTTTTGTCCTGAATTTGGTCTGATGTGGACTGCAATTACATTAGGAACTGAATGGAGTAACTATGATTGCCTTGAAAAGGCAAGAGCAAGTGGAGAAGAAACGGTTAAACTTGGACTAGAGTATCTTGAAAAACATGCAAAGGCGAGAAGTTATAAAATTTTGTGTAAAGGCCTTTTGAAAGCAATCGAAACAATTGAAATAGCCAGAAACTTTTATGATGATACAGTCAGATTAGACGATGATGTATACGATATTTGTGTGCAGCGTGGTGTGAAAAATCCGAAAATTGAATCAGAAATTAAGCAACAGCCTATATTACTGTTTGGCACCAACAGATGCAACAGATGGTTCGAAATTTCCGCAGTATATTGTGTTAGTTGATAGATAAAACAGAGGTGCTCAAAATGAGGCGAAAAGCAGCAGAATTTGTATTTTTATTATTATGTATATGTCTGATAAAAGGAACAGTTTGTTCAGCCGCCATGCAAGTGGCGGCTGGTCCTTGTGGTGAAAATGTTACATGGACACTGGATGATGAAAATGTCCTTTCAATAAGTGGAACAGGAAAAATAAGTGGCAGACCATGGGAAAAGTTCATGCAGTGGAAGAAGATTGAGAAATATCCGTCACCGCGTGATTATGAGTATGATATTGAGGAGGATGATCCGCATTTTGTGACGGTTGTGATTAAAAAGGGGATTACTGGAATTGGAGCAAACATTTTTCTAGTCCTTATATTAAAAAGTCATCCTGCCAGATGGTATGACCGAGATTGGGGCATCGGCGTTTAAATATTCTTCAATACAAAGTCTGGACATACCGGATTCCGTAGTGGAAATCGGAAGCGGAGCATTTGCCTGCTGTCGGCAGTTGACAGGGTGCATTTACCGGAAAGTTTAACAAGGATAAGGGGACAAATGTTTTGTGAATGTATAGCGTTGAAAGATGTGACGATACCAGACTGTGTGAAAGAGATTGAGGAAATGGCGTTTAATGGGGCAAGCAACTTGGAGAAAATTACATTTGGAAAAAGTCTCACAACCATTCCTGATCAGCTTTTTACCGGATGCCAGCGGTTGCGAAAAATTGTCAATCATTCGAATACACGTTTTTCACTATCTGGGATTGGTGCAGAGACAGAAGTTGTTACATGGCATGAAAAGGACGCGATTATTTGGGAAGAATCAGACTTTAATAACAGAAAAGCCTATGAAGAATATTGGAAAAAACGCGTGGATTACGGAGTGGACATTACAGATATTTTGCCGGGAAAGACAGTAGTAGGATATGGAAAAGAGTATAAGATTCATTATGTGGCAATGAAAGGGGTAAAGGTAAAGGGAAAACTTCCTAAAAGTTTCCGGTATGGAAAGAGCATAAACCTGCCAAGCAAAGTTACAAAAAAAGGCTATCTATTTGTAGGATGGAATATTTCTGATGGCTATGGTAAGTGGGATGCATTGCGTACGGATTCAAACGGAGAGATTTATTTTAATTGATTGACAGAGTGCGTTAAGGACACGGAACGAAAATATATATGTAAAATGACGCCGTGTTTTATAAAAGTAAAAGTCAAAAAGAAGGCGAAGAAAACGATTGTTCAGGTGGATTGCCGAAATCTTCCGAAAAAGGGAATGACTTCGGCAGATGTTGCCATTCGGTATTCATACAACAAAAAGATGAAGAAATTCAAAGTTTCCTGTAAGTCAAAATACATGAAAAAGTGTATTTTGCACTTCCAAAATCATTCGGAGATTGTAAGGGTTATATGCAATTTGCGATGGTGGATGATAATTGTAATTATTTTATGGATTTTTACAAGAAAGCAGGATGGGAGATTGTCGGACGGTCACGTTCATGGATCTGGAGCAAAATCGTGGTGAGTAAAGGAAAGTGATACTAGGTGATCGAGAATGAAAAGTATGATCACAAAATTACGGAGAATAAAGAGATAAGTTTTTTTCCTGGCAGGAATTGTAAAATAGCATTATAGTTGCAAGGAATAGCAGGGGATGTTATACTATTTTTGAGGTGGTAAAATGGACATCCGAGTGATGAAATATTTTGTTACAGTTGCCAAGGAGGAAAGTTATGAGAAAAAGAATGATGTCTTTGCTGTTAGCAATTAGTGTATTGAGCCAATGTTTTACCGGCGTTAGTTTTGCAAAAGCAAAAAAAAAAATCCGGTTGAGACATGGTTTGCCGATGGAGAGCACCTCTCGGTTGCGCGCAGAAGGTATGGACTTATTGCGAAAAATGTAGATGAAGTAAGGCTCAATTCCGATTCGGATTTTTTGAAGTTTATATACGGCAAAATAATAAGTTTAAAGAGGTTCAGTTAACGGAGAAAAAAGGAAAGAAATATAAGATGGGGACCGTGGCGGTAAACGCGAAAGTCAGTTATCCGACGGACAATGGAGACATAACGGTAGATGCTCAAAACCGGGTTTTGTTTACCGGTTTTACGACGTGTGATTACTGGGCAAAACATACCTCCAAAAAGCAGTGTGAAAAGGCTGGACGGTGGGCACATCCCTACATTGATAAAGTGATGGAAACCGATGTTGCAAATACCTGGTCAGGCAATGATATGTTTGCTTATTGCAAGAATAACGATAACAGACTCTATATTACAGGACGGATTATCGCATCATTGACCGGACATACGGATGAATATTGCTATAAATACGACACGGTTAAGACGTATTTTGAAGGAAGTGCGGACCAGATCAAACAGGTGGTATGCTATGCAACTGGGGGAGGAAGAAGCAGTATTTTTTGTTTTGATGAACGACGGAAGTGTGTGGGGAATTGGCGCAAATGAACATAAATTAATTTCGAATTCCAAGAAGAAAAATTACCGTTCATTTGTAAAAATAATAGATGGTGGAGTGACTCAGATCGCCGCCAGCAGAGATCAGATCGCCGTCGTGAAAGAAGATAATACGCTGTGGATATGGGGACGTGATATGAAAAAGTCTAAGCGTAAATATAGCGCCACGCCGAAAAAATAGCGGACAATGTGAGTGAGGTGGCAGTGTCCACATATCAAATATATGACAGATATCCAATTGTAGTATATCTTAAAAAGATGGTTCTGCCTATGGGATGGGTTATAATTATACCGATAAGAATGAGGGATTTGCGGTATTTACGGATAAATATAAAAAGGGGTGGAACAGAAAACCGGTACTGCTTATGAAAAATGTAAAACACGTTTACGCAGCGACCAATGCGACCCTTATGTTGACAAATAAGAAGGAATTGTATTGGACCGGCAGTCAGGGATGGTACGGAGGGTGTGAAGGTGCAAAATATTAAACAAAGGAGAACGAATATGCTATACATTATGCGTCATGGGAAGACGGATTGGAATGCAAAGCACAAATTGCAGGGACATGCGGATATTCCGCTCAATGAGGAAGGCAGACAGATGGCGGAGAAAGCCAGAGAAGAGTACGATGGACCTGTATTTGATGTCTGTTACTGCTCGCCGCTTGTACGTGCAAAAGAGACAGCGGAGATTTTTTTGAAGGGAACGCACACGCCGATTATAGCGGATCCGCGGTTGATTGAGATGAGTTTCGGTGTGTATGAAGGAATTGAAAATAGTTTTCAGATCCCGGACTGCCCGATCAATGAGCTGTTTGATGATCCGGAACATTATGAACCGGTGAAAGACGGCGAAAGTCTGCAAGAGTTGTTTGCAAGGACAGGTGAATTTCTGGAAGAAGTGATCGAGCCCTTGATGAAGGAAGAAAAAATGTGCTGATCGTAGGCCACGGCGCAATGAATGCAAGCATTATCGGACGGATTCGAAAGACACCATTGAAGGATTTCTGGAATAACCTTGGAAAAAATTGTGAATTAAGACGATTATTATAAGAAGAAAATACAGGAAGAAAGAGAGGCAGTTATGACAATAACAGAAGGCATCGAACAGAGAAGAAGTATACGTAAATATACCGAGCAAGAGGTGGAAAAGAGAAGATTGAAGAGGTGCTGCGGGCGGCGCTCCTTGCACCATCCGGAAAAACAGGCAGCCGTGGAAATATCTTGTGTATCAGAGCGAAGAAAAGGAAAAATTATTAGATGAGATGGAAAAGGGACTGAACCGCGAAAAACACGGAGAAGCCTTATTGCCGGAGTCGCGTCACGGACTTCCGAGTGCGTTTCATACATTGCGTATCATGCGGCAGGGGCCGGTTCTTATCGTTGTGTTAAATACCAATGCCAAATCGCCGTTTGAGGAGATCAAGACGGACAAACGGTTGTCTGAGATCTGCGATTCATTGTCAATCGGGGCGTCGATTCAAAATATGCTGCTGCGTGCCACGGAACTGGGATTGGGATCGTTATGGATTGGAAATACTTGTTTTGCTTATACGGAAATCGTGGAATATCTGAAGACGGAAGATCAGCTGGCCGGGGCGATATCACTTGGCTATGCGGCGGAAAGTCCGGCAGCAAGGCCGCGGAAGGACTGGGAAGAAGTGGTAGAATTTCGATAATATGACATAAAAAAGAAGCAAGCAACTCGGAGGAGTTTACCTTGCTTCTTTTAATTTCGGATTAGTAACCTACTTTGACACCTTTTTTTTCGTCATGTAGCCGCTGATTCTCTTTGCTTTATAATCTGCTTTTTTGCGGGAATCCGGTACGGCAGGGTCGGTAGGGTCATAGTTTACATTGGATGTGATCGTCGGTGCTTTTCCGAGAGGACCCGGTTTTTGGAATTACCCTTGTTTACTTTGACGGTATTTCCTGTGGATGTGTAATCGTAAATCCACTTAGCATCGGCAACGGTCATTCGGATACATCCTGCGGAAGCCGGGGAACCCAGGCGGTTGTAAGTACTTGCAGGGAGTGCATAGTGTGACTGTGTGCCGACTGCGATTGAATGGAAATATACATTTCCTACAAAATGGGTAGCCCAGCGAGCGTAAACCGTACTTCCGTCAGGCTCGTGCATCGGCTTCAATGTGTATTTTACGGACTGTCCGTTGGTACAGATGGTGTAAGTTCCCAGTGGGGTGTAGGAAGAATGCTCATGCAGTCCGCCTGTTCCGGCATTTGTCCAAGTATCTGCTCCGACGGAAACCGAACATGTCTTAACCGGAATGTCATATTTGCCGGTTTTGTCATTGTAATAATAGATCGTTACGGCGCTGGCTGCGCGGTTAATCTCAATATAAAATTTGTTTGTATTGCTTGAGCTGCTCTTTTCCAATTTCAGGATTTTGTCAAGTCCGTTTGTTTTACGTTATTTACATAGTAGAACTTGTATTTTTGCCGTTATACTTTTCGTAGAACCAGCCGTTTTTACCAAGGTCTTTTTTGCGAAGACGATAGGTCTCTTCGTTCAGATATACTTTTACCCCAGGCAGTGTATGCGTAAACGACCAATTTGAATTTTCCTTTATCTTCGTTTGCAACCTTAATGGAAATATTTTTCTTTCCTGCTTTTGGCTTCATTTCGTAAACACCCTGCTTTTTGGCTTTGGAACCATTCATTTTATAAAGGACAAATTGCAGTTTTTGATATTTCCCGGAACGTATACATTTTTCAAGGAATACGTACATTTAGCATTGCTCTTTTGGTGACGGAAAGGGTACCGTTCTGCACCATAATGTCAGCAACAGCCGGTGCATTGAGAAGAACAGCTTTTCCTTTTACATCCGTGATCGTTGCTTTGATCGTATAATTGTCAAATTTGTATTTCAGTTTTTTCAGTGAAACTTCGGCATAATAAACTTTTCCGGATTTTTTTGATGTGGCGGTAACAGCAGCCACTTTCTTTCCCTGGCTGTTGTAAACGCGGTATTTTACCTTGCTTACGCCATATACATTTTTAAGGCCCGTAAGGGTAATGCCGAATTTCTGTTTTTTCTCAAGGGCAGCAGTTTTGTCACTTCGAAAGAAGTCCAGGTTGGCTCGACGCTGTAAGTCGTCTTTGCCAGTGTCGTCGTTGTGCCGTTGGCTGCTTCGAAAACAAGTTTTGCATTCCAGTTTCCATATGTATTTGCCGTAGCTGCAAGGGATGCTGTCGCTGTCATGCCGCCTTCGGTATAAGCTGTCTTAGCCAAAATGACAGAAGCCGCCGATTCGTCGCTTCCTTCCGGCCATGCAGCTACATAGATGGATTTGTTTGCGCCCGGGATCAAAACCGAATCTGCCGCATCGGTATTGCTGATGGTCACGGTGCGGGAAAGGGCACTCGATGTTCCGTCTATTTTAACGGCAAAATGCGTGTCATGAATGGAATAATCCAGTTCCCCGAGAGCAACTGTCTGATCTCCGATTTTTGCTTTTGCGGTAAAAACGGAATATTCATTGTTCAATGCTTCCAGTGAGATCTCTCCGGTGTATGTTCCGTTGACACAATTTGTCTGTGTCAGAGAAATCTCTTTTTTCAGAACTTCTTTGCTGTCGCTCTTTCGTTCCACAATCAGGGAGAACGATGAAGTTTTGTCCGGCTCAAGTCCTTTTAAGGTGTAAGTGCTTTTTCCGGCCGCACGGTCAACGGAAATCGTTGATGTGGCTTCGGCAGCCTGTACAACTGCGGGAGAAAGCACAAACATACAAAAGAACAAGGCACATATTGTAAAAATGTGCTTGCATACATTTGTTTTTGTTTTCATTTTCAACCTCCATATAAATGTTTTGTTTTGCGGATTTGTATAAGTCGTCCGCTTTCCTATTTTCCCATGTTTTTCTTGTTTTGTCAATGAAAATGCAGAACTTGAAAAAAATAAAAATTATTTCAAAAAATACTTGCATTGTAAAGAAAAGTATGGTAGTATATTTGATGTCGGTTCGCAGAAGCGCGAGACCGAATCCGGCTCCTTGGTCAAGCGGTTAAGACATCGCCCTTTCACGGCGGTAACACGGGTTCGATTCCGTAGGAGTCACTATTGTGGTAAGTATTCTTACTACAAGGAGCATTATATCGAAAAAATGTTGCATAAATGTGACAGTAATGATATAATATATTATATATGGCGACATAGCCAAGTGGTAAGGCATGGGTCTGCAACACCCTGATCACCAGTTCAAATCTGGTTGTCGCCTTGAATAAACCGAGTAACTTAGGTTACTCGGTTTTTTTGTAAACAAGTTGTCTTGAAAAAGAAATCCCATTCCGCTTGCGGAAAATCTAAAAAGAAATATGCGATATTTTGGAAAAATAAACGCAGTCTACTCCCGTTCCCGTCTCGGAAAAAGCAGCAGTACAAGCAGTCCTACACCCACGACGAGGATAATGGTTTTGTATTGATTGAAATAATGGAAAAAGGTGTCGCGGTATTGGTATCCATAATACCCCAGGGTGATGAGGACACTATTCCAAAGTGTAATTCCGATTGCGGAAAAGATGGCATAAGTAGGAAAAGACTGTTTGGAAGAACCGGCGACAAAAGCGATGTATGTGCGGCAAAGTGGAATTACGCGGGCGAGGCAGACTGCGATTTTCCCGTGGTCGCCAAAAAAGTACGGTAGGAGGAAAGGATGGGCTTTTCGGTCGAAGGAAATCGCCGCATCAATCGGTCGAGAAGTGGGGAGCCGCCGAAGCGTCCGATCAGATAGGTAAAGGTAGTTCCGATAAGTCCGGCGATGCTGCTATATATAATAAGAAGAAACAGCGGCGTACCATGACCGGCACCGAAGGCTCCGGCAAAGGGCAGGACAAGCTCGCTGGAAATAGGAAAACAGGCGTATTCCAGCGCAATGAGTACAATAATAGCCGGTGTTCCGTAGTTTTGTATCCAAAGAAGAATCTGATCCATAAAATCACCTTAGTAAGGGTATTAGTTCATTATATGGGGAAACACAGTTAATAGACTTTTTATTTGCGCAAAAAGAAAAGATGGAGTATACTGAAAGCGCGAGAGAATGGAAAGAAAGGCGGCGGAAAGAGTGCAGACATTACAATCGAGAGTGACATTGAACAATGGCGTAGAGATGCCGATTTTTGGACTTGGTGTGTATAAGTCCGAAGGGGATACGGTTCTGGCGGTGCAGGCAGCGATAAAAACGGATATCGTCTGATCGACACGGCGGCGTTTTATTTTAATGAAAAAGAAGTAGGAGAAGCTGTTCGGACGTGTGGAGTACCGAGAGAAGAATTGTTTATTACGACAAAATTGTGGAATGATAAGCAACGGGAAGGAAGACAGAGGGAAGCATTTGAGGCGAGTTTAAAAAGAATTGGGGCTGGAGTATGTGGATCTTTATCTGATTCATTGGCCCGTGCCGGAAAAAATCCACGAGACATGGAAAATACTGGAAGGATTATATGAAGAAGGACTTGTAAAAGCAATTGGAGTCAGTAATTTTTTGGAGCATCATTTGGAAAAACTCAGTGTGAAAGCCAACATTGCACCGGCGGTGGATCAGTTTGAGTGTAATCCGTATCTGACACGCCAGAGTCTGCGGCAGTATTGCAGGAAACACGATATTGTGCCGGAGGCATGGAGTCCTCTTGGACGCGGTGCCTGTTTTGAAGATCCGGTTCTTTTGCAAATTGCAAAGCGTCATGGAAAAAGTGTAGCACAGGTGATTTTACGTTATGATGTGCAAAATGGCATCATTACAATTCCAAAATCAACAAAAGAAGAGCGAATCATACAGAATGCGCAGGTGTTTGATTTTGTGCTGACGGAAGAAGAAATTGCAGCAATTGACGGATTGAACCGCGATGAAATGCACGGCGATCCGGATCATGTGAATTTTTGACAGAAGAGAGGACGGCGCGTATTGACGAAAGTGCAGGAAATTGATATAATAAAAGATACGTGATGTCAGGGCGGAGAGGTGTATTGGAGGAAAGTATGAAAAACAGGGCGAGAAGTTTAGTGAGAATTGGGTTTTTAATGCTTTTCTGGCACTGCTGATACCGGGAACGGCGCAGGCAAAGAAAACGGCGAAAAAGAAAACGGATTCTTACGTTATTAAAATCAATAAATTGCAAAATACCGTCACCGTTTATAAGAAGAGAAAGGCCATCAAGGCATTTCCGTGTTCTACCGGCCGTATAACGCCGACGGGAACCTTTCGGATTCAGCAGCGGATGCGCTGGCATGTGCTCAAAGGACCTTGTTATGGACAATATTGCAGCCGTATTTATAAGGGTATTTTGTTTCATTCGGTCTGGTATCACAAACAGAATCCGGGAACATTGTCCAATAGCAGTTACAATCGGCTCGGAACGATGGCATCGCATGGATGCGTTCGTTTGACCGTAAAAGATGCTAAGTGGATTTATGATCATTGCCCGATAGGCACGAAAGTGGTTATTTATAATGCGAAAAATCCGGGGCCGCTCGGCAAACCGCGGGCAATCAAGGTACCTGGATATTCCGGATACGATCCGACCGACATATGGAGCAAGAGAAACCCATATAATAGGAAGAAACCTATGATCCGCGGCGCAAAGAAAAGACGTATCGCGTATGGAGAGCGAAAATATAAAATTATGGAAGGCATCCGTGCACGAAATACGACAGGATACGATGCGACACGGCGGGTGAAAACGTTTATAGAATACCGAAAAGATGAGACATATGAATATGAAGAAGTTCGCAGAGTAAATACAAAGAAACCCGGAGATTACCGGATTACATATAAACTGACGGATGAGATCGGACGAAAAACGTCCGTAAGAGTTATCCATAAGGTGTTAAAAAGAAGTAAAAATGTAAAGTTAAATTTAGGAGGAATTGACATGAAGTCATCTTACAACCCGAAAGAAATTGAGAAAAATGGCAGAAAATCTGGGAAGAGAAAAAGGCTTTTGCCGCTACTGACGATTATTCAAAGCCAAAGTTTTATGCGCTGGTGGAATTCCCTTATCCATCCGGACAGGGCTTGCATGTAGGGCATCAAGACCTTATACAGCACTTGATATCGTAGCGCGTAAGCGCCGCATGCAGGGATACAATGTCCTTTATCCTATGGGATGGGATGCATTTGGTCTTCCTACAGAAAACTATGCAATTAAAAATAAAATTCATCCAAAAGAAGTTACAAAGCAGAATGTAGCACGTTTTAAAGCACAGCTGCAGTCACTTGGTTATTCCTTTGACTGGGATCGTGAGATCAATACGACCGATCCGAATTATTTCAAATGGACACAGTGGATTTTCCTGAAATTGTTTAAAGCAGGACTTGCTTATAAATCTGAAATGCCGATCAACTGGTGTACTTCCTGTAAATGCGGACTTGCCAATGAAGAAGTTGTAAATGGTGTCTGCGAGCGATGTGGAAGTGAGGTTGTCCGCAAAGTAAAAAGCCAGTGGATGTTAAAAATTACCAAATATGCAGATAAATTGATTGATGATCTGGACGACGTGGATTATATTGAGCGTGTTAAAGTTTCCCAGAAAAACTGGATCGGACGTTCCCACGGAGCAGAGGTTGATTTCCAGCTCAAAGATAAGGAAGAGAAACTCCGCATCTATACAACACGTCCGGATACACTGTTTGGTGTAACGTATATGGTTGTTTCTCCGGAACATCCATATCTTGACAAATACAAAGATGAGATCGCAAACTGGGATGAGATCGTTGCTTATCGTGAGATGGCAGCAAGAAAATCCGATTTTGAAAGAACCGAGCTTGCGAAAGAAAAGACAGGTGTCGAGATTCAGGGCTTGACCGCAGTAAATCCGGTAAATGGAAAAGAAATTCCGGTATGGGTATCGGATTATGTATTGATGAGTTACGGTACCGGTGCTATCATGGCGGTTCCTGCGCATGACGACCGTGACTGGGAGTTCGCAAAGAAATTTAATATTCCGGTTATCGAGGTAATCGAAGGAGGAAATGTAGAAGAAGCAGCCTTCACAGATGTTGCTACGGGAACTCTTGTAAATTCCGGATTCCTCACAGGAAAATCGGTAGAAGAAGCAAAGAAAGCCATTATTGAATGGCTGGAAGAAAAAGGTGTCGGTACGAAAAAGACAAACTTCAAACTGCGTGACTGGGTATTTTCCAGACAGCGTTATTGGGGTGAGCCGATTCCGATTGTAAAATGTGAAAAATGCGGATATGTTCCGATTCCGGAAGAAGAACTTCCATTGGAACTTCCGGAAGTTGACAATTATATGCCGACCGACAATGGTGAGTCTCCAATCGCAAATATCCGCGACTGGGTAGAGACAACTTGTCCTTGCTGCGGTGGCAAGGCAGAGCGTGAGACGGATACGATGCCACAGTGGGCAGGATCTTCCTGGTATTTTCTTCGCTATATCGATCCGCACAATGACAAAGCCCTTGCAAGCCGCGAGGCGATGGAATACTGGCTTCCGGTTGACTGGTACAATGGTGGAATGGAGCATACAACCCTTCACCTTCTGTATTCTCGTTTCTGGCACAAGTTCTTGTATGATCAGGGTGTAGTGCCTACGAAAGAACCATATCAGAAGAGAACATCTCATGGTATGATTCTTGGCGAAAACGGCGAGAAAATGAGTAAATCCCGCGGAAATGTTATCAACCCGGATGATATCGTAAATGCGTATGGTGCAGATACACTTCGTACGTATGAAATGTTTATCGGAACGTTTGATGCGGCAGCAGCCTGGTCCGATGATGGCGTAAAAGGATGCCGTCGTTTCCTGGAACGTGTATGGAAATTACAGGATATGGTAGTTGATGGTGACGAATATTCACCGGAACTTGAGACAAAGATTCACCAAACAATTAAAAAGTCAGCAGTGACTTTGAGAACCTGAAGTACAATACAGCCATTGCAGCGATGATGGCACTGATCAATGACTTCTACAAAGCAGGCAAACTGACAAAGGCAGATTTCAAGACATTGATCCATCTTTTGAATCCGGTAGCACCACATATCACAGAAGAATTGTGGCAGATCATGGGATTTGAAGGATACTTGTATGAAAATACATGGCCGGAATATGACGAAGAAAAGACCATTGAGAAAATGCAGGAGATCGCAGTTCAGGTCAATGGTAAAGTTCGTGCAACTGTAAAACTTGCCATCGATGCGGACAAAGATACTGCACTTGCCGCCGGCAGAGAAGCCATCGCAGACAAACTTGGCGATAAGCAGATTGTAAAAGAAATCTACGTCCCAGGACGTATCATCAACATCGTAGTGAAATAGGAGGACCCAGCTTTGACGGCGGAAGCCGTCAACTCTAATGCTGGCGACGACTTGCCGCCGAGGCGGAGCTGAGGGGCGCTACCACTGAGCCGCCCATCGTCTGCTACGCAGACGATTCTCAAACGGTGACTTGAATATAAGGCAGCGAAAGCGAGACAAATTTCTCGTTTTCGCTGCCTTTTCAGAAACAAAGAAGCAAAATATGGTCCAGCACAGAAAAGGTGATACAGGGTCAAAGAAATTGGATACTGATTTTGGTTTGTGCGAAGAAAAGAGGAGCTGGGTCAAAGGAAAGGGCGTAGTTTTTTGGTATAAAGAGAAGAATTGTGATATCGGGTCAAAGAAACTAAGTCCGGGCTTTGACTTAGGGAAAGAAATTGGATATTGGGTCAAAAAAGCAAGGGTGAAAGTGTGGTCTATAATGAGAAAAAGATTTGGGAGTCAAAAAGGCAGCCTGAAAAGACAAATGATGTCAGATAGGCTGCCTTTTTAGTAATATTTAGAAGAAATACAAATCCCCTACGCTCTCAAATCAAAATTATATCTTGTGATATTTCCGACGGGTGCCTCGGTCTCAATGAAATCGTGGACGAGATCGATGTCTTTTTCTTTTCTGCAAATTCCGAGGAGAAGCTGTAACCTTGCTCGTTTAGAGCATCCTTCAAAAGACCGACATTTTTTTCGAGTAGTCGAAGGGCATCGTCTTTGGAAACGAAAAATTTAGTGGAAATATTGGTATGGTCTTTTGTGATGTGGATGTCCAGTGGTCCAAGGTAGTCCATTTCAAGGTGCAGGAGAACCTTGAGATTGTCTTTCGATTTCCGCAAAGTTTCTTTTTCGTCATAACGTAAAGGTCGCCATGGGCATTTTCGGAAGACAATTTCAAAGGAAGCTGCATGTAAGCAAATTGTTCATTTAACATTTTCATAAATTGCAGGTTTTGCTGCATATCATTTGTTGTGTTGACAGCGCTTTCGCCGGAAGGGCGGGTGGCAAACATCTGGCTGAGGTGCAGCAGATTATCCAATTCCGATGAAATTTTGTGATACAGGGAATCCATGCCGTTGCTCTCTTTTAAGCCTTCCGGAGAAATGGTCCAATTTGACAGAAACTGTCCCTTGATCAGCTTGCCAAGGGATGGATTTGCAAAAGATCGCGGATCATTGAGTCGGAAAGCTTCGGAAGAGCAGAATGAAGTGCACCAAGCAGTTCTCGCGCGGTGGCGGAACCATTTCGAAGGTCAGCAAGTAATTTGTCAGAATCTGTAAAATCGGAGAACAGATCTGCAAGAGATTCCCGCTCGGCGGCAGTGAGAATGTGGCCGCTTTGCTCTTGGATAAATCCGGGTTCTTCGGTCGTCGCACTGCTTGTTAAATTCGTATTTACTTTATCTGTAATGTTTGAAAACAATTGGCGCATACGCGACAAAGGATTATTTGGAGTGTTTTCCTCCGCAATGGGTGTTTGCTGCGGGGAAGTGGTTTCTTCTGAAATATCAGGAGAATCCGAAGATGCCAAAGTTTCCGGATCGATGCTGGCTTCCTTTTCCGCAGTTTGCTGCTCTAATGTTTCTTTGGCGGCTAATTGAAATTCTTCCAAAGACGGTGTGGAGCCAAGGGCGGTGGAAAGCAGTTCGCCGGCGGCATATCGGGCAAGGGACACATTTTCCTCGGAAAGTTCCGAGAGAAGATCTGTCAGAGAATCCGTCAGAGAATTCATGCGGCCAAGAAGCTGGTGCTGCTGATTCTGGTAGGTGTCAAATTGCGTAACCGAGGCTTCATCCATCGGAAATCCGAGGCGGTACATTGTGATCACATTGCCAACATCCGCATTGGGATAGCGCGAGCAAAGCTGCATAAAGGTATTGATGCTTTCGCGGCTGATGGACTGCTTATTTTCGAGGAGACTTCGCACAATGTCAAGATTGCGCGGACTTTTCGGCAGCCCGGCTTCTTCGAGTGCCTGTTCGATCGTATCTTCCATGCCCAGAAGGTAGGTGGAGGACATGGCTTTCATGTAAATCGTTCCATTGTCGAGGCTGGTGATAAGAAAGGCGGCCTTTTGCCCGATCGAATACATGGAAGCCTCCGACAAATGGCCGGTAAAGGAAGTGCCATCGTCGAGAGATATGGTAATTTCGTTGCCATGGACATCGCTTACAACACCTTTTAATGTCTCGCCTTCGCGCAATGTGATGGTGGAATTACCGGTGCGAAATGTGCGGCGTGCAGCCGTCGCCCCCATATTTCCCGAACGGTTCGGATCGTTATTTATCGTATTACTTGTAATAGGCATATTATAGTCTCCCTTCTGATCAGATTCCTTTTGTAATAGCGTCATTTCCATATTTTGTCTTTATTTTTTGAATCGCTTCGTCCAATTTTGTCTGGCGTTGGAAATATTCCTTGGCCGAAAGTGTCGCTTTTTCTTCGGCATCCGAAGCGGCAATAAATGGCATGTCGAGCAGATTGAGCTGCTCGGCAGCATGTTTTGTCAATTTTGAGGTGGAAACACCCAGCAGGCGGATCGGCGAGCCGTCCCAGATTTCGTCAAATAACTGGCAGCAGTGCGTGTATAATGTGTCCGGATCGTTGGTGGCAGATACCATACTGCACTGGTGGCTGACATTGTGAAATTCGTTGTCGCGGATCGAAACGACTACGACAAAAGCACGCATTTCATCTTTTTGAAGCCGTGATGCTACTTTGTCGCACAATCTGCGGAGTATTTTTTTCGCTTCTGCAGAATCTGTCACGTCGTTGGGAAGTGTCGTCGAATTTCCATATCCCTTGTTTTCGGGAGTGCGCGGAGCAACCGGCGACGGATCGATGCCATTGGCGTATTCGTAGATCAAAAGCCCGTGTTTTCCCATGTGACTTTGCAATATAACGGGGTCAAACGCCGCAAGTTCGCCAATTGTGCGAATCCCTAACGTGTATAATTTCTGCTCCGAGGATTTGCCGACAAAAACAAGTCGCGTACCGGAAGCGGCCACATTTTTTTTCTTAATTTCATCGGGGAAAAGGGTATGCACTTTATTTGGTTTTTCAAAATCCGATGCCATTTTTGCTAATATTTTACAAGCAGAAACGCCAATGTGTACGGTGAAACCAAACCGTTTTCCACTTCTGTACGAATGAAATTCGCGGCTTCAACCGCAGAATATTTTTCCAATAATTTGCTGCCCGTCATATCGGCAAAAGCCTCGTCGATGCTGAATTGTTCTATGGTATCCGTCAATGACTTCAAATATTCGATCAATCGGTGCGAGAAGTCACGATAAATGTCGTGGCGGGGAGGAACGACCAAAAGGTTCGGGCATTTTTTCCGGGCATCGGACAATGTCTCAGCCGTTTTGATGCCGTAAGTTTTGGCAATGGGACTTTTGGCAAGGACAATGCCGTGCCGCGTCTTTTCACTGCCACCAATGACCGCAGCCACTGTGCGCAGATCAAGTGTTTCGCCTTCTTCACGCAGGCGGTACACGGATTCCCAACTCAGAAATGCATTGTTGACATCGATGTGAAAAATGATCATTTTGGCGCTCCTTTCTCATATTTGGGCGGGTCTCAAGGTCAATCGTCTTTCCATGCAGGCATGGACGACACTTGGCTTTTCGACCCTGATACTTATATATCGGCAGATTGGGGAGGTTTGTAAAGAAAGGGGCGACGATATAATGCGGACAAAATAGAATGGCATATAATAAGGAGGCACATTTCTATGCGTTAACTTTAAATTTACAGACCGCCATTTCTAATTGTCTCTTGAAATCTGCCCGGTTTTCTGCATTGGTCCAATCAATCATTGGACTTTTCTGTCCTTGAAATCTTGCTAGATTTCTTCTGGTTTTTCCATCGTCACATTTGACTTCGCTTACCACCTCGCTCAGCCACATTTTTTTGTTGTTTTCTATTACAATAACATCTGCACAAATATCTGCATTTGTAAAATATAAAATGTAAATGTCATACGTTATCTTTTTGTTTGAATCCTGTGTGAGAAGTTTTTTGATCTCCTTTTTGTTCGTTTTATAAAAGTTGTTTTCTTTTTTGAAGATTTTGAAAATTGTGGTTTAACAGCATTTTGGCTGTCGAAGAAAAATGTATCGTTACCTAAATAAGATAATTTTTGTCTATTTTTTTACTTTTTGATATAGAAAGGTTCTGATTGATACCCGTCATTTTTCTTAATTAAAAAAGCCAATTTGTCATATCCGTTTTTCGTCCTGATAAATAGGTAGCCATAATATTCTTTTGCATTTTTGTTTTTATAATAAATCTTTATTTTATTTTGAATATCTGCGTATTCAGAACTGCCATATAACCAACAGTTTTTATTGATCCAAAAAGAAAATGCGGATACTATTTCAGCTTTTTTGTACGTTCATATTGAATGGCATTATTTTGTGTGGTTTCTATTTTCTGTGCCTGCACCTGACAATCGCATAACAAAAATACGACACATAAAATTCATTTTTAACATTTTATTCATTGCGGTACCTCCTTATTTTATCCAATAATTTTCTGCTTATTATAAATGGATGCAGGTAAAAATACAAGAATAAGTTTAGAAAAGGAATTGTAAATTGATTTTTAATATGCTAATATAAATTTAAACGTGATTTTAGAAAAATTTTGCGAGGACAATGAAGGAGGACAAAATCATGCTGGTATCTGTTCTGGGAGATTCAATTAGCACTTACGAAGGGTATATTCCAGCAAACTACAAGCTGTATTATGATGAGGATAGGCAGAAAATAAATGGTCTGATTTCGGTATATGATACTTGGTGGGCGAAAGTGAATCAATATTTGAAAGCCTATTTATGTGTCAATAATTCATTTTCGGGAAGCAAAGTGAGTGGCGAATTTCCGAGCGCATCGAGTGAGAAAAAGAGCCTCCGCACTGCATAAAATGGAGCATTATCCGGATGTAATACTGGTTTATATGGGGACGAATGATTTTGGTTTTGGTGTTCCGTTGGAAACGTTTGCAAAAGATTACCGAAAAATGATGGAGCGGCTTCGCAAAAATTATCCGATTGCCCGCATTTTGTGTGCGACAATTGCGAGGAGTTATATGAAGGAAAACCCAGATTGGAAATTTCATGAAATGTATGGCGGGACAGCTCTGGAAGAATACAATCAGGCAATTCGAGATGCGGTGAACGAACGTGATGACATCGTGCTAATGGATCTCCCGGAAGAGGGAATGCGCTATGAAACGCTGGATGGCACGCATCCGACACGGCGGGGACATGAGGAGCTGGCACAGATGTGGATTGGGTGTTTGGAGAAAATGCGATAATGAAAGGAAGAGAAGACATGTTTAAATTACTACAAAATGAATATGAAGAATATCGAGAATATTTCAAAGAATTTAGAATTGATACAGCGTCAATATAACCAGGAAGAGGCTTATTATTTTATAATCAATAAGTTGATAAGAGATAGTATAGATGACAAGGATATAAGTGTAAGGGATGTACATAAGTTAATTAGAGCTAAGGATTTTCCAGGAAGAAATAGCTACTTAAGAGGCTATGCTGGACAAGTACCAGATTTTGTTATACTTCATAATGATTTTGAAGAAAGCAAAGGCGAGGGTCAGTCTGGCAAAGTATATGGATGCGTTGAAATAAAGGCATTTTCAAAGGAAAATAAAAAATTGGATCGCAAATATATTCAGCCAATAAAGAAACTGTTGAAGAATAAGGAATTAGTCAAAGTGGTTCTTGAGAAAATATATCAAAATTGGATAAAAATAGAATTCGAATCGAGTAAGAAAAAAGAAGAGTTTATTGAAAAATACTTCAAAGAGGATAATAATAAGTCGATTCCTATTGACGTTATGGGAGAGATGTTTTTGTGTAATAAGAACGGAGATCTGTGTAAAAATAAATCGACACAATTCGAAAATGGTAAAATACAGCTGAAAATTCAAATGCAGAACGATAAAGTAGTTCTTGTTCCACGAGAAAGCGAAAAACTGGAATGTGAATATCTTGTAAAATTAAAGAGCAAAAAAAACAAAAGAATCGTTTACTCTAGAAACAAAAGTTTTTGATAATGATATAGTTTGTCAACTACTCAAAGAATTAATTGGGTTTAAGAAAGGTATCTTTACTAATGGATATCAATGGGTATTAATGCAATGTAAAGAGGTTAACTATTTAAAGCCTAACTTTAACATAGTAGATGATGAGAAAGGGATTAAATGAACGTCATCAATAAAGGTCGAAGATTTTCAGTGTGAATCATTAGTTGATTTTTATCCTGAGCCAAACTTTGAACAGTGGTTACACTTAAAATTAGAAATTAATAGAATTTTTAAAGAAGCAAAATCACAATCCCAACAAGGAGAGGAGAAAATTGGAAATGACGAATAATATTCCGCAAATTATGACGCTAAGCGCAAATAATATTTTTGAATATTGCGAAAAAAAAGAAAATAACGTTAGTGTAAAACACCTTTTGCAAAAACAAAATTATTAGAAAAAGCTATTGAAATTGTCACAGGACTGGTTTGCTTATATTTTTCCGAAGAACAATTTATGCTATCCCGATGTAAAGTTACATTTGCAAATGTTAATATAGACTGATATAATTTAGAAAAGGAAAATAGAACATGCTAAGGCGTGCTTGGAAAGGAGAACCATCATGGCATTAGAAAACAAACTTAATATTACGGATTCCGCAGAATTGGCAAGAATGGAAGAAAAAATCAGTAAGAAAAAAAGCGGTTGAGCTGTTTGAAAATCGATATGTGGATCAATATAAGCCCGGAACATTTCAGATGCTGGCGGCGATTCATAAATATTTATTCGATGAGATATATGATTTTGCGGGGAAAATACGAACCGTAAATATGGCAAAAGGGAACTTTAGATTTGCGCCGGTTATGTATCTGGAAGTGGCAATTGAGAATATTGAGAAGATGCCGCAGACAACATTTGATGAAATTATTGAAAAATATGTAGAGATGAACATAGCACATCCGTTTCGCGAAGGGAATGGAAGAAGTACCAGAATATGGCTGGATTTGCTCCTGAAAGAAGAATTGAATGTGGTTGTTGACTGGAGTTTGGTTGACAAAGAAGATTATTTGCTGGCGATGGAACGGAGCCCGATAAAAGATATTGAGATAAAACATCTATTGAAGAAGGCATTGACAGATAAAGTCAATGACCGCGAAATGTATATGAAGGGCATAGACCACAGTTATTATTATGAAGGGTATGCCGTGTATAAAACGGAGGAGTTGTAAGGAGATAATGTGCAGTAAGGCATGAAAATTTTTCGTAGATAAAGAGTTATGTGATTTTTTTATATGTTAAAGAAAAACATTATGAGAATACAATATTAGTTTTGAAAAAAATGGTGGACAGGTCTCTTTTGTTTCGTGTTATGCCAAATTACAATTCTTTCATTTTGGCATGATAGCCTGTCGTGTCAGAGTCATGCCAAACAACGTTTTCAGGCCTTCCGGCATGCCCGCTTGTCTTGCGAAAGTTATGCCAAACAACGTTTTCCGGCTTTCCGGCACGACCGCCTGTCTTGTGAAAGTCATGCCAAACAACGCTTTTTCTCCTGCGGCATGACCAATCCTCTTTTTCCCAATTCACGAATCAATCATTACGGTCAAAAAGAAGAAAAACATCACGAAAGTACCGTAAAATTGGTGAAATAAGGAAAGTGATGTTAAAATTAACAATTTTACGGTCAAAAAGAGAGAAAACATCACAAAAATACCGTAAAACAACCAAAGAATGTAAAAAATGGAAGAAAGTTGCGAAAAATTACGGTAAAATTCCAAATTTTTTCATAGTTTGTCCGTAATCGTTGCTTGCCCTGAGTCCGTGGCACCTTCAGCTAACATTTTCCGAATTACCCCACGTCCGTGGAACCCTGAGCTCCCATTTTCCGTAATCGATGCTTGCCCCAAGTCCGTGACGCCCTGCGCCCCCCGCAGCACGAGAGTCCCCCGCAGCACGAGAGTCCCCCGTAACACCAGAGCCCCCCACAGCGCCCAAAGCCCTGCCCCCCTATCGAGAAAATATCGCCAAATTCTGCAAACTTTCCTCAAAAAGAAACACTTGCCCCATCGAATTTTTCGTTGTATAATGATAGGCAGAAAAATATTCAGTTTGGAGGAAGAAAAAATGAACTTAAATTTAAGGCCCGCAGAAGAATGTAAATATGATGCGGTTTCGCTTGGCGAAGTAATGCTGCGTTTGGATCCGGGCGAAGGGCGCATTCGTACCGCAAGATCGTTTCGTGCCTGGGAAGGCGGCGGTGAGTACAATGTAGTTCGTGGCTTGAGAAGATGCTTTGGCATGAACACAGGTGTGATCACGGCATTTGCGGACAATGAAGTAGGTAAATTGATGGAAGACTTCATTTTGCAGGGCGGTGTCGACACTTCTTTGATCAAATGGATGGAGACCGACGGAATCGGACGTGTATGCCGTAACGGTTTGAATTTTACCGAGCGTGGATTTGGTATCCGTGGTGCCGTAGGATGCTCCGACCGTGCAAATACAGCTATTTCTAAAGCAACACCGGAAGATTTTGACTTTGATTATATCTTTGGCGAACTGGGTGCGCGCTGGTTACATACCGGTGGAATTTATGCTGCTTTGTCCGAGCAGTCATGCGAGACCGTATTGGCAGCCATCAAGGCAGCGAAGAAGTACGGAACCATCGTTTCTTATGACCTCAACTACCGTCCATCCATGTGGAGTGCGATCGGCGGTATCGAGAAAGCGCAGGAAGTAAATAAAGAAATCGCCAAATACGTAGACGTAATGATCGGAAATGAAGAAGATTTCACGGCTTGTCTTGGATTTGAGATCGAGGGAAATGATGCCAATCTGAAAGAATTGAATTTGGACGGATACAAGAAGATGATCAATGAAGCAGCTAAGACATACCCGAACTTTAAAGCTGTTGCAACAACTCTTCGTGAGGTTAAGACAGCTACAGTGAACGACTGGAGCGCTATCTGCTGGGCAGACGGCGAGATCTTCAAAGCCAAAGATTACAAAGGACTTGAGATCATGGACCGTGTGGGCGGCGGAGATTCCTTTGCTTCCGGTCTGATCTATGGTTTGATGACAACAGAAAATGCCGAACTTGCTGTAAATTATGGTGCAGCTCATGGTGCATTGGCAATGACAACCCCTGGTGATACTACGATGGCAAGCAAGAAAGAAGTAGAAGCTATCATGGGTGGTGCAGGAGCACGTGTACAGCGATAATGAAGCAAGAATCAGCAGATAAATCAGTATCAATTTGTATGGAGGAATGACATGTATAAAATTAATGACAATTATTTAAAATTACCTGGAAGTTACCTTTTTTCGACGATTGCGAAGAAAGTAAATGCGTATACGGCAGCAAATCCGGACAAAAAAGTGATCCGTCTCGGAATCGGAGACGTAACACTTCCTCTTGCGCCGGCAGTCATTGACGCAATGCACAAAGCCGTTGATGAGATGGCTCATGCTGAGACATTTCACGGGTATGCACCGGATCTTGGCTATGAATTTCTGCGCAGTGCGATCGTAGAAAACGATTATAAAGCACGCGGCGTGGACATTGCCATCGATGAGATCTTCGTCAGCGACGGAGCAAAGAGCGATTCCGGAAACATCGGAGACATTTTCGCACAGAATAACCGTATCGCAGTATGTGATCCGGTTTACCCGGTTTATGTAGATACCAATGCCATGGCAGGTAGAACCGGAGACTACGTGAAAGAGAAAGAAGCATGGTCAAATGTAATTTATATGCCATGTACCGCAGAAAATAATTTTGTACCGGAACTTCCAAAGAGACACCGGACATCATTTACATCTGCTGTCCAAACAATCCGACCGGAACGACATTAAATAAAGATCAACTTCAGAAATGGGTTGACTTTGCTTTGACAAAAGGTGCTGTTATCATTTATGATGCAGCTTATGAAGCATACATTTCCGAGGACGACGTACCACACACCATTTACGAGTGCGATGGCGCGAAGAAATGTGCGATCGAGATGAGAAGTTTCTCTAAAAATGCCGGATTTACCGGAACTCGTCTTGGATTTACCGTAATTCCGAAAGAGCTTACCTGTGACGGTGTGTCACTGAACAGTCTCTGGGCGAGAAGACACGGAACCAAGTTCAACGGAGCACCTTATATCATCCAGCGCGCCGGTGAAGCGGTATACAGTCCGGAAGGAAAGAAACAGACAAAAGAGCAGATTGCATATTACATGAACAATGCAAAGATCATCCGCGAGGGATTGACAAATGCCGGATATACCGTATTTGGCGGTATAAACGCACCATATATCTGGTTGAAGACGCCGGACAATATGACATCCTGGGATTTCTTCGATTATTTGCTTGAAAACCTGAACATCGTCGGAACACCGGGAAGCGGCTTCGGACCGAGCGGAGAAGGATATTTCCGACTGACTGCATTTGGCTCTTTAGAGAATACCAAAGAGGCGATGGAGCGCATCGTAAAATAAATTCGTGCCATGTCGTCTCAGAATGGAGGTCTATATGAAGAAACGTAGTAAAGTAACCGCAGTGCTGCTTAGTCTGGCATTGTTGATCTGTGCCCTGCCGACCACGGTTGTGAAGGCAGATTCCACAGGAAATTCGGATGATACATCCGTAGAGGTTTCTCCTTATATCTCATTGGGAGCAGACTTGAACGCACAGCAGAAAGACATTGTCCTGGCACTTCTGGGTGTAACCGAGGCAGACCTTGACAATTATGAAGTGTTACAAGTGACAAATAAAGATGAGCATGAATACTTAGATGATTATCTCTCCGCGTCAGTGATCGGAACAAAGGCACTTTCGTCCGTCCGTATCGAAAAAAGGCGAAGAGGGAAAAGGCATTACTGTAGAGACAAAAAATATCACTTATTGCACGAGCGGAATGTACACCAATGCATTGATCACCGCCGGTATCACGGATGCGGATGTGATCGTTGCCGGTCCGTTTGAACTCTCCGGTACGGCAGCGCTTGTCGGGGCAATGAAAGCCTATGAGGCAATGACCGGCGAGACATTGAGTGATGACCGCGAAGATGCAGCCACCAACGAACTTGTGTTGACCAGTGAACTGGCACAGAGCATTGGCTCCGACGATGCCGAGAAGCTGATGGCACTTGTGAAAGAAAAAGTGGCAAATGGCGATATCAAAGATGCGGACGATCTTCAGAAAGCGATCGAAGAATCGGCCGATGAACTTGGTGTCAGCCTGACGGATGCGCAGAAGCAGAAACTCGCACAATTATTTGACAAAATCAGTAAATTGGATCTTGATGTCGACAAGCTGAAGCAGCAGGCAGAAAGCATCTACAACAAACTCCAGGATTTGGGATTGACGGTAGATGAGGCACAGGGCTGGCTTGACAAGATCGTATCGTTCTTTAAGAAAATTGCCGAGACGGTATCGTCCTGGTTCTAAGTGAAAATTATGAAATCTCCCTGTTTTGGTGCGGTGGCACCAAGGCGGGGAGATTTTTTTAACTTGCCATTCTCGATCCCTCTGTGGTATAATAAACTATGTGTGCGTAAACGCATGAAAAGAGATGGAGGAATGTTACATGAAGATAAGTGTAGTTATTGCTTATCACGATGAAAAACAGTATATAAAAGACTGTTTGGCGAGCCTGGCAGAGCAGACATTTCAGGACTTTGAAGTGATCCTTGTCTGTGATGGATGCGAGGCACCGGAAGAAGGGATTCCGGAGAAGCTGAACATTGTTACCGTGATGCAGGAAGAAAAGGGTGTCGCGGGGGCGAGAAACGCGGGAATAGAAAAGGCACAGGGAGAATATGTAGTGTTTTTGGATGCCGACGATTATCTGGCAGAGGATACGCTGGAGGCATTGGCAGAGAAAGCGGAACCGGAAACGGTAGTTTACATTTCCAAAACCGAGACATGGTACAGCCGCAAGGTGTATCAGGACAATGGGGAAAAAATTAGACGAACAAAATGATACCAATGGCGACGAAGGAGAAGAGACCAAGGTTGATCCGGAGAATCCGTATGAGTATCTCATTATAAATACCAAAAAATGGCAAAACATATCGACGCTGGGATTGCTGATTCCGCGCAGACTTTTGATAGAAAATCCAATCCGTTTTTGTGAAGAATTGGAATACGATTCCGATATTCCGGTGCTGATGGAAGTGTTGGCAAAGGCACCAAAGACGGTTTATCAGGAAAAAGGAACTTATATAAAGAGAAAGCATAACGATCCGATCAATCTGCCATCGCTTTTACAGAAAAAGGATGCCGCGAAAAAAGTGGCTGAGGCGATGAAGAGTTACGAGATGGCAAGCCGGTTTGTGGACAAAGAAAACGGCAGAGCATTTCATTATCGCTTCGCGATGTGCCTCGTGACAATGATCGCGCCATTTATGATCGAGAGCAAAGCGGCAGAGAGAAAAGAGACTGCTAAGGAATTAAAACAGGTATTGGAAATTCTTGGGAAAGATGGATGGGCGGAGATTCCATTGAAGCATCATCCGAGAAAGCTGATCGCCTATGGTCTTGCCGGAGATGCGGACAAGATCGTGAAAAAGACGCGAAATCATGCGAGACGACAGACGTTGTTCCGCGTATGTACGAGCCGTGCAAAATGCAAGCGTTATTTGTATGAAAAAGTTTTCAGTAAGATGAAAATGCTCGACGACATGGTGATTTTTGAGAGCTTCTTTGGAAAAAGTTATTCGGACAGTCCAAAGTACATCTTTGAATATATGAACGAGACGTATCCGGGAAAGTACCGGTATATGTGGGTGAATGCAGGAAAGAAACTGAATCTGCCGTATCCGTCAAAGCAGATGAAGCGGTTCAGTTTTAAATATTTCTTTTACATGGCAAGAGCCAAATACATCGTATTTAATGGAAGACAGCCACAGTATTTTATCAAGCGGAAAGGCAATGTCTTTTTGGAGACGTGGCACGGAACGCCGTTGAAAAAACTCGTATTTGATATGGAAGATGTGACGACGGCATCGCCGCTTTACAAAGAGCAGTTCTATATCCAGACACGGTCATGGGATTATCTCGTCGCACCGAACCGGTTTTCCGAGGACGTTTTCCGACATGCATTCATGTACGACGGAAAAATGCTTGAGACGGGATATCCGAGAAATGACATCCTGTATTGTCAAGATAAGGAAAAACGGATGCGTGAGATCAAGGAAGAACTGCATCTGCCGCAGGATAAAAAACATCCTGTATGCGCCGACATGGCGTGACGACGAATTTTACGGGCATGCCAAATACAAATTTACGTTGCAGTTAGACCTTGCAAAAATGCAGAAAGAGCTTGGGGATGAATACATCATTTTGCTGCGGACACATTATTTTATCGCCGATGTGCTCGATCTTTCGGAGTATGAGGGATTTGCGTACAATCTGAGCAAATACGATGACATTGCGCGACTGTATCTCATCTCGGATGTGCTGATCACGGATTATTCGTCCGTATTTTTCGATTATGCGAATCTGCGCCGCCCGATGCTGTTCTTTACGTATGATCTGGAGAAGTACCGCAGTGTACTCCGCGGATTTTACATCGATGTGGAAGAAGAACTTCCGGGACCGATGCTGATGACGACGGATGAAGTGATCGGAGCATTGCAGAATATTGAAAATGTTGTAACGGAGTATAGCGATAAGTATACCGCGTTTTGTGATAAATATTGTGCCTGGGAAGACGGAACGGCGGCAAAAAAAGTCGTGGAGACCGTGTTTTCGGACAAAAGTAACAAATAATATAAGATAGAAGGTTTAAGAGAAATGGCTAAGATTAGTATCATTGTTCCTTATTTGAAAGGACCGGCGTACTTAGAAGATTGTATTCAGAGTATTGAAGATCAGAAAATGGACGACATTGAAGTGGTTCTTGTGGATGACAAGGATGGACATGACGTGCCGGAAGCAATTCTGCAGAAGAGTTTTGTCAAATATGTCCGCATGGAAGACGAAAAAGATGTCGATGAATTTTATGAAAAAAAGGAATTTTTTTGGAAGAACGCAGACGCAAACGTCTGGGGATGAATAAAGAAGAATATGCTGCTTATCTGCTGCAAAAAGAACAGCAGAAAGAGGAAGAAGAGGAAGCGGATGATGCGAATGTCGATAATCCGGTCGAGGGTGAATTGGAACTGCCACTTCGACCATTTGGCGTGGCAGCAGCGAGAAATACCGGTGTAAAATATGCGACAGGTACGTATCTGTATTTTCTGGATGCAGATGACTATTTGTTAGAGGATGCGCTTCCCAAATTATACCATCTTGCCGAAGAGAAACAGGCGGACATCGTAACCGGAAACCGTTATGCTTCCTGGTTCCGTCCAATCAGTTTTGATTTTGAAAAAGCAAAGGCGGACTCGGAGATTGAGGGAATTGTGCCACTTGAAGGCGAGACGTTGGAGGCGGTATTGTCAACGCGCTTTACGATGCAGCATTTTCTGATCCGCAGATCGTATTATGACGCGCAGGGCGTATCGTTTGATGAGATGATCACATTTTATTCGGATGTTCCAGTCATCGCAAAACTGCTCGCCGGTGCGAAAGGGAAAATGTGGGTAGACGGCAGCAGTATTTATGTATGGCGCCGCCGCAACGATCCGATCCATCTGCCGGCACTCAGCCAGAAGAAGAGAAAACGCAGAACCGATGATTATATCGAGAGTTATGAGAAGGCAAAAGAAGAGATCAAAGATGCGGAGGAATCTTTGCAATTTGCGTTAAACCGTCGTTTGTGCCGGTTTACGATCAGTAAATTTCAAACCGCCTGAAGGGCGCAAAGAGTGTACGTTATACGAAAAATCTGCGGAAGATTCCGAAAGATCAGTTGAAGAAGATTAAGAAAGAATTGACTTTCTTCCATGGAATCGAACTGGGGTATATTGTAAAAGGAAAATACCGCACAGCGAAGCCGTTTGAGAGGCTGGCGCATGTGATGCAGAAAAAGCGTGGTCTGTTTGGAAAACCGATCCAGTACTGGCGGTTCCTTGACAAACATATTTTCCGGAAAATGCCAGTCAAAGAGAACTGGGTATTTGTCGAAAGTTTCTTTGGAAAGAGTTATTCGGACAGCCCGAAATATTTGTATGAATATTTATATGATACATACGGAGATAAATATCATTACATCTGGTGCCTCAATAAGCGCGCCAAGGAGATGAAAGGGCATCCGCCGATCTGTAAGCGGCATACCCTCCGTTATGTATATTATTTGTCCCGTTCGAAGTATATTATCTGCAATACGAGACAGCCGGCGTGGTTTAAAAGCGCGAAGAAGTGATGTTTTTGGAAACATGGCATGGAACACCGCTCAAAAAAGCTGGCGTTTGACCTGGATGATATTCATGCGGCAAGCCAGAATCATAAGACGATGTTTTACCGTCAGGGTAAGGCTTGGAATTATCTGATCTCCGCAAACCGTTTTTCGACGGATGTATTTGAGCGCGCATTCTGCGTGCCTCGCGAAAAGATCATTGAGGTCGGATATCCAAGGAATGACATTTTGTATTCGGAGCGGGCAGATGAGATCGCAAAAGAAGTGAAGAAAGAATTTGGCATTCCGGAAGATAAGCGCGTTATCCTGTATGCGCCGACATGGCGAGACAACCAGTTTTATGGAAAAGGAAAATACAAATTCACACTGGCGATGGATCTGGAGCGTATGCGGAAAGAGTTTGGAAAAGACAGTGTCATTCTGCTTCGTACGCATTATTATATCGCTGACAGCCTGGATTTGACCGGACTGGAAGATTTTGTATACAATGGAAGCACCTACAACGATGTATCCCGTTTGTATCTGGCAAGTGATATTTGTATCACGGATTATTCATCCGTATTTTTTGACTATGCGAACCTGCGTCGCCCGATGCTGTTCTTTGCGTATGATTATGAAGATTATAAAGACGAGATCCGCGGAATGTATTTTGACATGAATACCGAACTTCCGGGACCGATTGTACAAACCAATGACGAACTTGTGGATGCCCTGCATCATATCGATGAAATTTCGGAGAAATACAAAAAACGTTATGACCGCTTTTATGACAAATTCTGCCATGTAGATGACGGACACGCGTCAAAACGTGCGATCGATATTGTGTTCGAAGGGGCAAAACCTACTTTTGCAGAAACGGAGGAATGATGTGAGAACCGTAATTCGATATATCGTAAAAAAAAAGCTGGTTATCCTGTTGTACCGGATTATGTGTGTGATCATACCGGTCAATAAAAAGCGTATTGTATTTGACTCCAGTCTCGGAAAAAGCTATTCGGGAAATCCGCGTCATATCTTTGAATATATGGTAGAAAATGGCTATCAGGAAAAATGGGAATGCACGTGGTTTTACGAAAATGACCCATATCCGATACCGGGGGATGGCTATCAGTTCCGATATGGACGATTGCGATACTTATATTATATGGCAACTGCGAAAGTGTGGGTGTTTGACTGCCGCCAGCCGGAATGGCTGATCAAGCGGAAGGGCTGTTATTACATTCAGACATGGCATGGAACACCGCTGAAAAAGCTGGTTCTTGACATGGAAGATGTGTTTATGGTAAATGAGACGGATATCGAGTCCTATCAGAAGGGCTTTGTGAAAAATGTGCAGAGCTGGGATTTTCTCATTTCCCAGAATCCGTTTTCCACGACGACATTCCGGCGCGCATTTGATTTCAATAAATGTATGCTGGAGATCGGATATCCGCGAAATGACATATTGTTTAAGAAGAACAATGAGGAAGACATCGTGCGGTTAAAACGCCGCCTGGGGCTGCCGCTGGATAAGAAGATCCTGCTGTATGCACCGACGTTCCGCGATGATGAGTTTAATGAAAATTCGAGTTACAAATTCAGTCCGAAGCTGTCGTTTCAGAAATTGAAAGAGGCGCTGCAGGAGGAGTACATTTTGATCGTCAAATATCATTATCTCATTATGGATTACATTGACTGGTTCCAGCACAAAGGATTTATCTATCATTTTGACCAGAGTAATGACATTGCGGAGTTATTTTTGGTGTCCGATATGCTGATCACGGATTATTCCTCTGTCATGTTTGACTATAGTATATTACACCGACCAATGTTCTTTTATGCATACGATCTGGATAAATACAAAAATGATCTGCGTGGTTTTTATTTTGATTACCGCGGGGAGATGCCGGGACCGATTTCGGCGGATACCGATGAATTGATCCGTGATATCAAAAATTACAATGCTTCCGAATACGAGGAGCGTTATGAAAATTTCCGCAAAAAATACAATTGCTGGGACGACGGAAATGCCTCGGCAAAAGTGGTGGATACAATAAAGAATTATTGTAACTATTCAGGACACCCCTCCCCACACATTCGCATTTCGAACACTTTGTGTTCTTTCTTGCCTTTGACAAGGCTAAAAATGCTCATATGGGGAGGGGAGCCCTATTAGGATCTAAATGTATGGAAATCAAAGCCTCTTATGTGCAAGCACGACGATTCATTGATTTCCATACATTGATCCTGAATAGTTACGAATTATTGAAAAGTTAGCGATAAGGACTGCTCACGAGGCAGTCCTTTTTCTAACTCTACCAGGGGAACCGGCATTAGGGATAACACAGCGACCATAACCCAATGCATCGGGCTGAGTGGTACGGTATGGAAGATGAATTGCAATGGTGCATACGTAATAACGGCACATTGCAGCGCGATGCACAAAAAGGAACTGGCTGCCAGTTTGTGGTTTCCGAGGATTCCGATATGGAAAAGGGATTCTTTTGTGCTTCGCATATTGAAGGAATGCACGAGCTGCGACAAGGACAATACGGCGAAACACATGGTGCTTCCGACGTCAGCGCCGCCGGTTTTGTGCCCCAGCAGATAGGCGAAGAGGGCAAGGGAGCCGATGAACATGCCTTCCACGAAGATACGGAACATTCCACCGCCGCCAAAAAGTCCTTTTTTATCGGAGCGCGGCGGTTCTTTCATAATGTCTTTTTCCGGCGGTTCCAGTCCGAGACAGATCGCCGGGAAGGAGTCGGTCACCAGATTGATAAAGAGAAGCTGAACCGGCAGCAGCGGCGAATTGTGCCCCAGCAAGATGGCGGCGAAGATGGTCATAATCTCGCCGATGTTGCAGGACAGCAGGAAATGAACGGCTTTTTTTGATGTTCTGATAAATTCCGCGTCCTTCTTCGACGGCATCGACGATGGTGAAAGTTGTCATCCATAAGCACCATATCAGCGGCATTTTTGGCAACATCGGTACCCGATTTTCCCATTGCGCAGCCAATATCGGCTTTTTGCAGGGCGGGCGCATCGTTGACTCCGTCGCCGGTCATGGCGACGACTTCTCCCTGTGATTGAAAGGCTTTTACAAGGCGCACTTTGTGGGTCGGCGAAACACGGGCATAGATACTGTGACTGTGTATCACATCCGCTAGTTCGGCATCGGAAAGTTGTTCGAGCTCAGGCCCGGTCATAACTTCGCTGTCGTTTTTGCAGATGCCAAGAGACTGGCCGATGGAAGAGGCGGTCAATTTGTGGTCCCCGGTGATCATAACCGGCCGGATACCGGCTCGCCGGCACCTTGCGACGGCGAAAGGCGCCTCTTTTCGCGGAGGATCCATAAAGGCGGCAAAGCCGACAAAGATCAGGTTATTGTCGCAGTTTTTATGTACGGAAGAAGGAGCCGTTTTTGGCAGATCACGATATCCAATGGCAAGCACACGGAGCGCATCTCCGGCATACATTTGCAAGATGTCACCGAGGTGCTTTTTTGCAGGGAACTAAGCGGTTTTTCTCCTTCTTTTGTCAATATTTTTGTACAACGCGATAAAAGAATTTCCGGTGCGCCTTTTGTGATACAGCGCAGGCCGCCGGAAAAAGAGTGGATCGTGGTCATTCTTTTTCTCTTAGAATCAAACGGAATTTCATCGATCAAAGGAAAACTTTTTTCCCATTTTTTACAGGATAAGACCGCTCATCTGCAAAGTGGTAAATGGCTTTTTCTACCGGACTGCGACCGTGGCTGGCTAACGTGAAAAATTCAAACAATTTTTCCGGTTCCACGAAGGAGTGCGATTTTGTCATTGTCATTTTGTTTTCGGTCAAAGTTCCGGTCTTGTCAGAACAGATAACGGTGGCACTTCCCAGCGTCTCTACCGCAGGAAGCCGGCGAATGACTGCATTTTTCTTCGCCATGCGTTCGACGCCGAGCGAGAGCATGATCGTGACGAGAGCCGGCAGACTTTCCGGAATGGCAGCGACACCAAGGCTTACAGAAGTCATAAACATATCAAGGAGTGGCTGTTTTTTCAAAATCCCCAAAAGAATATGAGGACGCAGATTCCCAGAGCAAGTACGCCGAGAAGTTTACCGGTGTGATTCAGCTTTTTGCAGCGGCGTATCCGGCGGTGTTTCGGCGGAAATCAGATCGGCAATCTTTCCCAGTTCGGTTTGCATCCCGGTCGCGGTGACGACGGCCGTCCCGCTTCCTCCGACGACAATTGTTCCGGCGAAAACCATATTGGTTTTGTCCGCAAGGGAAGGCGTTATATCGGATAAAGGATTTACAGTTTTTTCCACCGGGTGTGTCTCGCCCGTCAAAGCAGATTCTTCCACGGAAAGAGACAGACTTGTCAATAATCTGGCGTCGGCGGGCACGAGGTGCCCGGATTCCAACAAGATAATATCGCCCGGTACGAGGGCGGCAGCTTCGATCTGTTTTGTATCTCCGCCTCGCAGACAGAGTGCCAGAGGGGCAGATAGTTCTTTGAGCGCCTCAAGTGAGCGGCGCGCACGTGCTTCCTGAAAAACACCGAGAACCGCATTGAGAATGACAATCGCCAAAATAATCGCCGGTTCAACGAGATCGATCTGCCCTTGCAGATACGAAACCAAAAAGAGATCAATGCGGCGATAAGCAGCGTAATGATCATGAAATCTTTCATTTGATTTAAGAAGGAAACAAACAGGCTTTCCGGCTTCTTGTGCGCCAGTTCATTTGTGCCGTAAGTGCTTCGGCGTTTTGCCGCTTCTTTTCTGAAAGTCCGGTTGTTTCGGATGTCTTCCAGTGAGCAAGAACTTCTTTCGGGCTACGGCGTTCCCAGGATAATGGATTCATAATGCCCTCCTTTGGCAGTAGTACAATTCAGTCTATGCGGCAGGAAGGGAAACAAGCACCGGAAGGGAAAGAAAACATAAGATGATACTAGGGTATCAAAGTCAGTGATTTTCCGTGTTTACACGAGAAAATCACTGACCTTGATACCCGAACAAACATAAGAACGGAGCGCTGTGGCGCGGAGTTCGCATGTTTAACAAGGGACGCGGAAGCTGCGGAGCAGCGGAGCGGACCGTAGTATCATGTTACTCACAGGAACGGAGTGCTGTGGCACGGAGATCGCATGTTTGTAGGGACGCGGAAGCTGCGGAGCAGCGGAGCGGAGTGTAGTATCATGTTACTCACAGGAACGGAGTGCTGTGGCACGGAGTTCGCATGTTTGTAGGGACGCGGAAGCTGCGGAGCAGAGTGTGTGGGGGTGTAGGGACGGCGGCAAAAGGCAACGTAAAAAGGGAAACCCGGCGAAATCCGCTGCCTTTAGAGCTGGCAAGAAGCCTAAAAGGCAACGAAATCAGAGGAAGACGTCGGAATCCATTGCCTTTAAAGTTGGCAAGAAGCTAAAAAGGCAACGAAAGCAGAGGAAATCGCCGGAATCCGTTGCCTTTCCCAGCTGAGGGGAGGCAAAAAGGCAACGTAAAAAGGGAAACCCGGCGAAATCCGCTGCCTTTAGAGCTGGCAAGAAGCTAAAAAGGCAACGAAATCAGAGGAAATCGCCGAAATCCGTTGCCTTTCCCCGCTGAGGGGAGGCAAAAAAGGCAACGCAAAAGGAGAAACCCGGCGAAATTCGCTGCCTTTAGAGCTGGCAAGAAGCCTAAAAGGCAACGAAATCAGAGGAAATTGTCGAAATCCGTTGCCTTTCCCAGCTGAGGGGAGGCAAAAAGGCAACGCAAAAAGGGAAACCCGGCGAAATCCGCTGCCTTTAGAGCTGGCAAGAAGCTAAAAAGGCAACGAAACCAGAGGAAATTGTCGGAATTCGCTGCCTTTCCCCGCTGAGGGGAGGCGAAAAGGCAACGTAAAAAAGGGAAACCCGGCGAAATCCGTTGCCTTTAGAGCTGGCAAGAAGCCTAAAAGGCAACGAAATCAGAGGAAATTGTTGAAATCCGCTGCCTTTCCCCGCTGAGGGGAGGCAAAAGGCAACGCAAAAGGGAAACCCAGCGAAATCCGCTGCCTTTAGAGCTGGCAAGAAGCTAAAAAGGCAACGAAATCAGAGGAAATCGCCGAAATCCGCTGCCTTTCCCCGCTGAGGGGAGGCAAAAGGCAACGCAAAAAGGGAAACCCAGCAAAATCCGCTGCCTTTAGAGCTGGCAAGAAGCTAAAAAAGGAAAACAAAAAAGGGAAAGGAGGTTAATACATGTTATGGATCATTTTACTTGCCCTGTCGGCGACGGTGGATTCATGGGCGGTAGGGATGACATATAAAGCGCAGAAGATCAAGATCCCGTTGGCGGCGAAGGGGATGATCTCGCTGGTGTCCGGAATGACGGCGCTGATAGCGGTACTTTTCGGCAGACTGCTTTCAGAGATTTTGCCAATTGCTGCCATTCAGGCATCCGGCGGAACGCTGCTGGCAGTCATGGGCGTGAAAGCATTGTGGCAGATAAAAAGGAAAAAGAAAAGACCAACTATGATCTGGATCTCTCGCAGAAAATCGAGACGTGGGAGGCGGTCTGGATGGGGACGGTGCTGTCCGCGGATTCCTTTTTGGTGGGAATCGGGCTGGTACAATATGGAAATCAGGCTTATGCTTTTCCTGCTCTGGTGACCGTTCTTACAGGGGATTTCTTATTTTGGCACAACAAATTCGGTACTGGAGAATATTTGATTACATTTCTGCTGCATTTTTGACACTCGCCGGAATATTTCAACTATTTACTACCTTATAATGTAATAACTAATGATAATGTAATGATTGATGTAAAAATGAAACCGGGGTTTCCCATGAGGGATTTAGAACTCCGTCGGTGCATAGAGGGTGTAATATGCCCTCATGCACCGTTACGTGAGTTCTTTTAAGCGAAAGCGGTTCCGAATGGAAAGCGCTGGTTTCATTTTCCATTTTAATTATTACACTACATTTTCCTATTTACAAAAGGACACTTTTATATACAATATTAGATAGGAAAGTCTGTTTTGTTACAGAATAGAGAAAGGCGGGAACGTGAAATGAGCATCGTAGCACAATTCTTTATGATAATGGGGGAGTACTGACCGGATATGTAGGGATCGGTCTGGCGGCGGCCATTGGAAAGCTGGTTGGCGGCGGGATATTCCGCTTCCAATTTGACGAATTTATTTTCTTTATGGTGAGACTTAGCAAGTCAGGCAAACATTTCTCCTTTGGGTTGTGTGATCCACGGCCATACATAAAATGTCAGATGATCGATATGAAACCTACGAAAGTACGCGGGGTGATCTATGACGCATTTTCGATGGCAGTCGCGCTGTTTGTGACAGAGACAGTGTCATTGCAGCTGTTTGCGGCAAAGCGGATGCCATTTAATGCCTTTACGCTGCCGATGGCGATCGTGATGATCGGATATACGTGCTTTATTATTGTGCATCTTGTGTTTACGCAGAAAAAGAATGTCGGAGATAACCCGGGCGGGGCACTGCGGGAAGAGTACCAGCGCGTTTATGGGGAGATAAAAAAAGGAACAGAGCCGGGTGAAATCGAGATCAAAGACCTTGAATACACGGGGCATTTGACGGATCTTGGTGTATATAAAAATATCTGATGTTAAAATATTATCATTTTTTGGATAAAGGAGATTACGCACAGGTGTCAAAAGTAATTGACGACCTGGAAAATTATGTGCCGGATAAATGGTCAAAAAGCGATCTTCCGATGCTTGCGGAGCTCGTGTTTTATCATGTTATTATTCGAAAAAATCAGGCAAAAGCGCAGTTTTACGGAAAATCATTCTGCAGTATGCTGGAGGGAAATGAGGCAGTCAATGAAAAACGAGTATTTGCGTATTGGCTTTTCTTTGAGCAGAAAGACCGAGGGGCGGCATTACAATATACCATGAAGACATTGAAACAGATTTCGTCGTATCATTTAACGGGATGTCAGAATTTGGAAAAGAAACTACTGAGCGCGTTGATCAAGCGAATCGAACGTACAGCATAAAGAAGAGAGGGTAACGATGAAGGAAAAGATTTTGTCACTGGCACAGGGAAAATTTCGATATCAACAGCCCAAACTGCAGTTGTCGTTAAACCGGTTGATCCTGCAGGTGGAAGAAGGGGCGAAAGTTCGGAACAGCTGGTGATCTCCAATGACGAAGGAACAAAAGTAAAAAGGATTTGGAGCCAGTGAGGATATTCATTTTGACTTTTTCCCTGTATTTGATGGAAAAGAAAATCATGTAACTGTGCGCGTGAAAGCCGGAAACCGCAAGGCGGGCGAGGTGCTGACAGGAGTATTGTACCTTGTGACGGATTGTGGGGAGCAGACATTGCCGTATGAAGTGCGGATCGTAAAATCGTATTTGAAAGATTCCATGGGACGGTCGATTTCCGGCTATCCGGAATTTGTGCGCTTTGCCAAAGAAAATTTTGAAGAAGCAGTCCGGATTTTTTACCATCAGAAATTTCTTGATCGTTATCTGGAAACATTAGAAGACAAGAGGCTGTACCGGCATTTGACAAAAAAGAATTCCAAGAAAGAGGCATTAAAAGAATTTTGGTGACGCACGGAGATATGGAAAAGGAGCCGGTACCGGAAGAAAAAACGCTGGAAGTACCCAAGACCGAGACAGTGGAAATTAAAAAGCCTGCCGGAAAGAGATTTCAGAAAAAGAAACAATGGAAACGGCTGATAACCGCCCATCTTCATTATATTATGAACAGCAGCCGTCGGGATCAGTGGATCGAGGCATTGCGTGCCTGCTTTCCGATGGACTATGCGCTGGAAGGCTATCTCGCATATTTGAAAAAGGACGAAGACGGAAAGCAGAAATATCTCAATCTGGCGGCAGGAGTGACAGAACCGGAAGAGGGGGCATCGATGGAACAGGTGCTTCGTTATCTGATCACCCAGTATATCAAATGTAAGATCACGAAAAATGAATTGGACAAAGATGAATTTTACTCCGAAGTCCGTCAATACCAGTCAGATGGCTATCAGCACATTTTCTGTACCGTTCTTTTGGAGCGCATGGGATATTATCAGGAAAATGTGATGGGGCTTTGGGAAGATCTGAACCAGTTGTGGGCGGATGGATGTTACAGTCCGTATCTGTATCTGTATCAGGCAATGATCCTTTTGCAGGAGCCGGATCTGCTCGTGCGGCTTGACCCACAGACAGTCGGAATCTGCCGTTTTGCTCTGCGTTACGATCTGCTGACGGAAAATGAAGTGCTTGCCATCTCGTTTTTGGCGGCAAAGAAAAAGAAAGAAACGCCGGCAATCCTTGCCCTTTTGATGGGATGCTATAAGAAATTCCATACGACAGATACACTGCATAGTATATGTGCTTTGCTGATCCGTGGGGAAAAACAGGGACCGCAGTATCTCAAATGGTTTGAACTCGGCGTAAAACATCATCTCCGGCTTACGGAACTGTATGAGTATTATATGTATTCACTGGGGAGGAGGATTTTTCCAATCTCGACCCGGCGGTGTATTCGTATTTTGAGTATGAGAACCACTTGCGCGATTCCGTGAAGGCAAAATTTTTCCGGCACATTGTGGAAAACCGGGAAACACATCCACAGGAATACGCAGTTTATGAAAATCCCATTCATGATTATGTGATGAAGCAGGCAGAAAATGGAAAAATCAATGCGACCCTTGCTTATCTGTACAATGAATTGCTGCCGAAAGAAGCGGATATCACACAACTGGCAGACAAACTGCCGGATTTTATCTTTGCCTATCACATCGTATGCCACACGGACAAGAAAATCGTACGTGTCGCCGTAGTGCATGATGAAGGCGGCGGAGAGCAGAATTACCGCATGCAGGATGGCGGGGCGGTCGTACATATTGCAACGCCGAACTACCGGATCTATTTTGTTGATGACAATGGCTATTATCACGCCGGAACGGTTGATTACGAAATCAAAAAAATTGTGCCGGCTCGATGAATTTGCAGAGATGTGCTACCAGTATGGCGCGGATTCGCTATTGGTAAAACTGCATTTGTTTTCAAAGATATTAGCGGAAAATGTGGAAATCAGTACGAAAGAGGCCATTTTGATCCATGAACTCGTGCGAAGCGACGTGCTTGGCGTGGAATACCAGCATAAGGGTTTATTGATATTGTACGATTATTATAAGTCCATCGGCGAGGATGCACTTTTGGAAGAAGTCATCCGCGACATCGATTTTCATTATATCAGCAGGGAGCGACAGGCGGGCATCCTGCAGACCATGATCCAGTATCAGATGAATGAGGACGCACTTGGGGTATTCCGCAAATACGAATTGACGGAATGCACACCGAAACTGATCCTGCTTTTGATCACGTGGGTTCTGGAAGAAAAACAGCAGAAATTCGATCCGTATTATATGCGAATCTGTGACTTCCTTTATGATAAGGGAGAGAAAAATAAAGTGACCCTTTCGTATCTGCTAAATTATTATATGGGCGATACGAAGAAGCTGCTTGATTTTTATAAGGCAGCGGAAAAAAATGGCGTGGAGATCCGCGACGGCGCATTGGAGCGGCTTCTCGGACAGGCCTTGTTTACCGGAGCCGATTTGCTTGCATTTGAAGACCCATTTGAAGAATATTATGAGTACGGGGCAAATCGTACATCGGTAAAAAGCGTTTTTGTCAGAAATTTCCTATGAATATCTGACCGGCCGGCTCGAATTAACGGTGGAATGGAAAAACCGTATCGCAAAAGAAGGGCTGGCGACGCAGAATCCGGTGCTTGTTCTTGCAATACTCAAATATTTTTCGGCGCAGGAGACATTGTCGGCCAATGAATGCGAATGGACCCGTTTCCAACTGGCAGAATGTGCGGCAAAGGGGAAGTATCTCGCTTTTATGAAAGATTTTTAAGGGCAAGATGGAAGTGCCGTTTGAGATTGAGAATGCCCAGATGTTGGAATGGATCGCGTCCGGAAAAGGCGACGTTTATATTGAGATCAATAAGGAAAAACTTCTGCCGATGCGTAGAATCCTGCCGGATGTGTATTGTTTTGCGACAATTCTTTTTCGGGAGAAACGTGCCGGTATCGCATTTTTGAGGGCGATATGGATGTACCGGTCAAAACCGGAGAGATGGTCGGCGGGAAGGCGGATCCATCCACGGAACCATCCTTTACCGGCTGTTGCAGGGAATGAGAGAAGCGAAAGAAACTGACCCCGCAGAGTATGACCGGCAGCTTCAGGAATTGAAAAAACGAAAAAATGGTGCGGCGCTGCTGCAGCCACTGTCGTGGGAAGGAGAGGCGAAGTAGACAATGAGCCAACGTAGTTTATATATCGGAGTAGATCTGAGAGAAGAAAATTCCCAGCTGGCACTGCTTGCGCCACAGGGAGAAGAGCCCAAACTCGTATTTGACCCGCGGGATAAGACGGAGAATACGCAGATTCCGACGGTGGTTACCATACCGGGTTCCCGGGAGACGGTTGGACATTTCCTAGAAAAAATTGTTAAAGGCGAGCCGATCTTTGCCGCCGGAGTGGAGAGTGACCCGGTCAACGTACTGGCGGCGTATTTTCAGAAAATATTGTCCTTTACGAGGCGCGAGTACCCGGAAGGAATGATACGGCGTCTGGTCGTTACGACAAAATACCGGGATTTCCGGTTTATCAGCCAGAGTTATCAGGCATTGGAAAAACTTGGTATCGGTAAAGACCGTGCGATGGTAGTTGACCGCCGGCAGTGCTTTGTGTATTATGTCATGAACCAGAAAAAGGATCTGTGGGTGAACCAAGTCGGGGTGTTTGATTACGAAGATCACGAGATTACGTATTTTCAAATGCATGTCGACCGCTATCAGCATCCGCCGTTTGTTACGGTGATGGAGAGACAATATCCGGATTATGTAAAAATGCTCGAAGAGCCGGTTCCGGAAGAGAGTGGCGAAAATGCAAGAGGTTCTGTGGTGGAAGCGATGGTAAAGGGCGCGCTGCATGGACAGGTCATTACGACCGTGTATATGACCGGAAAAGGGTTCGCGGATGGCTTCGCCGATGCAATTATGAAACAGCTTTGCGTGGGACGGCATGTATTCCGCGGTGACAATCTGTATGTGTTTGGTGCCTGCTTTATCGCGCGTGAGTACAGCGGCGAAAAGAAGATGGAACCATTTCTCTATATGGACGAAGATACGATACCGGTCAACATTACGATGCAGGCGTATACGAATGCCAAAGTGCAGGAAATTATGCTGGCAAAAGCCGGTACGCCGTGGTATCAGGTAGATTATGAGGTGGATCTGATCGCCGATGGAGAAGAGGAATTGCAGATCCGGGTGTATCATGTGAGAGATAAGAGTACACGCACCCATATTCTTCCAATGGACGGGATTCAGGGGCGGCTTGACCGCAAAGCGCGGATTGGATTACAGATCCGCTTTGCCGGAGTTGACAAATGTATTTTTACGATCCGTGACAAGGGATTTGGAAACTTTTTTCCCATCGTCACACCGGATCTGGGAAGAAACGATCATTGTGTAAAGGCAGGTGGTAATATGTTTATATTGTGTCAGGGGATTTGGCAAAAGAGCCTTATATCATCCCGATTTCAGAAGTTCCTGTTTATTCTTTGGAAGAATTGTGTTATTATATGTATCATAATATTTACACAGTGACAGAGGAATTTTTCGATGAAAATCTGGTTCACTGGCTCAAAGGGCAGGTGCATCTCCGCACCCTTGCGATGAAGATGGAAAAACTTATCCGCAAGCACCACAATATCAAGGATCTGGTGGTAACACTGCTTTGTGCCTGTGATTATTATAAAAAAGAAGAGATTTTTTCACTGGTAGAAGTAATGGAAAACATTGCCAATCTTCCGCCGGAGAAAAAGCCCGGATGAAGGCAGATAATTATTTGAAAGCCGGAAGATATGGAAGAAGTTTTCAGGAATATCAAAGCCTGCTGCACGGACCATTGGCAAAGGAACTCAGCACAAAAGAGTATGGGGATGTGCTTCATGATCAGGCGATTGCGATGTTTCATGTATCTTCGTTCCGCCAGGCAGCAGATGGCTTCAAGGAAGCGTACGCGCGTAATCACAGACCGGAGTCGCTGCAGCAGTATCTGTATGTACTTTTGGCATGCGGTGACAAAGAGATGTTTGACCGCGAATGCGAAGCAGCGGGAAAATCCGAAGAAGAAAAGAAGGCACTTTGTGAGGCATGGGAACAGGCATGCGGTACTGCCGGAAACGATTCGGACGAAGTTTGTATCAACCGCGCTGTGCGCGAGATAAAAGAATCGCTGGAAGAGCCATCGCAAAAATAAGGAGGAATCAGACACTATGATATTTGGACGATTTCGCAAACGAAAAGCGGAACCGGAAATAGAAGAAGTACTGCCGCCGGAGCAGGAGGCTGAGCAGATTGCAAAAGAAATTAAAGCCGACTCGGCAGCAGAAAAAGAGCAGGTTGACATAAAGACAAAAAGCAGCGCATTGACTATATTCAGCGCTTGTATGAGGGGATTCAGGAAGCGAAAACCAGAATGAACAGATTAAAAAAGAGTATGCAGAGGTAACTTCGCATCTGAAGGATATCCAGCTGATGGATCAGGCACTCGACGAGGACAAAGTGGTTGTTCTGCAGACGGCATCGGCGATCGATCAGTTAATGAAAGAACGAGATTATCTGAAAAACGCCGGTATAAGTTCAATGATGCACAGCGTCAGGCGATGGAAAACTTTGAGACGACAGCAGCCGATGACGTAAAGAAGTTAAAGAACTTTGAGGATTACCAGATTAAGGTAAAAATGATCTGCACCAGCTGGAGAGTGAGAAGCAGCTGCTCAAATCGGACAAACGTGACATTATCAATAAACAGGGTACCCTGCGTGTCGTATCGAAGGTTCTGGCTGGGATTCTGCTTGTGTTTGCACTTTTGATGCTGACGATTCGTCTGGCATTTGAAGTCGATGTTACGGTGCCGGTCATTGCTACCGCGGCATTTGCCTTTTGGTGTTGCTTGTCATTATGTGGGAAGCGCGTGCCAACCGGACCGATATGGTGATCACAGAACGCAAATGCAACCGCGCAATTTCTCTTTTGAACCGTGTGAAGATAAAATATGTCAATAATACGCGGACCATTGATTATATGTGCATGAAGTACCGCGTGCGCAATGCGACGGAACTGGAATTTGTGTATGACCAGTATCAGCGGGCAAAGCGGGAATGGGCGCGCAAGCGTGAGAGTGTGTATATGCTCAATGAAAAAAGGACATTTTGGTCGCCGAACTAAAGAAGATGGGCGTAAAAGATGCCGAAATCTGGTGCACTCAGGTACAGGCAATCATTGAGCCAAAAGAAATGGTTGAAGTCCGCCACGATTTGAACACGCGCAGGCAGAAACTGCGAAGCCAGATTGATTACAATACAGGGATCATGCAGGATTTTATCGGAGAACTGGAACGCATCCGCGACATTCGCGAAAAGAGTATGCAAAGGATGTGGAAGAGGTTCTTGCAAAATCCAAGGAAATGAATCCGGAAAAATAGAATGGAGGGAACATATGAATCTTTTATTTTTATTAAAACCAAAAAATACCGTGGATTTTTTGAACGGCGAGGACACCGTGCGTGCCGGACTTTTGAAACTTCGTGCCAGCGGGTATACAGCGGCACCGGTATTGTCAGAAGAAGGAAAATATATCGGGACGGTCACAGAGGGAGACTTTTTGTGGCATCTGCGTGATACACCATTGGATCAGGAAACGGCAGTAAATCATGTATATATCTGCGAAATAATGCGCGAGAACTGGAATCAGCCGGTTCATATTTCGGCGACGATGGAGGAACTTCTGGAACTGGTATTGAATCAGAACTTTGTACCGGTTGTCGACGACCGAAATTATTTTGTGGGAATTATCACGAGACAGTCTGTGATCCGCCATTTTGTGGATCGGATCCAGAAATTGAAACATCAGGTGGGCGAACAGGAATTGGAAAAAAAGGAAGGAGAAAAAGAGTGAAACCTCGAGTCGATTATACGTTATATTTATGTACAGACCGCGAATTGATGTCTGCGGAAAGACTGGAAAAAGCAGTGGAGCTTGCTATACAAGGGGGTGTGACGGTCGTTCAGCTCCGCGAGAAAGATTGCACAGGAAGGGAATTTCTGCAGATTGCAAAAGATGTAAAACAGATTACGGATGCGTATGAGATTCCGCTTATTATCAATGACCGGATTGATATCGCGATGGCGGTGGATGCCGACGGCGTTCATTTGGGACAGAGCGACATACCGGCGCATACGGCAAGGGAACTTCTGGGACCGGATAAGATCATAGGGGTATCTGCGTACAATAAAGAACTGGCCGTCGAGGCGCAAAAAAGAGGGCGCAGACTATCTGGGGTCGGCGATGTGTTTGGAACTTCGACGAAAGCAGGAACGCATCATGTAGAGATCGATATCCTGCGTGAGATCTGCAATGCCGTAAAAATCCCGGTAGTTGCGATCGGCGGTGTCAACCAATCCAATGTGGCAAAACTGGCAGACACCGGTGTCAGTGGGGCAGCAGTCATTTCGGCGATCATTGCTTCGAAAAATATAACAGAAGCAGCGACAAATATGTTATCGCTGCTTCAAAAAGAAGTTATCGTAAATTCTCCAAGAGCATAACCGGAACACGAAGATTACCGGTGCCACGGCCAAGTTCAATATCCGGTTTGTTGGCACCGTGAAAATCGGAACCGCCGGTGATAAACAGATGATATTCATCGGCAAGCTTGCGGACAAACGCTTCATCTGTACCACGGTTTCGCGAATAAATGGCTTCGATTCCGCAAAGTCCGTAAGAGGTCAGATCGTCTAATAACCGGCGGATCTGGCTGACGGACAATTTGTAAAGCAATGGGTGTGCGAGAACCGGAATACCGCCGGATGCGCGAATCAGATCGATGGCATCTTTTGGTGTGAGATATTCGCGGTTGACAAAATACGGGCTGTCGAAGCCAGGCAGGTACGGAACGCATAATCCAGCGATGGCACACCGCCGTTTTCCAGTAACAGTCGGGCAAAATGCGCACGGGTCAAAATAGTATCGCCAAAGCGTTCGCACAACATATCATACGAAATTGGGAAACCGGCATTTTGCAGATTGCTGCACATTTTCCGATTTCGTTCATCACGTTCATTGGAAATATCTTCCAATGTAGCGATGAGCTTTTTTATTATGGATATCGTAGCGGTATCCGAGCATATGGATTTCAACCGATTGGGAAGAAGAAATCGTATATTTGCAGGAGAGCTCCATACCCGGGATCACCTGAATCTTATTGTCAAATTCTTCCGCTTTTTTTATGGCACGTTCCACGCCGCTTATGGTATCGTGGTCCGTCAATGCAAACGCAACCAGTTCCTGTTTAATTCCAAGAACAACCAGTTCCTCGGGAGAAAAGGTGCCATCGGAACAATTCGAATGCACGTGCAGATCAATATATCTCATAATCATACCTTCTATTCTTTTAGTATAGTATAACTATTATAGCATAATGGTAGGAATATGTAAAACAGAAAGAGCATATAGATAGTAAAGAGTAAAAAAGAAATGGCGAGAGAGTAGAATGAGAAGATTGAAAGGATTTTTTGTTTCCTTTGTGCTGACGGCACTTCTTTTGGTAGTTGTAGCATTTGTGCTGTATCAGACTAAGACATCCGTGGAACATATTGGCGGAGCAATTCTTTTTGGTGTATGCAGTCGCGGCATTTGTCGGTGGAATGATTTTTCCGCACAAAAGGACAGCCGGCATTATCTGATGGGTGGACTATTTGGACTGGCATATTTTGGGGTTGTTTATGGCGTCAGTGCTGTCTGGAACAAAAGTTTATCCACAATGTTCCCGGCGATATTGACAACACTTTTGGTCTGTGTTCTTGCCGGTATGCTTGGTGGTATGCTTGGACCGAGAAAAAATAAAGAAAGCAGGAGTTGAAAACTTGTGTTTAATATAGGACGAGAAAAACAATGTTTGAGAAGAGAAGATATTTGTCAGAAGACACCTCATTTGTACCGGGTGGAAGGTGTCCATGGCGAATCATTTGCGTAGCAATACGCTGTCCTCCTCCATACCAGAAAAGGGACCATGTGAAAGATGCTTGTTTCCCCGGATATTTGTGACGGATCTACATCTGTATGTAAATCCGTTGTATGAAAATTGGTAAAACTGTGTAATTCGTATTTGGAAGTAAGAAGTTCTTTGGTTACGCCTCGAATTAATGTACGCTGTAAGCAGCTTACGAGCAATGCATGAAAAAATTCTAAATTTATTAGCACTCACTCTTGACGAGTGCTAATAAAAAAGTGGTATAACATAATTGTAGCGATGGTGGAGAGACTATAAAAAGTCCCACATTGTCCAATAACGCTTGCAGGCATCGTGCAGGAGATGCAGAATGGAGGCAGAGTATGAATATTTCAAAATTTACACAGAAATCCGTAGAGATTTTAAACAACCTGGAAAAAATCGCATATGATTTTGGTGCACAGGAGATTGCACAGGAACACTTACTTTATGGGATGTTGACGGTAGAAGATAGTCTGATTAAGAAACTGATCGAGAAGATGGAGATAGACAGCGATGTGTTTTTGGCGCAGGTCGAGGGAGCTGTCCGCAAACGTCCGCAGGTTCAGGGAGGACAGGTTTATATCGGACAAGATTTGAATAAAGTATTGGTGTATGCCGAAAATGAGGCGAAAGCGCTGGGAGACGAGTATGTCTCCGTGGAGCATTTATTTTTGAGTCTGCTTCGCAAACCATCGAAGGAGATCAAGCAGCTGTTCCACGATTTTCAGATTGACCGCGAAAGATTTTTTTGCAGGCTCTTTCGAAAGTCCGAGGAAATCAAAAAGTGACAACGGACAATCCGGAAGCCGTGTATGACAGCTTAAATAAATATGGATACGACCTCGTAGAGAGGGCGCGTGAGAAAAACTGGATCCTGTAATTGGCAGGGACTCGGAGATTCGTAACATGATTCAGATCTTATCGCGTAAGACCAAAAATAACCCGGTTCTCATCGGTGAACCCGGTGTAGGTAAGACAGCAGCTGTAGAGGGACTGGCACAGCGTATTGTGCGCGGAGATGTGCCGGATGGCTTGAAAGACAAGATAATATTTGCTTTGGATATGGGGGCATTGGTGGCAGGTGCCAAATACCGCGGTGAATTTGAAGAACGTCTGAAAGCCGTTTTGGAAGAAGTCAAAGACAGCGACGGGCAGATCATTCTTTTTTTGTCGATGAACTTCATACGATCGTCGGAGCCGGAAAGACCGATGGAGCAATGGATGCAGGCAACATGTTAAAGCCGATGCTTGCGCGTGGTGAACTGCATTGTATCGGTGCGACTACATTGGATGAATATCGGATGTACATTGAGAAAGATGCCGCCCTGGAACGTCGTTTCCAGCCGGTAATGGTGGATGAGCCGACGGTCGAGGATACCATCTCCATTCTGCGTGGACTGAAAGACCGTTATGAAATTTTCCATGGTGTAAAAATTACCGATGGAGCACTTGTCAATGCGGCGGTTTTGTCAAACCGTTACATTTCCGATCGTTTCCTTCCGGATAAGGCGATTGACCTTGTCGATGAAGCATGCGCACTCATCAAAACCGAGCTGGATTCGCTGCCGACCGAATTGGATGATGTGCAGCGTCACATCATGCAGCTGGAGATTGAAGAGGCCGCATTGAAAAAAGAAACGGATAATCTGAGCAAAGAGCGTCTGACTAATTTACAGAAAGAACTCGCCGAACTTCGTGAACAATTTGCCGGCGAAAAGGCAAAATGGGACAATGAGCGAAGCGCGGTGAAAAAAAGGTTCACAGTCTGAAGACTGAACTTGAAACCGTCCGCAATCAGATTGAAATGGCGAAAAACAATTATGACCTTGAAAAAGCGGCGCAATTGCAGTATGGAGATCTGCCAAGAGTGCAGAAACAATTGCAGGAAGCCGAAGAAAAGGCAAAGAAAGGCGACCAGTCGATGGTTCACGAGAGCGTAACAGAGGAAGAAATTGCCAAAATTGTATCGCGCTGGACAGGAATCCCGGTTGCCAAATTGACAGAATCGGAGCGCAATAAAACACTTCATCTGGCAGATGCACTTCACAAACGGGTGGTCGGCCAGGACGAAGGAGTAACGAAAGTGACAGAAGCAATCCTTCGTTCCAAGGCCGGAATCAAGGATCCGACAAAGCCAATCGGCTCATTTCTCTTCCTTGGTCCTACCGGCGTCGGAAAGACGGAGCTTGCGAAGAGCCTTGCCGAGAATTTGTTTGACAATGAACAGAATATCATACGTATTGATATGAGTGAATATATGGAGAAACATTCCGTATCGCGTCTGATCGGAGCGCCTCCGGGATATGTTGGTTACGAGGAAGGCGGCCAGCTGACCGAGGCAGTGCGAAGAAAACCATATTCTGTCGTATTGTTTGATGAGATTGAGAAGGCACACCCGGATGTGTTCAATATTTTCTTGCAAATATTGGATGATGGACGTGTAACAGACTCGAAAGGCCGTACGGTCGATTTCAAAAATACGATTTTGATCATGACATCGAACCTTGGCGCAGAATATTTGCTTGATGGTATCGACGAGGACGGCAATATCCGCCCGGAGGCAGAACAGAAAGTGATGGAAAAACTTCGTCTGAGTTTTAAACCGGAATTTTTGAACCGTCTCGATGAAACCATCATGTTTAAGCCGCTGACAAGAGACAATATCCGAGGAATCATTGATCTTTTGATCGCGGATCTGAACCGCCGTCTTGCCGACCGCGAGCTTACGGTAGAACTTACCGACGCAGCGAAAGACAAAGTGGTGGAAGATGCGTATGAACCGGCTTATGGTGCACGGCCATTGAAGCGTTATATCCAGAAAAAGGTAGAGACACTTCTTGCCAAAAAGATTTTGTCTGACGAACTTCATGCCGGCGAGCATTTTGTTATTACCGATGAAATGCTGTAAATAAATAACACCCCTTGCGAATTTTGTCATATAGTATACTAAAAAGCAAAATAGCAAGGGGATTTTTTTTATGAATTCATATTCTGGAAATTGTAATTGTAATGAAAATCCAAGACCGCGCGGCCCGATGCCTGTCAACATGCCATCCTCTTCCTGCGGATGTCGTGACTACAAGCCGGAAATGCCGGAATCCCGACCTTGTCCACGCCCGGAACGCCAGTCATTGGCTATCGCCTCGGTAAAATGGCAGACGTGGAAAAATGTCATGGACGGTGGAAGCGGTTTGGCGCACGGCTCGATCTTTGAAGATCTCGTTCTTCCATTTGTTGGAAGCAAAGCAGCATGCGCACAATGTTCACAACCATCATATCAAGGGAGGAATCGACGATGAATCAGACAGACAAAAAGAAGTTGCTGCGTTATATTCAGGAAGTTTCGTTTGCCATCGATGATGTCGTACTGTATCTGGATACGCATCCCTATGATGAGGAAGCATTGAAGTATTACAAAAGTATAAGAAATTATACCACGAGGCATCCGAGGAATACACGCAATACTACGGACCACTACAAACTAGTAATGTCATCGCAGATGACCGCTGGACCTGGGTAGAAGGCCCGTGGCCATGGGAAGGAGGATGTTGATCAATGTGGAAATATGAAAAACGGTTGCAATACCCGGTAAATATCACTCGCCCCAATGCTGAGATGGCAAAAGTGATCATTTCACAATTCGGAGGTCCCGACGGAGAGGTCGGTGCGGCAATGCGCTATCTGTCCCAGCGTTATTCGAACATGAACCGTAAGGTGGCCGGGGTTCTGACTGACATCGGAACGGAGGAACTCGCCCACATGGAAATGATCTGCGCGATCGTTCACCAGCTGACGAAAAACCTCACCGCGGAAGAACTGCAGGAGCAGGGATTTGCCCCATACTATGTAGATCACACAATCGGACTTTGGCCACAGGCCGCTTCCGGTGAGCCTTGGAGCGCATCTATGATTCAGTCTACGGGCGACCCGATTGCTGACATGCACGAAGACATGGCGGCAGAGCAGAAAGCGCGTCTGACCTACGATAATATTCTGCGCCTGATCAAAGATCCGGAAGTCTGCGACCCAATCCGCTATCTCCGTGAGCGCGAGATCGTTCATTATCAGCGTTTCGGCGAAAGCCTGCGGCTGATCACTGACGACCTTGACCATAAAAACATCTATGCATTTAACCCGGATTTTGACAAACAATTTTGTAAATAATTAGTTAAATGAATGGCGATGCGAGGCTCGGGCAAAAGCCCGGGCCTTGTATTTTTTGTAAAATGTGGGTATTTTAAAAGCAGAGATGTATTTAGAAAGAAGAAAGTTGACATTTTAATTTCTATTGTGTATAATGATGTAAATTAGAGAGGAGGCGGATGAAATGGCAACAAAAAGTATATTAAAGACAGTCAAGATACGGGATAGTAAACTTTGTCGTTCATTTGCTGACGCGATAGAAAAAACAAAGTATGTAAAAGAAAATGAAGTACAATATAGTCGCGAATGTACAGAATTAGACAAAGGGAGTGTCAAAAAATTCTTTGAAAATATGTGAAATGCAATCTAAATATTACCAAGTTAATTTACAAAATATGTTAGAAGAACTGGGAAAGGATAGGGTTGAAACTATTCTTTCCGGTTTTTCGTGCCCGCAAAATGAAGATGTAGAATATTTTTTAAAACGAAAAGCAATACTGTTTTCACAACAAGGATTTGCAAAAACCTTTTTGGTTTTTTGGTGTAGTGCGGATGAAACAGAAAGATATTTGATTGGTTATTATTCAATTGCAAGTAAGGTTATTGAAGTTGAACGAAATTCTGTTAGTAAGAGGACATATAAAAAATTGCTGCAATTTAATGTAACATCGTTTTCAGAAGAAGGTTGCATGGTTCCAGCTATTTTAATTGGTCAGTTAGGAAAAAATTTTACCGATGGAAATAATACTTTAATTAGCGGAGATGAATTGCTAAAAATGGCAATTGATCGGATCCATGATATTCAGTATGAACTTGGAGGAAAATTCACATATGTAGAGTGTGAAAATAAGGAAAAATTAATCCGATTTTATCAGAATAATGGATTTGTTTTATTTGGAAAACGAAAGTTAGACAAGGATGAGACAATGATTCAGGGGAGGAGTTAATGCAATTGCTTAAATATATACATACTTGATAATATTACATTTGAAAGGATACCCAGGACGGGTATCTTTTTTCTATCCCTTAGCGTGACGCGGAGGGACGGATGACAAAGGTGGAATCCTGACTGGTTTCATGATATCTGTGCTGAAAATGAGCATTGATGAAAATCAATAAAAGCAGTATTCGTGTCGATTAGTGTAAAAAATAGAAAAAGTTCGTGCATTTTAGTGCTAAATTTATTGATTTTTATGTTGATTTTTACACGAATTGTATTTATAATGTAAATAAGACTTCAAAGGAGGTTTGGGTTATGGATCGAAAAATAATGGGATTTTTACGGGAATGGAAACAAAGCAGCCATCGAAAACCTTTAATTCTACAAGGGGCAAGACAGGTTGGTAAAACGTATTCTATTTTGGAATTCGGACGCATGCATTATGAGAATGTAGCTTATTTTAATTTTGAAACGAACCCAAAATTAAATGAAACATTTGAGGAAAATATAAGTCCGGAGTATTTAATTCCGATTTTATCACATATTGCCGGGCAAACGATTGTAAAAGAAAAACGTTGATTGTGCTTGATGAAATACAGCTTTGTGAACGGGCATTAGCTTCGTTAAAGTATTTTTGTGAGGATGCACCGGAATATCATGTCATCGTTGCCGGCAGTTTGCTTGGTGTGGCTGTAAACCGGGCGAAATATTCTTTTCCGGTCGGGAAAGTGGATATGAAAACGCTGTATCCAATGGATATGGAAGAATTTTTGCTGGCATTAGGTGAGGAGAATCTTGTAAATCAAATTAGACAAAGTTTTGATGATAATACGCCACTTCCATCGGCGCTCCATGACGCAGCTATGCAATATTACCGCCAATATTTGGTGGTTGGTGGTATGCCGGAATGTGTAATGCAGTTTGTTCAGACTCAGGATTATATTTTAGTTCGGCACACGCAGGATACAATACTTGCCAGTTACTTAAATGATATGAGCAAGTATAATAATTTGAATGAAATCAAAAAAACAAGACTTGCTTATGATAATATAACCGTGCAGTTATCAAAACGGAATACACGGTTTCAATATAAGCTGATTAAAAAGGGTGGACGTGCAGCTGAATTTGAAAATGCTATTGAATGGCTCTGTTTGTCTGGAATAGTTTCACAAGTGCATAAGGTAGAACAAGTCAAGAAGCCATTGGAGAATTATCGTGATATTGATGCGTTTAAGATTTATGTATCGGATCTTGGTTTACTTTGTGCCAAAAAAGATTTAATGGCGAACGATATTCTTTACATGGTTGAGGAGCTGAATGATTTTAAGGGCGGTATGGCTGAAAATTATGTGAATGTACAGTTGACGATTAATGGCTATCATACCTATTACTGGAAATCTCCAAGAGGAGCAGAAATTGATTTTGTCATTCAAAGAAATGGAAAACTGATTCCGATTGAAGTAAAATCAGCTGATAATACCAGGGCAAAAAGTTTAAAAATTTATATGGATACTTACCAGCCAGAATATGCTATTAAACTGTCTGCCAAGAATTTTGGCTTTGAGGATAAAAAGAAAATCGTTCCTCTTTATGCAGCATTTTGTATCTAAAACAAAATATTGAAAAAGAATTGTAAAAAGCACGTTGCAAACAACGCAGGGTGCTTTTTTCGTTTATAAATACCATTAATATTTAAAAATTAGTAACTATTCAGGGCTCCCAATGTATGGAAAATCAAAGCCTCTTACGTGCAAGCACGACGATTCATTGATTTCCATACATTGCTCCTGAATAGTTACAAAAATTTTAAAAAAAATTTTGCAAGTCCCGTTTTTGGGACAGCTAATGTTGTAATATATAGAAAACGAAAACAAAAGCAACAAAAAATAGTTGAAGGAGGGCTTTGTTATGCATGATTGGATGGACTTTAACAGAGATGGAGAAGTAGATTGGTCGGAGAAAGTGCTTGCGGCGGAAATGCTTTGTACCAGCCGGGAAGAACACAATGCATTGTTTGGAGATGACGGCGATTTTGATGATGATGCAGAGACAGACGACGCGGATTTTGAATATGACGCCATCATGTCAGGACTGGATCCGGATGAATTAATGGACATGGATGAGGATGAAAGAGATGAAGCGTTGGAAGACGCCGGCTTAGATCCGGATGATTACGATTTTTGACAAATAATTTAAGCAAGGAGATGGACATTATGAACGTACAGCCTGCAAATGACAGCACAGACATTTTTGAGGAGGACGCTGAGCAGGAAGAAATTCATGTCGTAAAAATATCAATGAAATGGCAGGTTGAAAGGAGTGGTAAATTATGAAAGAAAGATTAAGGGAAGCAGTTTATGGACTGGCCGTTGGAGATGCGGTAGGCGTACCGTATGAATTTACGCGGAGAGGAAGTTTTCAATGTGCAGGGATGACTGGCCACGGCACATGATCAGCCCGCCGGCACATGGTCTGACGATACCAGTATGACATTGGCAACCTGTGCCAGCATTAAGAATATGGGCAAAATAGACTGCGAAGATATTCGCCGGCAATTTGAAGCGTGGTTTTATGAGAAAAAGTATACACCGTTTGGTGAAGTTTTTGACTGTGGAATTACTTGCAGCCAAGCAATTAGAAATAAAAAGGGAAAAGAAGATGAAAGGTCAAACGGCAACGGTTCTTTGATGCGCATCCTTCCCCTGGCATTTGTTCCCAATATAACCGACGAACAAATCGCGGAAGTATCGGCCATTACGCACGCACATAAGATTTCAAAAGAATCTTGTATCATTTATGTGCGAATCGCCCAGGAAATGTTTGCCGGTGTGTCTCTTCGGGAAGCCATAGAAAAGCATGTGTCGGAAAAATCAATTCTGCATCGTCTACGATACATCGATCGACTTGAAGAAAAAAGAAATCCGTTCGAGTGGTTATGTCGTTGATTCGTTTGAGGCGGCGATGTGGTCGCTCTAACCACAAATTCTTACAAAGAATGTATCGAAAAAGCAGTTAATCTCGGGGATGATACGGATACCGTCGCAGCTATTGCAGGTGGCTTGGCGGGAATCCTGTACGGGATAGAAAATATTCCAAAAGAGTGGATGGAAAAACTGCAAGGCAAGGAAATCATTGACTGGTGTTTATGGTAGAGGGGAGGGCGTATAAGGAGTGGGAATTTAAAAATGTAGATTATAAAAAAGATTGTCAAAAAAAGTAAAAAATGGTAAAATAGATGTGGAGTTGTTTGTATCCAAGTTTGCAAAAGAGCAAAATAAAAAGCCCCTCCGGGCTTTGTCAAAATGACGATTTGAAAAAATTTTTATTTGCACTCGCAGTGCAAATTCAGAGGGTACTGAATTTACTAGCATTATAATAACACACTATAAGGAGGGTGTCAATATGGAATTGAAAAAAAAGTAATAAAATTTATGGAGATTATTATATCGGATTGGATATAGGAACTAATTCAGTGGGTATAGCTGCAACGGATCTTAACTATAATCTGATTAAATACAAAGGCGAACCGGTTTGGTGTTCTCATTTATTTGAAGAAGGACATCAACGCGCAGATAGAAGAGGTTTTCGTACCGCGAGAAGACGCTTGGATCGAAGACAGCAGAGAGTGCAGTTAATTGATGAGTTATTTGCATCAGAGGTTGGAAAAGTAGATAAGAATTTTTATATTCGGAAAAAAGAAAGTGCGTTGTGGCGAGAGGACAAGACTGATAGCAGTACAGGAAATATGTATTTTAATGATGAAGATTATAAAGATGTAGATTATCATAAGGAGTATCCGACGATTCATCATTTAATCGTTGCATTGATGGAGCAGGATAAAGCATTTGATATTCGACTTGTAAATATTGCGATTGATTGGCTTGTTGCACATCGAGGTCATTTTTTTGTCAGAAATCAGTGTAAAAAATGTGGATAAAATAACAGATTTTGAGACAGTGTACAACAAATTTATCGACTTTTTAATATGGAAGGGTTGCAAGATTCTTACAATGCGTGGATTGAAGCGGATTGCAAAGAATTGGAGAAAATCATAAAATCCAAAAGTGGAATTACAACCAAGAAAAGAGAGTTAAAACAAGTGATATATGGGGAAAAGTTCCCAAAGAGGAAAGTGTACCATATAAGTATGAAAGCATGATAAATTTCCTTGCTGGGGGAAAAATTAAGGCGAAAGATCTTTTTCAACAGAGCGAATATGAAAGTGACTTTTCCTTTAGTATTAGCGATGATATGGAAGAAATATTGCCACAATTGGGCGATGATGCGGAATTTGTTTCCAAAATGACAGCCATTTATGAGTGGAGCGTTTTGACTGATGTATTAAACGGAGAAAATACATTTCGAAGGCAAAGGTGGAGGTGTATGACCAGCACAAAAAGGATTTGGAACAATTGAAAAAATTTGTTCGCAAGTATGCACCGAAAGAGTATTATAAGATTTTTAAAGAGTCGGGTAAGGAACTAAAAAATTATACAGCATACTCCTATAATTTAAAATCCGTTGATACGACTAAGGATAAGGGTGAATTACCAAAGCAAAAAGCAAATCAGAAAGAGTTTAATGACTTTTTAAAGAAAACGTTAAAACTTGATAAGATTGAAGAACAAATAGAAGAGGAAGATTTAGATTTTTACGAAGATATGGTAAGCAGAATTGAGAATGCTGGTTTCATGCCAAAACAGGTAAATTCTGATAACCGTGTAATTCCACATCAACTGTATCAGATTGAGTTGGAACGCATTTTGGACAAAGCAGAGAATTATTTGCCATTTTTAAAAGAAAAAAGATGTGGATGGTTTGACAATAACTGAAAAATCAAATCTGTATTTACGTTCCGTGTGCCATACTATGTAGGACCGTTGCGCCAGGATAACAGTGAAAATGCATGGATTAAAAGAAAAGCGGAAGGAAAGATTCTGCCTTGGAATTTTGACCAGATGGTGGATAAAGATGCTTCTGAAAAAGAATTTATCCGTCGTATGACAAATACATGTACCTATCTTCCTAGCGAAAGTGTATTGCCAAAATGGTCGTTGTTGTACTCTAGTTTTATGGTGCTAAACGAGATAAATAATATCAAAGTGAATGGTCAATCAATTAGTGTCGAAGCAAAACAGAGGATTTATCATGAACTTTTTGAAAAGAAAGCAAAAGTTACGGTAAAAATGATCCGCGGATTTTTGGAATCCAATAATTATATGCAAAAAAGAAGATGTGTTAGAGGGGATTGATGTTACAATAAAATCTTCGTTAAAAGCACATTATGAGTTCAGAAATCTTCTTGCAGCAGGGACTTTAGATAAAAAAGATGTGGAAAGAATTATTGAGCATAATACCTATGTAGAGGATCGTGGCAGATATCGTAATTGGATCAATCGAGAATTTCCAAATTTGTCTGCCGAAGATAAGAAGTACATTGGAAAATTAAAGTATAACGATTTTGGTCGAATCAGTAAAAAATGTTAAATGACTTGCAGGGGGATGATAAAACAACCGGTGAGATGGGAAGTATTATGCATTTCCTCTGGACGACAAATGACAATTTTATGCAGTTATTGTCAAATGATCGCTATACTTTTGCCGAGAAAATTGAAGAAGAACGAAAAAATATTATGAATCAAAAGAGTTTAGTGTAGAAGATCAATTGGATGAAATGTATGTTTCAAATGCCGTGAAACGACCAATTTTGCGTACACTTGATGTGGTTGATGATGTTGTATCCACATTAGGACATGCGCCGAAGAAATTTTTTGTGGAGATGGCAAGAGGTGCTGATCCGGACCAAAAAGGAAGAACAACGACAAGAAAACAGCAATTGCTGGAATTGTATAAAAATGTAGAAGAAGATACGAGGATTCTTGAAAAAGAATTGGAAGATATGGGAGATATGGCGAATAACAGACTTCAAAGTGAAGCAATATTTTTATATTATCTCCAATTGGGACGTTGTGCATATTCCGGGCAGGCAATAGATCTTTCACAGATAAAGAGCGGAAAATACAACATAGATCATATTTATCCACAATGTTATGTAAAAGATGATAGCATTGTAAATAATAAGGTCCTTGTTCTTTCAGGTATCAATGGGGATAAAAAGGATATTTATCCAATTAGTGAGGAAATTCGAACATCACAGAAAGCGTTTTGGAGCAAATTGCGTAAGGCTAATCTTATGTCGGACGAAAAATACAAACGATTGACAAGAAATACCCGTTTTCCGACGAGGAAAAACAGGGATTTATTAACCGGCAATTAGTTGAAACCAGACAGTCCATGAAAGCAGTTACACAAATACTAAAACAGAAATACAAAAATACGGAAATTGTATATGTTAAGGCAAGATTGGCATCGCAATTCAGACAAGAATTTTTGACACCAAAAAGTCGTTTGATCAATGATCTTCATCATGCGAAAGATGCCTATTTGAATGCGGTTGTTGGAAATGTGTATCATGAAAGATTTACCAGAAAATGGTTTAATATTTCGGATAAATATACAGTTAATCCGAAGTCATTATTTAAGAGAACCGTTCAGCATGGCGAGGAAGTGATTTGGGATCCGGATGTGCATATGGACAAAGTTAAGTCAATTTATAAGAAGAATAATATTAAGATGACTAGATATTCATTTTGTCAGAAGGGCGGGTTGTTTGATCAGATGCCGCTGAAAAAGAAAGCCGACTTAGTTCCTCTCAAAAAAGGAATGGATCCGGTAAAATATGGTGGCTATAATAAATCCGGAGCAACGTTCTTTATTGTAGCAGCCTATGACAAAGGGACAAAAAGGAAGTTTCATTTGTTCCGATTGAGCTGATGTTTTCAGAGCAGTTTTTAAAGGACGAGGATTTTGCAAAACAATATGTACAGGAACAACTTCAGAAATTGAGTGCCAAGACAGTTTCTAATGTTTGGTTTCCATTAGGAATGAGGAAGATAAAAATAGCTAGTGTGTTATCATTGGATAATTATGAAGTTTGGGTGTCTGGAAAAGCCAATAAAGGTACTAGAGTATTACTTAGTAGTGCTGAAAATCTCATCTTTTCAAAAGACATGGAAGTTTATATTAAAAGAGTCGAGAATTATGTAAATAAAAAAATAGTAAACAAAATATTGTGTTGGATGAAAAATATGATGGTATAACATCGGAACAGAATATAAATGTTTATGATTGTTTGTTATCAAAATGGAAACATCACTTTTTAGCAAGATGCCATGTTGTCAAGCTAAAATAGTTCGAATTGGTAGGGAAAAGTTTTTAAATCTCTCATTGGAGGACCAAACAGTTACGTTAATACGCATAATTGAGTGTATTAAGGCAGGAAGGAAGTCAAATGTTGATTTACGAAGTATAGGTGGAAGTGCTAATGCTGCGTCAGTTTATATGAGCGCAAATCTGTCATCCTCCTCGTATAAAGACATCCGAATTGTTGACTACTCTCCGGCTGGTTTGCACCGAAAAGAATCTGTCAACTTGAAAGATTTTCTTAAGTGATTACAGGAGGAACCATATGAGTTGGCGTATTGTAGTTATTTCAAGTCGATGTAAACTAGATTTAAGCATGAACTATATGGTCGTCCGTGGAGATGGAAACAAAAGAGTTTCGCTGAATGAAATTGCGGTTCTTATTCTTGAAAACAATGCAGTGTCGATGACAGGATGTTTGTTGTCGGCACTGATTGAAAAAAAAGATTCGTGTTATTCTTTGCGATTCCAAACGCAATCCACAGGCAGAAGTAGTACCATATTATGGGTGTCATAATGATGCGTTGAAGATAAAAATGCAATTACAATGGGATTCATTTATGAAAGAGTGTATATGGACTAAAATTGTAACAAAGAAAATAGAAAATCAGGCGATTTTATTGCGGAAAGAAGACCATGTGGAAGCTGAATTGTTGGAACAATATGTTGAACAAATTCAGCCGGGTGATGTTACAAATCGAGAAGGGCATGCGGCAAAAGTTTATTTTAATGCGTTATTTGGTAAAAAGTTTAGTCGGGATGATGAAGAAAATGTTATCAATGCAGCATTAAATTATGGATATTCTTTGATTTTGTCTGCTGTTAATCGTGAAGTTACAGCAAACGGATATTTAACACAATTGGGACTGTGGCATGATAATCAATTTAATCATTTTAATTTGAGTTGTGATATCATGGAACCACTTCGAATTATAGTAGATGAATATGTGGTAAAACATCCTTTGACAGAATTTTCTGTAGATGAAAAACATCAAATAGTAACAATATTAAATCAAACGGTGCGAATCAATAATACAGAGCAAAATTTGATGAATGCCATAAAAATTTATGTAAAAAGTATTTTTGATGCACTGAATGAGCAAAGTATAGAGATGATACGCTTTATAGAAATATGAGTTATAGATTTATGAGAATGATTGTATTTTTTGATCTGCCAACCAAGACGACGGCAGATTTGAGGGAATATCGTAAATTCCGAAAACTTTTAATAACCAATGGATTTGTTATGATGCAAGAGTCCGTTTATACAAAATGCTTTTAAATCAATCGGTTAAAATGAGTGTTTTGGAAGTATTAAAGAAAAAAATAAGCCACCACAAGGGCTTGTTCAGGCTATAACGGTGACAGAAAAGCAATTTGCAGGAGCGGTAAATATTGTTGGAGAATCCGTATCTAATGTTATTGATACAGATGAGAGGTTGATAATATTATGAAACTGGTAAGTGATAAATTTCAGTCTTGCATTCATTTTGTAGAAGGAAAATTTGATTCGATCATTATTGTCACCAGATGTCTTTCGTGAAGTGATTCAAGATTTTGTGTCGGAGATGAATGGAATAGAGACGGGGCTGGTGTTGTCAAAAGATAATGTGCCCATAAAAATAGCGAATAATGTGGAATTATTAATGTCATATATTCCATTCGAAGTAAACACTAAGAAATTATTGACAAGTTTACAGAATGTTTTAGAAAAAGAGGCTGTCAATGAAGAAAATTATCTTAAAACCCAAGAACTATTGACGGAAATTGAAACGTATATGGACAAACTTTCTTTTCGACTTCCTGTAAATTTGGAATATAAAATAAGTGTTTCAAATTTGCTGAAAATGGCTGCACCAAAATTAAATTTGGAACAGGTGGAAGGAATCGAGAAAATATTTGAATATATGCAATTTTATCGGGAAGTATTGGGAGATAGAGTGTTCGTATTTGTAAATTTGAGATCATATTATAACAGAAATGATGTGTGTGATTTTGTAAATACCAGTGTGGCTCATAAATATTCTCTTTTATTAATTGACAATAAAGAGTTTCCACTTGAAGAATGTGAAGAGAGATTGGTAATTGATCAAGATTATTGTGAATTTTGACTGGAAAAGGAGACGGAAATATGTTATTATAAGACTGATGAATTTATGCAACAATCTGGCAGGGTTGATTCTCAAATAGGTAAGAATTTGAGGTTTGAGAGCAGTGTAAATTCAGAGGGTATTGAAACACAGATGGAAATACAGCAGCGTATCCGTTCGTTTGAGAGCAGTGTAAATTCAGAGGGTATTGAAACAATAAACACATCTACCAGTTATGAGGGTAAGTTTGAGAGCAGTGTAAATTCAGAGGGTATTGAAACCACCGAAAAGGTGTGAATGGTGGTTATTATGTTTGAGAGCAGTGTAAATTCAGAGGGTATTGAAACATGCAGCAGTAACACAGCGCAGACCTCTGAGTTTGAGAGCAGTGTAAATTCAGAGGGTATTGAAACTCCATAAGCTCGACGGGCTTCTGTGTCGGGGTTTGAGAGCAGTGTAAATTCAGAGGGTATTGAAACATGAGCTCCTCCGGAACGCACAGAGAGAAGGTTTGAGAGCAGTGTAAATTCAGAGGGTATTGAAACAACAAAAAAGGAGGAAAAACAAATGGCAAGTTTGAGAGCAGTGTAAATTCAGAGGGTATTGAAACGGTTCAGAGTACAGATTTGAGGACTTTCAAGTTTGAGAGCAGTGTAAATTCAGAGGGTATTGAAACTATGTCCGCCCTTATGTAAAATGTTTCACGGTTTGAGAGCAGTGTAAATTCAGAGGGTATTGAAACATTCATGACAAAGAAAGACAGAATGGAACTGTTTGAGAGCAGTGTAAATTCAGAGGGTATTGAAACCGAAGAAAAGGAGGACTAACAAATGGCTAGTTTGAGAGCAGTGTAAATTCAGAGGGTATTGAAACTAAAGGATTTTCGGTTATGGAACTACAAAGTTTGAGAGCAGTGTAAATTCAGAGGGTATTGAAACATCAAATTTTCATTTGCTTCTTCGCTGGTGTTTGAGAGCAGTGTAAATTCAGAGGGTATTGAAACTGGGAAAGATATAGTGATTATGTGGAACAAGTTTGAGAGCAGTGTAAATTCAGAGGGTATTGAAACATCAAATTTTCATTTGCTTCTTCGCTGGTGTTTGAGAGCAGTGTAAATTCAGAGGGTATTGAAACTGGGAAAGATATAGTGATTATGTGGAACAAGTTTGAGAGCAGTGTAAATTCAGAGGGTATTGAAACCTTTTTTAAAAAACGGTTTACTAAAAGTTTAGTTTGAGAGCAGTGTAAATTCAGAGGGTATTGAAACACCAGCATTCATTGCCTTTGCCAAACCGTCGTTTGAGAGCAGTGTAAATTCAGAGGGTATTGAAACTGGATCCAAACGGTCAAGATCTCTGTATCGGTTTGAGAGCAGTGTAAATTCAGAGGGTATTGAAACATTTCCGCGTGTAGAATATCCACACAAATAGTTTGAGAGCAGTGTAAATTCAGAGGGTATTGAAACAGGCGTGGACAAGTTTACAGCACACAAAGGTTTGAGAGCAGTGTAAATTCAGAGGGTATTGAAACAACATGCTAACTAGAAAAACTGCGTATTCGTTTGAGAGCAGTGTAAATTCAGAGGGTATTGAAACAGGGCATAGAAAAACAGATAACACAGATACGTTTGAGAGCAGTGTAAATTCAGAGGGTATTGAAACCGATACACAACGTCTATAAAATCAAACTCTGTTTGAGAGCAGTGTAAATTCAGAGGGTATTGAAACCATGGACGCATGGAAATCCACAACACGTTGTTTGAGAGCAGTGTAAATTCAGAGGGTATTGAAACCATGGACGCATGGAAATCCACAACACGTTGTTTGAGAGCAGTGTAAATTCAGAGGGTATTGAAACCCAAGGGCATCACTATTGCATCGGGCCAGGGTTTGAGAGCAGTGTAAATTCAGAGGGTATTGAAACAATGTAACGGCAGATACTTCGACTACGGTGTTTGAGAGCAGTGTAAATTCAGAGGGTATTGAAACCCAAGGGCATCACTATTGCATCGGGCCAGGGTTTGAGAGCAGTGTAAATTCAGAGGGTATTGAAACAATGTAACGGCAGATACTTCGACTACGGTGTTTGAGAGCAGTGTAAATTCAGAGGGTATTGAAACCCAAGGGCATCACTATTGCATCGGGCCAGGGTTTGAGAGCAGTGTAAATTCAGAGGGTATTGAAACAATGTAACGGCAGATACTTCGACTACGGTGTTTGAGAGCAGTGTAAATTCAGAGGGTATTGAAACTAAGGGATACCGCTATCACGTGTTACCGTGTTTGAGAGCAGTGTAAATTCAGAGGGTATTGAAACTATTATTCGCGGTTTTATGGAATTGGATCCGTTTGAGAGCAGTGTAAATTCAGAGGGTATTGAAACTTACCGTCCTTTATATCATCAACCATACGAGTTTGAGAGCAGTGTAAATTCAGAGGGTATTGAAACACACATGGCAAAAAAGCATTATGCATGATGGGTTTGAGAGCAATGTAAATTCAGAGGGTATTGAAACAAAAAACAAGATATTGTGGCAGAGGGAGAAGTTTGAGAGCAGTGTAAATTCGTAACCGCTCCATAGTCTTTTCCTCCATTGCAGTCCAAAAGTTAAAACTAAACTTTTTAGACGGATTAATTTGTTGTTGAGACTATTATTGCACAAAAATGGAGGGATGACAATGTACGGACTATGGAGCGGTTACCCAATGTTGGTTGTGAGGTGCTATAATATAGTTGTAACAGGGATGGCTAATAAGATATAATATAAGAAAGAAAAGAGGTACTTAGTATGCCACAGAGTTACGCACCAGAATTTAAAAAGAAGATTGTCCGCCTCCACGCAGAGGAAGGACGAACCTACAAAAAGCATCACTGCGGAATACGGCGTATCCCAAGCCAGCATTTCCAAGTGGTGTAGTGAATTTAGCAGAGATGCCAAACAAAAGCCCTTGAAAATCTAGATACTCCAAACGAAATGGAGCTTATGAAAGAAAATCTCCGGTTACGAAAAGAACTGGTATAATGGCTCAGTTGTCAAGACAAAAATTTGATATTTTTATAATGAACTGATATGTTGACGGGTTACATGGAAAATGTGTGAAGCATCTCCCGGATTTTTATATTATGCGGCTGCTCTGGCTGCATCCAGAAGCATTACCGGATAGTATACCTCGGCAGGCCGTTTGTTCCCAATGGACTGATGGCATCTTTCAAAGTTATAGGTGTAGATATACCTTCCGATGGCTTCTCTTGCTTCCTTGAGATTAGCATACTCCGTGAGATATGCTTCCTCGTACTTGAAGCTGCGGAACCAGCGTTCAATCATGATATTATCTGCCCATCGACTTTTGCCATCCATGCTTTGCCGGATTCCGTTATTACGAATAAAGTCGATGTATTTGTCGCTGGTAAACTGGCTGTCCTGATCCGAGTTGATGATTAACGACTTAGCTGCTTTAAATGCTTTCTTACAGGCGTTGATGACCATAGTGGTATCCAGAGTATCATCAACATCCCAGCCAACGATACAACGGCTGTACCAGTCGATAATAGCTGTCAGATACAGGAATCCATGCTTGATGGGGATGTATGTAATGTCGATTGACCATGCCTGATTGGGACGGTCTATGACTGCATTACGAAGCAGATACGGACAGACTTTTGCCTGCTTCATGCGCTTAGACAAATTCATCTTTGGATAAATCGGTGTAATGTCCATTTCGCGCATATATCTGCCTGCTTTACGGCGTCCAACCTGATATCCGCGCAGTTTAAGTTGAGCAGAGATCTGACGGGCTCCCCAAGTAGGATTATCCGTATGCAGATGGTCAATGATAGATTTGCATTCCAGTTCTTCCTCTGAAACAGGGATGCCGCCATAATATACGCTGGTACGATTGATTCCAAGCAACTTTGCACCGGTAGAAACTGGCAATTCTTTAGTCGTCGAAAGGTTTCGGACTAAATTTACTCTCGTAGTCAGGTCCGACAACTTCTTCAGATTTTTTTTGAGCCAGTCAACCTGCATAGTAAGTTGACCGACCTTTTGGCGTATTCAACTTTTTCCTTGCGTTCTTCGGCAAGTTGTTCTCGGAGATTGTCTTCCCGCTTATTATCGAATGCGAGAGAAGCATTAGCAAGGAATTCTTTCTTCCAGTTGCGGAGGAGATTTGGTTGAATATCGTTTTCAACAGCAAGGACATTAAGTTCTTTTTCTCCTTTAAGCAGCTGGAGTACGAGGTTGGTTTTAAATTCAGCACTGAAATTTCTTCTTGATCTGGACATAATAAGTACCTTCTTTCATTTGTTGGTTATAGTATATCAGATTCATTAAGAAATGTCGTGTTCAGTGTCTTGATTTATGAGACCATTATACGGAAGAGGCAAAAAGGAAAATCTCTTCTAAAAAAAAGCGGCGGCATTCTTTAGAAGGAAATCGATTAGAGGCTTATCAATTTATTGAACAACATCATAATGAATTTGGTCTGCGCTTGCTCCTGCGCCGCCTTAATATCTGTCCAAATGCTTACTACAACTACCGAAAACACCGGAAGGCGGATCATTATGCCCGCAGAGAGAAAGTACTGTCAAAAAAATGGTGTACCGATTTTACCTATTTTTTTGGGAAAACCATGAAGTACGCTACAACTGTACAATCATAGATCTGCATGATCGAAGTGTTGTCGCCGGTATAACAGATCGGCATATCACAAGTGATCTTGCAATTCGTACTCTGAAAAAAGCATTGGAATCGCAGCCGGTTCTGAAAGGGGAATTAATTCTGCATTCAGACCAAGGGTCACAGTTTACTTCCAAAGCATTCGTAGAATTTTGCGAATCCGTTCATGTGACACAAAGCATGAGTGAGGCAGGGTATCCTTATGATAATGCTCCAATGGAGGGGTATTTCAACACTTTGAAGAGTGAGCTGATTTACCTGTGTGAATATGATGCTGAGGAAGCTCTCTATCAGGCTAGAATCGCCTAATGCGATACAATGCTCGAATGGATTGCTTGAGTACTTCTTACTGGGAGTGTTCCGTGTATGTAAAGGACAAAGCCGCCAAAGGCGGTGCGAAGCATCCTTTACATACACGGAACACTCCGGTAATATCCAAGTAACAATCCAATGAATTTTTTAGCTACAAATGTTACAAAAATGCTTGACCACAACATTTAGTAATGAAATTTTTCTATGATATTACGTAATTGTTCCGCACTTTCGTTGTTCTGTTCAATGGCTGTTGAAATATGTTCTGCAATAAGGCTTGTTTGGTTATTCTGTTCAACAATGATGTCAATTCCCTCTTCATTTTGGGTTGCAGCCTCACCAATCTGGGACATTTGAGTAGTAACCATTTTAACGAAATCAACAAATTCATCAACAATTATTTTGATGTTAGAGATGATCTCCTGAAGTTCTACAGACATAGTATTATTGCCACGTGCAATCTCACTAAATTCAGCAAACTTAGGCGTAACATTACTTTCCAGATAATCAACAATCTGATTAAAACAGTTAGAAACATCTTTAATATTTCCACTAGCGTTTAGGCAGATGTTTTTAATTGTTTCGGCTGTCGTAGAAGAATTGTTCGCCAGATTACCAATTTCACTGGCAACAACGGCAAATCCACGCCCGGCTTCACCAGCTCTCGCAGCTTCGATTGATGCATTTAAGGATAAGAGATTTGTTTGGTTGGACAATTCTAGGATATCTGCAACAAGTGTATTAATTTGTGATAACTCTTGAAGTTTGTTAACTGCTTCTTCAATTTGTTTGCGGTTGAGCTCAATATTCCTTTCAGAATCTTTATAGGAAGATTGAGATTTGTTTTCAATCGTCTCTGCGCTATCAAGTAGTTCATTGCTCTTGGAATTACCTTTTTCAATAACGCTTTCTACGTTTGAGATCAGTTGATCAATTGTTTTTACTTTTTCATTTAATGCAGTCAAAACATTAGTTGTAGTAGACATACTTGCGGCAAGCTGCTCGGTTGTTGAGGCATTTGTAACAACTGCGTCAACTAATTCGGAAGCATGGTTTGTCATACTTTCAGAGGAAGTGTGGATGGCGTCGGAACACGAATGTAATGTATTGATAATGTCAAGAAATACATTACGCATATGGTCAATCTCTGTTGCCAAAATACCGACTTCGCTCTTTCCGTTGATGTAAGTTTGCAGTTCTTTTGAAGGTGTCAAATCCAGCATGCCAAGTTTTTGAATTGCTGTTGCTGTCTTTTTTTAAAGGTTTTGTTGTGATAATAACGGCGAGCAAACATAAGATGCAGATTAAAATTTCTGCCACAATACAGCTAAATAACAATTTTTATTGGTTGCATTAGCAGAGGAAAGTACTTCATTTTTGTCATTTACAAGAATCAATGACCAAGGATAATTTTTCATTTGCTTGTAGATGACAATTTTATCATTATAATCAAAGGTCCCTTCTTTTTTTTGTTTTTTGTAAGTTCAATCTGCTTCAAAAGGATGGGATCAGTTGTTTCTTTGGCAAGAGTTTTCTTATCCGGATTAATATAATTAATCTTTGTTTCTGTGTTGATCATGTAAAATTGGCTTTTGGTCAGACCGGAAATCGAATTTTTTTCAAAATTGTATCAAGCTGATCGTTGAATACCCCAGCGCCAACATAACCAATAGGGGTTTTGCCATCTGTGTCAAAAACCGGAACATACATGGAAAGACATAATTTACCAGTTCCGGGAGATACGATGATACCAAGATTGTAAATGCCGTTTTTTGCATTTAACATGCCATTGCGAAGTTCTTCTAGGCGGTCACCTTCACGAAGAACTTTACCAATTACCTCAGGAACATTGTATGTAAGAACTTTGGAGTTCCAGTTTGCTATGTACAATCCTTCCCAGTTTTCCAGATGGTTATAGTACTCTGTGGTATAACTCTGAGCTTTTTGAAATAAATCTTTATTGTTCTGATTCTTCAAATACTCTTTTACAACAGGGGATTTGCTGAAGAGAATCAAAGCCTGTTCACTGGATGAAACAAAGTCCTGAACAGCGGAAGTTTCTGCCTTCAAATACGTGTCCATATTGTGCCGCATACCAGTAGGTATTGCTGTTTGAGAACTGTGGCTCTCCAACTGGTACAACAATGAGATACATATTACAGTAGATACAAGTACACTCGTCATAAAAATGATCGAGATTTTCAAATTTTTGTGATATTCATAAGTAAACACTCCTAAATCTTAAATGATTGATTCTACCAATAATGCCTAACAAATAAATTGACTATTATATTACTATATTTTTTGTATAATGTACAATTATTTTATAAAAAAAGAGTCTAATCACCAAGCTATGCTGGGGAGAATGGAGTAAGCGGAAGCGGAGAGTATATCGATAAAAAACTTCCTATGTATAATGAAAATGGTGTCGCAAGCCAAATTCAAAATCATAGGAGGTGATCCAATTCGAGAGATTCTTGAAACGTTATTCAAATATAAACAAGTCGACATAATAGCGGGAGCGATATGTATCGACCATGTGTATTTAAGCGTGGCGATTCCACAGAAGTCAAGTGAGTTTGTGGAAAGAAATGCGGAAAATCAAGCATTCCTGACTTGTAAGTTTCACATTTGTCTGTTATACTGAAAAAAGTAATAATTCAGAATTCGATGTGTGGGGTGAGGTTTTGGATAATTACAAAAATAGAAAGATAAGTTGAAGTACAGTCTTTACAGAAAGGGAAAGGATAAGGTTATGAAGAACAAAGCGAAGATTATTATGGGAATAGTTATTGCCCTTGTGTTTGTGGCTGCCGTAGGTGCGATTTTATTTAAGAAATTTGCGCCGAGTTATACGCAGCGGACGATGGAAGAACAGTATAAGGATTTGGCGAAGGACGAGACACTGATCTGTCTGGATGGATTTCCGCTGGAAGAAAAGGAAAAATTATTGGCGATACGATGTATCTGCCATTGGATACGGTGATCGATAAAATGAACGAGAGATTTTACTGGGATAAAAAAGAGCAGGTGCTCAGTTTTGTCAGCCCGGTAAGAGGGCTGATGACCGTGGCTCGAATACGACGACATATACTGTTGGGAAAGAAAATAAAGAAATGACGGATCAGATTCTTTATGTGGATGGCGATACGATGTATATTTCCGTGCCATTTTATGATGAGATGACACAGGAAAAAAGTACGTTGAAATGGGCGTCAAAGGGCGAGGCTCCGAATCGTGTTATTTTGAATGCGGATTTTGAGTCGACTCATCATATGGAAGCGAAGTTGAGCGAAAAGACAAGACTTCGTGTGGGACCGAATAAAAAATACGATTATCTGCTGGAACTCAAAAAGATCAGAAAGTGATCGTCGATACGCAGAGCCAGGCCGAAAATGACTATCAGAAAGTATTTACAACCGACGGAATTGAAGGTTACGTGCCGGCGGAATTTTTGAGTGGACAGACCGAGACTGCGTGGAAACGTCAAAGTGAGGAAGAGACATTTACACAAAAAGGCATCGGAACGACCGTGTGTCTGGGATGGCATCAGATGACACAGACCGTGGGTGCGGCGGAACTTGAGAGTAAAGTGGCGGTGGCCGGAAGTCTGAATGTTGTATCGCCGACGTGGTTTGCCCTAAATGATAATAAAGGAAACTTTAGTTCTCTGGCGAGCGAAGAATATGTGACAGCCGCACATGCAAAAAGGCTTGAAAGTGTGGGGGCTCATCAATGATTTTGACAAAAAATATATCGTTGAAAAGAATATTGGGACGGACAAGTACGAGAAGCCGCCTGATTAATAATCTTGTGTCAACGGCGATGCGTTACAAATTGGATGGTATCAATATCGATTTTGAAAAAATAAAGAGTGATGTAGCACCGGCATATCTCGAATTTTTGAGAGAATTGACACTGGTGTGCCATGCAAATGAATTACGGTGACGGTGGACGATTATCTGCCGACCGATGCGACTGCCTATTACGATTGGAAAGAACAGGGAAAAGTGGCAGACTACGTAATCTTTATGGCATATGACGAGCATTACGCAGGAAGCAAGGAAAGCGGTTCCGTTTCTTCACTGCCGTTTGTGGAAAATGGCGTGGACAAGGGATTGCAGTATATTCCGGCGGAAAGAACAGTCGTGGCACTCCCATTTTATACCAGATTATGGAAAGAAGTGAAAAGCGGAGATGGGGTTGCGGTAACCTCAAGTGCATATGGCATGAGTTCGGCGGAGAGCGTACTCCAGTCCAATAGTGCGACGCCAAAATGGGACGAGGAGACAAGCCAGTATTACGCCGAATTTAAGGCAGACGGCGCCAAATATAAGATCTGGCTGGAGGAAGAAACGTCGCTCAGTAAAAAAATGGAAACCGTTATGGCGAAAAATGTAGCAGGCATCGCCTTCTGGAAACTTGGATTTGAACGAATGGCTACCTGGACAACGATAGAAAAATATGTGAAATAATGAATGTGGACAAACGATACTCCGTACATTAGTAATAAGAATGTGCGGAGTGTTTTGTTTTATGAAAGAAAAAAAGACAGGAACTTGGAAAATATGGGTGGTTACGATATTTTTGTTTGCCATTGTGGTGGCGGCGACGATCCGGGTAAGTACGCTTCCGGTGCTGAATTTTACGGCAAAGGGGAGCAAGGTGCATATTGTGATCGATCCGGGGCACGGCGGTTTTGATCCGGGTAAAGTAGGGACGATGGGAACACTGGAAAAAGATGTAAATTTAAACATTTCTCTTAAATTGAGAGAAATTCTCACAAAAAGCGGTTACACGGTAGCGATGACGAGAGAAAAGACGAGGCTTTGTGTGGGGAGACGACGGAAAAAAGAAAGTGGAAGATCTCAATGCCAGACTTGCGGTTATAGACAAGGAAAAGCCCGAACTTACGGTGAGCATCCACCAAAACAGTTATTCTGCGGGGACAAAGGGCGCGCAGGTATTTTACTACTCGGGTTCTGAGGAGGGAAAACGGCTGGCGAACGTGCTCCAAGAGACGATCAAAGAGGAGATGGGGGACGGAAACCACCGCGTAGAAAAGGCCAATGACAGTTATTATATGCTAAAAAATCCAGCGGCCCATTTGTTATTATCGAGTGCGGATTTTTGTCCAATCCGGAAGAAGAAAAACTCTTAATTTCCGAGGAGTATCAGCAGAAAATGGCAAAGGCAGTCGCAGAGGGATTGAAAAATTCTTGTATAACGAGTGAAAATGTGGTACAATAAAAACAAATATTTTTCGGACTGAAAGCGGTGAAAACGCTATGAATACAAAGATTATTACATGGAATGAAGAACGGGGATTTGAGGCGGACGAACTTGCGGAAGCGGCTCAGATCATCCGGGATGGCGGTCTGGTGGCATTTCCGACAGAGACAGTATATGGTCTTGGGGAAATGGACTGGATCCACAGGCATCCCAAAAAATATATGCGGCAAAGGGGCGTCCTTCGGACAATCCATTGATACTGCATATTGCAAAAATCGATCAATTACACGAGGTGGTAAGCGAGATCCCGGAAGCGGCGGCGACGTTAGCCGAGGCATTTTGGCCGGGTCCCCTTACGATGATATTTAAAAGACGGACTGTGTGCCGTATGAGACGACAGGCGGACTGGACACGGTTGCGGTGCGTATGCCGCAGCACATGGGGGCCTTACAGTTTTTGGAAGAAGCCGGAGTGCCGGTTGCAGCGCCAAGTGCCAATACATCAGGACGTCCAAGCCCGACATTGGCAAAACATGTAAAAGAAGATTTAGATGGGAAAATAGATATGATCATCGACGGCGGAGAAGTGGGAATCGGATTTGAATCCACCATTGTCGATGTGACCGAGGAGATACCGGTGATTTTGCGTCCGGGATTTATTACGCAGAAGATGCTGCAGGAGATTGTCGGAGAAGTGCAGATGGATCCGGCATTGATGCAGGTAAGCGGCGACCAGAAGCCGAAAGCACCGGGGATGAAGTATCGTCACTATGCGCCGAAAGCGGACATGACATTGTATCAGGGAGATACGGAAGATGTGAGCGCCCATATTAACCGGGAGGTTGCGGCATATGTGGAAAATGGCACATATCGGCCGGAGGAGATTGGTATCCTTGCGACGACCGAATCGGCGGACCGTTATCCGATGGGACAAGTTGTCGTGGCGGGCTCCAGAGAAGAAGATACCGAGGGAAAATATTTGTACGATGCTCTTCGCAGATTTGACGAACTGCACGTAAAGCGGATCTTGTCGGAGACATTTTTTGACTCGGAAAAAGAAGAGGCGGTTATGAACCGGCTGAAAAAAGCGGCCGGGCAGAATCTGGTACAGGTAGAGTCTTATGAGGCCTGCAGCCGCGTGATCTTTGTCAGCAAGGACAATATTACGCTGGGACCGATGAATGAGTGGATTCTGAAAAGTATTCTTATGGATAAAGAGAAGGAGGTTCTTTCGAGAGGGCTTGTCGTATTGTTCGAAGAGCCGAGAAATATGAAAATAACCGATATCTTGATCAATCACGGAGTTCCATGTGAAGAACAGGTTTCCGTCGCATTTTCGCCGGAAGAGGTGACGCGCGACACCGTGATCATTACGATGAACTTTGCGGAGAAGGTAAAAGTTCTGGAAGATTATGGATTGGAGAGAAACGTCTATACATTGCGGGAACTTGCCGGGGAAGAAGGCGATACCGAGCCGCCGCTTGGAGGCGACGAGGAAGCGTATGAGGCAAGCTATACGGAGTGCAAAGATCTGCTCTATAAAATAAAAAAGAAATTACAGTGGAGGTAAGCTATGATTGCATTGGGAAGTGACCAGGCAGGTTATGAATTGAAACAGGAAATTATCAAGTATTTGGAAGAAAATGGATATGAATACAAAGATTACGGAAGTTACAGCACAGATCCGGTCGATTATCCGGTGTATGGGAAAAAAGTGGCACACGCGATTGCCGATGGCGAGTGCGACAAAGGAATCCTGATCTGCGGAACCGGAATCGGTATCTCAATTGCGGCAAATAAGGTCAAAGGCATCCGCGCAGCGGTCTGCGGAGACTGTTTCAGTGCCGAGGCGACGAGACTTCACAACGATGCCAATATCGTGGCACTGGGCGCACGGGTAACAGGCCCGGGACTTGCCGTACGTATCGTAGACACATTCCTGCATACTGAATTTTCCAGCGTGGACAGACATATCCGCCGTGTGGAAATGATAGAAGAATAAACGAAGCACAGCTTCAGAATGGATGGTAAAAATGTTAGGATTTGTTGGTTGTGGAAATATGGCGCAGGCGATGCTCAAAGGAATTTTGAGTAAAGGTCTGTATGCAAAGAAGACATTCTCGTATCGAGAAGAAATGAAGAAGCACTTCAGAACATTCAAAAGGAATTTGGTGTAAATGTTACGACAGACAATGCCGAAGTGGCAAAACAAGCAGACGTTTTGATCCTTGCGGTAAAACCATTTCAATTTGAGACCGTCATTTCGGAGATTCGAAATGAAGTGTCAGAGAATACACTCGTGATCTCGATTGCAGCCGGCCAGACGATTGCGAATATAGAAAAATTATTTGGAAAGACTATCAAATTAGTAAGAAGTATGCCAAATACGCCGGCATTGGTGCTTGAAGGGGCAGCGGGTGTCTGTTATAATGATCATGTGTCAGAGGATGACAAAAAACGACGATGGAGATATTTTCCAGTTTTGGCGTTGCCAATGAAGTGAGTGAATCCATGATTGACACGGTGATCGGCGTAAGCGGAAGTTCACCGGCGTATGTATTTATGTTCATCGAGGCGATGGCGGATGCCGCTGTGGCAGATGGTATGCCAAGAGCGCAGGCGTATGAGATGGCAGCACAGTCGGTGCTGGGAAGTGCCAAGATGGTTCTTGAGACCGGAAAACATCCGGGAGAACTGAAAGACATGGTATGTTCTCCGGCAGGAACGACGATTGAAGCCGTCCGCGTGCTGGAAGAAAAAGGATTCCGAAGTGCCGTGATCGAAGCGATGAAAGCCTGCGTAAAGAAAGCAAAAGAAATGAGTTAATGGTGCGATGAAAAAAAAGAGGTAAGCAACGTGAACGAAGGGAAGTCATTCATGCCCTTTCCGTGATACTGCAGATTGGTCTGGCGATGCTGACCTGTATGGGAATCAGTCTTGCCATCGGGTATTATCTGGATCAGCTGCTTGGAACAAAGATATGGGTTATCATCATGCTGGTAATCGGAATATTGGCGTCGATGCGCAGCCTTCTTGTCCTGACGGGACAATATGGAAACAACGGCTCCAAAAAGAAGAAACACCGGCGGATCAGGAGGACATTCATGAAGGAAGCAAAAAAGACACTCCTTAGGGTAATCGGCATTATGTGGGGACTTGCGGCAGTGGTTTTGATCGTAGGTGCCATTCTGTTTGCGATTCATCCCTTTCCCTATTTTCCCTATGTAAGCGGTGAAGTATTGGGAACGCTGGTTTCCGGTCTGCTTATGTGGCATCGCTTTAATACTTTGGATGTCGAACTGGATATGGCAAAAAAGAACGCCATACGGCATCTTCGTATGCAGGCGTCGGTACGAAGTCTGATCAGCCTGCTGACATTATTATTGAGTTTTTATTTTCGACAGTATTTCTACCCGGTTACGGTGTTTGCGGGATTGTTTGCCACCAAGGCGGCGGCACTCCTGTATCCGGTCATTTTCCGGGAAAAACAGGATCTGGCGGAATAAACTATACACAGACATTTGTCTGAAAAAACGAGAAAGGAGACTTAGGCTTGGATAACAAAGTGGATTTTTACGTCCATGGGTATCAACAGGTACACATTGGTGGTTACACATTTTGGATCACGACAAGCCATGTGTGTCTGGTAATCGTTATGGTTGCATTGATCATCTTTGCAATCGTGGCAAACCGTGTTATCAAAAGGCGGATTATCGGAAAGCGCCGACAGGATTTTTAAATGTCATCGAGCTTCTGGTGGAAACCGTGGATAAACTGGTACTTGATAACATGGGCGGAAAACTTGCCCCGCGTTTTCGAAACTATGTGGGAGCATTGTTTATGTTGATTCTTACATGTAATCTTTCCGGATTGTTTGGACTCCGTCCGCCGACTGCGGATTATGGTATCACGCTTCCGTTGGCATTGATTACGTTTGTAATGATTCAATACCAGGGATTCAAATGGCAGAAAATGGGTAAGATCAAAGGGCTGTTTGAACCAATATTTGTATTTTTGCCGGTGAATATCATCAGCGAATTTGCAACACCGGTTTCAATGTCACTTCGTTTGTTTGCCAACATACTTTCCGGTACGATGATGATGGCGTTGATTTACGGATTATTGCCAAAACTTGCCACACTTGCGTGGCCGGCAGCACTGCATGCGTATATGGATGTATTTTCCGGAGCATTGCAGGCGTATGTTTTCGCGATGTTGACAATGGTATTTATTGCCGATGCAGCAGGGGACGAAGCCAAGTAAAAGAGAACAAAATATATCTTAAGGAGGAAACATATTATGAATTTTTCAGGAGCAGATTTAATTAGTGCAGCATCTGCAATTGGTGCAGGATTAGCAGTTATCGCAGGTATCGGTCCCGGTGTAGGACAGGGTATCGCAGCCGGATATGGAGCAAATGCCGTAGGACGTAATCCGGGAGCAAAAGGTGATATCATGTCAACCATGCTTCTTGGACAGGCCGTTGCCGAGACAACAGGTCTTTATGGTTTGGCTGTTGCGATGATTCTTTTGTTTGCCAATCCATTGCTTCCATAAAAAGCACAGAATAATCAAAAAGATTGAGAGAGACATGGATAATCGAATTTTTGGACTGGATCCGCAATTGCTCTTTGATACGGCGATTGGATTGCTTGCCATGTTGGTATTGTTTATCCTGCTTTCATATTTGTTATTCAATCCGGCGAGAAAACTGATCCAGAAACGGAAAGAGTTTATCGCCAGCCAGCTTGAAGAAGCAGCAAAGGCAGAGAAGGATGCGAAAGAACTGGAGACCCAATATCGTGCGAAATTAGACAAAGTCGAGGACGAGGCAGAAGAGATGCTCAGCGATGCGCGTAAAAAGGCGCTTGACAAAGAGAAAGAGATCGTTGCCAAGGCTTCCGATGAGGCTCAGACCATCAAGGCAAGAGCCGAGCACGAGGTGGAATTGGAGAAGAATAAAGTTCGTGATGAAATGAAACAGGAAATCGTTCATGTGGCATCTGCTATGGCAGGAAAATTTGTCGCTGCATCGATGGATGAGGACAAACAGGCGCAGCTCATTGACGAAACATTGAAGGAAATGGGTGATGAGACATGGCAAAATTAGTATCAAAAGTATACGGAGATGCTCTGTTTGAGGCAGCGCTGGAAGAAAACCAGCTGGATGCCGTATGGGATGAGGTCAGAGAAATCGCCTCGATCCTGCAGGAAAACGAAGCATTTATTGATATTATGAATCATCCCGAGATGACGCGGGAAAAAAGAACTTGCGATGATGGACGAAGTATTTGGCGGAAAAGTTTCGGATGTTATGATGGGCTTTTGCAGGTACTCGTAAAAAAAAAGGACGCTTTGGTGAAATTGAATCCGTGCTGGAATATTTTGACAAAAGAGCAAAAGAATATAAGAAGATTGGCGTTGTCTATGTGACGACACCGGCCGAACTTTCCGATGCACAGAAACAAAAGATCGAAGCGCGCTTGTCAGAAACGTCTTCGTATGAGACGCTGGAGATGAATTACAACGTGGATGCGAGTCTGCTTGGCGGAATCCGCATTCGCATTGACGACCGTGTCGTGGACAATACGATCCGGACGAAGCTGGAAGAAATGACAAGAAAATTAAGCAAGGTCAGAGTGTAACTTCTAAGGAAAGAAGGTGTTTGAGGAACATGAATTTAAGACCTGAAGAGATAAGTTCAGTTATTAAAGATGAAATAAAAAAATATAGCACCGAGTTTGACGTTTCGGATGTCGGAACGGTCATTCAGGTGGCAGACGGAATTGCCCGTATTCATGGCTTGGAAAAAGCGATGCAGGGAGAACTTCTGGAATTTCCAAATGAGATTTACGGTATGGTGCTCAACCTTGAGGAAGACAATGTCGGAGCTGTGCTTTTGGGAGATTCTTCCAATATTAACGAAGGCGATACCGTAAAGACGACGGGAAATGTCGCAACCGTTCCTGTCGGTGATGCGATGCTCGGACGTGTTGTCAATGCGTTAGGACAGCCGATCGACGGCAAAGGACCGATCCATACCGACAAGACACGACCGGTAGAGCGTGTGGCAAGTGGTGTTATTTCACGTAAATCCGTAGATACGCCGCTTCAGACAGGTATTAAGGCGATTGACTCCATGGTTCCGATCGGTCGTGGACAGAGAGAGCTGATCATCGGTGACAGACAGACCGGTAAGACAGCGATCGCGATCGATACGATCCTGAATCAGAAAGACCAGGATGTACTTTGTATTTATGTTGCCATCGGACAGAAAGCGTCTACAGTGGCAAATATTGTAAAAACACTCGAAGACAATGGTGCATTGGATTATACTACCGTCGTAGCTTCTACGGCGAGTGAACTGGCACCACTTCAGTATATTGCTCCGTATGCCGGATGTGCGATGGGAGAAGAATGGATGGAACAGGGAAAAGACGTTCTCATCGTATATGATGATTTGAGCAAGCATGCAGCGGCTTACCGTACCCTGTCACTGCTCCTTCGTCGTCCACCTGGACGTGAGGCTTATCCGGGAGACGTATTTTACCTGCATTCCCGTCTTTTGGAGCGTGCAGCGAGACTTTCGGACAAACTCGGCGGTGGATCATTGACGGCGCTGCCCATCATTGAGACGCAGGCCGGCGACGTGTCGGCATATATCCCGACAAACGTAATTTCTATTACAGATGGACAGATTTACCTGGAGACAGAGATGTTTAATTCCGGTTTCCGCCCGGCGGTCAATCCGGGACTTAGTGTATCGCGTGTCGGTGGTTCGGCGCAGATTAAGGCGATGAAGAAGATTGCCGGTTCAATCCGTATCGACCTTGCACAGTACCGCGAGCTGGCAGCATTTTCCCAGTTTGGTTCGGATCTGGATGCCGATACGAAAGAGAAGCTGGATCAGGGTGAAAGAATCCGTGAAGTGCTGAAACAGGGTCAGTATGTACCACAGCCGGTTTGGTATCAGGTTATCATTATTTATGCGGCAACGAAGAAATATCTGCTTGATATTCCGGTAGAAGATGTATTGGATTTCGAAAAGGACTGTTTGCCTTTATCGATACCAAATATCCGGAGATTCCGGCTTCGATCCGTGATACCAAAGTGCTTAGTGATGAAATGGAACAAAAGCTGATTCAGGCAATTGAAGAGTATAAAAAACAGTTTCTTCAAGCGTGAAAGGTGAGGTGATTGAAAAATGGCCTCAATGAGAGATATAAAACGGCGACGCGAGAGTATTCAGAGTACGTCTCAGATCACCAAGGCGATGAAGGTGGTTTCGACCGTAAAATTGCAACATGCCAAAGGAAGAGCCGAGGAGACAAAACCATATTTTGACAAAATGTATGAGACGGTTTCGGGATGCTTGCCAAATCGCAGAATCTCAACCATCCTCTTTTGACAGAGAAAACCGGAGGTTCCGGGAAAAAGGTGTGATTATGATCACCTCAAACCGTGGACTTGCCGGCGGGTACAATTCCAATGTCGTGAAATTGATCACAAAGGGTGATTTTACAAAGGAAGATACCATTATTTTTCCGGTCGGACGAAAAGGTTTGGAGACAATGCAGCGAAATGGCTATACCTGCCGTGGCGATTATTCGGAAGTAATGAATAATCCGCTGTTTGGCGATGCCGTTTCGATCGGAAAGACAGCGATGGCAGCGATGGAAAGCGGCGAGATCGATGAGATTTATCTTGCTTACACCGTATTTAAGAATACGGTAACACAAGTGCCTACGCTGATCAAAATGCTTCCGTTTTCGCAGGAGGATATCGAGACGATGGCGGCAAATGACGTGCCGGAGACGACATCCGGTGCACTCATGAATTATGAGCCGACGGAAGAAGAGGCGCTCGGCTACATCATTCCGATGTATATGAACAGCCTGATCTTTGGCGCGCTGGTCGAGGCAGTTGCCAGTGAAAATGGAGCGAGAATGCAGGCGATGGATTCTGCGACGAGCAACGCAGAGGAAATGATTGATACACTCGGTCTGCAGTACAACCGCGCAAGACAGTCCGCGATCACACAGGAATTGACGGAGATTGTAGCGGGTGCATCCGCGATCGAGTAACGAATAAAAATTTACAAATAATGGAAGGAGTGAAAGAACCACAATGGCAAAAGCGAAGAAAACGAAAAATGCTGGTGTTATCACTCAGATTATCGGAGCGGTGCTTGACATCCGTTTTCAGGATGGAGATCTTCCTGAGATTTACGATGCCATTCACATACCGACAAAAGATGGAAATACACTTGTCGTAGAGGTGTCACAGCATCTGGGTGACGATACCGTTCGCTGTATCGCGATGGGACCGACCGATGGATTGGTGCGAGGCATGGAAGCGATTGCGACAGGAGCCCTGATTTCGGTGCCGGTTGGCGAAGAGACACTGGGACGTATGTTCAATGTACTCGGAGATCCGATCGATGAAAAAGAACCACCGAAAGTAAAAGAATATCATCCAATTCACAGAAAGGCGCCTGCATTTGAAGAACAGTCTACTCAGGCAGAGATGCTGGAAACCGGTATCAAGGTTGTCGATCTTTTGTGTCCTTATCAGAAGGGTGGAAAAATCGGACTTTTCGGAGGTGCCGGTGTAGGAAAGACCGTTTTGATTCAGGAATTGATCACCAATATCGCGACCGAGCATGGTGGATATTCCGTATTTACGGGAGTTGGAGAACGTACCCGTGAGGGTAATGACTTATACTATGAAATGATTGAATCCGGAGTTATCGATAAGACGACGATGGTATTCGGACAGATGAATGAGCCGCCCGGAGCGCGTATGCGTGTAGGTCTTACGGGACTTACGATGGCAGAGTATTTCCGTGATCAGGTAGGAAAAGATGTCCTCTTGTTCATTGACAATATTTTCCGTTTCACACAGGCGGGTTCCGAGGTGTCCGCACTTCTTGGACGTATGCCAAGTGCCGTTGGTTACCAGCCAACTCTTCAGACGGAAATGGGTGCTTTGCAGGAACGTATTACATCGACAAAAAATGGTTCTATCACGTCGGTTCAGGCGGTTTATGTGCCTGCCGACGACTTGACGGACCCGGCTCCTGCGACGACATTTGCCCACCTTGACGCAACGACCGTATTGGATCGTTCGATCGTGGAACTTGGTATTTATCCGGCGGTAGATCCGCTTGGCTCCAGTTCCCGTATTCTGGATCCGAAGATCGTCGGCGAAGAGCATTACAAAGTGGCTCGTGGCGTACAGGAAATCTTACAGCGTTATAAGGAATTGCAGGACATCATCGCAATCCTTGGTATGGACGAGTTGTCAGAGGATGAAAAAGTCCTTGTCAACCGTGCACGTAAGGTACAGCGTTTCCTTTCCCAGCCATTCTTCGTGGCAGAGCAGTTTACCGGTCTTCCCGGTAAATATGTGCCAATCTCTGAAACGATTCGAGGATTTCAGGAGATTTTGGATGGAAAACATGATGACATCCCAGAGAGCTGCTTTTTGAATGCAGGTACGATCGACGATGTCATCGCACGCAAGTAGCGAGAGCGGATTGGAGATGGCTATGGCGGATATGAAAAAATTCCAATTAGAGGTAATTTCTCCGGAGCGTGTATTTTACACCGGAGAGGTCGAAATGGTGGAATTGACGACGACAGAGGGAGACATCGGTGTGTATGCCGACCATATCCCATTGCCGACGATCGTCGCTCCGGGGGTTTTTGACGATTACCGAAAATTCTGAGGATGATGTGATTCGGGAAGCCGCTGTCTTAGAGGGCTTTTTGGAGATCCTCCCGGACAAAGTAACCATTCTCGCACAGTCGTGTGAATGGCCGGAGGAGATTGATATGAAACGTGCGCTGGAAGCGAAGGCGCGCGCCGAGCGAAGGATCAAGAGTCTGGATGCGCATGTCAATATGCAACGTGCTGAACTGGCACTCCGCAAATCTCTTGTACGAATCAATCTGGCAGAACAGAAGAAATAGAAACGATTTGGGACGAATGCGGAATCGTTAAAAAAATAAATCCTCCCAGAGGTTTCAATGCGAAGCCTTTCGGGAGGACTTTTTCATTTATGGTTATTTACTTTGAAAAAATCTCAATCTGTACTCCATTTTCAACAATTGTCAACTCGCCGCGCAGCTCCGCTTCATTTAGCCAGCGGAGATTCTCGCTGTCGGTTAAGATGTGTGGTGTTGTGATGTTACAGTTTTGTATTGCATCATTAGAAATATACATTTTGCAATTATCACCGGAATTATCTTTGCCTTCCAGCATATATCTGGCAGAAAGAGTCCCTTTCTCCGGTACATTGATTTGTGTGTCGACTCCGCCCGGGAGAATGGTTCCGTTAAAATATTCTCCCTCAGCGGTTCCGTCAAAGAGAACCTGGGTGACAGTTTTTCCCGATGTGGAGACTCGCTGCATCCCTGTAATATTTACATTTATGGTCATAATTTTCATGGCTTGAATTTCTCCTTTAAAAAGAACTCACGGCACAAGCTATGTGCTTATGCCGGAGTCCCTCATGTAATACTGTTTTCTGTAGTAACTATTCAGGTTACTTTGTATAATCAGAAATCTACTTCCGTATCATAGTAGCAGCATTTCAACAATTTTTCCATTTCTTCCTGACTTGGCTGTCTTGGGTTTGAGCCTGTGCAGGCATCCAGGATTGCGTTGGCTGCAATTTCCGGAAGTCTCTCTAAAAATACTTCTTCCGGCACAAAGCCATTTTCAGTTGGATAACTGTCTGCGCCGTAGTTTTTGATGCAATGTGGAATGTTCAGATCGTCGTTCATCTTGCGCAGATATGCGATCAGATTTGCCACTTTTTTCATCGGCAGAAGCACCGCCGAGTCCCATGAAATCAGCGATATAGCAATAACGCTCTTTCGCGGTTTCGTCTTTGGCGTTAAAGGCAATTACCTTTGGAAGATACATGGCATTGGCGGCACCATGGATAATATGTGCGCCATAATCGGCGAAAGCAGCTCCGGTTTTATGAGCCATAGAGTGTACGATGCCAAGCAAGGCATTGCTGAATGCCATACCGGCGAGACATTGTGCATTGTGCATCGAATCACGTTTTGCCATGTCGCCATTGTAAGAATCTACCAAATCGTTTTGGATCATTTTTATCGCATGAAGGGCAAGTGGATCTGTGAAGTCACAGTTTGCAGTGGAAACATAAGCTTCAATCGCATGTGTCATCGCATCCATTCCTGTGTGTGCAACTAATTTCTGTGGCATCGTCTCTGCCAAATCCGGGTCTACGATAGCAACATCCGGTGTTATCTCAAAATCTGCAATTGGATATTTGATTCCTTTTTCATAATCGGTAATGATTGAGAATGCCGTCACTTCGGTAGCCGTACCGGAAGTGGAAGAGATAGCGCAAAAAATGTGCTTTATTTCTCAACGCAGGGATACCAAATACTTTACACATATCTTCGAATGTGATATCCGGATATTCGTATTTGATCCACATAGCCTTTGCCGCATCGATCGGCGAACCTCCTCCGATCGCAACGATCCAGTCCGGCTCAAATTCCTGCATAACAGCGGCACCTTTCATCACGGTTTCCACCGATGGATCCGGCTCAATGCCCTCGAACAGTTTTACTTCCATGCCGGCTTCTTTCAGATACTGCTCGGCTTTGTCAAGAAATCCGAAACGTTTCATCGAGCCGCCGCCCACGCAGATGATAGCTTTCTTTCCCTCAAGTGTCTTGAGGGCTTCCAAAGAACCCTTTCCATGATACAAATCTCTTGGTAATGTAAATCTAGCCATAATAGTTAACCCTCCTTAATGTACTCATCGGGGAATGTCACCCCGACGTCCTAACTTATCTCCATTATACCATATGCCGCGGAAAATGAAACAAGACTATTTTGTGGTTTATAGCAGAATTTTGATGGGCTGCCGGTTTTGTGCGTACTGTCTAAGTTGTGCCGGCTTTGGGGGCGCGTTGGGGGTGGCGAGTTAGGGGAAATGGGAAATTGGGAGGATTACGGTAAAAAGCAAGAAATTTCCAAAAATGACCGTAAAAACTGGATGTTTTTGGAAAAGTTTAAAGAGAAACTAAGAATATTACGGTCAAAAGGGGAGAAAATCTGTGAAATGACCGTAAAACCGGAAAAACGATGTAAGAATATGGAAAATATTACGGTAAAATCGAATGCAGAATACAAATTTGACCGTAATGGAGCAAAAGGTTGGAAATTTTATTGGGAAATGAAGAAGAGATCAGGGTGGAGCGGAATAGTTTCCAAACTGGCATTGCCTAATCGGAAATTTAGTAGAAACAAACGGCTTAGTATAGTTATAATGTATAGAAAAACGGAGGAGGGATCCTATGAGTAAAAAATATATAACAGGGTGCATGCTGAGCCTGATGATAGTGATGGGACTGGCTGTTGGAACTCTGCCACGGACAGCTGCTGCAGAAGAATCACAGGTACAGGATTCAGGAGCGGAACATGTCTTGAAAGAGGAAAATAACTGGGATATTAAAGACGAGTTGATTATGCCTGGAGAGTCATTTTATACAAAACCAAAATATGAATTTTCGTATGAAAAATTACAGGCCGGAGTGGAGCATTTTACTGCGTGGCCAAGATATCTTCATGCGGCAATTACATTAAATAAGCCAGATGGGGATGAAAATGGAAAAGTGTGGTGGCGTACGGATACCTTGGTAAGGAGTACGGTCGATACATCGAAAGTTGTTTCTTGTGGCAGTAATTCGTATAATGTGATAAAGATGGCTTATGACAGGGGCGATTTGTCGGCGCTTCAAGGCGACGAAACATGTAAAGATACTTTACAGGCCGCACTAAAAGGGCAAACGACAGCAAATGTAGGATACCAAAATAATACAGGCCTTCCGATGGTTTTAGAGCAGGTCCGCGGGGGATCTACGATGGACGAAGGAACAGTTTATGGAGGCAAGTATGGAGATGATTTGCTCGTAGATGCGTGGTCTACGCACAATTGGGGCTGCGTCATTCGTTTTTATGAACCTTATTATACGTTGTCTTATGAGTTTGATGGAGCAGACGGAGAATTTACCGATGAAGAAAAAAGGGCATTGCCGGATCGGTATTATATTCAGCGAGAAAAGCAGGAATTTAATCTGAAAAATCCGGTGCGTGCCGGACATCATTTTGTTGAATGGCAGGGTGGACTTGTTGGTGCCGCTGATGTAAGTCAGTCAAAAGAGAGTACGATATTATCGTTTGACTGGGCGCACAATTTGTATGGGTCAGGTATGGGAATCGGCGATCAGACTGTGCGTGCATGTTTTGAAAAAGGGCAAACGGTTACATTCCATCCAAACGGAGGGACTTTGAAAAGCACAGATTCTGCTGTTCGTGAAATTGATGTAACAGAGGCTGAAAATGATTTGTTTTTTGATATTAGCGAATGCGTTCCTGTACGTGATGGGTATCGTTTTGCGGGCTGGTGTACCTATTCCGATGCTGAGGATACCAGTTTAATTAAAAATACAAAAGATTCCACATGGATCAGCGACTGGGTGTTAGATGCCTTTCATGGATTACATGCTGACGAATATGACATTCATTTATATGCAAAGTGGGAAAAAGAAGTCGTTTCCAATAATGAACAAAAACACAGGAAAATGTTCAGAAGGAAGAAAAACGAAAGAAGAAGTAAAAACACCTCAAATCGTTCCGGTACAGGTTAGTGAAACGGTGAAAAAGACAGATATTGTTAAGCCAAAAGGAACGAAAATCGTAAAACTGAAAGCCGGGAAGAAAAAAATCACTGTAAAATGGAAAAAACTAGGAGGAGATATAGCCGGTTATCAAATACAATACAGCCTATCTTCTAAGTTTAAAAAGTCAAAACAGTTACGGTATCAAATAAAAAAACAGTACGTAAACAGATTAACAAACTAAAGTCAAAGAGAAAATATTATGTAAAAATCAGAACATATCGGATTGTTAACGACAAGGAAAACTCCACAAAGAGTTATTCTTCATGGAGTAAAATGCGTTCTGTAAAAAGTAAAGTAACCGTCAGAAACAGAGGGGTTAATGTATCGGTCTTTCGTCTTCAATAATGGGAATGATCATATTTTCAAAGGCCGTTTGCATCTTGGGGTGCTGAATCAGAAAATGGATTGCCGGTGTTTTATTTTTAGACACCAGCACCCATTTTCCCTCAAGAATGTAAATCTGTATATTACGAAATGCGGAAGAAGGATCCTCAATCATTGTGTACTGCGGATGAGCTTTACTATATTGGCGCATTAATTGTAAATGTTCCTGATAATCTTCCCAGGTATAAAAATATCTTTTTCGTAAAACATTCCGGAAAGGGACAAGGTTATCGGATGTTTTTCAAATTCTTCCCTTTTCAGCAGCGGGATTTCTTCTGTAATACGGCTGTGAGATAGAATTTTACTTGCAGTCTCACGTTGCGCGGCAGCGTATTGAAGAATCTGCGTCTGCTCTTTATCGGAAATCTGATTGTGCTTTAGCAGCTGCCGGATAAAGGGTTCGCTCGCCGTGTATAAAGAGAAAGAAGACAAAATGCGGTATCTGTTTCCCAGAGTTTCGGAAGTCGATTCCAAAAAAATGATGAAAAATCCGGGAGTGTTCTTTGCGGTAAATTTCCATAAGAGGAGATGCTTTTGACAACAGCCGCTCTGCATATTTTTGGTAGTGAGCAATCTCTTCTTTATTTTTGTCAGATAATATTTTCCCTCATTATGATATCCACGGATTGCCTCCCCGGTTAATGCGGCACTTCCGGAGACTTTCAAAAGATGCGAGAACGGGCTGTTTTGTGGCTGCTTAAAGTAATAAGGTGAGATTTGGCCAGTCATATACATAGGAATCCAGCTTTCCAAGCCTAACATCATATCCTCAAAAGTGCGGTTTAAGTCATGAATTTGGTTTAAGTGAAGCCCTTTTTTAACATCATAGCCATGCCAAACATCCATTTTTGGCAAATTCAGTGTCTTTTGCCATTTCAGTGAGTGGCATGTCACTATACATTATGACCGGTTCGCCGGACTTAGAGAGAACAGTCGCCCTTAAAAATCCAATTCACTGTTTTTCATTTCCGATAATCCCCAATAATTTTTGAATGTGGGAAGCTGAAAAGGAAAGGAAGGAACTTTTAGTTTGTCAAACCGGATTACCCGGATATATTCTTCCAGATCAAACGAATCTATTTTTTCCAGAAAATCCATCATCTGATTTTTTAAGGCAGGTGCTTCATGGGTAAGCCATTGAGACAGTACTTTCTGAAATTGAATGGAATCTGCCAGATCGTCAGTACTGCAGTGTATAAGATTTGCAACAACTTCTTTCTGCTCAGGTTTTTGATAGTGATGAGCAATAAAAGCGGAAATGCCACAGGCAAATTCCTGCGGATCAGCAGGCTGACGTTTCCCGTTTCGGATTCGCGAAATATAAGAAGCATCATAATTTAAGACCTTCGAAAGCTCTGAAATATTGACAGACAATGTATTTAACAAAAGATTCAAATTTGCCTGAAATTTATCCATATCAATGTCGGATGTTTTGATAAAAGGCAAAAGGTCATCCGCTACGGATTCCATTGTAATGCCGGTAATGGCTTTTTCTTCAGCGATTTTAACAATCCCCTTAACCAAATTTGAAAAGTTTTGTGATCCGGATTCCGGAATACGCGAGCCGGAACGATAACGGCTTATCGTAGCAGCAGATAAACCGGAGTATTCAGACAAGTCTTTTGCAGTGCAATTTAGTGTTTTAATATATTCATTTAGTTTCGTATTAAAATCCATAAGTTTATATCCCCTTGCTTGTAAATGATCAACAAGATATCGTGTCAATTTCATTATAAAGGAAGAAGACAGGTTATGCAATGTTTAATGCTGTTTTTGCAGGAGGGCTTCCGGTTATTTGAGTTTCCCCATTTTTCAAACCGCTATCACTTGAAACCCAATCCAGCAAAGCATTCAGCCAATGTCAGTTGCTTCTTGAAAGTCTGTCAATGGTTTTCTTAAGTGTAATATTTTCGTTTAAAGAGCGGGCAATTTCGCTCAATGAAGTTTGTTCCCGGTTAAAATACCATAAATCATCTGCAAAAGAAATTTGCTTTGTGGTCGTTTCAATCCATTTGAAATTTTTCTGAGAAATTTGCTAAATCCGTTTAATTTCATATCCTAATCTGTTATAATTAATCATGCAAAAACATTCCTTTGTTTTATTTATTTTGTCGTGATTTGATTATAACATTAGTGCAGTGTTTTGCTTTTTTATTTTGCAGATGATTTAGTTTCTGAAAAAATGGGGAAACTCAAAAGAGAATAAGGTATTGACAAAATTTTGTAGGGGGGTAGAATGGTAGTAAAAATTCCAAAACATAACGCATTGGTGCCTTTCGCAGAAAGAAGGAAAATAAACATGAAAAAGAGAAAGAACTTGGGAAAAAAGTTAGTAACAATGTTAGTGTCTGTAGGCTTTTTTTGCAGTTTTGATTACAGCCTTGAATTTAATGGCATTACAAGCTATTCGAGGAAAGAATAATGTGCTTATAGAACAGTTTGAACAATATGAAGAAGCAGTGGCAAATAATGATACCGCGGTTTTTGAAACAGCAAAAGGAGAAGTGGCAGAAGCCATCAGACATAGCAACTACAGAATAAATGGAAGCATCATTTTTGATCTTGCACTTGTGGCAGTTGATATTATTGTAATCGTACTTCTTTCGATTGTTATTAATAAGTCCATTGTTCGTCCAGCAAAAGAGCAAAGAATGATTTGGATGATATCATTTTAGGTATAGAATCAGGACAGGGTAATCTTACGTTAAGAGTATTTGATGAAACCAGTGATGAAATTAATCAACCATTTTATTGAAACATTACAAAATCTTATGGTAAAGATTCAGAGTGTATCAAAAGATATGAAAAAATCTTCCTATCTTGTACAAAATGAGGCGGAATCTTCAAATATGAGTGCATCAATGTGGGTGCAACATCGGAAGAACTTGCAGCATCCATGGAAGAGGTATCTGCTTCTTTATATGATTTAGCCCAAGGATGTAATAATCTGCTAGAGAAAATGGCAGGCATGAATGAGGATGCTAAGAACTCTGCAATGAAGTTGCAGGAAGTGAAGCTTACTGCAGAAAATAGCTATAAAGAAGCGATTGCATCAAAAGAAAAAACAGTAGAAACATTTGATGGCATTCAAAAGGATGTCGCGGAGGCAGTAGAAGCATCTAAGTCTGTAAATGAAATTGAAAAACTTACAGAAAATATCTTAAATATCGCAACACAGACAAATCTTCTAGCACTTAATGCATCGATTGAAGCAATCAGTGGAAAAGTTATTGAGGCAGTAAACAATCTGTCTGGAAATGCAACAGAAATGATTCGTTTTGTAGATGAAAAGGTAGCACTTGATTATGACAACTTTGTAAAAATTATTGGAAATTATGATGCTGATTCTGAACAGGCAAGTAATACATTTAACGAGTTTGCAGTTAAGTCAAAAGATAGCGAAGTACGATAAGCATTGTCTGCATCTTTCCAAAGAAGAAGTAGAGGAAAAACTGGCAGCAGGAGTGCCTTATGTCATCCGCCAGAATAATCCGACAGAGGGTGAGACTTCCTTTGACGATGTCATTTATGGTACAATTACAGCACCAAATGAAGAACTTGACGATATGGTATTGATCAAGCAGGATGGTTATCCGACGTATAACTTCGCCAATGTAATCGACGACCATTTGATGGAAATTACGCATGTGGTACGTGGAAATGAGTACCTTTCCAGTACGCCGAAGTATAATCGTTTATACCAGGCATTTGGCTGGGATATTCCGGTTTACGTGCATTGTCCTACGATCACAGACGAGAATCATAAAAATTGTCCAAGCGTCACGGAGCCTCTTCTTTCGAGGATCTGATGGAACTCGGATATGTGCCGGAGGCCGTTGTGAACTATGTGGCACTGCTTGGTTGGAGTCCGGCAGAGGACCGCGAGATTTTTAGTCTGGAAGAACTTGTAAAAGCATTTGACTACCACCGTATCAATAAATCGCCGGCGGTATTTGATATGAAGAAATTGAGTTGGATGAACGGCGAGTACATCAAAGCGATGGACAATGACAAGTATTATGAGTATGCATTGCCGGTGATCAAAAAAGACAATCAAAAAGATTTGGATCTGAAGAAAATTGCGGATCTTGTAAAGACAAGAATCGAAGTATTTCCGGACATTACAGAGAAGATTGACTTCTTTGAGGAATTGCCGGAGTACGACATTGCGATGTATACGCATAAGAAAATGAAGACAAATTCAGAAAATTCGCTGGAAGTTTTGAAAGAAATGCTTCCACTTTACGAGGCGCTTGACGATTATTCCATTCCTGCCATCGAAAAAGTAGCGATGGATTATGTGGCAGAAAAAGGCTGCAAAACGGGCAGGCACTTTGGCCACTTCGTACAGCGGTGTCCGGAAAACAGATGACACCGGGCGGTGCTTACGAGATTATGGAAATAATTGGAAAGAAGAATCGCTTGCGCGTATTAGAAAGGGAATTGAACTGCTTAATGAAGCACAGTAAGGAACAGCAGATTGCGATCGATCATGTTGATGGGCCGATGATGGTACTTGCCGGCCCGGGAGCCGGGAAAACGACGGTTATCACGCACCGGGTAAAGAAACTGATTGAAAAAGAGGGAGTAAATCCTGCGCAGATTTTAGTCGTGACATTTTCAAAGGCCGCTGCCGTCGAGATGCGGGAGAGGTTTGAGAAAATCACAGGTGGCAGGAGACTTCCGGTTCGCTTTGGAACCTTTCATTCGCTGTTTTTTCAGGTTCTGCGCAATGCCTATCATTATGAGGCGAAAGATATTTTGTCGCAGCGCTTGAAATACCGATTTTGGAAGAAGCCCTGATGGAGACGGAATACGATGATATCGAGGATCGTTCGAATTTCTGGAAGAGATCGAAAAAGAGATCAGCCGAATCAAGGGCGAGGGCATTGAAGTCGAAAATTATTATTCGGCGAGCTGCCCGGAGGCGATATTCCGGCAGATTTATGAAGGATATCAAAGCCGGGTGCAGAAAAACCATTATTTGGATTTTGATGACATGGTTTGTTATACCTACGAATTGTTTCGGGCAAGGCCGGACATACTGGCCGGCTGGCAGAAACGATTCCGGTACATTTTGATCGATGAATTTCAGGACATCAACCGATTGCAGTACGCGACGATTCAGATGCTGGCACAGCCGGAAAACAATTTGTTCATTGTCGGCGATGACGATCAGTCCATTTATGGATTCCGCGGGGCACGACCGGATATTATGCTGTCCTTTCCAAAACAGTATAAATCCTTGGAACGGGTTACCATCGGTGGAAATTACCGGTGTACAAGTCAGATTCTGCGGGCGGCGACGGCACTGATCAGGCACAATAAAAAACGGTACGACAAAAAGCTGCTTGCGATGAAAGGCTCGGGTGAACTGGTTCACGTCGCGATGTATCAGACACCTGCGGCGCAGGCAGAGGCCATTGCAAAAAAAATACAGCAGGCGATGGAGCAGGGTACACCGCCGGAGCAGATTGCACTTTTGTTTCGGACGGCGCGGCAGATGAACATTTTTTCAAGAAAATTTATGGAGTACAACATTCCGTTTGTGATGAAAGACTCCATTCAGAATATATTTGAGCACTGGGTTGCCAAAGATGTGCTAAGTTATATGAAAATGGCGATGGGCGACCGTTCCAGAAATCTGTTTCTGAAAGTGGCGAACCGGCCAAAGCGGTATTTAAGCCGTGCGGCTTTTACGACGGAACCGGTTACCTTTGGCAGCTTGTATGATTATTACCGCGACAAGGCATATATGTGCGAGCGGATCAATGATCTGCAGAACGACTTATTTGCCATGAAACAGATGACACCATATAGTGCAATCGACTACCTTTATCATACGGTGGGATATAAAAATTTTCTTGCCGAATATGCGGCTGAGCGCGGTGTCAATGTAAAAGACTGGGAGGAAATCGTAGAAGAGATTCGCGAAGATGCTTCCGGTTATAACGATTTTGAATCGTGGTTTTCGCATATTGAAGAATATGGAAAACAGTTAGAAGAGCGAAAACAGAAACAAGGCAGGCAGAAAAGCCCGGATGACAAGCCGGGAGTGGCATTGATGACGATGCACAGCGCCAAAGGTCTTGAATTTGATATTGTATTTATTCCCGATGCGAACGAAGGGATGATCCTTACCGTAAATCCGTCGAAGACGGGCAGATTGAGGAAGAACGAAGATTAATGTACGTTGCTATGACACGGGCGAGGGAGCATTTATATCTCTCATATGTCAAGCAGCGGTTTCAGAAAGAGGAATCTCCGTCCCGGTTTTTAAAAGAAATTGAAAAAAGTATAAACTTTTTATAAATTTGAACCGATAAACACTATAAAAAGAACAAAGGAGGTCTTTATCATGAAACATATTTTGAAAAAAGTAATCGCAATTGCAATTGTAGTAACGATGTTAGCAGCTGTTCCGGCGATGGATGCACAGGCAGCAGTCGTAAAATATGCAACGTACACCAATACCCGCTTTACGTATACGGTTAAATATCCGACTACCTTTCAGCGTGCGGATTATGGTTCCGGAGATGGTACCAAACTGTTTTCCAAAGATGGAAAAGCAAAGGCGACCATTTGGAATTCTTATGGAAAGACCGGCAAGAGAAGCGGAAAGACTGTCGTAGCGACGGCAAAGAAAAATCGAAAAATCAATGTAAAAAGGCGACAAAGACAGAATGCAGTTATAGTTATAAAATGGGAAAAAATACCATTCAGTACTGCTATGTATTCATCAAAAACGGTGAGATCGCTTTCCAGCTTACCTATCCGACTGCGTCCAAGAAATACTATTCGGCAGCGGCAAAAGGTATGATGGCATCATTAAAGAAAAATAAATCACTTACACTAAACGACTAAAAGGAGGATGGACAGCCATGGGTCTGACAACACAACAAATACTTGCATCTATTGAGAATGGCACAACATCATTAGGAATTGAATTTGGTTCGACACGAATTAAGGCGGTTTTGACGGCAGAGGACAATTCACCGATCGCATCGGGAAGCCATGATTGGGAAAACCGTCTGGAAGACGGTATATGGACGTATACTCTGGAGGACATCTGGACAGGCCTTCAGGACAGTTATGCGAAGATGGCAGAAGATGTAAAAGAAAAATACGGAGTTGTTCTGAAAAAGACGGGAGCCGTTGGATTCAGTGCCATGATGCATGGTTACATGGCATTTGATGCGGACGGAAAACTGCTCGTTCCGTTCCGCACATGGAGAAATACGATTACAGAAGAAGCATCGGAAAAACTGACAAAATTGTTATCTTATCACATTCCGCAGCGATGGAGCATCGCACACTTGTACCAGGCGATGTTAAATGGCGAGGAACATGTGAAAAATATTGCGTTCCAGACGACACTTGCCGGCTATATTCATTGAAACTGACCGGTGAAAAAGTGCTTGGTATCGGTGAGGCATCCGGAATGTTCCCGATCGACTGCGAAGCAAAAGACTGGGATGAAAAACGCGTAAAAATATTTGACGAAGAGGCAAAGAAAAAGGGATATTCCTTTACCTTGCATGATATATTCCCGAAAGTTCTTGTTGCCGGAGAACAGGCAGGAGTGCTGACGGAAGAAGGAGCAAAATTGTTGGATCCTTCGGGAAATCTGGAAGCAGGAATCCCGCTCTGTCCGCCGGAGGGAGATGCCGGAACAGGTATGGCAGCAACAAACAGTGTAGCTGTCCGCACCGGAAACGTATCCGCAGGTACTTCCGTGTTTGCGATGATCGTATTGGAAAAAGAACTGAAAGAAGTTTACGAAGAAATTGACCTTGTTACGACACCAACCGGAAATCTCGTCGGAATGGTACATTGTAACAACTGTACTTCTGATCTGAATGCATGGGTCAATCTGTTTAAAGAATTTGCAGAGAGTTTTGGCATGAAAGTCGATATGAATCAGTTGTTTGGAACTCTTTACAATAAAGCATTGGAAGGAGACGACGACTGTGGCGGACTCCTTGCGTACAATTATTTTTCCGGTGAGCATATTACCGGTTTCAATGAAGGTCGTCCAATGTTTGTTCGTACACCGGACAGTAAATTCAATTTGGCAAACTTTATGCGTGTAAACTTGTTTACGGCACTTGGTGCATTGAAAGTCGGACTTGATATTCTGCTCAAAAAAAGAGGGCGTGAAAGTAGACCGTATTCTCGGACATGGCGGTTTGTTTAAGACCAAAGGAGTCGGACAGAAGATCATGGCAGCAGCGATGAATGCGCCGGTTTCCGTTATGGAGACAGCAGGAGAAGGTGGTGCCTGGGGAATTGCCATTCTTGCCGCTTATATGAAAAATAAGGAAGAAGGCCAGACACTCGACGATTATCTCGAAAAGAAAGTATTTGCCGGCTTTGAAGGTGTGGAAGAAAACCGGATCCGGCAGACGTAAAAGGCTTTGACGAATTTATCAGCCGTTACAAAGAAGGGCTTCCAATCGAGAAAGCAGCTGTAGAATTTTTGAAATAAAATCCGGATTTGACAGGAAAAGTCAGTCAATTTGGTATCATATAAAAAGGTCAGACATTTTCTGGCCTTTTTTCACTTTAAGGAGGAACCCATGGAAAAAGCATTTTTGCCGATATCCAAAAAAGATATGAAAGAACGGGGATGGGATCAGTGCGATTTTGTCTTTGTGATCGGAGATGCCTATGTCGATCATTCGTCGTTTGGACCGGCAATCATCAGCCGTCACTTGAGGCGTATGGCTACAAAGTGGGGATTATCTCGCAGCCGGACTGGAAAGACGACAAGAGTATTACCGTGCTTGGCGAGCCAAGACTCGCTTTTTTGGTGTGCGCAGGAAATATGGATTCCATGGTAAATCACTATACGGTCAATAAAAACGACGTCATCAGGATGCGTATACACCAGGGGTGTATCGGGAAAACGGCCGGATTACGCGACGGTCGTTTATTCGAATCTAATCCGTCGTACATACAAAAACGTGCCGATTGTTTTAGGCGGGATCGAGGCAAGTTTACGGCGCTTATCGCATTACGATTACTGGTCAGATAAGGTGAAACGGTCCATTCTGCTTGATGCGGGGCAGATCTTATCTCGTATGGAATGGGAGAACATAGTATGCTGGAAATCGCCGATGCACTGGCGAGTGGCATGGATGTGAAAGATATTACGTATATCGCAGGAACGGTCTACCGCACGAAAGAGGGCGCAGAGATTTATGACAGCATGGAACTTCCTGATTTCGAGGAATCGGTGGCTGAGAAGAAAAAAAAATACGCCGAGAGTTTTATGAAGCAGTACGAAAATACGGATCCGTTTACGGCAAAAACATTGGTCGAGCGCTATCCGGGAAAAGTCCTTGTCGTGCAGAATCCACCGGCCAAACCGCTTACGATGCAGGAAATGGATGACATTTACGATTACCCGTATATGGGAACCTACCATCCGAGTTACAAAAAGCAGGGCGGTGTACCGGCGATTCAGGAAATTAAGTTCAGTCTGACGAGCTGCCGCGGGTGCTTTGGCGGCTGCAGTTTCTGTGCGCTGACGTTTCATCAAGGGCGCATTGTGCAGGCGAGAAGTCATGAATCCATCCTGCGGGAAGCAAAGCAAATGACGGAAGATCCGGAATTCAAAGGATATATCCACGATGTGGGTGGACCGACCGGAAATTTCAGGAAGCCGGCTTGCGACAAGCAGATGAAATTCGGGGTCTGCAAAAACAAACAATGTTTATTTCCGAAACCATGTAATAACTTGAATGTAGACCACAAAGATTATGTCGAATTGTTACGAAAATTGAGGAAACTTCCGAAAGTGAAGAAAGTTTTTGTGCGTTCGGGAATCCGTTTTGATTATGTGATGGCGGATGCGAAAGATACGTTTTTGAAGGAATTGTGCGAGTACCATATCAGCGGTCAGCTGCGTGTGGCGCCGGAACATGTATCGGATGCCGTCCTTGACGCGATGGGAAAACCGAAAAATGAGGTTTACGAAAAACTTTTTAAAACGTTATGCCAAAGTGAACCGGCTGACCGGAAAGCAGCAGTATGCGGTGCCTTATCTGATGTCGTCGCACCCGGGGTCGACGTTGAAAGAGGCGGTGGAACTTGCCGAATACGTCCGGGATCTCGGCTATATGCCGGAGCAGGTGCAGGACTTTTATCCGACACCGGCGACCATCTCCACGTGTATGTACTATACCGGTCTTGATCCCCGCACGATGTAGCCGGTCTATGTGCCGAAGAAACGTCATGAAAAAAAGAGATGCAGCGCGCTCTGATCCAATACCGCAAGCCGGAAAATTATGCGTTGGTAAAAGAAGCCCTTTTAAAACTGGGACGAACGGATCTTATCGGATTCGACAAAAATGTCTGATTCCACCGAGACCGTGGAGCGAGAAAAAGAGTGGTAAAATGAATGAGAAGGACTGTGGAAAACCAGCTGGAAAGCCGCGTCCACGGCGGCAGGAGAAAAGAAAGAAGCAAAAAAGGTAAAAAATGTTGACTGTTACCATACGTCATGGTTTATAATAGAGATATAGAAAAATGGAGGAAACAAAACGATGAAAATTATTGTAACCGGCGGTGCCGGATTTATCGGAGGTAACTTTGTACATCACATGGTGAATAAATATCCGGACTACGAGATCATTAATCTCGATCTTCTGACTTATGCCGGAAACCTCGAAACATTGAAACCGGTTGAAAATAAACCAAATTATAAATTTGTCCGCGGTGATATCGCAGACCGCAAATTTATCATGGATCTGTTTGAAAAAGAACGCCCGGATATCGTTGTGAACTTTGCAGCGGAAAGCCACGTGGATCGTTCCATCACAGACCCGGGAATCTTTGTGCAGACCAATGTGCTCGGAACCCAGGTACTTTTGGATGCGTCCAAAGAATACGGAGTAAAACGTTATCATCAGGTATCTACCGATGAAGTGTACGGTGATCTGCCACTTGACAGACCGGACCTCTTTTTTCCGCGAAGATACGCCGATTCACACATCCAGCCCATATTCTTCAAGCAAGGCAAGTGCTGACCTTTTCGTGCTTGCTTACCACCGTACTTATGGACTGCCGGTGACGATTTCCCGCTGTTCAAATAATTACGGACCATATCACTTCCCGGAAAAACTGATTCCGCTTATCATTTCCCGTGCGCTGGCAGATGAAAAACTTCCAGTCTATGGAAAAGGTGAAAATGTCCGTGACTGGTTACACGTATCTGACCACTGTGAAGCCATTGATCTGATTCTTCACAAAGGGCGTGTCGGCGAAGTTTACAATGTCGGAGGCCACAATGAGCGTACGAATCTGGAAGTCGTTAAGACGATTTTGAAAGCACTCGATAAGCCGGAAAGTCTGATCGAATTTGTTACCGATCGTCGGGACACGATCTCCGCTATGCGATCGATCCGACGAAATTGGAGACAGAACTTGGATGGAAACCAAAATACACATTTGAGACAGGAATCAAACAGACGATTCAGTGGTATCTTGATAACAAAGAATGGTGGCAGAATATTATCAGCGGCGAGTACGCGAATTATTTTGATAAAATGTATGGAAAGGAACTGGCAGAATGAAAGTTTTAGTAACCGGAGTCAAAGGACAGTTAGGCTACGATGTTGTGCGTGAACTGCAAAAACGCGGACATGAGGCAGTCGGCGTGGATATCGACGAGATGGATATTACCGATGCGGCAGCCGTAGAACGTGTCATGACAGAAGTGCAGCCGGATGCAGTCATTCACTGCAGTGCCTATACCGCCGTCGACCGCGCAGAAGAAGACATCGAAATCTGTCGCAGAGTCAATGTGGACGGCACAGAGAATATTGCTAAAATATGTAAAAAATTGGATTGCAAAATGCTTTATCTGAGTACCGATTACATCTTTTCCGGCGACGGCGAGAGACCATGGGAGCCGGATGATGAGGCTTCGCCACTCAATGCCTACGGACAGAGCAAGTATGACGGAGAACTGGCACTCAAAAAGTATGTGGAAAAATATTTTATTGTCCGCATTTCCTGGGTATTTGGAATCAATGGCAATAATTTCATCAAGACCATGCTCCGCCTCGGGCGTGAAAATGGCGCGGTGAAAGTGGTGGATGACCAGATCGGATCGCCAACCTATACGTATGATCTTGCGAGACTGCTTGTCGATATGATCGAAAGTGACCGCTATGGTGCTTACCATGCGACCAACGAAGGAATCTGCAGCTGGTACGAATTTGCCAAAGAAATCTTCCGCGCCGCCGGCATGGATAATGTTTCCGTGACACCGGTGAAAAGCGGAGAATTTCCGGTAAAGGCAAAACGGCCGAAAAACAGCCGGATGAGCAAAGAAAAACTCGTCGCAAACGGTTTTTCCCTGCTCCCGGCTTGGCAGGATGCAGTAGCACGATATATAAATTTATTGTAACTATTCAGGGCCACTGTAAAGGCGGTGGGGAGTCCTGAATAGTTACCATTATCAATGAATTGAACACGTTTCTTCCGGTACAGTTCCCTTGGCGAAATATTCCTTTTTGCTTTGGGAACTGTAGTGGTTTTCAGCCAATGGTTTTCCGCATACGGTGCATATCCGCACAGAAACGACGGAAGACGGCATCGTGAATTTCGCTTTCTCATCTTTATGCTTTTTGCTTAATTTTTCCATAATCGCTTTCCAGATCGCTTTGTGGTAGGTCGTATTGCTCTGCTTTTCGCTGGCGTCATACCCGCCCCAGATTCCGGCAGTAAGATATGGCGTATAGCCGACAAACCACAAGTCTTTATTTCCGGTGGAAGTTCCGGTCTTTCCGGCAACCGGTACATTGATACCACGCAGTTTTACGGCGGTTCCGGTACCGGAATTTACGACATCCTGCATTGCGCTCGTGAGCAAATATGCCGTCGAATCTTTCATAACCTGTTTGCTCGAAGACGTTGTGACGACCGTTACGTCCTCGCCTTTTTTATTTTGCGTCTTTGTGACAACCGGTGTTTTGTCGAGCAGAACATTGCCGTCATGGTCAACGATCTTTGTGTAAAATGTCGCTTTATTGTAGACACCGCCATTGGCAACGCTCGCGAAAGCGGTGGTCAGTTCGAGGTTTGAAACTCCTTTTGTCAGACCGCCGAGTGCCATTGGCAGGAAATGTCACTGTAAATCTTACCGCTTGCATCCGTATAACTTTCTACAAGAGAAGTAAATCCAAGATTTAACAAATAGTCATAGGCAACTTTCGGGGTTACCTGCTCCAATGTTTTGACGGCGATCACATTCATGGAATCGGCGATCGCTTTGCGGATCGTTACGGTGCCGCGGTATCCGCGATACCAGTTTCTGATAAGACGCTTCGTGCCCGGATAATAATATGGCTCGTCTTTTTGCTGGGTAACCAGTGTCATGCCGGAAGTGTCGAGAGCAGGCAGATACGTGGAAAGGATCTTGTACGTGGAACCCGGCTGACGAAGCGACGTGCTGGCGCGGTTCAGAGTACGGCTGGCTGTCTTTTCTCCACGGCCGCCGCAGATGGCCTTGACCTGTCCTGTCGTCTGATCCATCACAACAAAGGAAACCTGTGGCTGGATGACAAAATCAATCTTTTTCGCCTTCCACTTGGCATCCGGTGCCTTTTGACATTGCTTTTTTGTATACTTTAATATACTGATTGGCTTTCTTTTTATCCGTATAATAAAGAGGGATTTTTTTCTTTTTCTTCTTGGCAAACCAGTTTTTCATCGTTCCGGCATTGTAATTGTGGGCAACCCCTTCGGCATCGGTTACGGTAAGCTGGTAACTGAGCTGATACGTGGATCCTGCCGGATAATACGAAGGATTGTTGATCACATTGTCGCAGACTTTCTGGATCGAAGCATCCTGCGTGGTATAAATTGTGAGTCCGCCGCGGTAAAGAGCGTTGTAGGCCTGAGTCTCTGTGTAACCAAGTTCATTTTTCATATCTGAAATGACCTGATCGATCAAAGCGTCCGTAAAATAAGAAGTCGTCGTCTGCGTGGCGGTAGTTTCTTTGTTTACGGCTTTGATGCGGGCATATACTTTGTCTTTCATGGCTTTGTCATATTCATCGGAAGTGATATATCCCTGATCTTTCATATAAGAAAGAATGGTTGTCCGTTTTTTGGCATTTCGTTTTGGATGTGTAATCGGATTGTAGCCGGCGGGGTTCTGCGTAATTCCAGCGAGCACGGCGGATTCCGAGGTGGTAAGTTCCGATACATCTTTGTCAAAATAGCGTTTGGCAGCTGCCTGAACGCCGAGTGTATTCTGTCCGAGATTGATCGTGTTCAGATAATACTCGAGGATCTGCTCTTTCGTCAGACGGTTTTCGAGTTGGATGGCGAGGTACTGTTCCTGCACTTTTCGTTCCAGTTTTTGAGCGAAAGTCGTTTCTTCGCCCCCGTTGAAAACCTGATTTTTCAAAAGCTGCTGTGTGAGCGTACTGGCACCCTGATGAAATTCTCCGCCATTGGACAGTCCGCTGAATGTCGCACGGAAAATTCCTGCAGATCGATTCCGTCGTGAACCCAGAAACGTTCGTCTTCGATAGCAACGAAAGCATTTTGCAGGTGCTTTGGAATGGTATCGAGCGTCGCATATTGACGGTTTGCCTCTTTTCCTACGAGCGTCTGAATGGTCTTTCCCTTACTGTTTAATATAGTGGTCGCATAACCGTCCGGGATGACATTGATGGTGTCAATGCTCGGAGCGGTTTCCATCAGTCCGTTTACGATGCCGGACACGCCACTGAGTGCGACAGCGGCGATAACGACCAGCGAGATGAGAACAACTCTTAGTGCCATAACTTTGCATTTATTCAAACGGTGAGTGGCAGGTGATTTTAATTTTTCTTGCCCGATCAACCGTATTTCTTCGGCTGAAATTCATAGAAAATATCCTTCCTTTCTGAATTTTTATTCAATCCTTTTCTTATAGTATACCAAAAAGTCTTGCAAAGGGAAAGAAAAATTAGTACACTATTGTAAAAGGGGCGAAAGGATAATGGAAATGCCAGAAGCGATAAAGATGATATATCAGGGCGGAAGTGCCGAAGTAATTGAAAAGAAATCCCGGTTTATCGGAGAAATCTATCCCATCGGATCGGAGGAAGAAGCACAGAATATCGTAAATCAGATCCGGAAAAAACATTATGATGCCAGACACCATTGTTTCGCATATGTACTCGGTGAAAAAATGAAGTGGAGCGCTGCAGCGATGACGGTGAGCCGTCGGGAACTGCGGGGCGGCCGATGTTAGACCTGCTTGTCGGAGCCGGGGTGCACGATGTGCTTGCTGTCGTGACGAGATATTTTGGCGGTACGCTGCTTGGAACCGGCGGTATTGTGCGGGCATATTCAGCGGCGACGAAAGAAGCGCTTGAAAACTGCGAGATCCGTCAGAAGGAAGTCGGGTATCGTATGACAATTGCCACGGATTATGTGGATCTTGGTAAAATCCAATATCTGGCAGCTGCCAGAGAATTAAAAAGAAGAAAATGTCGATTATGGGGGAAAATGTGTCGATTACGTATGAGGTCCCTGAGACGGAAATCGATGCCTTTGAAAAAGAACTGGTTGACAAAACCGGTGGAAAATGTAAGATAGATAGAGGAAGTAAAATATGGATCTACTCGAATATATGAATGAAATGAATAGAGAAAAAGAGTCTCCGCTGGCTTCGCGCCTTCGTCCGACGACACTGGATGAAGTGGTGGGGCAGGAGCATATCATCGGGAAGGATAAATTGCTATACCGCGCAATTAAGGCGGATAAACTGAGTTCTATCCTATTGTATGGTCCTCCGGGGACAGGTAAGACGACACTTGCGAAAGTGATCGCGGCGACGACAAAAGCGGAATTTTTACAGATCAATGCGACTTCTGCCGGAAAAAAGATATGGAAGAAGTGGTCGCAAAAGCAAAAAAGAAAAACCGCGGAATGTACGGCAAAAGACGATTTTATTTATCGACGAGATTCACCGTTTCAATAAAGGCCAGCAGGATTATCTGCTTCCTTTTGTCGAGGATGGAACGATCATTTTGATCGGGGCAACGACGGAAAATCCGTATTTTGAGGTAAATGGAGCGTTGATTTCCCGCTCCATCATTTTTGAACTGCATCCACTCTCCAAAGAAAATATCAAGGCACTTTTGACGCGGGCGGTTACGGATGTGGAAAAAGGACTTGGCAGTTATCATGCCGAGATGGATGAAGAGGCGCTTTCTTTTTGGCTGAGATCAGCGGCGGAGATGCCCGCATGGCGCTGAATGCAATTGAACTTGGTGTCCTGACGACACCGCGCGGCGAGGACGGAAAGGTGCATATTACGCTGGAAGTGGCGCAGGAATGTATTCAGAAGCGCACGATCCGCTATGATAAGACCGGAGATAACCATTACGACACGATCTCCGCTTTTATCAAAAGTATGCGGGGTTCCGATCCGGATGCGGCAGTCTACTATCTCGCGCGGATGCTGTATGCCGGTGAAGATATCCGATTTATCGCGCGCCGCATCATGATCTGTGCGGCGGAAGACGTGTCCAATGCGGATCCGCAGGCACTTGTCGTGGCGACGGCGGCATCGCAGGCAGTCATGCAGCTTGGCATGCCGGAAGCACGGATTATCCTTGCACAGGCGGCGACGTATGTGGCGTGCGCACCAAAGAGCAATTCGGCGATTATGGCGATCGACGGTGCGATGGAATTTGTGAAGGCACATCCCGATTACAAAATTCCCTCCTATTTGCAAGACGCACATTATAAAGGGGCGGCTAAACTGGGACATGGAATCGGTTACAAATATGCCCACGATTACAAAAACCATTATGCCAGACAGCAATATTTGCCGGATGCCTGCAAAGACATACATTTTACAACCTGTCAGAGCAAGGATATGAAAAACGGCTGAAAGAGCATTTGACACGCATCCACAGAGAAAGTGAGGAAGACAATGGCGGACAATAAGAAAGAAACAAAAAGCAGATATCCGAAATCCATCCGGGTTATCGCGATGGTGGGTATTATTCTTTTACTTGCACTATATATTATTACACTGATTGCGGCACTGACGACATCCCCGCGGGCAGCAGGATTGTTTAAAGCCTGCCTCGGAGCATCTATTTTGCTTCCGATCGTACTTTGGGGTTATCTTCGTATCGCAATCTTATTGACACCAAAAAAAGATAAAGGAGAAGACAATGTTTGAGATAAAAGCCAGAGAGGGAAAAGCGCGGAGAGGAACATTTCACACGCCACATGGGGATATTCAGACTCCCGTATTTATGAATGTAGGAACTGTCGCAGCGATCAAGGGGCAGTGTCTACGATGGATCTGAAGGAAATCGGAACACAGGTAGAACTTTCCAATACGTATCATCTTCATGTGAGACCGGGGACGATGTCGTCCGCAAAATGGGCGGACTTCACAAATTTATGAACTGGGATCGCCCGATCCTCACGGATTCCGGTGGATTTCAGGTGTTTTCTTTAGCAGGGCTCCGCAAGATTAAAGAGGAAGGCGTTTATTTTAATTCACACGTTGACGGCCGAAAGATTTTCATGGGACCGGAAGAAAGTATGCGGATTCAGTCGAATCTGGGATCAACGATCGCCATGGCATTTGACGAATGTGCGCCGCATCCGGCGACACGCGAGTATATGGAAGCGTCCGTCGCGCGTACGACACGCTGGTTGGAACGCTGCAAACGCGAGATGGACCGCTTAAATTCCCTTCCGGATACGATCAATAAAGAGCAGATGCTTTTGGAATCAATCAGGGAGGAATATTTGAAGATATCCGTATCGAGCATGCACAGCGGATTTCCGAATTGGATCTGCCGGGGTATTCCATCGGCGGACTGGCTGTCGGCGAGAGCCATGAAGAGATGTATCACATTCTTGATGAAGTTGTGCCACATCTTCCGGACAACAAACCGAGATACCTGATGGGAGTCGGAACGCCGGCAAACATTTTGGAAAGTGTCGAGCGCGGTGTGGATTTCTTCGACTGTGTATATCCGGCGCGAAATGGACGGCATGGACATGCCTATACAAACTTTGGAAAGATGAATCTGATGAACAAACGCTTTGAACTGGATGAGCGTCCGATCGAGGAAGGATGTCAGTGTCCGGCGTGCCGCCACTACTCGCGTGCCTACATCCGGCACCTGCTCAAAGCAAAAGAAATGCTGGGACTTCGATTATTGGTCTTGCATAATCTTTATTTTTATAATACAATGATGAGTGAGATTCGCGATGCGATTGAAGAAAATCGTTTTCAAGAATATAAAAGAAAAAATTGGATTCGATGGAATCTAATGAATACTAAGTCTCGTAACAGAGCCAGGAGGTAAAGAAATGGGAACAGTTGGAATGGTTATTTATATCGTAGTTATCATCGGTGTATTTTGGCTGATTGCGATCCGACCACAGAAAAACAGGAAAAAGAACATCAGGCATTGATCGGTGGTCTTGCTGTAGGTGACAGTATCCTGACAACAAGCGGATTTTATGGCGTCGTGATCGACATGCCGGACGATAATGTTGTGATCGTAGAATTCGGAAACAACAAAAACTGCCGTATCCCTATGAAAAAGGATGCAATCGTAGAAGTACAGAAAGCAGAAGAGTAGAAAAGAAGAAAAGAAGAAAAGAAGAAAAAGAAGGCTGCACTCTTGACAATATTGAAGCGAGGGGGCAGCCTTCTTTACAAGATACTAAAATGCGGGTACATTTTTTAGAATATTGATAATCTGAAAACGATGAAAAATAGCTTGCAAAAAAATAAAAAAAGTACTTGCATTCCCCAAAAACTTAGTGTATAATAGCAATTGCTGTGACATGATAGCGAAGAAGCGTGAGGTTGTCATCCGATGGATGGGTTTTCCGTGGAGCGAATGTCAAGAGACCGTAGATCAGCATATCACGGTCAGTAAACCTGACGGCAAGTCACTGTACGTAACATAGTTTCTGCCAGATAGAGAGCAGATAAACGTGTGAGAAAGTATGCCACGATGTGGCATTTTCGTGTGAACCGGCACGACACACACGGATGAGTGTACAGTCACCACTTGTCGTACGAACTATTATTAATTCAGTACGAAAAGGAGGCGGCTTTTTTTTATGGCAAGTCAGCAGACAATGAGAATCATTTTAAAAGCATACGATCATCAGTTAATCGATATGGCAGCAGCCAAACTGATTGATACAATTAAGAAAACAGGAGCAAAAGTAAGCGGTCCGGTACCTCTTCCTACAAAGAAGGAAGTTGTTACGATTCTGAGAGCCGTTCATAAATATAAAGACTCCAGAGAGCAGTTCGAGCAGAGAACTCATAAAAGACTGATCGATGTGCTTAAGCCATCACAGAAAACAGTTGATGCATTATCCCGTTTGGAAATGCCGGCTGGTGTTGCAATTGATATTAAAATGAAATAATTCATTTAATATAAGATAAGGTGTAAAACCTACGGGGTGAAAATAGTGCCCCGGTCCTAAGGTTGGAAACGGTCCTCCGGTTCGGGATCAGGGAAAACCATCTAGGATGATTACTTTCCGCTTTTTGGATCAGGTTTCTACCTGTGAGAAACGACCAATTATGAAAGTGATCCGCTGTAGAATTTAGGAGGTAAAGAAAGATGAAAAAGCTATCGTAGCTACAAAAGTTGGAATGACTCAGATTTTCAACGAAGACGGTGTTTTGACACCGGTTACTGTGCTTGAAGCTGGTCCGGTTTATGTAACTCAGATCAAAAAATGAAGAGACAGACGGATACAGTGCAGTACAGGTTGGTTATGGCGATATCCGTGAGAAACTCGTCAATAAACCAATGCAGGGACACTTCTCCAAAGCAGGTGTGGACAACAAGAGATTTGTTACAGAGTTCAAACTTGACGGTGCAGAGGAGTACACATTAGGACAGGAAATCAAAGCAGATATCTTTGAAGCCGGTGACAAGATTGACGTAACAGCAACAAGCAAAGGTAAAAGGATTCCAGGGCGCGATCAAACGTCACGGACAGTCCAGAGGACCTATGGGTCACGGCTCCAAATTCCATAGACATGCAGGTTCCAATGGTTCCGCATCGGATCCTAGCAAAGTATTTAAAGGCAAGAAAATGCCTGGTCAGATGGGTGCTGTAAAGGTTACTATCCAGAACCTTGAAGTAGTAAGAGTAGATGCAGAAAACAATCTTCTCTTGGTAAAAGGTGCAGTACCGGGACCTAAGAAATCAACTGTTATTATTAAAGAATCCGTTAAGGCATAACTTTTCGGAAAGGAGGATGACACAGATGGCAAGCGTATCTGTTTACAATATGGAAGGCAAAGAAACAGGTAAAATGGAATTGAACGATTCTATCTTTGCTGCTTCGTGGCGGTGGTAGAAAACCTTGGAGACAGAAAGGAACCGGACATGCAAGACAGGGGTTCGGGATCCGTGCTCCACAGTGGAAAGGCGGCGGAGTTGTATTTGTCTAACACCAAGAGATTATTCATTCAAAATGAATAAAAAAGAAAAAGCAGCTGCAATCAAGTCTGCTTTGACAACAAAAGTAAACGAGGGAAAAACTTGTTGTTGTTGAAGGAATGGAATTTGACGCTCCTAAGACAAAGACAATCACAACCCTTTTGAATGGTTTAGATAAGAAAAAGCGCTCATCGTAGTAGCGGAAGAAGGAAAAAATGCAACACTTTCTGTTCGCAACATTCCTACCGCAAGAGGCGTATTCGCAAACTCCATCAATGTATATGACATTTTGAAATATGACAATGTCATCTTGACAAAGAGTGCAGTTGCAGCAATCGAGGAGGTGTACGCATAATGGCAGATTTGAAATATTATGACATTATCTCAAAACCAGTTATCACAGAGAAATCTATGGCTGGCATGGAATTGAAGAAATACACATTCTATGTACACACTGAGGCAACAAAGAGTCAGATCAAAGAAGCAGTTGAAAAAATGTTCGCTGGTACAAAAGTAGCGAAAGTCAACACAATGAACTGCGAAGGTAAAACCGCAGACGTGGAATGACAACAGGTAAAACTGCTAAGAGAAAGAAAGCTATCGTTCAGTTGACAGAGGATAGCGCTGATATCGAAATTTTTGAAGGCTTATAAGAAACATTTGATTGAATTGAAAGGAGTGTAACTCATGGGAATTAAAACATTTAACCCATATACACCTTCTAGAAGACAGATGTCCGGATATGATTTCTCTGAAATCACAACATCAACTCGGAGAAATCCCTACAACTTCCGTTAAGAAAATGCGGGACGTAACGCACAGGGTAAGATCACTGTCAGACATCGCGGAGGCGGTTCTAGAAGAAAATATAGAATCAT